>Ga0181536_10000001_pt1 | contig 534124 bp, 464 predicted proteins | sample PEATcosm2014_Bin_41_FD_121105 | JGI IMG/M metagenome (GOLD analysis project Ga0181536, IMG submission 121105) | Peatland microbial communities from MTU Mesocosm Facility, Houghton, MI, USA - PEATcosm2014_Bin17_60_metaG | ecosystem: Environmental > Terrestrial > Soil > Wetlands > Peat | place... | reverse complement strand
CGGGGGCACTCTGAATACCAGCGACTACGGCGCCTTCGCCAACTATCTGAATGCGTTCGTCGCTTACGAGAAGGCCGGCGGCGTGAATCTCTACGCCATCTCCGTGCAGAACGAGCCGGACTTTCTCCCTGGAACCTACGAGTCCTGTTCGTATAGCGGCGCGCAGATGGATGCCTTTATTGCTCAGGAAGGCGGTACGATCACGACCAAGCTGATGATGCCGGAGTCGGATAGCTTCAATCTCAATGAGTCCGATCCAACGCTGAACGATTCCAATGCGGTGGGCCACGTCTCGATCGTCGCCGGTCACACCTATGGAGTCGCGCCGTTCTACTACACCAATGCCAAGAACAAGGGCAAGGATGTGTGGATGACCGAAACCACCTATACGCCGGCGGCCGGATCCTCCGCCCAGCCGACCATCAGCGATGCCATCGCGGCTGCCGAGCTCTATCACCAGTCGATGGCGGTGGCGCAGTACAACGCCTATGTCTATTGGTGGACGCCTCTGTTGTTGAACGGAAACAGCCCAAATTACTATGCCTATGCACTGGGCCAGTACTCGAAGTTTGTGAGACCGGGTTACGTAATGACCGGAGCCAACAACAATCCAACCTCCGGCGTCTACGTCACGTCATTCAAGGGGAACAACAACTACGTGATCGTGGCCGTTAACGCCAATGGCGGCTCCTCAAGCATCGACTTTGACATCTCAGGCGCGACTCTGACCTCGGTTACGCCTTACCAGACCTCCGCTTCCAACCAGTTGGCCGAGCTCAGCGCAGTCAGCGTGTCAAACGACTCATTCACATACTCGCTGCCTGGGCAGAGCATCACAACCTTCGTTGGGACAGCTTCCTCCGGCACGCCCAGCTTCACGCTGTCGCCTTCCGCCTCCTCGCTCTCCGTGACGCAAGGGAGCAACGCCACCGACACCATCACGGTGACAGACGAGAACGGATTTTCCGGCAGCGTAACGTTCACTGCTTCTGGAATGCCCAGCGGCGTGACGGCCTCCTTCAGCCCAACATCCTCCACCAGCTCCAGCGTGCTCACGCTGACGGCCAGCAGCACGGCCACCACCGGAGGGCCGGTCACAGTGACAGTCACCGGAACCTCGGGCAGCACAACCGCCACCACCACTATTGCCCTCACGGTCAATGCCAAGGTGACGACGGGCTTTACTCTCTCTCCATCGGCATCCTCTCTTACCGTCAAGCAGGGCAGTAGCGGCACCGACACTATCACGGTGACGGATGTGGGCGGATTCACCGGCAGCGTAGCGTTTACCGCATCTGGTATGCCCAGCGGCGTGACGGCAGCGTTCAGCCCAACATCCTCCACCAGCTCCAGCGTGCTCACGCTGACCGCCAGCAGCACGGCCACCACCGGCGCCTTCACCATCACCGTAACCGGAACCTCGGGCAGCACGACGGCAAAGACCACCTTTACACTCTCCGTCACCTCCTCCGGCAGCGGAAGCGCATGCGAGGTCGACTATACGATCTCACCGCAAAACTCCAGCCAATTTGGAGCGGCCATCACCATCAAGAACGGCGGAAGCACCACTCTGAGCGGCTGGTCGCTGACCTGGACATTCGCCAACGGTCAGACCATCGCCAGCTCCTGGAACGGAACCGTATCGCAGAGCGGCGCCAACGTCACGGTGAGCGAACAGTCCGGCCAAAGTTGGGAGAACATTCCCGCCGGTGGTAGCTACTCCGGATTCGGCTTCAACGGAACCTGGAACGGAACTACCAACGCGATACCCACGGCCTTCTCGCTTAACGGAACGGCCTGCACCGTCAACTAGCAAGATCAAGCAGCGCACAGTTAACAACACGTGCGGAGCGGGTTCTTTGACCTGCTCCGCACGCCCGCGAGCTTCAAAATGAAAGGTGGACCTGATCGAGCCGACCCAATGACCTGTTACATGCCAAGGTGATAAAAAGATGTGTTAGGCGAAAAGGGACGGATAGACGGGCATGGCGAAGATGAGAATCGATTTGCTTGCTGGCCTCGCAGGTGTGTTCGTTCTGGCAAGCGGGCTGGCTACCCCCGCGCAAACGGCTGATCAAGCATGGTTGAAGTCCGGGCAAGTGCCAGGCGGCCAAGTCATACCGATTCATGTGCGCGCTCTGGGAGATGGAATCCTCGAACAGTCTGCTGTCGAGGAGCTCCAACGCCGCGTCACAAACCTCCCACATGAGAGGGGTCTCAGTGCACGCGCAAGGCTTGCTTTAGGAGGCCAGACCATTGTCGGCACCGTGCAGGAGGTCCGCATAGCGTATCCTGAGTTGCCCGTTCCGGCCGATCTCGAACCCGAGGGCTATTGGATCTACTGGAGCGGCGCCAATGACAACCAAACCCTGATTATTGCCGGCGCTGATCAGCACGGCGTTCTCTATGGCGCATTCGCTCTTCTCCGCCTTCCCGCAAAAGGCGAAGCTTTCAATCTTCACGAGCATCCTCTGCGCGAACATCCCGCCATGCCCATCCGCTGGGTGGATGAGTGGGACAATCCCGACGGCACAATCGAGCGAGGATATGCAGGCCGGTCGATCTTTTTTGAAGGCGGCAACGTCCTTGAGGATCTGACGGCGGTGCGCGAGTACGCGCGGCTGCTGGCCTCGGTCGGCATCAACGGCTGCAACATCAACAATGTAAATGCTGCGCCTCAGCTCATTGACTCCGACCATCTCAGGCAAGTCGCTCGCATTGCTGACGCGATGCGCCCCTGGGGCGTCCGCCTTGCCCTGAGCGTCGCCCTCGCCAGCCCGCAGAAGATCGGCGGCCTTTCGACCTACGACCCGGCCGATCCGGCAGTGAAAGCCTGGTGGGCGGCCAAGGTCGATGAAATCTACTCCCTTATCCCGGACTTCGCAGGCTTCACCGTCAAGGCCGATTCCGAGGGTCAGCCCGGTCCTACGAGCTACGACCGCACCCCCGCTGACGCCGCTAATACCCTGGCTGCAGCCTTGGCGCCCCACGGCGGCGTGGTCCTATACCGCGCCTTTGTCTATAACCACCACCTCGACTGGCTCGACCCGAAGGCCGACCGCGCTCGCGCCGCTTATGATATCTTCCATCCGCTTGACGGCGCCTTTGCACCCAATGTCGTAGTCCAAACCAAGGAAGGACCGATCGACTTCCAGGCACAGGAGCCGGTATCGCCGCTCTTTGCCGGCCTTCGCCAGACCAATCAGGTGATGGAAATTCAAGTCACACAAGAGTACACCGGACAGCAGCGTCACCTGGTCTATCTTGCCCCCATGTGGAAGTGGGTTCTCGATTTCGACCTGCGCGCTGATCGCAAATCGACGCCGGTAAAAGGAATCATCGCGGGCAAGGCCTTTCACCGGCCTTTGGGCGGTATGGTCGCAGTAGCCGGAATAGGGCGCGACGGATGGCTCGGCTCGCCGCTGGCTCTGGCCAACCTCTATGCCTTCGGCCGTCTTGCTTGGAACCCTGACCTAACACCCGAACAGATCGCCGCAGAGTGGACGAGGCAGAGTATCAGCAACGAGCCCGCAGTGGTCGGCACTGTCACCAAAATGCTGATGCAATCCTGGCCGGCCTATGTGAACTACACCGGACCGCTGGGAATGCAGACACTCACCGGCATCACCGGTAGCCACTACGGTCCCAACATCGAGTCCAGTGAGAACAATGGCTGGGGCCAATGGCACCGCGCCGACCATCTGGGCGTGGGCATGGACCGCAGCGTGATGACCGGCACCGGTTTCGCGGGGCAGTACCCGCCCGAGGTGGCGAAAATCTACGAATCCACCGCCACCACCCCCGACAATCTGCTGCTCTTCTTCCACCACGTGCCCTACACGCACAAGCTGCATACGGGCCAGACCGTGATCCAGTATATCTACGACAGCCATTACGAGGGCGCGGCGCAGGCGGCACAATTCGCTCGCGACTGGGCCACGCTTGAAGGCAAGATCGACCAGCCCCTCTATGAGCAGGTCCGCGATCGTCTCGTCTACCAGGCTGGCCACGCTATTGTCTGGCGCGATGCCATTGTGCAGTACTTTCTCAAACTCAGCGGCATCCCTGATGACAAAGGTCGCGCCGGCCACTACCCCGGTCGGCTGGAAGCAGAGGATGCGCGGCTTACCGGCTACAAGATCATCGATGTCACGCCGTGGGAAGATGCCTCCGGCGGGAAGGCTGTGAGCTGCGATCCTAGTGCGAATCAGCAAAGTTGCTCTGCGGAGTGGAGTTACATAGGCTCCGCAGGCCGCTACAACATCGCCGTCCAGTACTTCGATCTCCAAGGTGGAATCGCGAAGTTCGCGCTTCAGCTCAATGGCCAACCGGTAGACTCGTGGCTGGCCAACGCCGTGCTGCCTTCCTTTCGGCCCAACGGTGACAACTCCACGCGCCACATCGTCAGCGGCATCGAACTCAAACCCGGAGACATTCTGCGCGTGGAAGGAACTCCGGACAAAGATGATCCCGCCGCACTCGATTACATCGAAGTTGAGCCTGAGGCTTCTCAGTCACCGGCTCGTTAAATCTGCCTAAATAGACTTCTCATGTCCGGAGCCGATATTGTTTGCTCATTGAAGATATTGAATTGAGTTTCCCCTGGGCGGCCTTTACGGGTCGCCCAGCTGGCCTGGAACCATGTTAATATATATATTTTCTCGGGAATGCGCAAGATGTTAATATAATTACTCAACCATGTGAGCCAATGGTTTTCCCAGAGAATGGTAAGAATACATCATCTGTTAAGGGATTTCTTTCGCGTGTCGAATATTATCCGATTTGAGTGGGAATGTTGCTGTAATAACCGGGAGAACGAGAAGATAAGGCATGCAAACCCATCGAGACTATCTATGAAAAATGCTTTTGAGGTTAGAAATCCCGATTTGAATCTAAGCCCCCTGACCGGGATGACCAGGAAACACTACATCGAATGCGCCAAGTATGTGCTCCAACGGGCATTCCGGCACGTGAAGTCGTTTGACTCGCCAATCGTATTTCCGCAGGTGCCGGGCAAGTCGTATCCCCAGCCGAATGCCCCGGAGTGGCGCCATCGCTCCAACGAGTTCGAAGCGCTGGAGAGGACCTTCAATCTGGCGGCTCCGCTTATCCACGTGGATCCAGAGGTCAGTATCGGCGGCATCAAGCTGCGCGATTACTACGTCAATCAGTTCTACAATGCGATGACGTCAGGGCATGTTAACAGCCTGCCCATGCCCGAGGACTTGCCTGATGCTACATATCAGTTCACCTGCGAGTTCGGCGGCTTGGCGAAGACGCTGCTGCTGATGCCCGATGTTTTGTGGCCGCACCTGACCGCAAAGCAGCGCGATGAAATGGCCGTCACGATATCCAAGTGGGCTCATCACCGCACCACGCAAAACAATTGGCGGGTATTCAACATCTGCGCTCTCTCGCTTCTTAAGAAACACGGATATGACATCGACGACGATCTGCTGAAAAGCCACCTGCATTGGGTCGCATCCTATCACGCGGGCAACGGCTGGTATCTGGAGCAGAGCTACAACTACTACACCATCAGCCTTTTCGTCGTTTACGGCGCCATCTGGAGCCGCGCCTTCGGTCGCGAACACTATCCTGAAATCGCTGCCGTGCTCGAAAATAGTTTCCGTGAACTTTTCAAAACGTATACCAGCTTCTTCGGCCGCAACGGCTTTATCAACATGTGGGCCAGAAGCATCTGCTACCGTCTCTGGATTTCGGGCGGCTTCCCGGTGTCGTTCCTGCTCGCCTCGGATCCGCCGATAGATCCAGGCTGGGCAAGGCGGCTCTGTTCCGGATCGATTCTGCAATTCACGGGGCGGGAAGACTTTTACGAGAACGACATCCCCAGCCTCGGCTTCTACCCTCACCGGGAATTCGCCATTCAAAACTACAGTTGTTCGGCCAGCCCATTCATCATGTTCCTGCCGTTCATCAGCCTGGCGCTGCCGGAAGATTCTCCATTCTGGACCGCGAAAGAGAACGACGGAATGTGGGAAGGATTAGGAACGCGTTCGAAACGCACCGTGCTCGAACTGCCGGGCATCGTTCTGGTCAACCACGGCAGCAGCGGCGCTTCCGAGATCGTCTCCGGCAAGGTGTACGACGACGATCACAACTACTCCAAGCTGGTGTTCAACACCCATTTCCCATGGGAAGACCACAACCCCAACGGCGGCACATCACAGGAGTATAGTTTCCGCAGCCTGGATCCTCGCGATCTGAGGGGCGTGGACATCAATTTCTACCTCACGGGACGCGCGGTCGATAACGCCGCATCGAAGAGCGCCGCCTACGTAACCTCGCAAAGCATTCTCTTCAACGGCGTGCGCGACGGCGTGCTATACCGCCAATTTATCATGCGTAAACCGCCGAATAACGGCGTTGGATACATTATCGACCTCGCGGAGATCACGATTCCCGGAGGCGTCATCCGCGTAGACCGCTGCCGGCTGGCCTTCGAACATGAGCTCACGCTCGGCCATTTCGGCCTGCCGCATTTCGGCGGGAAGAGGGCCGCGTTGCACACTTTCAAGGACGAGATGAAGCAGGGTATCACGGCTTCGATTCCGGGCAGATCGGTAGCGATGATCGCTTACAACGGCTGGGACACGATTCAGAGTCAGGTTCATCGTGGCTTCAATGCGGAAACGGAGGAGAGTACTGTGCTGTTCGTCCATCGCAAGCGCACCGCCAGGAACCCAGCGATGGAATTGATGATTACGGCGATGCTGCACAAGACTGATGACAACCCATGGACGCCGGAAGAATTGGATCCGGTGAAGGCTATCCGGATCACGGAGGTGACTTCTTCTGGTTCTGTCCTCGGAGCGGAGATCACGCTTGCAGATGACACAACTCACCTGGTCGACTTTAAGAATATCGACGGACTTAGAAGCTGCTGATACAGTAGGGAAAGTCTCGGGGTTGTCCTTTGGAATACCCCCAATCGGCGATAGCAGCGGACTCGATTACACAAAGAGAGCGCAGCCGGACTGACAAGGAGAAAAGATGATTACTCGCCGGGATTTACTGGTTGCAGTGATGGCCATCGCCTGCACAGTTGGGGCCTTCGCCATCGCCGGTACGGCCGGAGCCTTCGCTCTTGCGGACCAGGCGCCGGCGATGGGTTCAGCCGTCTTCGACTGGAATTCAATTCCCGCCAAGCCGACGGAGGTTGGCTCAGTGCGCTCCTTCTTCAGGGCACGCACTGCCACGTTAGACGAACTGGAAATGCATGTTACAACGCTGGAACCCGGAAAAACCTCGCATCCGCCACACCGGCATCCAAATGAGGAACTGATCATCGTTATGCAGGGAACGGTGGAAACCTTGTCAGATGGAGAGTGGAAGCGTGTCGGACCGGGTTCGGTGATCTTCAACGCCTCGAACCAGCTGCACGGGTTGAGAAATGTTGGTACGGGCGAGGCCATCTTTCACGTTATCAGTTGGAAATCCGCCGCAACTCCGGAAGCGCAGCAACAATGAATCGGCAATGTAACGCAGAAAGGATTCGGGTCTATGCAATATGAGAATTTGGACCGGCGCTTCTTTCTAAAGTCCGCTGGAGCAGCGGGAATGTTATCGACATTGCCGGAGGCGGCCTTCGGAATGCACTCTGGCAGCGGGCATATTGCGCATGAGATTGCCGCACCCGGCGCCGACGAGGACGCCATGCCGAAACACTCCATCAAGTTTGCCGTGATCGGCCTCGACCATCCCCACATTATGGGCATCACTGCGGCCGTGATTCGCGGCGGCGGGGAGTTGGCCGCTTTCTATTCGACGCTTCCCCGGGAGACTTCCGGCTTTCAAAAGATCTATCCCCAGGCGCGTTTGGTGAAGAGCGAAGACGAGATCCTGAACGATCCCACGATCCAGCTTGTGGCCAGCGCTTCCATCCCCAATCTGCGCGCGCCTCTCGGCATCCGCGCCATGAAGCATGGCAAGGACTTTCTCAGCGACAAACCGGCCATTACAACACTGGAGCAGCTTTCCGAGGTTCGTAAAGTTTCTGCCGCGACCGGAAAAATGTTTGCCATCATGTACTCCGAGCGGCTGGAGGTGCGTGCCGCCGTGCAGGCCGGTTATCTTGTCAAGGCAGGTGCAATCGGCAAGGTGGTGCAGACCATCAATATCGCGCCCCACCAGGTGAATGCCCCCAGCCGTCCCGCTTGGTTCTGGAACCCGGCGCAGTACGGGGGCATCCTGTGCGACATCGGATCGCATCAGGCAGACCAGTTTGTCTACTACACGGGCTCGACAACGGCTGCCGTGACCGCCTCGCAGATCGCGAATGTGAATCATCCCGGCCATCCTGATTTTCAGGACTTTGGCGACATGATGCTCCAGGGCAACGGCGGCGCGGGCTATGTGCGGGTGGATTGGTTTACTCCGGATGGCCTGGGCACTTGGGGCGATGGGCGGCTGTTCATCCTGGGAACCGAGGGTTATATCGAACTGCGCAAGTATATCGATATCGCCGGCCGGCCAGGCGGCAACCATCTGTTTATCGTGGATAAAAAACAGACCCGCTACATGGATTGCAGCAACGTTGTGCTGCCCTTCGGGCCGCAGTTTGTCGCCGATATCGTGAACCGCACCCACACGGCGCAAGATCAGCAGCAGGCTCTTTTAGCTGCGGAACTGGTGCTGAAGGCGCAGAAAAACGCAAAGCGGCTTAGTTTTACCGCATAGGCCGGGGCACAGGAGGGGATGTGATGAAGGTCGTGCAGGAGAATGCCATGATAGCCATCAACACGAATAGGAAGTTCCCGCGCAGATCGTTTCTGAAAATGTCGGCAGGCGCGGTTGCGGCGGCAGGCTTTCCGGCGATTGTGCCGGCCAGCGTGATGGGGCAGAAAGCTCCCAGCAACCGCATCAACATCGGAGCAATCGGAGTAGGCCGCATCTCCCGAATTCACGATCTTCCGGGAATCTGGAAGTACGACCAGGCGCGTGTTGTGGCCGTCTGCGATCTCGACTCCAAGCGGGTGGAAAAGGGCAAGAAGCTGGTCAACGACCATTATGCTGCCAAGGAAGGCAAGGACTATAACAGCGTAACCGGCTATCACGACTACCGCGAGTTGCTGGCCAACAAGGACATTGACGCAGTGGTAATCAGTACACCCGACCATCAGCACGCGATTCTGGCGGTGGATGCGGTGCGCGCCGGCAAGGACGTGTACCTGCAGAAGCCGGCATCGCTGACCATTGCCGAGGGACGCGCCATGAGCAATGCGGTGACCGCGTCGGGGCAGATTCTGCAGATCGGCTCGCAACAACGCTCGTGGAAACAATTTCGCCGGGCCTGCGAGCTGGTGCGCAACGGCCGCATCGGCGTCATCAAGCACGTTGAAATCGGTTTGCCGGGCGACCCCAGCGGGCCGGAGGCGCCGCCCATGCCGATCCCTGCCAACCTCGATTACGACGCATGGCTGGGCTCCACGCCGGAGGTCTATTACACCGAGATGCGTGTGCATCCTCAAGAGAGTTTCGATCGCCCCGGCTGGATGCGCTGCGAGCAGTTCGGGGCTGGCATGATCACCGGCTGGGGCGCGCACCATGTGGACACGGCCCACTGGGGCATGAATACGGAATACACCGGGCCGGTAGAGATTTGGGGGACGGCGGAGTTTCCGAAGCATGGATTATGGAATGTCCACGGCAAGTTCCTGACCCATGCCGTCTATGCCAACGGAGTCACCATGGACATCAGCGGAGATTTCCCTAATGGCATCAAGTTCTATGGCAGCGAGGGATGGATCTTTGTTACCCGGGATGTTGAAGTAACTGCGTCTGATCCGGGCGGCAAGCCGGTAACATTGCAGCCGCTGATGGCCAGCGACCCGAAGATTCTGGACAACGTAATCGGCGCCGAAGAAATTCATCTGTATCAAAGCGATGACCAGCATGGCAACTGGCTGGAATGTATTCGCAGCCGCAAGGCTCCCATAGCGCCCGCCGAAATTGGACACCGCGCTTGCTCAACCTGCCTGCTGCACCATATTGCCATGAAGACAGGGCGCAGATTGCACTGGGACCCGGTGAAAGAGCGCTTCCATAATGATGATGAGGCGAATAGCATGCTGTCGCGTCCGCAGCGTTTCCCCTACGTGATGAGCCAGTAGAGCCTGGCGAATAGGTCGGGCGGTCTGAAAACCTGTTATTCTGAAATTTGGTTTTCCCCAGACGGAATCAACTGGCAACAATGAAATCAACTTCACAGTCGGCGCCTACATCTCGCGGAATCAAGCGTATCGACCTGGCCTATGTTCAGTTGGCGTCCAGCGAAAGCGCGCGGGATATCAATCGCGATGTGATTCTGGAGATCATCCGCTCCCAGCAGCCTGTATCCCGTGCGGACCTGGCGCGAGCCTCCGGCCTGCAGCCCAGCACTGTCTCCGCGATTGTTGAGCAACTGATTGCCGAAAAATGGGTAAAGGAAGGCGCCATTGAGCGGCGGCCTCGTGGCAGACACCCTACTCTGCTTGCGCTCAACGACGGGTTGGTGATTCTGGCGGCCGACGTGCGGCCAAAGCAGGCCATTGTCGCGCTCCTCGATCTGAACGGTAGATTTCTGGCGCGCGAAGTTGTGCCTATGGCCTCGGACCCCGAGGGCTCGATCAACAGAATTATTTCCTGCATGAAAACAATGCACGCCGGCCACCCCAACCGCTCCTTTGAGGGAATCGGCATCAGTATGCCGGGCCGAGTTGATCCGGAGTCACAGCGTTTAATTCTTGCTCCCAATCTGAAGTGGCACAGCTACGACATCAAGAGCGTCATCGAAAAAGAGATGCGGCTGCAGGTTGAGCTGACAAATGCCGCCAACGCCGCATTGCTTGCCGAGTTGTGGTCAGGCAAGCTCGATGGTATCCGCAATGCCATTTTAATCACGGTTTCAGAAGGTGTTGGCGGGGCCATTCTGGCCAACGGGCAGATAGTCACTAGCCGCAGCGGGCTGGCCGGTGAGTTTGGCCACAGTCCAGTTGACCCGACTGGACCATTGTGTGGATGCGGACAGCGCGGGTGCTGGGAGGTCTTTGCCTCATCCAGTGCGGCGCTTCGATACTATGCTGAGATACGCCCTGATCATGCGCCCGTCAACATTCATGAGCTACTCCACATGGCCGAGGAAGAAGATTCTGCCGCGATAGAAGCCCTGACTCGTCAGGCTGCCTGCCTGGGCCGTGGCCTGCGTCTGGTTACCGCCGCGCTCTCCCCGGAAGTGATTCTCATCGCGGGCGACATAACCACATCGTGGGCGCGCTTCGGCCCCATAATTCAAGCCGAAATGGAAGCCACTATGCTGGACGGGCATGCGCCGCAGTTGGGAATCACTAACGACGGTGAATTCGCCAGGCTGCGTGGCGCAGCAGCGGTTGTTTTGCAGCGTCATTCGGGTTATCAGCGCAGGCGCTTGAGGAAGCTAAGATCACAGAACAGCATACAGCCATCTCCAGACCCCCGAGAATAACAAGCATCATCCAGTGATTGCGCCCGGCCAAAACCAGGCAGGCAGCCCTGCTGCTTCATAATGGCAAGCAATAGCGGGCCATAGCTCCGAATCCTGGGCGCCTAAAGCATCTATTGCGCACCCGAAATAAAATTCTGACTCAAGCACTTCATAAGCTATGTGATGAGTAATTACAAAATTTCTATTGGGGATATCCCCATCTGTGCACTGTGGATAAAATCAGGATTATTCTTGACAATTGATGCGGAATTTCAATATAGTTCGTGACGCCAAATAAACCGTCACATTTTCTGTATCCAAAATTGCCGTAGGCGGTTTTCCGGCGAAATGATGATCTCCATATCAAATGGAATCAATGAGTTACGGCTAATTAACGGGTCAGGCTTGGCGAGCACACTCGCGGGCTCTGGCAGAAACGTAGTCAATTCACAGTTTTCCGGAGGAAATCATGTCAGGAAGGCCAGATATGAATCATCGGTTTAAAGCAGGAGCATTCGGTGCCCTGCTGGTGGCTGTCGCGCTTCTCGCGGTTTGTTTCGGAAGCAGCACGGCAAATGCACAGATTCTCTATGGGTCGATCACCGGAACGGTCTCCGATAAAGCCGGTGCGGTGGTTCCTGGAGTACCTGTAACAATAACCGACCAAGGAACGAAGGCAGTCCGTAGCGCTATCGCTAACGCACAAGGCACTTACCTGTTTCTCGACGTACTGCAGGGAGTGTATACAGTATCCGTTCCGGCCAAGGGGAACTTTGCCGGGAGCGCGGTAAAGGACGTCTCCGTGGTAACCAACAGCCAGGTGCGTGTGGACATTACACTGCAACCGGCGACGGTTACGACCCAGATCACGGTAACCGAGGCGGCGCCGTTACTGCAAACCGAAACGGCGGATGTGAACAACGAAATCACAGATTCACAATTGGGGCAGCTCCCACTTACGTCGTCGGCGGGACGCAGCTTCCAAGCGCTGTACACGATTCTGCCCGGTACGTCAAACGTTAAGGAACAGAACTCAACTGCTTCCAATCCTTCGCGAGCCATGTCGGTCCAATTTAACGGCATGAACTTTGACAACAACACGACGCGCATCGACGGCGCAGTCAATTACTATGGCTGGCTGACGTACCTGATCGCGTACATACCCCCGGCGGAGTCCATTGCGACCATCAACGTCGATACAAACTCTTTCAATGCCGAGCAGGGGCAGGCCGGCGCAGCCGCAATCTCCATCACCACCAAGAGCGGCGGCCACGATTTTCATGGCACTGCGTGGGAGTACTACCAGGATGCTGCGATGAACGCGCGGCCTTATACAACAACGACTGGTGCTATTCCCAAGAACATCTTCAATCAATTCGGCTTCAACATCGGCGGACCGGTCTATATTCCCAAGATCCTGACCGGCAAACAGAAGCTCTTCTTCTTTGACAATTTTGAGCGCACCTCGCGCAAACAATTGATCAGCGGAACTTTGTCGATTCCGGACTCAAAGATGATCACGGGCGACTTCTCGGAAGTTGCTTCGACCTTCCCGCTCTACGATCCGCAGCCTTTAGGCATGGGTCCCATCCTGCCTCCTGGCGCTCGTCCCACCTTCGCGTCGGAGTATGCCAACCTCTCGGGTACCGTGGGAACTGGCTTCAACGGTATTCCCATTACGCGTCAAAATGGCGCCGCGAAAATTATGATGGCAAATATGTCGGCCATCGCAGCGGCGCTCGGCACTCCCACCGCTGTGCAGCTGTCGAGTCAGTTGGCGAACGACTATACCGGCAGGGCAAGTTACTCGTATCTCCGCAAGACCAACGACGCCAAGATCACCTACATCCCGAATGACAATACGCAGATCTTCGGCAAATACAGCATCGAGCCCTTTGTCGTAATTGACCCGCAGACACTGGGCGCGGCCGGGGGCAGCACGTTCGATGGCGGTCAGCCCGGAGCGGGTTCCGGACGCATCCAGAATGTCGGCTTGGGCGCCAGCCGCGTCTTCTCCCCCAAAGTGGTGATGGACTTCGATTTCGGCTACACCCGCCAGGTGAGCGGCGCGCAGTCGCTGGTCGACATCGCTGACGGAGATTACGGCCTGGACACGCTGCTCATTCCAGGGACGAACGGCCCCGGGCCTAACTATGAGGGCCAGCCAATGTTCGCATTTGGCACCATTTCGTCGGGTGGTGGAGGCACCTTGTTATCCTCGATGGGCAACGCCAACGGAGCCAACCCGTTCCTCTTCCGCGATAACCAGTTCACCGGCGATGTGAACCTGAGCTGGATGAAGGGCAAGCACACCTTCAAGTTCGGCTTCACATACTACCACTTCGACCTCAACCACTTCCAGCCAACCAGCGGCAGTTACGTCAACCACGCTAGTGGCGGATTCGACTTTCAGGGCGGCATGACCGCGGGCGGGTCGTCGACCCCAACAATTAACGCTTACGACACCTTGGCGGACTTCCTGTTAGGCATGCCGAATTCGTATGGCGCCGGCCCCGCTGTTGCAAAGGCACAAGCGCTTTACAACCCCAATACTCTGCGCTGGTCAGAGCTGTGAGCCTATGCCCAGGATCAGTGGGTAGTGACGCAGAAGCTGACGGTTAACTACGGTGTCCGCTACGAGATATATCCGGTGCCGTACCGCGACCATCTCGGCCTCAACATTCTCGATCCCAATCTACCGCAGACCGGCAATGTCATAATGGGTGGCGTTAATGGCATGCCGGAGAACGGCGGTTTGTCAATTGGCCATGGGAACTGGGCGCCGCGCGCTGGCGTGGCGTATCGCCTCACCGAGAAGACCGTCATCCGTTCGGGCTATGGCATCTCCACTGACCCGGAAAGCTACAGGGCTATGCGTGATGCGTTCCCCATGACCTACGCTGCTAATTACTCATCAGGCACAGCGGACAGCATTGCGCTCGATTCTAGTCTCAACCCAATGTACCTCAACAATGTGTGGGCGCCCAGCGTGACAAGCCCCTGTCCAGGTACCTGCACCTATGGCATTCCCGCTGTTTCCTTCCCAAACATCTCCTCCGGCATTGTTTCGTTGCCGGTGAGCCTGGGAACCACCACTTCCGTCAAAGATATCCGCCGCGGCTATATCGAGAGCTGGAACCTGTTTGTCGAGCGCGAGCTGGGGTGGAAGTTTGTAGGCAACGTTGGATATGTAGGAGCCCACGCTGTCCGGCAATTCGTCCAATCCGGTTACTTAAACTCGAGTTCGCTGCCCAGTGAAAGCACGCCCTGCATGTCCAACGGGCACTTGAACCCATCTCTCGGCCTGGGCTCCGGAAAGTGCGGCACCTTCAATATCAACCAAATCATCAATCAACAGTGGTGCTCCGGAGCCACAACTGTCGCCGGTCTCACTTGCTATAACACGGGCGGCATAGGAATGCTGATGCCGCTCTTCGGCGCGGAGTATAACGCTCTGCAGTCGCAACTGACCTACAACGGCGGCACTTCCAAACAACTGGGTGTCGTATACACCTACTCGCACGCCATCGACTTCACAGACAACGGCATTGGAACCGGCTCCGGCGGGCTAAGCTTCAACTATCCCGAGTACTACAAAATGAACCGGGCCACTGCGGGATTCGACATGACGCATAACCTGTCAATCTGGGGCGTGTATCACCTGCCGTTCGGTCACGGTTATGCGTGGGCGAACAAGGGCATCGCCGAAGAGATTGTGGGTGGATGGCAGCTGAATGGGCAGTTCAGCCACATCAGCGGTACTCCATTCTCGGTCTCCGCAAGCAGCAATACGGTCAACGCAGTCGGCAGTCCTGCTTACGCCCAGTTGATTGCGCCTTACAAGCAGTTGGGCGGCCACGAGAGGACAGCTGCTGGTACTGGGGTATCCGGAGGCAAACAATGGTTCGATCCGACATCGTTCGCTAATCCCACTGAGCCGTCTACCTGCGCCACCGGTGACTCGGGTTGCTCCACCCCCAACGGAACCCCAACTACTCCCGCGGCCAATCCTGTATTCGCCAATACTCACCGCAATGAATTCCGCGGGCCAGGCGTGTCCTATGTAAACATGAGCCTCTTCAAGGGATTCCACGTTTACCGCACATCCGAGTTCCAGATTCGCTTCGAAGCGTTCAACTTAGTCAATCACGCGTTGTTGTACAGCAACCCGACCGCAACGGTTGGTAATTCACTCGACGGGCGTATCACCAGCTTTGGCCCCTCTTACTCTCCAACAATGGGTGCTCGTTCGTTGCAGTTCGGCGGACGCTTCCAGTTCTAGTTGATTGATTGTTAGTTTCACTTCTACCCGCGTCGGGGTTCGAGAAAGCCTCCGGCGCGGGTTTTCTTTGCCCATGTACAAATGGAACCAAGCCGCTATAGGTAGATTCCTGATCTGGATAAGAAGGGCTCCTTTGGCCGTTCAAGAGCCATGATTAATGGCGCAGACTGATCCCGAACGCGACGCTGGCGCAGAGGTTTCGCGGGAAGCCCCGCTATCCAATCTCGCATCCTCGCATGAAGTGACGACTGCCCATCTGCTGTGTCACACTGAGAAGCGGCAGGGCCTGTAGCTCAACGGTTAGAGCAGGGGACTCATAATCCCTTGGTTCGGGGTTCAAATCCCTGCAGGCCCACCATTTAGGACGCGCATGAAGACTGGCATCATCGGCTTGCCGCAGGTGGGCAAGACATCGCTATTCAAGATTTTGACCAAGGCCAAACTCGAGGAGCACGGCCACTCGCGCCAGGAGCATATCGGCGTGGCGCGCGTGCCCGATGAGCGGCTGGACAAGCTTTCGGCGCTATACTCGCCGAAAAAGACAACCTATGCATCTGTCGAATTCGTAGACGTGGCAGCCATCGGCAAGGAGGCGCTGAAAGAGACCGCGTTCCTCGCCAGCCTTCGTCAGGTTGACGCGCTGATTCACGTACTGCGCGCCTTCGAAGAAGAGTCGATTCCCCACGTCGGTCCCATCGATCCCCTGCGCGACATCAAAAACGTCGAGTTCGACCTGATGATCAGCGACCTGGCCCAGGTGGAAAAGCGGCTGGAGCGGGTAGAAAAGGATCTGAAGAAGCAGCGCACCGGTGAGCTGGAACGGGAACACGCCCTGCTGTTGCGCTCCAAAGCGGCTCTGGAAAAGGAGCTGCCGTTACGCGAGCTGGAGATGACTCCCGAAGAGAAGAAGCTCATCAAGGGCTTCATGTTCCTCTCGCAAAAGCCGATTCTCTATGCCGTCAACATCGGCGAAAGCACTACGCTGGGCGACGACCTGGAGGCTGCGGTCAGCCGCTTCAAGCTGGATGATGTTGCACACCGGCCCAACGCCGGCGCCACAGCCATCTGTGGCAAGGTGGAGGCCGAGTTAGCCGAGATGGACGACGAGGAGGCTGCGGAGTTTCTGGCGAGCTACGGGCTGCGTGAGAGCGGCCTCGTGCGGCTCATTCACAAGAGCTATGAGCTGCTGGGGCTGATCAGCTTTTTTACCACCGGCGAGGATGAGTGCCGCGCCTGGACTGTTCCAGTGGGCTCCAAGGCGCCGCAGGCCGCTGGAGCGATTCACACGGACCTCGAACACCACTTCATTCGCGCCGAAACCATCCGCTGGGACAACCTGTTGGCCGCCGGCTCCGAAGCCGCGGCGCGGGCCAAGGGAACGCTGCGTCTCGAAGGCAAGGAGTACGTGGTGCAGGATGGCGACGTGATGCACATCCGGCACAGCGGGTAGAGTTAAATGCTAAAGATCTCCCTCATCCTCGGCGCCATTGCCGCGCTAGCCGACGTGGCCGGCGGATTTGTACTGGTGCGCGCCAAAGGCGTAGAGCGCTATCTGCGCTATTTTGTCGCTCTGGGCGCGGGCTTCCTGATGGCAACGGCTGTGCTCGAGATGATCCCCGAAAGCCTGAAGCAGAGCCAAAGCCTGGCGCCGGTCCTCATCATGGCCGGCTATTGCGTGGTGCACCTGCTGGAGCACACCATCAACGCCCACTTCCACTTCGGCGAGGAGACACACCACGGCGAGTTCGTCTCGCAACGGACCGGCAACTCCGTGCTTGCCGGGTTGAGCGTCCATGCGCTCTTCGACGGCGTAGCCATTGGCTCGGGGTTTGTAGTCTCCAACTGGCTTGGCTGGCTGATTTTCCTGGCTATTTTTCTGCACAAAGCGCCGGAGGGCTTCACAATGGCCTCGGTGATGCTGGCCAGCGGACGCAGCCGCGCAGCAGCTTTTTACTCGGCTGTAGCGTTGGCTGCTGCCACATTGGCCGGTGTACTGGTGATTGGAATGGCTCCTCGCTTGGTTCTCTACGGCCTTCCCCTGTCTGCCGGCGTAGCTCTTTACGTTGCAGCCACCGACCTGGTTCCCGAGGTCAATCGCGAGCCCGGAATTCGCATGGCGCTGGTCTTTTTTGCCGGCGTGGGTGGCTTCCTGTTGTTGCGGCTTCTACTTCCTGCGCTGTAGTCGACGCCCGTCTCAGCTTCGACGCCGCAGCCCAAATCTCTCCACATAGAGCCGTGCCAGCAGCTTGGCATAATCCCAGCCCACTTTGAAATTGGCTTTACTGGCTCCTCGATCACGGCTGCCGAAGGCCAACGGAACCTCCGCGACCGAACGCAGGCGGCCGCGCACCAGAATCTCCAGCAATAATTTGAAGCCGGAGGGCTGGAAGGCAATTCCATCGACGCACGCACGTCGAACCAGGAAGAACCCAGTCATCGGATCGTGAGCGCGGATGCCCGCTCTCTGAATGGGCCATGTGGCCCAGACCGCTGCGGCGGAGAGCAGTTTCCTAATGGGATTCCACTTGCCCACCTCCCCGCCCGCCGTATAGCGGCTGCCAATCGCCAGGTCGTTGCCGGCATTTATGGCTGAGATCAAGGCGGGCAGCAACTGGGGAGGGTGTTGACCGTCAGCATCCATCACGCCCAGAATCTCCGCATCCGTATGCCGCCAGCCGTAAAGAACAGCCCCGGATAAACCGCGCTCTCCTTTGCGGATCAGCAGGCGCACGCGCAGGTCCTCGCGGGAGATGGCAGAGACAATCTCCTCGGTGCCGTCGCGGCTGTCGTCATCAACGACAATGATCTCGTAGGCCATTCCCAGGGGATCGAGCACTGAGCGGACGCGGCCCAGCAATCCGCGAAGATTCTCCGCCTCGCGCAGGGTTGGAATAATCAGCGCCAGCCTGTTTTGGCCGCGCTCCTGCGCCTTTGCCGCAGGCTTAGTCCGCGTTGCCGCGTTATCTGCCGGCGTGTAGGATGATGCTATCTCTGCTGGTGACATATCAAGACTGAGTATATGGGGTTTATTCGTTTGAGGCGCTATCTTCCTGTTAATTTTTTACTGATCTTGTCTTTCTCGATACTTGGCCTGGCCGTGATGGGCTACCATCCCGGATTCGAAGACGACGGCATCTATCTGACAGCGGTGAAATTCAAGCTGAATCCTGCGCTTTACCCTCACGACCCTGGATTTTTTCTCTTTCAACTGCAGGCCAGCTTCTTTGACACCTGGGTTGCCGGGTTTGTTCGCTTGACCGGAATCTCTGTGGCCGTCACAGAGCTTCTCTGGCAATTTATCTCGATCGCGTTGATTATCTTCGGCTGCTGGATGATTGCGCGCAAGCTGTTTTCCGAGGCGCGGGCGCAATGGGCCGGTGTTGCCCTGGTTACTGCTATGTTTACCTTGCCGGTCTCCGGAACCGCGCTCTACATTGTCGATCAGCATCTGCACCCGCGCAACATGGCCACCGCTCTCATTCTGCTGGCGGTTTCTCGATTCCTTTCCCGCAAAAACTGGCAAGCTGTTCCCTTCCTGTTGCTGGCGGCTATGCTGCATCCCCTCATGACCGCGTTCGGCGTCTCCTTTTGTTTTTTCCTGGTTATGGTTCTACTGGAACCACCATTGCCTTATTGGCTGCTGCGCCGGCGAGCACCCCAAGGCGGTTCCGCAGCGTCAGTTTTTATCCCCCTGGGCTGGGTCTTCGAGCCGCCCACGCCTGCATGGCGCCAGGCGCTGGGTACGCGCAACTACTTATTCCTCTCCCGCTGGGCCTGGTATGAGTGGCTGGGAGCGTGGGCGCCACTGCTTCTCTTCTGGCTGCTCTGGCACATCGCGCGCAAGCGCGGCGAGATGCTGCTGGCGCGCTTTGCGCTGGCCGTCTTCCTTTACGGGGTCTTTCAAATGGCAGTGGCTATTGTCATGCTGGGATTCCCTGCCCTGGACCGGTTTGTTCCCCTGCAGCCGATGCGCTTTCTCCATTTGGTTTATGTCCTTATGTTCCTGGTGGGCGGTTGCCTGCTGGGCAAATATCTGCTCAAAGCCAGCATATGGCGCTGGGCTATATTTTTACTCGTCATCAATGCAGGGATGTACGCCTCACAGCGGCTGCAGTTCAGCGGTAGTCAGCACCTGGAATTGCCCGGATGCGTCTCTACCAATCCATGGATTCAGGCCTTTGACTGGATTCGCCAGAACACGCCTGCCGATGCCTATTTTGCCCTCGACCCCGAGTACCTGGCCGCGCCCGGAGAGGACTATCACAGCTTCCGCGCTCTGGCTGAACGCAGCCAATTGGCCGATTTCATCAAAGACACGGCGGTAGTGACACAGATTCCAAAGATGGCCGAGGTTTGGGATCGGCAGATTCAGGCCCAGAAGGGCTGGACCCGCTTCCAGCTTGCCGACTTCGAGCGCCTCAAGGCGGAGTTTGGCGTCAACTGGGTGCTGGTTGCCTATCCTCAGCCACCCGGCCTCGCCTGCCAGTGGCACAATGACAGCCTGACTGTTTGCAGAATTCCTTAATCAGCGGTCAGAGAACAGTGGGAAGTGAACAGTGCTAAGTCCCCTGCTTGCCCTATCTTCCTTCTGGGGACGAATGGGCATTGGATCAGTATACTTTCGGTACAATTGATGTATTGTTGCATGTTAGTTTTTAAGTGGTTTGCTAGCCGCGATGTTAGCTGACCACTATCCACTGTTCACTATTCCGGCCGGAGTCCGGTTCATGCCCAACCTTACCCAGCGACTGATTCTCGGCTGCCTGCTCATGGTCGGCCTTATTGTCTGGCTGGTAGCGGCAACGCACCATGCCCTGGCAGTGGCAGGGCAGCTCCGGTTTGCGCTCCTGTGTGTGGCGGCCGCGGTGGCAGTCGCAGTGGTAACCGTCTTCTTTGTTTTGTGCCCCATTCGCATGCTGGCCCGCGACGCCCGCCGCATCGCCGAGGGGAACCTGAAGCATCGCGTGGAGTGGAGCAGCCGCGACAGCTTCGGCGTCATTGCCGCTGAGCTGAATCGTATCGCCGTCCGCCTGCGCGAACTGGGCGAATCTGAAGCCGGCCGCCGCCAGATGGAGCTGAGACTCTCCGACGCCGTGCTGCAATCCATCTTCGAGCCTGTCATCGTGACTGATGGCAAGGGGCAGTTGCTCAAGTTGAATCAGGCTGCCGCCGATCTGCTGGGCGAAGCTGCCACCGATCGCATGGCGCTGGCCAGTACGCCAGGCGGCGACAAAATCTTAAATGCCATCCGCAATGCCGTCTCCATGCAGAAGCCGATAGCCGATGAGGGCGAGGCCTCCCTGCTGCCTATGCGCATCGGCAGCCAGGAGCGCAGTTACCGCCTGCGCACCACTCCTATGCGCGACGCCGATAAGCGGTTGCTTGGCACGGTGACCACTCTCGAAGACGTGACCAGCCTGCAGGATACCGACCGCTTTAAGACGCAGTTCATCAGCGTGGCCAGCCGCAAGCTGCGCGACCCGTTGCTCCAGTTGCGCCGCGGCCTCTACGCCCTGGGCCATGGATTTGCCGGAGAGTTGCTCCCCTTGCAGACGGAACTGGTGGACGAGGCCAGCAAAGAAAGCGAGAAGCTGGACGATTTGATGGGAGATCTGATCGAAGTAGCCGAATTGGATGCTGGCCGCCGTGAGTTCACGCTGGAACGCCTGCGCCCCCTGCAGCTATTAAACGAAGCCCGCGATCGCTTCTTCGACGAAGCCGCGCAGAAGCGCATCCGCGTCGAGGTCAGCGCCTACGAAGATCTCTCCTTTGTGCAGGCCGACCGGCGCGCGGTGCGCTCCATTCTGGACAACCTTCTCTCCAACGCCCTGCGCTATACGCCCTCCGAGGGAGAGATTCTGTTGGCCGCCGAAGAGATCAAGGACTTCGTGCAGTTTACGGTGCGCGATACCGGACGCGGCATCGAGGCCGACCGGCTGGGAACCATCTTCGACCGCTTCAGTACATTCTCCGAGAAAAGCTCCGGCCTCGGACTCGCACTGGTCCGCCGCCTGGTTGAGCAGTTGGGTGGACAGATTGCCGTTGAGAGCCGCCTGGGCCACGGATCCACCTTCCGCTTCACTCTTCCCGTGGCGGCCGTCGCCGAAGTCCGTTATCCGGCAGAGGAGGGGTAGGGCCATGGCAGAGATCAAACTGGAACGCCAGCAGGAACCCGGCCGTCTCCGCGTCTACATCGGTGCCGCTCCCGGTGTGGGCAAGACCTACGACATGCTCAACGATGCTTACAGTATGAAGCATCAGCAGGGCATGGATGTGGTCATCGGGCTGGTGGAAACTCACGGGCGCGAGGAGACCGCGGCCCGTATCCGCGACCTGGAGATCATTCCCCAGCGCGTGATTCCCTACCGCGGCGTCAACCTGAAAGAGATGGACGTGGACGCCATTCTGGCCCGCCATCCGCAAACCGTCATCGTCGACGAGCTGGCCCACACCAATGTTCCCGGCAGCAAGAACCGCAAGCGCTATGAAGATGTGCTGGAGTTGCTTGACGCCGGCATCAACGTCATGACCGCGGTCAACATCCAGCACCTGGAAACGCTTAACGACACCGTCAACCGCTCCGCCAACACCGTTATTCGCGAGACCGTCCCCGACAGCTTCCTCAAGCGCGCCAATGAAGTGGTGAACGTAGACGTGACGGTAGACGAGCTGCGCAACCGCCTGCGCCAGGGTAAGATTTATGCCTCCGAAAAGGTGGAGCAGTCGCTGGCCAATTTCTTCCGTAAGGGCAACCTGAACATGCTTCGCGAGCTTGCCCTGCGCACCACCGCCGAGCAAGTAGGCAACCAGGAATATCAATACCGCCGTATGCAGGGATTGGAACAGGCTTCCATTCCGGAGAAGGTAATGGTCTGCCTAAGCACCCGGCCCGGCACAGAAAAGCTTGTGCGCGTGGGCGCGCGCATTGCCGGACGCTTGGCCAGCAACTGGTACGCCGTCTATGTCACTCGTCCCGAGGATGACAAAGGCCACGGCGACCCCGAGGCCTACCACCGTCTCGAAGAATACCAGCGCATGGCTCGCGATCTGGGCGCGCAGGTGGTTTCACTCACCGGCAAGAACGTCGCCGACGCGCTGATCCGCTTTGCCCAGGAAGAGGGCATCTCCCACGTGGTCTTCGGCCAGTCAGCCCGCTCGCGCTGGAACGTTCTGTTGCATGGCTCGGTGCTCAATCGCTTCCTCTCTGAGATTCGCGATGTCACTGTGCAGGTGGTGCCCATGCAAATGGAAAAGCCCGCGCGTCGGGTATGAGATTCTTTTTCGCGAAAGACACGCACAGCGGTTGGATTCGATAGGTTATTTTCACTCTGAGTTCGATTGGCTGGAGAAGTCGGGTGCATGCACAATGCGCATCAGTACGCCGCGATCCAGCCAGATGAGGGAGCACTCCTCACAGGTGTCGATGACCGCGTTGCCCGGACCGGCATAAAAGTGCGCGTCCATCGGACGGTGGCACTGTGGGCAGTTGATCTTCCGCCGCAAATCTTCTTTGTCGCCGGCGACCGGAGCGGCGCCGGCCCCATGCTCATCGCGCAACTCTTCGATCAGACCATCCAGCATCGCCATCATAATCAGCATGCCCTTACATCCGGTGCAGTAAATAATTGGGTTCTTCGCTAGGACGGCATGAACGAGTGGAATATTGCAGAGCGGGCAATCCAGTCCGCTTGGCTCGCCTAAAACGCGCACGCCGTCATCATTCTTCTCCGGAAAATACGTGCTCTGGCAGAAGTCGCACTTGTAGCTCTCCATATCCGGCTTGAGCCGCATGGGAGCGCCGCATGAGGGACAGTTCATTGGGGCTTTCCACATTCTGCGCAGAACCGGGCGCGTTGAGGAATGGATTTTCCGCACTCTATGCAGAACTTGGTGCCTTCCGGCGCGGCTGAGCCGGAGCCGGCCGGAGCGCCGATCAGAACTGGAGCGGAAGTTGGCGGTTGGGAGGGAATTGCGCCGGGGGCGGTCATCGCCGGCCTGAGCGCATTGGAGAGAACCTGTGCGACGGCCGCTCCGGCGCCGAGGCCCATGCCCATGCCGGCCGCACCGCTGGTGTTGGCCGCGGAGAGATCCAGAGATTCCGCTGCCGAGTACAGCGTGTAGCGGCCCAGATCGCCAACCATGTTCATGCCGACGCGCTGGTCAAAGACCTTTTGCAGCTCTTCAGGAAGGGAGACGTTCTGAACGACAAATTGATTCAGTTCAAGGCCAAGTGCGGCAAAGGCCGGTTTCATCACATCGGCAATCTTGTAGGACAACAGAGCCTGATTGGCGGCTATGTCGAGAAAAGGGACGTCGCTGCCGGCAAAGATGTCGGTCATGCGGGCGACGATGGTGTCGCGCAACTGACCTTCAAGGTCGGCGGCAAGATAACGATCGCGGGTGCCGCTGATCTGGTTGAAGAAAACGCGCGGATCAGCGACGCGATAGGAGTAGATGCCGTAACAGCGCAGCCGGACCGCGCCGAACTCCTTGTCGCGGATGGTGATGGGCGTGGCCGTGCCCCACTTCTGGTCGATCTGCAGGCGCGTCGAGAAAAAGTACACCTCGGACTTAAAGGGAGATTCAAAGGCCTTGTCCCAGTTCATCAGATCGGTGAGCAGGGGAAGGTTGCGGGTATTGAGCGTGTGCAGGCCGGGGCCGAAGACGTCGGCAATCTTGCCTTCGTTGACGAAGGCGGCCATCTGCGACTCGCTAACCGTGAGCTGGCCGCCGTTTTCTATCTCCAGGTCGCGCATGGGATAGCGATAGGATAGGATGCCGTCAGCCGGTTCATTCCACTCAATAACAGCAATGAATTGCTTGCCTAGAAACTGTCCGAGAGTCATATTCTTCTCCGCCAGAAACTCTAACACAGGCAGCGTATCGGCCGCCACGTAAATGAAGCGGTAAAGTACAATAGCGATGGATTGAAGCGCCGCAAACTATCGCGAGAGGTTCTCCCAGGAGATTTGCGCATCTTCGTCGTCTTTCTCGCGCACGAAGACATCGCTCGCCTTATGCCACTGCCCCATTTGTTCGGGTCCGCTGCCGTCCAGGACAACCTTGTAGGCTCCCGGTCCATTGTCGCCCGTGGCCCGCGCCAGAATCACGCCATCGTAGGCGATGCCTTTATCGGTGATTACCGTTACTTTCTGACCCACATCGAACATAAGAAGTCTCCTGTTTGTGATTCTTCCTACAAGCCTAACCCATTTTTACGGTTTTTTCCCTCATGCGTTCAGATTTTTCGCGGAAGATCGGGTGCAGCTTGACCGGCTAAGTATGTTTGATCACGGCACGGAAAGCATGCCCACGAACTGGCTCAAGCGGTAATGTCATTCCTGTGATAATTTGGTAATAGCGGCCTTGTGAGAGCTCGTAGCTCAGTTGGTAGAGCAACGCCCTTTTAAGGCGTGGGTCCTGGGTTCGATTCCCAGCGAGCTCACCACCCCTCCCAGCCGCTGCTTCCCTCAATCTTTCCTGAGCATCTAAGCGCCTGATTCGAGTGTATGCCGTGCTTCGGGCGCCTGAGGCTGCGCCAGCGGAAGCGTGAAATGAAAGGTTGCGCCCTGCCCCAGATCGCTCTCTGCCCAGATGCGTCCTCCATGGGCCAGGATGATGTGCTTGACAATGGCCAGACCCAGGCCCGTGCCGCCCGACTCGCGTGAGCGGGCCTTGTCAACGCGATAAAAACGCTCGAAGATGCGGCTCAAATGCTCTGAGGCGATGCCGAAGCCGAAGTCCTGCACAGTGAACTCGACCTCAGACTCCAAAAGGCGGGCGCCGACCAGGATTCGCTTGCCATCCTTGCCGTACCTGAGGGCGTTCTCCACCAGATTGCCGAAGACCTGGCTCATGGCGTCTGATTCGGCGTAAACAAGCGCGTCCGGCGCTCCGGCAGATTCCAGCGCCACGCCGGAGTCTACCATCATGCCGCCCAGCGATTTGACGGCGTCCTGAACCAGCGCGCTGGCCCGCATCGGTTGACGCGCCAGCTTGTAATCAGGGCTCTCCACGCTGGCCAGGGCAATCAGATCCTCCGTAAGGCGGCTCATGCGGGTGGCGTTTTTAAGAATAATGCCGAGGAACTCACGGCTGGCTTCCTGGCGGACATTGGGCTCCTCGATCAGCGTCTCGACATAACCCTGGATGGAGGTAAGCGGTGTGCGCAGCTCGTGGCTGACATTGGCCACGAATTCGCGACGGGATTTTTCCGCGGCATCAATGCGGGTAATGTCATGCAGCACGGCAAGCGCTCCGCCGGTGGACATGGGAACAGCATGAATTTCGAAGATGCGGCCCGGCGCCAGTGTGCTGGCACGCCCAGAACGCTCTTCGCGAAGCTCCAGCGCAGCTTTCACGCACGCCAGTAGTTCGGGGTCGCGCAACGAGTAAACCAGTGCGCGGCCAACAAAAATCGGCGTGCCGGCAACGCGCGCCATGGCGGCATTGGACCAGCGGACCAGCCCTTCGGAGGTAATGGCTACCACCGCCTCCTGCAAAGAATCGAGTATGGTGGCCAGCTCCTGGCGGTGGTTCTCAATCTCGGCAATGCTCTCGGCAAGCCGTTGAGCTGCCTGGTTCAGCGCCGCCTCGATGGACGAGAACGGATCGTCGGGGTCGTATTCAAGTCGGGCGCTCAATTCACCCGCGGCTATGTGACGCGCGAAGGCGCTGACCCGTTCAAGCCGCGAGGCAATTCGGCTGGCAACCCATACGGCCAGAGTCAACGCCACGGCCAGAGCGATCATGCCGGACCAAAGTGCCTCATCGCCAAGATACAAACTGGTTTTGCCGGCAGGAACCTCCAGTACTCTGCGCGCAATAAAGGGAATTACGACAAACTCCATCGCCGCTGCCTGAAAGATCAGCAGCAGGAGAAAGAGGCCGAGCAGCTTGATGAAAATCTTCGATTTCAAGGCGCCCTACTCGCTCTTGGGAAACTCGAATCGGTACCCGGCGCCGCGCACCGTCTTCAGGTGTAGTGGGTTTTCCGGATCGACCTCGATCTTTTCCCGGATGCGGCTCACATAGACATCAACCGATCGGGGAGTGACGAAGCGGGCATCGCCCCAGACGGCATCCAGCAGATGGTCGCGGCTGAAAACACGGCCAGGATGTCGCGCCAGGTAATCCAGCAGGCGAAACTCAGTTGCGGTAGTGGGTATTACTTCGCCACGTACCGTCAACTGCATGGCATTGGCGTCGATGACCACCTCTTCAAAACGGATGACCGAGACCGCGTCAGGCCGCTCAAAGCGGCGCAGCACGGCCTTTACGCGCGCTACCAACTCGCGCGTTGCAAAGGGCTTGGTGATGTAGTCGTCCGCTCCCATTTCCAGGCCCAGCACGCGGTCGTTTTCGCCGGCGCGCGCGGTAAGAAAGATGATGGGAACCGTGGAAAGCGCGGGATGGTTGCGCAAGCGCCTGCAGACTTCCAGGCCGTCGCCGCCGGGTACCATGATGTCCAGCAGAAACAGCGCGGGCGCCTTGCGCTCGGCGTCGGGAATCAGGTAGGTGGGGGTGCTGAATAGGCGCGCCGCAAACCCGGCAGCTTCCAGGTGGTGCTGCACCAGCCGCGCGATGTCGGTATCGTCTTCCAGTACAAAAATGGTCTGGCTCAACTGCTCTGCCCTCGCCCGGCGGCCATTGAGCGTTTGTTGCTGAGGCCGCACGGAACTATGAACAGACTACTGCAACCGGGCAAAGATATTGCAAACGTTGTGTAAATATGGGTATGAAGTGGGGCTGTGAAATTGGTAATTAACCTTAATGGAATCATGAATATGCCAGAAGATAGCCTGCCGGGGATTACTCCCCGGCAGGCGGCTCATTGTTACATGGTTATTAGCTCCGCTCAGGCGGTGGCATCGTTCCCCGCGGCTTCCAGCTCGGCGATGTACTCCACTACCGCCTCGCTCCATCCGTCGATATGCGTCCACGCGCCGTAGCCCACGCCGTTGCGGTTGCTGGCCACGTTGATCACATAGCCCTTGCCGCGCGGCGCGGGAACCTGGTCGTGCGACTGCTCGTCGGTGATGACGATCAACCGCTCCCATCCCTCGCGGACCTCGGCCTCGATGTGCTTGAGCGCCGCGCCCAGGTACGTGCCCGAGTGCAACTGGCTCTGGTCCAGCGCGTCGCGCAGCGCCATTCCACGCCGCGACGGCACACGCACTGCCTTCTCAGAGAAGGTGTAAATCGTCACCTTCTCCGCGATCTCCCGCAGCAGAATAGCCAGCCCGTATGCCGAATCCGTTCGTCGCATCTCCGAGCGGCCGGAGATGGCTGCCTCCATCGAGCCGGAGACGTCCACCAGCAGCACTGTGTGGCCGGTGAGCTTCCCTGCCCGGCCTTCAAGGGCGCGAAACATCGCAGCCTCCAGTGCCGTCTCCCACTGCGGAGCGTTGCGCGCGGCGGCCAAAAAACGAAAGGGTAGAACCCGGTCCGTCTTCAACTCCGCCAGCGCTGAGAGCACTAGCTCCTCGCTCACGTTGGCCGCTCGCAGATTACGTAGGTTGCGCAGCAATGCCAGCGCGCCCAGCTTGCGCTCGGCGAGCAAACGCTCCCACACGGCCTTCTTGTCTGCGCCTTCGCCGCGTCCCGCAGCCGAGAGCGCCACCTCCCAGGTGTCGGGCGTGGCCAGCTCATTCTCTGCCAGCCGCTTCCACAGGGCAGCCTGCGCCTCGTCCACCGGCTTCGCGTGTGAGAGAAACAGCACGTCGCGCAGGCGAACCGCTCCCGCCCGGTCGTACTTGGCCAGCGCGTACTCGTCAAACTTGCCGAAGGCCGCGGCCAGCCCCTTCTTCACCTGCGCGGAGAGCGGCTGGCGCCCGCTGGCCCAGTAGATGGCGACGAACTCGCTCAGTTCGTCCGCGCGCTGAATGACGCGCTTCAGCGTCTCGGCTACCAGCGCGCGATGCGTCGCGTGACGCGCCATCTCCCGCGCCAGCAACAGCGGCGCATGGCGCAGCTTCATCCGCTCGCGCGCTTCGACGGCCAGCGCGGCAACCTTTTCGGCCTTGACCTGCGGGACAAGCTCCTGGATGCGGCCCGCGATCTGCACGCCGTCCTCGTAGAATTCCCCCTCCCACAACATGCAGGAGAGCACTGAGCGCCTCAGCGCCTGCTCCGGTGTGATGGCTCTGGCCGGCGCTCCCTCGTGAGTGCGCGGTCTCGGCGTCTGCTTGAAAACATTCAGGCGCATAGTGACGCCTCCTTTCAAATAACTGCCGGGGAAAAGTCGAACACGGATAACTACCAAGATAACTCTTGGCGGCAGGGATCGAACCTGCTCCTCCGCTATTAGCGGCGCTCTCCCAGATGAACCCGTGCCCTGCGCCACCGGCAGGATGATAGTTGCTGCTGACTGATGTTATCCGACGGGACCTACTAGTCCTCTTCTCCGTCTTCGTTGTCCAGCCTCAACGGATAAAGAGTTTCCTTTGCCGAGAAGCCGGTGGTTCTTTTCGAAATGCGGACAGGCTGGATATCGATGGCCAGTCTCTTCATCTGTTCCCAGTTTGGCTTGTACTTATCGCTGAAGCTGCTGCACTCCATCACTGTAAATGGCAGCACTGTGTTGGGTGTGGTGTTGTTGCAAATCGCCAGTATGTCCGATTCGCGATAGCCGGTGATGAACTGTCCAAGGTTGCAGTTTCTGCACAGGTTTGCATTGCCCACCGGCGTGCCGTTTTTTACCTTCAGTTTGCTCATGATCGTTGCATTTCTATCCGGACCTGCCGGAAGTTGTTGGCCGGGGAACAAGCGGCGACAGAGTTTTTCAGATGTCCTGGCGTTAGACGACGCGTATCGCAACGCGGCGGGATTCCAACCCGCATTCTCCGCTCCAGAAGTATCTGTTGCCTACACCACCGGCCAGGGTGGTTGTCTTGGCGCGCTTTTGAGCTGCGCCCGAAAAGTTCCGGCCGGGGAACGAGCGGTTGCGGTACCGGCGCTCTACCACTGAGCTACTTGAGTTTTCACTCAATGCAGGAATCGAACCTGCGTCTCCCGCTTAAAGGGCGAAGTAACCGCGACCTACACCACCGGCCAGGGTGGCTGTTTTGGCGCGCTTTTCGAGCAACGCCTGAAAAAGTTTGACCGGGGAACAAGCGGCGACGGCGTATTGCTCTTTGCTCTGCCCACTGAGCTACCGGAGCTTGTGCTCCGAGCGGGATTCGAACCCGCGACCGAAGTAACCGTTGCCAAACACCACCGGCCAGGGTGGATTTGTTTAAACTGCGCTTCCAAATAACTGCGCCGGGGAATAGTCGAAAAGAGTCGGGAAGAACCGCTCCGTAAAGCGGCCCGCCCACAGGGTCTCATCAACCCTGCTTTTCGTGGCAGGAAGTAACTCTTCTCTTCGCCACCGGCACAACTTACTAATCGCCACAAAGTCAGAGATACAACTCTCTTATTAGCCGCAATCGACTTATCGCGGCGACATAGGTTGCTGAGTCCCTCACTCAGTCGAAGTTATCCCGAGGGAACAAACGGAGACAGGGCTGTATCGGTTATCAAACGATGAACCTGTCTGCTTCACCACTCGGGAAATGCCAATGTTCATGCGCTTTGCGTAGGATGAAGGACCGGCGGGTTACCGGAAATAGACCAGCGGCGCCCGGCGGCCGATGCAGCTAGGGTTCAGCCGCTCCAGCCTACGCATCGAGTTTTGCGTGTTGTATTTCATCGGGCGTTCTCCTACGCAGATAGTACTTTGCCATAACTCCACCTGAAATGCAAGCGATTTCTGAAAACATTTTCAATAATTCTTTGTAAGTTACTGATGTTAGTTTTTATCTTCTACCAAATGCGCCCCTTGATTGTCTTGTCGTCCAATGGTTTACGCTGGATGAACGGGCTTGTGTTTCTCGCTGTGCCCCGATGGAGGCTCTTGTGAACTGGATAATGCTGCTGATTGGGCTCGTGGTAGGCATGCTTTCAGGCGTGATTGGCATTGGCGGCGGAATTTTATTCGTTCCCGCGCTGGTCTGGCTCGCAGGCATGAGCCAGCATAAAGCCCAGGGCACATCTCTGGGTGCCCTGCTGGCGCCGGTGGGAATCTTAGCCTTCTTGGAGTACTACCGCAATGGCAACGCGGATCTAAAGGTAGCGCTTCTGCTGGCCGTCGGGTTTTTGATAGGCGGGTACTTTGGGGCTGCATACGCACAGCACATTCCCGACCTCTGGCTGCGGCGTATTTTTGCGATTACGATGATCGCCGTGGGCGGGCGCATGCTATTCAGCCACTAGCCGCCTGTGCTGGGACCGTCAGATCGACTGCACCGGCAGCAGCGTAAGATCATCCACCAGGCCAACTTCCTTCTGCACAAAAGGCTCTCCGTAGCGCACGCCCGCCAGCAATCCGTAATGGCGTGCCTCGGCAAATGTGCGCTCGCGAATCTCCTCTTCCGGCACAAAGAGCCCGCCGCCTGCCGCCTGGTTGACGTATTGCGAGCGATAGGCCATCAACGCCGCATGGCGCTGCTCAATGAAAGGCGTAATATCCACGACAAAACTGGGGCGCACGTCGGCGTAGAGGCTGGCATAAACAATCTTGAAGGGGCGATGAGGTTGATGGCCGTCCTCAACTTTAGTCAGGCCGGATAGAAAGCAGGCTTCGTAGCCCAGCGTGGCGGTTGTCGCGTGGTCAGGATGCCGTGCTTGCCAATACGGTAAAATCACCACCCGCGGACGGACGAGCCGAAGTATGCGCACAATTTTGAGTCGGTTTTCCAGCGTGTTCTCCACCGCGCCGTCGGGCAGGTCGAGCGCCTGCCGCCATCCCATGCCCAGCAGCCGCGCGGCTTCGGCTGCTTCTCTCGCGCGCTCCTCCGCGTTGCCTCGAGTTCCGGCCTCGCCCTGTGTCAGGTCTAGAATGGCCGTGCGCAGGCCGCGCGACGCCATGCGCAACAGGGTTCCCCCGCAGGTCTGTTCTACGTCATCCCTGTGGGCGGCGATGGCCAGAATATCGGCTATTGGTGTGTTCGGTGCGGAACCGGGGATCATGATCTATTGCTCCCCATCATAGTAGAGCAACTTGGATTGAAGGAATCCCAGGTCTCGATGCTGAGGCCTGGGACATCTGCAAATCGTTGGTCAAACTGATCACAATTTATTGACAACTGAAGCTAGTAGACCGTGTTGTTGGTGTCACTGCTCCCGTCCATGTAGGCTACGTCAGAGGCCGTGCCGGTCACCGTCACATACTGATTGTCAATCGCCGTGCCGTCCACGGTTGAATAGATGTACACCTGTCCACCCTCGGCCGTGTAAATCTTGTGCAGACCCGTTACCGCGGCAATGCCGGTGGCGTCGCCGATAAAAGGCTCAAGCAGCGTCACCGTGTTGGTGGAGGTGTTGAACATGGTCAGGCAGCCGTAGGGCAAGCCGTTGTTGGCGCGCTCGCCGTTGGTGCACTGGGTCATGCCGATCCACAACGTGTTGTCGTCCGCCAGCAACATGCGGCTCATGGCGCCCGGCGTGCCGTCGCTAATGGAAACCGGGTTGGGAGCAGAACCCGTAGAAGGCGCCACTGTTCTGGTCAGCAGATTGACCACTGTCAAATAGCCGCCCCAAAAGCCGTCGGGCATCCGTTTCTGGCCCACAACATACATGGTGGAGCTGTTGACCAGCGCGTTACTGGCTCCGCCGGGAATAGGAATGGTGCTGCTGGCCAGAGCGCTGTGGGTGGGAAGCGCCCCGGACTCTTGGCCAATCAGATAGATCAATGGAGCTACCGGTAGTGGAGAAACCGAGGATGCGGTGCCTCCACACTCCGGCCCGCAGTTCAACACGTACGCTGTGCCGCCATCGGAGGAAAAGACTGCCTTTACCGGCCGGTCAAAGACCAGCGGCTGGTTATCGTCCGGGCTTAACATCTGAAACAGGCACCAGCCCGGCGCATTCTGAGGCTCGCAGTCAATAGCGCCCGTGGGCCAGGTGTTCGGGCCCCCAGAGTAGGCTATGCTCTGCGCTGCGGTCAGCTTGCGCGGATAGTATATGTAATTCGAATTCTGTACGAAGGCCAGAGCTACCGAGCCGCCGGGGTTCACGCTCACCCGGTAAACGCTGGGAAGGCTAAACGCGTAGGTCGTTGGGTTGGACGCTGACCTGTCCACCACTGTCAGCACGTGCGATGACTGATTGGCGGCGAAGGCGTAGGATTGGTTACGCGTGACGAAGATGCTGGAAGATCTGCCGTTGAGTCCGCTGATGGGGCCTGACAGCGTCTCTTGGCTATAGTTGATCACGTTGAATGCGCCATCGCCGGTGCTATAGACCGCGCCCACCAATTCCTCGGGCATGTTCTGGATAGTAAGCGGCAGGTTTCCCGAATAGCCCGCAATACTAAACGCCGGGCTCGTACTGGCGCTGTTGTACTTGTAGCGGATGTCGTAATAAGCATCCACGAACTGCAGGGCGCCACTGGAGTAGGGGCTGGGATTCTGAATCGCTATCAGAACGCGATTGAGCAGCCCGCTGGGTGGCAGCGGCCGGCCCGCAAAATAGGTGGTAGTGCCACAACCTGCCAGCGCGGCTGCAACCAACAAGGCCGCGGCAGTGCTCGTCCAAAGACTTTTCTTGTTCAAAATCTCTTACCTCGACGAAAGGCGCTCTGTGTGCGCACTTGATGCCCGCGGTCAGGGCCGCGGTGTGAACAACTTGACTGCAGCTGAGCTACGGCAGGCAGACGGAAAACTCCTTCCCCATGCCGTCACAACCCCGTATGATGACTACCGAAGTATAACAAAGCAGCCCTGCCTGCCGGCAGGCGGGATTCTCCTTCTTCCCTCCTTGAGACTCGCCGCGGGAGGCTTCGGTAAGCCGCTGGAATGAAAATGCTTTGGCGCGACAGGCTGGTGTAGCATAACATGGCACAAGAATGACCCGTTTTGCTGACATCTTTGCCAACCGCCCTGTCCTCGCTGATGGAGCGATGGGCACCGTACTCTACGCCCGCGGTATCTTCATCAACCGCTGTTACGATGAACTCAACCTCTCCGACCCCGGCCTGATCCTCTCGATTCACGAGGAGTACTTGCAGGCCGGAGCCGAGATTCTCGAGACCAACACCTTTGGCGCCAATCGGTTCCGGCTGGCACGCTATGGTTTGGCCGGGAATGTGGCCCAGATCAACGCTGCTGGGGTCAAGCTGGCCCGTCAGGCTGCCGAACACCTCAGGGAAAAGCAGGCTGGGGATGCGTGGGTTGCAGGCTCCGTGGGCCCGCTGGGGGTGCGCCTGGAGCCGCTGGGAAAGACCGGCCTGGACGAAGCCCGCGCGGCCTTTGCCGAGCAGATTGACGCCCTGGCCGAGGCTGGCGCGGATCTCATCGTGATCGAGACCATGCCTGCGCTGAACGAGGCCCATGAGGCACTGGCAGCCGCGCGCGAGGTGGCCCCCGACCTGCCTGTGCTGGTGATGGTGACGGTGGACGAAGAATGTAACTGCCTGGACGGCTCCTCGCCCGCTCAGGCTGCCTCACTGTTGACCGAGTGGGGCGCCAGCGCAATCGGTGTCAACTGCTCCACCGGCCCGGCTACGGTTCTCACCGCCATCGAGGCTATGCGCACCGCCTCGGCGCTGCCCTTGGCCGCCATGCCCAACGCCGGCCTGCCCCGCGCCGTCGAAGGGCGTAACATCTATCTCTGCTCGCCTGAGTACATGGCCGAATTTACCCGCAACGCCATTGCCGCCGGGGTGCAGTTCGTCGGCGGTTGTTGCGGCACCACTCCTAATCACATTCGTGCCATGCGCTCGGCCATGCGCGCTATCAATGCGCAGGCCCGCGTCCAGGTCACGGGCGCGGCTCCGGCCCTGAGTACCGAAACCCCTCCCGCCCCCTTGGGCGAGCGCTCCCGCATCGGCTCTCTGATTGCGCAGGGCAGCTTCGTCACCCTGGTCGAGATCGTTCCCCCGCGCGGCATCTCCTGCGCCAACGAGATCGAGGGCGCGCGTAAGCTTGCGCAACTGGGCGTCCACGCCATCAATGTCCCAGACTCGCCGCGCGCCTCGGCCCGTATGAGCGCCCAGAGCCTGTGCATCCAGATTCAGCAGCACACCGGCATCGAGACGATTCTCCATTACACCTGCCGCGATCGTAATCTTCTCTCCATCCAGTCCGATCTGCTGGGTGCCTCGTCCCTCGGCCTGCATAACATCCTCTGCCTCACCGGCGACCCGCCCAAGCTGGGCAATTATCCCGATGCCACCGCGGTCTTCGATGTGGACTCCATCGGCCTGGTCAACATCGTGCGCCGCCTGAACCACGGCCTCGACATCGGCGCCAACGCCATTGGCGCCAGCACCAATTTCACCATCGGCGTCGCCGCCAATCCCGGTGTCCCCGACATCGAGCAGGAGCTGCGCCGCTTCTTTTACAAAGTCGAGGCAGGCGCGGAGTACGCCATCACCCAGCCGGTCTTCGACCTGCGGCTGTTGGAGAACTTTCTCAAGCGCATCGAGGGCCATCGCATTCCCGTCATTGCCGGCATCTGGCCTCTCACCAGCCTGCGCAACGCGGAGTTCATGAAAAACGATCTGCGCGTCTCCATGCCCGATGAAATCATGCAGCGCATGGCCCGCAGCGGCTCGCCCGATGCCGCCCGCCAGGAGGGAATTCGCATCGCCAAGGAGATGCTGGAAGCCGTGCGCCCCATGGTCCAGGGCGTGCAGGTCAGCGCTCCCTTCGGCCGCTACGCGGCCGCCGCCGAGGTCATTGTCAGCGTGCTGCCCAAACCTGTTTCGGAGTAATCGCCATGCCCAAATTCGAAGACTCGCTCAAAAAGCTCGAATCCATCGTCGATCAACTGGAAAAGGGCGACCTGGCCCTGGAGGAGTCGCTCAAGCTCTTCGAGGAGGGCGTAAGTCTCTCCGCCGCCTGCAAGGCCGAGCTTGACGCCGCCGAAGGCAAGGTCCAGATGCTTGTCAAGCAGCGCGACGGCTCACTCAAGCCGGAGCCCTTCCTCACCGAAAAGCCTTAGGTAAACAAGAGAACAGCGGATAGCGATCAGTGGCTCGAACTACCGTGCATTGCGGAGTTTTCTTCAGAAATCAGCCGCCTCGCCTGCATTAATTCAATATTTTCTAATGCATTGCCCAAGGCATAGGTCGCTTATTACTTCTCAATACTACCGAGTCCGATAGATTTGATACCCGTGATTGGCGTATCCGGGACTGGTGACCTTCACCAGGAGCAACAGTATCGCAATAATCCAAATCGCAATTGGCGGCTCAAGAACGATCTGCATTATTGTGCGCCGTTCCGCGGTCTTCTGTTTGTTGAACTGAGAGGCGCTAACGTAGGCACACGCGCCGGCTCCAATTACGAACAATGAGAACTGACCAAGATTCCGGGGGGTGAGTGGGCACGAACAAATTCCGATACACCAGAATAGGACAAAGAGGAAGTACATCTCTGCGCCTAGCGCTCCCCATCGAACGAGTTCCCTTATTACAGGCCTCATTCCTAGCCGTCCTTTGCGCTTTTTTTAATATCCGGCGCTAGCCCCTTGCGCGAACCTCTAGCCAGCCGCGCCAGCACTGCAATCTCCCGTAGCACCTGGCTGAGCGGACGCGCTGGCGTGCCCCACAACACAGTTCCCGGCTTCACGCCCATGCCCTCGTTGGTGATGGTCTTGCCGCTCAGAACGCCTGCCTGGCCTCCCAGAATCACTCCGGGGCCGATGTGCGCATGATCGCCGATGCCCACCTGCCCGGCAATCACCGCGCCGTTGCCCACCGTGCACGAGCCGCTGATGCCCACCCCCGCCACCAGAATCACGTCCTCGCCGATCTCGCAGTTGTGCCCTACGTGCACCAGGTTGTCGAACTTCGTTCCCCGCCCGATCTTGGTCTGCTTCAGCGCCCCGCGGTCGATGGTCGTGTTGGCGCCGATCTCCACGTCGTCTTCAATCAGCAGCGTTCCCTGCTGCGGAAACTGCGTATAAGCGCCGGTCTGCTCGTCTCTCACATAGCCAAAGCCGTCCGCGCCCAGCACCGCGCCGGCATGGACGATGACGCGATTGCGCAGCGTGGTTCCCGGATAAAGCACAGCACGCGGATAGATGCGGCACTTCTCGCCAATGCACACGCCCTCGCCAATCACCGCGCCAGCCTCAATGCGCGATCCCGCGCCGATGCGTGCGTTCTCTCCCACCACCGCGCAGGGGCAAATGCTCACGCCTTCGCCCAGCTTCACATTCGCGCCGACAATCGCCGTAGGATGTACTCCTGTTGCCGGCAGCGCGGGCGCGAGTAGCTTGGCTGCCAACGCAAACCACAACTTCGGCTGTTCTGCCTCGACAACGCAGTTGGCCTTGGAATACAGATCGGGATTGCCGGCGCGCATCACAACCACGCCTGCCTTGCTTGCCAGCGCTATGGCTGTCGATTCCGCATCTTCTGCAAAGACCAGCTCCGCCTCTCCGGCCAGCTCCACTGAGTTCACGCCGTTAACCTGCCGCTCCCGGTCTCCCGCAACCAGCTTGCCTCCCAATGTTTCAATCAATGCACTCAGCTTCATGCGTCTCTCCTCAGTAGATCCCCGTCTCGCCCGCCGGCCGCGTCTTCCAGCGGCGATGAATCCACAGCCACTGGTCAGGATAGCGCCGAATCCACGTCTCGATGGCGCTGGTGCACAGTTGCGTGGCGGCCACGATGTCGGCCTCCGCATCCTCAGTCCGCTCGAAGACCAGTTGCGGGCCGAAGTGCAGCACGTAGCGCCGCTCCGCCTCCTCCCACACCATGAACCCCGGCAAAACCGCCGCGCCTGTCTTCAGCGCCACGCGTGCCACTCCAGAGGCCGTACAAGCCTGTTTCCCGAAAAAATTTACAAAGACGCCCTGCGGCGGAGTCATATTCGTGTCCATCAAAATTCCCACCGTCTCGCCCTTGCGCATGGCCGTCAGCAGCCCGCGTGCAAAATCGTCCTTGGGCAGTACGCGGTTGCCGTGCAGGCAGCGAATGCCGGTCACAAATGCGTCCAGACGGCGGTTATCGAGCGGCCTCGCGACCATGCTCATCGGATAGCCCATCAGTGAGTGGTAAAAACTCGACAGCTCCCATGCGCCCATGTGCCCGGTGACGATCAGCACGCCCTTGCCGCGCGCCCTCGCAGCTAGGTAATAATCCAGTCCCTCGTAGCGAATCCAGCCGCTGGTATTTTCGGGGGTGTAACGCGTCATGCGGCAGAACTCGACCAGTTGCCGCCCCAGCGAGCGATAGACGCCGCGCAGAATGGCCTTTCGCTCCCGTGCGGAGATCTCCAGAAAAGCCAGCTCCAGGTTGCGCTGGCCCACGCGGCGCAGGCGGCCATGCAACCTGTACACGCTCCATGCCAGTACGCCCGCCACGCAGCGCGCAACTTCGCGCGGCAGCCATCCCAGGAGGCGTGCCACCGCCAGCACCAGCCAGTACTCGAGCTTCTCTCGCATAAAGCTAAAGTTTAGTCCCCCGGCGCCGTTTCCATCGCGCAAAACAAAAGGGGCAGCCCGTTGCCGGACAGCCCCTCTCATTCACGCTGTTCTGTAGTTACTGGTTTTGCTTCGCGGCAACAAAATACCGTGCAACAGTACTGACAAACTCCACAGCATTCGGGGGTACGTCAACTTTGCCATTGAGAATAAAATCGAAGCCGTACTCCTTGCCATAGTAGAGCTCCGTATCTTCCTTGTTCTGGCTCACGCTGGTGCCGTCCAGATCGATGCCCGCAAAAATCCCCTTATTGCGCGAATAGCTGAGCAGCTCGGCGCTCATCTTCCAGTCCGTAGAGGCCTGTCCAGCGCGGCCCACCGGGCCGGCCGCCGCTGAGGCGTCTCCGCCGATCTTGAACTTGCTCTTCAGAAGATCCTGCATGCCGCGATCATTCATCGCCACCAGCACCAGGTCCGTGGACTGGCCACCGAATTGTAAGCCGAAGGAGCCACCCGCCATGCGAATAAATACCGGTGCGCTCCAGCCATGCCCCGTACGGCAGGTGACCACGCCCTGGCCATACTGTCCGCCAAAGACAAAGGCCCCCTTGACCATTCCCGGCACAACCGCAACGCAGGTTGCGTGTTGAAGGATATTCATCGGAATGCTTTTATCCTTGGCCGCCATGATCTGGTCCAGAACCGCCTTGGCTGCGTCGATACGCTCCTGCAGGTTCTCCCGCGTGGTAGCGGCAAAGGCAGCCGAGGTAAGCATGAAACTGAGACAGATTAACGCAAGTGTCTTTTTCATATCCTGTTCCTTTCAACTCCGCGCATTTGCGCGGCGGGGGTTGTTGAGTGGTCCATGTTGGTTGTTAAGGATGCCGGCCTTCTTCGCCAGGGTATCCACAGGCTACAACATGACAGCCGGAATGCGCATCCTGTGTTCTGCCGCGCAGGTTCAAAACATGGCCGGAGCAGCCTCTCCGGTCTTGTTGATGCTGGATTGTTTGTAGGGGATGCACAGAACTCGCGTACTTCGAGGAGAGGCTTTCTGTAAACCAGGTAAAAAAGGAGTTCCCAAACTGCAGGTAAAATCATGCCGCCTAGGAACTCCAAGCCCCAGATCTGCGTCATTTCTGTTAATAAGTATGTGGATAAGTCGTTGCGGCGAGTGGTCAATATCGCTCAAAATAGTAAATATATTTATCTCCCATTTTTTCAATAAGATAGAGCGCTACCCAGCAGCCTTTTCACTCAGTTCTCAATTGAAGCAGCATCGCTCGTCCAGATTTCAGTGGAGTAGAAGACTGTGTGTGGGCGTGTGGGAGGGCTAATCACCGGCAAATGGCCTGTTTTATAACATTCAAGAAAAAAAGAGGAGTTCCCCCTGCTTCAAGAAAAACATGCAGCAGGGAGAACTCCTTTCCCCAGATCTGCGTTGTTTCTGTTAACAAGTCTGTGGAAATGAGCAAAATTGCACAAGATTACAGCCCATTTGTGAGTAAAAGTAACAAATTAAAGTTACTTTTCACTTTGCGTAGTTAGTCACATGCTGGCTATCGGCGGTGCTCATTTTGCAGGCGCTCTAATCTGCGGCGCTCCCTGATCTCCGCTGGTTCGAGCAGCACAGGATTCGATCCGCCCATGAGCAAACCAATCCGGTTGTCTGCGCCCGTTTTGCGCAGCAGGCGTCCCACATGTCCCTGGACAGTACTCACCTCAATGCCCAACCGGCGTGCGATCTCATGATTGGGACATGCCGTAAGATCAGCTCCAGCACCTGGCGTTCGCGGTCTGTCAAATGAGGACGGGAAGTAACCGGGCTTTCATCAGTGACCGCCAGGAGTTTGTCGATAATTTGCGAGAGCAGCCGCCTCGGAGCCCAGATGGAGCCGCTGATGACCGCATCAAGAGCCTTGCGCACAATGCGTGGGTTGGTTTTCTGGTTCAAATAAGCGCGAGCCCCCGCCAGAACCAAACCAATAATCAGTTTGTCGTCTCTCTCCGGGCCGATGACCATCAACTGCATATCCGGACGCCGTCGGCGAATCACCTCCACAGTTTCCTGTCCGTGAGGAAAAGCGTTCAGGTCCACGACCAGGTACGTCAGCGTGGGATCGGACAATAACTCCTCGAAATCCCCGAATACCGGAGATATCCGGGCAGAACCTGCTTCTGGCTCTTCATCGAAGATCCCGATGAACCCCTCCATGCGCAGCGGCTCATCTATGAGCAAGCCCACACGTATAGGTACATCGTTGCGAATTGAAGACACTTAGACTCCTATCAGTTCAACGCAGGAGGATCAAGGAAAGGCGAGATGTAGAGAAACCCTTCGTATATCGCCATTGATTCAGTCCACCCCTGTGAAACAGTCAACCGGTTTTCTTCCCCTAAGCCCTTATAGCTTGAGAAGCACTATCCCCTGTTGTTTCTGATATTTGCCCTCGTGGTCAGCATGGCTGACCAGGCAAAGCTCCTCGGAGTGGAAAAACAAAATCTGGCACATCCCTTCGTTGGCGTAGATGTTTGCCGGGAGCGAGATGTTAGCCGGGATCTGGTGCGTACCTGTTTGAATTCGTAAAGCTTGTTTAGATTCCAATCAATCTTACGGAAATTATCTGCAAATTTCTATACAAAAAGGCACAGTTCTGCCTCCAGTAGCAAAAATAAGCCATCTAGACATCCCTTAAAGACGTTTTATCTCGAAAAAAGTCCCTCGAGGCAATTTCTGCCCTCCCCGGTATTCCACAACCTCTCTGAATCCTGTAGCATCACCCCTGTGGTTCGTAGTACAGTCTATTCAGTTGCGCTAGTGAGGTACCCCATTGATTAAGCAGGACATCGTCCATCATGTGATTGAGCGTACGGGCCTGCCCCGCACCAAGGCGGAGGCTGCCGTGGATACGGTTTTCGAGGGCCTCAAGCAGGCTTTGACTGCCGGCGAGCGCATTGAACTGCGCGGCTTCGGCGTCTTCAGTGTGCGCGCCCGCAAAACCGGCATCGGCCGCAACCCCCGCACCGGCACCGAGGTCAGCATCACCCCCGGCAAGGCGGTGCGCTTTAAGCCCGGCAAGGAGCTGCACGCGCTGGAAGTCGGCACACCGGCCAAGTAAGTGCTGTTAGGCAGGGTTAGCGGAGCTAGCGGAGTTCGCCGTTCACAACTCCAGCTTCTCTGATAGTCGCAGCATGTTCGCGGCTCTACTAACACCGCTAGCGCCGCTAACAACGCTAACTCCGCTGTCTTTTACGCCTCACATCAGCCGTATCGCATCCACGTCCACAATCAGATTTCTGCGTGGAATCTGGGCGGCGTCCGCATGCGCTAGCATCCCACGCAGAGCCGCGTTCAGCGCCCGCCGCGAGGCCGCCTTCAGAATCATGTGAAAGCGGTAGACGTTCTTGATGCGCGCGATGGGCGCGGTGCAGGGGCCCAGCACCCGCACCCCCTCCGGTGCCGCGGCCTGAAACCACTTGCCCAGCATCGCCGACCAGCCCACCGCTTCTTCCAGCTTGGGCGACTGCACCAGCACATTCGCCAGCACGCCAAACGGCGGGTAATGCATCCAGCGCCGGTATTTCAGCTCGCGCTCCACGAAAGCGGCATAGTCGTGCTTGCTCGCCGCCAATATCGCGTAGTGGTCCGGGTAGTAGGTTTGCACCACCACCCGCCCCGGCAGCTCTCCGCGCCCCGCCCGCCCCGAGACCTGTGTCATCAACTGAAAAACACGCTCGGCAGCCCTGAAGTCGGGCATCGAAAGCGAGTGATCACAGCCCACCACCCCCACCAGCGTTACCCCGTGCACGTCGTGCCCCTTGGCGATCATCTGCGTGCCCACCAGCAGGTTGATCTCGCCGGAGTGCAGCCGCGCCAGCAGCCGTTCCAAATCAGCCCGTCCGCGCACCGTGTCCCGGTCCATGCGGCCAATCCGAGCCGTGGGGAAAATCTCCCCCAGCCGGGCTTCTCCTTGCTCCGATCCTGCGCCCAGGTAGTAGAGGTGTTCGCTGTCGCACTTGGGGCAGCGCGCCGGCACTGTCCGCTTGAATCCGCAGTAGTGGCACTCCAGCCGCTGCCCTTCCCTCGCCAGGCCTTCATCGTCGGTCGCCGACTTGTGATGCGTCAGCGAGATGGCGCAGTTCTGGCACTCCAGCTTTTCGCCGCAGGCGCGGCAGATCACCACAAACGAGTATCCGCGTCGATTGAGCAGGATCAGCGCCTGCTCACCCCTCTCCAGCGCCGCCTGCGTCTCGGCCACCAGCGCGCGCGAAAAGAGCTGCTCCTCGCCCGTCTCCTGAAACTCGCGCCGCATGTCGATCACTTCCACCGCGGGCAGCGGGCGGTTCATCACCCGGTCGTTCAACTCAATCCGCACGTACTTGCCCGTGGCCGAGTTCTGCCAGCTCTCCAGCGACGGCGTCGCCGAGCCCATCACCACCACCGCCCCCTCGATCTTGGCCCTCATCACCGCCACGTCGCGGGCGTTGTAGCGCGGCGTCTCCTCCTGCTTGTAGCTCTGGTCGTGCTCCTCGTCCACCAGAATCAAGCCAAGCTTAGGCGCCGGCGCAAAGATCGCCGAGCGCGTGCCCACCACAATCGGCGCCTCGCCCCGCCGAATCCGCCGCCACTGCTCGCTTCGCTCCTCGGGCGTCAGCGCTGAGTGCAGCAGCGCCACCTTCTGCCCGAAGGCCGCATCCAGCAGGCCCACCATCTGCGGTGTCAGCCCAATCTCCGGAACCAGCAAAATCGACGCCAGCCCCCGGTCCAGCGCCCGCTGCATCGCCGCCAGATACACAGCCGTCTTCCCCGACCCCGTCACTCCATGCAGCAAAAATGGTTTGAATCCCCCCAGCGCCGTCGCCAGGCTTGCCAGCGCCTCCATCTGCGGCTCGTTGAGCCTTTCCGGACCCGGCTGGCTCTGCACTCCGCCCAGATGAAAGACGGCAGGCCGCTCATCGATCCTCACCAACCCCCGCCGCACCAGCGTTTGCAGCGTGGACGAAGGCAGTTCCTTGCGTCTCAACTCCGCCAGCGGCATCTCCCCATCGCAGGCCGCCAGCTCCGCCAGAATCGCCTGCTGCTTCACCGTCAGCGCCGGCAGCCGCGCCTCGGGAATCAGCACCGCAAACCGCTCCATCCGCCGCGCATCCCGCTCCGCAGCCGCCGTCTCGCGCGCAATCCATTTCTTACGCGTCAGCCCGGCCAGCACCGGTAGCGTCGCCGCCGTAGCCGTGCGCAAGGTAGAAACCTTCACCGGCTCGCCCCCCGCCAGCCGCTGCAGCACCCTCCGCTCCATATCCTGCTCCTCAGCCGAAAGTTTCCCCTTCCGCTTCGAGCCGCCTTGTTTCTCGCTTTGGACCCTTGCACTGAAGCCCCGTGCCCCATCCTTTTCGCGTTCTTTGCTAAAAGGGTGGGAAACCTCAGTCTCCATATCTGTGGCGGGTGCTCCAAGTCCGGGGTCCCAAAGGACAGATCCTAGTCCGTGGGGTGGAGTTCCGGATTTTCGGACCTGGGAACTACCATCCTCTCCATCCACACTCTTCGCCAGCACATCCCGCCCCAGATCCGTAATCCGGTAATAAACCGTACGCCGTACCTCGGCCATCAGCGGCAACATCCCCCGCAGCACCTCGCCCAGCGGCGCCAGATAGTACTGCGCCATCCACTCACCCAGCGCCAGCAGGCTGTCGCTCAGCAGCGGCTCTTCGTCCAGCACGGCTTCCAGAAACCGCATCTCGAACTCCGCCGGAGCCGTGGCATTCAGCCCGGTCACCACCCCAATCAGTTTTTCCTTGCGAAAGGGGACGATCACCCGCGCCCCCCTCTGCGGCAGTTGCCCCTCGCGCACCGCGTAGGTAAACAAGCGGTCAAGCGGCACCGGCAACGCGACTTCGCAGTAGGCAGGCATGGCATCAGTTTAGTCGTCCACCGGCGTTGCCGGCCTGCGGGGCCCCACACTGTAGCGCCGGCCTCCCGGTCAACTGTAGCGCCGGCCTCCCGGCCGGCTGTAGCGTGGACCTCCCGGTCCACGCTAGTTTCTTTTCAGGGGTTGCAGCCGCGCCTCGCCGCCCTTCTGTGAATTTCTCGTTACTCTCCGGTTGCAATCCCGCCCGTAGGCCGTACAATTCCTGCAAATGGCAACCTCAGCCTCCACTCCCGCCGCCCCCGCCGTCCTCATCGCACCCGCCGCCCCCTCCCTGCTCCTCACGCCCAACCCCACCCGCCCCGTCACGCTGGCCATCGACATTGGCGGCTCGGGGCTCAAGGCCATGCTGCTCGACGCCTCCGGCAAGCCGGTTAGTCAGCGGCTGCGCATCGTCACCCCGGCCGTGCCCACGCCCGAGGTCGTACTCACCGCCCTCGACGAATTCCGCACCCCATTTCCGGACTTCGACCGCGTCTCCGTCGGATTTCCCGGCATCGTCAAGCGCGGCGTCACCATCCTCTCCGTCAACCTCCATCCCGACTGGTGCAACTTCCCCCTTCAGGACAAGCTCGCCGAGCGTTGGAAAAAGCCCGTCCGCGTGGGCAACGACGCCGACATCGCCGGTTATGGAGTCATCCAGGGCCAAGGCGTCGAGCTGGTGCTCACCCTGGGCACAGGCCTGGGCAGCGCCCTCTTTACCGATGGCCACCTCGTCCCCGGCCTCGAATTGAGCCTCCATCCCTGGCGCAAGAAGGGAATGAACTACGAGGATTCCCTCGGCCGCCGCGGCCTCGACAAGTACGGCAAGTCCCGCTGGAACGAGTTCCTCGAAGCCGCCATCAAGCAGACCGAAATGCTCTTCAACTGGGACCACCTCTACCTGGGCGGCGGCAACACCAAGAAGATCAACTTCAAGCTCCCCAAAAACGTCACCATCGTCTCCAACGAAAGCGGCCTCCTCGGCGGCGTCTTCCTGTGGAAGGATCAGGGATGAGGGGTGGGAAGGAGTCAGTTTGTTTGTCGTCCCACGCCGTAGGCGTAGTGTTTGTTAGCCCCGCGCTTTAGCGCGGGGAAAGCGGATTCCACAGCTTCATTTCGGAGTCCCGTAGGGACGATGCAAGGAAATTTCATATACAGTATTTCGAGCATTTTCCCATAAATTAACGATTACGATTAAAAAGAGGGTACGAATATGGAAGATAATTCCATCACGCAGAGAGTGTATCGGATATGGGTATCAACTGCTATTTGCGTGATTGTATTCTTGCTCTTTTGTCTTTCACCCAACGCCCAAGGATATAACCCCTACTATCTTCCACTCACACAGGCAGAACTCGCCAAGCGAATTCCACAGAAGAAGTATCTTTGCCCTGAGACAAAGTCAGGCGAACAGGTTCAGGTTGGAATAGCGACGATCAAGGATGATGATGGATCGCTTCTTATCAGCGGAAAAGACAAAACTGGGCATCCATGGGAGGTATCAGGACTGTTCAGTTATTGGGGTTGCGAGCTTTACACAGCCGATCTCGACAGGAATGGAATACAGGACCTGATTGTGGTCACCTATAACTCAGCGAACGGTTCAGCTCCGAACGTGGAACTTGGAATTCTTCTCTTTGAGCCGAACGGCCGACCTGTCTTTACCAATTTTGTTGGATATTTCGAGACGGATGCGCTAGGTGTCAAGGACTTCATTGATCTCAACCACGACGGGCGCGCTGAACTGCTCTGTCAAAGTTTCGATGATGGATATTGGATTACTTCCTTGTATGAAGCCAGAGACGCGCACTGGTTTCCGGTACACGGCGGGCGCGGCTCACGTACTTTTCCCCTCTACACCCGGTTCACCTATCGTCACAATCATATCGCCACGAATCCAGAGCCAGGCAGGAACCCGCGAGATGCTGACCTTTCCAATAGCGCAATCCTTGATCAGACGCCAGTAACGATAGAGAAGGTGCTATGGGAGACAAATACGGAAGGACTGCATATAAATCCAAAAATTGTATTATCTGATGGCCGGATGTGTTCTGCGGATACTCTGATCGTGGTTGATCAGGAAGCTGGACGACAGAGCGAGATACTGGCTCCGGACGATTCCAGAAACTTGCTTGAAACAATCATGCGCAATAAGCTCCCGGTATGGATCAGTGGTCATATGCCGCCTCGTTGGGGAAAGATCAGCGATTGCCTTCCTGAATTAATTTGGGCCGGCACAGCCCCTCATCGGTAGACTTCGCGCCGGTTTCCCACGCGAACAACCAGAACATTCGGCTTTCCATCCTTAATATCAGCGAAAATGCAGTAATCCCCAACTTTATATTTCCATAAATCGCCCCATATTGAACCAGCAAGCGGCAGGTGGCCCGCTCATCAGTCCCGAAGAATCACCATGAACCATGGGAAGCTGTGCCCCGTTCATCGCGGCTCTATCGCGATGAGCGGGTGGGTGGCCCCATTCATTCCGCCGGGTTGCCTAGGTTCCGATTTTGTGACCTGGGATACTCCGAACCCCATGCGCGAAGCGCGGCTGGCCCCACTGCAGGTGGTTTGCAGATAATTACCTGTCTTTGGCGCACAATCCCAAATAGAGCACTTGTGGGCAAAAATCGGGGTCCCCGGCGATTGATTATTACTCGCTGGGGTGATAAACCGCCCCGCCGGATTGGAGTTCCATGAAAAACATCACGGTTACCGTCCCCGACGAGATCTACCTGCTTGCGAGGGTGCATGCAGCCAGGCAGTCAACCTCCGTCTCCGCCCTCGTCCGGCAATTCCTCGAATCCCTGGACGAGCGTGCGTACTCTGGCCCCTACATCCCAGACGAAGATCTGGACGCTTCCGGCCCCCCCCGCCCCCCCTATTTACCGTGAAACTGTGAAACTGTGAAGCGAAAGGTACCCCCACCCCCACCCCCCTCCCCCCCTTTTCCTGTGTAACTGTGAAACTGTGGTGGATTGAGGCGCGCTTCTCAGCTTTTTGTTGGCAGCTTGAGCCCCAATTCTTTCATCGCAATCTGCAAATCGGCCCAGGCTTCCTTCTTTTGGCGTGGATCGCGCAGCAAATAAGCCGGATGGTAGGTGACGATGAGCTTTGTCCCGCGCACGGCGTGAACTCGTCCGCGCAGCCCGGCCAGCGGCTGCCGAGTGCCTAAGAGCCATGTGGCCGCGGTTGCTCCCAGCGCGACCAGCACCTCCGGGCGCACCACGTCGATCTGGCGGAAGAGAAACGGCGAGCATGTCGCGCCCTCGTCCGGCTCCGGCACGCGGTTGTTCGGCGGGCGGCACTTGACCACGTTGGCGATGTAGACCTCTTCGCGCTTCAGTCCCATCGCCGCGATCATGTTGTTGAGCAACTGTCCCGCCTTGCCCACAAACGGCAGTCCCTGCGCGTCCTCGTCTGCGCCCGGCCCTTCGCCTACGAACATCAGCCGCGCCGCCGGCGATCCGTCGCCGAAGACCAGCTTGTTCCGGCCCTTGTGCAGCGCGCAGCGAGTGCACTCGCCAAGTTCTTCGCGAATGAGTTGCATGGCTGCGGCGCGCTCAGTCGCTGGAACGGCATCGGCAATTGCGGGAGCAGTTGGAAACGATGACTTGCGAGGCGAAATGGTCGGCTCCTCCAGTTTGAAAAGTAGCGGCGCGGGCTCCGGTTGGGATTCGTCCTGCTCGGCTCTGATTCGCGCCAGTAATTCCGGGGTCCCCGCGGACAGGTCTTCGTCCGTGGGGTGGAGTAACTCCCGATCCACAGGACGGCGATAGAACTCGGTAAGCCCAAGATCGCGGTAAAAGCGGACGCGGTCCAGTAGTGCCTGGCGGGTTGCGGAATCGAGCAATTGCGCCAACGTCTTTACTCCACAGTCAAAATGCCGGAGTCAGCCATTCGCAACTTCACTCCGCGCATATGATGAATGAGGCGGGAAAAGCTAGCCGGCCAGGATGGGAATGCCAGGACCTTCAATCGTTGGCTTGACCACCGGCACATCGGCTTTGACGTAGGCGATCTTGCCTGCGTCGATCTCGTCCTGGGCGATGCGGCAGGGCTTGGTGGATTTTGTGGGAACCAGTGCGCGAGAGCCGCTTTGTATCTGGCGGGCGCGGCGGGCGGCCACCATCACCTTGCGGTAGCTCGAGTCGAAGCCGGTTTCAATCGTCATCGGAGACCTCCTCAAAGTTTAATTGCCGCTGGCCTGTGGGATGCAGTATCCCGAAGGCCTCGAGCACGGGCTTCAGCCGCTCCGCGGAGTTGATCTGCAGGCAGCCGGCGGCCACCTCCAGCACACGGTGCGACCGGTATGCAATCGGCTCGGCGTTGCGATAGAACCGTTCGGCCAGCACAATGGCTTCCAGTTGCGCCACCGCCCGGTCCAGAATGTCATTGACCAAAATATAGCCGTATTCGCGATAATTCTCAATCTCCCGGCTGGCCGCGCCCAGCCGGCGATAGACTTCCGCCTCGTTTACCACGCCCTCGGCGCGGCTGCGATTGCGCAGGCGGGTGCGCAGAACATTGGGGTTGGGCGGCAAAACAAAGATGCTGACCGCCTCGGGCATGGAAGCGCGCACCTGCGCCGCTCCCTGCACGTCGATGTCCAGCAGCAGGTCGTGACCCGCGCGACGGGCCGCTTCCAGCGACGAGCGTGCTGTTCCGTAGTAGTTGCCGAAGACCTCGGCGTGCTCCAGAAACTGGCCGGCGGCTGCCATCCGCTCGAACTCCTCGCGGCTGGTAAAGTGATACTCGCGCCCGTCCTGTTCGGAGCCGCGCGGCAGGCGCGTGGTCCAGGAGATGGAAAACTCGATTCCCGTCAACTGCTTGCGCACCTCGTTCACCAGCGTGCTCTTGCCCGAGCCCGAAGGAGCCGAAATGATGAAGAGTATTCCTGCCACGTTGCTATTTTCCTCTGTGCGCCTTTGTTGAAGTGTACGCCCTGTCGGTCTGGTTATTCCACATTCTGAATCTGTTCGCGGGCCTTTTCGATCTCCGACTTCATGGCTAGTCCCAGTTCTGTGATGCGTGTTCCCTTCCCTCCCGCGCCGCCTGTCTTGGAGAGCATGGTGTTTGCTTCGCGGTTCATCTCCTGGAGCAGGAAGTCGAGTTTCTTGCCCATTTCGCCGCCCGCCGCCAATAGCTCGCGGAAGTGACCGATGTGCGTCGTCATGCGCTCCAGCTCCTCGGCGATGTCGCTGCGCTCCACCAGAACGGCAACCTCCTCCAGCAGTCGCTGGCGGTTGAACTCCGGGCCGGTAGCCGCCAGCAACCGCTCGGTAAGCCGGGCTTGGTAGCGCTCCTCGACCTCGGGCCGCAGTACTGACACGCCTTTAACAGCCTCGGCCAGCCGGTCCAGCGTGCCGTGCAGAATCGCCTCCAGCGCCTCGCCCTCCCGCGCGCGCATTGTCTTCAACTGCTCCATCAGCGGCCCAATTTCGCGCAGCACGCTTTCCGTCAGCGCAGCCTGCTCCTCGTCGCCGTTCGAGCTTTTGTCGCTTTGCAATGCTCCGGGCAAGCGCAGAACAGCGTTCAGGTCCGGCTGTTGACCGGTGAGCCCATGCTCCTCGCGCGCCTCGGCAAAAGCAGCCAGGTAGCTGTTCACCAGCTCCCGGTTGTATCCGGCCGCTTGCTGGCTGCCGCGGTCAATTGAGAGGGTCAGATCTACGTGGCCGCGAATCAGGTTGTCCTTGATCGCCTTGCGCAGCTCCATCTCCAAAGCGTCCAGTCCCGAAGGCAAACGCAACTGCACATCGAGAAAGCGATGGTTCACGCTCTTGACCGTAATCGTGTAACTGAGCTGGCCCTCATTGGAGAGGGGTACGCGAACCTGCGCCCGCGCAAACCCGGTCATCGAATAAATCGGCATCTTACTCTTTCCCGTTCACGTTGCCGGTATTTTCCGGCACATCCATGAATTGCAACTGATAGAGCCGCTGATAAGTGCTGGATGCGTTCAGCAGCTCGTCATGGGATCCGATGGCTGTGATGCGCCCGTCTTCCAGCACCGCGATGCGATTGGCGCGGCGAATTGTTCCCAGCCGATGAGCAATCACCAGCACCGTGCGGTTCTGCATCAGGTTGGCCAGCGCCGCCTGCACCAGCGATTCACTCTCAGCATCCAGCGACGAAGTAGCCTCGTCGAGAATCAGCACCGGCGCGTTCTTTAATAGGGCGCGGGCGATGGCCAGCCGCTGGCGCTCGCCGCCGCTGAGTCGAAATCCTTTTTCGCCGATCACCGTGTCGTAACCTTGCGGCATTTGCAGGATAAACTCGTGAGCCAGGGCATTGCGCGCGGCCTCTTCCACCAGCTTCATGTGCACGTCAGGCTGTCCGTAAGCAATGTTATTGCGCACCGTGTCGTTGAACAGGATGGTCTCTTGCGTGACCTGGGCAACCTGGCGGCGCAACGAGGCCAGCGACAGGTCGCGCAAGTCGTGGCCGTCGATAAGAATGCTGCCGCTGGTTACGTCAAAGAAGCGCGGTATCAGGTTAGCCATGGTGGTCTTGCCTGCTCCGCTGGGTCCAACCAGCGCCATCACCTCGCCCGCCTGTATGTCGAGATCGACGTTGTGCAGAATCTGGTGCTCGCCCTTCTCAGTAGAGTAGGAGAAGCCCACATCGTCGAACCTGATGGATTTTTGAAAGCCCTTCAACACCATCGGATGCTCGCGCTCCTTCACGTCGTCCTCGGCGTCGAAAAAGTTGAAGATCGACATGGAAGCGCCCATGGCTCCCTGAAAACTGTTGTAGAAGTAAGCAAATTTGCGCACCGGGTCGTAGAGCTTGAAGAGCAGGATGATAAACGCGCCGAACAAACCCATGGTCATGTGGCCATGTTGGATTTCATTGCGCCCGATGAACAGCATCATGGCAATTGCCACTGCGCCGATGGAGTCCATCAGTGGTGAACTGATGGACTGAATGCGCACGCTGCGCAGGTTGGCGCGGAAGAGGCGTTTGGCTGCCTTCCTGAAGCGCACAACCTCCCACATCTCTGTGTTGAAGGCCTTCACGATGCGGTTGCCGGTCACTGTTTCATGAAGAATGTTCTGAATCTCAGCCAGCTTGTCCTGGCCGGTGCGGGTGCGCATTCGCACTTCCTTGCCAATTTTGCGCGAAGAGGTGATCACGACAGGAATAAACAGCAACAGCGCCCAGCTGAGCTCTCCTCCGAGTTTGATGACGAAGAACAGTCCCACAACGAAAGTGAAAAACTGCTGCAGGAATTCGCTGATAACCGTGCTCACCGCCACCTGCACGCGGTCCACGTCGTTGATGAGCGTAGAGAGAATCGTACCCGTGGCGTGCTTGTGAAAGAAGCTGGCGGAACGCCGCAACGTGGCCTCATAAAGGTCATTGCGCAGATCCATGATGGTGCCAAAGCCGGCGTAATTGACCAGATATGTGCCTGCGTAGTCGCACAGGCCCTTGGCCAGCGTGGCAACGATCAGAGCAATGGCCACCACATCCCAGGCGTTGTGTATGTGCAGAAAATGGGGAATCAAAAGTCGCAGGTCGATGTGCCATTGGCTTTTGGCAAGGCCCAGCGTGATGGGGCCCTCGGGCGCGTCCGGCCTAAGAACCTGGTCGAAGATAGGCTGGAGGAGCAGAATGCGAAATGTGTCTAGTATGCCTACCATGGCCAGCAGCAGCACGCCGGGCAGCATTTGCAGCCAGTAGGGCAACCCATAACGCAGTAGACGCAGATAACTATTCATGCCGGTCGACCCGTCAGACGAACACTGGAGCCCATCCCCGCATTATATCTGGAGCATGCGATCGGCGTTTTCAGCAAACTGTGTGCGGACTAGTTGATGTGTATGAGTTTCGCAGGTTGCTGAATAACGCTGGGTTTTTGTATCAGGGCACGACTTTGCCAGGGTCCCCATCGACAGGTCTTCGTCGATGGGGTGGCTTTAGTCGTGCCGTAATAGCTGTAAAAGAGTTGCGGGCTTCAGCCCCTGAGGGCCAGTTTGTTCTACTGATTCACTGCCTCCAACTCCGGGAACATTTAGAATGTTCCTTGACGTATATAGTCATGGCGCCGGCTTGCCGGCGAGAAAGCGCGCCTTCATTCCTATGCATCGCTGGTCCAAACTTTTCATTCCCACGCTCCGCGAGGCCCCGGCAGACGCCGAAGTGGCCAGTCACCGCTTCCTTGTCCGCTCCGGCTACATCCGCCAGCTGGGCGCGGGCATCTACAGCCATCTCTTCCTCGGCCAGCGCTCCATCAACAAGATCATCACCATTGTGCGCGAGGAGATGGACAAGATCGGTCAGGAATTCTATCTGCCGGCCATTCATCCGCGCGAGGTGTGGGAGCAAAGCGGCCGTTGGACAACCATGGGCGACACCATGTTTCGCCTCAAGGATCGCAAGGGCGCCGATCTTTGTCTCGGCATGACCCACGAAGAGATCATGACCTCGATTGCGCGCAGTGAACTGCGCAGTTACAAGCAGTTGCCGCAGATCTGGTATCAGATTCAGACCAAGTTCCGCGATGAGCCGCGTCCCAAGTCGGGTTTACTGCGCGTACGCCAGTTCATCATGAAGGACGCCTACTCTTTCGACATCGACAAGGCCGGCCTGGACAAGAGCTTTGATCTGCACGATGCCGTCTATCGCAGAATCTTCACGCGCTGCGGACTGAAATTCGTCGCCGTCGAAGCGGATTCTGGCTCCATGGGCGGCTCGCAATCGCAGGAGTTCATGGTCTACACCGACGCCGGCGAAGACCTGATCGCAAGCTGCCCCGTCTGCCATTACGCGGCCAATCTGGAAAAAGCTACCTCGCTTCTGGAGCCGGTCGTCGAGATGAAGCCTACGGGCGATGGAAAGCCGGAGCTGGTCTCCACGCCGGGCTGCGGAGCTATCGCCGACGTGGCCGCCTTCTTCAAGATTTCACCGGCATCCGACATCAAGTGCGTGGCATATATGGCGCTGAAACACGGTGCGCCTGGGCAGCCTCATTCGTGGCATGGCGTCGCTGCATTCTTGCGCGGCGACCACCAGGTCAATGAAACCAAACTGCTCGGAGCACTTGCCGCGGCGGAGTTGCGCACCATGCAGGCTGAGGAGCTGGAGCAATATTTCAACGGCCCGGCTGGCTTTCTGGGGCCTGTGGAACTCAAACCCAATGCCAAGCCGCACGGCGAAGGCCTTACCGTCGTTGTCGATAAATCACTTGAAGGCCGCAAGAACATGGTCTGCGGCGCCAACAAGCTTGACTACCACCTGCGAAATGTTGTGCCCGGCCGCGATTTCTCCTGGACCTTGATGGCCGATATTCGCAGCGTCAACGAAGGCGAAGCCTGCCCGAAGGACGCCTGCACTGGCAAGCTCGTCGTCGGCAAGGCGGTCGAGGTAGGCCACATCTTCAAGCTCGGCTACAAGTACTCCGAGTCCATGGGCGCGCGCGTGCTCGATGAGAATGGCAAGGAAATTACGCCCATCATGGGCAGCTACGGCATCGGCATCGAGCGCATCCTGACCGCGGCCGTTGAGCAGTCGAATGATCAAAACGGATTCTGGCTGCCGGCCTCGATTGCACCCTTCACGGTGGTGGTCACCGTGACTAATATGTCTGACGCGCTGCTCAAGAAGACCGGTGAAAAACTGGCCGCCGAGCTGGAATCCGCCGGCATCGACGTGCTTCTTGATGACAGAGATGAGCGTGCCGGCGTCAAATTCAAGGATGCGGACCTGGTGGGCATTCCCTTCCGCATCAATGTAGGCAAGAAGGCCGCCGAAGGCAAAGTGGAGCTGGTGACGCGTTCGACGGCAACCAGCGTGGATGTGGCGCTGCCGGATGTGGTGAAGCTGGTAAAACAGCGCGTCGATGAAGATGCATTGCTGCTGACGGCAGAGAGTAGCCTATAACCGTCCACTGTCCACTGTTCACTGTTCACTGTTTTTCAAGGAGCGGCGATGGCATTGAAGATCAGGTTTCAAATGCCCACGGGAAAGCATCCCTGGGTAACGTTGCTGCTGCGCATCGGCCTGGGGATGTTCGCGGCGTGTGCGCTGGTGTTTTTCTCCGTCTTCGGCTATTACTACATCACTTATAAGCACGTTGTAGACGACCGCCTGAAGCAGCCCATCTTTGCCAACACAGCCAAGATCTACGCCGCGCCGCGCGAGGTGCGCCCCGGACAAAAGTTCACCGTCCGGCTGATCGCCAGCGAGCTGCACGCTGCCGGCTATTCGGCCGAAGGCGCCTCGCAAACCTCTGAAATGGGAACCTACAGGGAGGGCGTGCAAGCCATCTTTGTGCATCCCGGCCCGCAATCCTATCACGCGCAGGACGGCGCCCTAATCCACGTCAGCAATGGGGTTGTGGATTCGATTACCGACGATCACGGCCAGCAGCTTTCCAGCTATGAGCTGGAACCTCTGCTCATCACCGGCCTCAGCGACGACGCCAACCGCACCAAGCGCCGCCTGCTAACCTACAGCGAGATTCCGCCAAATCTGATCAACGCGGTTCTGGCCATAGAAGATCGCCGCTTCTTTGAGCACAGCGGCGTGGACTACATCCGCATCCTCGGAGCGATTCGCAACGATCTGTCGCCGGGGCATCGCTATGTCCAGGGCGGCTCCACGCTGACCATGCAATTGGCGCGCGGCTTGCTACTCACGCCGGAAAAGCGCATCAAGCGGAAGATCATCGAAATCGTCATCACCTTCCAGCTTGAACACCGCTTCACCAAGCAGCAAATCTTCGAGATGTACGCCAACCAGGTTCCCCTCGGCCAGCGCGGCAGCTTCTCCATCGACGGCTTCGGCGAAGCCGCTCAGGCTTTCTTCGGTAAGGACGTGCAACAGCTCGACTTGGCCGAGGATGCTCTCCTGGCCGGCATCATCCAGAGTCCCAGCCGGCTGAATCCTTTCCATCATGCGGAAAGGGCCATCGAGCGCCGCAATCTAGTTCTCGATTCCATGGTAGAAATTGGCGCCATCACCAAGGGCGAGGCGGAGAAAGCCAAAGCGGAGCCGCTGCACCTGGTTCCCGGCAGCGTGGACGCCAGCGAGGCGCCATACTTTGTAGACCTGGTTCATGATCAGTTGGTGCAGAAACTGGGCGATCGCGACTTCAACCGCGAAAGCCTGCGTATCTATACCTCGCTCGATCCCGATCTGCAGCGCGAAGCGACAGCCGCGGTAGAATCCACCATTCACGTAGTGGACGAAAAAGTAGATAAGCTGCACGCGCAAGAAAGAAGGCGGGGCCAGAGCTACATCTATCCGCAGGTGGCCCTGGTGGCTCTCAACCCGCACACCGGCCAGGTGCTGGCGCTGGTCGGCGGGCGCAGCTATGGTAGCTCGCAGTTGAATCACGCCGTGGCCAAGCGGCCCACCGGCTCCATCTTCAAACCGTTTGTCTATGCTTCCGCATTTGCCACGGCTGCCGAGGGCACCATCCTGCCCGGACAAACCAAGCTCTTCTCGCCGCTGACCATTTTGAAGGACGAGCAAACCACTTACGGAGCGGGCACGGAATACGAGTACACGCCGAAGAATTTTGAAGACGAGTATTTTGGCAACGTGACCGCCCGCTTCGCCATCATGCGCTCGCTCAACAACGCCACCATCAGCCTGGCCTCGATGGTAGGCTTTGAGCGCGTGGCTCAACTGGCCCGCGACGCCGGCGTCAAAAGCGCGCGCGGAACTCCCTCCATGGCCATCGGCTCCTATGATGCAACGCCGTTCGATATGGCTGGCGCTTACACTGTCTTCGCTAACGGCGGCATGCGTCTGGAACCCTGGATGCTGGCCAGCGTACGCACCTCAACCGGCGATGTCATCACCGACTACTCGCCCGATTCCAAGCAGCTTCTTGATCCGCGCGTAGCTTATCTCACCGTTAGCCTAATGGAGAACGTGCTGCACAGCGACGTGACCGGCAACGGAACAGGCGCCGGGGTGCGCAACATGGGATTTCTAGCTCCCGCCGCCGGCAAAACCGGCACCGACCATGACGCATGGTTTGCCGGCTTCACATCCAACCTGCTGTGCATTGTATGGGTGGGCAACGACGACTACACCGATATAAAACTTCAAGGCGCGCAGGCTGCCGCGCCCATCTGGGCTGAGTTCATGAAGAGGGCCGTCCAGTTGCCGCAGTACTCCGACACCAACCAGTTCGTCCCGCCCGAGGGCATCGACATTGTAAACATTGACAAGAACAGCCTCTTGCTCAGCGACGCCACCTGTCCGGAGAGCTTCAGTGCGGCATTCCTGGCCGGTACCGCGCCCACGGTGACCTGCGATCACCCCGTCGAGCATCGCAATCTGCTGCAAAAACTCTTCGGCCTTGGCAAGAACTGAAATCAATGATTGTTAGACGCCTTCGAGCACATCACCCATGTCACTTCCAGAACTCAGCTAAATGTTCTATAGTTTCTGTGCCATGAAATTCACAATCCGTACCATCCATTTGTCCCTGCTGGCCTTTGCCGGCCTGCTTTTGCTCGTTCCAACAACCCCGTCGCAAACCACTACAGCCGCTCAGTCTACTGCCAAGCCCACGGTCGCCGATGCACTCGCCTTCATCGACAGCGCCGAAAAGGAACTGGGCGCGATGAGCGTCACTGCGGCCCGCGCAGCCTGGGTCGAGGAGACCTACATCACCGACGACACCATCGCTCTGGTGGCCGAGGCCAACGACCGGGTGATTGCCCGCCAAACCGCCCTCATTTACGAATCGCGCAAATTCGACGGCCTCCCGCTGCCGCCCGATGCGGCCCGCAAATTTCTCCTGCTAAAGCTGGGCATCGGCCTGCCCGCGCCCGCCGATCCCGCGCTGCGCGCTGAAACCACTCAGAAGGCCGCCGAGCTCGATGCTGCCTATGGCCGCGGAAAGTATTGTCCGGACTCGAACCCCGACCATTGCCTGGGCATCGACGATATCAACATCAAGATGGCACAAAGCCACGATCCATCAGAACTCGCAGCCCTGTGGACAGGCTGGCATGCCGTCGGCAAGCCCATGCGCGGCGACTATGCGCGACTGGCCGAGCTGAGCAATCAGGGCGCGCGCGAGCTGGGCTTTGCCGATACAGGCGCTCTCTGGCGCTCGCAGTACGACATGACCCCCGAAGAATTTTCCGCCGACATCGAGCGTCTCTGGAAACAAGTGGAGCCGCTCTACCTCGAGCTGCATACCTACGTCCGCCACAAACTTATCGAGAAATATGGCGACGCTGCACGCCGACCCGACGGCATGATCCCCGGTCACTTGTTGGGCAATATGTGGGCGCAGGAGTGGGGCAACATCTACGACGTGGTCGCGCCGCCCTCCGGTCCGATGCCCTACGATCTGGGCGCCATCCTCAAGGCTCGCAACACAACTCCTGAGCAACTGGTGCGCTACGGCGAAGGCTTCTACAAGTCGTTGGGCTTCGATGCGCTGCCTGACACCTTCTGGCAACGCTCCATGCTCTCTCATCCCCGCGACCGCGAAGTAGTATGCCACCCCAGCGCATGGGATGTGGACAACCAGCGCGACGTGCGCATCAAGGCCTGCTTCCAGCCCACCGCCGACGACTTTGTCACCGTGCATCATGAGCTGGGCCACAACTACTACCAGATGGCCTATCGCAAGCAGCCCTTCTTCTTCCAGAACGGCGCCAACGACGGCTTCCACGAGGCCATTGGCGACGCCATCGCGCTGAACGTGACCCCGGATTACCTCAAGACATTGGGCCTCATCGATCAGGTTCCGCCGCCCAGCGCGGATATTCCGCTGCTGCTGCGTACGGCTCTTGACAAGATTGCCTTCCTGCCTTTCGGCCTGCTCATCGACAAGTGGCGCTGGCAGGTCTACTCCGGCCAGGTGACTCCGGATCATTACAACAGCGCATGGTGGGCTCTGCGCGAAAAATATCAGGGAATTGCTCCGCCGGTGGCGCGCTCCGAGGCCGACTTTGATCCAGGCGCCAAGTACCACATTCCGGGAAACGTGCCTTATATGCGTTACTTCCTTGCGCGCGTCTACCAGTTCCAGTTCTATCGCGCCATGTGCCAGGCCGCCGGATACAAGGGACCGCTGAATCGCTGTTCCGTCTACGGCTCAAAAGAGGCCGGCGCAAAGCTGAACGCTTTGCTGGAGTTAGGCGCATCCAAGCCCTGGCCTGAAGCGCTCAAGGCCATGACGGGAACTGACAAAGCAGACGCTTCGGCCATTGTCGAATACTTCCAGCCGCTAATGGTTTGGCTCAAGGAGCAGAACAAAGGCGAGAAGGAAGGCTGGACGCTGCCGGCTGACCCGCTGAAGTAAGAAGTTGTTACGGTCGATTATTACCGGCATGGTTTATCTTCGATTCAACGCAACATTCAACTTCTAACCGGGTTAAAATGTTGAAACCTCGTTTACTTGAACGTATCTAACGGCTATGGGGAGATGAATGATGAAGAGTTCTACGCGTGCGAGCAGTACCTTGCTTGTAGTTTCAGTTTTGTTGTCGTTTCCTGTGATGGTAGCGGCCCAGTACAAACCCGCGCCGACCTACCATCCGGCTCCAGCTCCGGCATATCACCCGGCTCCAGCTCCGGCCTACCACCCGGCTCCGGCTCCGGCCTATCACCCGGCTCCAGCTCCGACATATCACCCAGCTCCGGCTCCGGCATACCACCCGGCGCCATCCACTCCTACATATCACCCCACTCCATCCACTCCATCCACTCCCTCCTATCACCCGGCACCATCGACGCAGGTGCACAGCTATACGCCGGGAACGCCTTCCAGCGGGAACACTTCTAGCCCGCATCCCTCATCGAGCGTAACTACCTATACCCCGCATACCTATACCCCCGGCGCTTCCTCGTCGTCCACTAGCAGCACCTCTGTCAGCGGCGGAGGCGTTAGGTCCAACAACGGGGTTACCACTTACACTCCCCATGCCCCTTCGGGCAGCACAAGTTCCACCCCTTCTACCTCAACTTCTGCGCACGTCACTACCTACACTCCCGGATCTCCTACTCCTACGAGCAGCAACTCCTACACCCCACGGAACAATTCGCCGGGAACTGTATCCAATAGTGGCACTCATGCTGTTTACAGCATTCCATCGTCCTCGCCTTCCCCCAAGCCCGGCGCAGCTGCCACCACGCTTCCGCCATCCGGATCGCAATCTGTGCTGCACCAGGTAAACACCGCTCGCGGTAGCCTGAGCGGCGTCAACCACCGGCCGATTCCATCTGGACAGGTTGCCGTACATCCCAATCAGAGCCTGACCGTGACCACCTCCAACGGCCGTAACTACAATCTGCGTCCTAACGGAACCCTGGCCTCATACAGCGGACACGGGCAAACCGCTACCTTCCGCGGCAATGGCCGTCTGGCTTCCTTGCATACGTCTCACGTGGACATCGCGCGAGGCCCGCGCGGGCAGAGAACCATCGTCAGCGAGCGCCCCGGCGGCAGGCTGGTTTCAACTGGAAAGCATAGCGGTTATTTAGAACGCCCCATAAGCTACCACGGCCACAACTTTTACCAGCGGACCTACGTGCATGGGAATCAACGCTTCACGCGTGATTACTCCAGATACCAATATCACGGTAGGGAGTTCAATCATTACGTCCCGCGCTACACTTACGCTCCGGCCTTCTATGGATGGGCTTACTACCCCTGGGGTGCTCCTGCGTTCTATGGATGGGGATGGGAGGACTCGCCGTGGTATGCCTTCTACTCGGGCTTCTTCTCGCCCTGGGATTCGTATCCCGACGGCGCTACATGGCTGACCGACTTTCTTCTCGGCCAGACCTTGCAGGATGGTTACCCGGCGGATGATCAGGCAGCGGGAGACGACCAGCAGGATGCAGGCGATGTCACTGCGGATGCAAATGGGCCGGCTAGTGGCGATGATGTCTCTGCCACGGCCGATACGCCCATCACTCCGGAAATCAAGCAAATGATCGCCGAGGAGGTCAAGCAGCAATTGGCCTTTGAGAATGCCGCCACTGCTAAGCCCGATCAGGCGCCCTCGCTCGACGGCCTGCCGCAGGTGCTGGTGCCCAACCACCTCTTTGTGGTGGATCAGGTCCAGAGTGTCAACACCTCCGACGGCCAGCCATGCACGCTCTCGGTGGGAGACGTAATCAAGCTGGTGGCTGTGCCGCCCGATAACGCCACGTCAGCCGACCTTACGGTAATCAGCACCCGGAAGGGCGATTGCGCTGCCGGGCTAACCGTCAGCGTGCCGCTCAATAGCCTCCAGGAGATGCAGAACAACTTCCGCGCCCAACTGGATTCCGGCTTGCAGGCACTGCGCGATCAGCAGGGCAAGGGTGGATTACCCGCGGCCCCGATGGCGGCGATTACGCCACCGCCCGTTCCCGCGGATGAGCCTCCGGCGGATACTACCAACGTGCAGACGCAGATCAATGACCAGCAGCAGCAAGCTGATCAGGCAGAATCCACCGTGACGCAGACCGCCTTCGCCGCTTCCCCGCCGGCGCAGGCGGCACGTTAGCCCGGCCTTCGCTGCGTTGACCATTCCATGGCGGAAGCAGCGATTATTCCATGCTTCCGCCATTGTTACAATAGGGAGACATTATCGTGAACATGACAAATCTGCCTGCGGCCTGCCTTTTCTGCGGCATGGCCTTGACTCTTTCAGCCCAGCAACCTGTCGCGCCACCGCCCATGCCTTCCGACAGCGGCCCGTCGCTTGCCGTCACCATGCAGTTCATCCAGGACAAGATGAACGATATAGGCAAAGTCAACTTCGTTGAATTTCTCCAGAACACTAATGACAACAGCACTTTCACCAGCAGCTGGAGCAATGAGGTCACGAACGTTGTCGCCGATCCCAACCAGTGCAAAATTTCCTTACATTGGAGGGTGATGAAGAATGGCACGCAGTCGCAGGACCGGGATATCTGGTTCACTATTCGTGATGTCCAGAACATCGCCATAAAGCCCTATGCACAGTATCAAACCGAGTTGGATGCAAGCCTTGGCAATCCCAACCTGATCACCACATCCACAAACCCGCCCATATTGGCGCTGCTGGTGTACCGCCCGCATAACTGGAGCAGCCTCTTCCCATTCGCCGACCCCAACCTCGCTGACCGTGTAGCCAAGGCACTCACCCACGCCGTTGAACTGTGCGGCGGCGGCAACAAGGAACCCTTTTAAGGAACGATTGCATGAAAAGCTTTTTGCGCTTCGTTTATGTCGCATGTGTTGCGATTTTGTTCAGCGGCTATGCTGTTGCCCAGCAGCCTGTCGCACCCCCGCCCAGGCCCGCAAATGACGCCCCCGCTAACACCGAGATCCTGAAGCTGCTCACGGCTGGAATGCCGGAGAGCGTTGTCCTGGTCAAGATTCGCGCCATCTCCGATAAGTTCGATACCTCCGCCGATGCGTTGGTGACTCTCAAGCAGGCCGGCGCAACAGAAGCTGAACTGAAAGCCATCATGGTGCAGGGAGCCGCACCGACACAGCCCGTGGAGCAGCCGCCCGTCGCCGCTCCCGCAGACAGCGGCCCATCCCTCGCTGAAACCATGCAGTTCATTCAGAACAAGCTGAACGATCTCGGTAAAGAAACCTTTGCCTTGTACATCCAGGACTCAAGCGACAACAGCACAGCCGTCGTTAACATCACATCCGAAATCAATAATGTTGTTGCCGACCAGAGCCAGTGCCGTATCACCTACCATCTGAAAATATCAAACAACAATAAAGTCAAAACGGATTTGAATGGAGTGTGTCCTCTGCGTGATGTCGGGCAGATTGTGGTCAGGCCATATGAATATTGGCAAACTGAATGGTTTGCAAAGAACGGTTTTCCCACCGCCACCGCCACATCCACCAATCCACCCGCGATACAGCTGAGTGTGCATCACCCGCATGGGGAAGAAAATTTTTTCTACTTCACTGATGCCGATCTCGCCGACCGTATGGCCAAAGCGTTTACCCATGCCGTAGAACTCTGCGGCGGCGGAAACCAAGACAAGTTTTAAGGAGCGAGACTATGAAAAACATTTTGCATGTTGTCTTTGTCGTCTGTTTCACGTCTCTGTTTAGTAACTTTGCTGTAGCACAACAGTCCGTCCCGCCCCCGCCTCAGCCCGCCGGCAACGGTCCCTCGCTGGCCGTCACCATGCAGTTCATCCAGGACAAGCTGAACCAGCAAGGCAAAATCAGCTATACGCTGCATGCGCATGACAACTCAAATGGGGAAGACTGGCCGGTTTATCAGATCAGTATTGAGGTCACTAATGTCATTGCCAACCCCGCCACCTGCCGCATCACCTGGCACAAGGTAACTACAAACAATGGCGAAGTCGGTATTAATAAGGATTACTCCTTCGACCTTCGCAATGTCCTTACTTTTGAAGTCAGGACCAGTACCTACGAAGCGAAGATGGAGGACACCGCAAACGGAAATCCTGCCTTGGATAAAAGACAGGATCCCCCCTACTTCGCAGTTACAGCGAAACTAAGGGATAATACGGAGACTCCGTTTTTCGTCACCAGCGAAGATATGGCCAACCGCGTAGCCAAAGCCATGGTCCACGCTGTTGAACTCTGCGGTGGCGGCCAAAATAACTCAGAGCCATTCTAGACAAGGGGCAATTGATCATCGTGAAAACACTACGCGCGATTTTTTTTGTTTTTGGCTTGATGGCCATTTCCCCGGCCTATGCGCAGCAGCCTGTTACTCCCCCGACCCAGCCTGTTGTTGCTGGCCCAACACTGGCCGCCACCATGCAACTCATTCAGAAAGAAATGAATGCGGTTGGCAGGCTCAGCTTTGTGGTTCATATATTTGACCAAGTGGAAGGCAATGGCACATCTAAGTACATCGAAGAGCTCAGCAATGTGGTTGCAGATCCTGCCACTTGCACCATCCGTTATCACTGGTGGAGATCGATGCATGGCGACGTGATAAACGATGAAGACGTTACGTTCAGCTTGCGCGATGTGCTGAGCCTCTCGATGATGAATAACTATCAGGCTGAGAAGAAGCAGTTTGAAGAGGACAAGGCGTACCCTGAAGAAAAACAAACCTATCACCTGGAATTCGTCCCGCAAGTGTATCTGGTGATTATGCGAAAACCTGAGGACAATGTAGAGGCGCTCATGTTTATCGATAAAAAACAGGCCGAACGTGTCGCAAAGGCCATGGGCCATGCGGTCGAGCTGTGCGGCGGCAAGAATGTGCCCTTCTGAATATTGCCCCTAGATCACCCGCCGCAAAGACAACGACCATGGCCGTCATCGCGGTTCGCAAGCGGTCAATATACAGGTCGCGCTGGGCCATGAGCCATTGTACGTTGGGCCGCGAGCATTGGTTCAATCCACCGCTGCCGCCCAAACCTCAATTCGTCGTTACCCACGAAAGAGATTGATATTGCCCACCGCTTTGCGGGCTTTTAGGATTTCGCCGCAACTCGAGGCCCGGTATCCAATTGGGAAAATCGATATCGTGGAGCACGCGGTCAATCTCCGACCGGTCTGCTCCGGCATCCAGCAAACGGTCGATAATTGGAAAAATGTCTTCATGCGGGGCCGTGCTCCAGGCTGCTGCAACCAGAGCCGTGCGCCCTTCGGAGTCAACGGCGTGAATGTCATGCGGCCTTGAGAGCGCGTCGTCGATCATCGCCCAGATGCCGGATGCAGCAGCAAGGGAGAGGTAGGTTTCGTTCTTGCTGTCATACGCTCCATCGAATCGCGCTGAAGGATCTGCGCCGGCTGCAATCAGTATCCTTGCCAAATCGGCCAGTCCATTCTCTGCCGCCTCGCCCAGCGCCCTTTGCTTGCCGGACTTGTCGGAGTTGATCGCAGGTATGGCCAGCAGAGTGCGCAGCATCTCGGGTTGTGCCTTCGCGTTATCAGATTGCACAACCAGTTCGAGCAAAGAGGTGTCCGGCCTTTGCGAGGGACTGGATAATCTGAATTCGGTTTCGGATTCTTGTAGTTGCAATGGCGCGCCGGCATCCAGCAGACTCTTGACTGTTACGACATCTCCGGCATCGATTGCCGCACGCAGAATCTTTGCCGCTTGCGGCGAATCGAGTGCAATCCCTGCTTCGCGCATGGCCTCAATGGTTGCAGGGCTAGAAGTGACCCAGCGAGCTGTATCCGCCGTTTGGTCCACCGCCATTTCAAATTCTGTAACTGCGGACGGCATCCCGGCGTATCCGCCCACATAATCCCGAACGGATTTCTTTGTATCTCCCAGAGTCAGGGTCAAACCGTATGTAGGATTGTCTGTGACTCTACCGGTATAGCTATTTTTCAATCCCAGAAAGTTGGCGGTGCGAAATTTCTCCAGCAATTCTGCGACCGCGGCAGGTGATATATGCGCCTTTTGCTTGCCGGGAATCGAAACAAATGAGCCCCCTTCATAATTCACTTCACCATTTCCGTCGATGCTGACGGAATAGGAAGGGCACCATCCATAGCATCCTGAACGGGAGAGTTCGATTCGTATCTTGGAAGGATCCTTCACATCTGGAAACGGAACCAGGGGTGCGGGCTTGTCTTCTGTCGTCAGAGTGTGAATGCTCTCCTGCACCCATGCCTCCACGGGAAAGCCGTTCCGCAGAAAGGGCGAATATTGTATCCGTCGGGCAGCCGCAGTGATTTCTTTCGGATCAATCTTTGCCTTGTCGAAGCAGCGTACCTCAGTGACTCGGCCTTGCTGGTCAACATGAATCCAAAGGTCAATCGATTCGTGAAGCCCCTGATAATGGGAAGGACGCAGGAGTGGCGGTTCCGGACGATGCGTTGCCGTCTCCCTGAAGCCCACAATAAGAACGCCGTCAGGCGGCTTCAAGAAAAACTCCGCATCCGTTTGTGCGCATGCGGGACGAATCCCGGCCGATACCAGCAGCAGAGAAAGGCAAATCCAGACAAACATTCGAATCCGGTTGAGGGCAAATTCAGTCATGCCGGGAGAATACCACCAAAAAGCAAGAGGCGGGATAGATAAAAACAGATATGGCCCGTCCTGTCATGCTTTTCTGGCAGGATGGGCCATATCTTTCTTCATTCGCAGAAAGTAATTAGTACTTCACAATCGCCGTAAACGAATCCGGTTTGAGGCTGGCTCCGCCCACCAGGGCGCCGTCTATCTCTTCCTGGCTGACCAATGCGGTAGCGTTGCCCGGATTTACGCTGCCGCCTTAGGTGATGGCAGCGTGGAAGACGACAACCATGGCCGTCATCGCGGTTCGCAGGCGGTCGATGTACAGGTCGCGCTGGGCCATAAGCCATTGTACTTTGGACCGCGGTTTCGGCTCCGTTCATCACCAATGTGAAGCTAGTTATCCAATGACACACAATGATTCATGTGCCGTTTCTTTCGCCTTTGCTTACCTTACCTGGAGTTTTCTTGCCTTCACATGTATTTGTGCATCCTCAATCTGTTCGAAAACATCTCAATTGTACAGACCGGGACAGGACGGAAGCCGTGGTAGGTATCTGCTGCTGAACTGGGCACCCAAAGCAGGTGAGAGCATGAAAAAAATGCGGAATGGGCTCGTGGTGAGCATTCTAGGCAGTATCGCTTTTACTCTGTCCGCGCAGCAGGCCGTTGCGCCCCCGCCCAGGTCCGTCGACAACGGACCATCGCTGTCAACCACCATGCAGTTTATTCAGGCTAGGTTGAACGAACAAGGCAAGATGAGTTGGACTACTCATTATCATGACAGCGCCGATAATACGAATTGGACCTATCAATTCACCTTCGAGGCCGGCAAAGTGGTTGCCGATGCGTCGGCCTGCACCATCGCCTATCACTACACCATCGTCCGGGACGGCGTTCAGATCTCCGACAGCGACGCTTCGTTAAACCTGCACGATGTGCAGGACGTGACGCTGACCACGGGCGACCAGCGCCAGAATAAGAACGATACGGCCGCCGGGCACCCGACCTGGAACGCGAAGGTCGATCCGCCCGTCTTCGACCTTATCGTGCGCACGAAGGAGAATGTGGAGTTCTACTTCTTCTTTTTCAACGAGGACACTGCTAACCGTGTCACGAAAGCCATGGGGCATGCGGTGGAATTATGCGGCGGCAACAGAGGTTCGTTTTAGGCGAGCCAGGCAGCCCACATTTCGTTTCGGAGACCTGGGAGACCAACCCAACAGCGCCGCGGCTACGGCTGGACCCAGGATCAGTATTTCACAATCGCCGTAAACGAATCCGGCTTGAGGCTGGCTCCGCCCACCAGGGCGCCGTCTATCTCTTCCTCGCTGACCAGCGCCGTCGCGTTGTCCGGATTTACGCTGCCGCCATAGAGAATGCGCATGTTAGCTGCGATTGCTGGCCCCAGCAATTTGGCCACCTCTGCGCGGATGATCTTGTGCGCATCAACCGCCATCTCCGGAGTAGCCGTCCTGCCTGTGCCGATGGCCCAAACCGGCTCGTAGGCAATCACAATCGGCGCAGCCATTTCAGCCGTGATGCCGGCAAAAGCTCCTGTGACCTGCGTCTTGAGCACCGAGGCCGTCTTACCCGCCTCGCGCTCGGCCAGCACCTCGCCAATGCAGACCACTGGCACTATGCCGTGCTTCAGTGCCGTGTGCAGCTTCTTGTTGACAATCTCGTCGGTCTCGGCAAAATACTGCCGCCGTTCGGAGTGACCTATCAGCGTATGCGTTCCACCCACGGCCTTGAGCTGGCCCACCGAGGTCTCTCCGGTGAAGGCTCCCTCCTCGGCAAAGTGGATGTTCTGCGCGCCCACAGCGACATTGCTTCCCTTGGCGGCGGCAACCACCGTTGGCAGCAGAACAGGCGAAGGAAACAGGGCGATCTCATCGCGCGTGTGCCCGGCAACGAGCGGTAAAAAGGCATCGACAAAGGCCTTGGCTTCGGCGGGTGTCTTGTACATCTTCCAATTGGCGGCAATCAGTGCTTTACGGGGCATTCTTCAACTCCTCGAATCCATCTTAGTGGATGATCTTCGGCGGGAGGGTGACGGCGGGCACAAGATGGGCCAGCGTTTCCGGTTCCGGACACAGTCTTATTTCAGCTTCATCTCGAAGGCCCGTGGCAGCAGCTCGTTGAAGGTCATGGTGCGGTCGCCGCCTGTCGAGGGAAAGACCACAGGCGCATCGGGAAGAATGAACTCGGAGAGCATCTGGCGGCAGGCGCCGCAGGGTGGGCTGGCCGCTTTGTTCAGATTGGCGATGGCGACGGCTTCCACGCGGATTTCAGGTCCAAACTGGGAAACAGCCCGCACCAGAGCAGAACGCTCGGCGCAGATGGTCAATCCTAAGCTCACATTCTCCACGTTGGCGCCGGTTACGATTTCGCCATTGGAGAGCCGGAGCGCCGCGCCTACCCGGAAGCCGGAGTAGGGTGCATAGGAGTGCAGCGCGGCCTGGCGAGCCCTGTCGAGCAGGCTCAAAAGCGCGGTTTCCATTGAAGATGGATCGTTCATTGTGTGTTAAATCCCTCAGAAGGGTGAGTATTGAGGTTAAAGCATTTGCGCGTTGCTGTAAAACCGGGGTCGGGCAGCCATCCCCCGCCATTATTCAATTCCTCAAGTTGAGCCTTTTCTTTCCGATAAAGGGCTTGGGTGCTCTCTGTGCCGGAGTTGTCATTCCGGCCGGGCGGATGAGTGGGCGCATGGATGAACTGACGAGGGAATTCCTGATTGAAAGCCAGGAAGGGTTAGACCGCATGGAGCACTGTCTGACCGACCTGGAGGAACGCCCTCAGGATGCAGAGCTGATTGGGGAGATCTTCCGTTCGGTTCATACCATCAAAGGCACTACCGGATTCCTGGGCTTCAAGCGTCTGGAAAAGCTGGCCCACGCGGGAGAAAACCTGCTCGGCCTGCTGCGCGAGGGCAAGCTGACCGCCGGCAATCCGATTATCACCGGCCTGTTGCAGCTGCTGGATGGACTGCGGTCGATTCTGAAGACAATCGAGGCAGACGGCGGCGAGGGCGAGGGTGATGATGAGGTTTTGATTGGCTGGCTCCAAGAACTGCAATCCCCAGCGCATGAGCTGGCCAAACAGCCGGCTCATGCCCATGCCGGCCTACATTCCGCGACTGCCCCGCCTGCCGAGGCCGTAGCCGAGCCTCCCCCTGCTGCTCCCAAGCCGGCTCACCTCGAGCCAGTTGAGCCTGGCCCTGCTCCAAGGTCTCCAGCGGAAGCCACGGACGCCCCTGCCCGGCCGCGCATCCAGGCTACTGCCGCCGAGAGCACTTTGCGCGTCGATGTCACGCTGCTGAACCGGATGATGAACTTGGTGGGTGAGCTGGTGCTGACCCGCAACCAGATTCTGCAGGCCACCTCGACCAACCCCGAGATGACCCTGCTCAGCCGACGCCTGGATATGGTGACCGCCGACCTGCGCGAGTCGGTCATGAAGGCCAGGATGCAGCCGGTTTCCAATATTTTTTCCAAGATGCCGCGTATTGTCCGCGACCTGTCGCAATCGCTCGGCCGGCGCGTCCGTTTGCATGTCGAAGGCCAGGATACGGAACTCGACAAGAGCCTGCTGGAAGCCATCAAGGACCCGCTCACTCATGCGGTAAGAAACTCTCTCGATCACGGCATCGAGCCGCCTGAAATTCGCCTGGCCTCAGGCAAGGACCCTGAAGGAACGCTGAAGCTGAAGGCCAGCCAGGAGGGCAGCCACGTCATCATCGAGGTCTCTGACGACGGCGCGGGCATCAGTGTCGTTAAGATTCGCCAAAAGGCCATCGAACGCGGCCTCATCACGGCAAACCGCGCCGCCCAGCTGGGGGAGCGCGAGCTGCTGCAACTGATTTTTTTGCCCGGCTTCTCCACTGCCGCCGTGGTCACCAACGTCAGCGGGCGTGGTGTGGGCATGGACGTGGTGCGGACAAATGTGGAGAAGATCGGCGGCAAAGTCGAGATCGACTCCCGCGCCGGCAAGGGAACCACGCTGCGCATGCGCATCCCGCTGACCCTGGCCATCATTCCGGCCCTCATCGTGCGCAGCATCAACCAGAGTTTTGCGATCCACCAGGGAGCGCTGTCGGAACTGGTGCACATTCCACCCGAACAGGCAGCCGCGGCTATCGAGTGGATTGAGAACGCACCGCTATACAGGCTGCGTGGGAAGCTGCTGCCGTTGATCTTTCTGGACCGCCTGCTGGTGCCCGGCGTTGAACATGCAATTAACACCGAGCGAGGCGCCTACATTGCGGTTCTCGACGCCGACGGACGCCGTTTCGGCCTGGTGGTGGACGGGCTGGCCGATCCGGAGGAGATTGTTGTCAAGCCGCTCTCCGGAGTACTCAAGAACATCGGCCTGTTTTCCGGAGCAACCGTGCTGGGCAACGCCGAACTGGCGCTGATCCTCGATCCGGGTTTGATAGCCCAAAAAGTCGGTGTGAACCTGAGCGAGGAAGAAGCCGCCCGCGCGGAAGACGGTGAAACCGGTGGCGCGAACGCACTCGAGTACCTGCTCGTGGAAGCGGCTGGGCATCATGCGGCGATACCCTTGCCCGATGTGCTGCGCATTGAGCAATTGCCGCTTAATCGGATTGAATACATGGGCAATCGACCGGTGCTCAACTTCCAGGGCCATCTGCTCCCGGTGGAGGATTCGGGCGGAGTGCTGGCCGCCGCGCAGGGCAATCCCCAGGCAAAGATCATCGTCGTAGTTTGTCGCGAGCAAAACCGGCATGTGGGCATTGCGGTCTCCCATGTGCTGGATGTGGCCGCCGGAAGCGATTTGTTCGTGGCCGGCACCGATCAGCATACCGGCGGGGTCACGCTGCTCAAGAGCCGTGTCACCGGCGTTGTTGACCTGGGCGCTGTGACCCCGCTGCCCGCCATTCAGCAGGCTCCACCCGAGTGGAACCAGAGAACGGAGACGATGACATGAGCACGTCAACGCTTCCATTGCATCGCAGGAAAAACGAGGTGGTTATGCAGGTGGAAGTGTGCACGCTGCGCCTGGGCACGTCGCTCTTCGGTTTGCCCATCACTCACATTCTCGAGATTGTTGGCGCAGCCAGGCCGCAGCCGGTTCCGCTGGCGCCCATCTTTGTCGGCGGCCTGGTGCATTATCGCGGGGATGTGCTGACCACCGTGAATCTGCGTCAGTTGCTGGATATGCCGCCCAGGGAGGGCCGGCAGGATCTTCTGGTGCTGGAAAGCTCGGGCGGAATCTTCGGCTTACTGGTGGACTCGGTCAAAGAGGTGCTGAAGGTCTCATCGGCGGATTACGAGCCCAACCCCTCGATCCTCTACGAGCGGCGGAGAGCATTGTTTGCCGGCGCTTACAAGCTCAAGGACAGCCTGCTCGTCATGCTCGACCCCGAACAACTGGACCCCATGCGGCTGAGCGCGGTCCGGGCCGCATAAATTCGGTAAAGCAATTGTCAGGAGGTAACCATGCGAGTTTTGATTGTCGATGATTCCCGCTTCGTAAGGGGATATCTGCGCGGCCTTCTCGAAGAGAAAGGATTCGAGTGCGAGGAAGCCGCTGATGGTCAGGCCGGCATGGACCAACTGACATCGCAACAGCCCTTTGACCTGGCGCTGGTGGACTGGAATATGCCCGTGATGGACGGGCTGGAGATGCTCAAAAAGCTACGCGCCGAGGGTTTTGCCGGTCTCAAGGTCATGATGGTTACCACCGAGGCGGAAAACGACTACATCCTGCGCGCCTTGGACGCAGGCGCCGACGAGTACCTGATGAAGCCTTTCGACGATGAAGCCCTGACGGAAAAGCTGGCCATGCTCGGTCTGGTGGAGGCGTAAAGCATGACCTCCGGCGCGCGAACCCGGATTCTGATCGTGGATGACTCGACAGTCATGCGGAGCTTGTTGCGCGCCGTGATCAGCCAGGATCCCAATCTGGAAGTGGCCGGCGCGGCGGCGGATGGTGAAGCGGCTTTGAACGCGATTGATACGCTTCATCCCGACCTGGTCCTGCTGGACGTGGAGATGCCGGTGATGGACGGGCTGGTTACGCTCAGGAAGTTGCGCGCGCGGGGTCACAGATTCCCGGTCATCATGTGTAGTTCGCTCACCCAGCGCGGGGCAAAGGTGACCATCGAGGCCCTGGCTAGCGGGGCTACCGACTATGTGGCCAAGCCCTCCGGGCAATCCAGTCGCGAGGCGGCCATGCAGGCGCTAAGCCACGATCTGATTCCCAGGATTCATGCCCTCACCAATGTGCCGCAGGCGTGCTTGTCAGGCGCGGCGCGCTCCAGTTTGCTGGCTTCGCCAAAACAACCGCCGGCATCATTCATTCCGGCAGCGCTGGTCATCGGCGTCTCCACCGGAGGACCGGCGGCGCTGGAAATTCTGCTGCCGCAACTGCCGGCCTGCTTCCCCCTCCCTGTTTTTATCGTGCAACATATGCCGGAGTTGTTCACCATGCTGCTTGCCGAGCGGCTTAACGGCCGCTGCCCGTTGCATGTGCATGAGGGATTCGAGGGTGAGCCGGTGCGCGGAGGCTCGATCTATATCGCCAGGGGAAACTGGCACATGGAACTTCAAGCCGGTGCGCGCTCCGGCCTTCCGGCCACGTTGCGCCTGAACCAGGATGCCCTTGAAAACCACTGCCGTCCCGCCGTCGATGCGCTCTTCCGCTCGGCGGCCGCGGTTTACGGAGCGGGCGTGCTGGCCGTGGTGCTCACCGGCATGGGCTCAGACGGCATGTTAGGCGCCCGCATCATTCGCGAGCATGGCGGCTTCGTGTTAGCACAGGACGAGGCCAGCAGTGTTGTGTGGGGAATGCCGGGCGCCGTCATTACCGCGGGATTGGCGCATAAGGTTCTGCCGCTGAAGGCCATCGCTAGTGAAATCCTCCGCCTCGTCAGCCGGACCCATATGGAAGTACACGAGCTTCGGGAGGCGGTGGTCTAACCATGCAAACCTCCTCCAGCATCGACTACGGCTACCTTCGCCAGGTTGTCTTTGACCTTACGCAAAACGTCCTTGATCCGTCGCGCGATTACCTCTTCGAGACCCGTCTGGCCAGGCTGTTGCGCTGCCAGGGCATGACTCACCTTGAAGAGCTTGTCCAGCACCTGAAAAACAGCAAGGATGCCGTACTCGAACGCTCCATTGCGGAGGCCATGACCATCAACGAAACCAGCTTCTTTCGTGATCGCCGTCCCTTCGAGTTGTTGCGCTCTGAGTTGCTGCCCAGGCTCATCAAAGACCGCCAGCACTTGCGCACTCTTCGCCTCTGGAGCGCCGCCTGCTCCACCGGCCAGGAGGCATACAGCCTGGCCTTGCTCATCCTCGAGCACTTTCCCTTTCTCTCCGGCTGGAATATCCGTATCGAGGGCACCGACATCTGCGGCGAAGTGGTGGATAAGGCGCGCAGCGGCTGCTATCACCGCGTCGAGATGAATCGTGGACTGCCCGCCCGCTTGCTGGTCCGCTACTTCGACCAAGCCGGCGAGAACTGGACGGTCAGGCCCGAGCTCCGCAAGATGTGCAATTTCCGCGTGGCCAATCTATGCTCGTCACCACTGCCCTTTAACCGCTGCGATGATCGCTTCGACGTCATCTTGCTGCGCAACGTCATGCTCTACTTCTCGCAGGAGGCGCGCAAGACCCTTCTGGCCGGCATCCATAAGTTGCTGGCCCCTGACGGCATGCTCTTCCTCGGCTCCAGCGAGCAGCCTGCCGATCCCTCAATTTGGATCACGGTGCTGGCCGGTGGCGCCTGCCACTTCCGGCCCCGCCAGCCAAGTTAGAAGACAGTGAATAGGTTCAGGGTTGTAGTGCAATCTCCGGTATGCCGGTTATACACCCCGAATCAAGTTGAAAGCCGGGTGCCCCATCCATTCGCGTTCTCTGCGAATGGGTGGGATAGCTCAAACAGGTGACGCGTAAGCCGGTAGAGTCCGTCGCCCGCGCCGGAGGCGCAGTGTTTGTTAGCCCCGCGCTTTACCGGGGTCCCCAAGAAATGGTCTTTGTTTCTTGGGGTGGTAGCGTGGGGAAAGCGGATTCCACAGATTCACTCCGGAGTCCCGTAGGGACGGAATAAATTCTTTGAAAGGGCACGACTTTGCCGGGGTCCCCAGCGACTCGGGGTCCCCAACGAGTGATCTTTACTCGTTGGGGTGAAGGGACAGGTCTTCGTCGATGGGGTGGCTTTACAGCTTGCGGAAAAGTCAAAACGGAGGGAGGCGGGGGTTTCAACCCCCGCATAAAGCCAATCAACTCAACGAGGGCTTTAGCCCCTGAGGGATGCTTTCTGCGGACTGAATTGTGTTGATGAGATGGCTTCTAGGAATAGGGACTAGGGTAGTAGTGCAGTCTCCGGATAGCTGGTCATTCGCCCGGAACTGCGTGAAATCTCGGATTACGTTCGAGAAGCCGACTTGCGAGGACTTATCCTCTGTCGCATCCCAATCTTTTTGAATATTATTAAAAATATGTGCAGCACTACCCAAAATTATTGTAAAAATAGTCATGCCTCGAAATAGGTTTTTTATGTTTCTGGTTTTTCTTCTCGCCTGTACGGCGCGGATCGGGTTTGCTGCCCAGGATGTAACGAAGAATCCCGATTACACCAAAGAGTCATCCATTGTCACCAGCACAGAAACTCATCTGCGCTTTGCTGCTGATGGTTCGTCTGTTAGAACCCAAACCACAAGCATCAAAGTGCTTTCCGAGGCCGGGGTCCGCACCTGGGGGGTATTGGTGTTCTCATACGCCGCGGAGAATGAGCATGTCGATGTTCATTTCGTGCGTGTGCATAAGGCGGATGGTTCCACTGTTGCGACTCCAGCAGAGAGTGTGCTTGATTTGCCCTCCGACGTAACCCGTGTGGCGCCTATGTACAGTGACTTGAAGCAGAAGCAGATTCCAGTCAAGGCTTTGGGCGTCGGCGACACGCTGGAGTTCGAGATTGCATATGTTGAAGACAAGCCGCTGGTGCCGGGGCAATTCTGGTACTCCTACAACTTCACGCGATCCCTTGTGGTTCTTAAGGAAATACTCGAACTTCGCGTTCCTCGCGACAAACAGCCCAGGATCGCCAATGCCGATCTGAAGCCGGTCATTACGGAGGATGGCGCGGAGCAAGTTTATACATGGACTACATCCAATACCGACCCCACCAAGCCATCCGGAACCGATGAGGTTTCCGATGAACAGAAGAAGGTGTCTGTCCAATTCAGCACGTTTACAAGCTGGCAGCAGGTAGGCGAGTGGTACGGCAAACTGGCCCAGCCGCAGGTCAAAGTCACTCCTGAGATTCAGTCCAAAGCCGATGCCCTGGTCAAGAATATTCCCGCGGGTCCAGCCCGCATCGAGGCCCTCTATGACTTCGTCTCCACTCATATCCGTTACATTAGCCTGTCTTTCGGCATTGGCAGATACCGTCCTCACACCGCCGAGGAAGTGCTCGAAAACGAATATGGAGACTGCAAAGACAAACACACGCTGCTAGCCGCGCTGCTGAAGGCTGAAGGTATTGATGCATGGCCGGTATTGATCAATAGCACTTTGAAACTGGATGAAGAGGTTCCCTCTCCCGGGCAATTCGACCACCTAATCACCGTTATTCCGCAAGGCAAACAGTTGATCTGGCTCGATACCACTCCTGAGGTTGCGCCTTACGGGATGTTGATGAGCGGTCTGCGCGACAAGCAGGCTCTCGTCATACCGGCCTCCGCCGCGTCCTATCTGATGAAGACACCAGCCGACCCGCCTTTCCCGGCCGAAGACCATCTTGTGATGCGCGGCGACTTGAATAACGAGGGCACGTTTGAAGGACACGGGGATCTCACACTGCGCGGTGACAACGAGGTCATCTATCGTGAAATCTTCCACTACAGCGCGCGAGCCAAGTGGCAGGATGTCGTGCAGGCGATCTCCTACAGACTGGGCTTTGCCGGCGAGGTGAGCAATGTGCAGGTTGATGATCCAGATGCCACCCGAAAGCCATTTCATCTGACCTGGGAGTACGAGCGCAAGAAGTATGGCGACTGGGACAACCGACAGATTACCCCTCCCACGGGAGGCATTCCGATCAACTACATCGATGAAGATAAAAAGCCCCGGTCACCCATTAAGGTTGGTTCGCCTGGAACCACGATTTATACGGCAGAACTGACTCTTCCCCCTGGTTTCAGTATGGAAACTCCGGCCAATGTGGACCTCAAGACCAGCTTCGCCGAATACCACGCCAGCTATTCAGTGGCCAATGGAAAGTTTTTGACAGAAAGACGACTCGTCCTCCTCAAACGGGAGGTGCCCGTCGAAGACTGGCAACAATACGTGGCTTTCCAGAAAAAGTTGAAGGAAGATTATGAGCATATGAGTTCGCTTACGTCTCCAGGAACAGAGTCACCCACAAAAAATGCAAGGGATAATCCCGAGGCTGCAGACCTGATCCGGCAGGCAGTACAGGATTATCAAAACCATGCAATGGATGCTGCCGAAGACAAACTGGACAAAGCGAAGAAACTCAATCCACACCAAACCAATCTATATGCCGCCTATGGCTCTTTGTACTTGACGCAAAGCAAGATAGAAGAAGGATTGGATGCCTTCCGTGCAGAGTTGAAAGAGCATCCGGATAACCTAGGAGTCGCGCGCTGGTTCGCCCAGTTGCTCATTCGCATGAAGCGCGAAGATGAAGCCGTCGAGGTCTATCGGAGTGTACTGAAGATAGCCCCCGACGATGTGGATGGCAATTCGGAGCTTGCTCGCCTGCTGGTCACAAAACAGAACTGGAACGAAGCCCAGCCGGTAGTGGAGAAGGTCATCAAGCTTCGGCCCGATAATGCACAGGTTCAAGTCTGGTATGGCCAGTCCTGCCTGCAGACAGGCAAGGAAGCGGAGGGCCTTGCAGCACTCAAAAACGCTGCTGAGGCAACCGAAGATCCCGCGATACTCTCCTCGATTGCTTTGGTGCTGGCTGATGCTGGAAAGGCTCCCGAAGTGGCTGTGCGCGCGGCCCAGCGCGCGGTAACTCTTATTGAGGAACAAACTGGAAGGCTGTCGCTCGAAGGCATTACCAACGAGCAGATCAAGAAAATGACAGATCTGGCACATGTATGGGATTGCTTGAGTTGGGCAGCCTTCAAAGCAAACGACCTTCCCCTCGCGGAGAAGTATGCGCTCGCTGCCTGGATGCTGGCCCAGGAGCCCAGTGCCGGCTACCACTTGGGAGTGATTTACGAAAAGCAAGGCAAACCGGCTGAGGCCCTTGATGTTTATTTATTGGCGGAATCTATCCGTTATCAGAATATCGCCGAGCTTGATGACCGGATTACGGAACTGCGCAAGCGGCTGGAATCAACAGCCAGCGCAAGCCGCACCGGGCATAAGCGGGAATTCCCCAGTGAACGTTTGCAGAATATGCGAATAGTGAAGATTCCCAGAGCCATCTCTTTGTCGGCTTCGGCTGATTTTCTGATTCTGTTTGCGAACGGAAAACCGAGTGAGATCAAGATGCTGGGCGGCGAGGCAAAACTGGGACCGCTGGGCGATGTGCTTAAACAGGCAAAGTTCAACATTGTTTTTCCCGATGACGGGCCGGAACACATTGTTCGCCAGGGCATACTGTCCTGCTCGGTATATGACCCCAGTTGCATGTTTCTGATGATGCTACCCGCTGATGCTTCCACTTACTCGCGATCAGGTACTCCAATTCACGCAGAGAGACCAAGGTAATTAACCTCCCGCACGACTGAGCCATACAGAGACGGGATAACGCAGGCTATTTTGAAGATTGGCCCATGCTCCACGGCTTCAACCGCTAGATGATGGCATTCCAAAATAGATCCTGGAAAACGCCGATACGTCCACTGACAGATTTGCGCCCGAATCGTCGCCTATTCGAAGACTGCACTTTTGCAGATAATTACCTTCTTTAGGCGCACAATCAAAGCATGAACATTCTCCAGAGCCGCGATGTTTTTCTAGTCCCTGGTCCCTTAGTCCCTAAGACAGGCCCCCCACCCCCTACCCCCCCTCGATATTTTTAAACCGTGCAGATTATTTCACTCTGCACAGCAATGTAAACTCCGCATCTTGCTGATAAAATGAGACTTGAATGCATAAATCAGAGGGGTGTGCGGATCGGACTTTTCCACAAAAAATCGGCTCCCGTATCACATGGTGAGAAACTACCTCCGTAAAACGGGGGTAAAATCCGGTTTTCTCCCGGATTTCCGATCCCTTTGCATGAAATCGATAACTTGGACGGCTTTGGCAAAAGCACTTGGGTTGGAGAACCGCTTAAAAGCTAGAAGCTAGTAGCTAGTAGCTAGCAGCTAAAAGCTGCTTCTTAGCAGCCGTTCCACCTCGGCGTGCAGCCGCGCTGTAATCTCGGTCTCCGTCTCTTCCGGGGCAAAGCGCATCGGCTTACCAACATGCACCTCGATTTTTCCGGAGTGGAACCAGCCTCGCCCGGCAACCTTCAGCTCGCCCAGCCCGCGAAGGCCCACGGGCAGCACCATGGCTCCTGATTGCTTCACCAGCATCCCGATTCCTCCCCGGAAGCGTGCCAGCGTCCCATCTGCCGAGCGCGTGCCTTCGGGAAAGACCATCACGTTGTATCCGTGGTCCATGGCCGCGCCGGCGTGAACGATGCTTCCTTGGAAGTTCCTCCGCCGTGGCAAGGGGAAGACATTGAAGAGCTCTGTGAGCAGCAGGTAGATAAGCGGGCCTAGCGCATAGAAGCCTCTTGTTCCCGGCGTGCGATCGGGATTGCGGAAGTGCAGGTAGTCGTCCAGCATGTCGCCTGCCATGGCCACGGCAATCCACCGCTGCATCGGTCTGGGCAGGGCGTACTGGACCAGCGGCCCATCGTAGGCGGTGACATGATTGGCAATGATGAGCATTGGCTGATCCGGGGGCGTCAACTCCGGCGCAACTACTCGTGGATGAGCCAGCAACCACACAAACGGTCGCTCGACTGCCTCGATAAAGGCTACCCGCAGCCATTGGAAGGGCAGGAACCACGGCCAGCGAGGGTAGATGTATTTGGCCGGCGCTGCGTCGCTCTCAGCCTCCAGCCCGCCTTCACTGACGGCCTTCTCTACGATGTTTCCCTTTGCCTCCTCGCCTCTCTGGGCAGTCGAATAAGCCGCCTTGCTCCCCGCAACCTCTCCGGCCACCAGCGCGCGCAACTCCCCAAGCGTTTCTGCCCGTTCCAGCACTCCACCTTGGGGCACAGTTCCCAGCCGCTCCTCCAGAGCTGCCGCCAGTTGCACCCGGCCCAGGCTGTCCAGGTGTAGATCCTCGGTCAGCCGCAGTTCGTCTCCGACGCCTGCCGGCGTCTCGCCGGTAATCTGCGCGATCAACGCCAGCAACCAATCTGACGAGGCTCCAAAGGCTTTTGCCCTGGCCGCCCTGGGCGCCTTTGCCGCAGCCTGGATCTCTGTCAGCCACGCCGCTACGGCCGTGCGCTTCACCTTGCCTGTCGAGGTGCGCGGCAGGTCCGGCTCAGGCCATAGAACCCAGCGCCTGATGCGTTGAAACTCCGCCAGCTTGCGGTTGGCATGTTCGATGGCCGCTGCCGCCTTGTCTCCGCTGCCGCGCATGGCCAGTACCGCGCAGGGCTCGGGCCCGGATGCCGTCTTCATCGCCACCACGGCGCAGGCCGCGACATCCGGCTCCTGCTCAACTGCTGCCTCCAGGTCCTCGGGGTGAATGTTCACCCCTGCCGCGGTCACGATTACCTCGCTCTTGCGCCCCACAAAGCGCAGTTCCCCGCTCGCCTGCGTTTCGGCCAGGTCACCGGTGGCCAGCCACTCGCTTCGGCGCGGCCGCAGCTTCCCGTCCTGCCAACTCGCGACAGAGATCATTGGACCCCTCACCAGCACCTCGCCATCCGCCCCCAGCTTCACATCGCGCCCTGGCAGCGGCTTGCCAATCGTCCCCCGAGCCACGTGGAAGGGGTGGTTGAGGGTGATTAGCGCCGAAGTCTCCGTCATCCCGTAGCCCTGAATCACCACCAGCCCCAGCGCATTCCAGAACTGCTCCAGCGGCCCTCCCAGCGCCCCGCCGCCGGAGATTAGCGCCCAGAATTTTAGTCCAAATTCGAGGTGAACATCGCGGAATCGCCACCAGCGCATCCACGGCCCGATCTTTTTTTCTGCCGACTGGGCTACCCGTTCCGCCAGATCGAGGTGGCTGGCTTCCAGATGTGTCTTGAGCAGCGCCATCACGCGCGGTACCGCTGCCAGCACCGAGATGCGCTCGCGCTTGATAGTCTCGATCAGCCGCGAGGCCACCAGGCGGCTCTCGAAGTGCACTTCGGCGGCAAAGATGGGCGGAACCCACAGCCCCATCGTCTGCCCGAATATGTGGCTCAAAGGCAGCGTATCGAAGATGCGTAGCGGATGCACCAGTATCCGCTCCCAGCGCATGTAGGGCTGCGCTCCCTGCTCAATGGGCTCCATGCTGGCCAGCACGTTGCCATGGGTCAACACCACGCCCTTGGGCTCGCCGGTAGTGCCGGAGGTAAAGAGTATTTCAAGCGGCGTCTGGCGCGAAAGCCCTTCTACCGGCCCGGCCTCTTCAACGGGCAGCTCGCCAAGCCAGTCCTCAAAGGCGATCTGAGGCCAGTTGTGGGGCAATTGGTGCAGCAGCAGCGCATCGCCCACCGCCAATCTGGGCTTCACGTCAGCAGCAACGCGCGCGGCAAAATCCGCATTTCCATAGGCGTCCAGCGGCACCGCCAGGACCCCGCGCAGCATGCAGCCATACAAGGCCGCAATCCACTCCGCGCCGTTTTCTCCCCACAGGAGAACCCGGTCGCCGGGCGCAATGCCCCGCCGGACCAGCAATGCGGCAAACCGCCCCGCCAGCAGCGCAATATCATGATAGGTGGCCTTCCGTCTCCGGATGCCTTGATGGCGCACCACCGCAATCTGGCGGTCGAAGCGGCGGAAGTCGTTGAGCAGTGTAGCCAGATGGTCTCGCATGAAAGCTCCGGCAAGTTCATGGTAAGCCATCGCGCCCCACTGCTAAGGCAGAAAGCGCTGCGTGGTGGCGATTTTTACATGGCATACGCCTGAAATCCGTGTCGGCAAGGGCGATTCTGCCCCCTTCTCCCCGCAAAGTAGAATGGGATTATGGGTTTTGAAAGCGTGAATAAGATCGCCGAGGCGGATTTTCCCACCCGCTGGGGAGACTTCCGGATTCTGGGCTTCGAGGGTACGCTGACAACGGCCCAATCCCGCGAGGACGGCCCGGCGAACGGCGTGGGCGGCAGTGAGAGAGGGGAGACCGAGGGTCTGGTGGCCCTGGTGATGGGCGACATTCACGCTTCACCCCCGCTCGTCCGCATCCACTCGCAATGCCTCACAGGGGATGTATTTGGCTCGTTGCGCTGCGACTGCCGGCTGCAACTGGAGCTGGCCCTGCGTCGCATCGCCCAGGAGGGCGCGGGGATACTGCTCTACGAAGAGCAGGAGGGCCGCGGCATCGGTTTGATGGCCAAACTCAAGGCATACGAGCTACAGGATCAGGGTATGGACACGGTCGAGGCCAATGAGGAGCTGGGCTTTGCCGCCGACTGTCGCGAGTACGAGCTGCCGGCCGAAGTGCTCAAGCTGCTGGGCGTCACGAAGGTCCGCCTGATGACCAATAATCCGGCGAAGGTTGCGGCTCTGGAAACCGCCGGCATCCAGGTCACGGAGCGTGTCTCCGCCGAAGTAGAGCCGCTGGAGAGCTTCGCCAGCTACCTGCGCACTAAGCAGGAGAAGATGGGGCACATCCAGGATTAGACACGGTATTCGCTGCTGATTTCGAACGCGCGAGATCAGGTATCTTGCGCCTTATTTGAGGTTTTTTCGCGCAGGAGTTGCAGGTACACTAGAGGCATGGCTGATATAAAGCGCAGGAAAACAGGCACGGTTCGGATCGGGCAGGTTCGCGTGGGCTGGGAGGTTCCGGTCGTCGTGCAATCGATGACCAACACCGATACGGCGGACGTAGCAGCCACCATCGAGCAAGTGGCAGCCCTGGCGCTGGCGGGCTCGGAGATCGTGCGCGTCACGGTGAACAACGAGGAGGCTGCCGCGGCGGTTCCGAGCATCGTTGAAAGTCTGGACAAGCGCGGCCTGAAAGTGCCCATTGTCGGCGACTTCCACTACAACGGTCACCTGCTGCTCAAAAAATTTCCTGCCACGGCGCGGGCGCTGGCCAAGTACAGGATCAACCCCGGAAATGTCTCCATCGGCCGCAAGGACGACGACAACTTCCGTATCATGATCGAGTGCGCGGTTGAAAACCAGAAGCCGGTGCGCATCGGTGTGAATTGGGGCTCGCTCGATCAAGCGCTGCTGACCCGCATGATGGACAAGAACAGCCAAATGCAGCAGCCGCTGACTGCGCGCGAGGTGATGCTGGAGGCCATGGTGGTGAGCGCTCTGGAATCCGCCGCCGCCGCAGAGCATTACGGGTTGGGCAAAGACCAGATCATTCTCTCCGCTAAGGTGAGCGGCGTACGTGACCTGCTCGACGTGTACACGAATCTGGCCGCGCGCTGCGCCTATCCACTGCACCTGGGATTAACCGAGGCCGGAATGGGCTCCAAAGGGCTGATTGCATCGACAGCCGGCCTGGCGCCGCTGCTGCTGGCAGGCATCGGCGACACCATACGCGTGAGCCTGACACCCAAGCCCGGTGGTGACCGGACAGAAGAGGTGCAGGCAGCACAACAGATTCTGCAATCCTTGGGGATTCGCAGCTTTATGCCGCAGGTGACCAGTTGCCCCGGCTGCGGGCGCACCACCAGCACCTATTTCCAGGAGTTGGCTGAGCAGATTCAGGATCACCTGCGGAATTCGATGCTGGAATGGCGTAAAAAATATCCAGGAGTCGAGGAACTCAAACTCGCCGTGATGGGCTGCGTGGTCAACGGGCCGGGCGAATCCAAGCACGCCAATCTGGGCATCAGCTTGCCGGGCACCTTCGAGGAACCCAAAGCGCCGGTCTATGTGGACGGCAAGCTACTAAAGACCCTGCACGGCGACACGATTGTCGCGGAGTTCAAACAGATACTCGATCAGTACGTGGAGAGCCACTACGGGCATAAGGCGTAGCACGGAAGCTGGCGGGGCAGGCAGTGTCGCGCACAAAGTGACAAATCTGGAGGGTGCTGTGATGAAGCGCGGACTTGCGGCAGGTTTATTGATTCTTGCACTTGCGGTTTGCGGGCCTGTCCGGGCGCAAACGCCAACTCCTGTAACGACGGGCGTCCTGCAAGCGCGCATTGCCGACACCCTCGGTGCTGCCATCGATCGAGCCTTCGTTCTCGTACACGGCTACGGGCGGGTCGGCAACGTATGGGTCAAGGTGGACCAGCAGGTTGATGTAAATATAAATGGCGAGTTTCAAATTCAACTTGCGCCCGGGCTTTACGACCTGTTCGTCGGCTCGCCAGGTTTCATCCCTTATGCCAAAAAAGTCAAGATTCAGCCAGGCAAACCGACCGTACTGAAGATCAAACTGCAAGTAGACATGGACAATTTGCAGGATTGAGTGTGTTGCGGGGTTGATCCTCCGTGATGATTTTTCACGAATACTGCACGGATTTCCCTTCTCTGCGATTTCGCGCTACGCTGGCAGCAGTTTCCATCGGAGGTTCACATGGCTTTACGCCAGGTTGGATGGTTTGTGCTTTTGGCCGCGCTTTCGCCCGTGCTGGCCTTTGCCGGTTCGCAGAAGCCCTGCGTGACCGCCGATGAGGCCACCAAACTCGTTAACAAGGACGTGTGCGTCTCGGCGCACATCTACGACGTGGTCGAGTTGCCGGATGGGACGCGGTTTCTGGACGTGTGCACACCGGAAACATCAGACGAGAAGTGCCGCTTCACCATCGTGAGCCTGTGGGAGGATCGCCAGGAGGTGGGCGAGCTGCGCAAATACCGCGACATGGACGTGCAGGTTCGCGGGATTGTTCGGCCCATGCACGGGCGGGCAGGGATGGTGCTGAGCCATGCGCGTCAGTTCTACGGCGGCCCGCCTAAGTTCAAGCCCAATCCCAAACTGGCGCATGGCTTCAATGGCGAAGAGAGCAGACCTCCGCTCAACGACCCCAACCTGCGCTCGCAGGGCGGACGCCGCGCCTTCATGAATACTCGGGATAAAGAGACGCTGCCGCCGAAATAAGTTATAAGCAAAAATAACTTCGGCAATATTTACAGCACCGAAATCTCCACATCTTCCATGAGCGGGGCATGGCGCGCGCCCTTCCATAGAATCGTGCAGGAGACGACCATCAAGATCAGGGTCGATCCGAGGCCAATCCCCAGATTCGAACGGTCGGAGATGGCGCCGATAATCTGCGGGGAAAAGGTATCGCCGAAGCAGTGGATGACGAAGAAGTTGACGCCCATGGCTGTGGCGCGGACCGGCGCGGAGACGGAGTTGACGATGGCGGCGTTGAGCGGGCCGGTGTTGAGAAAGAGGAAAAACTCGGCGATTAGCAAGGACGGGATGGCGCAGACCGGAGGGCCGAAGAAGAGTAGAATCCCGAAGGGCAGAGCCAGAGCGACGCTCCAGAAGGAGAGCAGGTAAAGAGCCCGGTGGTTGGTGCGCAGCCAGCGCTGGGCAATCCAGCCGCCAACCAGAGTTCCCAGGATGCCGTCGATGGCGGTGATGACACCAACGGTGATTCCGGCGCTGGCTACCGTGTAGCCGGAGATGCGATGGAGGTATTCCGGCACCCAGGCCGAGATGCCGCCCATGGCGAAGGTGAGGGCAGCCAGTCCGAAGGTAGCCGAGAGAAAGGCCGGGTTGCCGAAGAGCCCCAGAAAAGTAGTGGTGTTGATCGTCTCCTTCATGTTGTCGCTGGCGCCACGCTGCGGCTCGTAGCCCCAGAAGCCATACAACACCGCGATAATCAGTCCGGGAATGGCGCAGACAAAGAAAGGCGTGCGCCAGCCCCATATGGGACCTATCTGACTTCCAGCCAGGAAACCGATGGCCGCGCCGATTGGAATGGCCACATAAAAGATGGACAGGATTCGATTGCGCTCCCGCTCGGGATAGAAATCGGCCAGTATGGCCGGAGCAAAGATTCCAAATGTAGCCTCGCCGATGCCCACCAGCGCCTGGCGGATAAAGAAGGTCCAGTAGTCGTGAACCCAGACGGTGACCAGGGTAGCCAGGCTCCAGAGAATCGCCCCAAAGATGATGAGTGCCTTGCGCGAGGAGCGTTCAGGAATCCGCGCGGCTGCCGGTTGAGCCCAGATATAAGCGATAACCAGGACGACTGCCAATGTTCCCAGGCTGAAAAAGAGCATCCAGGAGCGATGGAGGGCCAGAATAGCCAGGACACTGAAAAGCGAACCACAGAAAAACAGTTGCTTCTTATTCAGGCGGTCGCCCAGCCAGCCGGACAAGGGAGCGGCAATCATGTAAAAGATGAAGAGCGCTGTTGTCAAAGCGCCCATCTGCTGGTCAGTGGAGTGAAACTCGCGCTGAATCAGCGAGACTTCGCCGGGCAGGATGTAGCGGTCGATGTAGTTGAGCAGGTTGAGGGCGATGAGCAGTGTCAGCGTCGCTACGGCGGGGCTGATGCGAGGGCGCGCGGGCTGGACAGTAGAGGCCAATAGAGATCCATCTCGCCCCTTCGGCGAGATTTAACACGAATATCACATTGGGTCGTTATATGCCCATTGCAGTTACGGGGTAAATTGCATGGAGGGAAGACAAGTCCTCCACAGTTTCACAGTTTCACAGTTTCACAGGAAATAGGGGGGTGGGGGGTACCCTTCGCCTCATTCCGAACCGGCCCGTTCGAGAGGTTCGATCCGAGTTCAGAGTAACAGGATGCTGTAAATAATCTGCAAATTGAATTTCCCGCGATTGCCCTGATTGCACGGACGTATTACTCGGCCGGCCGTGGCCAGCGCGCCTCTATGGTGGTGCCAATGCCTCCGCGGGGGCGGAATTCGCCGCGCACAACGGCCCAGACCGGGTCACAGGCTTTGACCACGTCCTCAAGAACCTGATTGACGATGTTTTCCTGAAAAATGCCCAGGTTGCGATAAGAAAACAGGTACTCTTTGAGCGATTTCAGCTCCAGGCAGCGATGGCGGGGCATATAACGGATGGTCAGCACGCCAAAGTCAGGCAGCCCGGTTTTGGGGCAAACGGAGGTTAGCTCCGGGTTATCGATGAGGATTTCGTATCCGGGGAACTGGTTTTGCCAGGTTTCGATTACCGGGAAGGGAAAATCGAGGCCGGCCTTGGCGTGATCGTCGGTGTAGCGGGGTTCTGGAGCCATACTTAGATTCTACGAGACCGGGAAATAGCTGGCCAGATAATCAATCTTTTTGCTCACGCAAACCTGTTTCTAAGTCTTATATACTGTGACTGGTTGACTGAATGGCACAAGTAAGAAAGCTAACGGTCCGGCCCAGGATTTGGTGGGGCCTGGCCGTCCTCCTGATCATCGTATTTTTCGCGGTGCGGGCTTTGACCCGGGACCGGCTTCAGGTACGAGTGGCCCAGGCGGCGCATATGCCGCTGATAAGCACCATCAGCACCAACGGCCGTGTTGAGCCGGATGTGAAGTACGAACTTCACGCCCCGATTGCGACCATCGTCAAGGAAGTGTATGTGCAGCCGGGCGATGTAGTCCCGGCGGGCAAGTTGCTGATGGTGCTGGATGACTTGCAGGCGCGCGCCCATGAAGCCTCGTCCGAGAGCGGCGTGAAGGCCGCGCAGGCAGGGCTGGAGGCGGCACTCCACAACGGGACCCAGCAGGAGCGCCAGATGGCGCAAGCCGAAGTGACGCGAGCGCGGCTGGAACGCGACGATGCGCGCCGCAGCCTGGAAACGCTTACCAGGCTCAACCAGTCCGGAGCAGCATCTTCCAGCGAAGTGGCCGCGGCGCGGCAGCGGCTGGAAACAGCCGATGCCAATCTGCATGCCGTAGAGCAAAGCAACGTCAACCGCTACTCTCCGGCAGAGGTTGAGCGGGCGCGGGCCGCGCTGGCCGATGCGGAAGCCGGCCTGGCGGAGGCGCGGCAGGTGTTGGCGCACACCCGCGTGCTTGCTCCCGCTGCGGGAACGGTTTATCACATCGAAGCAGGGCGTACGGAGTTTGTCGAAGAGGGCAAGCTGCTGCTTCAACTGGCTGACCTGCACCACGAACGGGTTAGGGCCTACTTCGACGAGCCGGAAATCGGGCGCCTTGCGGTTGGCCAGAAGATTCAGATCAAGTGGGACGCCAAGCAAGGCCACATCTGGAACGGCCACATTGAGCTTACGCCGATTACGGTAATTAATCTGGGCACGCGCAGCGTAGGCGAGGTGCTGGTGAAGATCGATGACCTGGACAGCGAACTGCTGCCCGACACCAACGTGACTGTAACGGCGACCATCTCCAGCGAAGCCAATACATTGAGTATCCCGCGCGAGGCGTTGCACTCGGAGAACAGCAAGACCTACGTCTATAAAGTGGTGAAGGGCAAGTTGCAGAGAAGCTATGTGACCATAGGGACTATCAATCTAACCCAAGTCGCTATTCTTTCCGGCCTTGATGAGGGGGATATGGTGGCCACAGGATCAGAATCCGGACAGCCCTTGCAGGAGGGCATTCCGGTCAAGGTTGTGCGGTGAGGGTATTATCCGGACTCCTTTTGGCGGTGCTGATCTCAGCGGCAGCCGTAACGATTCCGGCGCCTGTGCAAGGACAAAAGGATCAGCTTAACGAAGCCAACGCAGCCTTACAGGCCGGGGAGGCGGATAGGGCGATGGCGCTGCTGGACAAACCGGATAATCTGGACAAGCCGGGCGACAGGGCCGAAGCATATAACCTCAGGTGTCGCGTGGAATATACGCTGGAACAATGGAATCGCGCCGCGAACGATTGTGAGCAGGCGGTAAAATTGGACGGGCAGAGCTCGGACGATCATCTTTGGCTGGGACGCGCCCTGGGCGAAAAAGCCAGCCGGGCTTCGTTTATGACTGCCTATTCGCTGGCCAAGCGGACGCGTGCTGAGTTTGAAGAGGCTGCCCGGTTGAATCCCCGCAATGTAGAGGCATTGGCTGCTCTGGGCGAGTTTTACTATTCAGCGCCAGAGATGATCGGCGGGGGCATCGACAAGTCTGAGACCGTGGCTGCGCAACTGGACAAAATCGACCCGATACGCGCCCATGAACTCAGAGGCAATATCGCCGAACACCGCAAGGACTACGGCATGGCCGAGCGGGAGTTGAAGCAGGCGATTGCCGGTTCACCTCATCCGGCTTTACAGTGGATGACGCTGGCAGACTTCTATCGCCGCCGTGAACGATTTACGGAGATGGAGTCCGCGGTACGCAGCGGCGAAAATGCCGCCAAGCGGGATAAGCACGCGGGTGTGGCGCTTTATAACGGGGCTTCTGTGCTGATAGAAACAAAGCGTGATCCGGCAAGAGCCGCAAAAATGCTGGCAGACTATCTTGGCGGCAACTCAAAAACCGAGGAAGGGCCGGCGTTTGTGGCGCACACCTGGCTGGCTCGTCTGAAGCTGCAACTGGGCGACAGTGAAGCAGCCAAGCGGGAACAAGCAGCCGCGCTGGCACTCGCGCATGAGTACAAGCCGGCACAGGATTTGATGCATTGAAGGGTTGAGCATACTTGAGAAACGATCACAATCCGATGAAGCGCTGGACATGGGTGCTCTCCGGCATGGCGATGGCGGCAGCGCCCGCTCTGCTGTCCGCGCAGGTTTCACTAACCACAGTCGTTGACCTGGCGCAGCGCAATTCGAGCGCGGTGAGGCTGGCCGAAGCCGATGTAGAGAAAGCTGACGCCGCATTGGCGCAGACCCATGATGCCTACATTCCCAACTTCTCGCTCGGCTCTACCGTCGGCTACTCCTATGGATTTCCCACCGGCCAGCCTTCGGTCGGCAGCGCCACGATACAATCGCTGGTTCTGAGCTTCGCACAGCACCAGTACATAAAAGCTGCACGAGCCGGCCTGGAAGCCGCCAACCTGCGCCTCAAGGACGCCCGCGAACAGGTGGCGCTGGAGGCCTCGACGGCGTACATCGAGTTGGACACCGTCACCCGCGAGCTTGAAGCCTCACGCCAGCAGGAGGCCTTCACTAAGGAGCTGGTCAGAATTGAGCAGGAGCGCAGCGAGGCGGGCGTGGATTCATTGAGCGAGCTATTGCAGGCACGACTAACTGCCGCCCAGCTGAAGCTGCGGCGGCTGCACCTGGAGACGCGCGCTGCAACCCTTGCCAAGCAGCTTGCCGCGCTATCCGGTTTGCCGTCAAGCTCGCTTTCCACGAATCACGAGAGCATCCCTGAGATTCCCGCCGTGACCGGGGACGCAACGCCGCGCACACTCCACGGAATCGAGGCGGCCGGGGCGCTCGCCCGCTCCAAGCAGTTACAGGCGCATGGTGACGATCTTTCGTGGCGGCGGCCACAGGTCAGTTTTGGAACCGTTTACAACTACGACTCTGATGAACTGAATAGCTACAGTACCTACTACAAAAACTTTACCCCAAACAACATCAGCTTCGGCTTCCAGATCTCGGTTCCGTTTTTTGACTTCAGTCTTCGCGCCAAGGCCAGGCAGACCGCCGCCGAGGCGCTGCGGGCCAGGATCGAGGCCGAACAGGCTCAGCGGCAAAGTGAAGTGCAAATCGCGGAGTTGACCGGCAGCCTGCGCGAGCTGGATGCGCTGGCAGAGATCGCGAGTCTCAAGCAGCAGATCGCCAATTCTCAGCTCCAAGCCGTATTGGCGCAACTGGAGTTGGGCAGCGGCGCGGAGCCGGGTGCCCAGCCGCGTATAACTCCCAAGGCGGAGCAGCTGGCCCGCATCGATGAGCGCCAGAAATTTCAGGATGCGCTGGATGCGGGATTCGACCTGAGCAAAGCGCGATTGAGCCTGCTGCGCGCCCTAGGCCACATGGAAGACTGGTTGCAAGAACTGCATGCAAAGTAAGCCAAGTAATGGATGAGTTTATCAAGCATATGAACAGCATCGACAGACAAATGTACATGCGTCCCTCGAACGCTATTTCATTCAAAACATTCCTGATATCTGTGAAAACCGCCAAGAATCATCCGCAATGTTAGAATTAAAGAGATGACAAAGCCCCTGAAGACACTCCTTTTGAATCCTCCCTCGTTTGAGAATTTTGATGGCGGCGCCAGCTCGCGCTGGCCTGCCACACGAGAGATTGAGTCCTACTGGTATCCGGTCTGGCTGACCTACCCCGCTGGATTGCTGGAAGGTTCGCGTCTGCTCGATGCGCCTCCGCATCACGTCTCCGCGGATGAAACCATCAAGATCTGCAAGGATTATGAATTCCTGGTGCTGTTTACTTCGACCATGGGATGGGACGGGGATCAGCGTTTGGCAGAGGCCATCAAGGCGGCCAATCCGTCAATCCGCATCGCATTCGTCGGCCCGCCGGTTACCACTTCGCCGGACAAAGCTCTGAACGAGTGCTCGGCGCTGGACTTTATCTGCCGCCGCGAATTTGATTACTCCGTGGTGGAGTTTGCCCAGGGCAAGCCGCTCAACAAGATTCTTGGCATCAGCTACAAGAAAAACGGCAAGATCATTCACAACCCCGACCGCCCTCAGGTGGAAGACCTGGACGCGATGCCCTGGGCCACCAAGATTTACAAGCGCGACATGGACGTGACGCGCTACAACGTGCCCTTTTTGCTGCATCCCTTCATCGCGCTCTACTCCACGCGCGGCTGTCCGGCGCAGTGCACCTTCTGCCTGTGGCCGCAAACCCTGAGCGGACACGCATGGCGCAAGCGCTCCACTGACGATGTGGCTGCCGAGCTGGCCTGGGCCAAGGAGAACTTCCCTGAGGTGAAGGAATACTTCTTCGACGACGACACCTTTAACATTCAGGGCCCGCGGACGATTGAACTCTGCGAAAAACTGAAGCCGCTGAACCTGACCTGGAGCTGTACCTCGCGCGTCACCACCGACCGCAAAACCCTTCAAGCCATGAAAGAGGCCGGATGCCGGCTGCTCATCGTGGGTTTTGAGTCCGGCGATCCGCAGATTCTCAAGAACGTCAAAAAAGGCGCCACCGTTGAGCGCGCGCGCGAATTTGCCAAGGACTGCCATGACCTGGGCCTGATTATTCACGCCGACTTCATCCTCGGCCTGCCGGGCGAAACTAAGGAGTCGATCCGCAACACCATCAACTTCGCTAAAAAGCTGGATTGCGAAACCATCCAGGTCAGCATCGCTCACGCCTATCCGGGAACGGAGTTTTACGACTACGCCAAGGCCAACGGCTTCATCGTGAACTCAGCAGCCATGATGGACGAGGGCGGCCACCAGATGGCGCACATCGAGTACCCTGGCCTGCCCACGGATTACGTGATGGAGATGGTGCATCGCTTCTACGACGAGTACTACTTCCGTCCCAAAGCCGCATTCCGCGTGGTTTGGAAAGCGTTTGTGAATCGCGATCTGCCCAGGCTTTATGTCGAGGCCAAAGCCTTCCTGAAGCTGCGCTCGCAGCGCAATAAAATGGTGAAGGTGGCGCGCAGCAAACAAGCGGAAGCCAGCGCCTAGGTCTCGCCACACATTTCACATATGCATCGTCAGGACAGAACACCGATGGCTCACGCTAGACTTACGCCGCGACAATACCTGATCCTGGGGCTTGTTTCTCTCTGCGCACCGCTGGGCGATACCTGCCTGTCGCGCGGCATGACCGGGTTGCCGGAGATTACCCTTGCTCATCCCGCCACGCTTTTCTCCGCGGTCTTCACTCCATGGATCGCGCTGGGCATAACGTTGCTCATCTGCTTCTTCGCCAGCTATTTGACCGCGCTTTCCTGGGCAGACCTCACCTTCGTGCTGCCCGCCACGGCCTTCGGGTATGTGTTCGTCGCCCTATTCGCGCGATTTTTTCTACATGAGACGATTTCGCTCGAACGCTGGGCGGGAATTGTGCTGATTACCGTAGGCGTGGGCTTTGTGGCGCATGGGCCATCGTTGACCGTAAGACACGCGGTTCAATCGGAAACCAATGCCGATACAGCGGATATGGAAAAGGAGCAGGCGCGATGACGATTCCCTCCCCTGCTCCGCAGCCGGGCTTCTGGGCGGCAACCGCCATGATCGCGGCCATCGTCCTCGCCTCGACCGCCGGCGAAGTGCTTACCGCCGCGGCCATGAAGTCCATTGGCGACCTCGACGAGATTCGCGCCCGCTCGGGCATCAAGGGCGCCATCCGCGCCGTCTTCACCTGCCCGTTGTTTTTTGCTGGTGTGAGTTTTCTGGCTCTGGCCTTCTTTTCTCTGCTCTTCGCTTTGAACCACATGAACCTGAGTCTGGTGGCTCCCGCATCAGCTTCGCTAACGCTGGTCACCAACGCCATCGCCGGAAAGATTTTTCTTAAGGAAAATGTAGACCGGCGGCGCTGGGCCGCAGCGGTGCTGGTGTGTATTGGGGTTTATCTCCTGGCTCACTGAGGCATGCTCAACGGCCCTTGCGCAGAAGCCAGATCACCGCCGCCGTCGCCAGTAAAACGAGATATGGCGTCACCCGATGCGCCAACTTGGCCAATGGCATGGAGACACCGGCCATGACCATGCCCCCGGAAACGATTGCCACAACGAATAACAATACCGCCAGCACGCATACGGCCCACTCTACCCCGCTAAGCCTGGCCGCGTGGTGGGCGTGGACGGTGAGATTGATCAGGAGAATGACCGCCGCAAGGGAGATGAGCTTGTGGATAAACCCGGCAGCTCCGCCATATGGCTTTCCTGCGTGGCTCAACCAGAAACCGGAGATAAAGATGATGAGAAGAGAAAGAATGATGGCAAGAGGTCTGGCTTCTAATGCGCCCATGGCACACCTCAATGATGCTGGATTCTGCGTAACATCTTACTCCGGATCGTATTACGCGCGATTGTCTCTGTACTACACTCCTGTATTTTCCTCTTCCCTCAGGCTGTTAACTCTGTGCGCAAACCCCGCAATGAGAGATGTGGCAACGAAGAAGAGCAGCGGGTAGGAGAAAAGAAAATTCAGGTTTGTCAGCGTCTGGTTCGAATCGTTCTTCAAGTGTAGCATCTGACCGAGAACCACTTCGATGGGCACCCATGCAAGAGATGCGCCCAACAACCAGGGCCACAGAGCCGCGATCAGCCGCATGGTTGTGCCCTCCAGCCGCCTCCACTGGGTGAGCGGTTTGCCGATTCCCGAAGCGGCAATGCAGGCTGCGATCAGTAGCGATATCGGCCCGAACCCTCCGCCCACCAGCAGCAGCGCGACTGAAAGCAGGAGCAGGACCAGCGTTCGATGCTTTCTTCTGCTAATGGCGGCGCACCAAAGAATGATCGCCACTCCAACACTCGTCGCGGCGATGCCGGTAGCCAGATAGTTGGGAATCACCGTCATTGCCGGCTCATGGCCAAAGGGGAATGGCAGACCTGTCCCGCCTGCAGCCATGATCCTGACACCTCTGGTGGCGACATTTCCTTGAAGGATTTCGAGGAAGCCGTGCTCCATGCCGAGGATCCCGGCATAGACTCCGTAGACCGCGGCGGTAGTCTTCACCGCGTCCACCCGTCGATTAGATGGAATTTGCGTTTGCGAGTACGCTTCGCTCATTGCCCGTCTCCTGATTCGTTCTTGTGGGGGCGAGTCCATCCTACCTCGCCTTCATTGTCCTCAGCGCACGTATCGCATCAGCCCTCGCGGTTTCAGGTCCGGATTGAGGATGCTGCGTGGCGAGCCATCAACCTCGCAGACAGCCTCGGCAGCTAGGTGCCCCGACCGCGCGGCGCTCTCCATCGTCGAGGGCCAGCCAGTCTGAACCCAATCTCCAGCCAAAAGCAGATTCGGCCATGGCGAAACGGAAGTGGGCCGCGCCGAATCAATCCCCGGATGCACGCCGAAGGTGGCATGCATCTCCTTTACCAGCGCGACCTTCTGCAACCTGGCTTCTTTCACACGCGGGAAATACTCGGCAAGCTCGCTGAGAGCCTGCTGAATCGCCATCTCGCGCGGCAAAGCCGCGAAGGAGCGCGTGGCGCTGACGACGAGTTCGATGTAATGTCCGCCACGCCCTGTTTGCAGCTTCGACTGGTTGAACATCCAATGAATCTCGCGGTCCAGGAGAACTGCGTGTTCCAACTCGGTAATCTCACGGTCGAACCACAGATGCACACTGCAAATCGTCCAGTGCTGATGCCGCTCAATCTGCCGCGCCAGCTTCTCAGCTCCCTCTTCGGCGGGCAAATGCGGCAATAGCTTCTGCGTTGCCTCAAACGGCAAAGCTAGAATCACATAATCTGAAACAATTTCGCCGGTGCGCGTGCAAATCAGCCACTGTGCTGATTCTTCATTCCAGGCCGCGCCTTCCACGTGCGTGTTTAGCATCACGCTACACCCGCGCTCGGCAAGAAACCGCGGCACGCCCGCGTAAAGTTCGCTCAGCGGGACCGTGCTCATCCCCATGCTGCCCGCCTGGGCCGAGTTCAGAAATAGTTCGCGAATCACCTTGGCTGCATAGAGCACAGAAATCGCGTCAATCTCCGCATTCAAGGCGCTGGCAATCACCAGCCTCCAAAAACGATTCAGCGCGCCCTCGGTCTGTTTGTGCCGCCGGAGCCACGTACCCAGCGACTCGCGCGTGTCGATGAGCGCCTCCGGCTTCATCATTGCCTGCATCGCACGAGCCAACGCAACCTTGTCGGCAAGCGTAAAAGCCTTGGCACTGAGGAAGCTTGGCGCGCTGTGAAACGGCGCTGGCAGGGTGAATGGACCCATACGAAAAGGCCCAAGCGTGGAGCGCCGCCCTCCCGGCTCGATCATGGTCATCTCGCTGGTCCAGTGAATGCGCTCCGCAACGCCGATCCGGCGATAAAAACCGACTAGATTCGTACAGCAGCCGAAGAGCACATGCTGGCAGTTGTCGATGACCTCATGGACGCCCGGATGCAGATAGGACGAAGCGCGTCCGCCCAGATATCCGCGCTGCTCGACTAACTGCACGCGAAAGCCCGCCTCGGCCAAAGCACAGGCCGCACTCATGCCGGCCACGCCGCCTCCGATGACTGTGACAGACTTCTGCGAATTGTGCGGCGAACGAATCAAAGATAAGCCCCAATCAAATAGAAAGCCGTGCCCACGCCATGCGCGCTAGGCCTATGCCTAGAATACCGAGCTTCTGCAGCGACGGCACGCTGGCGCGGCGCGAAAACACATCGTAGTCGGCGCGCTCGATGCGCTTGAGCAGGTCGTGGTAGATCGTGACCAGCACCCACAACGCTGGGCGGCTCTCGATGTCGATCAGAGGCAATAACTCCTGGGCCGACCAATAAAAGACTCGCGCACGCTGGGCGATGGCAGCAAGCAATGCGCGTTCGTTTTTCGTGGGCGGCGCTCCGGGCGTACGGTGCAGCAGGGAGTCCAGCGAAACGTTATTGGCTGCTAAATCTTCGAGCGGCAGATAGACGCGATTGCGCTGTGCATCCTCGGCCACGTCGCGCAAAATGTTGGTAAGCTGGAAGGCGATGCCGGTCTCTTCAGCCAGCTTCTCGGCGCGGGAATCTGTGTAACCGAAGATGCGAATGCAGACCAGGCCCACAACCGAGGCCACCAGATAACAGTAGCGATAGAGGTCAGCGAACGTGGCATAAGTGTCTGGCGCGTCCTTTGCGGCCCGGTCAAGGTCCATGGTCACGCCGGCGACTAACTCATCGAGCAAAGTGAGCGGAATCTTGAAGCGTGCGGTCGCGTCAAGGACTGCGAAAAAGACCGGATCGCAACTGTCGCCGCCCGCGCAGAAAGCATGCCACTGGTCCAGCCAGGCATTCAAACGGCGCTGCCGCTCCTCGCGTGGCAGAGTTTCGTCGTCGGCCAGGTCGTCGGCCTTGCGCATAAAAGCGTAAATAGCGCAGATGGCGTTGCGGCGCGGCTTGGGCAGGGCGATAAATGCATAGTAGAAGTTCTTCGCCTCTCGGCGGGCGATGGCGCGACACACCTCATACGCCCGATCCATCGCGGGGCAGCTGGGCGCATCTTCGTCGGATAGGTGGGACTGCATCAAGCTGTTTTCCTTCAATTCCGGCTGCCGAGGCGCATAAAGGGCAACAGCTTGCCGCTGACGGCGTGCAGCAGCAGAGCCAGTTTTCTGCTCTTGGAGATTGCGGGCCGGGAACTGAGCACGTCGTAACCCTGTCGCTCGATGGCACGCAGAATCTCCAGCCCGCCGCGGCTGAACAGATCGATGTCGAGCGCCATGTCGCGGTGGACCCTGCCGATCAGCGGCAGTCCCTGCTCGAAGAGTTCCCGGGCATAATCAACCTCGCAGCGCATCAGGCCTCGAAACTCAGGCGTGGCAACGCTCTCGGCAATCTGTTCCTCACTGACGCGAAAGACCTCCATATCATTCTGCGGAATATATATGCGGCCCTTGAGATAATCATCGCGCACATCCTGCCAGAAGTTGGCCAGTTGCAGCGCTGTACACGTGCAGTCGGAGAGGCGGAAGTTTTCTTCACTCGATTCGCCACTGACATAGAGCACCAGACGGCCAACGGGATTGGCCGAGTAGCGGCAGTAAGCCAACACGTCTTCGATGGTCTCGTAGCGAGTCACGACCTGGTCCTGGCGAAATGCGGTCAGCAGATCGGCAAAGGGTTCCTTGGGGATGAAACAATCGCGGATGGTCTCGGACAACGCGACAAAGACCGGGTGACGCGCGCGGCCCTCGTAGCAGGCATCCAGTTCGCGCCCCCACAAATCAAGCAGGGCAAGCGCCTGCTCGGAATCGCCTACCTCGTCCCCCAGATCGTCAGAGACACGGCAATAGGCATAGATGGAGTAAAAATGGGGGCGCAGATCACGGGGTAGAAACCATGAGGCAACATGAAAGTTTTCGTAGTGCGATTCGGCCAGCTGCTTGCACCAGGCACGCGCTTCGTCAAGCGTGGGCGCAACCGGGGGAATGCGATATGAGGCGGGTAGCGCGGCCCAGCCGCGGGCGATCAACACCTCCTGAAGCAGCGCTTCCCTGTCCGGCAAATCGTTATTCATTCCCACAGCTTCCGTCGTCATGGTTTGGTCTCAGGGCAAAATGGCGGTCTTGATCTCGCTGCCGCGCTTCATCATCTTCTCAAAGACGCGGTTGAGTTCGTAGAGGTGAGCGTGGCCGGTGATGAAAGCCTCTGACTGAAAGCGGCCGCTGGCAATCAGATCGAGCGCCTCGCGGCAGATGGCCGGAGTGTGATGGAACGTGGCCCGCAGGGTGATGTCGGAGTAGTGAATGCGATTGGTGTCAAGCGTGACTTTCGTTCCCAGGGCGCATCCGCCAAAGAAATTCACCGTCCCGCCCTTGCGTACCATTTCGACAGCTTCTTCCCAGGCCTCGGGTACGCCGACGGCTTCGATGGCGATGTCTACACCACGATTCTTCTCGGTGAGCGCGCGGGTTTCGCGGATGGCCTTGCGGATGCTGGTAGTCTGCACCACGTGGGCTGCTCCTAACTGACGCGCTGCTTCCACCTGGCCATCGTGCTTGACAATGGCGATGACTTTGCAGCCGGCCAATGCAGCCACATGAAGAATCATCAGTCCCAGCGGGCCGCCGCCGATAACAGCCACCGTGTCGCCAGGGTGAGGGCGCGAGTCCTCAAAGCCATGCACCGCGCAAGCCAGCGGCTCGGTCAGCGCGGCGTGCTCCAGCGGCACAAGATCCGGCACATGCAGCGTATTCTTGGCCACGATGCGGGCCGGGATGCGAATGAACTCGGCATAGGCGCCGTTGTTGAACAGCAGATCGTCGCAGAGGTTCTCCTGGCCGTGAGCGCAGAAATAACACTGGCCGCAGGGAGCGGAATTGAGCGCGACTACGCGGTCGCCGGATGCAAAACCTGTGACTCCCTCGCCGGCCTCGACCACTGTTCCCGCCAGTTCGTGGCCAAACAGAGCCGGAGGCACAATCATGCGCGCATGGTAGCCCCGGCGAAAGACCTTCAGGTCTGTGCCGCATGTGAGCGCCGCGCCCACGCTGACAACCAGCTCACCGGGCCCGGCCTGGGGAACCGGCACATGCTCAATGCGAATATCCTCGCGTCCGTGGAGGACCGCAGCCTTCATCGTCGTGTCGCGGTGAAGAAGCACGTTCTCCACGGTCACGCGGCCTTGGTGGACGGCGGATTCGACCTTCTTACGGCCCTCGACGACCACTGTCTCGACCGTATTCAGGCCTACCTCAACGACCGTCTCGACTGTATTCAGGCCCCCCTCGATGACGTTCTCGACTCTCTTGCGGCTTTCTTCGACAACAGTCTCGACGGTCTTACGGCCCCGGAGGATCACGGCCTTAACTTTGTTCGCCACTGGACTCCTCCTATTTAGCCCCGCCGCCAGGCACAGGTTCAATCATAATCTTCATCGAGTCTGCCTGTGGATGAGAAGCGACCTCAATGGCCTTCACCGCCTCTTCCAGCGGAAAGCGGTGCGAGATTAGTTGCGTCAAATCAAAGCCCTTGCGATAACCGTCCAGAACCAGCTCTTCAACTTCATGCTGAATCGACGTAGAAGCGGAGTATGAACCGAGCAGGGTCTTCTCGTCCATGCAAACCGCTCCAGGATCGAAAATGGCTTCCTCATGTTGCGTCTGGGCAAAGAGCATCACCTTGCCGCCGGGCCGCACCGAATCCATGGCTGTCTGGATCAGTGCCTTGCCGCCCACGGCCAGAAGAACGGCATCCGCGCCGCGGCCCTCAGTCACGGCCTTACTGCGCTCGATGACCCTTTCCGCGTCGATGGGTTCATGCAAACCGAACTTCGCGGCGATAGCGTGGCGCTCCGGGTATAAATCGGAGGTGAGCACGCGAGCTCCTGTACGGCGCGAAAGAGCGGCCAACATCACGCCAATGGGGCCCTGTCCAATCACCAGTGCAGTTTCGTCGGCCGCTAGGTTAAGCAGCTTCACAGCCTTCAGGACAGTGTTCACAGGCTCGATAAAGGCTGCCTGCTCAAAGGGCACGCCCTCGGGAATTCGCACCACACCGCGCATCGCGACGATCCAGTCCATCACGCGGATGTACTCCGCAAAGCCGCCGCCGGAGGGCTCCATGCCCGCCGTTACACCCACCTTCTTGTAAACCGCACACTGTGCTGGCGTTTGCTTCCTGCAGTAGTAGCACTCTCCGCACGGAATATGATGGAAGACCATCACCCGCTCGCCAACGGCAAACTTCGTCACGCCCTCGCCCACCGCGACGATGGTTCCAGCCATCTCGTGGCCGAAGATGCGTGGCGGACGGTGCGAGCCGGTGTGAATCTTCTTCAGGTCAGTGCCGCAGATGCCGCAAGTAGCGATTTTGACCAGCAACTCGCCGGGACCGATCTGCGGAACAGGCACAGTCTCCACGCGCAGATCGTTGACGCCGCGATAGACCACGGCCCGCATAGTGGCTGGGATACTCGACGGCGAATTCCGCAGATCGGGCCGGAGTTCAGCGTTGGTGGTTTGGGTTGCCATTGCGCTTGTTTGCGGGCCCTTGTTCATTCTTGTTCATCTAGAAAAACGAGCAATGACTGCGCGATGTTGCGGGCAGCCTTCCTGCTATTTTCTCCCATCCGGATGAGTGCGGGCCAGTACCAGGGACGGAGCAGGGCATAAACCATAAATCGGACTAGTTTGAACTGGCCGCCGGGCGAGATAAATCTATTGAAATCAGGCAGTTGGTCGGTGTAGCCATCGCTGATTCCCTTGACGCAATAAAAAGGAATTTCCCGCATCTGAGCGAGCCGTGCCACCCCGGCAGCCTCCATGTCAACCATGGCAGCCGAGTAGGTGGCGGCAAGACGCTGCTTCTCCTCGGGGTTTGCCACGCGGGAGCTGGTCACCAGCCACAAACCAGGGTGTTCCACTTGATTAGAATTTGGGTGCCCCACCCTCACCGCGTCGTTGTTTTTGCGGCTAGGGTGGGATCGCATATCCGCCGCTTCATACCGCTCCCCGGTCCGCGCATCGATGACAGTGGATACGCCGTAAGCCTTGCCCGGCACAAACTCTTCACGCAAGGCTCCCGCCCAGCCAGTGGAGATGATGAGATCGACGACTCCGCCCTTCTCCACCTCGGAAAGAGCCCGTGTAGCTGCACCGACACCGGCTCCGGCGCAGGCGGCAATACACTCGCCGTCATCAAAGCGCCATCGCCAAAGATCGACACCGTTCGCGCGCGAGCGCCGCCAGCCGCGTACTACCGGCTTCAGTTCACCGGGCATGGCGGCGATGATAGCGATGCGGGTCATATGTGCGAAATCCTCGATCAACAGCCTTTGAACAGCACAAGCTCTTCGGCGCGGCCGTCTTTCATCAGTACTATCCAACCACTTTTTCTGAGGATCAACGCGGGCTGCAAGGGGCGGCCAGAAGTTCTGTAGCAATAATCGTTGTATTCGTCAGCTTGGCTCATTGGGGTCACATAACCGAATTTTTTGATCAGCTCGGCCTCGGTTTTCCCAATTACCAGGTCGTCACGGTGAACATCTCCCACCATCGTTTCGAGCGCACTATCCGGGTCCATTGGATAAATCCCAAGCTTCCAGCCCTTGTATCGCAGATCCTTCGGATCTGCACTGTGGTACAGTAACTCCCATACTCCAACTGACAAGATAAGAACGCCCACAATCATCAAGAGAATTCGGACCAGTTTTCGCATCTACGTCTCCCAATTCGACCCATTGCCGTATTAGGTCAACGCTTCATTATGAGAATTAATCACGGCGCGTACCCGTGCGCCCGGAACCACTCAATCGCCGCCTTCATTGCCGGGTTGACGGGCAGGATGTGGAAGCCCAATTCCTGCTGCGCGTGTGCGCTTGAGGCATACATCTTCTTGCGGCCCATGCGCACCTCTTCCAGCGTCGCCCTCGGCTCTCGTCCGCGGATGCGCCCAGTAATCCACTCCTCAAAAAACGCATACGTCGCCGCGACGGCAAAGGGGATCTTTATCGTAGGCGATTTGAGGCCGGTAATCTCCGCCATCTTGTCGAGAATCTGCTTGAGCGTCAGATTCTCTCCGCCCAGGATGTAGCGATGGCCGAATTGACCCTTAGTCAGGGCAAGGACATGTGCGCGGGCAACCTCGGCCACGTCGACGAGGTTGAGCCCGGTGTTTACGTAGGCGGGAAATTTACCATTCAAAAAATCAACAAAAATGCGTCCGGTAGGCGTGGGTTTCGAGTCATTGGGGCCAATGGGAGTAGTGGGATTCAGAATGATGACACGTTGGCCGCCTTTCGCAGCCTTGATCGCCTCCTGCTCGGCGAGGAACTTGGAGCGCTTGTAGTGGCCGACCATATCATCAAGAGACACCGGCGTGTCTTCGTTGATGACCATGCCGTCTGTGCGAAAGTGCATGGTGGCCACGCTGGAGGTGTAGACAAAGCGCTTGACTTTTGCTTCGCGGGCCAGCCGCAGCAACTCGCGCGTCCCGTCCACATTGGCCTTGTACATCGTAGCCGGGTCTGGAATCCAGAGCCGGTAGTCGGCGGCCACGTGAACCACGGCGTCGCATCCGGCGAGCGCCGGCTTGAGCGACTCGGGCTCACTCAGATCGCCCACATGCGTCTCGCCTTGAATGCCTTCAAGGTTGCTTAGGTTGCTGGTCTTGCGGACCAGCAGGCACAGCTTCGCGCCGTCAGCGGCCAATGCCCGAGCCACATGGTGGCCTATGAATCCCGTCGCGCCAGTGAGAAAAACTTTCATAGCTTCGATTCTCTAACGTCATCTTAAACTGTTGTATTGTGTTGCCCGGTTTGCAATCAATGGGCGGACAAAACTCGCCAGATAATGCACAAATGCATTACAATATGAAACAGGAGCTGTTATATGGCTATCGTGAGCACAACGTCGCGGGGACAAGTGACTCTTCGGAAGGAAATCTTCCAGCACGTTGGGGTCAGACCAGGGGAAAAATTGGAGATCGAGCTGTTGCCGGGTGGCGAGTTTCGGGGCCGGGCGGTACGGAAAAAAGGCAGCATCAGCGACCTAGCAGGATTCTTGAAGGGCAAGACCAATGGCGCAAGGCTGACTATTGAAGAGATGGACGAGGCCATCGGCGAAGCTGTTGTCGAGGAGTTCCTGAGAGGCGTTCAGCGATGAAGATCATTGCGGACACTAATATTTTGTTGCGCTATGTGCTGGGCGACGATCCGGAGCAATACAAACTCGCGCTTGACACCCTGGAGAAGTCGGACGCCGTGGCGGTCACCAACCACGCCCTCTGTGAGATGACGTGGGTTCTGCGCAGCCGCTATAGTGTCTCTCGCGATAACATCAAGGCCACAATTGTCCGATTACGCGAGACCAGAAACATTATGCTGGACAGCGCTGCTGTTGAGGCAGGATTGGCCATGCTTGAGGCAGGGGCGGACTTCGCCGATGGCGTGATTGACTATGAGGGGCGCTGGCTGGGCGGCGAAACCTTTGTCTCGTTCGATAAGAAAGCCGTCGCTGCCATCAGCGGGCGAGGCCAGAAGGCCAGACTACTGGCCTGATTGGATTCGTTACTCCAGCGCCTCCGGCGCAAGCCCGATATTCTTCTCGCCGGCTGCTTTCTTATCGTTGTATGCTTTCACCCAGTCTTCCCAATGCTTTCCGGCGGCGCGGTCCTTGCCGCTGAACTCGATGCGGGCAATCTCGGCATAACCCACTTTGCGCTTCTCCGGTGCTGATGGCGTGTAGTACTGCACCCAGGATTCGGCCAGCGTTGCTCCGGTATGGCAATTGAAGATGAACGCCACAATGCGCTCACCGCTTTTGAGCGTCAGCGTCACGTCGCCGCGATAGTCGAGCGCCTTTCCTAGCGCCTGGCGCAGGTCATCGTCCGTGGCCAATGCGGGAACCCAGCCTTCCAGGTTTTCGTGCTCCGTGCCGGGAGCCAACTCCATCGCCTCAACCTGTTCCAGCGTGTACTTCTGCACTTCAGCGGTCATGCGTGAGTCTCCTCTAAAGCGCGCTCAGGCTCCGCGATCTGCACCAGTGTTTTCGGCACGTGCGATACTGCTTCATTCAACAGCTTCATGGCATGCGCATCGCGATATTTGCTGAAAGTCCCGCGCACCATGGCCAGAAATCCCTTCAGCGAGCCGAAGCCGTCTATCACCGCAGTGGTTTCATAGCCGCAACTTACCATGCAGTTGGCGCATTTCGGATTGCCGCTGGATACTCCGTAGTTTTCCCAATCGGTGGTTTCCAGCAGCTCCTTATAACTCTCCGCATAGCCTTCCTGGAGCAGGTAGCAGGGCTTCTGCCAGCCGAAGATGTTATAGGCAGGCATTCCCCACGGCGTGCATTCATAATTGCGGTCGCCCATTAGAAATTCAAGAAACAGCGGCGACATATTGAACTTCCAGGCGGGCTTGCGATTGGAGAGAATGGCGCGGAAGAGCCGCCGCACGCGTGCGCGTCCCATAAAGCGGTTCTGGTCCGGCGCTTTGTCGTAGCTGTAGCCGGGCGATAGCACCACTCCCTCGACGCCCATGCCCATCACCTCATCGAAGAACGCGCGGACGCTGTTGGGATCAGTGCCATCAAAAAAAGTGGCGTTGGTGGTGACGCGGAAGCCGCGCCGGACAGCCTCCTTAATGCCTTCGACGGCGATGTCGTAGCCGCCCTCGCGGCAGACAGAAAAATCATGATGCTCGCGCTGGCCGTCGAGGTGCACCGAGAAGGTGAGGTACTTCGACGGCGTAAACTCCGGCAGCCGTTTCTTAAGCTCCAGCGCATTAGTGCAGAGGTAGATGTACTTTTTGCGCGCCACCAGGCCGTTGACAATCTCCACGATCTGGGGATGCAGCAACGGCTCGCCGCCGGGGATGGAAACCATGGGCGCGCCACACTCCTCCACCGCAGCAAAACACTCTTCGGGGGTAAGCTGCTTTTTTAGGATGTGGGGCGGATACTGCACCTTGCCGCAGCCGGCGCAGGCCAGCGAGCAACGAAAGAGCGGCTCCAGCATCAGCACCAGGGGATAGCGCTTGACACCGGTGATCCTCTTCTTCAGCACATAGCTGGCAACTGTACCCATCTGGGAGAGGGGAATAGCCATCTTGGAATAAACCTCCAGCGCCGTCCAGCGGCGCGTTCCATTACTACTGTTTGTAGCCGCTAGCTGCTTGCATGTTCCATCGCCCTCTGATAACTGGTAAGGGCCATCAGCGGGAAGTATTGCCGGTACAGGGTATAGGCCAGATAGAAGACTCTGGGGAAGCCTGTTCCTGTGATGATACTTTGACGAATCGCGCCTTCACCCATCGACTCATCCCAACTGCCGTCTGCCCGCTGCCGCTCAAGCAGCCAGCGCACTCCCTTGGCAAGCGAGTCGGAGCGGTCATCTCCGGCGGCCAGCAGGCCCAGCAGCGCCCACGCGGTCTGCGACGGCGTACTCACGCCCACTCCGCGCGTAATCGGATCGTCGTAGCTGCCGCAGGTTTCGCCCCAGCCGCCGTCGGCGTTCTGCACCATGCGAAGCCACTCTGCGGCCTGCTGAATCTGCGGCTCGTGATGATCGACGCCTATGGCGTCCAGCCCGCGCAGCACCAGGAAGGTCCCGTAGATGTAATTCACGCCCCAGCGGCCAAACCAGCTTCCATCCGGTTCCTGCTCGCGGAAGATAAACTTAACGGCCTTCTCCACGCGCTTATCGCTGCGCGTGTAGCCATAGCTGGCCATCATCTCCAGCATGCGCCCGGTAATATCTACCGTGGGCGGATCGAGCATGGCGTTGTGATCCGCAAAGGGGATGTACTGGAAGATCATCTTGGTGTTGTCTTTGTCAAAGCTGCCCCAGCCGCCGTTTTTGCACTGCATGGCAAACTCCCACGCAATGGCGCGCTGGACAACCTGATGCTGGTAGCGCTCGCGGGGATTGTCCACTTTGGTCAGCGCCAGCAGCACCTGGGCGGTGTCGTCGGTATCGGGATAAAACTCGTTGTTGAACTCGAAGTACCAGCCTCCGGGTTCGGTGTTGCGAACTTTCACGGACCAGTCGCCCTTGTGGCGAACCTCTTTGGAAAGAATCCAATCCACGGCCTTCAGCATGCGCGGGTCGTTGCGCGCCGCGCCGGCCTCTCCCAGCGCAAAGACCGCCTGCGCCGTATCCCATACCGGCGACATGCAAGGCGTCATGCGGAAGGTCGGCTCCGGCATCGTTTCGCTGGCAGGCTCTTCGATGCCCAGCTTTTCAAATTCATCGCGCGCCCGGATCACCTGCGGGTCGTCCTCGGAGTATCCCAGGCAGCGCAGGGCGATAATGGCGTTCAGCATGGCCGGATAGATGGCGCCTAGCCCGTCAGACATCTCCAGCCGCTCCAGAAGCCACTTTTCCGCCTTCTTGATGGCCAGTGCTCGCAGTGGACGAATGTGCACGGCTTCCGCCCAATGCGCGATCCTGTCGAGAATGATGAAAAAATTACGCCATGAGATGATGGACTTGTGGTCCAGGTGCAGCCGCAGCGATGCGTTGGCGCGTCCTCCTACGTATAACTCGTCGATTCCCTGCTCGGACGGAATTCTCTTGAACGGCTTTTTGGCGTACATGATGGCCAGCGGAACAAGAATTCCCCGCGACCAGGAAGAAATTTCGTAGATATTGAAGTAGAACCAGCGCGGAAACAGGACAATCTCGGGAGGAATGGCGGGCACTGCGCTGTAGTCGTACTCGCCCAGTGCGCAGAGATACATCTTGGTGAAGGTGTTGCACGCGACAACGCCGCCGTGCTCCAGAACCCAATGGCGGCATTTAACCAGCCGCGGATCGTCCGCGCCGATGCCCATCAGCTTGGCTGCGGAGTAGCATTTGACCGAAAGCGAGATGTTGCCCGGACCGCCCGGATAGATACTCCAACTGCCGTCCTCGTTCTGGTAGCGCATCATCTCCGTAAACGCACGCCGCAGTCGTCCCGGATCACCGCTCTCCAATAGAGTGTGCAAAAAGATGTAGTCGGCTTCCAGCATTGCATCCGCTTCCAGCTCCCCGTTCCAATATCCTTCGGGATGCTGCCGCGAAAACAGATGTTCCCGGGCGCGGGCAATGGCCGACTGGACATCTGCCAGATCCGCGTCCAGCCGCCCAAATCGGGGCGTCGCAAATTGAGTCTTTCCTTGTTGAATGCTCATGCGATTAAAACGCCTCATGTGAGCTTCTAGCTACTAGCCTCTAGCTGCTAGCTACTCGTATGCGATTTACTGGTATTCCGCCAAAGCTGAGTCCTTCAAGAAAGAGCTAAGAGCTAGAAGCTAAAAGCTAGAAGCTGTCTCATCTCACCGGCACAGCCTCTGTTCCGCTGGCGCCGCCGATGGCTTGCACAATCTCCGGCGGCAGGCCAAAACGTACGTTTTCCGGCATCACTTCAACTTCTTCGACGTTGTTGTAGCCGTTTAGTCGCAGGTAATTGACCACGTCCTCGACCAGTATTTCGGGAGCCGAAGCGCCGGCAGTCACCGCAACCGTGCTGACTCCCTCAAGCCAGGCTGGATTAATGGCTTGTGAGTTGTCGATCAGGTAGCCGATGGTCCCCAGGTTGCGCGAAACCTCGACCAGGCGATTAGAGTTGGAGCTGTTGGTTGAGCCCACCACCAGTACCAGGCCGGCATTATGCGCCACGTTGCGAACCGCAACTTGCCTGTTTTCAGTAGCGTAACAGATATCCTGAGACTGGGGGCCGACGATATTAGGAAACTTTTCTTTAAGGGCGTGGATGATGTCCCGCGCCTCGTCCAGCGAGAGCGTGGTCTGCGTTAGGTAGGCCACGCGATTGGGGTCCGGCACCTCGAGCACCGCAGCCTCGGCCACGTTCGAAACCACGTGGGTCACCTCTGGCGCCTCGCCCAGCGTGCCTTCGATCTCGTCGTGGTCTCGGTGGCCAATCAGCACCAGCGAATAGCCTTGCTTGGCAAACTTGACCGCCTCGATGTGCACCTTGGTCACCAGCGGGCAGGTGGCGTCAATTACCTTCAAATGGCGGCGCTTGCTGATCTCCCGCACCGCCGGCGAAACTCCGTGAGCTGAATAAATAACGCGCTCTCCGTCGGGCACATCGTCGATTTCATGAACAAAAATTGCGCCTTTTTCCGCCAGCTCATTCACAACATAGCGATTATGCACAATTTCGCGGCGAACATAGATGGGAGCGCCAAAGGTATCCAGCGCGATTTTAACAACGTCGATGGCGCGCACCACTCCCGCGCAGAAGCCTCTTGGTTTCAGCAACAACACCTTCTTTTGACCAGGGGAAGCCTCGGAGTGGTTACCGATCGAAATGGAGTCAGACAGAATTGTGGTCACACCACCAGTATACCAACGCGCATGTTCGTGCGGAAACAACGGCTCGCAAGCCGTTGTTTCCGCGCCACTTCTGGAGTCAGAGCAGCCTGTCAGGGAATCCTGGTCCACACTTCGGTCCGTCCCAGCAGAGAGATGCCGATGTAGCCGCGCAGGTGGACTTTGTCGTTTCCCTCGGCCCAGATCTTACCCTTGTATTCCTTTCCATTCTCCGGGTCCACGACGGTTCCGCCCACCCAGTCATCTCCATCGGGATGGAAGTTACGCATAATCACCATACCCAGGATGAGGTGATTCTTGTACTCGCCGGAACACTTGTCGCATACGTCTTGCGGAGTGCGTCCGGGACGCACCTTGGTTACCCGGCCAAACAGTTGGCCGTTCACCAGGTAGGTTTCCATTTGGCCTGCGGGTTTGCCATCGCTATAGGTTTGCCAGTGCCCGACGGCGTTCTGAAGTTTTGGCGTGAGTTGCTGCGCGCCGGCTCCGGTAACGGAAATCAGCGCGAAAAGAGCCAGTGCAAAGACGCAGAGGGCGTAGTGTCGAATCGGTTTCAAGATGTCCTCTCCCTGGGGTGGATTATAGAGCGAAACAGCGAGTATTGTGCGCCCTTATGCCGGCCGAGTGGTAAAGCTTGATTCCCTGCTCTCAAAGGCTAGAGTTGAGGCACACGGCATACTACACGCACCCCGAATAGCGGCTTTTTCGCGCTGAGGGCGGTATTTAGGGCAAGTAGAGTCGAATTCGCGCTTGGCGGTTTTTGCGTAGATATAAATAGGGATTTTGGGGGGAAATATGCGTAATTATGCGTAATTCTTGCAGAAAATATGTGTGGTTATGCGTATGCCCAAGAGAATCTATGCGTAGTTATGGGCGTACTCGCGATTTTACCTATCTAGTATGAGGAAACTGCGTCCGACGCGAGGCACGCGGTAGAAGGGTGTTCACAATTTCTACGGCATTCTCGACTTCAGCCTGATCCGCTCTCCGTCCACAATGAAGCTGCCATATCCGTGATGATGGATGGTCTTAGGATTCTTCTGCGCCGGATCGTGCCAAGCCTTGAGAACTTGCAGGACGAAGAGATTGAACTTGTTCACGAGATGAGTATCGACGACCTTACATTCGAGATTGGCGAAGCACTCGGCCACCAGTGGAGGCGCTACGCGTTTGGCCGGAATAGGCGTCAGTCCGAATCGCTTGAATTTGTCCACGTCCCGGCCCGAGCAGTTGCCGATTCCCACGACTTTGGGCGCCAGCTCCAGCGCCGGAATGGCGATCACGCACTCATTCGTCGCCCGCAACGCGGCATGGCTGTAATTGGCGTTGCTGACCACACAGGCAATCAGCGGCGGTTCGAACTCGACCATCATGTGCCAGGAGAGCACCATCACGTTGGCTCGGCCTTTGCGGGCGGTAGTCAGAAGAACCACCGGACCCGGTTCGAGCAACTGGTAGACCTTCGACAGTGGCAGATCTTTCATCGCGGCTGAACCTCCGAATGGAATGAGTGGGCTTCTTCGCCCTCGACCTGAAACATCATTACCGGCCAGCAACTTCTATCGCGGCTTCAATTGTCCGCAGAGGCAACAATAGCGACAATGGCGCATCCAGCAGCGGCACAGCGCCGTAGCTGGCATACCATTTTGCTACCCGCTCGTTCTTCGCATCGATCAATAGCGCCACGCCTCCAACCTCCGCTGCCGCGAGCAAGCAGCGTCTGCCGGCAGCCAGCAGAAGTTGGCCGCCAAGCCCTTGCCCTTGCGCGTTCCGATCAACGGCCAATCGCCCCAGCCGGAAGACCGGAACATCATGGCGAGCCAGTCCACGGCGAGCGCTCTCCGGAGCTCGCTCGTAGGTAAGAGATGCAGGGCTCAGAGTGTAGTAGCCGAGAATAGTTTTTCCATCGGTTTCATCGATAGCCAGAAAGGTTTTCGATCCCCCACGTTCGTGGCTTTTGCGTGCATGGCGCCGCAGGAATTCGTTCAAGACATCTTCGCCACAATCGAAGGCTTCCCGGTCGTACTGCTTGCCGATGGGAACCTCGCGCCATGCTTGACCGCTCATGGCCGGCATTGCTCCGCGAATGCCCTGGCGGCGGAAACAAGTTTGGCGTTCGGCTGGGGCGGATTCTCCAACAGATCCAGAACCTTCAGGCTATCCCTCTCGGATAATTGCACTTGTTCGTGGTCCCGAATAACATCCTGTGCGGCGCGCACGGCACTGCCAACCACAAAGCCTGTCAAATCCGTGTCCTGAAGAGCCACCGCCCGCATCAGCAGCGCTTTTTCCTTCCCTCGGATGCGCAGGGACATACGGCTATTCTCTTCAACGGCTACTCTGGGCATGGACGGCCTCCAACATTGTACACATTGAAAGCGTACAAGAAATTGCCTCCATAGTCAACAAATCAAGGGAGCGCAATCCGTGATGCTTGAAATGTGGTCCTATTGTGACTACAATTGAAGAAGCTCGAAGGATGCAAACGAGGACCTCCATGATTGCCACCGATACTTATGTTCGCGCTCGCATTGACACGAAGACCAAGAAACGCGCAGCCAGCGCACTGCAAGCGATGGGCCTATCGATTTCCGACGCGATTCGACTGCTGATGCTGCGGGTTGCCGACGAGCGCCGGCTGCCCTTCGAGGTGAAGGCGCCCAACGCCGCAACCCGCAAGGCAATGGCGGAACTTGAGGCTGGAAAGGGCAAGCGCTTCGCCAGCGTTGAAGCGCTGATGGCTGATCTTCATGCGAACGATTGAGCGCGTGGATTCCCACCCTTTCGCAAAGGACGCGGAAAGAATGGGGCACCTAAGCTTCTGGGTTAGTTCGAGAGTGGAGCACCCGGCATCTTCACAAAATCGATACCGAGTAGACTATTAGTTGATTCTTACGTAGTAGAAAACGGAGACGTTCTTAGGTGCCGTTTCATCACCTAAATTCCCGTCTGGGTCCTGAAGAGTCGCGATAAGATCGACCGGAACAACTTCCAGCCTCGACATGGCTCCATCTCCGTCTTCCCATTTGTTATATGGCTGAGGGTTAACCCCATTGATGTGTTGAACATTGTGACGATGCTTCTTGACCATGTCAGTCCTAAAGTCCCCTGGCGGACGGTCTATAGGGTCTTTTTGTTGCTGATTTAGTGGGATTTGGGGGTTGCTTTCCATTATGTTAACGCAGCGAAGAAAAACCCCTCGAAGGTCTGGAACATTCGATGCAATGAGCTTCGCATAAGACGAGCTAGGCACCGGGCGTCCATCAGCAGGGACCCAGGCGCGAACCGAATAGTCCGTGCCAACGGATTCACCAGTGGAATCAAAATAGTGCGATGGCGGTAGCATCGAAGAGATGATCGTCCCGACAGGGGTGGCAACCGCCAACCCTGACCTTACGGGAGAACGTAGACTATAGTCAGCTTCTCCGGTTGGCCGCGCATCTACGGTCACGACTAGGTCCACCGCTTGGTCACGGTGAATCTGAATTGTCGCGCCAGTCTGATTATTGAGCGTAAAGCCGTCAGGGAGTAACTGGTTGGAGCGCAAGTCTCCTTGTCCAATTGTCTGCCCCCCTGAGACGGTTCCGGTAGCGGCTACTGACGTTGAACCAAATCCTGGTGGTGCAACCCATAATATCTCAAGCGCCACAACTTCATTCGTAATCTGTTTCGCAAATATCTGCGGCCCATAATTCCTCGTTTGAGCCGCCTTACAAGCTGCCCACGCGTTAGCTTGGGCATCAGTAATGTACTGGCGAAAAGTCAGGAAGCGTTGTTGATTACTCGAACTGAATTGAGTCTTAGCAAAGTAAGATGTGCGTGCCTCCGCGAACTGATCAAACGAGGCCGACGCCTGTAGCGGGGGCACATCATCGAAAACATCGTTCACCATCGCTAGAAATCCAGCGTTAGACTTGTTCTGATCCCAGGTTGATTGGTCAACGATACTCAAATATTGGATCTGGCTAGAAGTGTCTAGGGTCGTGAGTGAAATGTTCTGAATTAGAATCGCATCGCACCCATCAGCTTGTGTAGCAGAAGCTCTGTCAAACATACCGTGACTCCTTTCTGAGAATCGTAGGTCTTTTCACAGTTTATACAAATCCTGAGACAATAGGAAAACAAAATCACAACTCAGAGGAAGCTGAATATGAGCCTAGATTTCTAACACCTGTATGAATCATCATCGGCTCGCCGCGATCATCTGCGCGGCGTGCTGCAGGCTGGTTTCGGTGACCTTGGCACCGGAGACCATGCGTGCAATTTCGTGGGTACGGGCGCGGTCGTCGAGAAGGCGGATCTGCATCTTGGTGCGGCCGCCGGATTCGTGTTTTTCAACGACGAAGTGCTGATCGGCGAAGGCTGCGATCTGCGGCAGGTGGGTCACGCACAAGACCTGTTGGCCCTTGCCGAGGGCCTTGAGCTTCTGGCCGACAGCTTCGGCGGCGCGTCCGCCGATGCCGATGTCGATTTCATCAAAAACCAGTGTCCGGGGAGTGGGGATCTTCTGTTTGGACTTGGCCAGGTTTGGCTTCGCTTGTCCCTCTTCCACGCTGACCTTGAGGGCCAGCATGACGCGGGACATCTCGCCTCCGGAGGCAATTTCGTGCAGAGGCTTGAGGGGCTCGCCGGGGTTGGTGGCGATGCGGTATTCGACCAGGTCCCAGCCGGCGGAGGTCCAGTGGGATTCCTCTTCGGTTGCGGAGACCGCGACTTCGAATTTGACCTTCATGGCGAGGGAGTTGATCTGGGCTTCGGCCAGTTTGGCGAGTTTGGCGGCGGCGGTCTTGCGCTCGGCGGTGAGGGCCTTGGCTGCGACGCGATAGGCAGCGGAGGTGGTGTCCAGCTCGGCACGAAGTGCCTTGAGAATCTCGTCGCGGTCTTCTACCTCGGCCAGCTTGCGAGCGACCTCCTCGCCAAAGGCGACCACCTCGGCGATGGTCTTGCCGTATTTGCGCTTGAGGCGGTCGATCAGGGCCAGGCGGTCTTCGATCTCGGCCAGGCGCTCTGGCGAGGCGTTGATGGCCGCGGCGTAGTCACGCAGGCTTGCAGCCACGTCGCCAATGGTAGCGCGGGCGGCGGCAAGCTGCTGGGCGGAGTCGGTGAAGCGATTGTCGTAGCGGGCCAGCTCCTCGACGTTGCGCAGGGCAGCGCGCAGTGCAACCTCGGCGGAGGCTCCGCCTTCGTAAAGTTCCTCGAAGGCTCCCATGGCTGCGGCGTAGAGCTTTTCCGCGTTGGCCAGGACGCGCTTTTCGGTCTCCAGAGCCTCGTCCTCGCCGGGCTGGAGATGAGCGTCTCGGATTTCCTTGTTCTGATAGCTCCACAGATCGACCATGCGCAGGCGGTCCTGTTCGCCCTGAAGCAGGTCATTGAGCCGGGTATGAGCATCTCGCCACCGGGCGTAGGCTTCAGCAACTAACTCAGTCGCCAGGCCGCCGAAGCGGTCGAGGAGAATACGCTGCTGGGACTGGTCGAAGCTGCTGAGACTCTCGCTCTGGGCGTGGACCAGGGCCAGTTCGGGAGCAAGCTGGCGGAGGACGGCGACGGTAGCCGGCTGGTTGTTGACGAAGACGCGGCCTTTGCCGGTAGCCATGATTTCGCGGCGCATGATGACGTCGTTGCCGGCGGAATCGATGCCGTTTTCTTCCAGGATGGTCTCGGCGTTTTGCGTGGATTCAAAGACGCAGGCCACAACGGCCTTGTCGGCGCCGTGGCGGACGACTTCGGAGGAGGCTTTGCCGCCCATGAGCAGGGCCAGCGCGTCTACCAGGATGGATTTGCCCGCGCCGGTTTCGCCGGTAAGCAGGTTGAGCCCCGGACCGAAGTTGGCGATGGCGTGATCGATGACGGCGTAGTTTTCAGCGCGCAGTTCGACGAGCATGGAGAGAAAACCTCCCGATAAAGACGGTTGTGGTTTCCCACCCATTCCGCAAAGAACGCGAAATGGATGGGGCACGGAAATCTGTGCGGCTTCCGACTGCCCACCCACATCGTGGCCACTGGCCACTCAGAGGAACAAAATCCGCATGACAATCCGAGCGAAGCATAGCACGGTGGACCTTACTTCTGGCTTGGCGATGGAGGGGAAAAGCGCTTGAGCGCACCACATCGATAACTTGGAGCGGGGAACGGCGTCTGCTACCGTTAATGATGAGGTGAACGCCGATTTTGATAGCTGCTTTCGTCATTCAAGTGCCGCCTGACAGCGGCGTGGCCCAGGGAACGCCACTGTCGCTGGGCTCCAGCGCGCTGGTGGAGATGATCATGAACAGCGGCCCGGTTGCGATGTTTGTACTGGCGCTGTTGCTGGTTGCCAGCATCTATTCGTGGGCCGTAATTCTGGGCAAGATTTCCACCTTCCGCAGGGCGACCCAGGAGAGCCAGCGGTTTATTCGCGCCTTTCGCACGGCCAGCCGCCTGCAGGAGATGGCGGCAATCTCCGCCGAGTGCAAGGCGAGCCCGCTGGCGCAGGTCTTCGATGAGGTGTACGAGACCTACAGGCGGCAGACGGGCGGCTCAGGACCGCCGCGAAATTTGGTTCCGCTGGAGCGCTCCGCGCAGACAGCGGCCAGCGAAGCGGTCACCAGCCTGGAACGGAAGCTGACCTGGCTGGCGACCATCGGCGCAGTAAGCCCGTTCGTGGGGCTCTTTGGTACGGTGATCGGCATTGTGGATGCCTTTCATGGGCTGGGCACGGCGGGAGCAGCGACGCTGCGAGCCGTGGCGCCGGGCATCAGCGAGGCGCTGATTACCACAGCAGCGGGTTTGTTTGTGGCCATTCCGGCGGTGATTGCGTACAACCAGTTCACGGCGCGCATCAGGGTCTTTGCCTCGGCTATCGACGACTTTTGCCGCGAGTTGCTGAACTCGCTGGATGAAATTCCGGTGCGTCCGAGTTCCGCGCGAATGGCGAACGCTGAAGGGCTTCGTGAACCGGCCAGGGAACCTGCCCGGGAGGTGGACCGTGGCTTATACAAGTAGCACAGGCAAAACGCAGACCTCGTTGGCGGAGATCAACATCACGCCGCTGGTGGACGTGGTGCTGGTGTTGCTGGTGATCTTCATGATTACCGCGCCGGTGTTGCAGTCGGGGATAGAAGTGGCCGTCCCCAAAACGCGGACTGTGCGTGAGATTACCGAGCAGCGGCTGGTGGTGACCATCGACCGCGACCAGCAGGTGTTTTTAGGCGATACGCCGGTCAACATTCACGAGCTGGGCGGGAGACTTCATCAGCCGGGGAGCGATCCGGCCCACCAGGTCATTTATCTGCGCGCCGATGAGCGGGTTCCGTTTGGAGCCTTTGCCACGGTGATGGACGCCGTGAAGCAGGCGGGAATCACCAACATTTCGATTGTGACCCAGCCGCTGGATACCAAGCCGGCGGGTGGGAACTAGCCAGGACGTCTCAGGCAGACCATGGACAGCCTTCTTGATGGCGGTGAGCAACTGGAGCGGGAACTAGCCTCCTCGCATGAGTCGATGATGGCCCCGGCAGCGGGATCGCTGTTGCTTCACGGCGGGCTGGTCGTGGTTTTGTTGCTCTATGGGCTGATTGCCGGCCTGATTCATCACCACGTGTGGGGCAGCTCAGGCAGCGGGGCAATTCAGGTGAACCTGGTCAGCGCCCTTCCCTTGCCCTCCGATCAGCCTCCCAATGAGAATGTGCTGGCCACCGACACGCCCAGCCAGGCGCCGGCTGAGCCGGCTAATAAGACAAGACATGCAGTGGACCAGAGCGCCCTGGCCATTACCGGCAAGAATAAGCCAAAGCAGAACACGCGCAAGACGCAGAAACATGAGCATGAACCGGATAATCTGGCGCGCTACGGCGAACAGAGTGGGTCGTCGATGCCGCGGTCGATCCAGCCGGAGGGCTATACCACCGGTCAGACGACAGTCAGCGACAGCGACTTCGGCTCTCTTTTCAGTTACTACGTGCGTGCCGTCAACACTAAGATGGCTTCGAATTGGTACAAACAGGAGGTCGACCCCCATACACCGAAGGGATCCAGGGCCTATATCCAGTTCGCCATTCATCGCGACGGCAGCGTGAGCAACGTGCAGATGAGTCAGAACAGCGGGAGCCAGACGCTGGATCGCTCATGCATGCGCGCCGCGCAACGTGTGGATACCTTCGGCGCGCTGCCCTCGCAATATACAAAAAGCACTGTCATGACATCTTTCTATTGTGAGTACTAGATTGTGCGGAGCGGTGGGCGGCACGGTCGTAAAATGAAGATTGGACGAGTTCCCAAGGAAGGATTGCGCGACTTATGAAGGCATATTCCCGGAATTTCCCTCTTTTGCTGATTGTTCTGGCTATTTTAGCAACCCTCCCTATGGCGGCCCAGGACTGGATTCACGCCGGAACAAACCTGGGCAACGAGCGTATCCGCCTGGCCGTGGCGGATTTTAAGCCTGTCGGCGACGATCCGCAGACGCCTGCATTGAAGGCGGCCTTTGACGTCACGCTCTTCAATGACCTGGCCAATGCCGGCATCTTCGATCTGGTCTCCAAGAGCATGGCGCCGCCGGCCATGCCCGGCTCGCCCAGGGAAATCAACCTGGCGCAGTGGTCGGCGGAGCCCGCCAATGCATCCATGGTGGCCTTTGGCGCGCTCTCAGTCAGTAACGGCCGGCTTGCCGTCTACGGCTGGCTCTACGACACCCACAACGCCGTCAATCCCCAGGTGCTGGGCAAGCAGTACAACGAAGCGGCCAGCCAGGATATGGCGCGGACCGTTGCGCACAGGTTTGCCGATGAGATCATCCTGCGGCTGGGCGGCGGCATCAACGGCATCGCCGAGACGAAGATTTATTTTGTCAGCTCGCGCAGCGGAATCAAAGAGATTTGGGCGATGGACTACGACGGGCAGAATCAGCATCAGATCACGCATCTGGGCACGATTTCACTCTCCCCGCGCATCTCGCCTGACAATACGCGCATCGCCTTCGCATCCCTGGGCCGCGATGGATGGGCCATCCGTATGTATTCTCTGGAACTCGCACGGCTGGTAAGCTTTCCGGCGGGCACGGCGGGCGGCAGTAACCAATCTCCGGCCTGGTCAGGCGATGGAACTATGATCGCATTCTCCTCGTCGCGCTCGGGCGATTCCGAGATCTGGGTTGCGGATGCAAGCGGCGCCAATCTGCACAGTGTTACCTCCCTCAAGGGGCCTAACGTGGGACCCACCTGGAATCCGCGCTCCAACTCGCAAATCGCATGGGCTGGCGGGCGCACAGGAGAACCGCAGATCTACACCATGGACCAGGACGGCTCCAATGTGCAGCGTTTGACCGATTCGGGCTATGCAGTTTCGCCCTCGTGGTCGTCCAACGGGCAGTTTCTTACCTTCGCCTGGGACCGCAAGTATGGTCCCGGCGCGCCCGGCGGCCGGGACATTTATGTAATGGACATAGCCAGCAAACGCTGGCTGCAACTGACCCACGACGCCGGCATCAACGACTACCCGTCCTGGGCGCCTGATGGGCGGCACATCGTCTTCGAACGGGAAATCAACGGGCGCAGCCAGATCTGGACCATGCTGGCCGACGGCACCGAGCAGCATCAACTGACCCAGACGGGCAACAACTATATGCCCAACTGGAGCTGGAAGTAAGCCGCGCGAAGCCGCGCTGACCGGCAGGCGAGGCTGCCCGCATGAACCAACCCGGGTTTTTGCACTATCATATTTACGGGTAATGAATCTGTGGCCAATGAATCCGTGTAAGGAGTAAACCATTGAATCGACTGAATCGCATTGTGACGCCCTTGGTTCTGCTTGCCGCCCTGGTTGCTGTCGCCGGTTGCGGCGCCAAGCCAAAACATGCTTCTCGTGAAGCGACAGCTCCGGGGGTTGTGCCCGCGCCTACCGCGCAGCTCACCGCATCTCCAGCGTTTGTTTCAACCAACGACCAGGTTCAGTTGAGCTGGCATACGACCGATGCCAACACGGTCTCCATCGACGGCATCGGCGACGTTCCCAGCTCGGGGGTGAAGACTGTGACTCCCACAGAATCCACCACCTACCACCTTGTGGCAAAAGGATACGGCGGCACGGCTGAAGCCACAGCGCGGGTGACTGTGAACGGACCCCCTGCCGTAATAGTGCCCAACAGCACGATGAGCGCGGAAGAGGAGTTCAAGGCCAACGTGCAGGACATCTTCTTCGACTACGACTCCTACGATATCCGCGGCGACGCGCAGGCCACGCTCTCCCGCAACGCCTCTTACCTGGTAAGCCATCCCGAGGTGAAGATTCTCATCGGCGGCTACTGCGACGAGCGAGGCTCCAACGAGTACAATCTGGCGCTGGGGCAGAACCGGGCCGATGCGACCAAAAATGCCCTGGTTACGGCCGGCGTGGCGGCAAACCGCATTCGCACGGTCAGCTACGGCAAAGAGAAGCCTTTCTGCTCCGAGTCGACCGAGGAGTGCTGGCAACAGAACCGCCGCGGCGGATTTACGACGGAACAGTAAAATAGAGCTTACAGCTTGCAGCTAACAGCAATCAGTTGACCATGACCAGTTCGCTTTCAACTTATAGCTGTTAGCTGATAGCTGACAGCTGGTTTTCATAGGTGAATCATGCACACAAAAACACTTCGCAATCGTTTCCTTGCGGCGGCAATGACCGCCATGGTGCTTGTCTCCCTGTCGACGCCGGCGCGCGCCGCGTCGAAGGAGATGATCGAGTTGCAGACGCAGGTGCAGCAGTTGCTGGACATGGTGCAGCGGCTCCAGACCACTATGGACACTCGCTTTGCCGTCTTGCAGCACCTGGCCGAGCAGACCGCGGACAACGCCAACCAGATGTCTGCAACCGTGAACGCTCTGCAGCAGAAGATCGCCGCCCAGAGCGAGACGACCAACGGCAAACTGGACACCGCCTCCGGCCAGGTGCAGTCGCTAAACGACTCGGTGGACGAGTTGAAGTCGCGCATCGCCAAGCTGGATAAGGCGATCCAGGATATGCAGGCGCAGTTGCAGAACATCCAGAACCCTCCTCCCGCGCCCGCGGCAACCGGTCCCGCCGCACCGCAGACACCGCCGCTCAAGGAGACATTCCAGGCCGGCGTTAGCGACTTCAACGCCGCCAAGTACGATGTGGCCAGCGGCGAGTTTCAGGACGTGATTCACTACTACCCGAAGGACGACCTGGCCGGAGATGCGCAGTTTTACCTGGGCGAGATCTCCTACCGGCAGAAAAACTACTCAGAAGCGGTGAAGGCCTACAGTGCCGTGCTGGAAGGCTTCTCCGGCAGCGCCAAGGCTCCTGCCGCGCAATTGCACAAGGGATTGTCGCTGTTGCAGATCAACAAAAGGGATGCGGGCATTACCGAGCTGCGCCTGCTCATAAAGCGCCATCCGCAAACTCCCGAGGCCGCGCAGGCGAAAACCAAGCTGAGCGCGATGGGCGTGCGGAGCACGGCGCACTGAGAGGGCAGTTGTCCAAAAGTGGGCAGTTGTCCAAAATTGATGGAGAGGGCGGCAGTGTGGGCAATCCTTTATTGCCAGACGCTTGGAAGTATATTTTGCATGTTATGAAAAATGATTCGGCGCTTACGGCAGCAAAGGCAGTTCTTCGTGGTCATGTCGTCATCACTCTGCCAGTTCTGGCGATTATTGGGCTGATAACTACGCTTGCGTATTTTCTGATCGGATCATCTTCGGAACACGAAGCCAGGTTTGCTGTGCTAATGCTACATGCTGAACGTGTCCCTATTGGGGCTTTCATAGGCGTAATAGTGGGTTGTTTATGGTGGTCAGTTACCGTCCCGCGCTGGCGGGAGTGGGCCAAAGTCAATGGTGCAGATGAAGAGAGTACGCAGCAACTTGCAGTAAGGACTCTTCTCGTCTGGCCGAAGGGATGGTTCTTTGAAAAGACTGAGTTTCACACCCGAAAAGGTACTTGATAATTAAAGAAAAACGTGTCGAAATGCCGTCAATTTCACTCCTCAACCGTCCGCTTCAACTGTCCGCAGATGGCGTAGTCATAGCCGCCACGCGGTCAGCGATTGCCGCGCGAGGTAATCCGAATTCAGTCTGAAACGGCCTACGGCACCGTAACGTTGATCGTTGTGGTCACAGCCACATTGGTATTTATGTCCGAAGCCGCTAGTGTGTAAGCATAGGTCCCCGGCGTCACGGCGTTGCTGTTTCCGCCGCAGGCGCTGATTCCTGCCAGACCCGCCAGGGTTCCTACAACGAGCAGAGTCAGCGTAAGCCAGCGCGCTGCCCTTCGCCGGAAACCAAAGCTGAATAGAAGCATGCCGGCCAACGCCAGGCCTGGCGCCAGTCCATGGCCCACTCGATGCGGGAAGCTGACGGGGCACGGATTGTTGCAAGGCACGGGAGAGTTATAGAAGTTGATGTTCCCCGTCACCACCTGATTCGCGGTCAGCGGATAGGTTGGCAGCACTGCGGATCCGATGCAAAGGGGCACCACAACTCCGGGAGGAGGAGTCGGCCAGTTGCAACCGAGTCTAACTGTGCCGGTGTAGCCGTTAACCGAGGTCAACGTGAATGAGCTGGAACCAGTTCCGCTGGAACTGCTGGAGGACATGGTCACGTTGGTGGCTGTAAAGGTGTAGGCTGGCGTGGCGGCCAGCGCAGGCGAACCGGAAACCACAAAGCTGAATGCCAAAATCAATCCAATAACAACAAACAGACGGTACCTTTGCATGGCAGAAACCTTTCTGCAGGTGGCTTGCACCCGCCCTTTTTGGATAGACGGAGATTAACACCAGGGGTTACAAGGTCTTGCGGGAATTTTACACCACATTTCGCGGGTGGCCCGGTATTTCGAGGATGGCTTGACCCTCAGGCTTCGACAGTACGTTTGAGCTGCCCGCAAGCGGCGTAGATGTCGCGACCTCGCGGCTTGCGCAGATAAGCCGGAATGCCCGCGTCGATCAACGTGCGGCGAAATTTTTCTACAGCTTCCGGTTGCGGCGTAGCGTAGCTGATCCCCGGACCGGGATTCCATGCAATCAGGTTGATCTTGGCGGGCAGTCCGGTGCGGCGAATCAAGCGAGCTACTTCGGTGGCGTGTTCTGGACGGTCGGTTACCTCACCCAGCAGGACATATTCAAAGGTAATCCGCTCGCGAGGGCGGAGTTTTATCCGTCGCACTGCATCCATCACCACTTGAATCGGCCACTTGCGGTTGATGGGCATGAGCTCACTACGAATTTGGTCATTGGGCGCGTTCAAACTGATGGCCAGCTTGGGACGAAACTCGGCAGGCTCCTGAGCAAAGCGCTCGATGCCGGAAACAATTCCCGATGTCGACACCGTCATGCGTTGCGGGCTCAGGCCAACCTCGCGCACCAGCAGCCGTACCGCGCCCATCAAGTTGTCGTAGTTGAGGAACGGTTCGCCCATGCCCATGAAGACCAGGTTCACGCGGTCGCGGCCCACTTCGACAGCGTGTCGGTCGAAGACGGCGACAACCTGGCCGGCAATCTCACCTGCTCTCAAGTTGCGCTGGAAACCAAGCGTGGCAGTGAAGCAGAACCGGCAGTTCACCGCGCAACCAACCTGGCTGGAGATGCAAAGCGTGGCATGGTGGTGACGTGTCGCCGTTTCGTCTGATGGGTCGCTTCCATCGCCGGTTTCGCCGTCGTCGCCCTCCGGCATCCAGACGGTTTCTACCACCCCAGCGACGATGGACCTGTCGCCGGGGACTCCGGTTTCCACCGTCAAACCTTCACCACCCGGGCACTCGACCAGGTAGCGTTCCGTGCCGTCGGCGGATTGGAAGACCTGGGTGATTCGAGGCCGACCCAACTGCCAGCCTTCGCCAATGAGCCGCTGTCGCAGCACCTTGGGCAGAGTTGTGATCGCATCCAGCTCTGTAACTCGCTGACGATAAATGGCTTCGACCAACTGGCTGCCGCGCCATGCCGGTTCGCCCGCCGCCACCATGCATGCGGTCAGCGCCTCGGCGTCCATGCCAAAGAGCCTCCGGCCCTCCGATGGAAGTTGGCCTCCGCACGCCGGGCCAGCGGCTTCTAATGGCACGAGTTGGCTCAAATCGTCGCTCACGGCTAACGCGGTTCTCCAATTCACATACTCTGGTCAACTCTGTGAAAGATGGCTTTTACTTCCACCCCACGGACTAAGACCTGTCCGCGGGGACCCCGCCAAGGAAAAAGCCACTCGGCTCCGTGCTTTCGGGGTACAGCAATTGGAGAACCGCTGTAGGGTCAGCATAGAGCATTTCCCCTGCGCGCCGCATTTCTTCCCCGATTAGAGGAAATATGGCAATTCCTCCACAGTTTCACAGTTTCACAGTAAATAGGGGGGAGGGGGTACCTTCTTCCTAATACAATCAGCCCGAGAGGGTTGACCAAACTTCAGAGTAGCAGGATGTTGGAAATGATCTGCAAAACACTTCCCTGCAATTGTCCTGTCCTCGAACGCAGCCCCATACGCGCCAGCCCGCCTAGGCCTACAATCAAAGCACTGGAGAACGATGACCACCGAGCGAAATCTTCGCCGCACCATACTGCCGAACGGCCTGATCGTGCTGACCGAGCGGATGGACTATCTGCGTTCGGTGGCCATGGGGGTGTGGATCAAATCCGGCTCCCGTTGCGAACCGGCGGAGATGAACGGCATCTCCCATTTTGTGGAGCACATGCTTTTCAAAGGCACCCGTTCCCGATCCGCGCTGCATATTGCCAAGGAGATGGACTCCATCGGCGGCAACCTGGACGCTTTCACCGGCAAGGAGATGATCTGCTTCAACGTGAAGTCGCTGGCCGAACACGTGCCCGTCGCTTTGGAGATACTGACCGACCTGGTGCTGAACCCGGTCTTCGACGTGTCCGATGTTGAACGCGAGCGCCGCGTGATTCTGGAAGAGATCAAGCTCGATGAGGACAACTCGGAGGTGCTGGTCCACGAGCTGTTCACGCAGGCCTTTTGGAAGGATCATCCACTGGGCTGGCCGATTCTGGGCACCTCGAAGACCGTTGCCCGCCTGGATAGGCAGAGCCTGGTCGCCTATCACGGCAACCGCTTTCACTCCGGCAACATGATTTTTTCAGCGGCCGGCAACCTCGACCACGATGAGTTTGCCGAGGCCGTGGCACGAAAATTCTCCAGACTGGCCGGCGGAACAACGCTCAACGAGCTGCCTGCGCCCGAGGCCAGCGCGCGCATCGTACTGCGCAACAAAAAGTCACTGGAGCAGGTGCAGATATGCCTGGGCGTTCCGGCACCGCCCATCACCGATGAGAACCGCTACACTACGCTGATTCTGAATACGGTATTGGGCGGCAGCATGAGCTCGCGCCTCTTCCAGACGATCCGCGAGGAGCGGGGCATGGCCTACTCGATCTACTCCGACCTGAGCCCTTATCGCGACACCGGGACCCTGTGTGTTTATGCCGGCGCATCGGTAGGCAAGGGCCTTGAGGTGGTCAAGCTGATCCTGGAGGAGTTTCGCAAGCTGAAGCAGGAGTTGCTGAGCGAGGAAGAGCTGACCCGCGCCAAGGACCAGGTTAAGGGCAACATCCTAATGGGACTGGAGAGCTCCAACGCGCGCATGGCCAACCTGGCGCGCCAGGAGATGTACTTCCACGAGTTCATCACCGTAGAGGAGATTATCGCGCGCATCAGCGAAGTGAGTGCGGCCCAGGTGCAAACCATGGCGCAGCGGCTCTTTGACCCCGCACGCATCGCCGTGGCCATGCTGGGCCGCCTTGATGGAGTCAAGCTGAGGCGGGCGAATCTGGCGTGTTGAAAGACAGGTATGGGGATTTACTGCGATATAAACAGTAGTGAACCTTTTCGTTTTCGGCAATGAAGATTCCTGAAGCCAGGCCGAGTTACGCGTTACCCGCGGGGATTGCCGCGAGCGCAGACGGCGAACTGACCCGTCGCGCGCACCCGGAGCCGTTGCACCCCTATCGCACTCCCTTTGCCCGCGATGCCGCTCGCATCCTGCACGCGCGCGCCTTTCGCCGACTGGCTGGCAAGACGCAGGTCTTTCGCCGCCTGGCCGTCGATTACCCCTCGGACCACTTTCGCAGCCGCCTGACGCACACTTTAGAGGTAACCCAGCTTGCCCGCACCGTGGCCCACGCACTGTGTCTGAACGAGGAGCTGACCGAGGCTCTGGCTCTGGCGCATGATATCGGCCATCCGCCCTTCGGCCACGCTGGCGAAAAAGCTCTTGACCAGTGCCTGCGCGGCTATGGACTGGGCTTCGACCATAATCTGCACGCCCTGCGAATCGTTACCTGGTTCGAGGAGCGCTATGCCGGCTTTCGCGGGTTGAATCTGACCCTGGGGGTGCGCGAGGGCATCGTCAAGCACTCCCGCGACTACTCCACCACCGAGCATCCGGAACTGGCCGAGTACTTCCTCGGCCAATTCCCTCCCCTCGAGGCCCAACTCATCGACCTGGCCGACGAGATCGCCTACCTGACCGCCGACATGGACGACGGCCTCGACTCGGGCATTCTCACGCTGAGCCAGGTGCGCGAGGAGGTGGCCCTCTTCCGCAGCTTCCACGACGCAGTGCTGCGCGATTATTCCGCCGCTCCGCCCAAACTTGCCAATTATGAGACCCTCAAGCGTGTTCTCAACGCGCTGGTCACGGATTTGATTGAAGAGACGCGCAGACAGGTCTCAGCGCTGGGTGCGATAACATTGGATGAGATTCGCCGCGCGCCCCGGCGGCTGGTGGTGTTGAGCCCGGAGATGGAAGCCGCCCGCCTTGCCGCCAGGAAATTTCTCTATGCCAACCTGTACGAATCCCCCGGCATGGAAGAGGAGCACGCCAGCGCCGCCAAAATCATCCGGGAACTGTTCTCGGCGATCATCACGAACCAAAGCCTGCTGCCCGCCGACCACCAGGCGGAGATTCCCGCCGAGGGCCTGGCGCGCACCGTCGCCGATTACATTGCCGGAATGACCGACAGCTACGTCGAGCAGGCGTGGCATCGCGACTGCGGGCGGTGAAAATATGAGCCCCTCGCTTTTGACTCGGCATCAGCAGCGAGCGATCCGATAGAGTAAATCTGTACCATGAGCGAGACTCGATCCATCGATCTTCACAACTTCACGGCGGCGGAAGCGCTGCGGGAGTTTGTGCGCTTCTACAACAACTGTGTGCGCTCGGGCTACCACGGACGCCTGGAGGTGATCCATGGCTACGGATCGACGGGCGGTGGTGGGGTGATTCGGGAGGAGTTGCGCAAATATCTGAAGGCCTACTCGGAAATCTTTGGAGAGTTCCTTGCCGGAGAGAGCCTGCGCAATCCAGGAGTCACCATCCTCTACCCAGGGGACTCGCTGGCAATATTGCCGCCAGGCCCGAGAATGGTATTCTCCTCCATTCCGCGCGTAAAGCCACCTCGCAAGCGCTAGTGTTCTGTCTCTGAAATTCATATTAAAGAAATCTGTCATCCTGAGCGAAGTTGAGTGCGCTTTTTGCATCCAATGCAGTCGAAGGATATGCATTTCCGCCGCTCATTTCACAACTAACTTTAGAGCCAGGACACGAGAGCAACCCGCTTTGTATCAGGGTACAGCTTTTCAAGCTATGGATAATCTCAAAGGTGAGCTATTTGAGATCATCGTTTATTTCACCGGCAGAAATTCAACCTGCGCCAGATCAGTCACTGCCTTAAACTCGTAGTCGGCGGTCACCAGCAGGTGATCGGGTGAGTCCATCGCCAGGTCGGTGGCAAAGGCGTCTGCATAAGAAATCATGCGGTCAACGCGAAGTTCAGCTGCGTGCACGGCTCGTTCCGCGCTGGCGGGAATGATTCGGAGATCAATCTGTATCAGGCGTTGAAGAACCTTCTCCTGCTCCAGCGCACCGAATCGTTTGCGCTGGACTGCCGCAATCTCTCCCCACTGGATGGCAGAGATGCACATCACTCCGAATCCACGCGCACAAGCTTCATAGATTTCTTCAACGCGGTCAGTGCCTGCTTCATTGTCGAGATGGCGAAACACCGCCGAGGAATCAAAAACAAATACTGTCACTTGCTTATCCTAAAAGCCGTCTTTGGCCAATTCCATCGCGCGTTCCCGGCGCCGTTCCTCCAGCAGCATATCGCACCCTGAGGGACCACCTGCCGTCGATCCGCGCAACTCTTTGATGAGGTGCAGCTTGGCGGCCAGAGTATTCGGCTCCAAAATCATCCGAGTCCCCTCCTGGCGAATGGCAATGCGCGTCCCCGGCTCAATACCCATTGACTCGCGGATCGAGGCGGGAATCACCATCTGCCCCTTGCTGCTAACGGTTGTGAATATCTGTTCCATAGCTTACATATTACCGCTAGTAAGACGATATTACAAGGTAGGATTAAAAATAATTGTAAGATATTATGATTATGTCTTACTTTTATCATTCATCTTACCATATATTCCAAGAAATGGCCGATAAACCGTTGTAACCGCTATTGCCGCCACTGTGAGCGATGGCTACCCGCCCGGTTGTACTCTTGTAGATGTGAGAGTTTCCCTGAATAAATCCTGGTTTCTGTTGACTGCATTTGCTTTGTGCGCGGCCTTTGTTGTGTTTCTCTTCCCGGGCTTTGCGACGGCGCAAACCGCACCGGAGAAGGCCATGCAGCTTGCCGGTCCGCCTGCGGGCGGCGGTTTTTTCCCCTTGAGCGAGGTGCATCGCGGGCTGAAGGGCACGGCCTGGACGGTCTTTACCGGCGACAAGCCCGAACCTATGGAGGTGGAGATTCTGGGCGTGCTGCGAGGGGCGCGCGGACCGGGCCACGACATGATCCTGGCGCAGTTGCACGGCACAAAGCCCGAGTACACCGGCGTAGTGGCCGGCATGAGCGGCAGCCCGGTGTACATCGGCAACCGGCTGCTGGGCGCGCTCGCCAACCGTATTGGGACCTTCAGCAAGGATCCCATCGTCGGCATCACGCCCATTGAGCAGATGCTCGAGGTGCGGGATTTGCCACTTCAGGGGTCAGAGATCAGGGATCAGGAGTCAGAAAACTGTGTACAATGTACCGAAAATCTACAGAAATCAGTGAACTTGGAACCACACTCCCAAGTGCCGGAAATACCGGAAATGGTGACCTTGCAGGCGCCTTTTCAGGCCCCCTTTCAGGCTATGGAAACGCCTCTTGTGATGGTCGGCTTCTCTCCCGAGGCGATTCGGCTATGGCAGCAGAAGATGGCTGGAACGGGCCTGGAAACGGTGGCGGCAGGGGGGATGGGAGGAAGCTCTGAAGAGGCTGCCGAAATAGACTCTGCAATATCGAACAAGGCGATTGCAGATCTCATGCCCGGATCGTCGGTAAGCGCGCAACTGGTGCGCGGCGACATGGAGATTGCGGCTACCTGCACGGTGACCTACGTCGACGCGAAGCAGGTGCTGGCCTGTGGGCATCCTCTCTTGCAGGCCGGGCCGGTTTCCCTGCCCATGACCGCGGCCGAAGTGGTGACCACGCTGGCCTCGCCCCTGAACGCCTTCAAGATTGTGAATACCGGCGCGACTATCGGCGCATTCAGCGAGGATCGCGACGCGGCGATTCGCGGTGTCCTTGGGGCTCATGCGCGGATGATCCCCGTTCATATACGGGTACACGAGCAGGGACGCGAAGCCGGCGCACAGAGCGAAGTTCGCAAGATCAACGTTGAAATTCTGGACCTGCCGTCGCTCACTCCACAGGCAGTCATGGTGGTCATCTTTCAGTCGCTGCTTGAAACCAACAGCAGCACGGAGGAGACCAGTTACCACCTGACCGGCAGCATCGACCTGGAAGGCTATCCGTCCTCGCCTCTGGACCTGTGGGTATCCGCCGGCGCACCGATACCTGCGCCTCTGGGAGTGGCCACCGGGGCTGCCGTGCAGTTTGCGCGGTTCTACTCAAATGGAACCCGACAAGGCTCGGTCCGCTCGGTCAATCTGAACGTGGAGGCCATTACGCGACGCATGGGCGTGGAGTTGGAGGCGGCGCGGCTGGTTTCTGGCAACATGGTTCACGCCGGCGACACAGTGGTGGTGGAAGCGACGCTCCGGCCGTGGCGGCAGGAGACGCGCAATGTGCGGATTGCGGTGAAACTGCCGGCTCGTCTGGGAACGGGCAATGTACGGCTACTTGTCTCGGATGCCGGTACGCTGGACCGGACCCTGGACCAGCCGCACCAGCCAAGCCACGCCCCGGATATGAATGAGGCGCTTGCCCAGGCGCTGCGCCAGCATCCGGCAGATCGCATCTACGTAAGCCTGCTGGCCCCGGAGACACAGGTTGGCATTGAGGGCCAAACTCTCGTAAGTCTTCCTCTTTCAGTGGCTAACACGCTGGAACCGCTGCGCGCCTCTCAGGATGCAACCCTGAATGGGGAATCGGCGGAGCTGATAGCCGATGCGCCTGCAGACGGTGTCCTGAGCGGTTTTCAACTGCTCAGCCTGCGCATAGAACCAGGCGGCGGTTTAAACTAGGGATAGCAAAAAATCATGCAGCGACAGGGCGGTGCTTCCTCTTACCAACCGTCCTGTTTGTTATCCCCACTACGAGGATTCAGAACTGACCATGACACAAATTCAAGGACTTGCAGCACATGCAGCTGGCGCCGAACTATTGCCATTCAAATATGATCCCGGCGAGCTGGGTCTGAACGAGGTGGAAATCGCGATTACCCACTGCGGAGTCTGCCACAGCGACCTTCATCTGATCGCCAACGACTGGGGGATCAGCCAGTACCCGTTCATTCCCGGCCACGAGATTATCGGCACGGTGGCGGCGGTGGGCGCCGAGGTACGGTCGCTCGAGGCGGGCCAGCGCGTGGGTTTGGGCTGGCAGTCTAACTCCTGTGGGGTATGCGAGTGGTGCACCCGTGGAATGGAGAACCTGTGTCCCGCCTCCGAGGGAACTTGTGTCCACCGGCACGGTGGATATGCGGACCTGGTACGCGCAAATGCACGCTTTGTGGTTCCCATCCCCGAAGCGCTGGAGAGTGAACATGCAGCGCCACTGCTTTGTGGCGGCATTACGGTCTACAATCCCCTCCGCACCCATGACGTCAACCCCTCGTCGCGGGTGGGTATTGTGGGCATCGGCGGGCTGGGGCACCTGGCCATACAATTTGCGCAGGCCTTTGGCGCGGAGGTTACGGCGTTTTCGGCCTCTGTGGAGAAGGAAGAGGAAACGCGCGCGCTGGGGGCTCACAACTTTGTGAATAATCTTGACTTAAAAGCCATGAAGGACGCGGCAAGTTCCATGGATTTCATCTTAACCACCACGATCGCCGACCAGGATTGGGGAGCCTATGTGCAGGCGCTGCGGCCTGCCGGGACACTGTGCTTTGTGGGGGTTCCGCCATCGCCGGTCTGCGTGCAGGCATTTCCGCTGATAAGCGGCCAGCGCGCCATCAGCGGCAGCACAATAGGAAGCCCCTATCGAATCAAGGAGATGCTGGGTGTTGCGGCACGGCATGGAATCAAGGCCACAACCGAATCCTTCCCCATGGCCCAGGCCAACGTGGCCATCGAGAAGGTAAAAAAGGGCAAGGTGCGCTACCGGGCGGTGCTGGCTAATTAAGACTTGTGCCATCGGGCGATTTTTTCTTGAAATGGACCGCAACTTAACAATAGAAATGTTGTCTGAGAGAATAGTAGCCGGACGGGTAACAAAGCCCAGGACCGGCTGTGCTGAGGACGGAGTTAGTCTCCGGTTCCCTGGTCCGAAGAATGCCGGACGGGCAGTACAAGTCAGCACAAGGAGGATTTTATGCGGAGATTTCGGCTGGTTCTGATTGCAATGCTGCTGATGACGCCGTTCGCGGTAACAGCGATGGCCCAGGATGTGGAAGAGGATGTTGGAGTCGGTCCCGCGCTTGTTCCCGCTCCGGAGGTTTACGGGCCCCCGGTCTGTGAATGGGGCTATTACGCGTACTATCCCTATGCCTGCGCTCCCTACGGTTATTATGGGCCGGGCTGGTTCTATAACGGGATTTTCCTCGGCGTAGGACCGTGGTACGGCTGGGGCTGGCATCATGGCTGGGGCCATGGCTGGGGCCATGGCGGCTACGGTTATGGCGGTCACGGCTATGGAGTTCGCGGCGGTGGCTACTCACGCGGCGCCACTGTAGGGCGTGGAGCTTATGCCAACGGTTATAGAGGCGGAGCAGTTCGCGGCTCTACCGGCAACACACGTGGATCCAGATCCAGTGGCGGCGCACGCGGCGGAGCACGTGGATACAGCGGCGGTGGACGCGGCTCCAGCGGTGGTGGACGCGGCTTTGGCGGTGGCGGCCACACTGGCGGCTTTGGTGGCGGCGGACATGGCGGCTTTAGCGGTGGCGGCGGCCATGGCGGCGGCGGACACCGATAAACTCTTGCGATTCTAATCAAAAAGGCTCGCTTGCTTCGGCAGGCGAGCTTTTTATTGCTTCGAAGATATCTACGAGAGCTTTGATAGTTTGCGCAGAGGATTATTGCGGAAGAACTTCTATGCCCGTCACGGTGGCATAGCCTTCCACGGGAACGAAACTCAGAAGCAACTTACCCTGAGCATTCGGCTTGAGGTCTGTGAACTTACGAATGACTACGTCGGTCTGGAGCGCCTCCTTCACCGGGTTGAAGTTCTTGAGAAGCGCATTTCCGTTGCAGAAGACGTCGAAGATATGGGCGACCGGTGTTCTTTCTTCGCCGGATGGAGCTGATGGCTGGTCCCAGTCGCCGTGGCGCACGGCAAAACGCAGTAATACGGAGTAGGTTCCCGGCGAGACGGGAATCGCATAAGAGAAGTTACCCCATCGCTCGGTTTCATAGAGTTCAGGATCGTCGGTTCCTTTTACCGGAGATGTGTAGGCCGCCATTTGTCCACCCTCGAAGTAATTGTCCGGGCTCCACCAGTGGCTGTCGTTGGAGTAATAGGGTGTCTGGCGAGCCAGCAGACGTACGGGACGGATGTGCCCCCGAAAGCCGGGGAGTATCTCGATGGCGGAGAGGATGGCCTGCTTGCCATCCTCGCCGGAGAACTCGAGATGGAGCAGCCCATCGGACGCCGGCATGATGTCGGTAAATACCTTGACGTCGGCGGTTTGGCTGGCTCCTGTATCGGCCACAATATCGAAGCGGGTCAGCAGTGTTTTCCCGTTGGCGCGCACGCTCATCAGGCGGCTGCCTTCTCCGCCCGTTCCGGTGGACTCCAGGCCATAGTCCGTTTCCGCAAAGTGCAGGCGGAGTTCGTAGATGCCTTTTTTCAGGGGTATCGCGTAATGAAACTGTCCCTGCCTGCTGGTGCGGTAAAAATCAGGGTTCTGAGTGCGCCAGATGTGCTGTACGGAGCTTTTGACCGCGGAGCCGCCATCGAACCAGGCATCAGCATTCCATAGCTTGCCTGCATGATCGACAAAGCTGCGCCCTGCGCCTGCCAGGATGCGGACCTCCTCGCCCGTTGGCGGGCCAAACTGCGATTCCTCGGATAAGGCAAAAGACTGATTCGATTCTGCCTGCGGCGGGGTCTGCTTCAGCGGCCGCATGAGCAGCAGAGCGCACCCGAGACCAAGAGAGAGAAGCGCCAGCGCGGCAACCAACCACCAGATCCGGCGGCCGGAGAGACGAAACCACTCATCCATCCTCAGGATTCGAGCGTTCCTGATTCTGAACCAGCTTGCGAAGGTGGAATCAGCAAGGGCTGGCTGTTTTTTCCCCTGTCGCACAGCAGCAGATTCGAACTGCGGAACATATTGTCCCAAAGGAATGGAGATGTGGAGCCGGTGCGATGCGCCTTCACCGGCGTAGTACTCGGCAAGGCGCTTGCGCAGGCGATTTGCTTCAACCCTCACAATCGAGTCAGAGTCCTGGTCGAAGGAATCTCCGCGATGGAAGACCTCAACACCTACGGAATACTCCTTGATCTGGCGGGCTTCGCCGGCAAAGAGCTTCTCGCATAAGTACGACAGCAGAAGTGCGAGCCTGGGCGCGCGCGTAAAGCACTCCGAATGAAGCACGGCGTCCAGTTCCGCGCGCCATGCATCAATATCGATATGCTCCGGGCCTTCAATCGCCATCGATTACGCCTCCGGACTGATTGTAATGCTAGCGCATAATAATTGTTTTTCAAGCATTTAACGGTTGCGGGGGCGGGGGAAATCGGCATGTAACGGCGTGTAACCCTCCCTGTTTCTGCTGGTGAGGCACCGGTGCCGCGTACCAGGCTGTTGTAAGCCCTGGCAGGGCATTGAACTCGGCTGCGCCAGGGACAGATTTAACCCCGGCGAAACGGGCAGGTAGCAGGTATAGCGTTGCGGGCATTTCGTGAGCAGTCTTTACTGGAATTCATGCAGGGAGCAGATCGCCGGAGCCGGTAAAAGCAACCTCCGCCTTTCAAAATGCTCCTTAGCTGGAGAGGTGAGCCATGAAAAGACTATTGATGATGCTTGCAGTAATGAGCCTGCTGTTTGGCGTGGTGGCGTACGCAAAAACGAACCCCGCCACGGCCGCTGCTAATAAGGACAAAATGGAGGCGGCCCGGTTGGCAGAGGAAAAGGGAGACCTGGATCGCTTGCACAAGGATTACGAGTCAGCCCTTTCACACTATTATTCGGCCGTTCGCATCAACACAAAAAGCCCTGATCTGTATAACAAAATGGGCATTGCCGAAATGCAACTGAAACAATGGGGCCCGGCGCGCAAGGACTTTGCACGGGCGATAAAACTCAACCCACAGTTCTTTGCTCCGCTGAACAACCTGGGGGTTCTGGATCTTCTGGACAAGAGGTACAAATCCTCCATCAACTACTTCAAACAGGCGCTGGCGCTGGATGAGACCAATGCGCACACCCATCTGAACCTTGCCAATGCCTGGATGGGACTGGGCAATACTGATTACGCCATGACCGAGTACTCTCGTGCGCTGGAGCTTGACGCCGATGTGTTGAGCACCACTCCAGAGGGAGTTGTTGCCCAGGTCGCGACGCCGGAGCAGCGCGCCCGCATTTCGTTTTTGATCGCCAAGTCGTATATGAAACGCGGCAACCTCGATGGAGCCCTGGAGTATTTGCGCAAAGCCAGAGATGGACGCTACCCCGATATGGCCAGTGTCTATAAGGACCCGGTTTTCACCCCGCTATGGAATGATCCCCGCCTGGCGAAGATTGTCAGGCAGTAGGGTGCGCGAGAGCAGCCAGGCGGCTGGCGATGCGCCTGGCTGCATCGGGATGGGCCTGCGTGCGGGCTGCGGCGGCCATGGCAGCCAGGCCCGCCGGGCTCTTCAGCAGGCTGGTGAGGGCGGTCAGCAACTTGCCGGGAATGTCCAGATCCGTCTCGTCGAGCATCAGGGCCGCCCCGGCCTTCACCATCTCCTCGGCGTTGCGCCGCTGGTGGTCGTCCGCTGCGGCGGCAAAGGGAACCAGCAGTGCAGGCTTGCCGGCGACGGCCAGTTCGGCCACCGTGGAAGCGCCGCTGCGAGACATAACCAGGCTGGCAAGGGCAAATTGCTGGGGCATGTCGTCGAGAAAGGGTTTCACCTGCCAGCGCTTTGGGTCTGCGCCGCTGGCGGAATAGGCGGCCTGGGTCGCCTCGATGTGACGCGCCCCACTTTGGTGGAGAACAGTGAGGCTAGGCACGGCATCCAGCAGCGCCGGAGCGATCCGGGGCAGATGCTCATTGAAGAGGCGCGCGCCTTGCGAGCCGCCAAAGACAAGCAAGTGCGGCGCGGCGTTGGCGGGCGGCGGAGCAAGCTTGAAAAACTCCTGCCGGACCGGAATGCCGGTGACCTCAGCGTTACGAAACCAGGCTGTAGCCGAGGGAAAGTTGACTGCCGCAGCTTGAACACGCTTGCCCACCAGACGGTTGGCCAGCCCTGGAATGGCGTTAGGCTCGAAGACCATGGCCGGAATTTTGAGCCACAATGCCGCCGCCATCGCCGGACCGGAAGCGTATCCGCCTACTCCAAAAACAACGTCGGGACGGAACTCGCGGATTAGCCGCTTGCAGGCGATAGCGCTGCGGGGCAGATTGAGGAGCGTTCGCAGGCGGGTGAGCAGGGATACGTTCTTCAACTGGCCCACATCGATAAGACGAAGATTGAATCCGGCCTCTGGGACGAGGCGCGACTCCATGCCCCTCGCCGTGCCGACGAAGAGTACCTCGGCCGCGTGGTGCTCAACCATTTCGCGAGCCACGGCCAGCGCCGGAAGGATGTGGCCTCCGGTGCCGCCTCCGGCGATGAGTACGCGCAGGTTCGACATCAATCCACCTTCCTGCTGATGTTGAGCAGGATGCCGATCGAGGCCAGTGTAAAGACGAGCGAGGTTCCTCCGGAGGAGATGAGCGGCAGGGGAATGCCCTTGGTGGGCAGCAGAGCGATGACTACGCTGATGTTGAAAAAGGCCTGCAAAATGATCGTGGTGGTGATGCCGAAGGCGGTCAGGCGAGCATAGGGATCCTGAGAACGATAGGCTGTGCGCAGGCCGCGATAGCCAAAGTACGCAAAGAGCAAGAGGAGGAATATGGCTCCGATCAGGCCCATCTCCTCGGCGATGTTGGCGAAGATGAAGTCGGTGTGGACCTCGGGCAGAAAAAAGAGCTTCTGCTGGCCGTCCATGTAGCCCAGTCCTGTCACGCCTCCGCTGCCGACGGCGATCAGCGACTGGCATGTGTGATAGCCGGCAGCGCCCGCCTCCTTGAGATCCTTGAGATCGCAGTCTGGATGCAGGAGAAAACGCTCATAAACCCTGATGCGCTGGAGTCGCCATGAAACACCGATGAGCAGCAAGGCCAGAACAGGCAGCGATACTAAGATTCCGCCAATCAGGTACCTCCAGGCCAGGCCGGCCAGAAACAGCATCATGGCGGTGACGCCGGCCAGAACCAGAGCCGTGCCCAGATCAGGCTCGAAAACAATCAACGCGATAAAAATCAGCGGAACGAGGCTGGCGCGCCACAAGGTGCTCCATTTGTTGATCTGGTCGAGCCGGTTAGAAAGAAACCACGCCAGGAAGAGAACCATCACGGGTTTGGCGATCTCCGACGGCTGAAGGGTGAAGAAATCGCCAAAGCGAATCCAGCGGTGGGCGTAGTTCGATTCTGGGAAGCGGTAAACCAGCACCAGCAGGGTGGTGGTGACGGAGAGTGCGATGAAGATGAAGCGCGGGGATTTATAAAACGTGTAGTCGAGGCGTGACAGGAGCAGCATGAGCGCCAATCCGGTCAGCGCCCAGAAAGCCTGTTTGCCGATAAATGCGTATGGAGAGTGAAACTTTCCCTGGGCCGCTACGACCGCCGAGGCGGAAAAAACCATCGCCAGCCCCACTACAATAAGCAGCACGGTGGTGAAGAAGATCCATTTATCGCCCGCAACGCGCTTCGCCATGACTCAATCCTTCAATTGCCTGACGAGTTGCTTGAAGACGAGACCACGCTGCTCATAGTTTTCAAACTGGTCGAAGCTGGAGCAGGCGGGCGCCAGGAGCACGACCTCGCCGGGACGCGCGGCAGATGCAGCAGCGGCGACGGCCTTGTCCATGGTCTCGCAGGAGTGGATAGTGACCACGCCGCGCAGATGCGATTCAATTTTGGCCGCCGCCGAGCCGATGGTGTAAATCGCGTTTACCCGCTGACGCAGCAGATCGGCAAGCTGGGTGTAGTCGGAGTTCTTGTCCTTGCCGCCCAGAATAAGATGAATGCCGCCACTGAAGGCTGCGACAGCCTTGGAGGTGGCGTCCACGTTGGTGGCCTTGGAGTCGTTGTAGAACTCGACACCGTTGATGGTGGCCACGTATTCCAGGCGATGCTCGACAGCTTTGAAGCTCTCAACGGCGCGGCGAATCACCTCTGCCGACACGCCGGCCAGGCGCGCGGCAACCACCGCGGCCAGCACGTTCTCCACGTTGTGCGCGCCTTTGAGCGGAATGCCTTTCAGGGGCATTACCTCTTCCGTGGCCGCGTTCTTTTTCGCGCGATAAACTACCTGTCCATCCTCCAGCCAGGCTCCCTGCTCGACCGCATGCTCGATGGAAAACCAATAGACCCTGGAAACCGGATGCACAGCGGCTTTGACGGTGTGCGGATTGTCGGCGTTCAACACCAGGCAGTCTCCGGCAGTCTGCCGGGCAAAGATGCGTTCCTTGGCCGCGCAATAATTTTCCATGCTGCCGTGACGGTCCAGATGGTCGGGAGTAATGTTGAGAATAACGGCGATGAACGGATGGAACTGCTCCGTGGTTTCGAGTTGAAAGCTGGATACCTCCAGAACCGACCAGCTCTCGTCGGTGCTGGAGTCAATCAGGGCCACCACCGGAACACCGATGTTGCCGCCGACCAGCGTCGGCAGTCCACCAGCCGCAAGGATTTCGCCCAGCAGCGTGGTGGTGGTGGTTTTTCCGTTGGAGCCGGTGACGGCCAGGATTTTGCCTTTGAGGAAGCGGCCGGCAAGTTCCAGCTCGCCGATAATCGGCAGACCGAAGCTCTTTACCTGCACCAGTTCAGGAGTGTCCAGCGGAACGCCGGGACTGACGACAATCAAGTCCTGGCGGCGGAAGGTAAGCAGGCCGTGGCCGCCGGTCTCAACCATGATGCCCGCTTCAATCAGGGCGGGAATCTCCTTGGCCAACGCCTCGGAGGAGCGCACGTCGGAGACCGTGACCTGGGCGCCGCGGCGGCGCAGAAACAACGCTGCCGCCAGACCGGATTTTCCCAGTCCGACGACCAGAACTTTCTTGTTTTTGAGTTCCATCATACGTGTCATTTCCTCAGGCTTGCGCTACATATTGATTGTGCGCTGCACGGAGTTGGTTTACCGCAATTTCAGGGTGGTGAGTGCAAACAATGCAAACACCAGGGCGCCGATCCAGAAGCGAACAATGGTTTTGGATTCACTCCAGCCCAATTGCTCGAAGTGATGATGCAGGGGGGCCATCTTGAAGATGCGCTTCTTGTTACGCAGCTTGTAACTGCCCACCTGAAGGATAACGGAGACCGCCTCGAGGATGAAGATGCCGCCGATAAAGGGCAGCAGCAGCTCCTGGCGGATGATGATGGCGACCGTGCCAATGGCCCCACCCAAAGCCAGCGAGCCCACGTCGCCCATGAAGATCTCCGCCGGATGGGCGTTGTACCAGAGAAAACCGATGGAGGCGCCCACCATTGAGCCGCAAAAGACCGTCAGCTCGCTCACCATGGGCATGCGCTGGAGTTCGAGGTAGTCGGCAAAGACCACGTTGCTGCTAACGTAGGTGAGCACAGTCAGGGCGCTGGCGGCGATGATAGTGCAGCCGATGGCCAGCCCATCCAGCCCATCGGTCAGGTTTACGGCATTGGACGAACCTAACAACACGAAGATGACAAAAGCGATGAAGGGCAGAAAGGCCAGCCAGCCCAAGTGAGGAATGGTGCTGGGCCACGCGTGCCATAGCAGGTCAGGACGCCAGCTCTTGATGAAGGGCACGGTCAACTGCGTGGAGAAGAGCTTGAATTCTGCCAGAATCACCAGAGAAACCGCCACCGCTACTCCGGCGAGGCCCTGCCAGAACAGCTTGGCGCGCACCGTCAGGCCCTTGCTGCGCTTCTGAACAACTTTGATGTAGTCGTCGGCAAAGCCGATGGCGCCAAAGGCCATGGTGGCAAAGACGGCAATCCATACGAAGGGGTTGGCGGGGTCGCTCCACAGCACCGTGGGCAGCACAATCGCAATGATAATCAACACTCCGCCCATGGTGGGAGTGCCGGTCTTTTTCAGGTGCGACTTTGGCCCGTCGTCGCGCACAAACTGGCCGATCTGGAATTTGCGCAGCTTCTGAATCACCCAGGGACCGATGAATAGCGTAATCAGCAGCGCCGTGAGCGAGGCAAAGGCGGTACGGAAGGTCAGGTAGCGGAAGACGCGAAACAGGTGAAAATAATGGCCATCTATAAAAATGCGGATATTAAAAATGTGGATGACCACACCGGTTATGCTGAGACTGTACAGCTTTTCGTATAGCAGCCAGTAAAACAAGGGGCCTCCAGAGCCGTCGTAAGGCTGGTTTCAGCTTGATTTTACTAGGCCGGAGAGCATTCTGGCTGTGGAAGCCCAAGGATTTAGCCAGGGCCTATTGCCTGTTGAGTGCCTCGATGGCCCGCTCCAGATGCACGTCGCGGGAGCCTTTCACCAGCGCCACATCGCCTTTGCACAGGTTCTGCCTGAACCAGCGGCCTGCGGCTTCGGCGCCGGGAGATTGGGACGTAACCATCCGCCCTCAGTGCAGTGGATAAGCGCCGGGCGTCTTTGCCTCCTCTTCGTTCCATCCCAGAAGCGAGCGAACCTCGGGAGGAAGGAAGTTCCTGGCGGGCGCATTCGGCAGCGCACGCTGCAGCTCGAAATGCCCCAGGTCGGGCCCTTTCAGAACCGAGCGGGGAGAACGATCGATCTGAACGCCGTTTGTTTCGAATGCTGGCTCGAGCTTGCGGAATTCATCGAGCGAGGCAAGCCGCGTGGTGCAGTTCTCCCCCTCCGACGGGGCATAGACAATCAGCGGCGCCGGCGCGCCGGAGGCGGTGGATGAGGCGCGGAGATAGACGTTTCCGTCGACCTCCGTTGCCTGCGCATTCTTGAGCTTGTCGCAGAGCGAGGGCGGCCACTGCAAAAACTCCAGCAGCGGATCATGATACGAATCCGAAGCCGCCATCAGGTTATGGAGAAAGATATGGCCATCACGCTGTTCCAGGCCTGGCCCGGTGGTGACATGCCAGTCGAAGGTGTCGCCCGCGGCCACTCGGTCATTCCGCTCAAAGGATACGCACGCATTGAAGAAGGTGTTGTTATAGGCATGAACGTCCGCCGAGTTCAGCACGCGCAGTCCGTGGTGGGAATTCACCACAACATTGCCGGCGATGGTGGCTCCGCGCGAGATCTCGATGAAGATGCCGTCGAGCGCGTTTTCCACATAGTTGTCGACGATCACCGCGTCGCGGTTGCCCACGTCATACCATACGCCGTTCGAGTAAGGCTGCTCCAGAATCAGGTTGTCGCGGAAGGTGACGCGATGGGTCTGGTTGAAGATCTTCACTGCAGAGGGAAAGTAGCCGGTCAGTTGCTTAATGTTGTTCCGGCGGATGATGTTCCTCTCCAGCAGCACATCCGACGAACCGATAACGTAGATGCCTTCCGTGCCGGTATCGCTGACCAGCGAGTTGCGGATGATCAATCCGTCGCCGCGGAAGTAGCCCGCCACACGTGAGCAATAGGTAATGGTGACATTCTCGATCAGCGTATTCCTGACCTCTTTGCCATAGGTCGCCGGATCGGAGATACCTACGGGCTCGTTGGTGGGTTCGTCGGCCGAGGTGAAGTGCTTCTTGCCCTCAATCTCCAGTGCGCGATATGCATACTGCGTGAAGGTGATGCCGCGAATCACCGGCCCTTTTCCATCCGAGACCTTGCCGTGCGTGGGCGCTGCGGTCCTCACCAGTGCGCTGTCCCAGGCGGTGATCTCCACCTGCCGGTGCGTGGGGTCCATCCCGATATACACGAATCCGTTTTTGTAATCGATATAGAAGGAATGCGGGTCTAGCTCACCCTCCCAACCTTTGGATATGAGAAGCTCTCCATCAACGAAGACCATATCGTTGTTGAAGCGGTGCAGAGGCGTGTTCACGCCCTCGCGCTTGCGATTCCACCAGGGCAGAGGCTCCGCCGGAAAGAGATGGGACCATTTGGTTCGCCAGACGTTGTTGGGCAAAGCCTCCCATTGCGTTGCAATCTTAGTGCCTTTGAGGACGGGATGCTCTTCTTCGTAGGGCTGTATCGTGATGCCCTGATTCAGCACCAGGCCGCCGGTTCTGTAAAGGCCGCCGCGCAGAACGATGGCGTCGCCGGTCACCACGCGCTCCATGGCCGCCTCGATGGTGGTGGGATGAGCGAGCTCGGCGCCGGCCGCATCGGCCTTTCCGTCAGGCGCAACGAAGTACACCTTTCCGGTTTTGGGGGTCTCATAGCGCTGGTCGATCGGGCCGTAAGGCCCTCCGGAAGGCTGTGCGTACACCAACCCGGCAACGAAGAAGAGCGCGAGAAAACGGATAATGCGAAGAGTCTGCAAGGAATCTCCTTTGTGTTGACCTTTGCCTGGCGCCTTACCTGGTGAAAAAACGCGTCTAGGCGCAACGGACCGCGTGTTTATTGTAGGGTATTCAGCCAATTTGGGAACTTAGATGCTTAGTTGGGTTTCGGCCGCCTGGTTAGTACCTCGATGGCCCGCTCAAGATGCACGCCGCGGGAGCCTTTCACCAGTGCCACATCGCCTTTGCGCAGATTCTGCTTGAGCCAGCGGCCAGCGGCGTCGGCATCGGGCAAAAACAGCGCCGCGACTCCACCTGCACAGGCGGCGGCAGCCAGGTGCTCGGCGTTGCCCTGAACGCCGACAACCAGGTCGATGCCGGCCTCGGCGGCGGTACGGCCAGCTTCGGCGTGAAGCGCAGGACCGTGCTCGCCCATCTCCAGCATCTCGCCGGCCACCAGAATTCTGCGCTTTGCGGGACGCGCAGCCAGGGTGCGGATCATGGAGCGAAGCGCCTCGGGGTTGGAGTTATAGCAGTCGTTCAAAATTGTCGCGCCGTTTATCTGAAGCACTTCGCCGCGCTTGTCGCCCGCGCTGAGCGATTGGAGCGCGACAGCGGCTGCCTCCAGCTCGACACCCGCTTCGAGCGCGACTGCCAGACCCGCCAGGGCGTTCATTGCATTGTGGGTTCCCAGCAGGTTGAGTGTGAGTTGGCCTTCGCTCCCCCCGTCTCGATAGCGCATGTGCAGGCCGGCCAGATCCTCCCTCGCTTCGAGAAGCTGCAGATTAGCTAACGGACCTGAGCCAAAGTAAACCGTGCGCCCGTGAAAGTCGCGGCCAAACTGTGAGACGTAGGGGTCGTCGCAGTTGAGAAAGATCGCGCCATTGTCCGGCAGCGCGTCTACTAACTCGAATTTTGCGCGTGCAATGCCGGCCTGCCCGTCGGCAAAGTTCTCAATGTGCGCCGTTCCCACGTTGGTGATCACGCCCCAGTCAGGCGCGGCAATCAGCGCCAGTGCGGCGATTTCACCGGGATGGTTCATGCCCATCTCGATCACTGCGAACTCGTGCTCCGGTTCAAGGCGCAGCAGTTGCAGGGGCAGGCCATAGTTATTGTTGAGATTGCCCTTAGACTTGAAGACGTTGAACTTTGCGCCCAGAGCTGCGGCAATCGCTTCCTTGGTGGTTGTCTTTCCAGCCGAGCCGGTGACGGCCACCACGCGCTTGCCCCACTGGCGGCGAACATGCGTAGCCAGGGTCTGCAGGGCAAGAAGCGGATCTTCGGTGATGAGCATCGGCGCAGCCAGAGCGGCGTCAGGCAGGGTGGCGACCCGCGCGCGTGAAACCACCGCTGCCAGGGCGCCACGCTTAATAGCGTTAGCGACAAAGTCGTGGCCGTCGTGCCGTTGCCCGCGCACGGCGAAAAACAGCTCGCCCTCGGTCACGGTGCGCGAATCGATTGAGTAGCCGCGCGTCATCAGCGCTCCGGCATTTGCCGTGCTGGCCGGCGCCTCCAGCACCGCGCCCGCGCCGATAGCCGCTTCTGCGAGTGTTAGATTCATTCGCTTCCACCATAGCCCATTTCGCCGAGCGCGGAAAGAGCAATCTTGACATCGTCGAAGGGAATCGTACGATCGGCGAGAATCTGCACCTTCTCGTGGCCCTTACCGGCTATCAAAACCACGTCGCCCGGCTTAGCCTCCCGAAGCGCCAGGCGAATGGCGGTGGTGCGGTCCGGCTCGATGATATAGCGGACCGGATTGCCGAGGGGGCTCGCCTTCAGTCCCGGCTCAATTTCGGCCAGAATCGCCAGCGGTTCCTCGGAGCGGGGGTTGTCGCTGGTGGCCACCACGAAGTCGCTACCCTTCCCCGCCGCCATGCCCATCTTCGGCCTCTTGGTGCGGTCGCGGTCGCCGCCGCAGCCGAAGAGCGTGATGACGCGGCCGCCGGTTTGCGCGGTCATCTGCCGCGCCAGAGCCGTCAGATTGAGCAATGCGTCGTCGGTGTGGGCATAATCCACGATTACCGTGAAGGGCTGGCCGGCATCGACGGATTGAAAGCGGCCGGGAACAGGCTGGAGGTTTGGAACAAACTCGACCAGATCGGCAAACGGCACGCCGCGCGCGTGAGCTGCGGTAAAGGCAGCCAGCAGATTATAGATGTTCACTTCGCCGGCCAGCCTCGATGTAACTTTGGCCGCCCCGGCCGGGGTTGCGAGTTCGAGCACTGCGCCAGAGGGCATGAGCGTGTAAGAGGTGGCGCGCCAGTCGCCCTGGCCAATTCCATACGTCCGGACTTCAGCGCCAGCCTTTGCGGCTGCTTCAGCCAGTTCGGGAGCGTAAGGGTCATGAGCGTTGATCACGGCGACGCGCGGAGCCGGGTAGACCGTGCCGTCGAAGAGCAGCCGCTTGGCGGCAAAATACTTCTCCATGGTTTCGTGATAGTCGAGATGGTCGCGGGTGAGGTTGGTGAAGACTGCCACGTCAAAGTTGATTCCCGCCGCCCTGCCCTGGTCGAGACCGTGGCTGGAGACCTCGGTGACCAGCTCGGTGGCGCCGCGTGTAACTCCCTCGGCCATCAACTCAAATAGGTCTCTTGACTCGGGGGTGGTGTGAACGGATGGGCGTACTTCGCCGGCCACGTGGTACTCGATGGTGCCGATGAGCACGGTCCTGCGCGCAGCGGCGTTCAGCAGCGCCTCGATCAAGAACGCCGTGGTCGTCTTGCCGTTGGTTCCGGTGATTCCCGTAGCCGCGAGCTTGCGCTCTGGGTGGTCGAAAAATGCTGCTGATGCCTGGGCGAGAGCGCGACGGCCGTGTTCCACTTCCAGGACAGGCATCCCCGGCGCAAAGACCAGCAGGTGGTCAAACATCTGCGACGAGTCGGTGATAACGCCCAAAGCCCCTGCGGCGATTGCTTTCTCGACGTAGCGATTGCCGTCAGTCGAGCCGCCCTTCATGGCAACAAAAACCGCGCCGGGGCGCACCCGCCGCGAGTCGTACTCGACGCCCGTCACCGGCTGGCTGGAGTCTCCGCCCGCGCCCACCGCCGTCACTTCCGCAATGAGTTCCTTCCAGTCCATCACGAATTCCATTGTAGATTGTTGGAGAGCAGAGGATTTCACGGGTATTTTTCGACGAACGCTGCCAGACTGTCCAGAAACGATCGACTGCCTTCCGGACCGTTTTCATCTCCGCTGCAAAGAAGCGCTGATAATGCGGCTTTCATTTCCTCGTACTGCAAAGAGGCCTCGCTCTCGATACTGAAAAAACGAGTATGCAACATGCAGCCATAGATGCCGCAGGTGATGGCGAAGAGCGCTGCGCTCGTATCGCGCTCCAAGGTGATCCGCGCTCCCATCGTATGCTCTTCATCGCGCACGATTACGCCGCTCTCCGACCCTTTCTGGCCAAGAGTGGCGCCCTTGTCGAACGAATACCAGGATATTTCCGTCATGCCTAAGCTTAGCGCAGCAATGGGTTAATCAATATGATGAATTGTTCCAGCAAAACACTTACGCTCTTGACATGCAACCATATAGTTGCCTAACATAAACGCAATGGGCGCTGATGTAGATAAGGTCTTCAAGGCGCTCGCGGCTCCCGAACGCCGGCTGTTGCTGGATCGGCTGCGGGCGGATAACGGGCAAACCCTGGGACAGCTTTGCCAACACCTGGACATGACCCGCCAGGCAGTGACAAAACACCTTCGACTGCTGGAACAGGCGACGCTGGTCGTCAGCATCCGGCGTGGCCGCGAGAAGTTGCACTACCTGAATCCGATGCCGATCCACGAGATTGCCGAGCGGTGGATCGACAAATACGAGCGGGGACGCTTGCGCGCTCTCGCCGAACTCAAAGCAAAATTGGAGGGAGAAAACAATGGCTGAATCTCAATTTGTGTATGTGACTTATATCCGCACGACTGCGGAGAAACTTTGGCGGGCGCTGATCGAACCCGAATTCACGCGCCGGTACTGGCACGACACGATCCAGGAATCCGAATGGAAGCCGGGCGCATCGTGGCGGATCGTAACGCCCGATGGGCGCACAGCCGACAGTGGCGAAGTGGTAGAGATTGTGCCGTACCGTAGGCTGGTTTTAACGTGGCTCCATCATCTTCATCCCGAGGCAAAGGCAGAGGGCTACTCTCGTCTGACCTATACACTCGAAGAGATGGGCGATGTGGTCAAGCTCACCGTGCTGCATGAGATGGACAAGAGCGGCTCAACGCTCATCAAAGCAATTTCGGGCGGATGGCCGATGATTCTTGCCAGCCTCAAAAGTCTGTTGGAGACAGGTCAATCGCTGGAAGCTACTCACCGCTGGCCGCAGGGGATGTAGGCAGCCCGATTTGTGTGGATGCGCATCAGCGGCCACAGCGTACGACAATCTTTGTTCCCGGCGCCACCATCGTTCCCGCTGCGGGGGCTTGTTCGCGCACCGTGCCGTTGCCTGTGATTTGCACTTCAAGGCCGGCGGCCGCGGCCTGCTCGATGACCTTGCGCACCGGCAGACCAATCAGCGCGGGAACGCGCAAAGTCTTTTCGTTGGCGACCGTAACGGTCGTATTGACCGGCGGAGATGCCGTTTGCGGTTTCGCGTTGACGGGCTGCGGTGACTGGGCCAGAGCGTTTGCGGCTGCACCAGCGGGCTTAACACCGGTCTGGGATGGGCCCGCGGTGGCTGGCTGAGATGCAGCCGGCGGTTGGTTTGATTTCGCGGTCTGGTTGGCAAGCGTACTCAACGGATCGTCACTGGGCAGGTTGTTGGCCGCGGCATACAGCGCGTTGATGTCGCTGGTCTCTGCATGTGCGTCGTCTTCATTCACCTGCAAATCGGCCTTGGATAAAGCGCGATGCTGGCGCAGATCGATGTCGTGGGGAACGGCGAGATATTCCAGAACCTGCTGCGCGACCTCGGCAAAGACCGGAGCGGAGACAGTCGCGCCATAGTAATTTCCCTTGGGCGAATCAATAACCACGGCCACGGCGATGACTGGATTGTTGACCGGCGCAATGCCGGCAAACGAAGCGATGTGTAGTGTCTTCGAGTAGAGGCCTGTGGCAGGATCGATTTTTTGCGCAGTGCCGGTCTTGCCGCCGGAGGAGTAGCCGTCTAGTTGCGCCTGCTTGCCGGTACCATAGAGGACCACACCCTCCATCATCTTGCGCATCTGCGCAGCGGTCATGGTAGAGAGGACGCGATGCGCTCCGGGAGGCAGCGGATTAGGCAGATCTCCTCCCGGCTTGAAGGGCATCGGCGTCTGCGGCGCCACCTGTGGTGAGGTTGGTGTTCTTCCATTGGCCGCCACTTCTACCTGCCCCGGCATCAGCATGTGCGGCGGCAGATAGACGCCGCCATTGGCGATTGTCGAAACCATTGTGACGAGTTGAATCGGCGTAACGCCGATCTCCTGGCCTATAGCAACTGAGCCGACGGACGAAGCGCTCCATTTATCCACCGTCTGGAGCAATCCTCGGGTTTCGCCGGGCATTTCAGCGCCGGTTCGGCTGCCAAAGCCAAAATCGCGGACGTACTGATAGAACCGTTCCTGGCCTACCTTGAGGGCCAGCTTGACGGCGGCCACGTCGCTGGATTTGGCCAGCGCCTGCGAAACAGTGACTTTGCCCAGGGCGCCTTCGCTCTTGTCGTCGTGAATGATGCGGCCAGCCAGGGTAATCTTGCCGCCCTGGCAGTCGATGATGCTGTCGGGCGTGACTGCCTGTTGCTCCAGCGCCGCCGAATAGGTAACCAGCTTGAAAACCGAGCCGGGCTCATAGACATCACTGACCGCGTGGTTGCGCAGCAGCTCGGGTGTGGCGTGGCGGAATAGGTTGGGGTTGAAGGTGGGGCGAATGGCCAACGCCAGAATCTGCCCGGTGTGCACGTCCTGGATAACCACCGTGCCGCTGGCCGCCTGCGTGCGTGCCATGGCGTGGTCCAGCGCCCGCTCGGCTATAAACTGAATATTCTCGTCAATGGTCAATACCAGGTTTCTGCCCGGCTGAGGATCACGCTCGCTGGAGCCGAGCACGTGGCGTCGCGCATCCAGGGCCGTATACATGCGGCCGGAAACTCCGTGCAACTGCGGCTCGAACTTCTGCTCCAGGCCTCCCAGCCCTTTGTCATCCATGCCCACATAACCCAGCACCTGCGCGGCAATCTCGTTGTCCGGGTAAAAGCGCTGAAATTCTTTTTGAAAGTAGATGCCCTTCAGATCCTGCGCCTTGATAAGCTCTTTGACGCGCGCTGAAGTCTCTGCGGTGACGCGGCGGGCGATCCAGGCAAAGCTGCGCCCTGTCGATAGGCGGGCGGTAATCTGCTCCTCGGAGGTTTGCGCGTCGTCGGGATCGGTGTGGACGATCGCGGCCAGAGCATGAGCGGCTGCCTGTTTATCCGCAATCTCCGTAGGCACGGCAAAGATGGAGTCCACCTGCACGGTTATCGCCAGCTCGCGCAGGTTGCGGTCGTAGAGCATGCCTCGCTGCGGCGCCACGTCAAAGATGCTCTGCTGCTGCCGCTGGGCGCGCTCCAGGAATTCGCCATGGTTAACCACCTGAAGCCAGAAAAGGCGAACGGCAATCAGGATTGCCCATGCAAGAAAAAACATGCATATAAGCCAGAATCTTACTCGCTTGAGAGACTTAACACGAGGCGCAGTGTTGTGATTCCAGCTGGGTCGGACGGCGGAAGGCATGGACAATCGCTCCATATTGAGCTCTTAGCTACAAACAACTTGATGCTGTTATTCCGCCTATTGCGCAGGGGAAACCGGAGGAACAGCTTGCGCAAGGGCTGGTGCAGAGGCATCAAGCGGCGCGACTGGACGAACCACCTGGCCCGGCTTTGGCTCAGCAAGACCCAGCTCACGGGCTAGTTTGTCTATGCGGGCAGGCTCAGTAAGCTGTGCCTCCGACAAATGCAACTGGCGATTCTCCTCGCGCAACTGCTCGCGCAAATGTTTCTCCGACTCGATCTGGTAGCCGCTCATTCTAACGCTGAGGTGCTGTAATCCGTAAAGCATGGTCAGCGAGAAGAGAATAGTAACTGCCGCGGAAAACAAGCGAATCTGGCGGGGCTGGGCCGGATCGGGCGTCAGGACCAGCCGGCTGTTATCAAAGCTCTTGGGGAAAGCATACTCCGGCGTGCGCATGCGCCGCCTCAGTTCAACTTGCTTAGCTAATAACTCGGCGTTATGCTCTTCGATACGCGCGCTCCAGCTTTTACCCGTATCGAGATAGGTTGTTGTAAGTGCCGCCATGGTTACCTCCCAGCTTCTAACTGCAATCCCCGTCCCGTTTTCACTTACATAATGCTGTATAATTAGTAACTGAAAGCTAGAAACCAGTTACTTTTCTTTCTGCTGCCCTTAACTTTGCACTGCGTGAGCGAGGATTACGCTCTAACTCGTTTTCGCCGGCGGTAACTGGCTTTTTGGTTAGAATCTCCCAGATTCCCTCTCTTGCGCCTTCTCTTAAACTGTCTTTCGCGATACGATCTTCCAATGAATGAAAGCAGATAACAACCATTCTTGCGGAGGGCTTAAGCAACTTAGGCGCTGCCTCCAGTAAAGTACGAATCTCATCTAACTCGTGATTCACATAAATTCTGATGGCCTGAAATGTTTTTACAACCGCTGAACTGATTCGCTCATGTTTCATAGCCGGGGCGGCTGATGTTACAATCCGAACTAACTGACCCGTAGTAGTAACAGGCCGCCCGCGAACTATGACTCTGGCGATTCTCCGCGACCTCCTTTCCTCTCCATATTCGTAAATGAGGTCCGCTAACTCACGTTCTGTGGCCTCGTTTACCACCTGTTCAGCGGTTAGTCCGGAACGCGAATCCATTCGCATCAATAACGGACCGTCCGCCATGAAACTAAAACCTTTTGCAGCCTCATCCAGTTGCATGCTGCTAACGCCAAAGTCTGCTATCAAGCCATCTACCGAAGCCGGCGGCAAATGCTTCGCTATTGAGCTGAAAGCATCGCCGATCAAAGTAACTCGTGGCGCCTGATTGCCTAACTCCCGGCAAACTCCGTCTAACTTCGCCTTGGCCAGCTCCATCGCATCGGCGTCCCATTCAAACCCGATCAGATGCCCTTCAGCGCCCAGCAGCCTGGCAATTCCGGCCGCGTGCCCTGCAAGGCCAACTGTGCAATCCACCACCGTGGTCCCAGGACGCACCCGGAGAAAACTTATTGATTCTTCAAATAACACGGGCGCATGTTTTTCCTTCGAGTTCGCCATGCGCACCCCCTGGGGGGTTGTCACTGTCCACTGTGCCGCCTGAGAATCGCCGCCAGTGACTGGCGATCCTCCGCTGTCAATGCATTGGCCTGTAAACGCTCTTCGAAAACCTCGAGGTTATGAACCTCCAGGTAGTGCAGCTTCCCGAGCACTGCGACTTCCGCGTCCAGCTTGGCCTTTCCGCGCAGAATTTGTGGCAGCAAGATTCTTCCCTCGCTGTCCATCTCCACCTGCTGGCCGTAGTAGCTGGTCAGATTCAGGTACTTCTCCACCGCCGCGTCCATGGTGCTGGATTCAGCCAACAGTGCTTCCTGCTTTTCCCACTCCGGCAACGGCCATATTTGCGCGCTCTCGCCATCCGTCGAGGTCACGTAGAACTGAACCACGTATTGCGCGTCCACCAGCAGCTTGAAGGCAGCCGGCATCTTCAGCCGACCCTTGGGGTCCACCTTCGCCGGATGGTTTCCACGGAATACCGCCATGCCTTCCTGCCTCTTGCGGCTGGTTCCTGTCCCCTGCCGCAACCTATGCCCTTCCCTGTGCCGTTGTTCTCCGGTTGCCTAGCCTGATTCCCCAACCGGTACGGCATTTAAAAACGCTGTAAACTGTGAACTGTGGAAGAAAATCGGCTAAGAGTCTTGAAAGCGGCCGTCGTACTCCACAAAGGTTCACAAAAGATTACTAAAAACCACTTTTGACCACTTTTGATGGTAAGCCCTGTCTTGTCTCTCTGCAAGAGGAAAATGGAGCTAACCTCAAAAAAAAGAAGGGTGTTGATCGGAAGAAGATTGGAGGGGCTGGAATCAATTCAACTAATAGGCAGAAATATCCTAAATACCACAATATGTAGTGGTTATTGCTTAGGTTCAAGCGTTTGACAGAAGATGTGATCTATGATAGAAGAAAAGGCGAATATTGCAAGTTTTCCACAGTCGCATTCCATAAGAATGCTCTACCCCACATCCGGCAGATTGCTTCCTGATTCTTGAGTATGCTTTCCGCGCGCGATCACCATTTTCAAGAGATACAAGAATACCAACACATTCACCGTCAACAGTCCGAAGCGGACCAGCGTGAGACGGCGAAAGATCTCGAATACCTCCCAGGGCAGGAAGGAAGCGGTGATGAGCAGGGTGAGGTACTCGGCCCAGGCTTTTTCAAGATAGAGGCCGATTCCCTCCACCAAGTCTAGGCCGGCGTAGATAAAAACCACCGCGCCGATTCGCCTGAGTAGCCGGTCATCAATCAGCGAAGCCTTTTCCAGCAGAAAGTTAACGAAGCGTGACTCGGGATTAAAGCGCATGTGGTAGGCCACTCTCTCCAGCACATCACCGATATCCTTATGCAGCAGCTTCAGAGCACCCACGCCGATGGACGCAAAAAGCAATGCCTGCCCCAGCTTGAAGACTGCGATAAGAATGAGGCCCATATTGTGCCGCCGATGCGGTTGGGAGAGCCGGGATGGGGAGTTGGTCATGGCTTTTGGGGAAATCTGCTCATCGCTCCTGCCTGACTCTACGTTAACTGATGTGCGGCGGTTCTGTTTGCTCTCCGGCCAGAAGATGCAAATCTGGAACAGGCATCACTGTTTCAAGTTCAGCAGCGCTTCGCGGTCGATCACATTGCCATCCATGATGATGGTGGAGATGCGGCGCGCGTTCCAGATGTTCAGTGTGGGGTCGCCGTCGACAACCAAAATATCTGCCCGGCGGTTTGGAGCGATCAAGCCCAATTCGTTCCAGTTGAACTGGAGGCTGTAGTTGTTGGTGGCAGCGGCCAGCGCTTCGCGCGGTGAAAGTCCCAGACGCACCAGCAGTTCCAGCTCAGTGTGCATGGAGATGCCGGGCAAGGAACCTTGAACCGGCGCTCCCGAGGCTGCCAAATAGTGCGGATAGGCGGAGAACAGGGTTTCGTTGATGCGCCACAACCGCAGGGCCGACTGGTCGGCCTTCTTGCGCAGACCTTCTTCCAGGTAGCGCTGCCCTATCGCGGGTAAGTGCCGGGTCCATGGCGAGAGTGGATAGTCTATCTCTCCCGTTTCGCGATTGACTGTGTTATAGACGCGCGCTGGGTCGAGCAGTGCCGCCGCCGGCTCCTTCCACAGATTGCGATGCTCCGGCAACTGCGCATAATAGATGCTAAAGGTGGGCATGAGTGCGGCGTGATGGGTTGCCAGAAAGTGGGCGTAATCATGCAGGTGCGGATCGGTGGGGGGCACACGCTCCATGTAGTCGTAAGCTGTGGTTGCGGCCGGGCCCTCGTAGTTTTCCGCCAGCGGACGCTGCAACTCGTCAGGGATAACGCCTAGCTCATAGCGTCCCATGTGGACAAGTACATCCACGCCAGCTTCTACGCCCACCTCGTAGGGGGTGGCAACGAACTCGCCATAGGTAGCCAGGCCCAACTGACGGGCACGAGCCATGATCCACTGGGCATTGGCAGCGGTGACGTTGCGGCCAAGTAATACAGCCCGTGTCCCCAGCCGCGCGGTGTCTGTGAGCTGGCGGAGGGTGTCTTCAGGACTCAATTCGACCGGACGGCTATTCTGTCGAAGCTTGAGAACCCACTCCGGACGCTTAGCCAAAAGGCTCCAGTTGTCGGTTGAGCCGACTGAGTCTATCAGATAAAGGTGAGGGCTAGTCGATGCAGAAGTATCAACGACGCCGCGGCGGAAGTCGCTGACAGCAACCACGGTGGTGACGCCCATATAGAGAAATGCGTTGGCCTGGCCTTGCGAGTTCATGCCGGCAAAGCCGTCGACGAGTCCGGGAATTAGGAACTTGCCGGTGCAGTCGATGACCCGCGCGCCCTTGGGGATGGAGACGGCCATGCGCGAACCCACATCTGTGATGCGGCCATCTCGAATGATGACGATAGCGTCGGGCAGGTCTTTTGCCGATGCGCCCCATTCCGTCACGTCCACCACCGTGCCGCCGACAAGCACCAGCGGTACCGGTATGGGATTTTTGTTTACAAATGGAGATGGAGCTTGCGGCCAGGCGAGTTGTGCGGCCAGCACCAATGCAACGGCGCCCAGCAATAGGTGACCGAAAGCTTTCATAGAAATAGTGGTCTTTGAAGAATTGTCGCACAACGGCGCGAAGGCGCGGAACCAACGCAGGACTCCAAACATGACAGGAGTATCTGCATTGCAACGGCAAATGGAGCCTATGGATTTTTCAGGCTTCGACATAACTCCTTCGAGGCAGTAATGCGCTTGCGTTGAAAGGGCGAGGCTTGAGCCTGGGCCGGTTACGGCGTGCTTTCTCTCTTGCGCTGGGTGAGTATTGAGGACTTGCGGCGGTCCTTGCTGGCAATATCAATCTGCTTCCAAAATCCCACAAAGTAGTCGATGGCGGAGATGGAGGAGACCAGCACCGTGAAATAGATGGCGGCAATGGCAATCCACCTGACCGGAATAATGAGCATGCCGAACTGCCACTGGTCCCAGCCATGGGCCAGGATGGCGGAAACTACGCACACAATCTGGACAACTGTCTTGAGCTTGCCCAGGTCGCTGGCCTGGATGGTGAAACCCTCCGACGAGGCAATCGTGCGCAGGCCGCTGATGAGAAACTCGCGGCCGATGATGACCACAACGATCCAGACCTTGACCACGTCGGGGTTGTAGGCCACCAGGGCAATCAGTGCGCCAGCCACCATGATCTTGTCGGCGATGGGGTCCAGCAGCACGCCCACGGTGGTAATCTGCCCGCGCTTGCGGGCCAGATAGCCGTCCAGGCCGTCGGTAATCGAGGCCAGCACGAACAGAACCGAGGCTGTAATCTCCTGTGCGCCATGTGCATGCCAGGGGAAATGCGGCGTCAGAATCCATAGAAACAGCGGGATCATAATGATCCGGCTCATCGTGATGGAGTTGGGCAGGTTCATGCGCTCGCGCCACACCGTCGCGTCTCTGGAGGCGTGAGTCCATTATTGCATTGCGGGGCAAACCGGCGTCGCGCGTCCTGATTTGCGCCGCGCATAAATACAAAGCGGGATGAGCCAACAGCACATCCCGCTTTGGTTGGAGCGTTATTGAAGCACGTCAGTCGCTCCTCACTTCTTCGGCTTCGACACGCTCAGCGGAGAGGAGGAAACCAGAAACATGGCTTCGTCGCTGTCGATCGGATCAAGCTTCCAGTCAGACAGGCTTCGCGTTTCAATTAACCCCAACAGATAGTAATAGACTTTTCCCGGCTCTGCCGTCAGATGCGCCAGCACGACATACTGATCGAAGCGAGAGTGCCACATAGTAGCGCAAAGATGATGTTCTCCCGGCTCGATGGAGACGGAGAAATAGGAGTTGTGCTTGTTCGCTCCCACCCATGCTCCGTCAATTCCGAGCCTTGACGTTGTATAGGTGTTAAGCATGTCTGTATTGACGGTCTGGATGAAGTAAATCCGCGCCTTTCCCGTCTCGGGCTGCACCAGCGTATGTTGGGATCTGTCCAGCTTCACCTCGAAATCTACCTTCCCGGGGCCGCAGGCCGCTGGAAGCCTTGTATTCGGTGTCTGTGCCAATGCGGATGCCGTGAAAAGCAATGCAACAAGAGCGATTTTCATAGTTCTCCTCCTGGGGAATCATAACTCTTCCATTCATGCAAATAGCGACATGCAAGAATAGTTGCGCGGCGGCAAAAATATACAGCGGCACAGGCCCGTAGCCCATCCCGCTTAGATTGTGATAGTCAGTTAACCAGATCCGCGATCGCCTATGCGAGCAAATAGCGAGCAGTTGGCCCCACCGCAGGTGGCGATTGGCCGCACCGCAAGTGCCCGCAGGTGGTTATGCGTAGATGCCGCGCTGGCGAATTGTCTGAGCCACCCGGTCAATGGCCAGCATATAAGCGGCAATGCGGTTATTCACGTTGTGAGCCTCTGAATAGCGCACCACATCGTCAAAGCTGTCGCGCAGGATGCTTTCCATCCGCTCGTTGACGTCGGCTTCCTTCCAGAAGTAACCCTGCCGATCCTGCACCCACTCGAAATAACTGGCCGTGACGCCGCCGGCATTGGCCAGGATGTCGGGCATGACGAAGATGCGCTTTTCGGCCAGTATCTCGTCGGCCACCGCGGTAGTGGGGCCGTTAGCGCCCTCAACGACAATCTTAGCCTTGATCTGGCTGGCGTTACGGCTGGTGATCACGTTCTCCCGGGCCGCGGGGATTAGAATCTCGCAATCAGAAACCAGCAACTCCTCGCTGGGCGTGGCCTCGGCGCCGCGGAAACCCAGGATGGTCGAGTTCTGCAGCTTGTACTTGAGCAACTGGTGAATGTCGATGCCTTGGGGGTTTGACAGGCCGCCGTCGAATTCCGCGATGCCCACGATCTTGTAGCCGCGCTCCATCATCAGGCGGGCAGCATTGGCGCCCACGTTACCGAAGCCCTGGATAACCACCCGGCAGCCGTCGATGGGCATTTTCAGGTAGCGCATGCTTTCGTCGCAGATCACCTGCACGCCGCGCCCGGTGGCCTCGGTCCGGCCGCGCGAGCCGCCCAGGTTCAACGGCTTTCCTGTAACCACGCTGGTGACGGTGTGTCCCTCGTGCATCGAGTAGGTGTCCATGATCCAGGCCATGGTCTGCTCGTTGGTGTTCATGTCGGGCGCGGGAACGTCCTTCTCCGGCCCGATGATGTCGATAATCTCCGAAGTGTAGCGGCGGGTCATGCGCTCCAGCTCGCCCCGGCTCATATTTTTGGGATCGCAGATAACCCCGCCCTTGGCGCCGCCGAAGGGAATGTTCACCACCGCGCACTTCCATGTCATCCAACTGGCCAACGCGCGCACCTCGTCCAGGCTTACGTCTGGCGCATACCGGATGCCACCCTTGCCGGGACCGCGTGCAATGGAGTGCTGCACCCGGAAACCGGTGAACATCTCCATGTGGCCGTTGTCCATGGAGACGGGAAAGTGCACAATCAACTCGCGTCCAGGAGTGCGCAGCATCTTCCACAAACCCTCTTCCAGGTTCAGTTTGCGCGCCGCAAAGTCAAATCGAGCCGCCTGGGCTTCCCAGGGATTAATCTCCTGCTCAAGGGATACCGATGCCATAGTCTTCTCCAATTCTGTTGGCCATGCCTTCCCGGCGTTGCTGCGGGAAGAGCGCCCATCAACCATGATAGACGCGGAGGGTATGACTTACTTCTTGGGTTTCTCGGCCAGAACCAACCAATCATGAGTTGGTTCCATTGCGCGGAAGAATTCTGGGTCGTGGAGATGGTAGAGGACATGCCGAAACTCTTCCCGTATATCCAGCAATAGGTCCTCGAGTTGTTCTCCTTGTACGGACGGATCAGCCAACTTGGGCAACTGTTCATCAAGGAAAACCCGTAACGACTCTTCCAAGTCAGAAAAAGCATGAACAAGAGTTCCGGCCTCTTCCGAACCGAACCTAACAAGAACTGGGCAGCTTGCGAGTCGTTCTCTGAGGTTATCGAGCCGCTCACGTTTTTGCAGTAGAAGTTCACTCATAAATCACCTCAGTATATCCTTGACGTTCCAGGTAAGATTGCCCATCAACCATGATAGACGCGGAAGCTCCTCGTCGTAGCCAGCAATTACACTTAAACTGTGAAGTCCTCTTCCCAGCCCGTCCAGCCCAGCCGCAAGGAATTCCTCGCGCTTGCTCGCGACCACACGCTGGTTCCCGTCTGCCGCATCCTGACCGCCGACCTGGAAACGCCTGTTTCTGCCTTTCTGCGCGCCGCATGGCCGGAGCGCGAGTGTTTCATGCTCGAATCGGTGGAGAACGGCGAGCAGGTGGGCCGTTACACCTTCATCGGCCTGACGCCCTTCAAGCGCATCGTGGCGCGGGGCCGCGATATCACCATTACCGAGGGCAGGAAGGTCGTCCAGTTTGAGGGCGACATCTTTGCCGTGCTGCGGCGGGCGCTCAGCGGACACAAGCCGGCGCGGCTGCAAGGGTTGCCGCCCTTTACCGCCGGAGCCGTGGGCTTCTTCTCCTACGATACCGTCCGCCAGATCGAGCGGCTGCCCTGTCTGGCCAAGGACGAACTGGGCGTTCCTGACGCATGCCTGCTCTTCTTTGACGAGGTGCTGGCCTTTGACCACGTGCGCAAGGAACTTTGGCTGGTTGTAACGGCCGACGTAATGCGCGGCAAGCCTGCCATCGCATTTGACAAGGCCATTCAGCGGCTCGACCGGCTGGAAAAACGGCTCTCCCAACCGCTACCCCGTCTGGCAGAACACAAAGCCAGGGGCACTATGCAGGTGCGGCACCGCACCTCGAAAAATGATTTTCTGGCTGCCGTCAGCCGTACCAAGGAGTACATCAAGGCAGGCGACATTTTTCAGGCAGTCATCTCGCAGCGCTTCGACATGGAGCCGGAGGCCGACAGCTTCCAGGTCTATCGCGCTCTGCGCACCGTAAACCCCAGCCCCTACATGTTTTTCCTGCGCTTTGCGCCGGAGGGGCCTCTGGGCGGGCAGCCAGACGACGCAAAGAAGCTCTCCAAAAAGGGAAAAGCGCCCACGGCGCAAACCCTGGAGCTAGCTGGCTCCTCGCCGGAGCTGTTGGTGCGCGTGCATCAGGGCAGGGTGGAGTACCGGCCCATTGCTGGCACGCGCCCCCGCGGGGCCACGGAGGCCGAGGACCAGGCTCTGGCCGACGAAATGCTCTCCGATGAAAAGGAACGCGCCGAGCACGTGATGCTGGTGGACCTGGGCCGCAACGACGTGGGCCGCGTAAGCCAGTTCGGTTCGGTGAAGGTGGACAGGCTGATGTTCGTCGAGCGCTACTCGCATGTCATGCACATTGTTAGCAGCATCGAAGGCACGCTCAAGCCCGAACTCACAGCAGTTGACGCTCTGCGCGCCTGCTTCCCCGCCGGAACGCTCTCGGGCGCTCCCAAGGTGCGGGCCATGGAGATTATCGAGGAGCTGGAGCCGGCGCGGCGCGGAACCTACGGCGGCGCGGTCCTCTACGCCGATTTCTCCGGCAATCTCGACTCCTGCATTGCTATCCGCTCCATGCTGACCATCGGCGGCAACGGCTACGTGCAGGCTGGCGGCGGCATCGTGGCCGACTCTGTGCCTGAGCTTGAATATCAGGAGTCGCTCAACAAGGCCAAAGCGGTGATGCGGGCGATTGAGCGGGCGCGAGAGATGTAAACTAGCTTGCTGAGGTGAAAGACTTGCGGAAATCCATTTTGTTGATCTTCCTGATGGCCGTCGCTCTTCCCAGCCTGTCAGCGGCTCGCCAGGTGACCGTCGCGCAGTTGCACGAAATTCTGGCAGCACAGCAGACCGAGAACAAGAGCGATGGCGACCGCGCGCAGCAGCTCAACTCTCTGGAATTGACTGAGCAATTGACCCAGCCTACGCTGGACCGCATTACGGCGGAGTTCAAGCCCGGTCCGAAGACCGCCCTTTCTTTGAAGTTGCTCGCCGATTCCTCAGTATTTCTAGAGCCGCCGGCTGGCGAATTACTCGATAAAGCCCCGCCGGCAGTCGCTGAACAGCGGGCCATGATGAAATCCGCCATCAATTTTGTCGGAGTCACTCTACACCAAATGCCGGATTTCCTGGCGACGCGCCTCACCGACAGTTACGATAACATCCCCCTGTCGGTGACTCATAGCGGCTGGGCTCCGCACACGGATCTGCATCCGGCGGGAAACTTCAGCCACCATATCACCTATCGCAACGGACAGGAGGTCTTAGACCTTCAGCCGGATTCCTCTGGCGCCAAGCCCAAGAATGAGCCCTCGCCCGCGGGACTGGTCTCGTTCGGTGAATTTGGCGCAGCCCTGGGGGTCATCCTCACCGACGCATCCAAGGGCATCCTGAAGTGGAGCCACTGGGAACAGACCGCCGCGGGCCCGGTCGCCGTCTATCACTACGAGGTGCCGACTGCTGCTTCCCACTATTGGGTGAATTACTGCTGTGTGAGGAGCTCATCGAATGACACTAGCGATGCCATCGCCAGTGTACTCCCCGATTTAAACCGGGACGTCAACTCCTACCACGGAACGCCCAGCTACCACGGAAACCTGTATCTCGATCCAGCCACCGGCGCCGTTTTGCGCGTCACCGTCGAGTCGGATCTTAAGCCCTCCGATCCGATTATGCGCGCCGCCATCTCGGTGCAATACGGCCCTGTGGAGATCGGCGGCAAGAGCTACATCTGCCCCATGCACAGCATCGCGATCTCCTTGACCAAGTCTCATGCCGGAGGAGATATGAGCGATAGGGAGATTCTGCGCATCAATGATGTCAGCTTCACCGACTATCACCGCTTCGGTTCGACGGTGCGAATCATTACCGACGCGCCGCAGTGATGACCTGAGCGCGGCTTTTGTCGACTCAGTACCCGAGCTCGAGTATCAGGAATCGCTTAACAAGGCCAAAACGGTGATGCGGGCCATCGAACGAGCGCGGGAGATGTGAGAGGCAGGGAACAGGGATTCCCGGAGTGGCCATAATTATCTGATGACGTCAGGATAAGCATCAATATCAAGCCCTGGGACACGACAGCCATACCCTGTACGAAATACTTGAAACTCCCATAATGCGCGCGTCGTTTTCAGTGTAGAATCCAACGGCGCAAGTGTTCGGCAAATCTGTGCCGGATCAAATCCAGCTATAGCTGTACCTTTTGAGGAAACGACAGTAATTACCATCGCATACAATGGAGTCGGATGAGGATTCTGATCAAAATCTTCGACCGTTTTCGATTCTTGCCATGACAAACCAAGTTTAGTCAAATCTCTTTTCAAGTGATCCATCTCCGTAGCAGAAATATAGACAGTTCCGTACCCTAAATACATTGGGCCTGTATTGAGTCGTGAATCGTTAGGGGCAACCACACGAAAGATCAATGGAGAATGATAATACTCACCGGGATTAAAGAAAAAGCGCATGGCTGTGCTCTCATCCGAAGAAGACCTTAGGATGTTAAGCTTGTCGTCAATATGGCGATAGCCGGATGTCACCTGGATTAGGAACACTGCAAAGAGGAATCCTCCAAGTTGAACGGCTCGACTCACAACCGTCATTCAAACCTCCCATAATTATTGCGGGACTCACTCTGCCCCGAACATCCGCTGGAAAAACTTCCTAATGCCGCCGAAGAAGCCGGGTTTTTTCTTGGTCGCGGGCTTGGTTGCAGCGGCGTTGGGAGCCGGAGTTGCGGCCGTAGGTTGTGCCGCGTGGTCGGCGCTGTTGTAAACCAGCGGCTCAAGCGCCTGCGGCTGGGCGGACGTCAACGAGACCGCATTCGGCTCGGGCTTGGGCGTTGGCGCCAGGCCTGCGCTCTGCGCCACTGGAAACTCATTCGTGCCGGGATGCAGCGGAGGCGGGCAGCCGCATGGCTCCTTCTCGTTGTCCACCACCTCGCGCAGGTTGCCATGCTCGAACATCACCCGCTGGCCGGGCTGCACGCGGTAATTGCCGCCATCAAAGACACTGGTCACCAGCACATAAGGCGCGTCCTTTCCCGCGTTATCCACACAGGTGTCGCCGTGCGGACCAAGGCGGATCTTGATCTCCGCCGCGCCGGGACCGCCGATGAGAATGCGAAAATCCGGAGTCATCAGGACGTCTGCATTGCGTCCGGCGGCGCCGCTGGTGGCGAAACTCAGCTCCAGCGCGCCGTGATCCATGGCCATCATCAGGCCGGGCGTCTCACCTGTGGGCACGCTGGAGTCGGCGGCCAGCTTGACGGTCGTCGAGGCGCAGACGCGCAGCACACCGCGATGGGGCAGCACCACCTCGGTGGTCTGGCTGCCGGAGGTAACGGTACCGCTGGCCACGATGACTGCCCTGCCCTGGGTAACCTCCAGCGCGCCGGTAACCTTGGCTGCGGCGTCGGGGTTTTTACTGTCCAGCGGAACGATGGCGATGGGGGTGATGGAGCCGGCCTCGGGAGCGGCAGCCTGTGGTGTCGCGGTAGTCTGTTGCGTCGCGGGAGTTTGGGGCGTGGGCGCACTCTGTGCGCAAAGCAGGTGCGCAAGAATAAGAGCAGCCAGTGCAATGATTCCGGCAGAAGTATTGCGGATAGCAGGACTCATGCGGCGCATCGCTCTCTCCTTGGCCTCTACATCTTCAGAAAGTTGCGTATCATCTGGTGGCCGCCCTCGGTCAAGACGCTCTCGGGATGGAATTGCACGCCCTCGATGGGCAACGTGCGATGGCGCAGGCCCATAATGACCGAGCCGTTTCCGTCGGCGCTGGGGGTGCGGGCAGTAACCATCAGCTCTTTGGGCAATGACTCCTCGGCCACAATAAGCGAGTGATAACGAGTAGCGGTGAGCGGCGAGTCGAGTCCGGCGAAGATGCCCTTGCCGTCGTGGGTGACCAGGCTGGTCTTGCCGTGCATCAAGTGGCTGGCGCGGACCACATCACCGCCAAAGGCCTCGCCGATGGCCTGATGGCCCAGGCAGACTCCCAAAATCGGCGCCTTGCCCGCCATGTGGCGAATCAGCGGAACCAGAATGCCGGCCTCGCTCGGAGTACAGGGGCCGGGCGAGAGCAGGATGCGCTCAGGGTGCATCTCCTCGACCTGATCCTCGGTCAGTTCGTCGTTGCGATAGACCTCGACCTCCGCGCCCAGCTCACCCAGGTACTGGACAAGGTTGTAGGTAAACGAATCGTAATTGTCGAGGACGAAGACCATCTTGACTCCAGTGTAGCGCGGGCTGCCAGTTGCATAGCGGCGGCGTATCTGCAAAACTCACTACGATGGTTCTTCACTTTCTGATTCAAGGCCGCGTGCAGGGGGTGGGCTTCCGCTGGTATGTGCAGCGGGTGGCCGGCCAGTTGGGCCTGCGCGGCTGGGTAAGCAACACGGAGGATGGTGACGTGGAGGTTGTAGCCTCGGGTACAGCCGAAGAGCTGGCCGAGCTGCGCTCCAGCCTGCGCCGTGGACCGCGCGGCGCCCGCGTGGACCGTCTCATCGAGCGCCATCTTGCCGAATCCGAAGCCGACGACCTTAACTCCTTCCGCATCGATGGCGCGTGGTAAAAAGCAGCTTTTAGCTTTTAGCTCTTAGCTCCCAGCTTTCGGCGTCCGGCACTTGGAGCTAGAGGCTAGAAGCTAGCAGCTAGTAGCTGTTCCCTCTCCCCGCTATAATCAAAAGCGAAACCTAACCCATTCCTGCTAAACAAGGAGCGCGTCTACCCATGCCCGAACAAATCAAGCCCGCCGATGTAGAAGCCCTGAAGGCGCTGGTGCGCACGGTGCCGGATTTTCCCAAGCCGGGAATTCTGTTTTACGACATCACCACGCTGCTCAAGGACAAGACCGGCTTTGCCAAGATGATCGACGCGATGGCAGCGCACTATTTAGAGCGCAAGGTTGATCTGGTGCTGGGTATCGAGGCGCGGGGATTCATCTTCGGGCCCGCACTGGCTTACCGTCTCAACGCCGGCTTTGTGCCGGTGCGCAAGCCGGGCAAGTTGCCGGCCGAGACGGCGCGCGTGACCTATGACCTGGAGTACGGCTCCGACGCCCTGGAGATACACAAGGACGCGATCAAGCCCGGCCAGCGCGTGGTGCTGGTGGATGACCTGCTGGCTACAGGCGGCACCATGGAGGCTACTTTAAAGCTGGCCAGGCAGTTGGGCGGAGAGATCGTGGGGCTGGCCTTTGCCGTGGAACTGGATTTCCTGAAGGGCCGCGACCGCTTCACGGACTACGACGTCTTCAGCCTGCTGCACTACGACGTGTAGAGCGGGGGCTGTAGCAGGTCTCAAACGCGAAATTGGGGCGCCCCTTCTTCCTGCTCGATTGAGATAAGGGCTATCCGCCCAGTATGCCGGATACTGAGAGTTCTTCCTTGCGCAACACGGAATGTGAGGGGTCGCGCGGATCCACGTGAACCATGATAGTGCGCCCCTTGTAGGACGCCACCCAGGCCTGAGCGTCCGCTTCGTCGTCGAACATGCGGCTGTAATCGCCCGTTTGCAGCTCTGGATTGCGATAGAAGTAAGTCAGCGTAGCAAGGTAGCCGAGGATAAGCGTTGTGCCGTAGGCAGTATCCTGCATTTGTTTGACTACGCTGACAACGTCGACAACGGCGGAAACTGCAGCCCAATTGCACCCGTGAATTCCGCTGAGCCGCTGGGTAAATAACCTCCAGCAGAGGGGCGCGACCGCATAGACCGCAAACGCGGCAATCATGGCCAGGATAGACGGAATCATGTACGCATCGTTGGTTGTTCCAGGAAGGACTATGCACGCTATCGGCTGATTCATGGTCAAGCTCGTTACACAAAGTTGGACCTATTATCACATGGATTTGGACGGTGGCACGATCGAATTTCCGCGTCAGGATGAGTTCCGGCGTTAGAACCTATAGTGTGAACTCTTCGGCAGACACTGAAGACCCCTACTCTCCGATATTTTGATTATCGACGATTATCTTTATGAAGCCTCTTCCGGCGTGTTCTCCTCTGCTGCGCCTTCGGCCGTCTCTTCGATGAACATCTGGGCGTCGGCAAACCGGTAGCCCACGTACACATCCGTCAGCAAATACACGGGATTGGCGGGATCGTCTTCAATCTTCTTGCGCAACTGCCGCACGAAGGTGCGCAGGTACTCAACCTCCTCTCGGAACTCTGCGCCCCACACTTCGGTGAGCAGCCTTGCATAGGTAACCACGCGGCCTGCGCGGTTCATCAGGCAGAAAAGAATATCGAACTCCTTGCGCGTCAGATGCACCGGCTGATTGCGTTTGGTAACTTTGCGCTTGACCGGATCGAGGCGAAGCTCGCCTATCTCGATGGGCGCGTCTTCGGCGCGGGCCGGAGCGCGCACGCGGCGAACCGCCGTGCGAATGCGGGCAATCAGCTCGCGCATGCTGAATGGCTTGGTAACGTAGTCATCTGCGCCCAGTTCCAGCGCCTCGACCTTTTCCTCCTCAGCGTCGCGCACCGTAAGAATGAGAATCGGCAGCCGGGGCGCAAAGGCGCGAATGCGGCGCAGGGTTTCGATGCCGCCGATGCCCGGCATATTCACGTCGAGCAAAACCACATCAAAGCCGCCCGCGCGCAGCATCTGCAGAGCCTCTTCGCCACGCGAGGCATCAACCACCTGAAAGCCCAGTTCGACCAGCGGCGGCCGCAACGCCCGCCGAATGGCCGACTCATCGTCAACAACAAGTATGCGAATAGGTGTCTGCATCATCATGTAACCCTCTTCCGCGCTGTGGCCGGTATGGCCGCAAAGAATGTAGTCCCCTCCGTCTCATCGCTGGTGACCCAGACAGAACCGCCGTGGATAAGCGCGACGCGCTTGGCAACCGAAAGGCCGATTCCGGTTCCCGCCGCGCGGTTGGGGCGAGTCGTAGATCGATAATAGCGATCGAAGATCCGCTCCCGGTCATTAATTGGGATAACCTCTCCAAAGCTGCGCACCGAGAAGACAATTTCCCCGTGCACTTTTACGGCGCGAATGGTAATGACGCTGCCGAAGATCGAGTACTTGCAGGCGTTGTCGATGTACTGCGTCAACAGCATAACCATCAGCTGGCGGTCGCACTCCAGAACCAGCCGCTCATCGGGAATATCGATGACTACTTTCATTCTAGCCAGGCACTCGCCGAGGCTGGCCACAACTTCCTCAATCAGCGGCGCCACTTCCACCGGGACGGCATGAATGGTAACCTCGCCGGCATCCAAGCGCGCCGTGGTCAGCAGGCGCGTGGTCAGATTTGCAAGCAGGCCTGTCTGCTCGTCAATGAGGGCGACCAGCTCGGCCTGCGCCGCCGACAGGTGGCCCATCTCGCCCAGGCCCGTAGAAGCCGCGCGGATGGCAGTCAACGGCGTCTTATAGGCGTGCGCCAGGCTGTCAAGAACTGTCGCTCGCAACTGCTCGGTGCGCCGTTCGGTCTCGATGCGGCTCTCGTTGGCGAAGGCCCGGTATCGGTCAAAGGCAATGGCAATGAGCGAGGCTATAGCGCTGTTAGTGAGCGGGCTGGTTTCGCCGCGCACCACCAGGCTGCCGATGGGCACCGCTCCCAACCGGACCACGCGGCGTCCCAGCCTGGTTTTTGGATCGTCGTCCGAGGTCCCAAAATAGTAGACATTCTGCGTCAACTCCTGGGGATCCGCGTTCCACTGCCCCGCCGAATAAACCTGGTGCAGGTCCGCATCGAAGACCGCTACAGCCTCCAGCGCGAAAATCTCATGGATCAGCTCAGCCAACTGCTGCCCCGGCTCAAGGTTGAGATTCATCTCCAGCGTGCGCCTTGTGAACTCGTGAAGGTCGCGTACCTGGTCGCGCGAGGATGCAGCTTCGTGGGCTTTGCTCCTGGAGAGTGCGTAGAGAAAGATGATCAGCAGCGCAACCAGCACCAGGACCAGCATCAGTATGGCATTGGCCGGCACAAAACCCGCATTGATGAAACTCAAGTTCAAGCGATTACCTACACATTTGAAGCAGTATTCAAGAAAGAAGAGGCATCTGCGGCGAGAAAACCGGAAACCGCTTCATCGCCAGCGCACCGATCAAATCCCAGGACAACCGCCCGTACAGCACAAATCCTTTGTCGCACCAGCCTGGGATGTAGTGAAACTTGAGTGAATTTTAGCAGATTATTTCATGCTCTTGTTCAGAGCGGGTCTGTCTCTCTGCCATACCGTATGCTGGCCGGTTGAAAGATGATCCTTGACGATGTGCGTCACCGGTGGACCGCGATGACGTCAATTATTTCTTTTATTTTCCTCATAGGTTCCTCATCGGTTCCTCATAAATTCCTTATGGTTGCCCGTCCATACTAAGGTCCATCAGCAACTGCTGGACCAACTCGGGGAACTCGCCAAATGCAAACCGATAATCCCCGATTGAATCCGCGCTACAGCTTTATCCGTGTAGTGATGAACGCTTGGCTGAGTTGAAAAATACACTGCACGTCGCGCTGCTCCTTGCCTACTTTTTGGCTGAGTTTATTCCTGATCATACCAACCGACAAACTTTATCTTTTAGGAGGAACATTGCCGATGAAACTGTATCCAAATCACATCCTGCAAGCCTTGGCCGGAACCGTCTTAGCAATCGCCCTGACGGCCGGTGCGCAAACTCCGGCTACGACACCCGCGCCCGCGTCTGCTACTACGGCACAAGCCGCGCCGGCGCCGGCAACAGCCCCAGCCCCGCTTTCCACATTCGTTCTCACGGGTCCGCTGCAATGGCTGCCGCCGGCGACCTTCGATGCCGGACCGTTGGGCAAGCTGTCCGTCAACGGCATCGCGACCGGTTTCGCGCTGTTCCAGAACAATTCCATACCGGGAGACAATGATGCGCAAGCCACTCTGAGCAACGGACAGATTTTCATTCAAAAAGCGGACGGGAAGATTCAGTACTATATCCAGGCTGGAGTCTATACCATGCCGACACTTTCCGTGCCGTTTGTGAACGCCCAAAATACAGTGAACAATTTCTATGGACCTGTTCCGGTCGCCTACCTCAAGTTGCAGGCGACTAAGAGCACGCAGTTACTTATAGGCTCTCTCCCCACGCTGATGGGCGCCGAGTCCACGTTTACCTACCAGAACTTCAACATCGAGCGCGGCATCGTTTGGAATCAGGAAAACGCTATCAATCGTGGCATCCAGATCAATCAGACCATGGGCAAGTACCTAAGCGGCTCTATCAGTTGGAACGACGGTTACTATTCCAATCGCTACTCGTGGCTATCGGCCTCGGCGACCTTAACGAAGGGGCCTCATAGCCTGGTGTACGACGGGATGGGGAACCTCGGACAGACCGTCTTTCAGACGACGGCCACACCGGTGCAGAACAACGGCTATATGCACGCGGTGATCTATACGTTCACCAAGGGCTCATGGATCATTTCGCCGTACTTCCAGTACGGCAAGCTGCCGACCAATGCGAAGGTAGGCGTCCTCAAGGGCACATCCGCGACCGGTGGCGCGTTAAACGTCAGCTACGCCTTCAAGAAGGGATTCTCGCTTCCGGCCCGCGTGGAATACCTCACGAGTTCGGGGAGCGCTATCGACGGATCGGTCAACTTGTTGGGCTTTGGAGCTGGCAGCGCAGGCGTCACTTTCACCGCAACGCCAACCTACCAAAAGGGCGGTATGTATGTTCGCGGTGATCTTGCGTGGGTGCATGCATCGAGCTACACGCCGGGAAGTGTCTTTGGCAAAACGGGAACAAATGCTGACCAATTCCGGGGAGTGCTTGAATTCGGCTTCATCTTTGGCGACAACATAAAAAAATAGCCGAATCGAGGCGCTGGCTGTACAGGGCGACGATGTACCGAATGACAAGGAAGTTAGTGTAACTCACTGCTTCATTTATCAGGTTTTTTACTAACTTCATTTTCTTCATGTCATCTTTATCGGTTTGGCTTTAACCTTCAACTAACACATGCGGCTTTCCCTATCCGGCCTGTAGCTTGAATCCCACTTCTCTCAGGTTAGCTGTAACTCACCGCACACTCTGTTACACAAAAATTTAGTCACATTCAACAAGGAGGACAACGATGAAGCGTATCGACGCAGTGATCAGGCCGGAACGGCTGGAGCAGGTGAAGGCAAGACTCTCCAGTTTGGACATTCAGGGAGCAACCGCGGCGGAAGTCAGAGGCTTTGGCCGGCAGCGGGGCCACGCCGAGATGTATAGAGGAACCGAATATTCTGTCGATTTTCTTCCCAAGATTCTTCTCACCATCATCGCAGCGGATGAACGCGTGCCCCAGATCGTAGACGCGATCATCCATGGCGGCAGGACCGGAAAGATGGGAGACGGAAAAATCTTCGTTACCCCGGTCGATGAGGTGATACGTATTCGCACCGGCGAACGGGGACAAGCCGCTCTTTGAGCAATCACTCAGAAACATCTCGCGCAGTCCACGAGTTCTTTTGCCATTCACTACAAAAACGAGGAGAGAATCAATATGAGACAGCTATTTGCGAGGCACACTCTGCGCCATTGGCTCCTGCAAGGCGCGATAACGAGTCTGCTGCTGGCAGGAATATTTGGAGTATGCTCAACACCCTGCTTGGCCGATGAGAGCCCCAAGCCGGATCCGGCTGGCATCGCCACAGGTGATAAAACCAGCGTCCAGGATGCTGGCGGCAATCTTCTGGTTCCCGTAACACCAGATCCAACCAGTCCGGACTTCGCGGCACAGAAAAAAGCCTACGACGAGTTCCAGGCGCAATCGGCCAAGGAACCGATTGCCATGAAATTGGCCGATTCCGTGGGGCACGTCCGCGTAGCCACGAACTTCTCCTGGACGCTGCTCACCGGATATCTGGTTCTGTTTATGCAGGCGGGATTTGCCTTGCTCACCTGCGGGCTGGTGCGCAAGAAGAATGCGGCTCATCTGATGATGTTGAATTTTGCAGCCTTCGTTTTTGCCTTGCTGGCGTATTACGCCGTTGGCTACGCCTTCCAGTTCGGGGCAGTCGCAATCAATGCGGCCCCCACGAACCTCGGAGGAACTCCGACGCTCAATTCGTTCTTATTGGGACACGGCAGTTGGGGATTTCTGGGCGGCAAGGGATTTTTCCTGAGCGGGCCGGGTTATGACTCCGGCAGCCTTTGCCTGACGCTCTTCGAGTTCGTGTTCATGGAAACGGCCGGCTACATCATCGTAGGCGCGATTTGTGAGCGCATCAGCTTTTGGGCGTTTCTGCTCTGCGAACTTTTTATCGGCGGAATCCTCTATCCCGTATTCGGATGCTGGGTATGGGGCGGCGGATGGATGTCGCAACTGGGATCGACAATGCACCTGGGCCACGGTTACGTGGATTTCGCCGGATCGACTGTGGTGCATGCGGTTGGCGGCTTCTGCGCCATGGCGCTGGCCGTCATTCTCGGCCCGCGTATCGGCAAGTTTGGTCCCGACGGCAAGCCGCGCGCTTTTCCGGCGCACAATATAGTCTTCGTCGTAACCGGAACCTTTATCCTCCTCTTCGGGTGGATGGGATTCAATCCCGGCTCCACGCTGGGAGCGACCGACCTGCGCATTTCTGTCATCGCCATGAATACCAATCTCGCGGCGGTTTCAGGTTCGGCGACAGCACTGCTGTTGTGGTACCTGATCTTCAAAAAGCCAGACATCACCATGGCCTGCAATGGGATGCTGGCGGGACTGGTGGCCATCACCGCTCCATGCGCCTTTGTCTCTCCCAATTCAGCAGTGCTGATTGGAGTTCTGGCCGGACTTCTGGTGTGTGGCGGCGTGCTGTTCAACGAGCGGATACTCAAAGTCGATGATCCCTGCGGAGCCGTCTCGGTGCATGGTTACTGCGGCTGGTTAGGCGCCGTATGTGTCGGCATATTTGCCGACGGCACTTACGGTTCGGGATGGAACGGAGTGGGCGCTTCCAGCTATCTCGGTCAGGCAGGTCAAGGGGTGACGGGGGTGCTCCATGGCGACCTCAGCCAGTTCGAGTGTCAGCTGCTGGGAGCCACACTTTGCGCTGTCTGGGCCTTTGGCGCCACCTATGGCGTCTTCTGGATCGTGAACAAGGTCAAATCCATGCGCGTAACGGCGGAAGTGGAGCTGGAGGGTCTCGACGTGCCTGAGTTTGGCATGACCGGATACCCTGAAGATGCAATGGCCAGTATTATTCACTAGGCCCCTACATAAAAAATATCTATAAAAATGTCCTTTCTGCGCTGCCAAAGCTCGAATACACGGGCCTTGGCAGCCGGGAAGGAGAGCTGAAGACAATATCTTGATAATTTGGATCGTTCCTATCGACTCATTCGATGCCGCAATCTGGGCCTTTTCCTGGCCTATAGGTTAGATAAAAGAATAGATTTGCCTTCGGGCGGTATCTGCGGTATTGTGAGTTCGCTCCTGCAAGGAATATAAATCCACAATGAAACTTAACCGGCGGCGAGTGGCGGCTATTGCAATCGTGGCGGCGCTGGTGTGTCTGGCGGTCTCCGCAGTTGTGATCTGGCGGGTGGAGGGAGTGCTGAGGCGCGAAGCTGCGCAGCAGGAAGTTGTGAACTTTGAAGTACACCCACTGGGCACGCAGCCGAATCCCGGCTTCGAAGGCATATGGTCTCCAGCGGTTTACAAGAGCGTAGCGGTTTTTGAGGGGCGCATCTACCTGGCTGGCCCTGCGGGGCTTTATGCCTACGACTCCGACGGGGCGCTGGAACGCATCTATAGGACAGGAATAGACTTACCGGCTGCTCCACTGGGACAGATGGCGGTGGGAATACTGAGCGACGCGCAACGGCCGGAGCTGCTGATTGCGACCCTTGGCGCGGGAATCGTGTGCTTCGACGGCCACCTATTTCGGCAAATAATCGGTACAAACGCGGATGTGCGCGCCGTCACCGCCCTGCTGCCGCTCGGCTCCGGGCGGCTGCTGATCGGCACGGCCAAGCTGGGGCTGCTGATCTATGACGGCAAGACTCTGAAGCAATTTCATCCCACTACAAATAATGTCTATGTCACTTCCCTGGCAGGCTCGGAGGCCGAGCTATGGGTGGGGACGCTGAACGACGGGCTGCTCTGGTGGCATGGCGGGCAGACCGAGAGAATCGGCGAAGAGCAGGGGTTGCCGGACCGGCGTGTGGAGCAGATTGCGCTGGCAGGCGGTATGGCTTATATAGGCACTCCGGTGGGCGTGGCCGAGGTGCGCGATGGGAAGGTTGCCCGAGTGCTTGCCAAGGGAAGATATGCCCATGCCTTGATGGCAGACGGGGATGCGCTGCTGGTGGGCCAAATGCAGGCTGGAGTGATGCGCATCTCGCTCACCGGACCGGAGAACGACATCCAGATCAGAAGGCCGATTACGGCTCTTGTTCATGATGCCAACGATTCTGCTACTGGCACGGCTACAAACAAGAGCGCGGCGGGGGTAACGGTGGAGCAGTTTCTGGCCGTAGGAGACGACCGCTACGCGCTAGCCTCAGACGGGTTGCTGCACCGGGAACCCGATGGCGCATGGAGAAAGATACAAGTCATGAACGGCGGGGGCGACAGCAGCGCGCAACTGACGGACAGGGATGTTTCAGCCCTTTTAGTGGCCTCTGACGGACGGCTCTGGGTGGGTTACTTCGACCGGGGCCTGGATATCCTCTCCGCCACGGGCGACAAGGTTGAGCACGTGGAGAATGAGCACGTCTTCTGCGTGAACCGGATTGTGGAAGACACCCGGCAGGGGGCGATCGTTGTGGCCACTGCCAATGGGCTGGTAATCTTTGACCGCGACGGGCTGCAGAAGCAGGTTCTGGGGCGCGATGCCGGGCTGATTGCCGACCATGTGACGGATGTGGCGCTTTATGGCGGCGGCATGGCGCTGGCGACCCCGGCGGGAATCACGTTTCTGGACCAGAACGGCGTGCACAGCATTTACGCCTTTCAAGGCCTGGTCAATAATCATGTGTATGCTTTGGGCGCCGACGGAGATAATCTGGTGGCGGGGACGCTGGGCGGGCTTTCGCTGCTCACCGGCGGCGAGGTACGCAAAAATCTAAATACGTCGACCTCCGGCCTGAAGCACAATTGGATTACCGCGCTGACCCCGGTGGGCAACGACTGGCTGGTGGGCACCTACGGAGCGGGAATCATGCGCCTCACCGCCGACGGCAACGTGACTCCCACCGATGCGACGCGCGATGGGGTGGTGATCAATCCCACGGCCATGACCTCCGATGGACGGATGATCCTGGCTGGAACGCTGGGCAATGGGCTGATGGTAGGCGACGCAACGGGCACCCGGTGGGGAACAGTCACCGCCGGATTGCCTTCCCTGAATGTAACGGCAGTGGTTATTTACAAAGGTGTGGTATATGTAGGCACAGATAACGGGCTGGTGAAGATCGACGAGGGGAAGCTGTGAGGTTAGTTACGGAGTGAAGAAGTGAAAAAGTGAATGAGTGAGTTAGCGGGGTTAGTGAATTAGTTGCTGAGAGGGAAGTTATGAGGCGAGCGAGTTGGGCGTTGTGGCTGTTGTTATGGATGCCGCTGGCGGCTCACGCGGATAGCGGCGTGTTGATTCCAACCGATAAGCAGGCGCCCGATCCGGCGATTTTGTCGCTGACCGAGATGCAGGTGGATATTCACATCGACAACGGAGACGCGCGGGTGTGGGTGCGGCAGGTCTTCACCAACCATACCAATCGCCCGCAGGAGGGCAATTACCAGTTTGCGTTGCCCAGCGGAACCACGGTCTCCGATTTTGCCGTCTGGGATGGTCCGGTGCGCATTCCCGCCGTGATTCTGGAGCGCAAGCGGGCCAAGGCGATCTACCAGGAATTGAAGAGCCAGGCCATCGATCCCGGCCTGCTGGAGCAGGGCGAGCGAACTGCGGATGAGGCGCGGCGCAGCGCGATCTTCAGCGCGCATATCGTTCCCATTCCGGCATACGGAACCAAGCGGCTGGAGATTGAGTATCACGAGCGAATTCCCGTATCGGCGCGCAAAAGCTACTTTCTGCTGCCGCTCAAACCGGACAGTTACGCCAGCCAGAAAACCGCCAGACTTACCATTCACTTTGAACTGCGCTCGGCAGCTCGGCTGAAGGATTTTGCGTTTCAGGGCCACTTGCTTCCCTTCCACATCGAGCAGCAGGATGAGCACGTCGTCCGGGGCACGGTGGACGCGACCAACATCGAGCTGGCCGAGGATTTTTCAACCGTCTGGGCGCAGAACGAGACTCAGAACGTAGTGGAAGTGATCACCTATCGCGATCCGAATCCGGTTTCAACCCTTTCGATGGAACTCGCCAGTTCCGAACTCGCTGTGCCCACGCAGTCTCCCCAGAAAGGCAAACAGAAACAGCCGCAGCAGCCGCCGAATACGCCGGTGGAGCCGGGATTCTTTGAGGCGCTGGCGCAACTGAGCGCGCCGCCGGCATCCGGGACGACGGGCGGACAGGGCGGGCGCACGGTGGTGGTGCTGATGGATACCTCGCTCTCCATGCAGTGGGAGAAGCTGGAGCGCAGTTATGCGGCGGCTGCCAAGCTGCTGGAGACCCTGGGGCCGGAGGACAAGTTCAACCTGCTGCTCTTTAACACGCGAGTTGACAGCTTCAAACCGGCGCCGGTTCAGGCGGATTTAACCAGCACGAAGGCGGCGATGGACTGGCTGCGGCAGAGCCACCTGCGCGGCGGAACGGATTTGCAGAAGGCGCTGCAGGAAGGTCTGAACCAATTCAGCGGGGCTGATGCGACGCAGACCACGGCGCTGGTGCTGTTGACCGACGGCGAGGTAACGCGAGGGCTGATCCAGAGCGGCAAGCTGGCGGATTGGTACGCGGCCAAATGGAAGCAGGTTCCCGCAGAGCGGCGGCCCAAGACCGAGGTCTTTGCCGTGGGCGACGACGCCAACCTGCCGCTGCTGCGCATGTTGAGCCGCAACGGCGGGGTGATGGAGCAGGTGCTATCCACCGAGCCGGTGGACTACAAGCTGGCGGCCTTTCTGGGCAAGGTGGGACGGACGCCGATTGGCGACCTGCGGCTGACAGTGGCTCCGGAAGCAGCGGTAAACAAGGTTTATTCGCTGGAGGAGGCGGTCTTTGACGGCGGCGAGGCGCGCTGGGTTGGCCAGTACACGAGGCCGCAGAAGGGCGTGAGCTTCAGCGTGAGCGGCAACCAGGATGGCCGCGGGTTGAAGACGGATATCAAGGCCGAGCTGCCGGCGAAGGAGCTGGAGCACGACCAGTTGCCGCGCCTGTGGGCCGGAGCACGCGTGCAGGCGCTGCTGGAACAGATTGAGCGCGAGGGCGAAACCGAGGCGGCGATCAACGAGATCATCATGTTGGCGCGACGATATAAATTCGTGACGCCTTACACTTCGTTCCTGGCCGCGCCGCGATCGCTGCTGAGGCCGCGCGTTATCCGGCCGGGAGACCCGGTGTTGCGCGTGCATACCGACAAGGCGATTGTTTCGGTGATTGCGCTGTTTCCCTTTGGGCTGGAGAAGCCGCTCCGCTACCTGGCCGGCGAAGATGTGTGGCAGACGCGGTTCCTGGCTCCAACCGATATGAAGGACGGCATCTACCAGGTGCGGTTGGTGCTGCGCGACACCAGCGGGCAGGTTTATCGCGAGCAGAAGAGCTTTGTGATTGCCTCAACTCCACCCACGGTGAAGGTGAGGCTCGACAAGACTCGATACCGGGCAGGCGAGATGATTCCGCTGAAGGTGAGCGCGTCAGAGAGCACGCGGACGCTGACGGCGCGCCTGGAGGGTCTGGCTCCGGTCAGCCTTCACTGGAATCGCGAAGCAGGAGCGAGCACGGGTCAGCTATGGCTGCCGCAGGCATTGACACCGGGCGAGTACGTGCTGGCAGTGACGGCGGAAGACATGGCGCACAATCTGGGCAGCGCGGAGGTGCACATTGAAGTGGTTCCCTGAGCACAAACGCAGAACTGACAAAAGCAACATCGGCGCGACCGGGCTGAAGGTTGCCCTGGGAGCAATGATTGTGGGCGCTGGAGCTTTCAGCGCTTCGGCCTCACTCATTGTTTGGCAAAGCCCCGGATTGCTGCTGGGCGCGGGCAGCAGCCTCACGCGCTGGCTGGAAAATGCCGAGGCCGGCTCGGGCGTGGAGAAGGCGCTCTACCGGCTGATGAAGCTGCCCGGCGGCGAGGCGCTCTACCGGCGCTCTCCGCGCGAGGCGAGGCCGGAGCTGACCACTCTGATCAACAACAGCCAGAAGAGCGCGGCGCTCTACTCGCTACGGGCGATGGAGGACGAAAAGGCGCTGGACTTTGATGCAGCCGAAAAGGACTGGAAGACGTGGGCAGACAAGGCCGACGACAAGGCAGCGGCGAATCTGGACCTGGCAGATTTTTACGAGCGCAGGCTGAAGCCGCGCGAAGAACTGGCGGCACTGGAGGTTGTGGGCCAGTCAGCGGCGAGCCCGCGGGAACGCTGGACGGCGACGGAATCCGAGCAGGCGTGGAAGGCATGGGAGAAGACGCTGCAAGTGGTGGACCGGTATGCGCTGGGACGCGCGGTTGCGGCGCGGGAGTATGCCGGATGGGAGCGGCGTTATCCGCAGGAACAAGCCGTTTACGAACGCGAACTGGCCTTCGATCTGGCGGGCAAGGATTACGCCTCCGCGTCAGCGTTGATTGCGCGCTACCGGAAGGCATTTCCCAGTGACACGCTGTTTCCGGTGAGGGCAGAGGCAGATGTCGCGGCAGGACGCGGCTCTGCAAAGGATGGGCTGGCGGTCTTTGATCGCAGCTTTGAGCCGCTGTGGCCGGCGGAAATGGTGAAGAGCTACTATGCGCTGCTGGAGAGCGGCCACAAGACGCTGAAGGTGCGCGATGCGCTGCGGGCAAGACTGGCGGAGAATCCCAGTGGCGGAGCCGATGCGCTGAAGGATGCGGCCAGGCTTTTCTATATTTTTCAGCAGCAGGGACAACTGGAGGCGGCTAAGGCCGTGCTGGCCGGGTATCGCGAGCGCAAGGACGCGCGAGGAGCCGCGTGGAGCGTGGATGAGCTGTATACGCTGGGACGGCTGCTGGAGCAGGTGCAGGACTTCCGCGAGGCGGCGCGCTACTACTATGCGCTGGCAGCGAAGACGCAGGGTGATGATGCGAACCTGAAGGGATTGGCGGGACTGACGCGCATCCTGCTCGCCGCGCCGGAGCAGCCGCTGCGCGTGGGAGCGGGAAACCTGGCGCTCTACCAGAGCATTGCGACAATGGATCGCGGGCCGGGCTATCTGAACGGAATTTTGTCGCTGTTTTTCAACTCGCAGCAGCCGGCTTCGGAGTATTCATCCGAAGATCAGCTCGCCGTGCCATACTTTCATCGCGCCAAAGCCGCCGAGCTGTTGGCGGAGATTGACAAGCGCTTCCCCAAATCAGAGGAGCGGGCAGAGCTGCACTTCCAGATGATGAATGCCTACATGGCCTACGCGGAAAGCGATGCCGCGATTCGCGAGGGAACGCTGTTTCTTGCGCAGTTCCCTGCCGACGCGCGCAGAGTGGATGTGGCGCTTGAAGTGGGCGATCTCTACAGCCGGATAAATCAGACGGATAAAGAATTTGCACTTTACAAAGATCTGTTGAAGGAACTGGCGGCCAAGGCGGACGGCGTTCCGCTGGGAGCCACGGGAACGGCGTATAGCAAGCCGGTTGGCGGCCAGGCCGCGGGCACTGTGCGCTCTGCCGATTACCAGCATGTCCTCGACCGCTATCTCTCGCGGCTGGTGGCCATGCGGCGGCTGCCCGATGCGCTGGAGGTGTTGCGCGGGGAGCTGGACCACAATCCGCAAGACCCCGGCCTCTATGAAAGGCTGGCCAACTTTCTCGAACAGAACCAATTGAACGCGCACGAGGAAGAGGTCTACCAGCGGGCCATCGCGCAGTTCCAGGAAAGCGGCCACGGAGCAACAGGCTGGTATGCCAAGCTGGCTCGCTTCTATCTGCGCCAGCGACGCAAAGTGGATTACACGGTGCTGACGCGCATGGTGACCGGTATCTTTTCCGGAACTGATCTGGAAGAGTATTTTCGCCAGGCGCCGGCGCCGGACGCGGCGCTCTCCATTGTGGTCAATCGCTATGCGCATGACTGCTTTCCGCACGATCTGACCTTTGTTCGCAGTCTGCTGGCGCAATACAACAGCTATCAGAGCCCTGCGCCGGCGGAGGCGGAGAAGCTGCTGTGGGAGCACTGGGCGGAATCTCCCGATTTGCGCGACCAGTTGTTTGAGTTGCTCAGCCGCAGCGGCAGGCTGGATTCGGTGCTGGCGGCGCTGCGGCAGCAGGCTCCGGAGATCGACAAGGCTGACTGGACCGGGCTGGCGCAGAGCAATCCGGCGGCCGAGCGATTCTGGCTGGAGTCGTGCCTGTGGCAATCGCGCTTTGAGCAGGGCGTGGGTCCGGCTGACGCGCTGGCCGCTGAGTATCCCGACGATGGATTTCTAAACGGCACGGCCTCTTCTCTCTACCGATCTCTGGCCTATTTCTATCCCGAAGATACTGACAAGGCCGTCGCAATCGAGAAGCGCATGCTGAGCGCAATGCCGGACAATCTGGACAGGCTGGCGCTCATTGGAGATACCTACGCCGACCGCGGGCGCATGGCTGAGGCAGCGCCGTACTTCACGCGCATGGCCGAGGTGCATCCGGGCGAGGCCGACGGCTATTTGCAATCGGCGACGGTCTTCTGGGATTACTTCGACTTTGCTTCCGCATCGGCCCAACTGCGCAAGGCGCGCGAGCGGTTGGCGCAGCCGGCGCTTTACGGCTATCAGGCAGGCGCAATCGAAGAGAGCCAGAACAATATGCCGGGCGCGATTCAGGAGTATGTAGCCAGCTCGCTGGGCGACACACCCTCAGAGGAGAGCCGCGAACGGCTGCTGACGCTGGCGCGCAGGCCGGAGTGGCGTGCGGCGGTGGAGACTGAGACGGAGGGATTGTTGAAGCAGGCCGCGCCCACCAGCGCGGCAATCGAGCTGCGCATCAGCGTGCTCGACGCGCAGCAGCGCCCGGAAGATCGGTTGCGGGAGCTGAAGCAAGTTGTGGCGCAGACTGAGTCATTCGATGTGCTCGATGCCGTGACCACGGCGGCTCGCGCTCATGCCCTGCCGGAGGTGGAGCAAGCGGCGCTCTCGCGGCAGATTGCTCTCACTGCCGACCCGGTGCGCAGCCTGGAGTTGCGCTATCAACTCGTTGAGCTTTTGCAGCAGCACAGTCCTGCAGCGGCCGCGACGGAGGTAGATGCGATCTATCGCGAGCACGCGAAGGTGCTTGGTGTAGTGCGCTCGACCGTGGATTACGACTGGAACCATGAACGCAAAGCGCAGGCTGTAAACGTGCTGCTGGATTCGGCCGAAGCGGCCTATCCGGAGCTGAAGCAGCAATTTCAGCTTGAGGCGGCGCGCAAGCTTACAGAATTGGGCGAGTATCCGCACGCCAAGAAATTGCTGGAGCCGCTGCTGAGCCAGAAGCCGCTGGATGCGGGCATTGAAGCGGCCCTGGCGGACAACTACGCGCGCTCCGGCGATCAGGCTGGGCTGGAGGCGTTTTATCGCTCTGAGCTGGCCGGAGTAAAGGCCGCAGCAATGGAGCGCGGAGAAAAGACGCAGCGTCTGGCGCAGTTGCGGCGCGGCATCATCTCCGCGGCCGGCGTGCTGGGCAACTGGAATGACGTAGCAGATCAGTATATCGAGTTGATCAACGCCTACCCCGATGACGCCAGTTTGACTCAGGAGGCCGCGCTGGCTACGGGCGCGCACGGGCAGAGCGAGAAACTGCTCAACTTTTATCGCAAGACGATCGTGGCTTCACCGCGCGACGCTCGCTGGAGCATTGTGCTGGCCCGTCTGGAGACGGCTCTGGAGGACTATCCCGCGGCCATCGAGGCCTACGCAACAGCGATTCGCGTGAGGCCGGAGCAGAAAGACCTGTACGAGTTGAAGGCCGGCTTGGAAGAGCGTCTTTTCAAGCTGGACGATGCGGTCGCCGATTACGACAAGCTCTACGAGCTGAGCTATCACGATCCGCAATGGAGGGTGAAGACCGCCGAGGCGCGTGCCCGCCAGGGACGCAATGCCGATGCGGTGAAGGCGCTGGATGATGCGTGGATTCAGGGCCGCCCACCTACGGCCTCGAGATATGAGACAGTGGCGACGAGGCTGGAGCAGTGGGGATTGCTGGATGAAGCGCGCGGCTATGCCGAGAAGTGCGTGGAGACAGCCGGCGAGAATCTTCTGGCCGATTATGGAGATCATTCATGCGCGGTGACGTATGCGCGCGTGATGGCGCGGCTGCGCCAAACAGATGCGGCGTTCACGCGGCTGGCCCTCGCCCGCCAGCAAGCGGAAAAACTTTCGCTGGCAATGGTGACCGAGCAGGTAGCGCAGCAGGGCTTGAGCGCGGTTACCAATGATGAGTGGCGCAAGCAGCGGGTTGCCGAGAACGTCAAGCAAGCAAAGTCAGGATTTGCGCAGGCCCTGCGCGCCATGGCAGAGGTAACGAGCGCATATGCCACCCCAGAGGAGAAGACGCAGTTTGCGGCGTGGCTGCAAACCAAGCGCGCCATGGCCGCCGATGAATCCGAGTTGCACGACGTCTATCTGCCGGCTATGCAGGCCGCGGGTCTGCTGGATATGGAGTCCGATCTGCGCTGGGAGCTGGCCGAGAAGAGTAGTGTTAACAATCGCGGCGACGTGAATGAATGGCTGCAACTGCAACGGAAGCGCGTACAGTTGGAAGGCGTTGGCGCAAAGCTGGAAAAGCTGGCTGCATCACTTCCGTCCCGTTATCAGGGCCTGGTGTGGATAGAGGCGGGGGATGTCTATCGCACGCAGGGAGATCCTGCCGCAGAGCTTCGAACTCTTGATAGGAAGGCGGCAATCGATGGGTTTAGCAATGATACACGCTACATGGAGCTGCTGCTGGCTATGCGGCCACAATCACTAATCGAAAAGGCTTCCAGCACGGTTGGGACACAGAAGCAGTTCGGAGACAGCGTAACGCAGTTCCTGTTGGCCAACGGCAAATCCGATCAGGCCATGGCGGGCATCACTGCGCGGTCGGCGGGCGAGCCTGCCGTGTGGAAGAAGGCCTATACCGGGCTGTCGGGGCTTTATCTGCGCCAACACACGCCGCAGATACGTGATGCCTTTGCCGGTGCGCTCGGCGGAGACCCGACTATCGGCGAGCGCGTGGCGCATCCGCCGGATCGCGACCAGCAACTGGCGGGCGAGGTGTGGTTTTATTACGGCTCGCGCTACGGCGAATACCTGGATGAGGAAAAGGACGCGCAGGCCGAGGGCTACCTGGAGGCGGAGCTTGAGCATACTCCGCAGAGCGCGAACGCCTACGTGCAGCTTGCGGATTACTCCGCCGGAGTTGGCAGGGCCGATTACGCGCTGGCTGATTATCAACATTCGCTCGAGCTCAGGAGCAATCAGCCGGCCGTGTTGAACAGCATAGCCAACATCGAGTGGAAGCAGGGGCGGCAGGCGGATGCGCTGGCAGCGTGGCAGTTGGCCGTCAAGGCGCTGGCTGCGGAGTTGGACAGCCGCTTGTCAGAGAGCTACTGGGGTGACTTTGCGCAAGTAGTGGGCGATGTTGCCGCGCATGGACAGTACGCGACCATCAGCCAGCAGGTGGACGCGATGTTGCACGTCTATCTCAAGCGCAACGGTGAGTACCGGGTCGAGGAGTTGCTGGAGGCCGGCTATCACGCCCACGGCGATTCAATGGATTGGCTGCTGGAGACGGTGACAGCCGCTCATGATCCGGGCAGCGTGCTGGGCGCCATTCAGCGGAACAAATGGATCGCCAAGGGGCAGGTGAGCCAGCTTCTTGCGCGCCGCGTGGAGCTGGAACGGCGCAAGGCGCAGGCCAAGCCGGGCGAGGCCAGTTATGAACTGGACAATGCGGAGACCAGCCTGGTGAACGCGCTTCTTGAAGAGAAAAAGTACGCCGAGGCGCGCGCGGAGCTGGCGCGGATTCCCGCAGATAAGCAGAAAGCATCGCCTTGGCTGAGCATGGAGCTGCGGGTGGCCGAGGCCGACGGCACTTTGCCGCAGATAGTAGCGCAATGGAAGAAGCATCCCGCAGCCGCTCCGGCAGCGAGCGACCTGCAAAGCGCCGTGCGAGCACTGAGCGAGCCGTCGAAGCGGATAGTAATGCGGTTCGTCTACGAGCAGGCTCTGGAAGCGCGCGATTTGAGCGCGGCAAACTTCCTGGGCCTGGCGGCCATCGACCTGGACGAAGGCAACGTGCCGGGCGCGATGACTTTGCTCAAGCGCCTGACGCTCATCAGCGAAAACACCTATGGCGATACGGATTCGGCAGCCAGTTTGCTCGAATCAAAAAAACAATTCTCCGAGGCGATGCAGTTTCTTCAGCCGCTCGCGCAGGCTTCGCCGTGGGATGCAAGCCTGAAGATTCGGCTCGCGGTGGCCACGCTGGCGGTCAACGCAAATGAGCCGCAGGCGCTGACAACGCTCAGCGCAGTGGCTGCCGATCCCAAAGCGAAGTATGCGGAGCGACTGGAAGCGGCCAGGGCATTGAAGGGCCACGGCGCGGCCAACGCCGAACTGGGCAGCACAGAGCTGAACCTGCTCGCGCGCGCAGGCTGCCCCGGCGCGGACGAGGCCGGCAAGCCTTTCTTTGTTGAGGCTCGCAGAGCAGCAGCGGTATGTGCATCCGACAAAAAAGTAAAAGAGCAGTTGTTGCACACTGCCATTGGCGACGCGCCCGACAATACCGAGTTGCGGCTGGAGTACGTGACAGCCGCCTTTGCGGCAGGCCAGGACGCGCGGGCGCTAATGGCTGCCGAGCCGATTCTTGTTGGCGGCAGCTTCTACGGCCCGCGTCCCGTGCAATCGTATGACTCATCCGGGGATGAAGAGGATGCCGGCAGCCAGAGTGCTCCCATTTTTTCCTCGATGAAGCCGGAAGAGGCATACAAGCTGACCTGGTCTGCGATTCATGCCAGGGAAAAACGCCATGAAACTAACGAGGCTATTGGACTGGCGCGTACTGCGGCTGCCTTGGAACGCGATCCGGCGCGGCGTAGCGCCTTGGAAAAGGAACTGAAGCGCCTGGAGACCGATGCGTCTCGCATAGAGGAAAACGCTGCGCGCGCTCCCAACATCCATAAAGATCTTGACCAGGATCGAGTAGTGCGCCCGCGAGTGTTGCCGGGTGAGCCGTTTACTCCGCGGAAAGCGGCAAGCAACGAGGAGGAAGAGGAATGAAACGACGCCTCTGGATTTCAATAAGCGTATTGCTGCTGGGCTGCAGCGCGGTCTTCGCCGTCGGCGCGCTGGAGCAGGCGCTCATGTCCAAGCCCGATCTGCCGTCCCTGTTGCCCGAGGGCGCGTTGCTCTCTTTGGAGGCGCGCGACTTTGGCTCCCTGCTGCACGATTGGAACTCGTCGGAGGAGAAGCGCGCCTGGCTGACCAGCGACAACTACTCGGACTTCAGTAAATCGCGGCTCTTCGAGCGGCTCTCGCAGGCGCAGGATGAGTTTTCAGCCGCCGCCGGACTCCCGGCCAACGAAAGCCTGCTTGAAAATGTAGCAGGCAAGCAGAGTTGCCTGGGTCTCTATAACATCGGCAATCTCGAGTTTGTCTACATCACGCGGCTGGAACAGCAGGCGATAGAAAACACACCGCTGTGGCAAACGCGAAGCAAATTTGAGCAGCGCACCGAAGCGGGAACCGTGTTTTACGTGCACAAGGACAAGCAGTCGTCGCGCGTAGCGGCCTTTGCCTCCAGGGACGGCTGGCTGATCCTGGGCACGCGAGAAGACCTGGTGGCGGGCGTGCTGGACCGGCTGGTGGGAACGGCGTCGCCGAATCTGGCGAGCGAGGGATGGTATGTCGAGGCCGTAAAACAGGCGAATAGCACGCGCGGCGATCTGCGCATGGTGTTGAACCTGGAGAAGCTGGTTTCCACGCCCTACTTCCGCAGTTATTGGGTACAGCGCAATGTAACCGAGATGAAGCAATACTCCTCGGCAGTAAGCGATTTATACAGAACCAGCCAGAGCTATCGCGAAGAGCGCGTGCTGGTGCGCCGCCCCGGTGTTCCTGCAGCTTCACATGGCGATGTGCGGAGTTTGGCGGCATTGGCGCCCAAGGATGCGGCCTTCTATGCGGCGCAAGCCTCACCGGAGCCGGAGAAACTGCTTCGCAGCCTGCGCGACAATCTGCTGGAGGTGAAACCGGAGCAGCAGGCAGCCGAATATAAGACCGCGCCCGAGGCAGTTGTGGTGGATAACGCCGGCAGCGTGTCGCAACTCGATACCACCATCGACACGGCTCCGGTCGCGGTCAAGCAGGTAGATGCATACGCGCCTTTGCGCGCGCTGCTCACCGCCCAGCAGCCGGATGCATCGCTGGAAGTCTATTCCACGCGCGCTCCAAGAGATGGCGTCTTTGTCTCGTTGCAGACGGCGATGGCTGTCACCGCGCCGCAGGCCTGGGATGAGAGTGCCGTGCGTCAAGCGCTGACGCAGGCGCTGCAACCGGGGCTGACCACCGGTAAGCTGGGCGTCAACTGGGAAAAGCGCTCGAGCGCCGGCGGCGAGTATCTTGCGCTGGATGGCGCAGTTCCCCTATACCTCGCGGTGAACGGCAAGCAGCTGCTGCTGGCCAACGATTCCGCGCTGATGGAGAAGTTGCTGGCGCTTCGCCAGAGCGCCACACCGGCCAATGGAAAAAACAGCTTGACCTATGCGGCTCTCTTCCGGCACACGCAGGAGCAAGGCAACTTCAAACGGCTGATGGCGCAACTGGACCTGGCAGGACATCGCGGCACGGTTGATCAGGCGGCAGCCTCCGGCGGCGAAGGCCCGGCTTTCTTCTCCGGCAATGCGAGAAGCCTCAGCCGCGTTTTTTCCAGGCTGGAGTCGGAGCGCATTGAAGAGCAGGATCAGGGCGACACACTGACGCAGACGGTTACCTATCAATGGAGCCGTTGATTACAGAGCCGTGCAGAATACTATCCCACCCTAGCCGCAAGAACAAAAACGCGGCGAGGGTGAGGCACCCGGCGTATAGTGCGACGCTGGCAGTATTGCTGCTGCTCATAGCAGCCTGGCTTGCGCAGGCCCAGCAAACTGCGGAGCCGCAACTCTTCTCCCAATCCGCACAGGCGGTTCTGGAACGAGACTTTCCCAGCCCTGATCTCTCTTATCTGCTACTGGACGGATCGGGCAAGGTGCTGGCCGAGAGATGGGCAACGCAGCAAGCCGTCTCTCCCGGTTCTCTGGTCAAGCCATTTCTGGCCATTGCCTATGGGGAACAGCACGGCGGACGCTTTCCCACGGTGCGCTGCCTGGGCACTGAGAGCCGCTGCTGGCTGCCTCGTGGACACGGGAATCTTGGGTTGGAAGAGGCGATCACGCAGTCCTGCAACGCCTATTTTCTGGAGTTGGCGGCGGGATTGGATCGCCAGCGCGCGGCGCAGACCCTTGCCCGCTATGGACTCTCGGGTCCAGCCGCGGATGCCTCCGCCGATAACCTGACAGGGCTGGGAGACGCTTGGAAAGAGACGCCGCTGGCCTGGGCCAGAGCCTACCTGCAATTGGTCAACGAACAGCAATCGCCCGTGCAGAGCAGGATTGTGAAGGGTATGCTCGACTCAGCGAAGCGCGGCACGGCGCGCTCGGTGGATGCGGCTTTGGGCAGGAATGCGGCCCTTGCCAAGACTGGAACGGCAGCCTGCTCGCACACGCCTCAAGGAGCCGCGGATGGATTCACGGTCGTCCTGTACCCCGCCGCGCGGCCCCGTCTGCTGCTGCTGGTGCGCATGCATGGCGTGACCGGTGCTGAGAGCACCAGGGTGGCCGGTGCAATGTTGCGCGCCCTGGGAGCGGGAGAGCGATGAGTCTGGAAGGTGTAGGATGTTGGACATGGAGCAGGGCTACGTCGCAGATCGCATCCCGAACTGAACGACGATCGAGGTGATTGTAATGCAGATACGATGTTTCAATGTGGGAGTCTTACTCTTTATCTTCTGTTTACCTGTAATAGCTTTTGCGTCTGGCCCATGTGGAGGCGAAAAGGAGCAAGCACAACTGTATAAGACCTTGCATCGAAGAGGGATGTTAGTTCTCAAGGCCATTGAGCAAAAAAACAGTGCTGCTCTCATGAAATATTTTGATCCCCGAGGGGTTGGATTCGGAGGTGATCGGGCGCCGATATCCTTAAATGAGATTAGTCGGCAATTGAGAATGAAGGAGGGCGTCTACTGCCTTTTCTTTTCAACGCCATGTATTGCTACCAGCAAATCCGCTCGTAGTATTGTAGGGGATGAGAAATTGTCAAGCTGGAAAATATCCTACGCGGAGTGGTTAATGATCAACGAACCGTATACTATTTAAGTAGAGCCTGTAGATAACGATGCTAGTGAAATGTGCGGTGGAACTTTCACTGTACATGGTCGAGTTGAGTTAACAACTGTCCCCAAGGTTCTCGAGTTTGATTTCGTATTTGAGAACGGTCGATGGATGCTTACAAACACTCCTCGTCACGATGGAGATTAAAATTAAGGTAATAATATACTTGATTATTTCTGGCATGGCACTGCATCAATGCGTACTATGAATTCAGCAACAACTCACATTAAAATGCGCCCGATTCAGAACCACGATCTCAGATTTCTGTTGCCCATCTTGCTGCTGCTGGCCTCGTCCGCCACAGCGCAGCAGGAGATTCGCTTCAGCGTGTTGGGGCTCTTTCATCCCCGGGAACTGGTTCTGCAACCGGAGGGTGGGCAAGTCCTCTCCATTGCCGCGCAAGATACGGCGAAGAACCCGGCAACAGTGCTCAACGGCGAGATGGGCCATCGCCAGATCGTCTTCCGCGCCGATGGCGACCGCGTGGTAGCTGGCTTCCGCTCCGCAGGCAGTTGGACGGCTGCCGCCCGTGATGGAGGAGCTGTTGCCTTCCGGCTCTCGGTGCCGGGCAGAATTCATCGCGTCTATCGCGGCCGCCTGACGATTCAGGCCCGCAAAGGCGAACTGCTGGCCGTGGTGGCGATGGACCGGGAGACGGCAGTGGCCTCGATTGTGGCCGCGGAGATGGTGGAGAGCGCTCCCATGGAAGCGTTGAAGGCGCAGGCCGTGGCCACGCGCTCTTTCCTGACGGCAGGTCCAAGGCATCTGGACTTCGATTTCTGCGACACCACCCATTGCCAGTTCCTCAAATCGCCGCCTCCGTTGACAAGCCGCGTCACGAGTGCCGTCGAGGCTACGCGCGGGCTGGTCCTCGCCTGGCACGGCAAGCCGCTGGCGGCCATGTACTCCAGCCGTTGCGGCGGCCAGACGCGCAGCCTGCGCGACGTGGGCATGGAGCCTGGTGATGGGTATCCCTACTATGCCGTGCAGTGCCAATGGTGCCGGCGGCATCCAGCCACCTGGCAACGCAGAATCGGCGCGAGCGGCGAGCCGCCCAAGCCGGGCGACGAACGGAAAAGGATTGCCGAGGCGCGGCAATGGGGCTGGGGCGCGATTCCGGGCAGCGATTTTACGGCCACCTTGGACAGCGAGGGCTGGAGGCTGGAAGGCCACAGCGTAGGTCACGGCGTGGGCATGTGCCAGTTTGGCGCATCCGGCATGGCGGCTGAGGGCGCCGGCTTCCGCGAGATTCTCTCCCACTACTACCCCAATACTGAGCTGATAACACAGCCGTAAGCTCCGGCAGCGAAAGAGGTTGAAGTTCCGCGAGAATGTACATAAATCGATTGAGTTGCCTATCGCAGCAAATGCCATATAATGAAAACGCCGCCCAACAGCGTCGAGGGAAATGACTGTGATCGAGTACTGTATAAGCTTCTTTAAGGCGCCAGTATCGCCTTCCCTGCTGGCTTTCAGCGTCGCGCCCCTGGCGCATCTGCGTCCCCTGGACATCGCCGTAATCGCCATCTACTTCGCCATGGTGGTCTGGATCGGCTTTTACCTCAAAGGCCGGGCGAACACCGGTGAAGAGTTCTTTATGGCCGGCCGGGAGATGACCGCGTGGATCGCCGGCCTAAGCTTTGTTTCGGCCAACCTCGGCTCGCTGGAGCTGATGGGCTGGGCCGGTTCGGCTTACCAGTACGGCATTCTGGCGACTCACTGGTACTGGATCGGCGCCATCCCCGCCATGCTCTTCCTGGGCCTGGTGATGATGCCTTTCTATTATGTCTCCAAAACGCACTCGGTCCCCGGCTACCTCTTCCTGCGCTACGGCGAGCACGCCCGCGTCTTCGCCGCCATCTCCTTCGCACTGGAAATGATCCTGATGAGCGGCGTGAACATGTTCGCCATGGCCGTAGTGATGAAGGTGGTGCTGGGGTGGAGTTTCACCTTCAGCATCCTTGTTTCGGCCTTCGCGGTTACGCTTTACGTTGCCCTGGGCGGGTTGCGCTCGGCCATCTTCAACGAGGTCTTGCAGTTCGTACTCATTTGGGGCGGGGCGCTGCTGGTGCCCGTGCTGGGCATGATTCAGGCCGGAGGGGTGGAGGGCCTGAAGACCAAGATCATCGCCAACATGCACTCCGACAGCTACTTCCACCTGTGGCGCGATACCGGCCACTTTGCGGCCAACCCCATGGGCGTGCATTGGACAGGAATCGTCTTTGGCCTGGGATTTGCCATCAGCTTCGGCTACTGGACCACGGATTTCCTGGTTGTGCAGCGCGTTCTGGCGGCGCATAACCTGAGGGCGGCGCGGATGGCTCCGATCATCGGGTCGTTCTTCAAGATGGCGGTTCCCTTTATCGTCATTCTGCCCGGCCTGCTGGGCCTGGTGGTACTGCAGAACTCCGATGGCAGCCGCATGCAGCTGATACCGCAGGACACATGGAAGGCCTGTGTTCCGATGTCCTCCGATTGCGCTGCGCAGTTGAAACTGACATCGCTTTCGCCGTCAGTGCAACAGGATGTGCTGGATCAAAAACCGGGTCCGCAGTCGGATTTGCACAGCTATAACGAGGTGCTGCCGCTGATGATGGTGCGCTACCTAGGGCCCGGCCTGCTGGGCCTGGGCATTACCGCGCTGATTGCCGGCTTCATGAGCGGCATGGCGGGCAACGTAAGCGCCTTTTCGACGGTGTGGACCTATGACCTCTACAAGCCGCTGATCAATAAGAAAGCCACCGACAGTCATTATGTGATGGTGGGCCGGCTGTCGATTGTCATAGGCGTGCTGGTTTCCATTGGCGCAGGTTACCTGGTGCAGAAGGCGCACGGCATCATGGATTACGTGCAGGCGCTGTTCAGCATCTTTATCGCGCCGCTATTGGCCACCATTCTGCTGGGTATGTTCTGGAAGCGCGCCACCAGAATCGCCGGTTTTCTGGGCCTGCTGTTGGGCGTTGTCTTTTCGGCGAGCCTGTTCGAGTGGGTTCATCTCTATCCTGCCAAGCTGGCCTACGTGGCGCTCTCGCCCGACGCCAAGCCCATGGCGGAAAATGTCTTCCGCGCCTTGTGGGCCTGCCTGTTCACCGCCCTCGTGATCTTCGTGGTGAGCATGCTGACCAAGCCCAGGCCGGCCGCGGAGCTGGAGGGCCTGGTCTATGGTGTTACCCCGCTGCCCAAGGAAGAGCCGGTTCCCTTCTACAAGAATGAGTGGATGTGGGCCGGGCTGGTGGTGGTGATCTTCGCGGCGCTCAACATTATTTTCTGGTAGCGAACGAGATTCCTCGGCCGGAGGCAAGACACTGCTCTGGCCGCAACAAAGGAAAGGGTAGAAAGATATGCATGGTTCCGGAATTCCCATTTGGTTCTTTATTGGCGTGCTGCTGGTCATCTATGGAGCGATGATTTTCGGCTATGGCGTTTATGAATGGCAGACGGCGAGCTATCCCGCTGGAGTGCAATTGACTAACTTGCACACTCCGGTTTGGTGGGGCGGATTGCTGGCGATTCTGGGGCTGTTTTACGTGGTTAAGTTTCGTCCGGGACGCGTTTAATAGCGGTGGATACCCACGTAAGGCACAAGAACAAAAACGTGCCGAAGGTGGGGCGCCCGGCGGGTTACAACAAACGATTTCCAGTGCCGGCAACGGCAACAATAAAGGGAGCAGGAAAATGACAACACAGCGAAAAATGACGTTTGGCGTCGTGGTGGGCAATCGCGGGTTCTTTCCCGATCAACTGGCCAAGACCGGCCGCGAAGAGATTATCAAGGTTCTGGAGGCAGCCGGGGCGCGACCCGTGGTGCTAAGCCCGGAGGAGTCGAAGTACGGCGCGGTGGAATCTTATGCCGAATCGCAGAAGTGCGCCGCGCTCTTCAAGAAGCACTCGGAAGAGATCGACGGCATCATCATCACGCTTCCCAACTTCGGCGAGGAGCGCGGCATCGTGGACGCCATCAGGCTCAGCGGGCTGAAGGTCCCGGTGTTGATTCAGGCCACTCCCGACCGCTCCGGGGACATGACCATCGCGACTCGCCGCGACAGTTTCTGCGGCAAGATGAGCGCCTGTAACAACATGATGCAGTATGGAATTCCCTACTCGCTGACAACGCTGCATACCGAAACGTTGACCTCGCCGGAGTTCAAGGCGGATCTGGAATGGTTCTCGGCGGTCTGCCGCATTGTGAAGGGACTCAAGAATCTGCGCATCGGCGCCATCGGCGCGCGTCCCACGGCCTTCAACACCGTACGCTACTCGGAGCGCCTCTTTGAGACCGCGGGCATCTCCATCGAGACGATTGATCTTTCGGAGATCTTCGGGCGCATCCAAAAAATGAAGGACTCGGACGAAGCCGCACAGGCTAAGCTGGCCGCCATCAAGAGCTATGTTACGACTACGGGGATTCCGGATGAGGCGCTGCTCAAGATGGCCAAGCTGGGAGCAGTGATCGACGGATGGATGAAGCAGACCAACGTGGCCATTAGCGCTGTGCAATGCTGGACCTCGATGGAGGAGTACTTCGGCGTGGTGCCCTGCACCATCATGAGCATGATGAGTAATGACCTCATCCCCTCGGCCTGCGAGGTGGACGTGCCTGGCACCCTGAGCATGTATATGCTGGCGCTGGCCTCGGGCACGCCCTCGGCGCTGCTGGACTGGAATAATAATTACGGCAGCCATCCTGACAAGTGCGTCTGCTTTCACTGCTCCAACCTGCCCAAGCATTTTTTCAAGGATGTGAAGATGGACTACCAGGAGATCATCGCCGGAACGGTGGGAAAGCTGAACACCTTCGGCACCTGCGTTGGCCGCGTGAAGGCTGGAGCGATGAGCTACGCGCGCTACTCGACAGACGACCGCCGCGGCGTGATTCGCGGCTACACCGGCGCGGGCAAATTCACCGACGACCCGCTGGAAACCTTTGGCGGCGCGGGCGTGGCGGAGATTCCGCAGTTGCAGAAGCTGCTCCGGTTCATTTGCCGCGAGGGCTTTGAGCACCACGTCGCGGCCAACTTCAGCGAGGTCTCCAAGGCAGTCCACGAGGCTGCGACACGCTATCTGGGATGGGAGTCTTATCTCCACGGGCAAACCGAGGACTGAGAACGCTGCCATATAAGCCACAACCGGCAGAAAGAGTGAAGGGCAATGAATCGATACACAGTCGGCATCGATGTAGGTACGGGCGGCACGCGCGCGCTCATGGTGGACGAAAAAGGCACACTGATTGGCTCGGCGACACATGAGCACGCGCAGTTTGCCTCGCCACAAAATGGTTGGGCGGAGCAGGATCCGCACGACTGGTGGAACGCAGGACAGAAGGCGATCGGCAAGCTCCTGCGGGAGACCGGCGTCTCCAAGAGCGAAATCGCAGCGATCGGCCTGGCCGGGCAGATGCACGGCGCAGTCCTGCTCGACGAGAAAGAAGAAGTCCTGCGGCCCGCGCTGATCTGGTGCGATCAGCGCACGGCGGAGGAGTGCCGCGTGCTTAACGAGACCATCGGCGAGCAGCGGCTGGTGGAGCTGACGTCAAATCCAGCTCTTCCCAACTTCACCCTGACAAAGCTGATGTGGGTGCGCACCCATGAGCCGGAGATCTGGAAGCGGTTCCGCTCCTTCCTTTTGCCCAAGGATTACGTCCGTTTGCAGTTGACAGGCGTACGGGCTATCGACGTTTCGGACGCATCCGGCACGCTGCTGCTGGATGTCGTTCATCGCCGCTGGTCGAAGGAGATGGTAAAGGCGACGGGGCTGGATGAACGTTGCCTGCCGGAAGTCTTCGAATCGCCGGAGATCGTGGGCAAAATTACGGCGCGCGCGGCTCAGGCGACTGGCCTGGCCGAAGGCACGCCGGTGGTTGCCGGCGCCGGAGATCAGGCCGGAGGCGCCATCGGCATGGGCATTGTCAAGGCCGGCTGCGTAAGCGCGACGATTGGAACCTCAGGCGTTGTCTTCGCCGCCACGGATCAGCCGTTTCTCGATCCCAAAGGGCGCCTGCACACCTTCTGTCATGCCATTCCCAACCGGTGGCATGTGATGGGCGTGACCCAGGCGGCGGGCCTTTCTCTGCGCTGGTTTCGCGACACCTTCGGAACCGCCGGCAAACCGGCCGGCGATCCCTACGACAGTCTTTCGCAGGAAGCCGCCGCGATTCCCGCTGGAGCCGACGGCGTGCTGTGGGCGCCATACCTGATGGGAGAGCGGACGCCGCATCTCGACTCCGATGTGCGCGGCGCGCTGCTTGGTCTCGCGGCCAGCCACGGGCGTGGACATATCATCCGCGCCATTCTCGAAGGAGTGGCCTTCAGCCTGCAGGATTCGTTGACCATCTTCGCGGAGATCGGCGTGCCGGTGAACGATATCCGCCTGGGCGGAGGCGGCGCGCGTTCGCCTCTGTGGCGCCAGATTCAGGCCGACGTCTACGCCAAGCCTGTCTCACTGCTTGCCGCGGAAGAGGGCTGCGCCTATGGCGCCGCGGTGCTTGCCGGGGTAGGCGCGGGCATATGGCCATCGGTCGATGAGGCCTGCGCGCAAATCGTGCGCATCGCCTCGGTCGTCAACCCGGTCAAGCAATCGTCAGATAAACTTCAGCAGCAATACAAGCTTTATCGCGCTATTTACCCAGCTCTCAAACAGATAAAGTAAACAGTTCAGCCGGCCGGGCTCAGCTTCGGCAGCCAGAGTGGAGAAGAAAGATGAGCACCGCACAGAGGAGTTCAAACGCAAGAACCTCGCAACCTGTTCACGAAGAGATCAGGATCAAGAAGCAGCAACTGACCGAGTTCATGTCCAAACACAACCTTGCCGGCGTCCTGTTGAGCCTGCATGAGAATGTTGCCTGGGCCACGGCCGGTCAGGTAGACATGCGGGTTGCCATTCCCGCGGCTACGGGCGCTGCCGCCGTCTTTGTGCGCAAGGATGGAAACGGCTACTACATCACAACCAGGAATGAAGCGCCCAGGATGAACGATGAAGAGTTCAGCGGGCTGCCCTTTGAGCCGGTTGTCCTGCCCTGGCAGGAGGCTGACTTTGTGAAAGCGGCGTGCGGACTGGCGGCCAAGGGAGCAATCAGCGCCGACACCCATGCCGCGAATTGCGAGTTTATCAGTCTGGCCGGGCTGCGCAGCCAGTTGCAGCCAACCGAGATCGAGCGGTATCGATTGCTGGGTGGCGCGACGGCGCGTGCGGTCGAGGAAGTGGCTCTGCACCTTGAGCCGGGCATAACCGAAGAGGAGATAAGCGCCATGGCCTCTTCGCTGCTGATTCAGAAGGCTATTATGCCTTCCGTGCTGCTCATGGCTGTGGATGACCGCATTCTAAAGTACAAGCACGCGTTGCCCAGGGGCAAGCGGCTGGAGCGTTACGGGATGGTGAATCTGTGCGCGCGCAAGTGGGGGCTGGTCATCTCCATGACGCGCTTTGTTCATTTTGGCCCATTACCGCAGAATCTTGCCAAGGGATTTGATGCGGCAGCCAGGGTCAATGCCGCCCTGCTGCACGCCACGCGCGCAGGGGCCACAGCAAAGCAACTGTATGCAGTTGCCAAAGACGCCTATGCCGCGGCTGGGTTTCCGGGAGAAGAGGATTTGCATCACCAGGGCGGAGCCACCGGCTATGGAGAGAGAGAGTGGGTGGCAACTCCGAATGGCACGGAGACCGTAGTGAACCGGCAGGCGTACGCGTGGAATCCATCTGCGCAGGGCGGCAAGGTGGAAGACACCGTCGTGCTACAAGACGGCGCGATCGAGTTTCTGACCGTAACAGAAAAATTTCCGGAAGTTGTCACCGTGGTGGGCGGCCAGAGCTACCGTACCGCGGGCGTGCTGCTCAAATAGCAGACGGCAATGGGGAGTACAGATCCGCGCCGGCGAGTGGATTGGCGTAGAATGGCACTTTTGAGCGGTTCCACAATTCTCGTGCCATTTCTAGCATCAGCAAGGTGGCATTTTCTTGAGGAAAATGCCACTATAGGGTGGTGGTTTCGAGGTACAGCAATTGTGGAACCGCTGTAGGATGGATGGGATGGATGGAAATGAAAACTATCGTTCGAGCACTTGCTCTATTGTTTTTTACCATGGTGATTTCGATGACTAATCCTCTGGTTACAAACAGCCACGCGCAGACACTCCCCGAGATTGGCGGGCAGAAGGTTATCGTTCTCAACCGAGCCGCCGTCAGCACCACACAGCCTGAGTTCACCAGTATCACACTAGCGCCCGGCCGCGGCATGGAAATTCTGCAGATTACGGCCAACTTTCCCGGCAAGGGCAATGTGGACGTACTGGCCTCGCCCGACCTGGCCGGCGCGAAGAAGATGCTCGATGTGGACGATGACGACTTTGGCAACCTCGGTTACCGGCTGGGATCGGCCTTCCTGGTTCCTTATCCCAACCGGATTCGCGGCACGCTCTCGGCGGACACCAAGACCCTGACCACCACGTGGCAGGGCCACACCATCACTCTGCCGGCCAACAACGGACGTCAGCCGGGCGGCGATATCCACGCCATGCACGGGCTGATTCTCAAGGCCAGGACCGACAACATTCGCGTCAAACATGTTCCTGGCGGCGAGCAGGTCACCGGCGTGATTCATGCCGGCGACTTCGGCGGCCACTGGCTCTCCAAGACCGACCTGGTCATCACCGTCACGCTATCGGCCGACGCCGTCGATGCATCGATTACGGCTCATAACGTGGGCAGTGAGGCCGAGCCGATGGCCATCGCATGGCACCCTTATTTCAATCTGCCTTCCGGCAACCGCGAGCAGGCCAAGGTGCAGATTCCGGGCTCCACCACCGCGGAGCTGGACAATTACAAAAACGTCTATCCCACCGGCAAGCTGCTACCCGTCAAGGGAACCAGATTTGACCTCAGCGCCCCCGATGGCGCAGCCCTGGCTAAGAACTTCTTCGACGACAACTGGAGCCATCTGGATTGGAAGGGCGGCGCCGTGACCGTCAAGATCATTGACCCTGCTGCTCACTATGGGATCAAAATTGAGGGTCTGTCGCCGGCGATAAAGACCATCCAGATGTACGCCCCTCCCAACATGAAATTTGTCGCCATCGAGCACCAGTACAACTTCGCCGACCCCTTCGGCAAAGAATGGGGCGGCATGGACACCGGAATGGTGACGCTGAAACCGGGAGAGAGCACTAACTGGCACGTCCGGCTGCGCTTATTCCAGCCTTAAGGCGTCATTAGCTCCCTATTTGTAAGTCGGAAGCTAGCCTCGAATAAGAGATACATAATTGCAATAGACGAATACTATCTATACGGAATAGTATGGATGTTTCCAAACCAGTGCCCGGCTGCACGCCTTGGAAACTGGCGTTAGATGACGAGATTGTTTCTCCCCTGCGGCAACGGCACGCTCTCCGCATTGGCAAGCCGCTCGGTGGAATAACTCCTGGACGGGTAGTGAAGACGGGGAGGAAATAGATTGCCCAAGGCGAAGATCAAACGGCTATATCTGATCCCGATTCTCTCCAAGGCTCTGGATGTAATCGAGCAACTGGAGCAGAGCCATGCTCCTGTCACCCTGGAAGACGTCTATCAGAAGACCCAGATATCCAAGACCAGCGTCTATCGCATCCTCAAGACGCTGGTGCATCGGGGCTATGTTGCACAGGCACAGGACGGCCAGTATCGCCTTGTTTCCCGGCCGCGTCGGCTGCGCTTCGGCTTTGCCGCTCTGAGCGGCGAGATGCCCTTTTCGGTCGCCGTGACGCAAAGTGTAGTAGCGGCTGCGGCGGCATCGGGCGTCGAGTTGATCTTGCTAGATAATCGCTACGATCCCGATATTGCCATCCAGAACGCGGAAGAATTTGTGGCCAAGCAGGTAGATCTGGTGCTTGAGTTTCAGGTAGAGGAAGCCGTAGCCCCGCGCGTGGCCCATATTTTCAAAAAGGCCGGTATTCCCCTGGTCGCCATCGATGTGCCTCATCCCAATGCGACCTACTTCGGGGTCGATAACTTCGAAGTGGGCTATGAAGCCGGCGTCCTGCTCGCCCAACACGCCCTGGTCAGGTGGAAGGAAACAGTCGATTGGGTGTTGGGAGTGGGATTCGCCGAGGCAGGCAGCTTTGTGCAGAGCCGCATCTCCGGCGCCTTCGACGGCATTCGCGAGCGCATCAGCTACATTCCTCCTGAGCGTTACGTGCAGATCGAGGGGCGAGGCATGCGCGAGCCCAGCCGGATTGCGATGACCAGGTTTCTCGCCGGTTACAACAGGGGAGAACGCATTCTTATCGCCACGGCTACAGATTCCAGCGCGCTCGGCATTCTGGACGCCGCCCGCCAGCTTGGCATTGAGACCGACATCGCCATCGCCGGGCAGGACTGCATCCCTGAAGTGCTCGAAGAGATGCGTTCGGGCAAGAGCGCCATTATCGGCTCGGTTTCGCATGAAGCCGAAAGTTACGGACCCCGCCTCATCCAGCTGGGCATTTCGCTGATGCGGGGCTACACCGTCCCTCCTTACAACTATGTGCACCACCGCGTGGTCACGCCGGAATCCCTGAGCGTGGAGGCATTTTCTACTACAAACTTTCCAGGCTAGGCATTCGCGCCTTCCAGGCTGGGAGTTAGTCAACCTTTGACAAGGTAGCTGTTTCAGCATAGATTTTTCTACAGGTACAAAGTTTCATAGGAGAATCGCAGTTCTTAACCCTAGCCAGACCAGAAGAATAGATTCAGAGCAAAATAGGGAGACCGGAGACTTCGCAATTCTTTTTGGGGAGTTCGCGGAAATTCCAAATCAGGAAGCATGATGAACGAAGCAGAAAGAATTGAGAAGACATCTCCCTGTTTTGTGGCGGCCGACCTGGGCGCGAGCAGTGGGCGTGTAATCGCAGCGCAACTCCGCAAGGGATCTCTGAGCCTACGTGAAGTCTGCAGGTTTTCCATCGCGTTTACCAGGGACCAGCAAAGCGGTTATTTGTGCTGGGGAATTGACGCAATCGAGGAAAGTGTTCGTAAGGGAATCGAAGATACTTCCCTGCTCGCACCCATCGCCAGCATCGGCGTAGACAGCTGGGGTGTGGATTTTGTTCTGCTCGACGCGGAGTTGCGCCGCGTTGGCCAGGCGGTCTGCTATCGCGATGACCGCACGAAGGGGATGATCGAGCGGGTGACGGCCCGCATGCCGCGCGCTGAAATCTACCGGCGAACCGGCATTCAGTTTATGCCGCTCAATACCATGTTTCAGTTGGCGGCAGTGGCTGCGCGGGAGCCTGAGTGGGTAGCCAGGACGAGCCACCTGTTGATGATTCCCGACTACTTTCATTTTCGGCTTTGCGGTGTAATCGCCAACGAATACACCGATGCTACGACCACGCAGCTTCTGAATCTGGATGGCAGTTGGGATCGGGATTTGTTTGAAGCCGTAGGCCTGAAGCAGATATGGATGAAACCTCCGGTGCCAGCAGGAACGGTTTTGGGAGAAGCACGCTTCGGCAAGCAGACCGCCAAGGTTGTGGCGGGAACAACCCATGACACCGCTTCAGCGGTTGTTGGAACTCCCTTCGAGACCGGAACGGAAGCCTTCATCAGCTCGGGAACATGGTCCCTGATGGGTGTGGAGAGCGTGGATCCGTATGCCTCGGAGCAGGCCATGCAGTGGAACTTCGCCAACGAGGGAGGCTACGGACGCCGCTACCGCGTGCTGAAAAACATTATGGGATTGTGGCTGCTGCAGAGGTTATCGCAGGAGTTCCAGATTCCCATCGACGATGTCCTGCTGAACGCCGTGGCGGAAGCCGCGCCATGGCGGTCGATTGTGAATCCCGACGATGCGCGCTTCCTGAATCCGGATTCGATGAAGCAGGCCATCGAGGGGTACTGCGAGGAAACCGCTCAACCGGCGCCCAAGACGCCCGCTCAATTCGGGCGGTGTGCTTTGGAGAGCCTGGCGCTTACTTATAGGCTGGTTAAGGAGCAATTGGAATCGTTGCGCGGCCAGAGCCTGACCAGAATTCGCATTGTGGGAGGCGGAAGCAAAAATCGCCTGCTCAATCAACTGTGCGCTAACGCCTGCCAGTTGCCGGTGAGCGCCGGCCCGGTGGAAGCCTCCGCGCTGGGCAACATCTGCACGCAGATGATTGCCCTGGGCGAAATCCCCAGCCTCGATGCGGCGCGCACCGTAATCCGGCAGTCCTTCGAGATTAACGAGTATCGTCCGCTGGAGCCGATTCCGGACACCGTATGGAACAAGTTCAGCAATCTTTTGCGCCAGGACTAAGAAAGGATGTTCAGGAATGAATGTGACGAAGAAGGTTCAAACTGCCTACGATCTGGCCAGGGAACGTTACGCGGAGATTGGTGTGGATACCGAGAAGGTTCTTCCTCAACTTGAGCAGATTCCGATTTCCATTCAATGCTGGCAGGGAGACGATGTGCGCGGCTTTGAAAATCCCGAAGGCGAATTGACCGGCGGCATTCAGACCAGCGGCAACTATCCCGGACGGGCCCGGAGTGCCGACGAGCTGCGTTCCGACCTGGAAGTTGCCCTGGCGCAAATCCCGGGTAAAAAGCGGCTCAATCTTCATGCAATTTATCTCGAAACGGACAAGCCCGTGGAGCGGGACGTCATTGAGCCGAAGCATTTTGAGAAATGGGTGACGTGGGCCAAGGCGCAGGACCTGGGCCTGGACTTCAATCCCACCTGCTTCTCGCATCCGCTCAGCGAGCGGGCGACGTTGACCCATCCGGATGTCGCGGTGCGCAGGTTCTGGATCAATCACTGCCTGGCCTGCCGCCGCATCAGCGAGTATTTCGGAGTTGAGTTGGGCACCCAGGCGGTGATGAACATTTGGATTCCGGATGGGGACAAGGATCTGCCTGCGGATCGCCTTGGGCCGCGCAAACGATTGATCGAATCCCTGGATGAAATCATTGCCGCTCCTCTAGGCAAGCATCATAAAATCTCCGTCGAGGGCAAGCTGTTCGGCATCGGCGCGGAGAGCTACACGGCAGGCTCCAACGACTTCTATCTGGCTTATGCGGTTACGCGCAAGACGCTGCTTTGCCTCGACGCCGGGCACTTTCATCCCACCGAGAGCGTTGCCGACAAAATTTCTACGGCACTGTGCTATCTGGACGAGATACTGCTTCATGTTTCGCGGCCGGTGCGCTGGGATTCCGATCATGTAGTGCTGCTGGACGATCCCACGATGGCCATTGCTCAGGAGATTGTGCGCAGCGGAACCATCTCGCGTATAAACATCGGCCTTGACTTTTTCGACGCCAGCATCAACCGCATCGCGGCCTGGGTAATCGGCGCGCGCAACATGCGCAAGGCTTTGCTGCTGGCGCTGCTGGAGCCGGCAGATAAGCAGTTGGCCGCGGAAAAGATGTGGGACGGCACTGCCCGCATGGCAATCTTCGAGGAATCGAAATCGATGCCCTGGTCCGCGGTGTGGGAGTATTATTGCGCCAGCCACGGGATTCCTGAGGGCATCGGATGGCTGGAGACGGTGCGCGGCTACGAAAAGGACACGTTGTCCAAGCGCGTAAAAGCAAGATGAGCATCTTATCAAAGCACCGTTGTACCTAAGGCTTGTTGAAGATTCGGCACAACGCCGCTACATTCAGAGGTTGAGGTACAGGCGCTATGAATAAGAATATCTGCCGCGCAGGCGAGCGGTTTGCGAAAATCTTAGTTTGCCTTGGCGCGTGTTTTGTGATGTGTGCCCTGACAGCGGGTGCGCAGGCGTTGAGTCCGGCTGCCTTGCGTGTTGACGAAATGACCACGCCGCTGGGCATCGACGACACGCAGCCGCGATTCTCCTGGCAGTTGCGAGACAGCCGTCAGGGCGCGCGGCAAACGGCTTACCAATTGCTCGTAGCCTCACAACCGGAGCAGCTCTCCGCGGGCAAAGCAGACGTATGGGATAGTGGACGCATAGCCAGCGGGCAGTCGGTTGAGGTTCAGTATGCCGGACCTGCGCTTGCTCCTTCGACTCGCTATTTCTGGAAGGTCCTGGTATGGGATCAGGCGGGTAAGCCTGTGCCCGAGAGCCCGGTCAGTTGGTGGGAGTCGGGACTGCTTAAGCAGCCGTGGCGCGCGCAGTGGATCGGCTATGAAACGCCTGAAGAGGCCGCGGTGCGCCACGCTCCGGCGGCGTGGATTGCTTATCCCGATCAAATTCCGAAACCAGCCTTTCAGGCTTTGCCCGCCGGAAAACCGGTCGAGCAGCACATTGCCTACCGGCAAACGGTAACCCTGAACAAGCCCGTGCATTCTGCCACTCTCTACGCCACCGCGCAGGATACCGTCTCTGCGTGGATCAATGGCGTGCAGGTGATGACGGCCAGCCCATATCCGCCCTGGAGGCAGTTTCCGTGGAAAAAGTTTGTGCGCGCGGATGCGTCCGGGGCTTTGGCAACGGGCGTCAACACCATCGCCATAGAGCAGGTGCACTACGCTCAGCCCAACGAAAAGGCCGATGCGCCGCCCATGATCACGACGCTCTTTGTCGAGTACACAGACGGAACCACGGAAGTATTTGCGAGCGGGACAAGCTGGAAGAGCTCGCTGGAGGCCGCTCCGGACTGGCAGCAGAAGAGCTTTGACGATGCGGGTTGGAAGAACGCTGTCGTGTACAAGCAGGGGGCGGGAGACGATTCATTCGACCATCCATGGATTCCCGACTCGGTGAAAAGTTTTCGGCGGACATTTGAGGTGAAGTCCCCGGTGAAGTCGGCGCGGCTGTATGCAACGGCACTGGGCGTTTATGAAATGTTTCTCGACGGCATGCGGGTGGGCGATCAGGTTCTGGCGCCGGGATGGACGGATTACCGCCAGCGTGTCGTCTACCAGGCCTACGACGTGACGGACATGATTGCGCAAGGGAAGCACTCGATTAGCGCGGAGTTGGCGCCGGGCTGGTATGAGACGCCGCTGGAGTGGGCGCAGCAGCCTAACAATTACGGCTTGACACCGCCAGCGCTGCTGGCGCAATTGCGCATTGAGCACACCGATGGCAGCATCGAGTGGGTGAATACGGACGAAAGCTGGAAGCCCGGTTTTTCGTACATTCTTCATTCGGAGCTTTACGACGGTGAGAGTTTGGACTTTACACAGAATCCTCAAGCGGGATACCCCGATTTGTTACATGCCAGAACAATGGTGATCCATCCTGTTCCGGTGAAGATCGTGGCGCAGGATTTTCCGCCCATTCGCGTGGAGCGCACGCTTGAAGCAAAGGCCGCCACTGAACCCAAGCCCGGCGTTTTCGTTTACGACTTCGGGCAGAATTTTTCCGGCGTGGCGCGTATGCTATGGCACGATCGGGTTGGGTCAAAGGTGCGGATCCAATTCGCCGAGATCCTGAATCCGGACGGCACGATCTACATGGACAATTTACGCACAGCGAAAGCGACCGATTCCTTCAAGTTGCCTAGCTCCCCTGATGGCGAATTTGGGCTTGAGCCGCGATACACCTTCCACGGCTTCCGCTACATGGAATTGACCGGGCTGACGACACCGCCGGGTAAAGATGCTGTAACGGTGAAAGTCATTCATACCGATGCGCCGTTCACGGCGAAGCTTGAGACCGGCAGCGCGCTCATCAACCAGTTGTGGAGCAACATTCTCTGGGGCCAGCGGTCGAACTTTGTGGGCGTGCCTACGGACTGCCCGCAGCGCGATGAGCGGCTGGGATGGATGGGCGATGCGCAGGTCTTTTGGCGCGCTGCCAGCTACAACATGGATCTGGCAGCCTTCTCGCGCAAGTTCGCCGCGGATATGCGCGGCACACAGGTCGGAACGCCGTACTACGGCATCTACTCGCCCGGAACCGTCTCCTCGAATGCAGGCTACGCACCGGGGTGGAGCGATGCGGGAGTGGTGATTCCCTGGACCTCGTGGCTGCAGACCGGCGACAAGAGCATCATTGAAGAAAACTGGGCGGCGATGGAAAAGTATCTGGACGCTATCGCTGACGCCAACCCGGATGGATTGCGGCGCAATGAATACGGAATCCCCTTTGGCGACTGGCTCTCACCGGAGGGTAAAACCGACATCGTGCTCATCGCCACCGCTTACTGGGCCTATGATGCAACGCTGATGCGCGAGATGGCGCATGCTACGGGCCGCTCTCAGGACGAGGAGAAGTACCGGCAGCTCTTCGAGAAGATTCGCGCGGCGTTTGAGAAACAATTCGTACACTCTGATGGCTTTGTGGCCGGAGCGGACAACAGCGCATCTCCATTTGGCGCGATCAACAATCCAAATGCCAAAAGCAAGGGTGGAGACACGCAGACCGGCTATGTGCTGGCGCTGCACATGAATCTGCTGCCGCAGGAACTGCGCGCCGCGGCGGCGAAGAAGCTGGTAGACAAGATTCATGTCAATCACGACTTGCTGGCGACAGGCTTTCTCGGCACGCCGTACCTGCTGGAGGAGCTGACCAAGGCCGGCTATCCCGAGCTTGCCTACAAGCTGTTGCTCAACACCGAGTATCCGTCGTGGGGATACATGGTGGATCATGGCGCCACAACCATGTGGGAGCGCTGGAACGGCGACCAGATGATGGCCGACCCGGGCATGAACTCATTCAACCACTATGCCTATGGCGCAGTGGCCGACTGGATTTACCGCTATGCCGCGGGCATCGATGCCACGCCTCTCGACGCTGGCTTCCATACCATCATTCTGCATCCGGTCTTCGATCGCAGACTCGGCAGTCTGGATCTGCGCTACCAATCTCCCTACGGTGAGATTCACTCCAGTTGGAACGTGGACGGCGATAAGGCGCACTGGACGGTGACCATTCCGCCCAACACAACTGGCTTGCTACCTCTCTCCCCAGCCGTGCGTGCAACCTATACGTTGGACGGACACCCGCTGGTAGAGCCCTTTGTTGAGGATAGGCATCCAAGCTACGGACTTTCGGCAGGCACGTATAGCTTCGTGGTGACAGGCGTCAAGTGAACGGCAGTTTGAATCTGATGTAAGTACGACCCTTATTGCGATCCCAGATAGTTTCCGTAGCCCACAATGATTGTGGAGCCGATCAGCGTTATCAACGTCAGAGCTACCAGTACATTGGTCTTGCGGCTAACTCCGTGCCACTCCTTGAGCGCGATGCCCCACAGCGTGCTGAAGATGATGATGCTGGCCATCAGCAGCGTCCAACTGGAGAACTTGTAGCGGCCCATCTGCGACTCGCCCATGGTGTAAAAGAAGAACTGCATGTACCAGATCGCTCCGGCCAGGAAGGAGAAAAAGTAGTTGCCGATCATCGACGGGGACTTGCCTGCCGCAGCCGCGCTCGCCGGAATCTTCAAGTACTCGCCATAGCTGCGGTTGCGCGCATTGAGAATGGCGCACCAGATGAAGTTGGTGGTAAAGCCGCCCAGCAGCACCACGACCAATACCGGCAACCCCTGCCACAGCGCGCTGCCTCCGCTGGACACGGCGAAGGCCTTGATGGGATTGCCCGCATCCAGCCCAAAGGCAAAGCAGGCGCTCATTATGCCGGCAAAGACACCCAGGGAGAGCCCCAACTTGAGGTTGAACTCTTTTACGCTGGCCTGCTTGGCCTCGGTGGAGAGCTCGTTTTCCTTGGAGATGCCGGCCATTCCGGCAAAAACGATGCCCACTACGCAGACGGCGATGCCTACCATCGTTACGATGCCCGAGCGTTGCGTGAGCAGTTGGCCGAACTGGTGATGAAAGATGGGCGGAATTAGCGTGCCGAAGACCGCACAGTTGCCCATGCACACGGCCATGCCCAGCGACATGCCCAGATAGCGCACACCCAGACCGAAGGTCAGTCCGCCTATTCCCCACAAAACGCCGAAGAAGTATGTCCAGAGAAGGACCGATGGCGACACGCCATGCAGAACGCCCGTCAGGTCAGGCGTAAGCAGCCACGCAAAAAACCAGGGCGCAATGATCCAGCTCATCACGCCGCCAACCAGCCAATAGGTCTCCCACGACCAGCCGTGAACCTTGCGAAATGGAACGTAGAAGCTGGCCGAGGCCACGCCGCCCAGCCAGCAAAGAAAGACACCCAGCAACGGATTTGCGCTCATCATTCCGCCTCTGCACTCCCCATGAGGGCATCACGGCTCGGCGCCGCGCGTTTCATACGAGAATTGATTTTATATCTGAGGTAAAGTAAACAGGCGCACGTGTACTTGTCAAAGACGAAGATGCGAAACTGTTTTGAGTCGTATTTATTGCACTAGATTACAATAGACATTTCATCTCACTATCGAATACGATGGGGATGCTTTTTTTATTGCCGTTCTGCTGGCTTTGAGGCAACCATGCGCGCTTCGTTGTTCATCACTTGCTATAACGACACGCTTTTTCCGGAAACCGGCCAGGCCGTGGTGCGGCTGCTCGAGCGGCTGGGTGTGGATCTTGACTTCCATCCCAAACAGACCTGCTGCGGCCAGATGCACGCCAACACCGGATTTCGCGGCGAAGCCTTCTCCCAGGCCAAGCGTTTTGTCCGCCTCTATCAGGATGCGGAAAACGTCGTCATTCCCTCCTCTTCTTGCGTGGCCATGATCCGCGATCAATATCCCGGCCTCTTTGCAGAGCTGGGCAACGAAACCCTGCGCAAGGACTTCGATGCTCTGCTTCCTCGGGTCTACGAGTTGAGCGAATTCCTCATCGACCGGCTGGGCGTGGAGGATGTGGGAGCGACCTTCACCCATCGCGTGGTTTATCACGCCAGTTGCCATGGCGTCCGCGTGCTGCATCTGGGCGACCGGCCCTACAAGCTGATGGCCAAGGTGCGCGGCCTCGATCTTGCCACCCTGCCCAACGTGGACCGCTGCTGCGGCTTCGGCGGAACGTTTTCGATAAAAAACGCCGAAGTCTCCTCGGCCATGCTGACCGTCAAGCTCCAGGACGTGCTCTCCACTCGCGCCGAGTACTGCACCGCACTCGACAATAGTTGCCTCATGCATCTGGGTGGAGCCATGCATCGCGAGTACGCCGGCATGAAGACCATTCATCTGGCGCAGATTCTGGCCAGCACGGAAGCAGACAGTCATACGGAGGCCACGCTATGAGCCACTCGGACTCCGGACGCGTATGTCTTGACCCTCGCTTCGCTCCGCCCTTTCCCCAGGCCGCCGAGCAGATGCTGCGCAACCAGCAACTGCGCAAGAATGTTGCCCACGCCATCGACGTCATCCAGGCCAAGCGCGACAAGCTGGTCGTCGAAAAGACCGATTGGCAGGAGCTGCGCTCTGCGGCCTCGGCCATCCGCTTCCATGCGCTCGACAATCTGGGCGCTTACCTGGAGCAATTCGAAGCCCGTTGCACTGCTGCCGGCGGCCATGTCCACTGGGCCGCCGATGCCGCTGAAGCGCGCAAGATCATCCTCGACCTGCTTCGCCAGGAAAACGCCTCCGAGGTCATCAAGATCAAGACCATGACCTCGGCAGAGATTCAGTTGAATCCCTTTCTGCAGGCCGCGGGCGTCAATGTCTACGAAACCGATCTGGCAGAGATTATCCTGCAACTGGGCGAGGAGGAGCCATCTCACATCGTCGTCCCCGCGCTGCACATTAATCGTAGCCAGGTGCGCGAGATCTTCGCCCGCACCATGGGCCTCAAGAACCTATCCGACGACCCCAAGGAGCTGACCAACGCGGCCCGCACTTATCTTCGCCAGAAGTTTTTAACCGTCCCCACGGCCATCAGCGGCGCCAACTTCCTGGTTGCGGAAACCGGCACGGTCGCGGTGGTTGAGTCCGAGGGCAACGGCCGCATGTGCCTCACGATGCCGCGCACCCTGATTACCCTGGCGGGTATCGAGAAAGTCCTGCCCCACTTCCAGGATCTCGAAGTCATGCTTCAGATCCTGGCTCGCTCCGCTGTCGGCGAGCGCATGAACCCCTACACCTCGCTGTGGTCCGGCGTCACGCCCGGCGACGGCCCGCAGAACTTTCACGTCGTGCTGCTCGACAATGGCCGCTCCTCGATCCTCGCCAAAACCAAGGAGCGGCAGACGCTCAAGTGCATCCGCTGCGCGGCCTGCATGAACACCTGCCCGGTTTATCGCCAAACTGGCGGCCACGCCTACGGCTCAGTCTATCCGGGGCCCATCGGCGCCATCCTCACTCCGCAACTGATGCAGATGAAGCACGCACAGACGCTGCCTTACGCTTCTTCGCTCTGCGGCGCATGCTATGAGGTCTGCCCGGTCAAGATCAACATTCCCGAGGTGCTGCTCGAACTGCGTGCGCAGGTCGTCAACCAGGAGCGCCGTCAGGCAGGCCGCTTCTTCGACCTCATGTATCTCGGCCTGCGCATGGCCAACCTCATCTTTGCCACCGCGTGGGGCTTCCATGCGGCGCAGCGCATGGGGCGCATCGGCTCGCGCTTCTTCACCCGCAAGGACGGTTGGATTCATTCGTTGCCCAGCATCGGCGCAAAGTGGACCCAGACCCGCGATCTGCGCGCCCTGCCGAAACAAACCTTCCACCAGTGGTGGGCCACGCGTGCAAAGGAGGGAAAATGAAGCAGCCCGTGCCATCCCGGCAACTGATTCTCGACCGCATCCGCAAGGCCACCCCCTCCGCCGCCAAAGACGCATCGCAGCTTGCCGATGCCTATGTGGCTCTGCCCCGCGCGTATATACTTCGCGGCTCGCTTTCCCCGCAGGCACGCGTCGAGCTGATGATTCTGCGCCTGCGCGAGTATGAGGCTGAGGTAGTCGAATGTACCCCCGCCGAGCTCCCCGACGTGATTACCACACAGCTTGAGGCCAGTGGCCGGCATCTGTTTGTTGCGCCGTCCGGAGCTCCGCTCGATTGGATGGTCTCGTCCGCTTGGAAGATCACCGGATTGGAATGGACCATCGACCACGGCCTTCCTATCGATGAGCACGAGATTGAGCGCGCCGAAGGCGTCGTTACCACCGCCACCTGCGGCATCGCTGACTCCGGCACCATCGTGCTTCACCACTCATCCACCGAGGGCCGTCGCGTGCTGACCCTCCTGCCCGACTATTATCTCTGCATCCTGCGCGCCAGCCAGATTGTGGAAACGCTGCCCGAGTACTTCAGCCGCTGCCAGCAGCCGCCTATGCTCGCCACTTACATCTCCGGCCCCAGCGCCACGGCGGATATTGAAATGACGCGCATCAAGGGCGTGCACGGGCCGCGAACTCTGATGGTGATTGTGGTGCGGGACGAGAAGTAGAAACTGCATCCATTTTACAGAAAAGGTAGCGCCGGCCTCCTGGCCGGCTGTCGCGTGGACCTCCCGGTCCACGCCACACTTTACACAAATAGGAGAAATGCATCAGCCTTTGCCCCACCCTCCGCCGCCGGGCGTCTCAATGCGCAGCACATCTCCTTTGCAGAGTTGCCGGCTGCATTTTCCGGGAAGCTCAACCTCCTGAGCAGTTCCGGACTTGATAACCCGCGCGCTTCCGGCAGCTCCTTCTTCTCCGCCCTGCAATCCATAGGGCCGGAATTTTCTGCGATCGGCCAGCAGCGTCACCTCGGCATCGGACAGCAGCTCCACCTCGCGGATTAGCCCGTCACCTCCGCGAAATTTTCCCGCACCGCCTGATCCATTTCGGTATCCATAACTTCGCAGGCGGATGGGGTAAGCGTATTCCAGCGCCTCGATGGGAGTGTTCAGCGAATTCGTCATGTGCGTATGCACGCCGGAGATGCCGTCCATCCCTGGCCGCGCGCCCATGCCGCCCGCCATTGTCTCGTAATACGCAAAGGGCTCCCCGGTGCGCGGATCGATGCCGCCAATGGTCAAATTGCTCATGGTGCCGGAGCTGGCCGCCGGCACGCGCTCCGGAATCGCCTCGGCCATCGCCCGCAGCAGTACATCCACGATGCGTTGCGAGGTTTCAACATTTCCCCCCGCTACGGGAGCAGGGGGCAGCGCGTTGACGATGGTTCCCTCCGGCGCCTCCAACGTCAGCGGCCGCAAAATCCCTTCCGTGGCCGGTGCATCCTCCTGCAGCAGACAGCGCAGCACGTAGAAGCACGCTGAGAGCGTGATGGAGCGGACCGCGTTGACGCTGCCCGCCACCTGCGGCGATGATCCGGAAAAATCCACGCGCACATCGCCTTTCTCCGGGTCGAAGCGCAGGCGCACACAAATCTTCACCGGCGTCTCTGTCACGCCGTCGCCGTCCAGCCAGTCCTCGGCATAGAATTCGCCCGCCGGCATCTTGCGCAACTCCGCGCGCACCAGCCGCTCGGAGTAATCCAGCAACTCCTCCACCAACGCTTCCAGCCGGGGAACTTCATGCTTCGCGGCCATCTGCCGGATGCGCTGCTCGCCCACGCGGCAAGCGCCCATCTGCGCGTCCAGGTCGCCCTCGCGCTCCCTTGGTGTGCGCACGTTCAGCAGAATCAGGTCGAGCATCTCGCGGTCCACATTTCCGCCGCGCACGATGCGCACTGGACGAATGCGAATGCCCTCCTGAAAAATCTCACTCGCCGGCCCCATCGACCCAGCAAACCTTCCTCCCACGTCGGCGTGGTGGGCGCGATTGCAAACATAGAAGGCCGGCTTCTGGCGCTCGTCAACAAAGACCGGCAGCACCATGGTGATATCCGGCAGATGTGTGCCCCCGGCATAGGGATCGTTGAGAATCGCGATGTCTCCTGGCGCAAAATCGACAGCCGCAATCGCCGCCTGCACGCTCATGGGCATGGAGCCCAGGTGCACCGGCATGTGATCGCCCATGGCGATGACCCTTCCCTTGCCATCAAAAACCGCGCACGAATAGTCGCGGCGCTCCTTGATGTTGGGCGAGAGCGCGGTGCGCCGCAGCGCTGCGCCCATCTCCTCGGCAATGGAGTGCATGGCGCTTTGAAAGATCGCTAGTTCTACCGGATCGGCTGCCAGAGTTCTCATCCGCACTCCTCGTCCGCAAAGGTCAGAATCAGATTTCCAAAGCCATCCACCTCGGCGCTCGCCCCTGGCGGCAGCACCGTGGCCGAGGTGTACTCGGTAATCATCGCCGGACCCTGAATCCTGTCTCCGGGCGTCAGACGCTCCCGCCGGTAAAGACGTGTTGTCAGAAATCTGCCGTCGAAGAAGATCTCTCGGTCCGCAACCCGAGCCGCGCTGCCGTCTCCGCGCACCGGCTCCTGCCGCGCGGGTACATACGGCTCGGCTGCGGCGATCATACGCAGCCGCAGGTTCACAATCTCCACCGGCCGCTCAGCATCGCAGAAGCCATAACGCTGCTTGTGCAGGTTGTGAAATGCTTCCAACGCCCGCGCCGGAGCTTGTTTGTCGAATGCTACGTTCAATTCATATCCCTGCCGGCGATAGCGCAGGTCCAGGCTGCGATGCGCCGCGCCCTTCAGGCCCATGGCCGCAAAGTCCTCCGCACCTTGCTGCTCCAGCTCGCGGAAGCCGTCTTCCAGATTTTCAATTGCATCGCCCGGCAGCATCACCGTGCGTGAATAATCCCGCACCGCATCGGCCAGCAGAATACCTACCGCCGATAGCGCTCCCGGCATGGGCGGAACCAGCACTTTTGGGATTCGCAGAGCCCGCGCCAATGAGCAGGCGTGCAACGACCCTCCGCCGCCGAAGGCCACCAGCGTGCACTGCCTCGGGTCGTGCCCGCGCTCGATAGAAATCACGCGGATCGCTTTTTCCATCTGCGTCTCGACCACGCGCAGAATTCCTGCGGCAAAATCTTCCACCGTGGCCAGCGAGCCCTTCTCCGCTTTCATGACCTGCTCCGTTCGTTCCCGGTCCAGCTGCACCCCTCCGCCTAGAAAGCTCTCCGCGTCTAATCGTCCCAACAGAAAGTTGGCGTCCGTCACCGTCGGCCTGCTTCCACGTCCAAAGCAGATCGGCCCCGGCTCTGCGCCTGCCGACTCCGGCCCCACGCGCAACATTCCCCCGGCATCGAAGCGGGCAATCGATCCGCCTCCTGCTCCGGCGGTATGAATGTCGAGCATGGGCACGCCGATGGGCACTCCCGCCACTACTGATTCGTGCGAGAGGTACGCGTCGCCCGCCTGCGTATCGGCTAGAAAAACATCGGTTGATGTGCCGCCCATATCGAAACCGATGATGCGCTCGAAGCCCGCCCACCGCGCCATCTGGCATGCGCCGACGACTCCACCCGCAGGTCCCGACAACACCGTGCGCACTGGCTGCTCGGCTGCCAGCCGCGCCGGGATAATGCCTCCCGAGGACTGCATTACGTCAACTCCTGGAGCGTTGTGATCGGCGGTCACGCGCTGCGCCAGATGATCCAGATAGCGCTCGATGCGCGGCGCAAGATACGCATTGACAACGGTGGTCGATGCCCGCTCGTACTCCCGGAACTCAGGTAGAATCAGGTGCGAGGTGGAGATCGGAACGCCCAGCCCGCGCAAGGCCGCCTCCACGCGCCTCTCCGTCTCCAGATTGGCAAATGAAAAGAGCAGCGAAATCGCAATGGCCTCTACGCCGCTCGCGCGCACCTGCTCGGCCAGCGCGGCCAACTCTTCGTCACTTGGCGCGCGAAGAATCTTACCCTCCGCGCTCACTCGCTCTGGCACGCCAAAACGCAACTCCTTCGGCACCAGGCACACCGGCACAGGTGCGAACCAATCATAGAGGCGGCTTCGTGTCTGGCGGCCGATGGCAATGGTGTCCTCGAATCCCGCCGTTGTTACAAAGGCCACACGCGCGCCCGTCCGCTCCAGCATGGTGTTGGTTCCCAAAGTGGTTCCGTGGCGCACATCGAGCTTGCCGCCGGCCCTGATGCGTTCCAGCCCGTCGAGTACGGCCTGCGAGGGATCGGCAGGGGTGGTGAACAGCTTCACCACCTGGAGCCGTCCATCTTCCAGATAGACGCAGTCGGTAAACGTTCCGCCGGTATCGATCGCTACGCGCAAGCTGCCCCTCTCTCGTATCCTAAAACTCTAAAGCATCGGGGGCGCTTTTTGAACGGAATCATCAGCTGGCTGGCCGAAGCCACGACGGAGCAGAAGAGCACCCTGCTGGCCGCGTCCCTGGGTTGGATGCTTGACAGCATGGACGTGATGCTCTACGCGCTGGTGCTCGGCCAGGTGCAGAGCGAGATGCATCTCTCCGCGGCGGTCAGCGGGGCCATGATGTCGGCCGTGCTGGTTTCAGCGGCGGTGGGTGGCATGCTCTTCGGACGTTTTGCCGACCGCTATGGCCGTGTCCGCGCGCTTTCTCTCAGCATCTGCGTCTATTCCGTCTCGACGGCCCTTTGCGGCTTTACTCATTCCGCCTGGCAGCTTATGTTCTGTCAGATGTTACTGGGGCTGGGCATGGGCGGCGAATGGGCCTCCGGCGCAGCGCTGGTGGCTGAGACCTGGCCTGCCCGTCATCGCGGAAAGGCGCTCGCCCTGGTGCAAAGCTCCTGGGCGGTGGGCTATGCGATAGGCGCCGGCATTGTCGCGCTCATCATGCCCCACTTCGGATGGCGCGCTGTCTTTTTTGTCGGCATCGCTCCGGCGCTCGTCGCTCTCTGGTTGCAGCGCAATCTGCGCGAACCGGAAACCTGGAAGCAGGAACTCTCCCGCAAGCTCCCGCTGGGCCAGCTCTTCCACGGCTCGCTGGGCCGTGGCGTGCTCATCTGCGCCACCATGAACGCCGCCACGCTCTTTGCCTGGTGGGGACTCTTCACCTGGGTGCCTCGCTATCTCTCCATGCCCGTGGCTCAGGGAGGCCGCGGCATGAGCATTGTGCAAACCTCCATGTGGACCATCGTCATGCAGGTGGGCACATTTCTGGGCTACGTCACCTTCGGATTCCTGGCCGACCGCTTCAACCGTAAGTACATATACATCGGCTTTCTTCTCATGGCCGCCGCGCTGGTGCCTGTCTTTGCCTCGGTCCGCAATCCCGTTGCGCTGCTGCTCGTCGGCCCGCTGGTCGGCTTCTTCGGCACCGGCTACTTCAGCGGCTTCAGCGTCATCGCCAGCGAACTCTTCCCCACTTCCCTGCGCGGCACTGCCATGGGATTCGTCTATAACATCGGTCGCGTTGTCAGCGCCGCCGCGCCTTACGCCATCGGCCGTATATCCGAGCATGGCGGGCTGGCTTCCGCGCTGTGCATCACCTCGGCGGCCTTTCTGCTCGCCGCCTTTATCGCCACAGCCCTCCGTCTTCCGCCGGTCGCGAGCGATTACGAACAATCCGGGAGTTGGCTGAAGAGCTAACAGGAATCTCTGCTGAAGTTTTAGGAGCGGAACGGAAAAATAATTGATTTATGGTGGACGCGGCAGGAATCGAACCTGCAACCTGTCGGTTAAGAGCCGAATGCTCTGCCAGTTGAGCTACGCGTCCAGACCACCAGAATACCGTGCGGCGGAAACGCTTTCCCACGGTGCGTGCAGATAAAAAATTATGCTGCCACTTGAAAAATATAGCACAGCAGCGGGACTTGCTCAAAATGTGGAAGAGATGCGCACCGGGCGCGTTCTAGAAGGTGAAGGCCAGGCCGGCGCGGATGCTGCGCTGCTCCTGGGCGAAGATCAGCAGCGAGCCATCGCTCAACAGATACGGGCGGTAACCCTGTGCCATCAGGTTGCCCACATCGAACAGCGCCTCGAAGTCACCGCAGCCGTTGCGGCAAAGATGAATGGGCTGGCGCAGGTGCAGGTTCAGCCATGGCGCGGCGGCGTCCTCGGCAAAGGGAGCAACCTGGGTGACGGTATCTTCCGGCTGCCAGCGGTAGCTGGCCCTCCAGCGGGTTTTGGTGCCATCGAGTGTGCCGGAGAGCGTGAGCGCATACGTCTGGGCGCGGTGTGGATAGGCGCTGGCAAAGACCTGGGCAAGGAATGCGGATTGCGGCGATGAAGGCGCGGCAGCCAGCACCAACGCGTTGCCGTTGGCGTAACTGAAGAGGAGATGATTCCTTCCTGGCAGCTGCCGCTCAATGGATGCTTCCACTCCCGTCGTGGTAAACCTGGGACCCGCAGCACGGATCAGGCCGCTGGCGGGGTCCAAAAGTACCGTTGCGGAGTCAGAATTGCCCGCCATAAAGTGGCTCATGGCTTCAATGATCGGGTTGTCGATTCGGTCGGCAAATACCACAACAGCAACGCCTGACCGATCGGTTTGCCGCTCCCAGCCGAGTTCCTGGTGCGACCCGTGCTCAATGGCCAGTTTGCCGTTGCGTGCAGAGAGGGCGGGCAGCCATGAGCGGGCCTCGCTCTCTTCAGCATTTGGCGCTCCGGGCAGTAACGTTGTCATGCCATAGCGCACTGTGGAGTTGCCTTTCCGCCAGCCTGCGGAGGCAAAGGGCTGCATGGCTGCCACCGTCTGCGGTGAAATCGAGGATAGCCGGGCCAGCACTTGGCTGGAGCCCGCCTCGCCTTCAAATTCGTCGCCGAGGTGGATTGTCTCCCAACTGCGGACAGCCGCTTCATTCAGCCCCTTGGCATCGTCAGTCGTCACCTCCGGATGGATCGCGACGGCCGCCACCGACTGCACGGAGCCGGCAAAACCCAGGTCCTGTCGGAAACCGAGCATGGACTCCATGTCGGCAGCGGTGCCGGGAGCAAAATCAACGCGGGCCAGCAGCTCGCGGCTGTAGGAAGGTGTGTCTTCAACCGCCGCCGAGAACCGCTCTCCATTCTCGCCAAAGGTTCCTTCCTGGCCTGTGGCCACCAGGCGCGCCTTCAAACGAGGATGCATGCCGGAACCGTCGTCTACAACCACCAGCGGACCGTCCTCCAGCCAGCGCAGAAGGGGGCGGTTGGCCGCCGAGCGCAGCGTCCAGGCCCAATCATCCTTCTGGGTGTTGCGTGAGCGCGGCTCCGCCGGCAGCCATTGCATCGCCTCGTACAGGCTGTTCAGCGTGAGGTTGACCACCGTATTGGCGCGGATGCGCACATTCTCGCGCAGCGAAGGCAGAAACCAGGCGCCCATGGCCTTGACTGAATAACGGCCCGGCAGGATCGATGAGATAAGATAGCGGCCGTTCGAGTCAGTGTAGACGCTGGATATGACAGTCAGATCGGAGCTCAGCAACTGCACTTGGGCGCCAATCTGCGGAATGCCAGTAGAATCACACACAATTCCGGATACAGAGCCCGAAACAGGCCCAGAGGCAGCCCTGCTGAATGGCCCGTTGCCCAAGGCAATCAGCACCGCAAACACAACGAGATAGGCCCTGCGCGTCATCTCAAATCTGGGTGACCTGATCGCGCCGCTGGCAATTTGACTGCAATCAAACCCGCACGGGCATCCGGATCTTGCGTCCGCTAGCCCTGATGTACGGGATACATCCATTATTCAACGATAAAAGGCGCCGATTGCGCAATCTCTTGTTTTGAGAGTGCATCATTTACTTTAATCGTCACCTTGTACTTGCCTGGTTCGAGCCCGGCTATGGGCAAGGTTTTCTCCACCGTCATCTGGTCGCTATGCGAGCCTAACTCCTTTGAATCCAGTTGTTTCTCAAAAATCACCGTGTCCGTGGCGGGAGCGACGGCCGTGGCTGTGCCAGTCTTGACAATCTGGTAGGTTACCGTGGCCTGGTTGCTCTTGGTTGTCTCATCGACTCGCAGGTTATAAACCTGCATCCAGAAGTTCAACTTCTGGTCGCGGTGGAACTTAGCCGGGGGATTCGGATTGGCCGGGGTGGCGCTGCTTACGCGAGGCCGGATATAGGTGTTGCCGATAATGAAGTTGCCGTTGCCAATCGAGTGAGAATCGACCGTGTTCATCTGGTCGGCCAGAATCAGCGAGGAGGTGCCCAGGTTCTCGTCGTGATACGTCGGCACTTCGAGACTGCGACCGTAATAACCCATATGCTCGGGATTGTTCACGTCCTTGACGGCAATATCCAGGCGGTAGAGTCCGGGTAAAAGTGGCAGCGCCTTCCAGTAAACCGACTGGCGGTCGAGACTCTTTTCCAGCAGCTCGGCCGGCTGCGTGACCTCAACCGTGTCCTCAAAGGTCTGCACCGTCTTGTGAGTGAGGGTAGTGACCTTGCCCAGAATGTTGACCACGCCCTTGGCCACGTTATTCTTCGTCAAAAAGGTAATGTCGCGGTTCTTCATCTGTATCGTAATCGGAACCAGATCTGTGCTTTCTGTCACCTTGATGAAGTCGGTGCGGACGTCAAAGGGGAAGACCGGGCCGGAGAGCAGTTTGTGCTCGGACATAAATGCATCAAGGTCCGTGAACTTGATTGGGGGCGGCGTAAAAATCTTGGCGGCCAGCTCGATGCGGTCAAACACCTTGGACTGCTGCGCACTCGACCCCGGGCCTGTGCCCAGAGCCTCTAAATCGTTATTGAAGCGGTTGGCCTTGGAGGCCTTGTTTTTTTCCTCCCACATGGTCAGGCCGGCGCCGGGAATGTGCAATAGAGCGTCCTTCTCGCTGCGGTCGATGGTGAAGTGGAAGTCGCCGCACATGCAGGTATCGACAAACTCCAGGTCGATGTTCTCGCCGATGCCCTCAAGGTAGTGGTAATGCCAGGTCTCAAAGGGGAAGGTGGTGGTTGAGCCGCCTCCTTCATCGAAAGGCCGCTGGTATTGTCCTCCGGCGGGGTGCGAATCAATCTCGTCGGGTTTGCCCCAGGCGATGTAGATGCGTCCGCGGTCGGTCTTCCAACCGGGCTTGCCGGCCGCAAAGTGCTCGTTGGCGTAGGCTATGCGACGGTAATGTTCTTCGCGGAATTCGTTCTCCGGCGAATCCGGATCGGGGTTGCGCCGCAGCCAGAACTGCTCGATAAAGGCATCGCGCTCCTCGTCGTTGCTGAGCGTCCGGAATGCCTTGCGCTCCTCATCGGAGATGATGTAGGTAACGTCTTGTTCAAGCCACGTTTTGTAGGCTCCCTTGAGTTCCTGTTTGACCGCCTTCTGCGCGGCAAGCCTCTCCTTATCAGAGCGTTGCCGATTGAGAGGGTCTACTTCCTGATTCTGGCTGTTGGACGGTTGCGCCTGGGCCGGTGGGTTGCCCGTCTGCTGGGCGGCAACTGGAGTGGCGGGAAGGTAAAACAGGCCGCATCCCAACGCGGCAAAGAGAAAATGAGAACGGATGAGCATCATTGGCCTTGAAAACTCCTGCAACTCCTAATTCTACGGGTCCGGAAAGGGCTGGGCAAGGTTACGTAGGGAGTCGGCTTCCGGTTGGACGTCTGTAATCTACCGGGGTAAGCCGTGAAACGCCTCCCTGGGAACTGGTAAACTGTATGCAGGATGGCTGATGAGGCCCGCTGGATTGCACTCCGGCAAAGTAGCAGGCGTTTGTCCTGATCGATTCTGTCCTGCTTTACCGCTTTCATTTTGAAGCACTTGAGATGCTTCCTCATTCTGAGTGGGCCTTTTGCTTAGAATGTTTTTATCCGGCTCCGGCGGGTCAGGCTGGTGTCCGCTGGGAACTGTACCAGCGCTAACTGCGTACAGTAATAATGGGCTTACTGGGAGTTTGTATCTCGCATGAAAAAGAAACTTTTGATTATCATAATTTGCGTGGTGTTGGCCGTTGACGTTGTGGGTAGCATCTTTGCGATACCCATAGGGCTTGTGTCCTTCTTCATTTATAGGCAGCATGCCGGCTACACCAAGGTTCTCACCGCCAAAGCCGTGCGCCAGGAACTGGCCACTGTGGTCAGCGGCACCGGCCAGATCAAGCCCAAGACCTACGCGAATCTGGGCGCCACAGCCATGGGCCGCGTCACCCACCTTTATGTAAAGGAAGGGGATCTGGTTAAGAAGGGCCAAACGGTGGCCACCATCCAAAACGTACAGCAGCAGGCCGGTGTGAATAGCCAGCAGGCCGCCATCGCCGCCGCCAAGACCGATATTGCCGCCGCCGTTGCCAATGAAAAGACCGCCGAAGCCAACGTCGAAAAGGCCAAGGCCGATCTGGAGCAGAAACGGCTGGATTGGGAGCGGGAACAGCCCCTTTATCAAGCAGGTATTGTGGCCAAGTCGGATTACGACCTCAAGAAGGCGGCCTACGACACCGACGTAGCCACGCTCAATCAATGTATTGCGGCGCTGAATCAGGCCAGGGCACAAACCGAGTCCCTGCGCGGGCATCTGCAAATTCAGGTGGAGACCCTGCGCGCTAACCAGGATATGCTCGACCAGACCATCTTCGTGGCTCCCTTCGACGCCATCGTCACCAACGAGCCCGTCCGTGAGGGAGAATCGGTGGTCGCAGGCATCCAGAACACAGTGGGCTCCACGCTGATGACCCTGGCGGATATGAGCGTGGTCACCGCCGAGGTCAAGGTGGACGAGACCGACATCGTCAACATCCGCATCGGCCAGGAGGCCGAAATCACTGTCGACGCCCTCCCCGGCAAAGTCTTCAAAGGACATGTAACCCTGGCCGGCGATCAGGCTCTGCTGCGCTCCACGGGCGTGGCTACTTTGCAATCCACCACTGGCACCGAGGAAGCCAAGGACTTCAAGGTAGTGGTCACGCTGGACGAGCCTTCCAACGATTTGCGTCCCGGACTCTCGACCACCGCCAAGATCACCACGGCGCACAAGCAGAGCGCGCTCTCGATTCCGATTCAGGCGCTGACTACGTATACGCCGGAGACTGACGCCGCCAGGAACGGCGTGCAGGCCGCTTCCACCCCCTCTGACACATCGGCAGCCAAGAAACAGCCGCAGCAGGGCGTCTTCGTCCTCGAAAACAAGAACGGCAAGTTGCGCGCCAGGTTCGTGCCTGTCACTACCGGCATCACCGGGGCCACCGACGTTGAAGTGCTCAGCGGTGTAACCGAAGGCCAGGAGATTGCCATCGGCCCCTACAAGACGTTGCGCGGTCTCAAAAACAACGCGCTGGTCAAACGGGATACCTCCAAGCCGGTAACACCGTCGACTAGTGGAAACTCTTAATAATCGCCCAGAAAAGAGATGCCGATGGCTTTATTCGACACCACTACAGAAACCAGCACTGAAGACCTGATCCAGGCCCAATCAGTGGCTCCGCCCAGCGGCGACATGATTATCGTCGAGGACCTGTGGCGCACCTACGACATGGGCTCGGAGCAGCAGGTGCACGCGCTCCGCGGCGTCTCCCTGCGCATCAAGCACAACGAGTATGTGGCCATTATGGGCCCCTCCGGCTCGGGAAAATCAACGCTGATGAACCTCATCGGCTGTCTTGACACTCCCTCCAAAGGCCGTTACTGGCTCAACGGCCAGTTGGTCAGCGAACTGGATGACGACCAGTTGGCACGCATCCGTAACAAGGAAATCGGCTTCGTCTTCCAGACCTTCAACCTGTTGGCGCGCGCTACCGCCCTGCACAACGTTGAACTGCCGCTGATTTATAACGGCACCCCGTCGGCGGCGCGCATCGAGCGAGCCAAAGAATCGCTGACCGACGTCGGCCTTGAGTCGCGCATGTATCACAAGCCCAACGAGCTCTCCGGCGGCCAGCGCCAGCGCGTGGCCATTGCCCGCGCGCTGGTCAACCACCCCTCCATCATCCTCGCCGATGAGCCTACCGGCAACCTCGACTCCAAGACCGGTCTGGAGATTATGGCCCTGCTCGATACACTGCACGCTCACGGCAACACCATCGTGGTTGTCACCCACGAGCCGGATATCGCCGAATATGCCCATCGCGTGGTGCATATCCTCGATGGCCAGATCTACTCTGACGAGCCTTCCAAGCGCCGCCGTTAAGGCAGCCAAACCAGCCCAACTAACTCCCGAATCCCGCCCTCCTCCCGAACCGGAAAGACCTCATCCCTTTCCGGTTCATGTTTTTCACTCTCTCGCCGATGAAATCTCTGTAGGCCTTGAAATCGCCGTTTGGGCCATGGAGGCGAGGCACGTTGAGAGCCATGCAAAGCTCCGCTCAGTACCAGCCTTCCGTCTCAGGACTCTCTTTTGTGGATGTAGAAGCGCCTCCTGAAACGCAGCCTGTGGGGGTCAGCGCCGCGTGGCGCAAGCTGCTCATGCAGGCGGATATGGCCGCGCCTCATGTGCAGTTGGCCACCATCGAGGGAGAACACGGCGTTGGCAAGCATACCCTGGCGCGCTATCTCTTCAGCCGCTCCCCCCTGGCGGGCGGCGCCTTTCAGCGGCGCGACGCGCGTGAGTGGCTGGTGACCGACGCTGATCCGGCTACCCTCACCGGATTTACCTATCTGGACCGCGTGGACCTGCTCGCCCCTCCCGGCCAGGGTCTGCTTCTGAGCGTGCTCAAATTCCTCCAGGACCGTCCTCCGGGGCGCTCCGTGCTTGTGGCCTCATCCCAGACCATGTTGCGCCAGATGGCCGCCCAGGGCCTGATGCTGCCCGATTTGGCCTTCCGTCTCACCGCCGTCCGCTTTGCCATTCCCCCTCTGCGCCAGCGCCGCGAAGACATCGCCGTGCTGGCCCAGGCTCTGCTGGACCGCATCTGCACCCGCTACCAGCAGCGGCCAGTCCTGATGGCTCCCGGAACCCTGGCTCGCCTCCTGCAGCACAACTGGCCGGGAAACGTGCGCGAGCTGGCCTCGGTGCTCGAAACCGCCCTGCTGGAGGCTGTCAACGGCGTCATTCGCCCCGACGACCTCGCCCTACCCTCCGGCCTTGAAGCCTCAACCTCCGAACTGCCTCCCGCCACCCGATCTGACAGCCTCAATCTGGATGCCGTCATTCAGCATCATGTTCAATACGTCCTCGACCTGAACCGCGGCAACAAACTCCGCGCCGCCCGCCAGTTAGGCATCAGCCGCTCCACCCTCTACCGCATCCTGGGCAACGAAAGCCTCCTCGCGCACTGAGAGATTCGGCTCCATACAAAATGCTTGTCATCCTGAGCGGAGCATAGCGCAGTCGAAGGACCTGTATTTTCGATCCGTCATCCTGAGCGATCCGGACCCTGAGCTTTGTGAAGGGGAAGGGAGTCGAAGGACCTGCATTTGTTCTTATGTTGCTTTGTATCAGGGCATGGCTTCAAAAGCCTATCCTGAGCGAAGTCGAAGCGTGCCGCAAAACGGAGGGAGGCGGGGGTTAGCCGGGGCCCCCCGCGACAGGTCTTCGTCGCTGGGGTGGAATTTCAACCCCCGGCAAAAAATCATCCACAAGTTTTTAGAAATCAACCAGCGCGACGGGTAGGTCGAGGTTTTAACCCCGACGTTTCCGCGCTCAAAATTCCATTCAGCCACATAATCTGGGTGCCCCAGGTCCGGATTTTCGGACCTGGGATACCACAAAATTCATTAGCGCTTTCATCCTGAGCGACCCGGACCCTGAGCTTTGCGAAGGGGAAGGGAGTCGAAGGACCTGCATTTGTTTTTATGTCGCTTTGTATCAGGGCACGGTTTCAAAAGCCTGCCCTGAGCGCAGCCGAAGGGTGCCGTCACCCATCCACAAGTTTTTAGAAATCAACCAGCGCGACAGGTAGGTCGAGGTTTTAACCCCGACAAATATACTTGACACTATCATCACGTATCTTGAGTCGATTCCGGCAATTCGAATGATTCAGTCAAAGGCGGTAGCAGCCTTCTCTTGCGTAGGAAGTCATCTCGGCTCTTCGTACAAATAGCAAGCTCCTTGGCGAATCCTGTACTTACGTCGAGTGCCTTCTGTACATGATCGTGTCCTGCATCCCAGGAAGAGCCGCGCCGAACTCCGAAGTTCGCTACAAGCTGACCGTTATAATAAACACACCATTCCTGATGGACTGAGTTTGGCTTAGACTCATCTATGGCCCCAAGTTTCTTGACTATTTGGAGGGCGCGTTCTTTTGTGATGATTCGTGCCATGCTTACTCTGTCCTTTTGACCACACCCTTTATGACTGTCCATTGACGGGTAGGCAGCGGTCCTAGTTGATCAGGTGTTTTCTTCTCTAGAAGCTGGTAACAAGATAACAACGAATCCTTGAAATTGGCGATTGCGTCTGCTTCGGTTTCACCAGATGCGCTTATATTAGCCTCCGTAAAGGTAGCTGTAAATTCCTCGCCATCTCCTTCGATTGTCACAGGAATTTGTTGTGTGATCTGATAGGGTGCAGGAGATAGAGTTGACAGTGGGACAACAAACGTACGTGTTTTGCAAAGTTGTCGAATCTCATCCTTGAGCTCTTCCATTTCCCTAGTAAGCTCACGAATATTGTTCTCTAACGAGAGAACTGTCAAACTCCATTGACGTTGATGCTCAGTAATCGCAAATTGCGTTAGCTCTAAGAATATGGATGGGTTGTTTATATTTATCGACATGGGGCCATAGCTATTCATGACCATACCGCTTCCGAATTGGCTGATAGGTATCGACCAATTTTCATAGTTCTGTATAGCTGGTACACACTGATCCCAAGACATTGGATTTGTCTCAGTGCGCTGGTTTATAACCGTCATAGGGGCATCACTCATGGTCTTCTCCTTTCTCGGCGCGAGCATTAATGGCGATGACAATATCGGTAAAAAACTTATTTGACCTGGAAGCAAATACATCGAAGCGTCCGTCGAGAATGCTCTCTATTTCCTGTGCTGGGTAATCGCAGTGATAAAGTCCATAAACGACTCTTTCGCCGAAAACAGATGACTGAATAGAAGTGGTGATTGTAAATCCTTCCTCTGAGCTTGCTGATGTGAAATTAGTGTTAACGTTCTTGCCGACATGAAGGCCAAGATTGAGTTTTGCAACACTCGCAGCTAATATGGCTTTCGCATCGCGGTTAGTATCAACGTGCCGTTGTGACATCAGGCCAAAAGCCGTCAAAGTTGGGTTGTTTGCTTTGGCAAACACAAGAGATGCTATTCTGAGCATTCGTGTCCAAGAGCCATCATCCGTCGATTGGATCATCCATAGATTCGGCTGACAAAAGACGGTGAGATTCGGCGATCCAAATTGCAGTCGAGAAGCAATCGGTGTCGTGCCGCTGGTTCCTCCTTTTAGCGATGCATCCAATTCATCGTTATCAATTGCACCGATCAAACGGTACCACTGGGGGTGGTGGATCGATGGATTCATCAATCCAGCCACTTGCACTGAATATGCATTACGAGGGATGGCTGGGTCTGGCATGAGTGCTGCAACTCCTTGTAGAAACGATTGTCGGCCATAGGATAAAGGCTGTCAACGGCAGGCTTGCCGGCCATATGACCGGCAAGCCTGAATTAGGAAGGTCTTGATGCCTTTTCTTTTTCGGCTTTTATTCGTCCGGGTGGGGTGTGTTGCGGCTACAGCCCACAATGAAGCGGTTCTTGCTCCTTTGGGGGCCGAATGAAAAGAATAGGCGCTCTCAGTCTTCCGCTCCCTTCCATGCGGGCTCCACCGCAAACCGTGCAGCCGGCCCCGGCCCGCGCCGCTTCTTTACAGGCTCCTGAATTGGCTTCTTGCGCTCCGCAAGCCCAAACAGCACCCTGGCGCTGGCCAGGTCTCCCTCCAGCGCCTTGTTTGTCAGCAGCTCGGCCAGCTTCTCCGAAATCCGTCCCAGACGCCTGTCCGCCGCCTGATGCAATTGCTCTGCGCCGTCTTTGCGAGCCGTATTCCTGTCCGCCCGTTCCCGTCTCCTGCTCTTGGTTGTCCTGCCTGTTTTCCTGCTCGCATTGTCACTTCTCAACTCCTGCTGTGCTACGGCCATCTTTCCGCCATTCCCGGCCAACGCTCCACGGACCTTCGTGCCCGCAGAAAAGCAACATGCGGCAATCCCGCTCCGGAATTGCCCCGAAAATGCATCGCTGAAATCGTCTCTTATGACCTCTAAGAACCCGCCGCCCTTCGTCTCCCCTGCGCACGCGCGCCGCGGAGATGGCCTGATTAAGATCAGAAAGGCTCTCTCCTGCCTTCCGCTCCTCTCTCAGTTCGATTGGTATGCCCTCAGCATACCGGAAAGCCGCTTAATTATCTGCAAAAGTCTCTAGCCCTTGTCCCTGACCCCTGATCTCTGATCTCTGACCCCTGTCGTTTCTCCCAGCAAGCTCGTCCAAAAGCCGCTCCTCCACCAAATCCTCCAGTTTCTTTCCGCCCTTCGGCACAATCCCGTACACCACCTTGCAGCCCATCGCCTCCGCCATACGCGACATCGACCTCAGGCTGATCGTGTTTCTCGGCTCCCTTGCCTCCAGGTCGAAAATCACAGAACGGCTCACACCCATCTTCTTCGCTACCTCCGCCACCGGCATATTCAGCGTTTGGCGCACCGCTCGCAGCAGCCCATTGGTCTGATTCTTCTCCCGCCCCGCCTGGCGGTAAGACCGCATCTCCAAATCCAGCCTCTTCCGCGCATATATCCGTTCCCTCTCCCGCATACTCTGCTCTCCTTGATCACTGATCATTGATTTCTGTTCTCTGTTCTCTGTTCTCTGTTCTCTGTTCCCTGTTCCCTGTTCTCTGATCTCTGTTCTCTGTTATAACCGTAGCCAAAACGGCCATAATTATATGCAAGAAACGCGCAAATAGTGCGCAATAAATGACCAAAAACAATCTTGTATTTGCTTTTTTTGGATGTTTTGGTCGACCCCGGTACGGACTTATCCGGAAAATATCTATGCCCTCACACAGGCTTTCTTTGAAAACAACAGGTACTTTTTCATTCCGTCGACTTTTACTCCGACATAATTCCTTCTTTTCGTCGGCCTGTAACCCGATTGATGATGCACAGCCAATGGGTGCCCCACCCTCGTCGCGTCTTTGTTTTTGCGGCTAGGGTGGGAAACCACGAACCAACCTACACTGCGCGAAATCTTCTACACTTAATGGGAAGATGATTCCACCCTGAGGTTTCGTTCCTTGAATAAAATCCCGCTTCCCGCTCTGTTCGTTGCCGCGTCTTTGCTGCTTGCATTTGCTTCTGTCCTGCCGGCGCAGTCTCTGGCCGCCCCACCCGCGCAGGCTGCTTCCGTCGAGGCCAACCGCAAGGCTCTTAACGACCTCTTCGAGGAGTACTGGCAGGCGGTCATGGAGCGCTCGCCGGAGTATGCCTCCATGCTGGGCGACAAGCGCTACAACGACCGCATCGACGACTACTCCGTGAAGGCGGAGAACGCCTGGACGGAACGTGAAGAGAGATTCCTGATGCGGCTGGCGGCGATTGACCCGGCCGGGCTCACCGGCCAGGAGAAGATCAGCCGCGAGCTGCTGCTGCGCCAGTTTGTCGACGACGAAGAGGCGGTTCAGTTCAAGGAGTGGGAGATGCCGCTGAACCAGTTGGGCGGCATCTATACGGAATATCCCAACCTGGCGGCGCAGTTGAGCTTTACTACGGTGAAGGACTACGACGACTGGATCGCGCGGCTGCACGCTGTTCCCAAGGCCTTCGACCAGGTGACGACGAATATGTCCATCGGCATGGACGACCATCGCGTGCCGCCCCGCTATCTGCTGGAGAAGGCGCTGGAGCAGGTGAAATTGCTGGCCAGTCAAAAGCCCGAGGACTCGCCGCTGGCCGCGCCGTTGAAGAAGTTTCCTGCCGAAGTGAAACCCGCAGAGCAGGAGCGCATCAAGGCCGAGATGCTGGACGCGATCGGCAAAGAAGTCCTGCCCGCCTACCTGCGCTTTGCGCGCTTTCTTGAGGTAAGCTACATTCCCGCGGGGCGCGCGGAGCCCGGCGTGTGGGCGTTGCGCGACGGAGCAAAGTACTACGCCTACCGGATTCGCCGCGAGACGACTACAGATTTGACCGCGGAGCAGATTCACCAGATCGGCCTGGACGAGGTGAAGCGCGACGAGGCGGAGATGCTCCTGATCGCGCAGAAGTTGGGCTTCGCCGATTTGAAGAGCTTCCGGGCGAGTTTCAAGAACAATCCCAAACTACATCCAGCCTCTGCCGATGCGCTTATAGACGCCTATCGCGGTTACAAGACGCAGATGCAGGCCAGGCTGCCGCAGCTCTTTGGACGGCTGCCCAAAGCGCCGCTGGAAGTGGCCTATGTACCCGATTACCTGCAGAAGACGATGTACCCCGCCTACTACGAGCCGGGCACGCCGGACGGCAGCCGGCCGGGCCGTTTGCGCGTCAATCCCTGGAACGCCACGGACCGAAATCTCTACTCGGTGGAGGCCATCGCTTACCACGAGGGAGTTCCCGGCCACCACTTGCAGATCTCCATCGCGCAGGAGCTGGACGGCCTGCCCACCTTCCGCAAGCACGAGGGCTATACGGCCTTCGAAGAGGGCTGGGCGCTCTACTCCGAGCGGCTGGGCAAGGAGGTGGGTTTCTACCAGGACCCCTACTCGGATTACGGCCGCCTGGAAGCCGATATCTGGCGCGCCATCCGTCTTGTCGTCGATACCGGCGTGCATTCCCAGCACTGGACCCGCCAGCAGATGGTGGATTACTTTCACGATCACTCGGCCATGGACGAGACCACCATTCAGACCGAGGTGGACCGCTACATCGGCTGGCCGGGACAAGCGCTGGCCTACAAGATCGGCCAGATGAAGATCCTGGAACTGCGTGATCGTGCAAAGAAGGCCCTGGGCGACAAATTCGATCTGCGCGCCTTCCACGACCAGGTGCTGGACTCTGGCGCCTTGCCGCTCGATGTACTGAGCGACCGCATCGACGCATGGATTGCCGGGCAAAAATAGGCCGCGAGAATTGCGCCTCCGGCGTGATAGCCTGTAATGTCCCCTTTTCAGCAGCTTTCCGGCTCACTTTTGCTGCGATTATGGGCTACTGCACTCATAGGAGAATTGAAATGAAACGCTTTCTGACATTCGTCTTTGTCCTTGGTTTTTCCTGCTACGTTTACGCGCAGGCTGTAGATACAACCGTTTGCGAGATTCTGGGCAATCCACAGTCGTTTAATGGCAAGATCGTGCGCATCAAAGGCACGGTGGCAGCTTCTTTTGATCAGTTCGTCATCAAGGGCGCCGGCTGCGGCATCAACGTCAACAGGAACATCTGGCTTTCCTATCCGGAAGGCACCAAGGCCAAGGCGGGGCCTGCAGTTATGGTGCAGGTTCAACCGGCGCGCAACTTCGCCGGCGACGTTCCCGTGGTGCAGCGGACTCCGGTTACGCTGGACAAGAATAGCAAGGATTTCAAGCTCTTCGATTCGCAGCTGGCCACGCCCTACCAGAAGGGCGGAATGTGCCTGGGCTGCAATAAGTACCTGGTGAGCGCCACGCTGGTTGGACGGCTGGATGCTGTTGATAAGGCCGGGGTGCAGCGCGACAAAGCGGGCAAGATCATCGGCTTCGGCGGTTTTGGACATATGAACGCCTATGCCGCACGCCTGGTGCTGCAGTCGGTCTCCGATGTCACTTCAAAGGAGATCGATTACTCGGCGACGCTGGCCATCACCAAGGACGACAATGCGCCTAGTGCGTCATCGGGTATGCGTGATGCGCCCGGTCTGAGAACCACGGATTATTTTGCAGTCGCGCGCAAGCTTGCCGCGTCCTATCCCCCCGGCGCCGCTATCGGGGTACAGCTAAAACGGGCTATCGATGCCTTCGGTAAAGAAGGTGAACACAATATTGGAGTGGTAATCGTGCACGGAGCCGGCAACGAAGCCGCGGCAAAGCTCGAAGGCAAGGGGACGGTCGATTCCCCTGACGGCCTGCTCTTTAATTGCACCTTCAACACCAACCGCCTGGAAGGCGATGCCGAGGGCAGAGCCATTGTTTTTGCCGGAGAAAATATCGCCAACTTGCGCAACCCATTGCCGGAAGGGGTGGGAGTGGGGATTTACGACCTGGAGAGTCGCGCCTGGGCGACAACGATTATTGACACTCTCGCCAGCAAGCAGAAGACGCTGACGCTGCCGGGCGGTTACCTGATTTGGAACACGGCATGGCCGCAGGACGAAATCAACAAGAAAGTGGGAGATGCGATTGAGCACTTCCTCCTGAACGAAGAGCTTTTCCACGAGTAAATGCGAACGGGGATGGGTTGAGTCTCCCGGGCCTCAAAAACGAGGCCAGGTAAGCCGGCGCCCAGGATATGTGAGTTCACAGGTCTCAAATTCGGGACCTGTGGCAACCGCGGCATCGTCGCGCGGCGTGTGCGAACATACATGAAAGTTGCATCTCTCACATCCAGAGAAGGGAAATCTGGGAAAGGAATAAAGATGGCGGAGATCGCTGTTGAGGCCACCGAAGTACCCGCGCAGTTGCCCAAGGTGCGCGTGGCCGTTCTGGGCGCGGGCAAGATGGGCGGCATCCTGTTGCAGGCCTTCCTGAAGCAGAACCTGTTCGCGTGCGGCCAGATTCGCGCCACCGTGAGCCACGCTGACCGAGCCGTTGCGCTTAGCACACAGTGGGGTGTTGATGTATCGACCAACAACCTGGAGGCGGTGCGGAATTCTGATCTGATCCTGTTGGGCGTCAAGCCATTCCAGGTGCAGGATCTGATGGCGGAGATTCGCCCCGCGCTTTCGCCAGTCAAGACGCTCATCTCCTTTGCCGCTTCGGTCAAGACGCGTTCCATCGAGGACGCTGCCGGAGTGGAGCTCGGCGTGATTCGCGCCATGCCCAACACGCCTTCGACGCTGGGCGCGGGCGCGGCCGCTTTGTGCCGCGGGCGCTTTGTCACTGACAAACAGATGGAGCTGGCCGAGCGAATCTTCCAGACCGTAGGCCGCACCGTGGTGGTGGAAGAGAAACACATGGACGCCGTGACCGGCCTCTCCGGCTCCGGACCTGCGTACGTCTACATCATCATCGAAGCTCTGGCCGAGGCCGGCGTGAAGGTCGGGCTGCCCCGTGACATAGCCACGGAACTGGCAGCGCAAACCACCTTCGGCGCAGCCAAGATGGTTCTGGAAACCGGATACCATCCGGCCCTGCTGAAGGACGCCGTAACCACTCCCGCCGGATGCACCATCGACGGCATTCTGGAACTGGAAGAGGGCGGCCTGCGCGTCACGTTGATCAAAGCCGTGATGCGAGCCACGGAGCGCGCCAAGCAACTGGCGGCGGGGTGAGATTTCATCCTTGTGGAGTAGCAATGAATGTTCTCGAAGTGTCGAGAAGAATCAAGCGTTCGGGAAAGTATCTTGTTCTTGCATCCGTGTTGTTACTCGGCACATCGTTACTGCTAATCTGCCTGTTCGTAGTCTTGACCATTTTGCCTACATCCATTTTGCTACAAAAAGACAAGTTTCTTGAATTGGTGCTGAATTGTCTTTGGATTGCTTTGCCGGGAGTAACTCTCTGGCTGGTCGGCTGGGTTATGGAATGCTTTGCTAAGTACTGTCCTTGAGAACACTCATTTGAAAATGCAACGCGCGAGCTTGCCCATCCAACGCCCAACCTGGCTTCCTTCCTATCTGCCGGAACTCGACGGCCTGCGCGGCCTGGCGATTCTGTGGGTGGTGCTCTACCACTGCGATCCGCTGCTCACGGGTACGTGGATGCACTACGTTGCGGAGTGGGGATGGGCGGGAGTGATTGTGTTTTTTGTCCTCTCCGGCTTTCTGATTACTGCAAACCTGCTGGGCACGCGGGACAAGCCGCATTACTTCCACAACTTCCATGCCCGCCGCGCGTTGCGCATTTGGCCGGTGTATGCGCTGACGCTGGCGGTGGTCTACCTGAATGCGCCGTGGTTTATTGGCCCCTCGGTCTGGGATGCAATCAAAACCGCTCCGTGGCTGGCGTACATCTTCTTTGTACAAAATCTTTTTCATGTGACGCTGCCCCCGGCTCTCGGCCCCTCGTGGGCGCTGGCCATCGAGGAGCAGTACTACTTTTTCTGGGCGCCGCTGGTGCGCTGGTTGCGCCGACCGTGGATGCTGGCGGGCGTCCTCGCTTGTGCGCTGGTCTGTTCGCCGCTGGTGCGCCATTTGAACCCCGTGTGGCTGTGGACGCTGCCTACCCACACGCTTATAAAGCTGGACGGCATCGCTCTGGGCAGCCTGATGGCGCTGGGACTTTACACGCTCCATCTCAGTCGCCGTGTTTGTCTCTGGATCGGCCTTGGCGCATTTGTTCTGGGAATCGCGGCTGCTGCCACGGTGGCTGGCGGAACCTCGCTTCTCGATACTGCGCTGGCGGTGGGCTTTGCCGGAGCCATTCTGGCATTGATGACCTCGTCAACCGGGGTCCCCGACGACAGGTCTTCGTCGCAAGGGTTGTCGACCGGCGCGCGCAATCCCATCAACGTTATGCTGAGCCGAGGACCGCTGGCTTTTTATGGCCGCATCAGTTACGGACTTTACATGATCCACATTGTGGCCTTCATATTCATCGGCTGGTTCGACCTGCGGATGGCGAACCACGGCATGGCCGGAAACCTGGCGGTGGTGGCCGCACGCCTGGCTGTCTCCACCGCGCTGGCCGCTGCAATGTGGTACGGATTTGAGTCTCAGATTCTCAAGCTGAAGCGGTATTTCTAGCGAACGCGCGTCGTTACCCCTAAAGGACATTCGCCTCAGCTAGTTTCACATTATGGGTTGTCGTCTCATTATATGTGACATTAATCACCCTGTATAACTCCCGGCTGCTGCTAGGCTTAACCTGTCACGCAAACTTCCCCTTGCGAGGTGCACTATGAGCGAAGTCACGAGCAAAGGCCCCCTGAGCCCGGAGTTGCTGGCCAAAATGAACGCCTACTGGCGCGCCGCCAACTATCTCTCCGTCGGCCAGATCTATCTGAAAGATAACCCTTTGCTGAAGCGCCCGCTGACGCTGGACGACGTGAAGCCGCGCCTGCTGGGCCACTGGGGCACCACGCCCGGGCTCAACTTTCTCTACGTGCACTGGAACCGCCTGATCGCCGAGCGCGATCTGAATATGATGTACATCATCGGGCCGGGGCACGGCGGGCCGGGCCTGGTGGCCAACACTTATCTGGAAGGCTCCTACACCGAGATTTATCCCCACATCGAGCAGAACGCCGACGGCATCAAGCGGCTCTTCCGGCAGTTTAGTTGGCCCTACGGGATTCCCAGCCATGTGGCCCCGGAGACGCCGGGGTCGATTCACGAAGGCGGCGAGCTGGGCTACTCGCTGGTGCACGCATACGGCGCGGCCTTCGACAATCCGAACCTGATTGTGGCCTGTGTCGTCGGTGACGGCGAGGCCGAGACCGGACCGCTGGCGACAAGCTGGCACTCCAACAAGTTTCTCAACCCGGCCACCGACGGCGCGGTGCTGCCCATCCTGCATTTGAACGGCTACAAGATTGCCAACCCGACGGTGCTGGCGCGAATTCCGCACGCCGAGCTGGAGAGCCTGATGCGTGGCTACGGCTATGAGCCCTTCACGCTGGAGGGCGATGACCCGCTCGTCATGCACCAGCTGGCCGCGGCGGTCTTCGACAAAATCTTCGATCGCATTGCGGAAATTCAGAAGAAGGCGCGCGAGGCGGCGGGCAAGGACAAAACACTCGAACGCCCGGCGTGGCCGATGCTGATCATGCGCACGCCCAAGGGATGGACCGGGCCGAAGTTTGTAGACGGTAAGCCGGTGGAGGGCACCTGGCGCGCGCACCAGGTTCCGCTTGACCAGATCTTCGAGAAGCCTGAACATCTGCGCCAACTCGATGAGTGGATGCGCAGCTATAAGCCCGAGGAGCTCTTTGACGATAAGGGCGCCTTCCGTGCGGAGCTGGCTGAGATTGCGCCCAAAGGCCGTCGCCGCATGGGCATGAACGCCCACGCCAATGGCGGCCTTCTTCTGGAGCCGTTGAAGATTCCCAACTTCCGCGATTTTGCTGTGAAGATTGAGGGCCGCGGACAGAAAGACGTGGAATCCACGCGCGTGCTTGGACAATTTCTTCACGCCATCATGGAAGCCAACAAGGCGCAGAAAAACTTCCGCGTCTTCGGCCCCGATGAGACGGCCAGTAACCGCCTCCAGGACGTGATTACCGGAACCGGCAAGGAGTGGATGGCCGCAACGCTGCCGGTGGATGAAAACCTCTCGCAGACCGGCCACGTGATGGAAATTCTCAGCGAGCATTGCTGCCAGGGTTGGCTCGAAGGGTATCTCTTAACCGGCCGGCACGGCCTCTTCAACTGTTACGAAGCCTTCATCCACATCGTCGATTCGATGGCCAACCAGCACGCCAAATGGCTGAAGGTGACGCGAGAGATTCCCTGGCGCAAACCCATCGCCTCGCTGAATTACCTGCTCTCTTCTCTCGTGTGGCGGCAGGATCACAACGGCTTCTCGCACCAGGACCCCGGCTTCATCGACCATCTGGTGAACAAGAAGGCCACGGTTGTGCGCGTCTATCTTCCGCCGGACGCGAACACGCTGCTTTCCGTAGCCGACCACTGCCTGCACACCAAGAACTACATCAACCTGATCGTAGCCGGCAAGCAGCCTGCTCCGCAGTGGCTCACTATCGACGAAGCGGTCACTCACTGCACTGTCGGGATGGGCGTGTGGAATTGGGCATCGAACGACGCGGGCTCGCCGGATGTGGTGATGGCCTGCTGCGGTGACGTGCCCACGCTGGAGGCGCTGGCCGCCGTTACACTGCTGCGCACGCTGGCGCCTGACCTGAAAATCCGCGTCGTCAACGTGGTGGACCTGATGGCTCTCCAGCCGCAATCCGAACATCCGCATGGGCTGCCCGACGAGGACTACGACCAGATCTTCCCGCCCGCGACGCCGGTGGTCTTCACCTTCCACGGCTATCCGACGCTGATTCACCGGCTCACCTACCGGCGGCACAACCACAACAACCTTCACGTGCGCGGCTACAAGGAAGAGGGCACCACAACCACGCCCTTCGATATGTGCGTGCTTAACAATATCGACCGCTTCCAGTTGTCGCTGGACGCGGTCAGGCGTGTTCCGCGGCTGGCCAAGCAAGTGGACGCGGCCGAACAGTGGTACTCCGAGGCCATCCAGCGGCATAAGCTGTATGTGGCCGAGAACGGCGATGATCTGCCGGAAATCAAGAATTGGCACTGGCCGAAAGACTAGCTCCGCTTACTCCGCGAACACGCGCGAAGCGCAGCTAACTTGCTAACACATGCGAAGCACTGCTAACCTGATGACTCGTTCAGCCCAAGCCATATAGGATTTGATTTATGTCTTCATTACCCATCCTGGTTTTGAACAGCGGTTCTTCTTCCATCAAGTTTTCCGTCTATGAGGCCGGCAACGGCCAGCGCTCCCGGCTTTTCGAGGGCGCGGTGGACGGCATCGGCACCGATCTGGGCAAATTCTGGATCCAGGATGCAGCGGGCAAGAAGCTGGTGGATCAGACCCCGGCTCTGCCTAACCTCGCCGTGGCCTTCAAGATGGTGGCCGACGCGCTTAACTCCGATGAGTTCCCTTCCCCGGCGGCCATTGGTCATCGCACTGTCTGCGGCGGGCCCACGGTCAGGGAGAACCAGCTCATCACGCACAAGCTCATCGACGAGATAGAAAGCTACGCGGCACTGGCGCCGCTGCACACGCCGATTGCCGTCTACATCATGCGCGAGGCGCTAAGGCTTTTTCCCGGCATCCCCAACTTTGCCGTGCTAGACACCTACTTTCACCGCACCCTTCCCGAGGTGGCTACGCACATGCCTATCCCGGCCGAATACGTGGCCATGGGCGTGCGGCGCTACGGCTATCACGGAATCTCGTATGAGTCGATCGTCTATCAATTGCAGCCCAGGGTGCCGAAAAAACTCATCGTTGCTCACCTGGGCAATGGCTCGTCGATCTCCGCCATTCGCGACGGTGTGTGCCTGGACACTTCAATGGCCCTTACCCCCACCAGCGGAATCATCAGCGGCTCGCGCACCGGCGACATCGATCCCGGCATCATGATTTTTATCCTCAAGCAGATCGCCAAATCAACGCCGAACACACTGGAGGCTGCCGACAAGCTCGAGACCGTCGTCAGCAAGAAGTCGGGTCTGCTGGGCGTGAGCGAACTATCGAATGATATGCGCGAGCTGCGCGTGGCCATCAAAGCCGGCAACGCCAAAGCAAAACTCGCTGTGGCCAAGTTCACCTGGACCATCGCCCGCTGGATCGGCAGTTATGTGGCAGAGTTGAACGGGCTGGACATGCTCGTCTTCACAGGCGGCATTGGCGTAAACGATAGCGACGTGCGCGCTGAAATCTGCGACAACCTCGATACTCTGGGCATTGTCCTGGATCCCATGCGTAATAACGCCCGCGGCGTAGCCGTCATCTCCAGTGAATTCTCGCCCGTCACGGTTCGCGTCATCCCGCCCGCCGAGGATTTGATCATTGTGAATCACGTGGTGAGGCTGATGGCAGAGTAGCGATAGATGTGACATCCACTCGCTTGTTCTACACTGGTACGTTCCATCTGGAGCCGTCTTTATGCATGCTTCTACCGATTCCCAACGCATGCCTTCACCCGCCCTGCGCCGCTTTGCCTGGGGCGTATTGGTTTACTTCATTGCTGTCATTCTGTGGGGCACATTGGTGCGCGCCACCGGCTCGGGAGCCGGCTGTGGCAACCACTGGCCGCTATGCAACGGCACTATGATTCAGCACTCGGCCAGCGTCAATACGCTCATCGAGTTCACCCACCGCATCACCAGCGGCCTATCCTTTTTTGCGGTCGTGGGATTGCTCGCGTGGACCTTTGCCGGAACTGTGCGTGGCCACCTGGCGCGCGCGGCGGCTGTGGCCTCTGTCGCCTTCACGGTGATTGAGGCGCTGCTGGGCGCGCTGCTAGTCAAGCTTGGATACACGGCGCAGAGCCAGTCGCCGCTGCGTCCTGCCTTTTTGGCGCTGCACCTAGCCAATACGCTACTGCTGGTGGCTGCTCTCACCCTGACCGCTCACCTGCTCAGTCGGAAACGCGGCTTTCTGCGCGGCAGCATCCATTTGAGTGCACCCTTCGCGGCAGTCGCTGGCATCTTGGTGGTGATGATGGTGGGCGTGACCGGCTCGCTGGCCGCCCTGGGCGACACGCTTTTCCCGGCAAGCTCGCTGGGCCTGGCGCTGGCCCAGGATTTTTCTCCGGCGAGCGGCTGGCTGGTGCGCTGGCGCTGGGTGCATCCGGGCATTGCCTTTGCGGCCAGCTTCTTCCTCATCTGGCTCCTGGTGCGCGCCGCGCAGCGCAAACGACAGAAAGAGGGGTACTGGGACAATCGCGGCCTCTCCGCGCTGGTGCTCCTGCTGCTGGCCGCGGTCTACACGCTGGGATTGCTGGACGTGCTGTTACTGGCTCCGGTATGGGTGCAGGTGGTGCATCTGCTGGCTGCCGATACGCTATGGGCCGCGCTGGTGGTGTTGACGGCGCGACTGACGCTGGAGCCGGCAGAGACCCTGTAGCGTGATTTGGAGGGGAATGGATTTGCAGCCGTTGTGCCGAGCTGTGGCGAGCTGGACCTCTCCAGTGTTCTGAAAACCAGTCATCTAAAGCTCACCATTTTGCAAAAACTAGTTACGTATAACTCACCATTTTGCAAGCCTTAACAGCCCTGCGCACACTCCTGCTCCCAGACACGCACCATCAGGTCGCCGTTCGTGTGGCGGAAGGCAACGGCCAGAATCTGATCCCAAAATTGTGCATTGGCATGGATCACGCATTGTTCGTCAAGTTGGGCCCGCATCCGCCGCACTCCCATTCGTGCAACCGCTGGCAATCCTGAAATGCTTCTTACCTTATCGGGCATTTCTCAGAATTCGTTAAGGTTTGGCCACGTATTCGACTCCACTGTCATTGGAAAACGCATTACAGGGCCGGAAGATGCTTCTGCCTCGCAGAATCTGTAGATTCCACATACATTTAGTCGTGTCCGCGCACAACTCTGCAGAAAAAAGGGATCGGAAGCGAGATTTTCAGGGAAATATCAGGAGGGGGTTTACGCGGTAAGCCGTTCGAGCTCGTCGGGTTTGGTGATGGTCAGGCTTGAGCCTTTGATGGTAATCCAATGGTCGCGGCGGAACTGGTTGAGCAGCCGGGTGACGGTCTCGCGCGAGGTGCCGGCCATGTTGGCGATCTCCTCGTGGGTGAGGGCCATGGTGAAGCGGATTTCGTTCTTGCCGTTGCCCGAGGAACGGCCCCAGTCCAGCAGGAGGCGCGCCAGCCGCCCCGCCGCCGAGCCGGAGAGCGCCAGCCGCTTGGCATCGTGGAAAACCGTCAGGTATTCGCCGGAGAGCGATTGCGCGGCGTGCATGCTGGCGATGCCGTGGCGGGAGAGAAAGTCGATAAACTCCTGCTTGCGCACGGTCTTCACCTGGCAGGGCTCGATGGCCTCGGCCGTAACCTCATGAGGGACATTGGCCAGCACCGCGCTCAGGCCCATCACGTCGCCGGGACCGGCTATCTTGAGGATCATGGTCTTGCCGTCGCGGGAAGTAGAAGAGATTTTTACCTGTCCATAGCAGATAACAAAGACGTTACGCGCCTGGTCGCCCTCGGAAAATAGCTTTGCGCCGCGGGCATGGCTCATCATGATGCCGATGCCGTCGTAATCGGTGAGCGCCTCGGGTGTGAGATTGCAGAACATTCGCAAATGGCGATGTTCACAGTTAACGCAATCTTCCGGAGGGTGGTGGGGATGAAAGGATGCCATGGCTCCGCTGCTGTGCAGTATGAAGTATAGCTTATTTGGGCGGGTTGCAGGAGCGGGAAAACAGGGATTTTCCTTCCATCTCCGGCCATGGGGAGACCCGGCAAGAAGGCAGGACAAGGCTAAATTGTCACCCTGCAACCTGTCAGGCTGCAGGCCTCACCCTTTTGGCTTTCCCCACGCGGCTGAAACAGCAGGTGTTATAGGCGCGGGAAACCTCGCGGGCTAGTTCCTCCAGCAACCGCATCCGCAGGAGTGGATAACTCTGAAACGCCTGATTGAGCGTGTCCATCGGCAGCATCAGGACTGATCCAGCGGTCTGCGCGGCTAGTGTGTAGGTGTGATGCTTGTCGCCCAGGGCGGCAGCCAACTCTACCAGATCCCCAGCGTGAGCCGGTCCAAGCGTCAGCCGTGTCTCCAGCCGCTCAGCCCGGCGCAAAAACTGTCCTGTAACAACAAGATAGAGTCCCCGGCAATTCTCGGACTGGCGGAAGACGGCCTCCCCAGCCTCAAAACTGAGGCACTTGGCCGAGTGGTTCAACAAAAGCACGATGTCCGGAGGACACTCCAGCAGCTCGGCCACGGGATGCGCCCGGACAGCTTCCATGCGCCTGTATTTTGCCTCACGCAGCATGGCGAGATCTCGCTCTGTCTTCGTTCGTGCTCCAGCCCCGCGATGAGTCGAGGATGCAGCCTGCCTGCCAGCCGCTTGCGAGCGGGTGCGATTGGCAGTGTGAGTTTGCGGCAAGCCGAATTTCATAGAAGGCACATCGCTCCAAATGCAACAAATCCAAAAACGGAAGATTGAGATTGGGCAGCCTGGATTCCCCTCGCTGCCTGTTCATTTACGTGAAAATCGCGGCCGCTCCTCCAGTTGCGGCCCTGTCTATTGAACCGCTGCGCATGCACAAGCCATTGGTTTGTTTCCTGCTGGCTCCAACTCCGGCGGAACGCATAGAACCGGCACACGGGAGCGGGCAAGTAAGGCAAAGGCTGTGCCATGCGGCCCCGGTGTATCGCTCAAGCGCTTGACGCCAACCACCAAAATGGAGGGATGGTTTTGCGTGATTCCCTCGACGATGGCGTCCACTGGATTGCCATCTTTGACAATGCATTGCACCGGAAACCTTCCGCTGGCCTTGACGCCAAACTCCTCCAGCGTGGCTCCGCAAGGATTGAGAAAAGCCGAGGCCTCGGCCGCAGTGCGCGCATGAAGCGCCAGCAGGGGGCGTTGAAAGGTCTCCGCCAGCGAGCAGGCCGTGGCCGCCGCGGAAGTCGCAGCCTCATTGCGCTCCATGGCCAGCAATACCGGCCCGCCCGGAGTGGGACGAAACGCGCCCGCATTCCAATCCGCCGCCACCGCCAGAACCGGGCACGGCGACAACCGCACCAGTTGCTCGGCGATGGCGCCCACAATCACCGGTCCAGCGCCCTCCATGCCCTTGGTGCCGATCACGATCAGTCCAGCCTCGTATTGCCGGGCCACGTCCAGAAGCATCTTCGCGACTTCGCCCTGACGAACTTCCGAGTGGCTATGGATGCCTTCGCTGAGCAGGTCGCCAGACAATTTGTCCAGCACCGCGCGTGCCTCTTCGGTCATCCCGGTCAGAACCTGGCCGGGAACCGCATCCACATCGGCATATTCCATGGGATCGATGCCGTGGGCCAGCACAATCCGCGCGCCATAGGCTGTTGCAAGCTTGCGTGCATATTCCAGCGCAGCCTCTGACTGGCCGCTCAGGTCAGTGGCGACGACAATTGTCTTCAAGCCGCTTGTAAAGCTCATGAATGCCTCCGGGGATCTGCTCGCTTTCTGCCTATTGGACTCCAAGTCTGCGCCTCTCGCAACGACACAGACAGTGACCTCATTCACCCCACATTGTGACTGTGGTCACAAGTGATGTCTACACAAGCGCTTAATCAGCACTTCACGGGGGCACGGTACGCAGTTACGTTTTATCCAACATTTGTACACCGGCATGCAGATGCGATAGGCTTTTTGCATTATGAAAAACACCAAGAAATACGCCACGCAGCCGTCTGTCTTGATGAGAATTGCATTATTTCTCTCCATCCTGCTCACTTGTGGGCTAATCGCCGCGGCACAGGCACCCGCGCCGGACTCGCCGCAAATTGAGGCCAAGGCCCACGCTTTACTGGCCAAACTCACTCTGGAGCAGAAGATCGAGCTGCTGGGCGGCATCGACCACATGTTCACTCATGCCGTACCCGCGATTGACCTGCCGCGCCTCAAGATGTCTGATGCTTCCGTGGGTGTGCGCACCTGGGGACCGACTACCGCCTACGCCGGCGGAGCCGCGCTGGCCGCCAGTTGGGACCGTGAGCTGGCGCGCAGGATCGGCGAGAGCCTGGGCCGCGATGCCCGCGCCCGCAGTGTCCACTTCCTGCTCGGCCCCGGCGTCAACATCGCCCGTTCGCCGCTGAACGGCCGCAACTTCGAGTACCTTTCCGAAGACCCGTTCCTGAACGCGGCCCTGGTGGTTCCTTACATCGAGGGCGTCCAGTCCCAAGGTGTCATTGCCACGGTTAAGCACTATGCGCTAAACAACCAGGAGTACAACCGGCACAACACGAGCGTGGAGGTGGATGAGCGGACCATGCGCGAAATCTACCTGCCGTCCTTTGAAGCTGCCGTCACACTGGCTCACGTGGACGCGGTGATGAATTCCTATAATTTGGTAAACGGCGCACATGCCACACAGAGCGAGTTCCTGAACCTGAAGGTGCTCAATGGCGATTGGGGATTTCAGGGGATTCTGATGTCGGACTGGGACGCCACCTACGACGGCGTGGCGGCAGCCAATAACGGCCTGGATCTGGAGATGCCCAACGCGCGCTTTATGACTGCCAAAGTTCTGCTGGAAGCGGTCAAAGCCGGCACGGTGAAGGAATCGACCATTGACGACAAGGTGCTGCGGCTGCTGAGGACCGTGCTGCGCTATGGTTTCATGGATCGTCCGCAGTTCGATCCGGCTGATTCGACCTACTCTGTGGCTGATCGCGCCGTTGCCCTGGACGGCGCGCGAGAGAGCCTGACTTTACTGAAGAACGAAGGCCATCTGTTGCCGCTGGATGCGAACAAGATCAAGATCATCGCCGTGATCGGCCCCGACGCTTATCCGGCGGTGACTGGCGGCGGCGGCTCCTCCGAGGCTCAAGCCTTTGAGCCGGTCAGCATCCTAACCGGCATCGCCAACCTGGCCGGCCCCAATGTCAGCGTACTTTACAGCCGCGGACTGCCCGAACTTGGAGAGCTCTTTTGGCGGACTCGGTGGGAGGGGTCCGTCCAGGTGGATGATTATCCCAGCAAGGACTTCACCGGAACGCCGAAGAGCAGCACCGAGCGGGGCATCGCCGGTTGGCGCGATACCGGCTGGGAGCCAGAGGCCCCAACGCCGCATTCCATCCGTTACACCGCCCACTATAAGGCGGAAAAGGGAGGCAAGTACCTGGTTCTGGCTGCCGCGTCGGGCTGGGGCGGGAATGGATTCAAAGTGCTGGTGAACGGCAAAGAAGTACTCCACCAGGAACGCGCCGAAGGCCAGAATCCGCAGTCGGCCACCGTTGAACTGGCTGCCGGTGAAACCGCCACCTTAGTCGCCGAGCTTCAGCCTCGCAGCGCAACGCCACGCTTTGGCCTGGGCGTTGCTTATCTGCCTGAGCTGATCTCCACCGAGACCCGTGAGATGGCCGCCAAGGCCGACGTGGCTGTGGTGGCTGTCGGCTTCTCGCCCGCCACTGAAAGCGAGGGCCATGACCGCACCTTCGCGCTGCCCTGGGGACAGGACGTGCTGATCGAGGCCATCGCCGCAGCTAACCCGCGCACCATCGTTACGCTTACCGCGGGCGGGGGAGTTGACACGCGGCGCTGGCTGGACAAGGTTCCCGCGCTGCTGCACACGTGGTATCCCGGCCAGGAGGGCGGCACGGCAGTCGGAGAGGTTCTCTTCGGCAGACACAATCCCGAGGGCAAGCTGCCGGTCAGCTTCGACCGCAGCTGGGAGGAGAACCCCTCCGCGCCCTACTATTATCCAATCAAGGGCGCGGATACTGCACTGCACGTGGTCGAAGAGGGCCGCCCGCCGGTAGACTACGTCATCCCTCACGTGAAGTACGAGGACGGCCTGATGGTGGGTTACCGCTACTGGACCACCACCGGCAAGCACCCGCTCTTCCCCTTCGGCTTTGGGTTGAGCTACACTACCTTCAGCTTCACCAACCTGCAAGTTCCGGCGAGGGCTTCCGCAGGCTCGACGGTGACGGTCAGCTTCGACGTAACCAACACGGGCAGCGTTGCCGGCGCGGAGGTGGCCCAACTTTACGTCTCCGACCCATCCTCGACAGTCAAGCGCCCGGAGCGCGAGCTGAAGGGCTTTGAGAAGGTGCGGCTGGCTCCTGGCGAGACAAAGCATGTGACTCTGAATTTAGATGCCCGCGCATTCAGTTACTGGGATTCGACGGCCCATAAGTGGACCATCGATTCCGGTAAATTTGTCATTCGTATTGGCGACTCCAGCGAGAACACTCCGCTGAGTGCGGAGCTCACACTGAACTAACAAACTTCGAGACACCAGCAAAGAGGCCTCGCATTTTGCGAGGCCTTTTTGCGTATCGACGGGCTGTTAATTCATGCTACTGCGAGGGATTGGACAATCGCCCCATGAAGAGAATGGCGCCAGTCGAATTGTGAATGATCATGAAGAGGAAAGGCCGGTCGGCTCGGAAGACCTCATTTACATCCCGTTGTCTGGCCATTTCTACCATGCCTACGGAAGTTGCCGCCGCCGCTTCGCTGCCTTCTTCGTTCACCTCGATCCGGGCCTTGTGGAGGACCTTGCTTATATAGAGTTTGCGCTGGCTGGTCATGGCGGAAAAATCCGCCTGCTGCCTGCTGAACGCATCGGGCATGCCCATCTCCGAGAGCATGCCTCCGAGTCCGTAGCCAGCCTCCATTTTGAAGCGCGGCAGAATCACATCCACCTTCTGCGAGAACATATCAACGCAGAGCTGCTTGATCTCATCGAGCGAAAGGCTCTCACCCATCTTGTCGATATCGCCGTCGGGCAGGATGGCGATCATTGACAGGTCGTTGTCCGCATAGGGCAGCTCGATGGCCGCCACCCCGTTCTCTCTTACGAAGCGGAAGCGCCCGGTCTGCTGCATCATAGGCGTTTGCACTTTGACGGTTTTGCTGACGTTGAAAGGCTCGACTTTGGTTGCCTCTGGTTCGAACTGCGATGCCCAGTTTCCCTTGAAGTAGATGGCGTTAGTCAGCACCAGCGGAGTATCCGCGCTGATCGCCCCATGCGGAATCAGGTTGCGGATCATCTTTGCCGTGTGGTCTTCAACCCACGTGTTGATCTCCACGCGGGCCGCATCCGGATTGCCGGCAAAATCCACGAGCTTCAATGCGCCGCCGTAATATTTGCCGGTAGCGTTTAGGAAGGGCGCTTCGAAGGTGTATCCTTTCTGCCCCCATAGCGCATTCGCTACATTCAGCTTGTAGTGCTTGCCGGGCCCTGCTTTTGTCTCGGCCAGCAGCGCGGAAAAACCCTCCTGCCGCTGCATCTGGGTCATATCAAGATGCAGGACGTTGGCCATCTGTTTGCGCGTGTTGCCGCTGCTGCCCTCAAAGGTCATTGCCAAAGCCGTGGAGATGCTGAAGGGCGAGACGAAGATATTCTTACCCGTATCCTGCGCATTGATCTTCCGGTAGAGATCGATTGCAAACTGATTATTAGAATCGACCACCGCGTGCAGATCATTCTTGTTCGCCGCACCACTCTGGGCGCCTAATCCGGACATGCCTACAAACAATAACAGCACGGTGAGCGTTGCTGCCAACGACCTGGAGTTGCTCAATGAAGCCATTTGTTTTCTCCTAAACACACGTCTTCGATGATGAAGAGCGGCCCGCAGCCGCTGTGCCCGCTGAATCGTTTACGTCCCTGCTGGCATGAACTTAGCCTATTGCGGTTTTCTGGCGGCGGCGTCCTTCTCTGCCTGAATGACGGCAAGGTGGGCGCGCGCTTCGCTGGCCTCCTCTTCCGACGGCTTGAGATCAAGGTAGTACTTGAGTTGCTGCATAGCATCGTCGTATTGACCGCTCTTCTCCAGCGCACCTGAAAGACTTAAGTAGGCGTTGCCCCACCAGGGAGCGATCACCAGGACATGTCGCAACAATCCAATGGATTGCGCCAGAGCCTGGGGCGAGCTGTCCTGCTTGATCTGCGTTGTGGCAAGAACATATAACCGTTGCGCTTCCTCGGGAATGGGGGGCTGTTGGGGGAGTGTTGTGACAAGTCCGATGATTTTTCTGCGCATGTATTCGTTGCGAGGATTTTGATTAAAAAGACTCAGATAGGTGCCAAATGCCGTCTGGCGATCATTGGACAGCGCCTCTTCGAGTTTCTTCCTCTGTTGAGTTGCTTGTTCCAGCAGATTGGCCACCGCGGGCGGATTCAAGCGATTGGGACAGTTAAGGGGAGTCATAGCGTCCTTGTTTGCCGCATCAAGATCTGCGCCCATGTCCAGCAATAACTTCACCAGATTGACTTTCTCAGTTCCATCGCTATCGGTTTCAGTTTCGAAGCAAGCTGCCGCAATCAGCGGCGTTTCACCATCGCTGGTTCTGGCCTCAAGGTTGGCTCCCTTTTCCAGCAGCTGTTGCGCAATGTATGTGTGGTGAAGAAAGGCGGCCCATAGCAGGGCCGTCCCGCCATCGTTGCTTTTGGCCTCTATGTTGGCGCCTTTCTCCAGCAACAATCCGGTTACAGCGGTTTTGCCGGATGCGGCGGCTTCAATCAGTGCCGTCTGCCCAAGACTGTTTCTGGCCTCGATGTTTGCGCCCTTCGCCAGCAGGAGCCGAACAACTTCTGTGTACCCATTACTTGCTGCCCGGGTCAGCGCCGTTTCGTAGCCGGAAGAGCCTCCGGGCTCAATCTTGGCACCCTTGGAAAGCAGCGATTGCACAATATCCGCATGGCCGTTTTTGGCAGCCAGAACCAACGCCGTCCCGTTCGCGTTGTTTCCAGTGGCCTCGATGTCCGCGCCTTTATCGAGCAGCAGTTGCACCACGTCGGTCTTTCCCTCTTCGGCAGCCGCAGCCAGCGCCGTTTCTCCCATAGCGCCTTCGGCGTTGATATTAGCTCCATTTTTTAACAACTGCCTGACTGCCTCGGTCTGACCTGCGGTAGCAGCGACAATCAGCACGGTGTTGTTGTTATCATCCCTGGCCTCAATCTTGGCGCCCTTCTTTAACAGTAGCTGCAGCACGTCGATATTGCCGTTCCTGGCCGCCACCATCAGCGGCGTCCGCTTGGTCTCATCCGTCGCATACGGCTGTACTACTCCATCGGCGCACCTGGCCTCGATATTGGCGCCTTTTTTAAGAAGCGGTTGAATCGCGTCCAATTGGTCTTCACTTGCCGCGCGGTAGAGTTGCTCATCCAGGCTGCTCTGGCCCACGGCTGAAAATCCGCAGAAAATGATAAGGCCAATTAGAAATATGAATAGCAGAGTTTTCTTCATGGCTTCTCCCACAAAATCAGCAATTATACAGGACATCACAGGGATCATGATTTAGCCTTTCATGATCACGGAATTATGCACCTTCGGCAGGTCAAAAGTGTAACTGAGACGGCGTGCAAGCGCAACTGGCGTAATCGGTTTCCACGCCTTCGGCGATGACTGACTTCCCTTTTCAGGCGGTCTCCCGCTTCATAGATAGAAAACGCGCTTCTTGAGGAGGGCAAAGTATGCGCTAAACGAAGCCATCGCTAGCCCTTTAAGCGGAATCCTTCAAGACGCAGTTTCCCCCTTCAGTTCGTATCCCTCTTTCATCGGAAAAAATCTGCAATATCTTTAAGATGCTTGCAAATATCTGAGAAAACGCCTTTGGAGCCAAACTGGACCGAACGCAATCCGGCGCCATTTCCCAGGGGAGATGGCGCCGGTTTACAGCAGCGGAAGTGAGGTATTACTAGGCCTTGGCCAGCGGGTGTTCGGCATAGTGCAGCAACATAGCCACCGCGCAACTGGTAAGACGTGTTTCGGCCGAATCGGCCCGGCTGGTGAGGATGATAGGCACGCGCGCGCCGAGCACAATGCCGGCCAGTTGCGCCCCGCCCAGGTATTCCAGTTGTTTTGCCAGCATATTGCCGCTCTCCAGATCAGGAACGACCAGGATGTCGGCTTTCCCGGCGACCGGCGATACCAGCTTCTTGATGGCAGCGGCCTTGACGCTGACTGCGGTGTCGAAGGCCAGCGGACCATCGAGAATACCGCCGGTGATTTGGTTGCGATCGGCCATTTTGCAAAGCGCCGCGGCATCCAGCGTTGACTTGATCTTGGTGTTGACCGTCTCCACGGCCGACAGCAGCGCCACCTTTGGCTCAGGAATGCCCAGGGCATGAGCCAGGTCGATGGCGTTCTGCACGATGTGGATCTTATCTACCAGCTCGGGATCGATGTTGATGGCCGCGTCGGTGATCAGAAGGGTGCGCGCATAGGCCGGCGTGTCCATTACAAAGACGTGTGAAATGCGGCGGCCGGTGCGCAACCCGGTGTCGCGGGCCATGACATTTTTCATCAACTCATCGGTGTGCAGACTGCCCTTCATCATGGCCTGGGCATTGCCGCTGCGGCACATGGCCACGCTTAACTCGGCGGCCTTGGCCTCGGTGTCGGCATCAACGATGGAAAAGGGGGAGATATCGAGGCCGATCTTGGCGGCCAGAGCCTTTATTCTGACCTTGTCGCCGATCAGCGTAGGCTTGATGAGCTTTGCGTCCGCCGCTTCAAATGTACCTCTGAGCGCCACGTCCGACAACGGCCAGCAAACCGCCGTGGTGATCGCCGGCAGATTCTTGCAACGCTCGATAAAATTGTGAAAGACGTGGTAATCGGCGGAATGTCCGACCAACGGGTCAACTGCTACCGATTCAGTCAGAGGGGGAAGTTCGCTCACCAGTATTCTCCCTGCCCGCGCAGCGGATGGCTGACAGGCCTTATAGGTATATTGTCGTCTTACTGCTCACTTTTAGCCTGTGCCAAGGGTCACAATTCGGCGCTGCGTACTGCATCGTGAAACAAATATCCCTTTTTGTTAAGCCGGTCGCTTTTCATTACAGATGCTTTACTGAAAACAGCAGCTTTCAAGGAGATAATGGCAATTCCCAGCTGTCTCCAGGTATTTAACCCTAAAGAATCCACATCTATAGGCGGAATAAAATCTGCCAGAACACAGGTACAGACTCTTCCCGTTTCACATTGCATGCGTTGATACGTTAGCCTTATAGACGAAATCCGATCGTCGAGGTTGTGCCAATGCGCCGTTCTTTTGCCGTTTTCACCTTACTATATTTGTGCGCCGGAGCCGGCGCGTTTGCCCAAACCGCCCCGGCAGCCGCGCCCTCCTGCGCTAATCTGCACCTGGTGCCTGCGCCGCGGGAGTGCACCGCTGTTCAGGTGATTCCCATCGGCGGTATCGGATTCTTCGTTACCTCGGAAAAGAATGCCGATGATCAGTTTACCGTCGAGGATCTGATCGAGGAGCGTCTGGGTAAGAGAACTGTGCGCAGTGATGCTCCCTTTATCCGGCTGGAGCGGGCCCAGAGCGATTCAGCCCAGGCGCTGCTGGCCGCGAACCATCTGAGCTTTGATCCGGCGATGCACGACGAAGGCTACATCATTGTGCCTGACGGGCAGGGCGGCCTGGCTGTTATCGCTGAAACCTCCGCCGGCATCTTCTACGGCGCGCAAACGGTGAAGCAGTTGATCCGCGGCAGCGGCAATGACGCGGTGATGCTGGCGCCCACGCTGCGCGACTGGCCGGCAATGGCTTTTCGCGGGCTCTCCGACGACTGGTCGCGCGGCCCGCTGCCCAATATGGATTTTTTGAAGCGCGAGATTCGAACGCTGGCGGCCTACAAGATCAATATCTTCTCGCCCTACTTTGAGCACACCTTCGCCTATGATGTCTCTCCAGTCGCGGCCTTCCCCGGCGGCGTAATGACCCCGGATGAGGCCCGCGAGCTGGTGGCCTATGCCGCCCAGTACCATATCACCGTCATCCCCGAGCAGGAGTCCTTCGGTCACCTGCATCACCTGCTCAAGTTCGAGCAGTTCTCCTCGCTGGGTGAGACGCCACACGGATCGGTGCTTGCTCCCGGCGAAGTTGTCACGCTGCCGCTGATCAGCAGTTGGTTCGGTGAGCTGGCCAAAGTCTTTCCCGCGCCGTACGCGCACATCGGCGCCGACGAAACCTTTGAGCTGGGCCTGGGCAAAACGCGCGAGCAGGTGGAGCAGCAAGGGTTGGACGCGGTCTACATCGACTTCCTCAAGAAGATTCATGCGACATTGGAGCCCAACCACAAACGGCTGCTCTTCTGGGGCGATATCGCGGTTAAATCGCCGGAGCTGGTGGGCACCTTGCCCAAAGACATGATCGCCGTGCCCTGGGAATATCGAGCCAAGCCGGACTTCAAGCCGATCATCGAACCGTTTACCAAGGCGGGCCTGGAAACCTGGGTTGCGCCGGGAGTGAATAACTGGAGCCGCCTCTATCCCAACAACAATGAGGCGCTGGCCAACATTCGCGCTTTTGTGCGCGACGGCCAGGCGCTGGGCGCAACGGGCGTGCTGAACACCGTGTGGAACGACGACGGCGAGGGCATCTTCGACGAGAACTGGTTTGGCGTGCTCTTTGGCGCGGCGGCAGGATGGCAGGCGGGCGAAAGCTCGGAGGAGGCATTTTCATCTTCGTTTGGCCAGGCGTTTCATGGCGATCCCACAGGCAAAATCGACCAGGCGCAGCGCGAGCTGATGGCCGCGCACGCCGCGTTCGAAGAGGCTGACCTGCACGATGCCAGAGATGTTTACTTCTGGGTTGATCCCTTCTCGCCTGAAGGTGAACGCGTGGCTGCCAAGCTGCGGCCCTACCTGAGCGAGTTGCGCCTGCACGCCGAGCACGCCATCACGCTTGTAGCCGAAGCCCGTAACGCGGCTAAGCAGGAGAATCGCGTTCTCGAAAATCCTGAAGCGCTGGACGCGATGGAGCTGGGCGCGCGCCGCATCGATTTTGTGGGCCTCAAATTTCAGGCGGCTGACGAGTCCGTCGCGCTCTACAAGCAGGCACGCGCCATGGCCTCCGACAAAAGCCGCCGGGATGAGGTCGAGGCAAAGCTATTCACCATCGGCGCAAACAACGGGCTGCTGGAAGACATGCGTGACGGCTATACGCTGCTGGGCGGGCTTTACAGGCAGGCCTGGCTGCGCGACAACCGGCCCTATTGGCTGGAGAACAACCAGGCCCACTACGACAGCGCCGCACAACTGTGGATTGGCCGCTGCGACCGATGGAACCTGGTAATGGAGCAGTGGTGGAAAACGCACACGCTGCCACCGCCGGCCGAGGTTGGGCTCTCCGAACAGACAGAAAAGTAGCGAGCCAGCAAGTTAGCAAGTTAGCGAAACGGCTCCAAAGCGATGCTTCGGAGCCGTTTCTGTTAGCGGAGTTTGCGGAGTTAGCGAGATAGCGAGTTGGCAGGTCAGCGGAAAGGCTCCGTAGCGATGCTTCGGGGCTATTTTGGGGCAAAAAAGCGGGTTTTTCCGGCAAAAAACGGGATTTTCCGGCGATTTTCAGAGGCCAAATCTCACGATGCGGGAAAATTTGGGGTAAAAAATTATCCACAGACGTTGATTCCAAGGAGCTTACAAATAATCTGTAAGGTTTTAGGGAGAATTTATACCCCCCGGGGGTATGGGGGGGTAGGGGGTGGGGGGGCTCTAGTTTTCCGTGATCAGTGGACAATGAACAGCGGACAGCCCGAGTACGAGGTTATTGTTCATGCTTTGATTGTGCGCCGAGGGAAGGTAATTATCTGCAAAACGGGCGCAAGATTTGCCATTGGTGTTAAAACAGGTTGCTGTCCCGCCCGGAGGCGCAATGGGCTAGGCTATCTGCATGGACGACGCACGCTCTTCCGCAAGCCCGATGCTCTGCTTCAACCCCGCCGAGTGCCAACCCCGGCAGATGTACAAGCTGTTGACCGGCATGATTGTGCCGCGTCCGGTGGCGCTGATCTCGACGATGGACAAACAGGGGGTGGCTAACCTGGCGCCCTTCAGCTTTTTCTGCGGCGTCGGCTCAAATCCGCCCACCGTGCTCTTTTGTCCGTCGCTGCGCCCCGGCGCTACGGCTGGAACGGTCGAACCGAAGGACACGCTGCGCAACGTCGAGGAGACGGGCGAGTTTGTCATCAACGTGGTCAGCGATGTTATCTCCGCTGCCACTAACGCCTCCTCTGCCGAGGTTCCGCCGGAGGTGGATGAGTTTGTGCTCTCAGGGTTGACGCCTGTCGCAAGCGTGGTGGTCCGCCCGCCGCGAGTTGCAGAGTCACCCGCGCAGATGGAGTGCAAGCTCCATCAGATCATCTACACCGGCCATGGTCCGGGAAGCGGCGTCATCGTGCTGGGCGAGGTGGTTCGTTTTCACCTGCGCGAAGATCTGGTGGAGGACTTCCGCGTCGATCCGGCTGGCCTGGATGCCGTGGGCCGCATGGCCGGGAACACATGGGTTCGCACGCGCGACCGCTTCGAATTGATCCGTCCAACGTGAGGTGTCAGGGGTTAGGGATTAGGGATTAGGAGATCAGAGATCAGAGAACAGGCAGCAGCACACATTCCAGAAACCGAGAAAATGTTCTAAAATTCCGTGACGTTGGATAGTTTGCAAGGAAGGGGGCGACGTATGCGCGCTTCAGCAAAAAAAAGATTCGGCGGCAGATTGCGGCAGGCGGCGTGTGGCGTAGCGGCAGGAGTTCTGCTCCTGGTCGCAGCGTTGCCGGGTTGCCGCGATTCGATTGCGAGGGGGCAGAAGATGAATCTTACAAGTACCAGTTTTCAAGATGGAAGCCGGATTCCGGCAAAGTATACGTGCAGCGGAGCGAACGTCTCGCCGCAGTTAGCCTGGAGCGCGCCCCCGGCGGCGACGGTGAGCCTTGCGCTGATTGTCACCGACCCGGACGCGCCCCGCGGAACCTGGGTTCACTGGGTGCTATACAACCTGCCCGCTGGAACGCGAGCGCTACCCGAAGGATTGCCGACGCTGGGCCAGCTTCCGGACGGCGCACTCCAGGGCCGCAACGACTTCGGTGAGATTGGCTATGGAGGCCCTTGTCCTCCGCCGGGTTCGCCGCACCACTACATCTTCACGCTCTATGCGCTGGACGCGAAGCTGAATCTGCCGGTGGGTGCGACGCGGGCGCAGGTGGAAGCAGCCATGCAGGGCCACATTCTGGCGAGCGGCAGGCTGGTTGGCTTGTTTCAGCGGTAGGTAGCAAACCAAATCCTCACGCAGCAGTCATCTCCTGTCCCTTGGCTTCGCGGCCCGCGAGCGCCAGGCCAGCCAGCGTCAACGCCACAATGATCACGGTACCCGCCAGCACTGCCGGGTAGTTGCCGGTGCGTTCAGCGATGAGCGCCTGCGCCTTGCCGTTCCACGAGGTGATGAGGCCGCCCAACTGGTAGGCGAGGCCTGGAGCCGTGGCCCGCACCGGAGCCGGCGACAGCTCGGTGAGATAGGCCGGCACCACGCCCCATGCTCCCTGCACCATGAACTGCATGAGCACCGCGCCGATGCCCAGCGTGATGGCCGAGTGGCCGTAGGCGTAAAGGGGAATCACCGGAATCGACAGTAGAGCCGCAACGATAATGGCCCGCTTGCGGCCCCACTTCTCTGAGAATGCTCCAAAGGCAATCCCGCCCGCGATGGAGCCAATACCATAGAGCACTCCGATTAACCCGACTACCTGAGGCGTGAGCCGGGCATAGGTTGTCAGGAAGGTGGGATACACGTCCTGCGTGCCGTGCGAAAAACTCATGAAGGCGGTCATCAGCAGGATGAGAAAGAGAAATGTGGGCAGAAAGGCGGACACGCGTGTCAGTTCTCCAGCCCTGGCGCTGCGGGCGTCCGCAGCAGAGTGCGCCAGCCGCTGCTTCTTCCCTTCCAGCCACACCGGCGACTCCGCCACCCGCGCCTGCACATAGAAGACCAGTAGTGCCGGCAGCGCGCTCAGAATGAATAACCCACGCCAGCCAATGCCTGGAACGTGCAGCCCCAGCAGGGTGAAACCGTTGAAGAAGAGTCCGAAGGCGCCAGCAGCCAGGATGGAGCCCAGCGCATAACCCTCCTGCAAAATTCCCGAGAAGACTCCGCGGCCCTCGATAGGCAGCGTCTCAAAGGCCAGCGCCGCGCCCACGCCCCACTCGCCGCCCATCGCCAGGCCAAAGAGGGCGCGCAGTCCGAGCAACACGGCGAGCGAGGGAGCAAAGCCGCAGGCCAGCTCGATCACCGAGAAGCTTAGGATGTTCACCATCAGCACCGGGCGCCGGCCGTAGCGGTCGGCCAGCATGCCAAAGAGCACGGCGCCCACCGGCCGGAGTGCCTGGGTCAAAAAGACCGCGCCCATTACCTCAGAGGGCTGGGTGTGGAAGTCTGTTGCAATGGCTTTGACGCAGAAGACCAGCAGAAAAAAGTCGAGCGAATCCATTGTCCAGCCTAAAAAAGCGGCCACGAAGGTGTGGCGCTGGAACGGGGTGAGTCGCCGGAAGTCATTCAGAACAGACATCTACGCGAGAATAGCAGGGACCATGAACAAGGGAACAGAGATCCGGAACTCGAACTTCCTTTCCAAGGCTGGTCTTTTGGAACCAGACAAGAATTGTTGCAACAAATCACAATCGATCAGCATCGATATTTTACGAGGAGATTTCGTGCGGAAGATACTCCCCATTTTTTTGCGCATTCGATAAGAGGTCTCCCTCTTCCCCCACAGCGGCCCAACGGCCCGTCACCGAAAGGAAATTACGATGAAGCGTTTGGCATTATTGTCTGGCATTCTGGCTCTGGCAGCTCCCCTGGCCATGGCGCAAACCTCAGCCTGGGCCACCGACCCGGCCCATAGCGAAGTCGATTTCAGCATTCGCCACGGCGGCGTCTCCAACGTGCATGGCCGCATTGGCGGGGTAACAGGCACCCTGGTCTACAACGAGGCTGATGTCACCAAGTCCACCGTGACGGTCACCATCGACGTCGGCACCGTGAACACCGGCGAGCCAAAGCGCGACGCGCACCTGAAAACGGATACGTTCTTTGACGTGGCCAAATTCCCCACGGCAACCTTCACCAGCTCCAGCGTAGCGAAGAACGGCAGCAAGCTAACGGTGAACGGCAACCTGACTCTGCACGGCGTCACCCTGCCAGTGGTGCTCGATGTGGATGGCCCCAGCACTCCGGTCGAGGGCGCGATGGACCATAAGACGCACTCCGGCTTCTCCGCTACCACCACTATCAGCCGCACCGCCTTCGGGATTGGAACCAACTTCCCGGCGCTCGTGGTGGGCGACGAGGTCAAGCTGACCATCGAGATTGAGATTATCAAGCAGTAAACACCACACGGTCGCCATGCGTCGAATGATTTGGGTCGTAGAAACCGGCGATCCGGGGAATTCGACGCGAATTCCATCTTTTTCCTCCGCCTCCGGAAGATGAGGTGAACTGCGATGGCGATGGCTGCGATAATGGCTGCGATGCGTATGAAGACAAGGATCGCGCCGTTGGCAGGCAGCTTCGAGCGAAACCAGAGTAAACGTGCCCTTGCCGAAAGTGTTCGAGGTGGCTTTTTCTTAAGGAAAATGCCACTTGGCGGAATTGCTTACGGGTACAGCTACTCTGGTTTCGCTGTAGCCTGCATTCTGATGATGGGCGCTCCACTCGTTGCCCAGCGGATGGAGCGGCCCATGCTGGCTGTCTCTGGCTACGTCATCGACGCCGAGATCGACACGGCCACGCACCATCTGGCGGCCAAAGTGACAGTTAGCTTTACTGCTCCGGAAAACTCCGAGGCCGTCAGCTTCGGTTTTCACCCGGCGCTCAAGGTGACCAAGATCTCCGACGAGGCCGGCACCGTGCTCACTGGCCAGCGTTCGGCGGACGGCGGCATCCGCATCGCCCCGGCCACGCCATTTGTCCGCGGACAGGCCGTACATTGGACCTTCGAGTACGAGGGCGCCATCACTGGCAACGACGACGGCCCGGTGGAGGGCCTTAAACTGGCCGCCATCCAGGAGCCCATCACCTATCTGCTCTACCCGGCGCGCTGGTTTCCCATGACCGGCTACCTGACCAACCGCTTCTCCGCAGAGATGCACATTCGCGTGCCCCAGGGGATGCGGGTCTTTGCCAGCGGCAGCCAGGGAGCCTCGAATCCGGTCACGCTGGCCAGCGGCAAACCCGGCGATCAGTACAACTTCAACTGGGACAAGCCCGGCTTTCCGGGCACGGTGATTGCCGGGCACTATGTGGAGCCGGTCACGGCCGGACCCGGCAACGTGAAGGTCTATCTGACAATTAGCCACCAGCAGTCCGGCAACGAGCTGGCGCAGACGGCGGCTAAAGAGTACGACTTTTTTACGGAAAGCTTTGGCGTGGCAGAAAGCACCCGCCTGAATGTTGTCGAGCTGCCTGACGACACACTGCCCTCCGTATGGGCGCCGGAGCTGGCGGCGATTCCCGGCTCGCGAGTGGGCGACAAGAGCGGCATACGCCTGCTGGCCAACACCATCGCCCATCAGTGGTGGGGCTCCGAGGTCAGCCCGCGCACCCTGAACGACGCCTGGATCACAAACGGCATGGCCCGCTACGGCGAGCTGATGTATGTCGAGGATCAGAGCGGCAAGAACGCCCTGAAGACGGCGCTGCAGGAGGTGGCCGCGGGTGCATTGGCCTACGACACCATTCCCTTGTCGGGCGCCAGCCGCCTCAGCCCCTTTACGCCCGAGTTTCAGTCGATGACTCTGGAAAAGGGCGCCATGATCTTCCACATGCTGCGCTGGGAGATCGGCGACAAGGCCTTTCTGGCCACGCTCAAGGGCGTGCTCAGCCAGTTCACTGACAGTTCGATGCGCGCGATCGACCTGCAGAAGGTGGCCGAGGCGCAGAGCCAGCAGGAGTTGACCGCTTTCTTTGCGCAGTGGATCGACGGCACCGGCGCGCCGCAGTTCAACAACAAGTACGCCGTTTACCGGCTGGGCAACAACAAGGGTTTTCGCACCATCGGCGAGATTGAGCAGGATCTTGACCTCTTCCGCATGCCGGTAGAGTTGCGCGTTGAAACCGACGGCAGAACCGAGACGAAAAAGATCGATGTGGTAGGCACCACAACGCAATTTGTCGTGGATACCTTCGGCAGGCCGCGCCGTATCAGCATCGACCCGCAAGGCTGGGTGCTTAAAGTCACCCCCGACCTGCAGGTGCGCGTAAGTATTTTCAGGGGGCAGCAACTGGTGGCGCAGGGAGACCTGGCCGGCGCGCTGGCCGAGTACCAGAAGGCGCTGGAGGCTAATTCGCAGAGCTCGCTGGCCAACTACCGCATCGGCGAGGTGCTCTTCGAGCAGCACAACTATCAGGCCAGCGTCAACGCCTATCGGGATGTTTTGCGCGGCGACGGCGAGCCGCGCTGGACCGAGGTCTGGAGCCACATTGCACTGGGCAAAATCTTCGACATCACCGGCCAGCGCGACCGCGCGGTAAACGAGTACCGGCTGGCGGTGCAGACCAACGACAACACCCAGGGCGCGCTTAACGAGGCCCGGCAATGGCTTCAAAAGCCATATAAGCGGCCGGATAGCGAGTAGGGGCCGGTTGATGGTTCGCGCAGTTTTTCGCGCGATGATTTCGCATTTCTACTGGGATGCAAAACGGCCAGCCCGAGGGCTGGCCGTTGCCGTAGAAGAATAAAAATCCGCTACTTGCCTACAACCTTCTGTGCTACCAATTCCTCATCCCCGTCGGTGTGAATAATCTTGTTGTGCAGGCAATAGAGGGCCAGCTCCAGCCGGTCGCTGACGCCCAGCTTGTCGTAGATCTTGCGCAGATAATTCTTGATCACCTGCTCGGTGGTCCCCAGCTCGTAGGCAATCTCCTTGTTGCGCTTGCCCTGTGTGATGCAGGTGATGATGGCCATCTCCTTGGGCGAGAGCTTGGGCTGCACGCGCGGGTTGACCAAGGCCGCGGCCTGGGCGCGATAAGCCTCGATGACCCAGCTGACCGACTGGTTGTCGATCCAGGTCTCGCCGGCCGCGATGCGCCTCACGCACCGGACCAGCAGGTCGGGCGAGATGGAACGGCTGACGATACCGCGCACCCCGCGCCGGTACAGCTCCACGGTCTGGTTTTCGTCCGTGGCCACCGCCTGCACAATCATTTTCACATCCGGGGCCGTGCGCAGCAGGTCAGGAATAAAGGTTGCGTTGCCGGTCAGCAGGCTGCCTTCCAGGAGAACCACATCGGTGGGATAACGTTCGATGGCTGCCCGAAGATTTTCAAGGGAATCAGCCTGGGCTACGACGCGGAGATCATCTTCCAGAGCGAATACTTTGCGAATACCAACGCGGTAGATTGCCTGGGAATCCGCCAGAATCACCCGGATGGTCCCCGGCTGAATCGGAGCTTCGCGGGTTTCGCCTTCAGGAATATCGTCCAGTAAATCCATATAGTTGCTAGCCAAGAAACGTGCTTGTTACCAGGCCCTCCCCAGCTGTCACTGCTCGGCGAACTTGTACTCGTCAATGGTGGCGGCAGCCAGATAGTTACTTTGGTTCTTGGTGCAGCGTACCACACGTCCCTGACAATGAACCAGAACATCGTGAGGGGTGCCTAACACTTCACCGGGCATGCGCAGCGAAAAACGGATCTCTAGCCCTATCTCAATCGGGTTCGAGCTGTCCAGTTCAAAAACCACGCCGCTGGCGGATACATTCCGGGTCACAGCGGCAATCTCTCCATTGCCAGACGACAACATCACGGGCAGCGTCAGAGGAAAACGCACCGCGCAACGCACTTCCTGCCGCTGGAGAGTCTGCTGGGAATCAGCAGACGAGAGTGTTGATGCGGGCTTTGAAGAATCCATAGACGCCATCCCAAACCTAATAATTAGGGTGTATTTACTCTACCTGAGATTCCCTTTAACTCACACGGCACCAAAGTTACCAAAGAAGTAATCGTATGTAACTCTTACCTTGGTTAGTGAGGTAATGCAGCAGAAACGCCCCAAATCTCAAGGCGAGACCCTTCGGCATAGCTCATGGCAGTCTTTCCACCCCGTGGATGACCACATATCCCTTCTCCCCAGCGAGCGATCTTTGCACGCCGGGGAAGCAGTACCCCTGATTTGCTACTTCACCGCCTTCACATCCCAGTCAAAGCTGATCTGCGAGATCAACTCATTCAGCTTGTCCACAGCGGCTTTCTTCTGCTGCTCCAGGTCAGTGGTCTGCTTGTGCGCGGCCTGCAATTGGTCTTCGGCGCGGTTCAATTCATCCACAAAGCGCTTGGCCGCGTCATTGCCTTTGAGCGCGGTCAGGTTCTCGCGGTCGCGCGCCTCGTCGGCAGAAGCGGCATTTTCGGTCTTCTTGGATTCGCTGATGCGGCGATCCAGGTCGGCCAGCGCCGTCTGCGCGTCGATTACCGGCTTTAGCTTGTCCAGCGCATCGGGAGCGCGCTTGACCAGATCCAGCAGATAAACCGACTGGTTGTAGTTCGGATTCAGCCTGACCTCGGTGTTCACCGGGCCGCGCTCGCGCACCTCCAGCGTTGCCGTGGAGTGTGCGGGGACCGGCAGGCGGAAGCGATAGAGGCTGGGCGTGCTCTCGGCGGGCTTCAAATCGCCGTCCAGCTCCCAGCCGTTGACGTGGCGCGGATGCTCGATTAGCACGTCGCGCGTGCCATCCGAGGAGTTAATCGCTGAATAGGTCTTGGAGTCCACATCCATATAGGTCTCGACGATCACGCCCTTGCTGATCTGCACGTGATGGAGCTTGCGCAGACCGCTGCTGTCCGTGACCTTCACGCGCACCGCCTGGTCGGCGGCATAGGAGAGCAGCCGCTTTTCGCCGGGATGAATGGGATCGAGCAGGCCCTCGCCGGCAAACTCGCCGCTTTCAAAAATCGAAAAGCTGCCGGAGTCCAGCGTGAGGTTGGACTTGTTTTCCAGCCAGACGGCGCGCAGCGGCGCGGGCTCCTTCTCGCTCCACAGGGTTACGTGCTCGGCGGGCAGAACCTGCTGCAGGATGGGCACCATGGCCGACTCGTTTTTGTGAATTGTGACCGGTTGCGTCAGCGCGTACTCGAAGAACTCATCGAAGGCGTTGGTGGTGACGTCGCCCTCCTGGAAGGCGTCGCTAGCGCGATTCACACCGGAGCCCAAACTGCCACCGGAGCCGATTCTGGCAACATTAGCAAAGTTTCTGTTTTCTGGCGCGATACTCGATATTTCTTCACTGGTTATGAGTGTTGAAAGCACATTTGAATCTGCTTGCGGCGTCAAAGCATCTGCCACGACATTAACGGTCTCGGTCTCCGTACCGATACTGAGTCTGGCATCTTGTCTTGTCGCGGAGCCTGCTCCAACACGAACACCACTAATTACAAATGATTTAAAACCTATTGCCGAAACGCGCAGACTGTAGAGACCGGGCGGTAGCGAGGCGAAATCGTATAGCCCCGTGCGAACAGTTCGTGTGTTCGAAGTGACACCAGTCGCGATTGAAGTTGCAATCACGCTTGCATTTGGGATTACTGCTCCGGAGGCATCGGTTACAATGCCGGTGATTTCGCCAGGACCTGTGGCCTCCGCCGCCTCATGCGTCTGCGGCGTCAACTGCACCTCGGTGGCGATGGGAATCTCCACTCGCCGCGTATAAATCGGCTGGGAGAGCGGCTGGATGAAGCTCTGCGGCGCTCCGGCCACCAGCGAAAGCTGCACGTTATCCCAGTCCGCGCCCACGGTGTTGTCCACCACCGCCCAGCCCTGCATGGTCGCTGTGCCATTGGGCGTGCGCGGGAAGACGATGCGATAGGTTGACTTCCAGATTGGAACCTCGCTGATGTAGCTCACGCGCAACTGGCGCTGCCCTACCCCAAGCGCATCGAGCGTAAGGTGGCGCAGGCCGTTTGCGTGAGTGGTCGAAAGCAGCTCCAGGTAGCGGTCAAGCTGCCCTTGCAGATTCGCGTCCAGCGGGCGAACGCTCAGCGCCGGGGTCAGCTCGATAACCCGCGCCGCGCCCGACGTTGCAATCAGCGTCAGATAGAACTTGTCGATGGTGGTGTCGCTGTCGCTGTTTCCCACCTTCTCGGTGCGCGTCTCGATGGAGAGCAGCCGCCCGGTGATTGTGCCTCCGGGCCCGCCCGTTACCTCGACCCGCTGGCCTCTGAGCGCCTGAAAAAGCGCCGTTGATGTAGGGTCGTCGGTCATGCCCAGGGAGAGCGTTTTAAGCTGTTCGGCCAAAGGCGTTGTCGAGTTGTAGTTGACCCCGGCAATCCGCCCTCCGCCCTCGTCGAGGACGGTGAGCGATTGCAGGACGTCGTTCAACTGCGGCGAGGTGAAATCGATGGTCACGCGCTGGTTACCGGTGACCGAGCCGGCGTGCTCAAAGTAGCCCACGCCGTTCTTGTAGAGCACCACCTTGTGAACGGGTAGGTCTTTCACCACCTGCGGCGCGGCCGACTGCGCCTTCGGCGGCGCCACCTGCGGTGGGGCTTGTTTAAGCTTGGCGGCAGGCGCGGCCGGAGATTGAGCGGCAAGGGTTACTGTGAAGACGAGCAAACAGAAGACGGCAAAGATACGGCGCATGAAATCCTCCTCGGATCAACCACAGAAATGCTACTCCTTTGGACCAGGGCGGAGGAAAAATGGTTTCCAAGAACCGAAAAAACCGCCGATGTCCACTCCCTTTGAACGGAGCAAGGGAGTAATCTTGCGCGACACGCATCGAATTATTTCAATCGGCGAAAACCTACCTGAATCGGCTGAATAGGGCCGAGTCCCGGCGAAGACGCATAATGGAGGGTTGGGAATCACGGCCATACGGATGGCCGGCAAGGGGAGACAGACTCATGGAGAAAACTCAAATCAAGGTTATTGCGCTGAACGGCAGCGCCCGCAAAGGCGGAAACACGGCCATTCTGCTGCGCTGCGTTCTAAAGGAACTGGAAGACGAAGGGATTCAAACCGAGCTCATTGAACTGAGCGGGGCTAAGATTCACGGCTGCCTGGCCTGCCGGGAATGCTCGAAAAAGAAGGACGGCCGCTGCGCGCAGAAGGACGACATGGGCAATGCCCTGATAGAGAAGATGGCGGAGGCCGACGGCATCCTGCTAGGCTCGCCGACTTACGTGGCCGACATCTCGCCTGAAATCAAAGCCCTGATAGACCGCGCCTGTCTGGTTTCCCGGGCCAACGGCGGCCTCTTTCGGCGCAAGGTGGGCGCTGCCGTGGTGGCCGTGCGCCGCGCCGGAGCAATCCACGCCTTCGACGCCCTGAACCATTTCTTCCTGATCAGCGAAATGATTATCCCCGGCTCGTCGTATTGGAATATCGGCATCGGCCTGGAGAAGGGCGACGTGGAGCGCGACGAAGAGGGCATCCGAACCATGAAAACTCTGGGCCAGAATATGGCATGGCTGCTAAAAAGGATCAACGGCTAGCCAGCTACCCGGCAGAAGAGACTATGTTCCTCCTTGCCAAATGGGACTATGCTGTAGGCGGGAGCTGCCTCTACCACCCCAACGACGAAGACCTGTCGTTGGGGACCCCGGTAACCACCCCAATGACGAAGACCTGTCGTTGGGGACCCCGGTCAGCGGCCGCACCTCCCTTGAAAAAGGAGAATCCATGGAACCGACCAAAACCGATCCTGCAATAGCAGACGATGTGTTGCATCTGGGCGGCAGCAAGCTGACCCCCGAGGAGATTGCCAAGGCCCTGGCCCATCACAAGCGGCACCATAGCGGCGACCAGCCGCAACAGGCCGCGGCCAAGGCGGGCGGGGGCAAAAAGGGCAAACAAGGCAAATAACGCGCCCGGAATCCAGGGCTTTCGCGCCCTTGAGTCGAGGACCTGAGGGCCCAGGTTGCAGCCTGCGAGGCTCCCGGACCATGGCCGCCCCCTGGCTGCACTTCCCTGTTGTAGAAAGGCAATTTGCCTCAACTGCCCGCTATCGGCGATACTTAAGTGTTGTGTCTTGAGTGGCCGGGCGCATCTGTTCGGCTCCCCATTTGGCTTGGCGCGTCCGCGCAGGCCGGGAAGACCCCTGTAGACATCAACTGAACATTGGAAGTCGAAAGGAACCGTATTACCGTGGTAATGATTCGTTTAGCGCGTATTGGCGCTCCCAAGCAGCCCTACTATCGCATCGTGGCCATCGAGAAGGATCGCGCCCGCAATGGCCGATGCATCGAGGTGGTCGGCACCTACAACCCCCGCACCACCCCCGCCACGGTCAATCTGAAGCACGAGCGCATCGCCTACTGGCTCGGCGTGGGCGCGCAGTTGTCGCCCAGGGTTGAAAAGCTGCTCACCCAGAACCCGGTGCCGGCCGCCGAAACAGCAGCGGCCTGATTTTTGCCTCCTGACGGCGTGCGCGGACTCCCCCGAGCCTGCGCGCATTTTATTTGCTGACGGCGATGGGTGTGGGATGTTAATATGCGCGCACCGATCCATGTGGTTCATTTCCGGTCGCCAAATTCTGGCGTCTAATTCCGAACGCACTGGTCAGGGGCAAGAGCATGACCCAAAAAGGTATGGTTGAAGTTGAAGAACTGGTACTAGAGATTGCCCGGGCCCTGGTAGATGAACCGTCAGCCGTTGAAGTGGAGAGTGTAGGCCATGATGAAACCACGGTCCTCAAGCTCCGCGTGGCGCCGCAGGATGTGGGCAAGGTAATCGGCAAACAGGGGCGTACAGCCCGTTCGGTACGCACTATCCTGGGCGCCGTCAGCATGAAAGTGCATCACCGCTATACGCTCGACATACTGGAAGAAGACGAGCCCTGAAAGGTCCGCATTCGATGCATCCGGTCCCCCTTCTGGAGGCAGCGATGACCACGCCCGAAGACTGGGTATGGCTGGCGCGCATTCGCCGCACGCAGGGGCGAAAAGGCGAGGTCTTTGCCGACATTCTCACCGATTTCCCTGATAAGTTCGCCGACCGCAGGCGGCTCTGGCTTATGCCGGATTCTGCCGCAAAATCTGCCCGCCCAAAGGCTTCGGTTCCGGCTCCGCGCGAGGTCGAGCTCATCGCCCACTGGCTGCACAAGGGTGGCATCGTGCTGCACTTTGCCGGGGTGGACTCGATCTCGGCGGCTGAGGCGCTCAAGGGGCTGATCGTGGCCATACCGCGCTCCGAGCGGGCCGCTCTGGTCGAGGACGAGATCTATACCGGCGACCTGATCGGCTGCGCGCTGGTCGATGTTTCCGGGGCAAATCCTGTGACAGTGGGTGAAATCGAGAGCGTGGACCGGACGGCCGGCCCGGTAGCGCTGCTCGCGGTGCGCGGCACAGCAGGAGAGGTTCTCATCCCCTTCGCCAGGAATTACGTACGCAGTATTGACCTTAAAGCGAAGCGCGTTGAAATGGCATTGCCTAAAGGATTAGTCGAACTGAACCTCCCAGGAAAATCCTCCCACAAATAGCGCTGCTTGTTAGTCATTTGCAATCGCGCACAATTCCAGTCTATTCCGTAATCGTTGAGCCCCAGTTGTCCGGCTGCGGCGCTGTGCCGCGAATCTGCTCTATAAACAACGGCACCTCTTTCTCGATTAACTCCGCACGGTCAATATGAATGTAGTGACTGCTGCCTTTGGCGATGATTCTACGGCTGCGCGTGGAGAGTTTCTTGAGGTCTTCCTGCATTCCGAGAAAGGCGTTCGCTGCATCTGCCGATACACCGGCGGGTATCTTGGCGGGATCCTCCGAGATGATCAGAATCGGAAGCGCGCCGTAGGGGCCGGTATGCACGGTCTCTTGGCCGGATCGATTGATGCTGTCCATATAGACAAACATCTGGCTGACATGTGTCTGACAGATATCCTCAGCCTGCAATTTCGCTGCGTGGGCGTCAAAGCCTTTGATGGATTGCGAACACATCCCAAGGAGGCGCGGAATTCCCGTACTCATTGCGGATTTTGTCAGCAACTCAAACGCCCAACGTGGTGGCGCCTTGCTCGCCAGGGCCTTGTTCGCGGGGTTCTCGTCCTGCAAAGGCGTCGAGCTATCCTCAAAAACGATCCCAACAATATCCGCCGGATAGCGGGTAACGTAATCGCGCAAATACATTCCACCGATAGAATGTCCCATCAGCACGATGGGTCCGGTGATTTTGGCCTGAAGCAGAAGTTCGTGCAACTCGGAGGCGATATGGTCGGCGTCGCGCGGAGCCGGCAACGGGTCGCTCCAGCCGAAACCAGCGCGGTCATAAGAGCAGACGCGAGTGGTGCTGGAGAGCACCGGCTGCACCCCTCCCCAGGTCATCGAGTCGTTTCCCAAACCCGCTTCCAGTATGATGGTGGGCGAACCGCTGCCCGTGCAAATGATGTGCATCCTGTGGCCATTGACGGAGAAGAAAGCGCCGGGAGGCGAATTCGTCGCCCAAAAATGGTGAAGAGCGATCGCGTTGTAGGCGCTGCTGCCGGCCAAGACAGCCACCAGTAGAACCACGACTGACAGAACAATGCGCTCGACAATCTTCCGCCACGTGCGATAGCTCTTTTTCGAGAGCGAAAGAATGCGCCGCATGCTCAACCACACAATCAGAACGCCAACCACAAAAATGATTGCCGGCAAAACAACGTAATCGAAATCCATAGATTCCCCAGTCTTTCCGAAACAAGAAAATTTTCTGCCTTGCAGAATAGCACGCATGACCTCTACTGTATCGAGTCCGTTTTTTATGCCCGGATGGAATTTTGGCGAACCATATGTCTCTAAGCAATTTCATCATTCGGGAAAACATGGTCCCGGTTTCTTGCTTGAAAGGCTTTTAGGACATTCATGGTACAAATAGAAACCAGAATCTTCCGAGGGGTCGACGATGAAGTATTCGATCCATAGCGCCTCCTTGTATGCATCATTCTGGAGCGTCCATTGGAAAGGAGGGTAGTCAGTCCCCACCCACCACCATCCAGTCAAAAAGATTCTATTGTTCGCATTTCGGAAATGCCACATATGGCTTCCACAACTGATTCGGATATCGAGATCGTCCTCAGAAGGAAGGTCCCTTGCAATCGTTGGGATTTGAAATCCCAACGAATATTTGCCCTTGACTATAACTGAATTGGCTGACTCAACCTTCACATAAAATCGATGACATTCCAGAGCCTCTTTACCTATCGCAAACCGGACTTCGATCCGACCCGGAGGTGGAGATCCAGGCTGCTTATCAAGCAGTCCGGGGCGTTGCTGGGACAACCCAGTTGCGGTGAAAAACAAATACAGGATACAAAGCTTGAATCCAGGATTCATTGCGCACCTCAAATCCAACCATTACAACTCTTTTGTTTCGATTACCCTGCTTCCCCCCGGATCACCTCCAGCATCTTCTTGTCTTCCTTGCTCAGCGCGGCTTTTTCCAGCAAATCCGGGCGATTGGCCAGCGTCTTGCGCAACTGCTGCTCGCGCCGCCAGCGGCGAATCTCCGCATGATCGCCATTGAGCAGCGTCTCCGGCACGCGCACTCCGCCAAACTCCGCCGGACGGGTGTAATGCGGGTAGTCCAGCAGCCCTCCGGCGCCATGTTGCGAGCGCGGAACGCCATCCTCGGCGGCGGCAATCTCCGCGTCGGCAACGCCAAAGCTCTCAAAGTCGCCTGAAGCCTCGTTGCCCAGTACGCCGGGCAGCAGGCGCATGGTCGCATCCACCACCACTGCGGCGGCCAGCTCGCCCCCGCTCAGCACATAATCGCCAATTGACAGCTCCATGTCGCAGTAAAGCTGGTTGATGCGCTCGTCCACGCCCTCATAGCGGCCGCAAATCAGCACTACGCGCTCTGTAGCGGCCAACTCCCGCGCCATCGCCTGGGTAAAGGAACGGCCTTGCGCAGAGAGCAGAATTACTTGCGGTGGGCCCGTTTGCGCGGCATTCGACGCATGGCGCTTCGTTTTGGGCTCAATCCCCAGCGAGGACAGCGCCTCGGCCAGCGGCTCCGGTTTCAGCACCATCCCCTCTCCGCCGCCAAAGGGACGGTCGTCCACGGTGCGATGACGGTCGTGGGTAAAGTCGCGCAGATCGTACACTCCCACCGTCACCAGCCCCTCGGCCAGTGCCCGGCGCAATATTCCGTTCTCGAAGATGCTCGTGAAAAACTCCGGGAAGATGGTGACGATATCAAAACGCATACTCTTCGATAATACGGCGTTGGCAGCGCCCACATCGCGAGTGCTGGTCAGGAGAGCTCGCGCGATTCCCTCAGAAGCCGTAGTGCTTGAAGGGAATATCCACGTTGAAGTAGAAGGTCTGCTCGGTTCCGTCTTCGACACTTTTCACCTTCATCACGTCGTAGGCGTGGCCGTTCTGATTCACCAGGCTCTGCTGCGAGGGCCGGAAACCGAGGACGCGCAGCACCACATATTCCTCGTGGACGGTGATTACCACCCAGGCCGTCTCCATCGACTTGCCATCGCCTGAATTGCGGATCGAGTTGATCAGCCCGCGAAAAACGGTTCTGTGAAACTCCGCTTTGTCCATCGCGCCCATCTCCCGGTTCGCCACCAGGGCCACGTAGTGCGCATCGATATTCACATAATTGCTCTCGAGCACGGTTTCGGCGTCCTTGAGAGCCGCGGGATAGTTCTTCTTATCCAGTTCCTCGAACATGGCATCCTCGGACTTAGAGGTATCCTTAGCCGCCTTGTACTCGGGCGAGTCCATGTAGCTGAGACGCAGGCGCGTGTAGTCGATATCGGTTTTGCCCGCCTTCAGCGAGGCGAGCAGCGTGGCGTATTCGGAGGGTTGATCCTGAGCGGCAGCGGCAGGGGGCAAAGCAGCCACGGCAAGCAAGCCAAGAACTACGAGTATGTTGCGCATAATGCGGGAATTCTACTCTGCGCGCAGGCCGGTGTCTATCGATCCATGATACGGGCTCACCTCTAGCCGCGCGGCCATCCCTCTATTTTTCTGCCGCGCAACTCGTCAAAATGTGTTCTACTTTTGCCATCTGCTATGGCTGACTTTGAAACGTATTTAACCCGCTGGCAAACGGCCGGCATCCTGGATGAGGTCACCGCCCGCCACATCCGCGCCTGGGAAAGCGAGCAGAAGAAGCCCGACGGCATGCGCTGGCAGGTCATCGCGGTGCTGATTCTAGGAGCCATTCTGCTGGCCTGCGGCGTAGCGCTGTTTGTCTCCGCCCACTGGGACAAGATCGGTCCCGGAGTGCGCTTTGCCGTGGTGCTGGGGATGGTCAGCGTCTTCCACCTTGGAGGAAGCTGGGCGCGCAAGCGCTTCCGCATTCTTTCGACGACCCTGCACGCCGTGGGAACACTCACTACCGGCGCGGCCATTGCTCTCGTCGGCCAGATATTCAACATCCAGGAGCACTGGCCGGCGGCGGTGCTGCTATGGGCATTAGCCGCCCTGGCCGGCTGGATTCTGCTCCACGACCAGGCGCAGCAGACGCTCGCGTTGTTACTGGTGCCGGCCTGGCTGCTCTCGGAGTTTAACTATTACGCCGAAGGCCACATCGGCGACACCGTCTATACGGGCCGATTTTTAATTGTCTGGGCGGTTCTTTATCTCACATTTTTCATTGCTTCAAAGCGCAAGTTTGTTCATGGAATACTCTTTACTGCAGCGGCAATTGAAGGAACTGCTGGCGCCGCCATGCTGTTCGAGGGCTGGCGTTCGTGGGGAAACCAGACCTACCTGCCTCTCGGACTCCGCACCTGGGGCTGGGTTTTCATTGCCGTGATTCCGCTGCTCTTCGCGGTTTTCAAGTTTTTCAAGAGCGTAATTCCCGTGGTTGTGGCGATCTGCTTCTCGATTGCGCTTCCCTGGTGCCAGCGAAGCTGGACTGAGTATTACAACTACGGTGATGTTCACAGCTCCTCCGTGCACAGCGAGCCCAGCCTTGCCGCCTATGCACTGGTTGCAACCTTCACCATCTTCATCATCTGGTGGGGGTTCCGTCATCACTCGAATACGCTAACCGGCCTGGGAGTCGTATGGTTTGCAATTGCCGCGAATGTGTTCTCTTACAGTCACATCTTCGGCGATTTTAGCCGTACCCTGATCTCCCAAATTCTTGAAGCCGCCGCTGCTCTCTTCGTGGTGTGGTGGGGTGTGCGGCTGGCCTCAAAGGTTCTGGTTAACCTGGGCATTATCGGCTTTGCGATTGTAGTGGGATGGTTCTATTACAGTGACATTTTCGACAAGTTCGGCCGCTCGCTGGGCCTGATTGGCCTGGGCATTTTCTTCCTGGCCGGAGGATGGGCGCTGGAAAAATGGCGTCGAAAACTTCTGGCCGGCATGGGCAAAGCGGAGTTATCCGAGGAGGAGGAGCAATGAAATTGGCAAAAATTTCGTTTTCTGGGACCTCCATCGTTTTGCTGCTGATTCAAGTGGCGCTGGTCTCCTCCATCGCGGCCAAGTACCTCTATCAGCGCCGGAACTGCCCGCGCGTGTGGGTGCGAACGGCGGCCTACGATCCGGAGATGCCGATGCGCGGCCGCTACCTGAGTCTTCGCCTGACCGTGAACGGCTGCCAGAGCACCTTGCCCAGTGCCCTGCATGCCGAATTTCCGCGCAATGTAGACGGCACCACAAAGCCGACCGGATTCACCGTCAAGGCGGATTATCCCGTTCAATTCAGCGCCAAGCTTAAGGTGGAGGGCGGCAAGTTACTGGCTATTCGCATTCCAGAGGCCGACCTCAAGTCGAAGGGCGTGGACGTTACAGCCATGCCGGGGGCCTCCTGCGACGCGTTGCGCCTCGACGAGCCGGTGGATTTTTACATCGCCGAGCACGCGGCGGACCCGACCCGGCTTAAGCCCGGCCAGGAACTATGGATTGAAGTGACCGTTCCGCCGCAGGGCCCGCCCCGGCCAATTCAACTGGCTCTGAGGCAGGACGGCGTCCAGACGCCGCTAACATTTCAATAGAACTACCGCTATTTCTGCTTGAACGGCCGGACAGCCGCGGGCTGAACTGCGCCTACCTGGCCGGCCTTGATCTCCGCAACAAAAAAGTTTTCGCCGCGCGCCGGGCTGCCGGAGAGGCGGCGCAGCATGGCCAACTGGCCAACATGGGTGAGCGCATCGGCCACGGGGCCCTGAAAAAGCCGCTCGGCCGGGGCGCGGAGCGGCGCATCAGAAGCCAGAAACGCGTCCAGGGTCTGGAGCGACTCGAAGAATCGTCGCTGCTCCTCGGCCCAGGCGCGCGGCTGGGCGGGGTTCCAGCGCTCCTGCCCAATGGCCATGCTCAGCGCCCAGTCGAAGAGGTCGCCCATGTGAGCCAGAATCTGCACCGGCAGGCGGCCGGCGCCGTCAAATCCGGCAAAGTGGTCTGGTGCGCCTTCCAGGGCGCGTGCGGCCCGGTAGGCAACGGTGGCCAGCGTGTGGCGCAGCATTTCGCGTTTCTCATCCATACACGGAACTATAGCGCAGAAAAGCCCATCATGAGAAAGTCCTTGATTTCCTTCCACTCAACGTGCTAAAGTGGTTTCATTATTTGCTCCCCGTCCGACTGCCGAAAGGCCTCGGGCGGGGTTATTTACTTTTTCTTGAACCAATAATCATTAGATAGCCACATGGGATTACATTCCCTCAACCCAAAATAGGGAGATACATCATGATTGAACCTGCACAAAAGCGCGCCATTGTTTTTGTTGATGGCCAGAATCTCTTTTACTCGGCAAAGGAAGCCTTCGGTTACACCTTCCCAAATTTCGATGTTCACCTCCTCGCTCAAGAAGTGTGTACAACTCATGGCTGGGATTTCATAGAATGCCGCTTTTACACTGGCATTCCCAACCCGGAAGATAGTCCCCGCTGGAATTCATTTTGGGTGAAGAAGACCGCTCAGATGGGCAGGGCCGGAGTTAAGGTTTTCACACGCCCCATGCGATACCGCAATAAGATGGTTCGCATGCCAGACGGGAGTACACACACCTTTCTTACCGGGGAGGAAAAAGGAATCGATGTGCGAATTGCCCTGGACATCCTCACTGGAGCAATGAATGGGTCGTATGACGTCGCCGTGATCTTCAGTCAGGACCAAGATCTATCGGAAGCCGCAACGGAGATTCGCACCATCGCACAGCAGCAGAATCGCTGGATCAAAGTTGCTTGTGCGTTTCCTTGGAGTCCTGCCTCGCACAATAAAAAGGGAATCTATAGCACCGATTGGTTGAAGATTGACCGGGCGATGTACGACAAATGTATCGACCCGAGGGATTATCGCACTTGAATCTCGGTACAACAGGACAATTTTGTAGTAAACTAAAAGTTCTGAGTCCAATAGCAGGAAAAATCCAATGTCCATTCATCCCGTAATGCAGCGCTTGGCAGACAAGCTCAAGCGCACCGACCTCCCTGATTTTGTGCCCGGCGACCAGGTTCGCGTCCAGGTAAAGATCAAGGAAGGCGACAAAGAGCGCTTGCAGGCCTTCGAAGGCCTGGTTATATCCATCAACAAAGGCCCCCAAGGCACCTTTACCGTGCGCAAGATGAGTTTTGGCCAGGGCGTGGAGCGCATCTTCCCGTTCAACTCCAAGGTGGTCGATAAGATCGAAAAAGTTCGCAGCTACAAGGTGCGGCGCGCCAAGCTGTTCTACCTGCGCGATCTGCGCGGCAAGGCTGCCCGCCTGAAGGATGTAGCCCGTATTGCGGCCAAGGCCTGAGCTGTCATCGGCAGGCGGCATCCAATTTTCGTCACCTTAACAACCCCGGTTCCGGCCGGGGTTGTTATTTGTACCAGCAAACAGCTTCTAATTGGCATCTCACGACCCGGGCTGTAAGCTGTAAGCTGTCTGCTGTTAGCTGTAATCTGTATAGGACCGATGAATTCACCCGATTATGCCCGCAAATACACGTTTGAGGAGACGCTCCTGAGCGCCCGCCGCACCATGGTGCTCAGCGAGATTCTCAAGCTGGCAGCGGACAGCTTTCGGGCCAACAAGATCCGCTTTGCCTTGACCTCGCTGGGCATGGTCATCGGCACCGCCTCGGTGATCCTGGTGGTAACCATCGGGCTGACTGGCAAGCAATACGTCCTTCAGGAGATGCAGAAGCTGGAGACCAACTCGGTCGAACTGGAGTACATCGGCGGCGGGGCCGTCGGCTCCGAACATACGGCCTTCAACGATTACCTCACCCGCGACGACGAAAAAGCAGTACTGGCTCAGTTGCCGACCGTTCTCTACTCCTCGCCCATTGTCTCAATGCACGCCCCCATCAGCTTTGGCAGCGGCGTGATCAAGGATACGCTGGTGCTGGGCGTCAGCCCGCAATACCAGCAGATTCGCAACCTGATCATGCCTGTGGGCCGCTTTCTGGACGAGACCGACGACTTCGCCCACATCAAGTGCGCAGTGGTCACCGAAAAGTTCGCCCATGACCGCTTTGGCAGCACGGATTCTGCCGTGGGGCAGAGCTTCGAGATCAGCGGCATCCCCTTTACCATTGTCGGCATCTTCAAGGAGAGCGTATACGACTTTGGCGTATCGGAGATTGAGGAGCAGACCATTCTGATTCCCTATTCGGTGGCCCGATACTTTACCGGAACTGAAAATGTGAACCAGATTTACTTTTCCATGCACAGCATGGACCAGGTGACGGAAGCCGCCAGCGAGATCAAGCGCATCATCCAGGCTCGCCACCGGCCCGGCTCTGTTTATGCAGTGCAGACCCTCAAGGAGGTTCTGGCGACGGCCGCCAAGGTGGCCGACATCCTGACCGCGGTGCTGTTTCTAGTCTCCGCCGTCACCCTGATTGTGGGCGGCGTGGGCATCATGAACATCATGCTGGCCAATGTACGCGCCCGCACCCGCGAAATCGGCATCCGCAAGGCGCTGGGCGCCACCAATCGCGAAATCAAATACCAGTTCCTGGCCGAAGCGGTCATTATCTCGTTGATCGGCGGCATCGCCGGCATTATCGTGGGACTGGCTGTGCCGCTCTCGATCCGCATCTTCGGCTACGATTTGCCTATCTCCGTCTGGTCAGTGGTCATCGCGCTGGCCGCGGCCACCACGGTAGGCGTTTTCTTCGGCACAATGCCTGCCACACGCGCAGCCCAGCTGGACCCGGTTGAGGCGCTACGGGATGAGTAAATCTAAGCTCCAGCCGTCCGGCTCCGGCAGCAACCCGCCTCAACCCCTTCCAGAGGAGCGGCCCACCCAGGGCCCGAGCCTGACGCTTCTTTTTGGTCTGCTGGCCCTGGCGCTGGCCGCGGCCATCGGCTTCGCCTTGCTGATTGTGTTGCCCTTCTATCACCGGCGATAGCGATCGGTGAATGCCGGCCTGGCAACGCGTCTTGAGCCGGAGAACTTAAGATATTCCTGACTGACAATTGAAAGAGCCGCTATGAACCATTCCTTCTCAAAATCCGGCCATAGGCTTGCCGCCATCGCGCTAGCTCTCATTCTTCTCCCAACCCTCCACGCGCAGGAACGCTGGACTGAGGTGCAGGCCAACGCGTGGTATAGCCAGCAGCCCTGGCCTGTAGGCGCAAACTTTCTGCCCTCCACAGCCATCAACCAGCTGGAAATGTGGCAGGCCGAGAGCTTTGACCCCGCCACCATCGACCGCGAACTGGGATGGGCCGAAGGCATTGGCATGAACTCCATGCGGGTCTTCCTGCACAACCTTGTCTGGGAGCAGGATCCCAAGGGCTTCGAGCAGCGCATCGATGCCTTCCTGGCCATCGCCGCCCGCCATCACATCCGGCCGGTCTTTGTTCTCTTCGACTCCTGCTGGGATCCACACCCAAAACTCGGGCCCCAGCATCCGCCCATCCCCGGCGTGCATAACTCCGGCTGGGTGCAGGCGCCGGGCGCGGAGATACTCTCCGACCCCGCGCAGTACCCGCGCATAGAACGCTACGTCAAGGGAGTGGTGGGCACTTTTGCTCGCGATCCGCGCATCCTGGCCTGGGACCTGTGGAACGAGCCGGACAACGGCAACGACAGCTCTTACGCCATGGGCGACCCCCGTAACAAGAATCAGATTGTTCTGGAGCTATTGCCTCAGGTCTTTGCCTGGGCTCGCTCCGTGCATCCTACGCAGCCCCTCACCAGCGGCCTTTGGCAAGGCGATTGGAGCTCGCTGGACGCGATGCCGCCGCTGGCTCGCATACAGGTCGAGCAATCCGACATCATCAGCTTCCACAACTACGGCTGGCCCGAGGACTTTGAGGCTCACGTCAAGCTGCTGGAGCAATTCCACCGCCCGCTGATCTGCACCGAGTACATGGCTCGCGGAGCAGGCAGCACCTTCGATACCATTCTGCCCATCGCCCGCCAGCATCATGTGGGAGCTATCAATTGGGGACTGGTCGCTGGCAAGAGCCAGACCTACCTGCCCTGGGACTCGTGGCAGCGTCCTTACGTCACTGAGCAGCCTATGATCTGGTTCCACGACGTCTTCCATCCCGACGGCAAACCCTATCGGGAGCGCGAAGTGGAGATTATTCGCAATTTGACGACCGGGAAATAGGCCCTTTGAGGTTATCCGTTGTGATGAATCCCATCATGAATCGTGGAACTTAGGTGATTAGCTTTGTGTTGCTGATTGTTCTGCCTTTCTATCACTGTCGGTTGGGATCCTGAGCGGAGCTATTCAATTGGCCGCGACTCTTGGGCGAGCCATTTGGCCGATTGGCGAAACCAGGCTTTCAGGTTGGTAGAAAGATGCTTTGCCCATCCGGGTTCGACTTCACCACGCTCTTTGGCAAAGCGGGCCAGCGCATAACCAAAGACCGTCTCCGGCAGGTAGCCGAGGCGGCTCATCGACCACCCCTCGCGTCGATCATCTTGATATTTGCGAAAGTTACGGGAGGCGTTGGCGGTAAATACTCCCAAGCCGAGATAAACCGTAACCAAGTCAGTCAGCGGTTCCATATCCTCGTCCTCGCGTTGCAGATGGCCGCCGTCCAGCAGTATCACATGGCCCAACTCATGCGCCATCGTGGCCACAACACTCAATGGATCATTCAATAAGGAGTTGCGCACAGCAACAAGTGGGTGTTCCTCATTACTGCCGCCGAAGTGTAGACCCGCTGGATCGTTCCCGCCGCCGCGGATGCTATACGAAGGCAACACTTCAAGCAATTCGCTGCTATCGGGAATGATTGCGAGTTCTACCTTGGTGGGGACTACGCCCATGTAACCGCAGACGCGGCGAAAGAGCGTCTTTAGTGCATGTTCACTGCCATCCCAGGGATCTGGAAAGTACTCGTCTGTGGGCAGAACAACTGTGGTGTTCTGCATCCGGCTCGAACCCAACATCCTGCTCAGGCGGCTAAATCCCTCTTCCACCCATAAACGCTCTTCTTCTGTGACAGGTAACTTGGATCCAATTCCGAACATGACATTCATCTTATTGGCTGGCGCAGAGATTTCGCGGGCGTGCTCCAAAAAAAATGAAATTGAAGACAGAGGCAATCAGCTTTATGGGTTCGTCTCCCGCCCGGCAATCAGCACGGGAATCCCGTCCACAATCGGGTAGGCGCGGCCACAGGCTGCGCAGACCAGTTGAGCCTCTTCAAGGTTGAGAACGCCGTGGCAGGCCGGGCAGGCCAGTTGGCCGACTACGGAGGGGTCGAAGGTGGGAAGAGCTGTTGAATTGGCAGCCATGAGGCTCTACTGGATGGTCTCGGCAGGGGTGTCGTGACTCGCGGAGGAGCCTGCCGCCTGCCCGCTTATTTTGGGGATGTTGGCAAACTCGGCTTCGATGCTCTGAATGGTGCCCCCCTTGGCCGACTCGTAAGCCACGCGAATGCCGTTGTAAATAGCGCGGTCGTTGGAGGAACCATGGCCGATGATACACACGCCGCGCACCCCCAGCAGATGCGCGCCGCCATACTCGCGATAGTCCAGCCGATGGCGGAATTCATTGAAGGCTGTGCGCGAGAGCAGCGCGCCCACCTGGGCAGTGACGGTGCGTTTGAGCGACTCGCGCAACACATCACGCACAAAGCGGCCCACGCCCTCGCTGGTCTTCAGCGCCACGTTGCCCACAAAGCCGTCGCAAACAATCACGTCCGCCTGTCCGCTGAAGATGTCGCGCCCCTCCACGTTGCCCACAAAGCGAATGGGCAGTGCCTTGAGCAGCGGAAAGGCCTCATGGGTCAGGTCGTTGCCCTTGGTCTCTTCTTCGCCGATACTGAGCAGGCCCACGCGCGGCGACTCGATCTTGAGCACGCTGCGCGCATAGATTTCGCCCATCACGGCAAACTGGGCGAGATTGGTCGCCTTGCAATCCACGTTTGCGCCCACGTCCAACAGCACGCAGGGATTGCCCTTGGAGCTGGGCATGGGCGTGGCTAGCGCCGGCCGGTCCACTCCCGGCAGCGCGCCCAGCACCATTTTGGCGGTGGCCATGGCCGCGCCGGTGTTGCCGGCGGTCACAAAGCCCGCCGCTGTTCCCTCGCGCACCAGCTTAAGCCCTACGCGAATGGAGCTGTCCTTTTTGGTGCGCACCGCATGCGCCGCCTTCTCCTCCATGCCGATGCGCTCCGAGGCATGGTGAATCACGATGGGCAGGTCTTCGTTTCCCAGCATTTCATCGAGCAGATCGCGCAACTCCGCCTCCGGCCCAACCAAGTGGACCCGGACAGGCAGAGCCCTGCAGGCGAGTATCGCCCCGCGAATCTCCGCCTCGGGAGCTTTATCAGTGCCTACGGCATCAAGCGCAATATCGATGAGCATGGGCGCAGTATATTACTTGGCTTCTTCCTTTACTACATCCAGCACGGCACGGCCCTTGTACTCGCCGCACTTGGGGCAGGCGCGATGGGGCAGCTTCTTTTCGTGGCAGGCGGGGCACTCGGAAACCCCCACGGCTGTCAAAAAGTCGTGAGAGCGGCGATTCGCGGTGCGGCGCGTCGAGTGGCGCCTTTTCGGATTGGGCATAACAAGAATTCCTTTCGTGACTCGGCCCGTTTTAGGTGGCGTTCGCGGCCGGTTTCAGGCCATGCAACACCCTGGCTGCCTTCCGGCACAGGCTTCGGCACCCTTAATTGATCCAGATGTACTCTGGGGCATTCTTACTTGGACTCGATCCGGCCACGGAGGTCGGCCAGCGCCTCCCAACGGGGGTCGCTTGGACCCACATCGCATTTACAGGGCTGAGTGTTGCGATTTTCACCGCAGCGCGGGCAAAGTCCTTTACAGTCGGGCTTGCACAGTGTTTTGACCGGCAGGGACAAAAGCACCTGCTCCCTCAGTACATCCTCAAGCGCAAGACTGTCTCCTTGATAATAACTGATTTCCGTCTCCGGCGCAGTAATGGAGCGTTCCGGCGCCCCCGCATCCGCTCCTACGGGCCGATAAATGAGGTCAAAGTCGGCGCCCAGCGGAATCTCCACCGGCTCCACGCAGCGCGCGCAGGGAACCTGAAATCTGCCGGCAAAGCGGCCCTTGAGGCGGATGTCGGCCACGATCTCCCGAGGGCCGCGGTGCTCGTGCAGCACCTCAGCGTGGCCGGAGGCAGCCAGGTCTCCCTGTTGCTCGGCCTCCTCACCCAGATCGACCGCACCGGGCGCCAACTCCAGGTCAAAATCTACCGGTTCTCGTTCCAGTTCGCTGACTATGAATTCCATAGTCTGAGCCTACGGCGCAAGCCTCAGACCGTCAATCGCGTAGGGCGGCAAGACGCGGGTACTGCTCTCCCAACGCGGTCTCTGATTTTCCTTCTATACGTAGTACTCAAGTCAGTCCGGATTTTGCCGATGTATTGCACGAGTCTCTTGAGAAAGGGCTACCCGTATGCAATGGCTGCGCAATCTTCCCGTCTCTCGCAAGTTTATTGCTGCTTTTGGCATCGTTTGCGGGCTCTGCATCGTGCTGGGTGCTTACACGTTCATCACATACCGGGACATCGCGGTCAAGAATCTTGACGTGAGCGATAAAGCATTTCCCGCAGTGGTTGCCTTGACAGATTCACGTTTAGCGGCCAATTCGGTGCGGCGCGAAGACCTTGAGCTGCTGCTATGTCTGACAGCCACCTGCTCGGCCAGCCACAATGCCACGCGTCAGAAGGCTTTGAACGGCTATCAGACTGCCCTCAAGCAGTACGAACCTGCCATCAGCTATCCGGGAGAACGCGAACTCTACCAAAAGTTTACGACGGCTTACGCGCAATATTTTGATATTAGCAATCGCGCCAATGCATTACTGGCAACCGGTAAGACAGGCGATGCGCTGGACTTGATCGCGTCAGACACCGCACTCGCAAATTTTAACGCTGGCAAGGCGGCGATCAGCGACGATGTTAGTCTCAATGCAAAGCACGGCACCGAGGAGTCTTCGGACGTAACCCTCTCCAGCAACCGGTCAACCTGGATAGGCACGGGAGCCACACTGCTGATTGTGCTGCTGTGCGCGCTGACCGGCATCCTTCTCACCCGGCTGATTGCTCCGCCGCTGATGGAGGCCACTTCCGCGCTGGAGCAGGTAGCGGAAAAAGACCTGACGGTGCGCGTGAACGAGACGGGTAGAGATGAGATTGGCCGCATGTCGGCTGCCTTGAATACCAGCGTAGACTCGATGCGCGCCGTCCTGCAGTCGGTGGCCCAGGGCGCCGAGACGCTTTCGGCGGCCACCACCGAGATGAGCGCTCGCTCCGTCCAGGCCGCCGGAAATGCCCATACCCAGTCCAACATGACCAACCAGATTGCGGCTGCCACGCAGGAGATGACGGCTACCATCGGCGAGATCAGCCATAACGCAGAAAATGCCGCCAGCGCCAGCCGCGAGTCCGCCCAGACAGCCAACCAGGGCGGGACGGTTATGCAGGCCACGGCCGTGACCATGGAAAAGATTGCCGCGGCCACCAGCACCGTCTCAGCCAAGATGACCTCGCTGGCCCACCGTTCCGAGGAGATTGGCAAGGTGGTCAGCGTCATTCAGGAGATCAGCGAGCAGACCAATCTGCTGGCCCTCAACGCGGCCATCGAAGCAGCCCGCGCCGGGGAACATGGCCGCGGCTTCGCCGTTGTCGCCGGAGAGGTGCGCCGATTGGCCGAGCGCACCAAGGGCGCCACTGAAGAGATATCCGTAACCATCCGCAGCATTCAGGATGAAACCCGCGAAACCCTGCAGGTAATGCAGGACAGCCGAAAGGCCGTGGAAACGGGTATGGAAGAGACCGCCAACGCCCGCAGGAGCCTGGAGGCCATGATTGAGTCCTCTAAGGAAGTGGAGCACCAGATTCACCTGATTGCCTCCGCCGCCACCGAGCAGACCTCTGCTTCTAGCGAGATATCCGAGTCCGTCGGACAGATTTCCCAATTGTCGATAGAGAACGCGCAGAGCGCCGAAGAAGCCGTCGAAGCACTCAAGAACCTGGCATCTCTGGCCGGCGACCTGGACAACATGATCCGCCAGTTCCGCCTGGAGAGCGACACGCAGGAAGGCGCAAAACTCTCCGGCAAGAGTCAACTGGCGGGACAGCCCGTGTTGCGGCGCGCGCACTCGTAGCCTTTACCGATATTCCAAAGGAGCATCTCAATGAAATATGCAATTCGATCGGGTATGTTGATGGCCATGGCCGTATCGGTGGCCTGCATCGTAGTCCTTGCACAGTCCACCGGGGAGGCTGTCTACAAAGCCAGATGCCTGAATTGCCATGGCGCCATCGGCCTCGCCGATTCGGGAATCGGCAAGATCATGAAGGTAAAACCAGTTACCGATCCTTCAATACGGAATATGTCATTACCAGGGATGATCAGGGCTACCGAGAATGGCATGGGCAAGATGCAGGGATACAAGAATGATCTGACCGACGCACAAATCAGGGAGGTGGTTGTCTACTTCCGCACGCTCATCAAATAAGGAAAGACTGCACATATTATTTTTTCCGGGAGCTACAGCGGCATTTTCTGTTAAGTGCCCGTCCGACCCTCGAAGGGGCTTCCCGGCAGGGTCTCATCCCGTCCGCAAGTACGTCTTCGAGAGCCGCTCGTGCCAGCAGAGATTGTCATCGTCAAAAAGCATCCATGCTAAGCCCAGCCCTACGGGGAGCAATGAGAGGAGCAGCGCACCCAGCCGGGCGCACCGCTGCGAACGTGTGGGGTATTGGTCGCCGAGGGTGTACAACGAGAGGCTTGCGCACCTCATGCCTGGCGTGGCCTCGTCCAGAGCGAGAAAGATTGTCTGGTAAAGCAGGCCGGCAAGCAGAATTCCGACGATGGCGCCGAGTTTCGCGATTCCCATAGGCAGCGGATGTCCAATTCTGGCTACGGCGGTCAGGGCTGCTCCCAGGAATGCTCCGGCGACCAGCGCGCTATCGATCAAGGTTGCCATCACCCGAAGGCGTATTGGCGCCAGCCGCAGGACCGGCAGGGAAACCACCACGCTCCGGGGCTCAGGCGCGGATTCCTCCGGAAGCTGAGCCTCCAGCTCGATGCTCGCCCAGGCAGGCGCGGCGACAGCCGCCTCCGTCTCGATAGGATGCGCGCCTGGATCAACATCGAAGATGTTCAACTGCATCCCCAGGCCATCCGTCGCAAGCGGTCCCTCGGCTCGGCGGGGACGTCTTTTTCGGGGAGCCACTATCTCGCGCGGGAACTCGATGATGTTGGCGCGGGCAGTTACAACCGGCTCGGCCGGCTCAGCTTCCCTGCCCTCCGATAACCCTTCGGCCAATGCGGGCCGCTCCCGGTCGTTTTCCTCCGGAATTGCAAGATTTTTTGCCTGCCGATGCTTGCGGGCAGAGGCTGAAGCCGGATCGGGAGGGCTCAATACAAAATCCGGTTCCCGGAGAGCGCGAAAATCCTCACTTTCCCAGGCCTCAAGCGAGGGGGACGGGGCAGTCGGGGTGGGCATAAAAATGGGCTTTTTGGTCTGCTTGGAGGGCTGCGCGGACATTGTGGCTTGTTCGGTATCAAACGCCCCAGGAAATGCCTCTGTAGGGGCTGCCAGCGGCCCTGGCAAGGCTTCTGGAACGGCTTTCCTTGCAACGCGAGCCTCAGGCTGTTTCTGGCTGTAGCTGGGGGCCTGAGCATAGCGTGCGGCCACGCGGGCGGCGATCTGGGCGGCACGGCTGACGGGCTCTTGCCGGCTCTGAACAGACCGGTCAGACTGCTCTGCAGGCAGGCCTCCGTTATTCCGGCACTCGGCCACACGCAGGCTTACTTCCTGCTTCCAGGAAGATGTGGAGTTAGGTTGTTCTGCGGATGTGCTCAAGTCTCCAATTCCTCCTTCTGAGGCCCATCCAGACAAACTCCAGGCGCCCAAAACCGGCAGCGATGGCTCGTGAAATCCGTAAGACTCCAAGACATTGCTTTCAGGGCGGAAGGGAGGTCACGCGAAAAACAGGCTCAGCCCGGCTAACAGGGTCCGGATGGGTCGAGATTCATTTGCCTGATGCCAGAGCTGCGCGGCGCTTGCCTGATGCCAGGGCGGCCGGTTTTGCTATGCTGACCTTGGTCCCGGAATGCGCCTTCGCAACTTTGTATGTATCACGATGCTGGCCCTCTGTCACCTGCTACTTAGGGGACAGGCGTTGACCAATGCGGCACCCCCGGCCGGGCAGGAGGCCGGCAACGCGGTTGCGCCGGCTTCCGATAGCCCCGGACAAAGCGGCACCGGAGTTTCTTCTTCCCTGCCCAACGACCCCGGCCAGGAGATTTTGCCTGTTGCCAAGCCGGAGCCAGAACCGGCAAGCGGCGTTGCGGTCGTATGGGAGGCTCAGCACCAGAGCCGCGTGGGCAACATCTGGACCCTCACCGGCGATGTGGTGGTCCACTACCGCGATTACATCCTGCGCGCCGACAAGGTGGTCTACGACCAATCCACCTCGCAACTGGATGCGGAGGGCCACCTCCAGGTTTCCGGCGGCCCCAACGACGTGCTGATCAATGCCGATTACGGCAATATGCGGCTAAACATGCACACCGCGCGCTATTTCAGCGTGCACGGCTCGCAGGGCGTCCGCACCCTGGGACACAGGGCGATCTATACCACGACTAACCCGTTCATCTTTACCGGCAGGGTAGTGCTTGAAAACGGCGAGGGCCATTACGAGATTATCGACGGCACGATAACCAACTGCCGCCTGCCCCGGCCGGACTGGCAGGTGCTCTCCCAATCCATCAAGGTGCAGGATGGCAAGGCCACCACCACCAATGCCCTTTTCGAGTTTCTTGGCATGCCTCTCTTTTACTTCCCCTACCTGCGTCACCCGGTGGATGATACAGGCCGCGAAAGCGGTTTACTCGTCCCGGTTATCAGCACCGGGTCTTCAGTCAGGGGCTACACCTTTGGCGAGCAGGTTTACTGGGCAATCAACCGCAGCATGGACATAACCGTCGGAACAGAGTATTTCAGCAAGCGCGGCTGGGCTCCCAATGGCGACTTTCGCTACAAAGGCCCCGGACTGGACCACGTGACCGCGCGCTGGAATGCCCTGCTGGACCGCGGCGTTGAGCAGCCTATCAGCTCCGGTTCATCCACCATGGTGCTGGTCAAGCAGGGCGGCGCAGACATCAATATCCTGGGCCGCAAGGATTTAGGTTCCGAGACGCGCCTGGCCGGCAACATCAATTACCTCTCCAGCTACATCTATCGCCTGGTCTTCAACGACAACTTTCTACTGGCGGTCAGCTCCGACGTGCGCAGCAATATCTCACTCACCCACGAATACAAGGGCTTTATTCCCTCTCTGTCTCTGGAGCGCTTGCAAAGCTTTGCCGGAACCGCCAGCGGCAGCAACGTGTCCTTGATCAATGACAACCAGGCGAGGATTCTCCACCTACCCCGCCTGCGCTTCGACGTGCTGGACCGGCCGTTAGGCTCCACAAAGTTTTACTGGGGAGCGGGATCTTCGCTTGATTATCTGGATCGCTCCGAGCCTGCCGCTATCCCCACCGGGACCAGCTTCCACGCGCGCAACGCCGGCCGCTTTGACATTTATCCGCATCTCTTTGTGCCGCTTTCCGCTGGAGGCTGGAACGTGACTGCCGAGGCCGCAGTGCGTGAAACCGCATACACCCTCAGCCAGACCCCCGACCTGGGGGGCGTGAACGGCGGCGTTCCCACTATCAGCCACGATGCACTTAACCGGAGCGATTTTGAAGTTTCGGTGGATGTGCGGCCGCCTGCCGTGGAACGGGATTTCACCCTCACTCGCTGGAACCGCACACTGCGCCACGTCATCGAGCCGGAGCTAACCTACCGGTACGTGGGCGGCATTGGAACGCAGGCGCAGAATGTGCTGCTGATCGACACAGCCGACATCGCCACCAACACCAACGAAGTGGGCTACTCGCTCACTCAGCGCTTCTATCTCCGCCCCACCAACAGTAAGCCCTGCACGGACGAGCAGGTTGCTGCTCCCGGCGGTTGTACGCCGCAGGCGCGGGAGTGGGCCAGTTGGCAGATTGCGCAGAAGTTCTACATCAACGACGACTTCGGCGGAGCGCTGATTCCCAATCGCCGCAACGTCTTCGACGCCACGCTGGACACGACCGGGGTCGCTTTCCTGACCTCTCCACGCAACCTGGCGCCCATCACTTCGCGGGTGCGCTTTGAGGCTATCGATAACCTCCGCGTCCAGTGGGACTTGGACTACGACCCCAAATCCGGACAACTCGATTCCGACAATCTCTATGCCGGCTACAGCTGGGGCCGCACGACCATTGGCGCGGGCCACTCCCTGCTCAACGCGGTCGACGAAAGCGGCATCAAAGCTTCCACCATCAAGAGCCAGTTATTGAAGCCCTTCCTCACCATCGGCAAGCCCAGCGGCAAAGGCTTTAACGTGGCCGCCAACGGTGGCTTCGACTTTACCCTCGACACGCTGCAATACGCCGGAGTGCAGGCCGTCTACAACTGGGACTGCTGCGGCCTCACCTTCGGATACCGGCGCTTCAATCTCGGCACAATCCGCAACGAGACCCAGTGGCTCTACAGCTTTACCCTGGCCAACTTCGGCTCTGTGGGCGACATCCGTCGCACCAACATGGTCTTCCGCGACCCCAGCCTGCCGCCGGCATACTGAAAGCTGCTTCTCTGGTTCATGGATGGGAAGCTACTCTCCCATGGCGTGCAAGCGCCGCCCGCCTGGACGGCTAGTCCCTCACCGCAGGTGGCTGGAGTATCCTTTTCAGAGAGGATTTCATCTTGATACGTATTCACTTTCTTGCCGCCTTGCTTGCTCTGGGCATGGCCGTGGGCTGCAAAGCCCAACCCGCTCCCGCTCCGCAGGGGACACCGGACCAGGCGCTGAACCGCCACATTGAAATCATGGTGCGCACACAGTTCAACGTGCCGCCAGAGGTCTCCGTCGCCATCGGCGCGCGTAAACCGGGACAGATTCCCGGCTACGACGAATTACCCGTCACGCTTTCGCGCGGCACCAGATCGCAGGTGATTGACTTTCAGATCTCCACCGACGGCAAGACCCTGGCCCGCCTGGAGAAGTTTGACCTGTTCAACGACCCGATCTTCTCCATCAATGTCGCCGGCCGACCTATCCGGGGAAATCCCGCGGCCAAAGTCACGGTCATCAGCTTCGACGATCTGGAGTGCCCCTACTGCACGCGCATGCACCTGACGCTTTTCCCGGCTACCATGGAGCATTACAAGGGCACGGTGCGCTTTATCTATCTGGACAACCCGTTGACAGAGATCCATCCCTGGGCCTTGCACGCCGCCATAAACGCCAACTGCCTAGGCGCGCAAAAACCAGAGGAGTATTGGACTTATGTGGATTACATCCACTCCCACGGCCAGGAGGTGACGGGTGAAGATCGCAGCCTGGCCAAGAGTTTCGACGCTCTGAATCGCATCGCCCGTCAGCAGGCTACGCTGGACAAGCTTGACTCCTCCACGCTGGACGCCTGCATGGCCCGCCAGGATGAGACCCCGGTGCGCAACTCGATGAAGTTAGCCGAGTCGCTGAGGATTGAAGGTGCACCCGCCCTTTTTGTGGAAGGTGAGCGTATCAGCGGCGCCGTGCCCCAGGATCAGGTGTGGATGGTGATCGACCGCGCTTTGCGCGCTGCCGGGGTGGAACCGCCGGCTGCCCCTGCTGAAGCGGGCCAGACTGCGCCCTCCCAGCCAAAAGGGGCCGTCATCAAGTAGCGCCTGTGGAATTACATATCGCCACCCCGGCTGGGGGGTTTATCCTTAAAGGCCGGGGAGCATTGCCACCCCGAGGAGATACAGGTTGCAGATGAAAGCCTTTTACCGCTCGCCTTTCCACCTTACAGTCCTCATTCTATGTGGGATAACCCTGATTGCCGCCGTTAGCGGGTGTCACCGCTCGCCTTCTCCAGACGTAATGGCGACCGTTAATGGCAAGGATATTCTGCGCTCGGAACTGGAGAAGATATATCAGAACAATATCCGCGACAATCAGCAACCAGCATCGCCCCAAGAAGCCGATATTCGCCGCCTTGCCATCCTCAATCAGATGATCGAGGACGAGATCCTTTGGCAGCGCGCAGTCAAGCTGAACCTGGCCGCCAGCGACGAAGAAGTGAACGCCAAGCTGACGGAGATGAAGGCCCCCTTCACGCAGGAAGAGATCGACAAGCAGCTCAAGGCGCGCAACCTCACCCTCGACGATCTGAAGCGCGACCTACGCCGTCAGTTGACCAAGACCAAGCTTCTCAACAAGGAGATTGAGTCGAAGATCAATATCACCGACGCAGAGATCAGCAGCTTCTTTTCGGCGCATAAGGCAGAGTTTAATCTTATTGAGCCGCGTTATGGCCTGGCGCGGATCATAGTTACTGACACTCCTGCCATGCAGACCGGCAACCTGCAGAATAACAAGGCCTCGGGAGACGCCGGCGCTAAAAAGAAGATCCAAGACCTGCATACCCACCTCGAAAGCGGCGAGGACTTCGGCAATCTGGCCATGAACTTCTCGGAGGATCCGAGTACCGCCTCCAACGGCGGCGACATGGGCTTCGCATATGAGTCACAACTGCGTACCGAAATGCCGGACGTATACAATGTCATCAGCAAGCTCAAGCCGGGACAAATCACAGATATTCTTCCCCTCTACGGTGGCGCTGGTCCCGGCCGCCGCGTCATCGGGTATGCCATTTACAAACTGATCTCCAGGGAGCCAGCCGGCCAGCGCGAATTGAACGACCCGCATGTGCAGCAGATCATTCGTCAGGGCCTGCGTGCAGCCCACGCGCAATTGCTCAGGAGCGCCTACTTCGAGATGCTCCACAACGAGGCGAAAGTCCACAACTACTTCGCCGACGAGATCCTCAAGCAAGGCGCGCAGTAAGGCGCGCCCCCTGAGCATGCTTCAGAACGCAACCGCTATTCTGGTCCCGGTGTACTGAATTGCCTTGTCCGGAGTCTGGACGGGCTCTGCACCTGCTCCGTGACCGGCCGCCACAATCACGACATTGAATGTGTGACCCGGGTTCATGCCCGGATAGCTTCCCTCGCGGGCGCCGATGGTCAGCGTCCGTGCGGCGTCGTCCCAGTGCAGGGGGATGATGGAGTGCGCGCCCATCTCATAGCGATAGCTGTCTCCCTCGTCCTCATAGAGATTGAAGTCTCCATTGGCTCCGGGGTAGATGCGCAACTCGATGGGGTCGGCAGCCTGCCCTGCGTATTCGATGGTCGGCCCCAGCGGCAGAATGGAACCGGCGCGCAGATTCAACGGAATCCGTTCTATGGGCGCGGCCTGATTTACCTCCACCCCGCCCGCTACCCGCTCTCCGGTCCAGAAGTCATACCAATCGCTCCCCGCAGGCAGGTAAACAGCGCGCTGGGTGGCGTGTTCCCTGATCACCGGGCTTACCAGGATCTCCGGTCCGAAGAGAAACTCGTCGCCGATCTCCCATGTAGCCCGGTCCTCGCGGAAGTCCATCACCAGCGGACGCTGAATGGTCGCATCCTCGCTGGTCACCTTCCAGGCCAGTGAGTAGATGTAAGGCAGAAGCCGGTAGCGCAGACGGTCGAAGGCCAGCAGCGTGGGATAAACGCGGTCGTAGACCCACATCTCGTTTTGCGCCCGGTGTCCGTGGGTGCGAAAGACAGGGCAGAAAACGCCGTACTCGAACCAGCGCGCATAAAGCTCCTGATAGGCTGGATTGCCGTCAAAGTGGTCGTAAGGCGACCAGTAGCCGCCGATGTCCGTCGTCCAGTAGGGGTAGCCGGAGAGAGCAAAGTTCAACCCGGCGGCAATCTGATGGCGCAGTCCCCACCAGCTGCCGTACACATCCCCGGACCACACCGTGGCGCCGACGCGCTGCTGGCCTATAAAGGCCGAACGCGTCAGCAGAAAGACGCGCTTTTCTGGGTTTGTCTGTTTCCAGTTCTCCTGAACGCCTAGCGTGTGTTCCAGAGGAAAGATATTGGTGTACTCCAGGCCGCTGCCGATGTGCAGCTGCTTGTAGCGCAGTACCGCGTCGCCCCCATGCGGCCAGTACTCCTCCGGCTCCGCCGAGTCCAGCCAAAAGGCATCCCACCCCTGGGCGAAGAGTTTGCCGGGAAGCCGGTTCCAGTAGAGGTCGCGCGCCGCGGGATTGGTGGCATCGTAGACGTGCGTGCCGGGAATCTCGAAGCCTTGCCGTTGTATCTCCTGGAAGGTCTTCGAGGAGGGATCCATCATGCCCCAGACCGAGATCATGGCGTGGATATGCTCGTCATGCAGCGTCTTCAGCTCGGCCGGCACATCGGTATAGTTGGCGTTGTACTCCGGGTCGCCCTCGCCACTCTGCTTCCACCAGAACCAGTCCTGCACAATAGCGTCCAGCGGTATGTGCCGTGCCCGGTATTGGCTGGCAATCTCCAGAATCTCGGCTTGCGAATTGTAGCGGTCCCTGGACTGGAACAGGCCGTAGGCCCATTGCGGCAGCAGCGGCGTGTGGCCGGTCATGGTGCGGTACTGGTGAATGAGCTTGTCTATCTCCGGGCCGTAGAGCACGTAGTAGTCCACCTGGTCGGCGGCCATCGACTCGAAAGAAAGATCGAGGGGAAAGCGGTTGTCCATGTAGCTGAAGGAGGCCGTGTTCCAAAGAATTGCGTAGCCTTTGCTCGAGACCAGCAGCGGGATAGCGACATCGGTGTTATTTTGCCCCAGCTCGACAGTCGAACCGCGATAGTTAAACAGCCCGTTCTGGTGTTGGCCAAGCCCGTAGATGGCTTCGGTGCTGTCGGGCGAAAAGCGGTCTTCGATGCGGTACAGGGAGCCGAGCTGGCCTGCGGCGGGCTCATAGGTCCGCGGCAAACTGAAGTTCTCCCGCAAAAAACTCTCGCCCTGGGGGAGGCCAAAGCTCAAGACGCCTCTCTTCAGCGACAAGGTGATAGCCATGCGCGCGGTAGTGAGCGTGGCCTTGTCTCCGGTCTGGTTGAACTGGAAGGTGGCGCCGGGGCAGAATACGGCTGAGTCCAGCATCCAGGGCCGTGCGACTGTCGAAGCTGGCGCATCCAGTGGGCGAGCCGATACGTGGATCAGCGAATCGCCGCAGATTGTCACTTTAAGCACTTCGCGATTGTTGCTGGCCGCCAGTCCGTTGGGTGTTTGCACCGCCTGCATCGCGGTGGGAACAGGAACTTCTCCGCTAAATGTCTGACCGGCCGCTTGACCTGCGTCAGAAACCGTGATGAATAGAAACGCTACCGCAGCCTGGCAAACGGAGAAATAAAGATATTTCCGGATTCGATTCGACTTGAACATGGCATCCCCTTTGCTGTGATCTCAATTTCATGTGTGCTCTGAAATTTGTGCAAAATGAAACGGCCTCCGCTAGTGCCGGAGGCCGTAATTATCATCCGCTTGCAACTGAAGTTTACTTCAATTCGCCGTTGTCGCCCATGGTGATACCGCCAGGACCCTGGTTCTTCTTGGCTTCGTTGGCCTTGCGTTGTCCCATCGCTCTGGAGGACCAATCCTTTGCCGTATCCAAATCGGCCTTGACCGCTTGCGCGTCGCCGTAATCCAGGTTCGCCTTGGCCCTGAAAACCAGGTTCATATATGACATAGCATCGTCGTAGGTGGGCCGTTTATCGAGCGCCTGTTGCAAATAATGCAGAGCCTCCTCCACCAGAGGGGTATTCTGTTCCTTGAGCGTGTCCATGATCTTCTTGGGCGCCTTGGTATTGCCCTCGCCGTCGTCGTTCAACCCTGCCGGCGCCAGCGCGTTGAGAGTGTTCTGGTGCGCCTGCGCCCAGTCGATCGCGCCGATCGTGTAGGCCGCCTCGGGATCATTGGGGTCCTTCTCCAGAATCTTCTTCTGCCACTCCTTTGCCTCATCCAGACGCTTGATGCTGAATTCAATGCCCGCAAGCTGCTTCATGCTGTTGATATCGCCTGGATCCGCGGCCAGAACCTCCTGGAAGATGTCGATGGCCTGCTGCGCGTTCTTCAGGTTGTCCGGCGTAAGTAGCCCAGGCACCACGTTCTGACCCAGCGCGGTAGCCAGGTAGCCTTTCGCCATGGGCAGTTTGGGATCTAGCTGTATGGCCCTCTGGAAGTGGTTGATCGCGTCTTCATAGTGAGCGCTCTTATAGGCGTCCACTCCCTTGTTCAACTCGGATCGGGCGGCAAGCTTGTTGCACCCGCTAAGGGAAATCACCATGCCGGCCAAGGCAACCGCGAGCGCCGTAATACGTACGGGTCCATTCATGTTCGTATCCTTCTCCTTCAGACGAGTGCCTGTCGGTCGCGCGCCTGGAATCTCTGCTGCAACTGGCTGCGGCTGGGAGGCTCCGAAACCAGGATGGAAAAATTGTACTCCACTTTTTCGCTGGAGGAATCGCCTCCGAACGGTGCTGGCAACCTTATAATTTGCCGGAGCCCCCAAATCTCCCCGGCGCCTGGTTGGCAAGCTGAAACTCAATGCGCCCTGGCCGCCTCAGCTGCTATCCAGCCATCCCTGAGGCTGACCGCCATAGCCTGCTGCTGCCTCCCTATTCAGGGAAGTAGCGCCAGAGCTGCTTGTTACTGGCTCTGCTGGATCACCTTGGGCGTCATCAACCCGATGTTATCTACGCTCGCGGCACGCCCGATATCGATAACCTCGGCCACAGAGCGGAAGTCCAGCTTTGCGGCGTACTTTGCCTCCACGTTGACGAACATGATGCGCTCGGCGCGATTGGCGTAGATTGAGTTCAAGCGAGTAAGCAGCTCAGTCTTACCTGCCAGTCCGCCAACACCATTGAGCACACTTGATTCGTTGATCTTATAACACGGCGGCGCTGTAGCCGCCGACGTCGCGCATTCGCCGGATATGGTAGGAAAGATCTGCACCACGATGGTGCGTTCATCGTTTGGTTTCTGCTGCGGGTTCTTGGGCGGCTGAGGTACCAGCGCATTCAACCCCTTGGGTGTTACCGGCACGATGACCATAAAGATGATCAGCAGCACCAGAAGAATATCGATCATTGGGGTAACATTGATGTCGGACGAGTAGCCTCCCCCGCCTCCCATTGTCATTGCCATGGCTTAAAACTCCTCGTTTACTCGAAAATCGTTAAATGGTCAGCGTACGGCAACCGTTAATTGCCACCCGCTGGATTGCCTTCGCGCTTCTGCGTTAGCAACCCTACGCTATCAATGCCCGTGCTGCGCACTGCATCGATGGCGTTTTCCACTGCCAGATACTCCGCGCGGGCATCGGCGCGAACAAAGATCGTCTTGTTTCCGGGATTGGCGACCATCATCTCTTCAACTTTACTGGTAAGAAAGTGAAGCGGATCCGGTTGATTAGTCCTGGGGTCTCTGTACTCCTCATCGTATGGAACGTGATTTTGTCCTAGGAATACCTGACCGTCGCGGTTGATGGCCACTACGATGGCATCTTCCTTGTCGGCGTCCGGCATGGCGACTGGATTGACCACCGACGCCATGTCGATCACCACCTTGTTCTGCAGCATGGGGGTAATGACCATAAAGATGATCAACAGCACCAGCATCACATCCACCATGGGAGTGACGTTGATATTTGAGTTGACCTTTCTACTTTCGTCGCGAATTGCTTGTGCCATTGTTAGGGCTCCGTTGCCTGAGAATTTTTAATCCGGATGGCGTCCGGCATGCCTTGCGAATTGTCCCACTGGCGCGCGCTTCAAATCGGAGGGCAGGAGAGAGTTCTCACTCTCCCGCCCTCCGCAAATTCCCGCTTTCGCCTAAGGGCGCTTCGCTTAGCGCTTGTGGCTCTGCTTAATGAAGTAGTCGATCAATTCGCTGGAGGAGTTATCCATCTCCACGTCGAAAGCTTCGACACGCCCGGTGAAGTAGTTGAAAGCCATAACGGCCGGGATGGCCACAAACAAGCCAGCGGCGGTGGTAACCAGGGCTTCCGAAATGCCGCCAGCAACCGTAGCGATACCCGATGACTTGGCATGCGCGATCTGGTTGAAGGCGTTCAATATGCCGATGACGGTGCCAAGCAGTCCAACGAACGGAGCGGTTGCGCCGATGGTGGCCAGAACAGCCAGGCCCCTCTTCAGCTTGGCGTGGACAATGGCCTCAGCCCTCTCCAGCGCGCGGCCCGAGCTGGCGATGGTTTGATCGGTGGGAGAGCCGCCGGAGGAACGAAACTCCTGCAGGCCGGCCGTCACTACCTCGGCCAGGTGGGACTTCTTGTTGCGATCGGCAATCTTGATCGCTTCCTCGAGCTTACTGTCCTTCAGCGCGCCTGCAACTTTGGGCGCGAATTCGCGCGACTGCTTGCGGGCTGCTGAGAAATACAGGTAGCGGTCGATCATGACGGCCAGCGACCAGATCGACTCGATGAAGAGAATAAAGGCGATGATCTTGGCCAGTATTCCCATGTGTTCCCAGAGACCCTGGGCGGTAAAGCTGACTGTTCCCTCACCTTCATCGAAGATGAAAGCCAGATTGGCGGCCGTATGCGAAGCGAAGTGTGTAAGCTGAGCGAGAATCACTGAATCTTTCCTCCTAAGGAGTTTTCTTGTGTACTGCATTTGCCTTGCGGCAGCTGTGAATGCAACTCCTTACGGATTCGCATTCAGGTAAAAAGAAATGCTCTTTCCCCATGCCGGCGGAAAGCGCCCATTACATTCCTCATCCGCCCAGAGTGAAGATCACGTTTATCTGGGTCTCCACTTCTACCGGCTCGTTATTGAGCAGATAGGGCCTGTAGCGCCACGTTCTGACAGCGTCCATCGCGGCCTGCTGCAGCATTTGAGGACCGCTGACGACGTGCAGACCTTCGATGGTGCCTGTCTTGGAAATGGTCGCCTGCAACACCACCGTGCCGGAAACACGCGCGGCCTTGGCAATGGGCGGGTAGACCGGCTGTGTCTTCTGCAGCAAATTACCCTGCATGACGCCGCTGGAAATTACCAGCTTCTTCACCGGGGCAGCATTTACCTTGGGCCCGCTGTCGGCGAACAGGTTACCCATGACGTTCCCTCCGCTGCCGAAGTCCGATCCGGCCACGCCAAAGGAAGCCAGGGACGGCTCCTTCTCGTTGACCATTCTGATTTCGTGCGGAATCTTAGTGGGTGCCGTGAGCTGATTATTCATCATCTCAGACCGCACCGGGACCTGGTGCACTTCCGGCGGCGGCGGCGGGGGTGGGGGGGGCGGCGGCGGGGCTGTCAGAGCCATCTGCATTACGGCCCTGGGAAGCGCCTCGGGATAGATCAGCGGAAGCAGAACGATCAGAATCATGATTACGACTTCAGCGATAAACAACGGAATCATGTACTTTCCGGTCTTGCTCTTGATCCTGCCTCCGGATTCAAATGTGGAATCTTCAAACATAGCCAGCCTCGAATCGAGTGTTTGCTTACTTCTACTTAGACACCGGGGAAAGCGAAATTGTTCCCAGCATCAAAACCTTATCACAAAAGCGCGGCCTATCTCGAAATGAACAGCGCGTTCCCTGAAAAAAACACTGAAAAAAGGGGGTAAAACTGCCGCCTCGCTTACTTTTTAGGGCTTTTTGCGGCCGGAAGTACCGCCGTCTTGCCCCGCCGGGCGCGCCACTCCTGCCGGGCCGCCAGCATCGGTGCGGCTATGGTAATCGAGGAGTACTTCCCGGTAAAAATACCTACCACGAACCCGCATGACCTACCCCTTAAACGCTCCCTTTGCCTTTGATGAACCACTGGTCCTGCCAAGTACCGATTGATGGAGACCAGCGTAGAATTCTTCTGGACGACGCACTGCATCAACGACTGCCCAAACCCATATAACCAACGCACCTAGGCCGGAAACGATCGCCCCTTCTGCGCCGAAAAACTGCAAAGGAACAAGCAAAAAAATGCCACAGGCAAAGCTGATCCAAAATTTCCTGGCGTCTTTCTCGTACGTGTAGCTCCAAGTCCATAAGCCAAACAAGACCGCGATTACTACTGCGCCGATCTTATTCTTGGTCTGCCATGCCACCAGCATCGGTGCGGCTATGGCAATCGAGGAGTACGTCCCAATAAGAATACCTACCACCAGCGCAAAAGAAAAGCCGTTCAGAACCTGGCCCCCAAAAATGTACAAAGAAAGAACGGTCAGAAAGGTCAGGCCCGAGGTGAGAACGGTCCTGCTTAGTGTCTGGTTGATGCTGCGATTGACCACGTCCGGCAGCGCCTCCCGGCGGCTTAGGCGCAGATTCTCCCGGATGCGGTCAAAGACCACGATGGTGTCGTTCATCGAATAGCCCACCAGCGTTAGGATGGCCGCAATCACCGTCAGACTGATTTCCTTGTTCAGTAGTGCGAAGGCTCCCACGGTAATCAGCGTGTCGTGGAAGCAGGCCACCACAGCCGCCACGCCATAGATAAATTCAAAGCGGAACCAAAGATAGACCAGCATCCCCAGCATGGAGTACATCGTTGCCCAGAAAGCCTTGCTTTCGAGCTGTTTGCCCACCGTGGGACCGACCACCTGTGTGTTGCGCACGTTGCTGGGACCTATACTGCTGTCGTAGTGCTTTTGCAGCGCATCCATAATCTGCTGGCGGCCGGCGTCCAGGGCGCTCTCGTCTTGCTGTTCAGGCAGGCTGATGAGCACCTCATTCGCGTAGGGTTCATTGACGGCCTTGATGGTCTGGATGCTGGCATCCTTGATGCCCGCCACCACCATGGCCTGGCGAATCCGGTTGGTATCCGGGGTCTGATCAAACCGCACTTGCACCTGCGTGCCGCCCTTGAAGTCCACGCCTAATGGCACCGGGCTGCCGATGGTGCGCATGTGCATGCCCATCGAAATGATACCGGCCACGCTGAAGATCAATGAAAAGCCGAGGAAGTACCACTTTAGCCTCAGCCAATCCACATTCACGCCGCGAAATAATTCCACTCGCTTCTCTCCGCTTCCTTAGAGGCTGGAACCTGTGCCGTCTCCAGCGCTCAATGTAATTCCACTAATCCCTGTTCCCTCGTCAAATAGACACCAGTTGACCTGGCTTCAGCTTGTTCAAATGGGCATCGAAAATGACCCGTGAAACAAAGACCGCCGTGAACAGATTGGCCGCCAGGCCGACCGTCAGGGTGGTTGCAAAACCCTTCACCGGACCGGTGCCAAAGATGAACAGGATGGCCGCCGAAACGATGGTGGTCACGTGGGTGTCCACAATGGTGACCCAGGCATGGGCAAAGCCCTGGTCCACGGCTGACGAGGGCGCCTTGCCGGCGCGCACCTCTTCACGGATGCGCTCGAAGATCAGCACGTTGGAGTCCACGCCCATGCCGATGGTCAGAATCACCCCGGCGATGCCCGGCAGCGTCAACGTGGCCCCGGATGCCCCCATGAACCCCAGCAGGATAATCAAGTTCAAAATCAGCGCCAGATCGGCATTGATGCCCGATCCGCGGTAATAAAAGAGCATGAAGGCCATAACCACCAGCAAGCCCACGATGGCCGCCGTAATCCCCTGGCGAATCGAGTCCGCGCCCAGCGATGCGCCTACAAAACGCTTCTCTTTTTGCTCCAGAGAGGCTGGTAGGGCGCCGGTGCGCAGCAGCTTGGAAAGCGCCGCAACTTCATCCGGCGTAAAGGTGCCCTCGATCTCGCCCTGATCGTGAATCCCGTTCTTGATGACGGCCACTTCGCGGATACTGTCGTTCATGACCACCGCCATGTTGCGGCCCACATTCTTGCTGGTGTAGTCGTAGAACCTGTCGCCGGCTTCCGTGGTCAGCTGGAAATGTACCTCTCGCTGGCCGTTGTTGGGATTGATGCTCGGATCGGCGCTGCGGAAGTCGGTGCCGGATACTACCGAGGCGCGTTGCAGCACATACACGCCGGAACCGCCCTGCATCACCCCGGTAAAACTCTTCAGTTCATCGTCCGCTGGAAGGCTGCCGCCCACGCTTTCCGTCGCTTCCTGCTCGTCCTTGTAGGGCCCGCCGACTACCGCGTGAACCTCCAGCCGGTTGGTTCCCTGGATAATTTGCTCGATCTGGCTCTCGTTTTCCACGCCCGGCAGGTCCACCAGAATCTGATTTTCGCCCAGGCCGTACTCCTGAATCTGCGGCTCGCTGATGCCCAGCGCGTCTACCCTGTCGCGGATAGCCTCAATGGCCTGCGAAACGGTCTTCTTCTCCAGCGCAGTCCTGATCGCCGGTTTCATAGTCAAAGTGAAGCTACCCGGCTCGTCGCCCACGGCCACGTCATATGCGTTGCCGTACTTGGACTCCAGCAGCACGCGCGCGTCGTTGGACTTATCTGCCGGCGTGCCCTCCACGCGGATAAGCGAGGCCTTGGCCGGATCGGGCTTGTAGACCTGCGAATAGCTCAGGTTGGCTCCCTTCAGTTCCTGCGTAATGAGCGCCACGGTATTATCCGTCTCGGCATTGACCGCTTCCTTGACCTTGACCTCCAGGATCAGGTGAGCGCCGCCGCGCAGATCCAGGCCAAGATGAATGCGGTCGGTCATCGCCTGCAGGAGAGGCTTTGGCTTAACATTTGGCAAGGGAATCCAGGACACCCCGACGATACCCAGGATACAGAGCACCATGACCGCAATAATCAGTAGAATTTTGTTTTGCAGATTCTTCTTCATCGTCCCGTTTCTCTACTTCAAAAATCCAAAAGCCGCTAGCAGCAAGCGGCTAAGTGGCCGAAGGCCCGTCCTGTGTGGTTACCGAGGCAATGGCGTTCTTGGCCACTTCCAGCTTGATGCCGTCCGGCGCCACGCGAATCACGATCGTATCGTCCTTGATGGATAGGATGACGCCGCGGATACCACCCGCCGTGGTCACCCGGTCGCCGGTCTTGATCGCGGCCAGCATCTGCGTCCACTGCTTCTGCCGCTTCTGCTGCGGCCGGATCATCAGCAGGTACAGCACCGGTATGACCAGCAGAATGGGAAGCATCGTATAGCCGCTTCCGGACGGCTGCTGGAACACCCACAAAGCTAAACTCGTTGCCACGCTCATCCCCAATCCCATTCCTGCCCGCCCTGGACCTATAAAATGCTCCGCTTTCAGGGCACAGGCACACCCAGCCACCTGCCGGGCGCCCGTAAAAAATTTTGTCTCCGGGAATCTTCCAGACTGGTCCGGGCCAATCACTGCTCCATGCCCAGACACGCGGCCAAAGATCGAGATCACCGGTCCGGTTTCCTCTCGCCGTGGTTTGAATCTCTCTCCCGCGACCGAAACCCTGCCTGCGACCCAATTGCCGTCTGCTTCCTGTTCGACACAGCAATCCCAGGAAACCGCATCCCAGGGGCGCGCCGTGTTTTGCGCGTTCTCCCTGCCCGGATTCCAAAGGAGTGCCTTAATAGATAAGATACGCGCCGACGGGGGCCTGTCAAGGCGGGAGACCAGGGTTCAGCGTCCAGAGATCAGGGGTCAGGAGCCCGTTTTCCGTAGTCAGTTTTCAGTTGCCCGAAGTCAGCCGCTTTGATCCTGGCTCGCAAGGGTCGCTTGTACTAGTCCCTAGTCCAAAGTCTCTGTTCCCTGCTCCCTGCTTATAAAGCCTTTACAACTCGTCTACTCCATTCTTACGCCCGCTGAATTCTTCTGGAGTTGAGATGCTTATCGGCTGAGCGTGCCTTCCCATGGCGCGTTTCGCATACCAATAAGCGGGAAAGGACACCTCAGATGGGCAGCATTTATAGCGACTCGCTCTTTTTCATTCTTATGGCGCTTTCGGTGACCTTTATGCTCTGGGTTCTGTGGCATTTCCATAAGGCAGAGCGTGATCGGTAGTTTTTTGCTCGTCAGTAGCCAGTTTTCAATTGCCCGCTTACTGATGATTTAATCCAGGCTAGCAAGGGTCGCTTGTTCTATTCCCTATTCCATGTTCCCTGTTCCCTATTCCCTGTCCCTATTCCCTGTCCCTACTTCGGTGCTGCCGCCGGCATCTCCGCCTCATCGTCTGCATCCTCCACCAGCACCGCCGAGCCGGGAACGATATCGAAGCTCACCGGCTCCTTGCCCGTGGGATGGAAAGTGACGCGAAGCGGCTCGCGCTGCCACTCCGCGGGTCCGCAGGCCGGTTCCGGGTGGTTTACAGAATCGTAGGCCGACAATTTTCTGGCCAATAGCGGCTTGCGCGCTGCCACCTGGGCCACCATGGCGTAGAGGCTCTTGCCGCTGGCCGTCACGCCGCAATAAGCTCCGTAATCGCGGAACCAGACAACCTGGCTCACTCCGGGGTCGTAGTGAGGTAATTTCACGACAACCACGCGACCGGTCTGCCGGTCCACCAGCAGCCACGGGCCACGCTGCCACACCCAGTGATCCTGTCGCACGGTGAGTGCCGGTTTGTCGCTGGGCTTGTCTCCGGACCCCGTCTTGTCACTCGGCAGGGAATCGTTGAGCTTGATAACGCGCCTGACCACGAAGCTGCGGTCGGTCACGTCGTGTGCCTCGCCGGTGGTCCATTCCTTCACAACGCCGTCCACCAGCAGGGCGCGCACCTTGAGTTCGGCTTCGCCCGGAGCCGCGCCTGCCGGGTCGCCGGCCTTGGAGTAAGGCACCTTCCGCGCTGCCCCCAGCACCACCAGGTGCCCCTTATGCTGCGGTGTAGCCGAAAACGCAGGAATCGCGCCCATCAGCGCCACAACAACCATATAGGAAAGCTTCAATCCGTTGCGCATGACGTATCCTCCTGCTAGCTTGCAGACGTTATCCCGATTTCCTTCCCCAAAATAGATATATATGCGAGTAAACCTATTGACATTTCCGATTCTTCCAAGTAATTGTTGCGGCAACATTACCATCAATAGATGAAATCCCTTTTTTACCAAATATAATTGAACTAAATAATTGAACAGAAACATTCTCGTAATCTACGACTGTAGTCATACCACCTCCAGCCATCATAGCTATTTCTCTACCGCCGAAGAGATTTGTCTTGGGGCCTCTCTCACTGACCGGCGCGAGTTCATCGACAATCTGATCAATCATCGTTCGTTGCATGCTTGAATCCAGATGAATCATTTCAGGCGTGTAATGCCGTCTCTCCAATCCAATCTCGCAGACCTGCCCATCCTCCGCATATCTTGGCATCATTAGAATCCCCGGTCGAATTTCGTAGGCTTCAACAGCCTTATATTTCGAGAACCAGTCGCTTTGCGGCTTGGCGGCAAGAAACAGAAGAATGGACGAGCCAGCTAAAACAATCAGACTCATCCAACGGAACCAACTTAAGAACTTCTTATTCGCTTCCATGAATAGCAACTCCTTTTGTTCTAAACGCAGGTACAGGTGAAGATGTGGAAGACCACGAACCCCAACCGGTAGCCTATTCCTACTCCCTATTCCCTGCTTCTTCCACTGCTCGCGCCACGCGGAAGGCCGTGCTCTCGTTTAAATGCCGCGCCAGCACCTGCATCCCCACCGGCAGACCAGCCTTGGTCGTCCCGCAGGGCACGGTCACGCCGCAGATTCCCGCCAGGCTGGCCGTTACCGTATAAATGTCGGCCAGATACATGGCCAGAGGGTCGCCGGTCTTCTCGCCAAGTTTGAACGCCGGCGTGGGCGCGGTGGGCGTGACAATCGCGTCCACCTCAGCGAAGGCGCGCAGAAACTCCTCGGCAAGCAGGCGCCTCACTTGCTGCGCCTTCAGATAATAAGCGTCGTAGTAGCCTGCACTCAGCGCATAAGTCCCTAGCAGAATCCGCCGTTTGACCTCCGCGCCAAAGCCCTCCTCGCGCGAGTGCCGGTACATGTCGGCCAGAGTCGCCGAATCCTTCGATCGGAGTCCGTAGCGCACTCCATCAAAGCGGGCGAGGTTAGCGCTGGCCTCAGCCGTGGCGATCAAATAATACGTCGGAACGGCGTAGCGGGTATTCGGTAACAAGACCGGCTTCACGGCGCATCCCGCCGCCTTCAGCGCGTCAATGCCCTTTTCAATGGCCGCGCGCACTTCCGGGTCGAGTCCCTCGGCAAAGTACTCCGCCGGAACGCCGATGCGCAGGCGTTCCGCGCCTTTATCGCTATCGGCAGCGAAGTCCGGCACGGGAGCAGGAGAGCTGGTGGCATCCTTTGCGTCATGGCCGGCGATTACCGTCAGCATCGTGGCGGCGTCGCGCACGTTGGCGGCAAAGGGGCCCACACGGTCCAGCGAGGAAGCAAAGGCGATCAGCCCGTACCTCGAGACGCGGCCATAAGTCGGCAGCACTCCCACCACCCCGCAAAAGCTGGCTGGCTGGCGAATCGAGCCGCCGGTGTCGGAGCCCAGCGTGGCCACGGCCAGGTTGGCCGCCACAGCCGCCGCCGAGCCACCGCTTGACCCGCCCGGAACCCGCTCCGTGTCCACCGGATTGCGCACCGGCCCGTAAGCCGAGTTCTCGGTCGAGCTGCCCATGGCGAACTCGTCGCAGTTCAGCTTACCCAGCAGCACCGCACCCGCCGCTTCCAGTTTTGCCACCGCCGTGGCGTTGTAGGGAGGCTGATAGCCCTTCAGAATCTTTGACCCCGCCGTGGCCGGAGCGCCCTTCATAATCAGAACGTCCTTGATGCCCACCGGAATCCCCGCTAAAACTCCAAGAGGCTCGCCCTTGGCAGCCGCGTCGTCCACTTTCGCGGCTTGTTTCAACGCGCGCTCTTTGGTCAGGCACAGGTAGGCATTTAGCCGCGGATTTTTCCTCTCAATCCGCTCGTAATAGCTGGCGGCAAGCTCCGTCGCCTTGATTCGGCCTGCGGCAATCCCAGCGCGCAACTCCGCCAGTGTTTTCGGCTTTTCTACATAACTTTCAGCAGCCTTAGATTCGCTGGACAACGGCTTTTTCCTCACTCTTTGGTCTTTTACTGACCGGTTTGCAGATTGTTTCTCGTGTCGATTACCCCAAAATCCTGGGTGCCCCAAGTCCGGATTTTCGGAACTGTGATATTAAACGCTTACCGCTCAATCACCTTGGGAACCTTGAAGAAGACCCCGTCTGTCTCAGGCGCCTGCGGCATCACTGCAGCACGATCCAGCGAGGGGAGGGGCAGATCCACGCGCAGTACTCCCTCGCCTGCCCCTTCCTGCAACTCGCTCACTTGCGCCAGCGGCTCCACGCCCTTCGTATCCAGTTCGTTCAACTGGGCCACATAGTCCAGAATGGCGTTCAAATCGCGCAGCATTGCCGGAGTCTCCTCCGGCTTCAGCTCCAGGTGGGCCAGCTCGGCCACCCGCTCCACGTCTTCCACGGTCACTCTTCTGCGTTTTTCCAATTTCTGTGTCCTTTTTGACATTGTATAAGGTGGCTTTTTCTTAAGGAAAAAGCCCCTTGGCAGTCGTGGTTTCGGAATGGAGCAACTGGAAAAACGCTGCTGCGGTCATTGCATCCCCATGCACAGCCCCCATGCGCGGCTTTCGACACGCGCGTCTCCGGTGAAGGCCCGATGCCTGAGTATAGCGTTTTTTGTTTGCCTTCCTGCCTGTGCGCTCAATCCACAATCAGCGTCAGGGTCACCTGGCGCGGAACGTTGTTCGAGGTCGCGGTGACCACCACAGAATAAGTGCCTGCCGCGGTATTGCCGGGGCCGGAGCCACCGCCCGGTACTTTCCCTCCCGGAATAATGCCCGAGGAGGTGCAACTGGAGACTCCCCAAACGAGAATCACCAGCAGCGCCACCAACAGCAACGCCTTGCGCCGCCACCTCAGTGCGATCGGCGCAAGCAGTAGCCCGCTGGCCAGCGGAAGTGCGTGCCACATGAACGGAGTCGCGGGATTGATCGAGGCCGTGGTCAGCCCGGTGGCAATCTGCACCACCACATTCCCCGTCGTGTTGGCGGGAATCCCCTCGCTTGCGGGATTGAAGGTGCACGCCGCATACGGCGGCAGCGAGGAACAACTGAAGTTGAAGACGCCCTGCGAGCCATTGAGAGGAGTAATCAGCAGTTTGTAATAGGCGGTCTGGCCGTTGGCGACGGTCTGCGAGGCAGAGCCGGAAGGCACAAGGGCAAAGTCAAATCCCACCCCCGACAAGGGCACTGACGCGCCGGTCGGCAACGCGCTGCTCGTCACCATCAAGCTCCCGCTCTGCGCTCCGGCGATGGTGGGCGCGAATTCCACGACCGCCGCGCAACTGGCCCCGGCCGCCAGCGTAGAGCCGCAGGTCGTGCTCACCAGCTTGAAGCCTGCTGTCACCGCAATTGAAAAACTTCCCAGGCTGTTCACGCTGTCGGGATTGGTCAGCGTCACAGTGACAGGGCTGCTGAGCAGGTTTACCCCGATTTGAGGAAAGTCAATCAAGCTGGGCAGCGCCTGAATCGAACCAGGCGTTCCTCCCGTCCCACTCAGCGGAATCACTGTCGAAGCCGTCAGCGAAGGCGATGCGATGGTCAGCGTCCCCGAATACGGCCCGTTGAGCATAGGCGAGAAGATCACCCCCGTCGAGCAGCTTGTCCCGGCAGCCAGTGTGGAACCGCATGTATCCAGCACCAGGCTGAAGGGAGCCGTCGGCGTCAGCGTGAGCGAAGTGGCCGCGGATCCGCCGTTGTTGGTCAGCGTCACCGTCTGGACCGGGCTGGATTGCCCCGGCGTCACAATAGGAAAAACAATCTGCGACGCACTCATGCCGTTCACAAGCCAGCTGAGCCCTGCCGGAGTCTGCCATGTTCCGCTGAGCGAGACCGTGACCGGAGCTACACCCGAGGTCGACGAGCTGACCACCAGAGAGGCCGTGGCCCCGCCCGCTGCCGTGGGAGTAAATGTCACCTGCACCGTGCAACTGCTGCCGTTGGCCAGCGTGGCTCCGCAAGTGGTCGTGCCATAAGAGAAGCTGCCCGCCGAGAGCCCGGTAATCTGGAAGCCCACATTGGCCAGCGGCGCTCCGCCTGTGTTGCTCACGGTCACCGTCTGCGGCGAGATCGTCTGGCCCACCGTCCCCGAAAAGCTCAGGCTGGCCGGGCTCACGACCAGCGCCGGCGGAGCCAATCCCGTTCCGCTCAAGGCCACCGTCTCCGGTTGTGTGCGCGTGGAGTCGGTAATGCTCAGCGTGCCGGTCTGAGTGCCCGTCGCCGTGGGCGCGAATTGCACGCTGATTGCGCAACTGGAGTTTGCCGCCAGACTGGCGGTGCAGTCATTGATCTGCTGGAAGGGCCCGCTCACCGAGATGACAATCGAAGTCAACGTCACGCCGCCGCTGTTGGTCATCGTCACCGTCTGCGCCGCCGATAGCTGCCCCTCAACCGTGCCGGCATAGGTCAGCGTTGTGGGCGAGAGCGTGTCGGTTGCCGGGCCTGATCCGCCGGAGGCCGCTCCCCACAAAGGGTTGATCCAGATGCCGCGTCCATAGGTTGCCGCCACCAGATCCTGCACGCTGGCCGTTATCGGCGGAGCGCTAAGCGCCACCACTGGAGCATCCGGCAGTCCGCTTCCGTATGCCGACCAGCATTCAAAGGGAGAGCTCGAACAACTCGCAATCTGCTGCGTCGCATACACGCCCTCATCGGTGGCGACGTATACCGTGCTCGCGCTCTGCGGGTCCACCACCAGGCTGTTGGCCGGGGCCGCGGGCAGGTTGGCCATCATCGATGTCCACTGCGTCCCGCCGTCCGTCGAGCTATACACCGTCTGCACTTTTTTCCCCAGGCTCGGAATCCCCGCCACCGTCGCGTACACCGTCTGCCCAGTCGTGTCGTGCGGGTCGATGAAGATGCTGGAGATGTCAAACCCGTAGTAGTTCATCGTGTGAGTGTCGTTGCTAACAGGATTCAACGCCGTCACGTCCGTCCACGCAGACCATGCGCCCGTGGCGGAGTTGTAGGTCGCGCTCAACACGTGCCCGGGCAGCGTGCCTCCGCCATTTGCCGAGCCGTACATGCCCACATAAACGATCTCGCCGCCACTTGGCAGCGTGGTCGAGATGGGCAGCGCTGCCGCCGCCATCGTGCGAATCAGCGCGTCGCCGCTGCACGGGCCACTGAATGCAGGGTTGTCGAAGATGAGGCTGATCGCGTCGCTCGAACTCCAGCCCACACCGTTGGCCGGGCCGCGCCACACTCGACAGGTTCCGATCAGCAGCTTCGTGCTGTTCAGCGGGTCCACCAGAAAAGGCGCCGGCGAGGTCATGCTCAACCCGTCCCCGCCCACATCCGCGTCGGTCACAACTGCGTTAGTCCCAAACGTCGTCGGCGTACAGGGCGCAGTCTGCGAGCACAGGTAGATGGCGACCCCCGCCTGGTTATTCACGTACCAGTTATTACTGTTTGTCGGATCGACATCCACCGGCCCGCCCTCGCCGCCCAGAATCTCCGGCCAGTCCGTCGTCGTCCCCGTGGTACTCTTCACGCCGGCGGTTCCGTTGGCCCCCAATCCGGCCATCATCGTGTACGGCGTCGCGCCCGCCTGCGAAATACTCACTACCTCGGCCAGCGAGCCCAGGCTCCCATTCAGATTCTGAAAATGTGTGGCGTCGCTCGCCGAGCACACCGTTCCCGTCTCGTTGATGGCGTCCGTCGAGCGCCATAACCCGCTGTCGTTGCCCACAAAAATCTCCAGCGGATTGCTCGTATTCCAAGCCAGCGCATGCTGGTACTCGCCCACCTCGGCGCTCATGCAGGTGGTCGAATTGGTGGTATTCCGCCACCTGCATCCCTGTGAGTAGGGACAATTTGTCTTCCACAAATCGTTGGCCCCGGCCAGCACGATGGTGGTCTGCCCGGAAGGAACCGCTGCCAGCGCCAGGTTGTAGTCACCGTTCTCAATCGTGACCGGACCCAACAAGGTATTCGTCTCCAGCGCCGACGTCTGCCACTGCTGTGCGAAGGTGATCGTCTGATTGGTGCAGGCACCGGCGTTCGCCGCGCACATGTCCTGCCACAGCCCCTGGTCCTGGTTGTACTCGTCCACCGTCCAGGCAAAGGTGTCGCCGGTCTGCGGATTTACCGCCAGCGCGCCGCGAAAAATGGGGCATGCCGTCGACCCCGTGCCGCCGGTATTAGTCGGGCACAGACCCGCGCTCGTCATCAGGCCAGCGCCCGGCTGATTCGTCATTCGCGTCCAGGTGATGCCGTCCGCGGACTGGTAGTAGCCGTGGTAGCGCACCGCCGCCACAAAAAGTTGCCGCACCGCGTTCCACACCACCGAGGTCGCCGCATTCCCGTCGGGCAGCGCAAAGCTGACGCTCGGCCCCTGCACGTCCGCCGCGCCGTCCGTAATGCGCGCTAGTGACCACGTGGCTCCGCTGTCGGAGGAGTAGTACAGTCCCTCGTAGCTCTGCTCCGGCCAATCCGCATTCACCAGAGTGCCTTCATAGGCCTGCGAGACCGCCATCACCACCCGCTGCTGGTTTGCCGTGCTCCACGCAAAGCCGGCAATTCCCTCCCCTGCAAAGCTGTAAAGCTGGTCCGAAGTAGTGGAGATCAGGCTCCATGTAATTCCGCCGTCGGTGGAGCGCAGGATTCCGGCCCCGTAATAAGAATCCAAAGCGTCGTTCGGGTCGCCGGTCCCGGCCAGGATCACTCCCGTGCCGCCCGGCTGCACGCTCAGCGCTCCAATGCTGATGGAGGTGCCCGCTGTGCCGCCCATTCCTGCTGCCTCGTCGGTCAGCGGAATGAAGCTGATGTTGGCCGTGCTCGCTGTACCGGCATTCTGCGACCGCCAGACGCCTCCGCCGGTGGTCCCCACGTAGAGCGTGTTGCCGGTAGCGTCCGAGGGGTCCAGCGCCAGCGCGGAGACGCGCCCCGTTACCAAGCCATAGTTTTGTGATTGCACTGCTGTGGGACCCAGCGGCAGCCAGGTTGCGGTTCCCTGTCCCGCAGACATTGCCTGAACCTCGGGCTCGGCCGCAGCCGTCCACGCGCTCCGGCGGAAGTGCCCCGCCCCCGCCCATGCCGCCGCCCCGCCTTTCGACGAGCCTCGATTCCAGCCCCTTTGCGCCAGAAACCGCTCCGCCTGAACCACTCGTAGAGGCAGATTAGCCCGCCGTGCCGCCACTCTAACCACGTCATCCTGAGCATAGCGAAGCGGAGTCGAAGGACCTGCATTTTGCTGTTCTGCTGCGCGGCTCTCTTGTCTATTCTCTCTTGTCTCTTGAGTAACGCCGGCAGCCGCCGCCATCGTTGCCAAGGCCAGCGTTATCAGCCATTTGCAGGCCATCCGGCCTTTGCCAGTATCGCCAGCGCCACGCCCGCCCGACGGGTGAAGCCGGACGCAGCCCACCACTCTGCCGCCGGAGGCAGCTTCACCGTAAGGCCGCTCGATAAACCAAATGCTCACACGCGTCCTGACCGCGATTCCGTCTTTCCCCTCTCCGTTTATCGGCATCCTCTGAGGGGGACTTGATCGAAATCCTGTAGCTTACAACGTGCGAAACAAGCAGCTTACGGGATTGAATTTGGTTGGATTATAGACCACTAATGGGACGGCTGGCTGGAAAATGTGGCGCGAAGAGGATTATTTGTCTGCCGTCTCAGAGCAGCGGCTGCTCGTCTTAGCCGCCCATTCGGCAGCCCTAATTCAAGGATGTGTAGTTCACCGGCACTTATAACTGACAATTGAGCGGGTGTCTCAGGTTCTGACTTTCGGGTTTAGGAATTTACGATCTCTTCTGGCGCGCAAGCGCCGTCCGCCCCACCGCAGGTGGTTACCACTGCCCCCACGCACGGCTGATGTAATCCGCCAATGTCATCGAGATCAGGACCAGAAACATGAAGATGCCGGCAAAAATCGTCAGCTTGGTCAGCTTCGAGCTGTACCACACGTGCATGAAGAACAGCACCACCAGCACCGCTTTGGTGGTGGCGATGGCCAACGCGATGACGGGATTCCACAAGCCCAGGTCCACATACGAGGCCCACACCGTGAGCGCCGTGCCCAGCAGCAAGGCGAAGAGAATCACCAGGTAGACCCCGGGACTCACAATATGCCGCGCGTGATCGTTATGTCCGCTCATATTTCATGTCCAATTACTGTTAGCTGTCTTCCGTCAGTGCCTGCTGATCAAATACAACAGCGCGAAGAGATAAATCCACACAATGTCGATGAAGTGCCAGTAAAGCCCGAAGTTCACCACAAATGTTTCGTGGCCAGTGGTGTAAGCCCCGGCGCGCGCGCGCAGAATCATGAATCCCAGAATCCCAATGCCGATGATCATGTGCAGCGCGTGCATGCCCGTCATCAGGAAGTAGAGCGAAAAATAAAGCTCGGTGTGCCGCGCCATATCCGGCTCGAGCGCCTTGTCGTGATACTCCGCATAGACCTCGGGGTCCGATTGCGGATCAAGAAACGATTGCAAACTGTAGTGGAATCCGGGGACATGATGCTTCTCGATCTTCTCCCGGTATTCAACAGTTTTAATGCCCAGAAAACTCAGCCCCAGAATAAAAGTCAGCGCCAGCGAGAGCACCAACCCGCGCCTGCGCCCCGTCTGCGCGCACCACACGCCCATGGCCATTGTGAAGCTGGAGAAAATCAGCACTACCGTATTGGTCGCGCCCCATACCACGTTCAACAGGTGCGAGCCGGAGACGAAGGCCGGGTAGTACCAGTTGCGGTAGATCAGGTAAGCGGTGAACAGCCCGCCGAAGAACATCACCTCGGTCAGCAGAAAGAGCCACATGGCAAAGCCGGCGGCGTCGGCCTGCTGCTCGATGGAGTTGAAGTGATGGCGCAGATAGGCCGGGTGCTCCTCGTGAGCAGCGAGAGCGGTGCCGTGGACATTCTCGGAGCTATCCGGCACTGGCCACCTCCTTTTCCTTCTGCTGTTTCTCCAGCCACTCGTAGTCGTAGGCTTCGTGGTCCATCACCGGCATCTCGACAAAGTTTTCCGTCAGCGGCGGCGACTGAGTCTGCCACTCCAGCCCCGTCGCCTGCCAGGGATTGTCGCCCGCAATCGCGCCGTAGCGCAGCGACCAGATCAGGTAAAGCACCGGCAGCAGGTAACCCACGCCCAGAATCGTTGCGCCTGCCGTCGAAAATACGTTTAGGATTTGGAACTCCGGCGGATACGATGCGTAGCGCCGCGGCATTCCCAGCATTCCCAGGATGAATTGCGGAAAGAATGTGAGGATGAAGCCGATGAAGGTCACCACCGCCGCCAGTTGCGAGATCTTTTCCGGATACATGCGCCCCGTCATCTTCGGCCACCAGAAGTGAATGCCGGCCAGAAACGCCATCAGCATTCCGCCCACCATCACAAAATGAAAATGCGCCACGATGAAGTACGTCTCCGTCAGGTGAATGTCAGTGCCCGAGGAACCGAGGAATACTCCGGTCATGCCGCCGATGGTGAACAATCCCAGAAAGCCGAAGGCATAGAGCATCGGCGTCTCAAAGGTGATGGACCCCTTGTAAAGCGTAAGCGACCAGTTGAATATCTTGATGGCCGAAGGCACGGCGACCAGCATACTCAGCAGGGAGAAGACCAACACGGCGTAATTCGAGATGCCCATGATGAACATGTGATGCGCCCACACAAAGAAGCCGAAGACCGCGATAGCCACCGATGAAAATGCCACCGCCGTGTAGCCGAAGACCCGCTTGCGGCTGAAGTTGGAGATTACTTCCGAGATCACTCCCATCCCCGGCAGAATCATGATGTAAACAGCCGGGTGAGAGTAGAACCAGAAAAGATGCTGGAATAACAGCGGGTCGCCGCCCTTCGTCGGGTCAAAGACGCCGATGCCCAGCGTACGCTCCAGCGCGATCAAAACAATGGCGATAGCTAAAACCGGCGTGCCCAGAACCATCAAAATACTGGCCGCATAGTGCGCCCAGATAAATAGCGGCAGCCGGAACCAGGTCAATCCCGGCGCACGCATCTTGTGAATGGTCACGATGAAGTTCAGCCCGGTCAGAATGGAACTGAAGCCGGCGATGAAAACCGCCAAGCCTGTGCTCAGCACGTTGGTGTTCACATAATGAGTAGAGAGCGGCGTGGTGAAGGTCCAGCCCGTGTCTACGCCTCCGACCGTCATGGTGTAGAGGGCCAGCAATCCGCCCGCTATATATAGATACCAGCTCAGCAGGTTGATTTTGGGCAGCGCCAGGTCCTTGGCCCCGATCATCATCGGAATAAAAAAGTTGCCCAGCGTGGCCGGCACCGACGGCACCAGGAAAAAGAAGATCATGATGATGCCGTGCATGGTGAACACCTTGTTATAGGTGTCGGTGGCCATCAGGTCAGTCTGCGGCGTCAACAGCTCCAGCCGGATCAGCCCCGCCAGCGCTCCTCCGATGAAGAAAAAGAATGTGATCGAGATCAGGTAGAGTATCGCAATCCGCTTGTGGTCGCTGGTCAGCAGCCAGCTCAGTAGGCCGTTCTCCCGGGTGATGTAGTTATCCTTGGGAATCTGGGCTGTCGCCTGATCGGGAAGGCTGACAATGGTGTGCTCACTCATGGCTTCACCTTTCCTTTTGCGGCAGGAGTCTTTCCGCCCGGCGCGCCTTCACTTCCCGGCGGCATCTCCGTGGTGTTCACCGTCTGCTCCACGCGGTAATCGGAGTTGAGGTTCTTGATGAATTCAATCAGCGCGATCACTCCCTCCTCGCTGATCTGCCCTTGGTACGTAGGCATAATCGGCGCGTAACCCTGCGTCACGTGCTGCGATGGATTCAGAATCGCCTCGCGCAGGTAGGCGTCGTCGGCAATCACCGTTCCGCCGGACGCCAGCGGCAGCTTCGCGCCGTAAACGTTGGCCAGTGAAGGCCCGCGCGCATCGGGCCGTGTGTTGTGGCAGGCGGCGCAACTTAAACTCGCAAACAGCCGTTCGCCGTCCTGTGCCAGCGATGCTCCGCTGTCGGATCGGATCAGCCACTTCCGGTAATCCTCCGGCGTCATCACCACTACGTCTCCGGTCATCTGCGAGTGGTTCGTGCCGCAATACTGCGTGCAAAAGAGGTGATAGGTTCCCGGCTTGGTAGCTTCAAACCAGACCGTCGTATAGCGGCCGGGAATCGCCTCGCGCTTCACGCGAAATGCGGGAATCGAAAAGCTGTGAAACACATCCTGCGAAATCAGCGTCAACTGCACAGCGCGGCCCGTGGGCACATGCAACGCATTAATCTCGTGTTGCCCGCCCGGATGCTCCACCTTCCACATCCATTGCTTGCCCACCACGTAAATGTTCATAGCGTTGGCCGGTGGAGTATAAACGCGGAAATAAATCAGCGCGCCCCAAACGAACATCACCAGAAACAGCCCCAGAGGAATAATCGTCCATGTGGCCTCCAGCAGCGTCGAGCCTTCCACCTGCACCGCCACCGGATGGCGCTTCTTGCGATAGAGAATCGAGAAGCTCACCACCAGCAGCACCACGATCGTCAGCCCGATCAGGCTCACCAGCACCATGAAGAACAGCAGCGCATCCATCTGCGGCGCAACCTTCGAGGCCTCCGGCGGAAGCAGCGCGAAGTTCGTCAACCACTTGACGAGAAACTGCCAGATTACTGGGCTGATATGGTCCATTCCGTTATCCGTTCACCTTCTTGACTGTCCCCGGCTTGTCGTCCTTCCGCGCATCCCTGCGAAACATTACCAGCATGAATCCACCCAGCAGCAGCACCGTAATCAACCCGCCCAGTTGCACCACCCGGGCCACGATCAGCGAGTGCTTGTTGGTCTGCGGATCATAGTGGTAGCAGTACGTCAGAATGTTGTCCACCGGCGAGCCGATGCGATTGGCCGAGGCCTCCACCAACCCCAGCCGCAAATCCTTGGGCGAGTACTCCACGCCCATGTAATACTGCGCGAGCTTTCCTTCGGGCGTCACAATCTGAATCGCGCTGGCGTGCGCAAACTGAGTGAGCCTTCCGTCCGGTCCCGGAATCTTCACGTAGCCGAAGCCCACCGCCTTGGTAATCGCGTCGATATTCTCCTGCGTGCCGGTCATGAAGTGCCATCCCGCGGCCGTCTCCGGATGCCCGTAGCGCTTCAGGTATGTGCGCTTCTTGGCCGCCGCCAGATCCGTCGTCTCGGTGGGATCGATGCTGATCACGATCACGCTGAAATCCTTGCCCGGCACAAAGCTCACCATCTGCAATGCGCTCGTCAGCCCATTCAACTCCTCCGAACACAACATGGGGCACTGGTAGTAAACCAGCGCCAGAATCGCCGGCTTCTTTCCGAAGTAACTTGCCAACTGCACCTGCTTACCTTCATCGTCGGTGAAGGTGAGCGAAAGCGGCAATTGCTCATTCAGTCTCTGCGCAATTCCAACTTTGTTCAGAATATCCGGCGGCTTGTCGCTTGCAGGGGCCATCTGCTTCTCGTCGTAGCGCGACACTTGCGCCAGCAGCGACGGTGCAAGCAGAGCCGCGCACAGCGCCACCGCTGCCACCACTCCTCGCCAGCCTCTCCAGTTTGTGCCTCTGCCTTGCATACCGCCTTCTTTCCTTGCAGTCCTTCCGCTAAACTCTGGGTGCCCCAGGTCCGGATTTTCGGACCTGGGATATCACTCAGTTGTTCGTGCCCCATCCATTTCGCGGCTTTTCGAGGAAAAGATGCGAAATGGGTGGGAAACCACAACTCTCATTCCACCCGACGTTCAGCACTCTCTACCTGTGCTGATTCGTCGCCGACTGCTCCAGCTCATACCCCGTTCGTGCGAATCCATTCGTCAGCGGCACGGCGATCACCGGCCTCTTGTCCCCGGTCATCAACGGCGCCTGCTCCACCGGCTTCGCCACCGGTAATCCCCGTTGCGCAATCAGCTCCATGGCTCGCTCAATGGGAATCCTTACCTTGCTGTGCGCCTCATCTGCCCAGCTGTAGTTGTCCAGCAGCAGATCCTCGCGCGCGTGCAGGTTGGCTACATCCTGGCTTCCGTCGTCAGTCTGCAATTTAGGCGTGGGGAAACTCTGCGTCATCTCGCTCAGCTTGCTCTGCATCTCAGGATTCGACGGCATCGTCCCCAGCGGGCGCACATCCACCTGCTTCGCCCATCTGCTCGGCGGCCCGTCCTCAGTTTTCATGCGCGCATTCAGCACCTTGCCCACTCCGTAGGCCAGCACCGCCGTCACCACCGCAAAGATTGTCAGCATCACCAGAAAAACCACCACCCCGGAGACGCGCACATCGCTCGTCTCGTAGCCCTTCGATGCATCAATCTCCTCCGGCTTGTTAGGTTTATGCGTGGACATGTTCAGGCTCCAAAATTTCCTCGAGGTGTGGATCGTTGGTCTGCACCAGCGGCCGCGACTTCAACTGCATGCAGAAATAAGCGACCCAGAAGGCCGTCATCGCCACCGGCACCGCCGCGTATTCCAGAATTCCCCAGCTGAAGTGCAGATTCCGCGCCGCGTCTTTGAAGTTAGGCTCGATCAGCCAGAACAAATCGAAGGCCTTGGCGAAGACCATCCACTGGCAGACCCGCACTAATCGCTTTTTATTACGCTTCAAATCGCGCGAGAGCAGCAACGTGAACGGAATCAGCCAGTGAAAAATGAAATCCAGCGTAATGATTACGCCCCATCCGCCCGTCACGCGGTCCAGGTACCAGGGAATCTCTTCCGGAAGATTCCCCGACCAGATGATAAGGAACTGCGAAAAAGCCAGGTAAATGTTCAGCATCACAAAAGCAAAGGTGAAATTGCCCAGGTCGTGTTGTTCCGTCTGCCGCAGAATCGTCTTGAACGGCTCGCCTTTCGACAGCGAAATCGCAACGATAATCGCCAGCGCCAGCACCTGGTACCCTTGCCCCACCAGAAACAGCAGCCCGTAAACCGACGAGTACCAAGTGGGATCAAGCGACATCACCCAATAAATTGCCGCGGCGCTCATGGTAATCGCGTAAATCACAATTCCTGGTCCGCTGATGTTTTCCAGCCGCTTGATCCACTTCGGCGTCTCTGCCAGCGTCTCCGTATCGCGCTTCAAGCCCAATGCGTTGAGCCGCCACGTGTAGAATCCCCAGATCGCAAAGCACGCCAGGCTGACCCACACAAAAGCGCCTACATTGAGCATCGGCCGCTTGAATTCGATGGCATGCGCCTGAACCTCATTGATCCATCCCGATTTCAACGCCGCGCTCACATCCGTCACCGCGGCCCACAGATAAAGTTTTTTCAGCGAGAGCGCCACCACAACCCAGTAAGCAAAGACCAGCGGCAGCGTGCGGCTCATCGCCTCTAGAGGACGGCGCAACAGCAAGCCCCACTTGCCGCCGGAAACGTACTGCACCATCAGCAGAGCCAGTCCGCCCACCGCAAATCCAAAGGTCAGCGTCAGTCCCAGCAGCCACGCTCTCAGCACGTGGTCCACATCGAAGCCGCGTCCATCCGCAAATCCCAGCGCAACGGCAACCACCGAGAAAGCCAGCCCGGCAACCAGCGCGCGCTTCTGCCAGCCGTTGACAAACTCCGGCGCACCCAGCTCATGGGGTAGTTGCTTGGCGTGCGTGTTGGCGTCGTGCGTCTCGTGAGCCATTCTCTGCGTCCCTATTCCCTAGTGCTTTTCCGGCTTGCTCAATGGAATCTTGATCTCCGGAGGAGCCGGATTGGCCGGAGCCAAAGCCGGGTTGCCCTGCTTCATATCGTTTGGGTTCGCCAGAATCGCAGTCGCGGGTAGTGCCCACGGCTCGGCAAACTCCGGGTGTCCGCTCTCTGCGGCAATCTCCCTCAGGCTTTTCACCTGCACGCCCGCTGGCACATCCCCCGGCTTGGCCGCTTGGCTCAACTGCAGGGCGCGTATGTAAGCCGCCACTGCCCAGCGATCCTCCGGCGTCAGTTGCGCGGAGTAATCCGGCATGGCTCCGTACCCGTTCGTCATCACATAAAAGTAGCGCGAGATGGGCTGCGACAGCCGCACCTGGTCGTGATAGTTGGCCGCCGGCTTGTAGCCCCTCTGCACAATCTCGCCCAACCCGTTGCCCACCCGCGAGTGGCACGGAGAGCAATAGATGTTGAAGCGCTCCTGCCCGCGCTTCAGCACGTCGAGCGTCACCGGAAACGGCATTTCATCCTTTTCTTCGCGATAACCGTTCGCCGCCTGCACCACGCCGGTATAGAAGTAGCTGTCCTCGTGCAACTGCCCCCGCGCTACGGTGTTCGCCGCCTGCGGACGCGCGCCGCGATGATCGGCATAGAAATCCGATCCGCGCTGCGAACGGATCTTCGGCTGGTTGTGCATATCCTGCCGGCATCCGGTAACCAGCAGTAGCGCAGTCACTCCCATGAGGAGTGCTCCGCGCCGTGCAGCGTGGGAGGCTGAGAACTTAGAACTGACAACTGAAAACTGTCTTTTCATCAGTACTCCACCTCCACCACCGAAACCGGCGCAAAGCTCTCCAGGAACTTCCTCGCCTCTGCCAAATCGAACTTCGGGTCCAGCGCCTCCAGGCACAGAAAGAATTTGTCCGTCGTCGCCCCGTCGCGAAAGTTCGGCGCGTTGAACAGCGGATGATAGAGCGCCGGCAATCCATTCAGCGCCAGCATCCCAAAGGCCGCCGCCAATCCCGCAAACAAAATCGTCCACTCGTAGGCGGGCACAATGAACGCCGGCCAGGAGAACAACGGCCGCCCGCCGATATTCAGCGGATAAGCCCACACCGAGATCCACACCTGCAACATGAACATCGCCACCAGTCCCATCAGTCCGCCCACCAGCGTCACCAGCGGAACCTTGTTGCGATGGAAGCCTATGGCCTCGGCTGCCTCCTCAACCGGGTAAGGCGTGTAGCAATCCATGCGCCGCCATCCGTCCTTGCGCGCCTGTTGCGCGGCGCGGATCAGCTCGCCCGGCGTATCGAATTCGGCCAGCAGGCCGTAGATTCCTTCGCGCGCGGCCATTAGTCACCAGCCTCCGCCGCCTTCTTTGGCGCAATCTTGGCCCCCGGCAGCATCATGCGAATCTCGCTCATGGGAATCATGGGCAGGAAACGCACAAACAGCAGGAACAGCGCCATGAACAATCCCAGTGTGCCCACATACGTCATGTAGTCCCAACGCGTTGCGCGATACGTTCCCCACGCCGAGGGCAAAAAGTCGCGGTAGAGGCTGGTCACTACAATCACAAAGCGCTCAAACCACATGCCCGTGTTCACCACAATCGAGATAAAGAACATATACCCCATCGAGACGCGCAGCTTCCTCGACCACAGCGTCGTCAGCGGAATCGCCAGGTTGCATGTGACCAAGACCCAATACGACCAGCCCATCGGCCCGAACATCCGGTTCCACATCATGAAAGCTTCCCAGTGCGAGCCCGAGTACCACGCCATAAAGACTTCCATGGCGTAACCGTAGGCCACAATGAAGCCGGTCGCCAGCATCACCTTGCCCATGTTGTCGATATGCCGCTCGGTGACCAGTCCTTCCAGGTGATAGAACTTGCGCAGTGGAATGGCCAGCGTCAGCACCATGGCAAAGCCGGAATAGATCGCTCCGGCCACAAAATACGGCGGGAAAATCGTCGTGTGCCAGCCCGGCAGCACGGCCACGGCAAAATCAAAACTGATGACCGTATGCACCGAGAGCACCAGCGGCGTGGCCAACCCGGCCAGTAGCAGCGACGCCGTCTCGTAGCGTGCCCAGTGGCGCACCGATCCGCGCCAGCCCAGCGAGCACAACCCATACGCATATTTCGCAAACTTAGATTCAGCGCGGTCGCGCATGGTGCCGAAGTCGGGAACCATGCCGATGTACCAGAAGACCACTGAAATCGTCGCGTAAGTCGAGACCGCAAAGACGTCCCACATCAGCGGCGAGCGGAACTGCGGCCACACCGTCATGGTCAGCGGTATAGGAAAGAGCCAGTAACCCAGCCATGGGCGGCCAAGGTGAATCAGGGGAAACAATCCTGCGCAGACCACGGCAAAAATCGTCATGGCCTCCGCGAACCTGTTAATGGAGTTGCGCCAGCTCTGCTTGAATAAGAGCAGAATCGCCGAGATCAGCGTGCCAGCGTGGCCGATGCCAATCCACCATACAAAATTGATAATCGCAAAGCCCCACGCCACCGGCTGCGTTACACCCCAGATGCCCACGCCAACCAGAAACAGCCATGTCAGCGCCACCATCAGCATTGTCGCCAGCGCGCCGCCCACGCCGAAGAGCGCCAGCCAGCCCAGCGGCGTCGTCGGCGTCAGCACAATGCGCGTGATCTTCTCGGTGACAGACCGGAAGGTCTGCCCCGGCGCAATCACGCGGTACTCACCCGTCGCCGGATCGATCTGCTTATCGTGTTGGGGGTCGTGCTTCACTTCACTCCCTGCCATCGTGCTCCGCTAACTCCGCTATTTCACTTCTTCACTCATTCACTTCTTCTCTACTTCACTTCTTCACTGTCTCGTGCTCCACCGGCCCCGCTTCCAGTTCGGGATTCGGATTCGTCACCGCGGCCACATACATCGTCCGCGGGCGCGTATTCAAATCGGCGAGCACCTGGTAGCTGCGCTCATCGCCTTGCAGCTTCGCCACCTTGCTCTGCTTGTCGTTGATGTTGCCAAACGTAATCGCCTGGGCCGGGCAGGCCTGCTGGCAGGCGGTCTGGATTTCGCCGTCACGAATCGCCCGGTTCTCTTTATCCGCCTCAATCTTCGCCGCCGAAATCCTCTGCACGCAGTAGGTGCACTTCTCCATCACGCCGCGCGAACGCACCGTCACGTCCGGATTGCGCATCAGCTTCAGGCTCTCCGTCTCAAAATCCGAGTACAGCAGGAAGTTGAAGCGCCTCACCTTGTACGGGCAGTTGTTCGAGCAGTAGCGCGTGCCTACGCAGCGGTTGTAGACCATCGCGTTCAGCCCCTCGGGTGTGTGCACCGTCGCTCCTACCGGGCAAACCTGCTCGCAGGGCGCGTTCTCGCAATGCTGGCAGGCCATCGGCTGGAAGTGCGCTCGCGGCGCGGCCAGGTCGCCCTCGAAGTAAGTGTCAATGCGCAGCCACTGCATATTGCGCCCGATGCGCACCTGCTGCTTGCCCACCACCGGGATGTTATTCTCCGCATAACAGCCCACGATGCACGCATTGCATCCCGTGCAACTGTTCATGTCGATGGACATTCCCCAGGCGTTGTCCTTGTACTCCCAGTTGGGAAAGAGCGAGTTACTCTTGTCGGTCGTCGTGTGCGTCTCGCCTTCGTTGGCAAATCCCGGATTGGCCTTGTACTCACCAAGCGTCGCAGTTCGAATAATCCCCCGCTCGCCCAGAGCCTCATCGGCTTCCATCGAGTTGTTGCCGTTGCCCTCGCCGCCTACCGCCTTCGGCCGGTGGTCCTGGAAGTGGCTCTTGGTAATCGCCACGCCCCACTTGCCTTCCAACTTCCGCATCGTCCCCACGGCGTAAAACGGCTTGTCCGATGTGCGAATCAGGTAAGCATTGAATCCCGCGCCGCCTGCGACGCGCCCTGTCTGCCGCCCATAGCCCAGATGTACCGTGACCGAATCATCCGGATGCCCCGGCGCAACAACCACCGGCGCATTCACCTTGCGCCCCTGCACCGTCAGCTCCACAATGTCGGCCTCTTCCAAGCCATACTTCGTCAGCGTCGCTCCAGACATGATCGCCGCATTGTCCCAGCTCAGATTGGTCACCGGCTTGGGCAGCTCCTGCAACCACCCCACATTCGCCCACCGCCCGTCATACACATTCGGGTCGGGCCGGAAGATAATCTCCAGCGAATCTTTTGGCGACGGTGTGGGAAACTTCAAGTCAAAGAAGTAAGGGGAATTGCCAAGTTTAGATAAGTCGTTTGTTGTTCCATCAATCCAGCCTTGATGCAGTGACTTCCGCCAGCCCGACTCAAAATCGCCCTTGATGGTGGATTTCCATGTCTCGCGCACCGCCTCATACGGACTCAATCCCGGCTCGTCCAGTAACGCTTGTAAGAAATGGTGCGCCGTCTTTCCACCGTAAAGCGGATCGATCATCGGCTGAATAATCGAAACCGTCCCATCATAAGCCCGCGCATCAGACCACGACTCCAGAAAATGCGCCGCTGGAATATGCCATTGCGCATTCTGCCCGGTCTCGTCCACGTGCGAACCAAGGTGCGCAGTCATCTTCGCTTTTTCAAAGGCAGCAGCAAAATTCAAATCGGCAGGCGCGTTGTAAATCGGATTGGCGTTCAGAACGACTAGCCAATCAACTTTGCCGGCATTCAGGTCGGCAACTAGCGACTTCAAATCCCCAATCTGGTCGGAAGGAAGAGGATGTGTATAATCGGAGAATTTTGCAACAGAAAATCCCCACCACCCACTAAACATTCGATTGATGACCATCGCCATTTCCGTTACGAATTGATCCTGATAAAGCCCTGGAATGACAACACATGCTTTACCACCATCCAAAATATCCTTGGCTAACATAGTTAAAAATTTCTTCTGTTCTTCAGTCCATACATATGTGAATGGTTCTATGCCGGGAACTTGGGGAACTCCTAATGTTCTCGCAAGTTCCGCTGTAAATGCAGGAATCTCGCTTGCGCGCAGCCCAAGCCGATGCTCAGCTTTCAATCCTGTCGTGGTAGGCGAGCTTTCAATTGCGTAAAGTCTATTTAGTTTGTCAAGCGATTTGCGGCGCTCTGCATACCCCCGCATTAATTTGTGGAAGCCAGGATAGGCCGCTCCAGACAGAAAGTCTGCATCGAGTGAAACAATCACATCAGCTTTGTCAAGATTGTACTGAACACTTGACCATTCTGATACTAAAGTCCCTGCAATCGCCGGGTCATACTGCACCAGCTTCGCCTTCGGAAACTTCGCCTGCACAGCCTTCCACTGCCGCGCCAGCGTCGGCGAGGTAATCGTCTCGCTCAGGAAGTAAATCCCCGTCCCGTCCTTGGTCGAGATCACCTTATTGCGAAGCTCGACCGCAAACTCCGCCCACTCGCGATTCTCGCCGCGAAAGGTCACGTGCTGCGAGCGGTCCGGATCATATAAATCCAGCAGCGTTGCCTGCGTAAACACGTCCGACGAGCCCTGGTTGTAAGGATGCTCCGGGTTGCCGTCGATTTTGATCGGCCTGTACTGGTCGCTCTTGACCAGCAACGGCACCGCGCCCGTCACAAACGGGTGCGCCGTGGCAAAATAGTTCGGCTTGCCCAGAATCAAATCTTCCGGCTGCTTAATATATGGATAAATCGGCTCATCGGGCTGCTTGGTGCATCCGGCCAACCCCGCCAGCGCCACCGACGCGCCCATGAACTTCAGAAATCCGCGCCGCGATACCTCATCGCCCCACCCATGCGGCGACCCGGGAAACTCCCGCTCAACCGCCTCCTGAAACTCCGGCGTCCCCGCCAGCTCATCCACCGACCGCCAGTACCGGGGCCCCCGCAGACTGGTCTTCGTCTGTGGGGTGGAGTATTTTTTGCCGCGAACGTTCTTCGGCTTCTCGCGCACTGCGTCAAGACTCATCGGGGGCGGCCTCTTCGCCGGCTTGATCGTCGTCACCAGATCGTTCTTCTTCTCGCTCATCGGTGGCAGACCTCGCAACTGGCTAGTTCATTGGGCTTGCGAATCTTGTAATGCTCCACAAGGAAGCTTCCCAGCTCGCCCTGGCTGCTGAATTTCTGATAAGCCGCGCTCTGCGACCCCGGCTCCCTATTCGGCTCCTTCGTCACGCACTTCACGCTCTGCGCTGTCGGCTTTCCGTTCTGCTCATCCTCTACCGAGCACCACACCGGCCGGTCCGGCGCCGGCGCTTCCCAGGCCATGTTGTAAATTTCGCTCGTCGGCCGCAGCTTCTTCGCCGGGTTGCGATGGCAATCCAAACACCACTCCATCTGTAGAGTGTTCTCGGCATACATCAGCGGCATCTGGTCCACGCGTCCGTGGCAACTGGCGCAGCCCACGCCCTTATGCACATGAATCTCATGGCTGAAGTAGACGAAATCCGGCAGGTCGTGCACCTTGATCCAGGGCAGCGATTGCCCTGTCGCCCAGCTGTCTCTCACCGGCTGCAGAAGCTGCGCGTTGGTCCAGATCTGCGCATGGCAGTTGATGCATGTCTTGGTCGGCGGAATTCCCGCGTAGCTCGATTTCTCCACCGTGACGTGGCAATACTGGCACTGCACCCCCAGCCCCTGCACGTGGTGCTTATGGCTGAAGGGAACAGGCTGGTCCGGGCGCTGACCCTGCCGCGTCACCCACGGCGAGCGCTGCAACTGGTCCAGCGTCACCCCCAGGGCAATCACAATCAGCCCTGACAATGCCAGGCTGGCGCGTGCCAGGGCATTGGAGCTGCGGTCAAATATTTGCGCCATGCGTTCGTTCCTTGCCTGGTTTTCTTTTTTTGGATGCGCGCGCTATACCAGCGGTCACATTTGTTGTGTGAAAAAGTCTTTCCTTTAAATCGTATCCTGAATGTCATCCGCCTGGGAGGCGGACCATCCCGAAGTGAGAATTGGCCGGCGAAAACAACCTTGCCGCGGAAACGGATGCGGCTACAATTCCCAATATAACCCGTTCCACCCTACCTTGTAATTCTTTGAAAAAAAACCGTTTGCGGCATTAGCCGTGGGGGCGCCGGCCAACCAGTGTCCCGCCGCGCCCGGGCCTGAAACCCTTCGGCTAATACAGCACGATACCATATTAATTCCGGACTGCGCCAGTCCAAAATAACAGCCGCCCTATCTCTTCTCCGCTTTTCGCCTCCTCAGCCCGGCTACACAACTGCGAGATCACATCTACCACCATCCAATCGAAGAGCAGTGCAATAACAGATTTCGGTTTATGGTCTGAAAGCCATATCCGCGCACAGAAAGCCATCTCCGCGCAACAGATGCCGTCTCACGCATTCGTTCGTAGCGCTGTCTCGGCCCACTCCACTGCCTGCGTATGGCAGCGCATTACCTGCTCATGGCTCATGCCGCTGGTGCGCACAATCGCATTGCACTCCGCCCAGTTCCCGTGCTCCTGGCAGACAATCCAATGCAGCAGCATGCTCTCGGGAATATCCCTGCCCATCAGGGCGTCGCGGACTGTCTCGCGCAGGGGCAACAAGCGAACCAGATCCTCCATCAGAATGCGCAGCATCGCCGGAAAGAGGCTGATCATGCCTATAAGGTATTGCTCGCCGGGAGCCAGGCCGCACAGGCGAGCCGCTAACTCGCAAAAGCGCCCTCGCTCAAAGGCCATGCGAAGAATTTCCGCCGTCTGGCCGGTGCTGAAGTCTGTAGCGATGGCCAGCATGGCAATGCGCCGGAAGGCCGCTTCTCCCACCAGCATCAGCGCCGTCTGAATCGAGGTCACCTCCTGGCGCATGGCGCAGACCGGCGAGTTCACCAGCCGCAACAGCCGGTAGGTAAGCGAGGCGTCGCACATCACCAGCTGGCTCATGCGTTGCAGGTCTACTGGTTCGGTTTGCAGATCCTCCAGAATTTCCAGGTGCACAAGACGGTTGCCCGGTATCTTGTGGTTCTCCAGCGGTTCCGGACGACAGAAATAGTACCCCTGAAACAGGTCGAATCCCTCTTTGCACGCCTGTCCGTACTGTTGCTGCGTCTCCACATTCTGCGCCACCAGGCTCGCCTTCGCCTTGGATCCCTCCAGCCAGCGAAGCAGATTTCCGCGCTCCATGGCGTTGGCTTTGAGCAGATCTACCTTGATGTAGTCGGCCAGATCGGCCAGAGGCCTGGATTCCGGCTGCCCGGTGAAGTCGGCCAGCGCCAGCCGGAAGCCCGAAGCCTTCAGTTTGCGGCAGGCGGCCAGCAGGCTCGGCGTGGGTGCCGCGCCCGATGACAGTTCCAGAACCGTCATTTTTGGAGGCAAAACCGCCACCCACTCCTCGGTCAGCGAATCCGCCGTGCAGTTCACAAAGGCCGGTAATCCGCGCGCCAACTCTTCCAGTCCATACATCACCGTGTTGTCCAGCATGGTGCGGGTTGCCAGGTCGCCGACTGCATTCATGGTCGGCCCGCGCCCATTCCAGAACAACAACTCGTATCCGCGCGCGTCGCCGTGCAGGTCCAGAATCGGCTGGCGCGCCACATAGCGCAGCTCTCCTGCCTGCTCCTCGGCCGAGCCGGCCATCGGTGCCGCCCTGGCCTGTGTCGCCATGGATACACACTCCCCTACTGTTTATCGTTGTCTGGGCGAGAAACGTTAGAAAAATTCCGCGCTGGAATGATCCACCGGTTGATTTTGACGCACTCTGGCCGGAATTAGTGCAAACCGTAAACAGCTGCTGGAAGCTGTTTCCTAACCTGGTTTTGAAAGGCCACGACTTTACAGCTTGCAGAATAACTCGAAATTGAGCCCGCTTTGTATCAGGGCACGACTTTAGTCGTGCCGCAAGGATCACAAAAGAAACGCGGGCTTTTAGCCCCTGAGGAAATGTTGAAGCGCAACAAAGCTCTGTTCAAAGGTCCCCTGGAATCTGGCGTTTCATGGAACCCGGCGTCGCGCCATTGCGTATTTAGCTCAGAACGATATCTTCCAGGAGGAAATCATGTATTGCAGCGGATGTGGTCTGGCTTTAGCTCCCGGGCAGGTGGTCTGCCCAAAATGTGGCCGTCCGGCGGGGCCTCCGGTTCCATCCGTGCCCGGACTGCAGTTCCAATTGCAGAACTACGCCGGCAAGGTGAAAGCGCTCGGCGTCGTCTGGCTCGTTTATGCTGCCTTTGCCCTGGTGACCGGAATCATCGGGCTGGCCTTTGCCAACGCCTTTCTTTCCGGCCACTTCGCTCCCTGGATGCACGGTCCTTGGGCGAACGGTCCCATGCCGCCGTTCTGGTTCGCGCCCGCGCTGCTGCGTTTTGCCTGGGTCTTCCTGGTGCTGCGCGCCGGCTTGGCGCTGGCTGCTGGAATTGGCCTCCTGGAGCGCGCGCAGTGGGGGCGTGTCGTAGCCATCGTAGCTGCCATCCTGTGCATGCTCAAGTTCCCCTTCGGAACCGCCATGGGCATCTGAACCCTGATCGTGCTGCTCGGCTACCGAAACTCGACCCTCTACGATCAGCTGCCTTAAGCGTGGCTGATATTAAAGAGGCGGCCACTCATACGGAAACATCTTGCCCGCCGCGACAGGGTCGAGTTTGATGCCGGCCAGTTCCGCGGCATGCGCCAGCACGGGATCGCGTCCCGCGGCCAGATCTGCCACGGTGGGCAGCAATATCTCATCAGGCGTTACGCCAGTCTTTTCCAGGCTCTTGCCGTCGCTCATAATCAGGTTGGCGTCCGTCACGCTGAATCCATAAATGATTCTGGTGTCCGCTCCCTGCGCATCTTTGTATATCTTCGCTTCCATCACAGCCCCCGTTGTCCGGTCGCCAATCACCGTGCCTCAGTGCTCCAGTTGAACCACGCGGGCCAGAAGCTCGGAACAGGAGGCGGACTCCGCATCGACCAGAACGATCAACTTGCCATCAAAGGGCTGCCCGATGCGTTTTGCGATCATGGGTTTAGATTGCTTTCTGCTCACCCTGTCGCTGATCTTGATGTCGTGGTCGAAGAGCGATCCTACAATAAGCTCCAGCGTCGCAATCACGCCGCCGGGGTTGCCGCGCAGATCGAGTATGAGCGCTTTGTGCTTGCGCGCGATGTTGATGTTTCTCCTGACCTCGTCAATATTGAGATTGAAGCGCTGCAACTTCCAGAAGGCCGTATCTTCGTATTGCACCATCCGTGAGCGCGTGGCCTGACTTACACCCTCGCTGCGGCGCAGCATATCCCAGTAGTCCGTACCCGTGGTGTAGTCTCGAAACCGCCTGTTAGCTTTTATCTCGGAATTGACTAACACCCGGCGCTGCTCGCCCTCGGGGGAACGAAGATCCAGTTGTACCGCCGCCCGTGGGGTAAGAATCTTGAATAAGTACTGCACCTCGCGATAATCCTCCCGATTCACATTGAAGCCGCTCAGCAGCACCACCTGGTCGCCTACGTGCAGCTTGGCTGCGGCGTCGGTATCGGGACGAATATGGGTGATGATGCAGGCATCTCCCACCAGCGCGAATCGATAACCGGAGTCGAATCGGTTGGCGCGCGATGGAGGTATGAAGTAAGTATGCGAATCCTTGAGTCCAGCGAGAAAAGCGGCGATCACGGAGAGTCCCTCGTCCATGTTGTGCGCTCTACCGATCATGGCAGTGTATTGCCGATAACGGGCGTCCCAGTCCAGCGCATGCAGCCCTGGATCGTAGTAGTACTTCTTCACATCGTCATAAGCATCGCGCAAGATGCCTCTAACCCGGAATTGATCGTCCTCGCTCAGCGTAGTTGATTGCTGTGCCCGGCACGCCGGAAGTTCAAAAAGAAGACACGTCAGCAAACCGGCAATGGCTGAAGTTTCATACCAGCGCCTCATACGGCAGCACTCGCCTTCTTTTCGATGTGGTGTCTTAACTGGGTCCATCGTACCGGATATTCACTGCGCATACAAACTCGGCGGCTGCTTTCGTCTACAATCTGACTCATGAGCTTTCCTCAATCCCGCATGCGCCGCCTGCGCCGCACCGAACCACTGCGCGCCCTGGTGCGTGAGACCGCCCTCGACCCCGGCGACTTCATCTATCCCCTCTTTCTCTGCCCCGGCAAAGGCGTGCGCCGCCCGGTCGCCTCCATGCCCGGAGTCTTCAACCTCTCCATTGACGAAGCCGTACGCGAGGCCGAGGAAGCCGTGAGTCTTGGCATCGCTGGCCTGCTGCTCTTTGGCCTGCCCGAATCCAAGGACGAGCTGGGCTCCGGCGCATACCACGACAACGGCATCGTCCAGCAGGGCCTGCGCGCACTAAAAGCCTCCGCTGCTGCTAAAAAACTCGTCCTCATCGCCGATGTCTGCCTCTGCGAGTACACCAGCCACGGCCACTGCGGCAAGGTCATCGAAACCACTGACGGCTGGACCGTCGACAACGACCCGTCTCTCGATCTACTCGCCCGCACCGCCGTCAGCCAAGCCCGGGCCGGAGCCGATGTCGTTGCCCCCAGTGACATGATGGACGGCCGCGTCGCCGCCATTCGCCGCGCTCTCGACGCCGCCGGCTTTCAGCAGACGCCCATCCTCAGCTACGCCTCCAAGTTCGCCTCCGCCTTTTACGGCCCCTTCCGCGAGGCCGCCGACTCCGCCCCACAATTCGGCGACCGCAAAACCTATCAGATGGATGGCGCCAACCTGCGCGAAGCCATGTGTGAAATCTCCCTCGACCTCGAAGAAGGCGCGGACATGATCCTCATGAAGCCCGCCATGCCCTACCTCGACGTCATTCGCGCCGCCCGCGAGCTGACCGGCGTGCCCATCGGCGCTTACCAGGTCTCCGGCGAGTACTCCATGCTCCAGGCCGCCTTCCAGAAAGGCTGGCTCGACCGCGACCGCACCATGCTCGAATCGCTCACCAGCATCCGTCGCGCCGGCGCCGACTTCATCGTCACCTACTTCGCCAAAGACGCCGCCAGGCTACTCGCCTGACTCGAAAAGCCGGTGCCCCACCTTCGCGACGTTCTTTGCGGTTAAGGTGGGTTATATAGGTATTATTGTCTTTTATTGTCGACGCTCAACGCTGCTAGTTGCGCTCTCTCCCTGCCGGGCGGTACTCTTACTCAAACTAGTAGTTGACCCAGGAGGTCTCGTATATGGCTTCTCGCCGCACACTCTGCCTTGCCCGCCTTTGCCTTTTCGCCGCCCTTCTCTTCTCGCTCGTCCTGCCCATGGCAGCCCAGACCGCCGAGCAAGGCTCCGCCAAAATGGTCAGCCTCATGCAGGCCAACAGCTACAACTTCGTCACCACCCGCTCGCCCACTGTCTGGGTCATTCACTTCACCGGCGCCCACCTCAACGACATCAAAGTTGTCCTGGCCCTCGACACTACCAACAACCAGATGGTCATCTTTGTCACTGTAGTGGAGAAGCGCCGCATGCCCGTCACCACCGACTTCCTGCACACGCTTCTCAAGTTCAATCATGAGTACGATCGCGTAAAGGTCGGCCTCGACGCCGATGACGACCTCTCCGTCCGCGTCGACGCCCCGCTGCGCCTCGCCGACGCGCAGGAGTTTCACGACATCGTGACTCAGATTAAAAACTCCTCCGACGAGATCTACGGCAAGATCGAGCCACAGCTTCTGCCATAGTGCATTGCGCCGATGGCTGGGCGATCTATGGTACTAAAATGATTTGTGTCAACTGACACGGATCATGGAGGAAAATCATGAGTATTGATAACGGCGCCGCTAAACAAAAATCGTCTGCTCTCTGGCTCTGGCTGGCTGCCGCGGCCGTAGCGATTGTGGTGGTGTTGGCAGTGGGGATCTTACTCATCATCCCGCTTATTTACCCGGAGCAGCTGCCAAAGGATGATATGGCATCGCTCCTCATTGCGCCGCCCCCGCCGCCTCCGCCGCCCCCGCCACGACCATCGATGTCGTCGTCCTCTCCACATCCGTCCGGCGAAATCATCCCCGGGCTTTTCGGCTCTCAACCGCCGGCTCATCCCAAGCCGGCTCAGCCCAAAAGGATTTCCATCTCCGGCGGCGTTATGGCCGGTATGCTTGTGCAGAAGACTCAGCCGGTCTATCCGCCCATCGCCAAAGCCGCGCGCGTTTCCGGCACGGTCGTGCTGCAGGCGACCATCTCCAGGTCCGGCTCAGTCGAAAATCTTCAAGTCATCAGCGGACCGGCCATGTTGCAGCAAGCCGCCATGGATGCCGTCAGACAGTGGCGCTACAAGCCCTACCTGCTCAATGGAGAGCCGATAGAAGTGATAACCACGGTTAACGTGATCTTCACCTTGGGTGGTTAAAACCGGCTACCATATCTCGCTTGAGACATGGGATTCAAAATCTATGGTGCGCCAGAATCGGTAGGCCGTGGATTTATCCCCGGCAATACGATAGCCATTCGAGAACGGGGTTTAACCCCTGAGGTATGCTTTTATTTACGCCGGGTGTCCCCCCTCCTTCCCGTCCGGCAAGGTGTGGCAAAATATAAAGTCCAAGATAATGCCCCAAATAGGGTGATTCAATGAAACACTGCCCGCAGTGCTCGACCGGCTATCCAGACGCTTACACCTCCTGCCCCACCCACGGCATTCTGCTCAACGAGATTCGCGACCTCAAGCCGGGCATGATCATCCACCAGAGCTATCGCATCATTCGCAAGCTCGGCCAAGGAGGCATGGGAGCGGTTTATCTCGCCCAGCACATCCTCATGGACGAGCCCCGCGCCCTCAAATTTCTCTCTCCCGAGCTGAGCCGCGACCAGGCCTTCACCGGCCGCTTCCTCCGCGAAGTGCGCGTGCTGCGCCAGATTCGCAATCGCAACGTCGTCGATTGCGGCGATCTCGAAGCCGCCGAAGACGGCTCGCTCTTCTTCTCCATGGAGTTCGTCGACGGCCCCGACCTGCGCGGCTTGATGAACAACACCACCGGGCCTTTCCGTATAGAGTCGGCCCTCTCCATCACTCGCCAAATCGCCGAAGGCCTCGGCGCGGCCCACGCCAAAGGAATGGTCCACCGCGACATCAAGCCGGAAAACATCCTCATGGCCCGCGACGGCGACAGTTGGCTTCCCAAGATCGCCGACTTCGGCATCGTCGCCACCAAGGAGTCCAGCACCGCCTACACCCGCACCGGCGGAACGCTGCTCACCATGGCCTACGCTGCTCCCGAGCAATGGCGCGGAACCCCTTCTGCTGAACTCGACGGACGCACCGACCTCTACGCCCTCGGCGGCCTCCTCTATGAGATGCTTACCGGCCGCACCGCCTTCCACGCTGAAAACTACGAAGGCTGGTCCGAACAGCATCGCAACACCCCGCCCCAGCCGCCGAGCACTCATCGCCCTGAACTTGCCCGCTGGCACGGCCTCGACGCCCTCGTCCTGCGTCTCCTCGCCAAAGACCGCAACAACCGCCCTGCAAACGTTGCCGAACTGCTCGGTCTGCTGAACTCTGTCGTCTGCCTTCCCCTTCAGCCGGTCCGCGTGCCCACCGTGCGCGACTCCGCTCCGCGCCAGGCTCCCGCCATCGTAACTCCACCAGCCAGCGCTCACGCCGCTCGGCCACCGGCGCCAAAACCCGCTCCTCCGCGCCGCCGCGGTCATCTCGCTCCCATCATTATTGTCGTGCTCCTGATCGCGCTCTGCCTCACCGGGTTCATCACCTTTGTCGCCAGGCACAACAGCTCCACTCCCGAGTCCCGCCGCCTTCATATTCACGTCCCTGAACCTCGCACTCTCTTCGGCAGCACCGCATCCGTCGAGACCGTCGCCTTCTCGCCCGACGGCCGCACCCTGGCCTCGGGAGACGCTGACAACGCCAATCTCTGGAACGTTACCACCGGCCAGCAGATACGCGCCTTCAAGGGCCACACCGCATGGGTATTTTCTGTCGCCTTCAGCCCTGACGGCCGCACCCTGGCAACCGCCGGCGTCGACAACTCCATCAAGCTGTGGAACGTGGCCAGCGGCCGTCTGCTGCGCACTCTGGAGGGCCACACCGAAGCGGTCCAGTACGTCGCCTACAGTCCCGATGGCGCCATGCTTGCCTCGGCCAGCAGCGACCGCACCATCAGGCTCTGGGACGCAGCATCAGGCCGGCTTCTGCGCACCCTGCTGGGCCACTCGGATTACGTCATCTCCGTCGCCTTCTCGCCCGATGGCCGCACCTTGGTCTCGGGAAGCACGGACCACCTCGTCATGCTTTGGGATACTGCCAGCGGAAAAATGTTGCGCGCCCTGCAAGGACACACAGACATTGTCTTATCGGTGAAATATTCTCCCGACGGCCGCACCATCGCCTCGGGAAGCTGGGACCGTACTATCAAGTTGTGGGATGCGGCCAGCGGCCAGCTCCTCGCCACTCTGCAAGGCCACTCGCAAGCGGCGCGCTCCATCGCCTTCTCGCCCGATGGAAGCACCCTGGCCACTGCGGGCGACGACGGCACCATCAAGCTGTGGGACACAGCCACTCGCAAAGAGCTGACGACCCTCGACAGTCACTTCACGGGGAAGGATTGGGCCCACCAGGGCATCCGTTCCATCGCCTTCTCGCCCGATGGCCGCACCCTCGCTTCAGGCCTCGGCGACTACTCCATCAGGCTCTGGGACGTCTCCGGCCTGTATAGCAATTAACTGCGCGTGCACTATCGCGTTTGTCATCCACCCTTGCTTGTCATCCTGAGCGAGCACAGCGAGTCGAAAGCCTGCACTGAGCGCAGTCGAAGGACCTGCATTCGCTTTTAGTGCTTTGTGTCAGGGCATGGCTTCAGCCGTGCCGAACCCCATTCACCCGTTTTTAGAAATCAATCCACGCGACGCGAGCCGCGAATGAAAGGTACAGCCTTCACCCCGTCTCTCGTGCCATAGAAATATTCAAATTGCCGGCTATCCGAGAACAACCTCATTCATTGACCGAATGGCGATTATCGGGATTCATCTAGGCAGTCAATGGATTATCATGTTCCATCGTTGTGCATTTACTTGATTGATTTCTTACGGGTTCTGATTGTGGCGATCAGCTGCCGTGCGTCAACGAGGTCCTTTTTTAGTTCGTTAGGCTTTGGAATAGACTTCGAGGATGGGGTGTGAGCACTTGTTAGGTCGTGGCATTTCTGAAGGAGTCTACCTATTTCGTCGCACTCTTGCTTGGTAATCCCAACGAGGTATTTCACATTCCCTGTTTTCACGTAGGAACGGGACTTCTGAATAACATCACTAAGCAGTTCGAATTCGACAATTCTCTCGATAGCTGAACGCAGACGGGAATAGGCATCGCGCATTGAGGCAACATTGGCCGCATTCGGCTGCGGGTTCCATTGTGTTGCTATTGTTGTTTGATCCTTGTCAAGGACATCCAGACAGGCAATCGGCTTCTTGTTGTCCCACGGGAGGCCGTCTATATGTCCCCCCGGGGCGCCGTTGCTCCATTCGACTGTCAGAATGTGTGGACTTTGCTTTGCTTCATCTGCATAGAAAAGCAGGTCATTGAGAAACATGACCTCGTGAGTGAAAACTATAATCTGACGATTTTTCGCTTCATTCACGAGGCGTTCAGCAATCTGCTGGCGGTGCCAATGGTCAAGAGAGGACACGGGATCGTCAAAAACCAAGGCGGACTGGTGAGCGGCTTGTGATAGCTCTGCAAGAAAGGCCGCCAACGCCACACAGCGGTGCTCGCCTTCACTGGCGATTTCTGCCACTTTGCCGTTAGCAGCTTTCGCTAATCTAAGCCCGAATAGGGTAACGCCCTTCTTGCCCTGAATTGCATCCATAACTACTTCAAGCGTGGTGAGACCCAGTTTATTCGTCTCCTCTTGGAACTGCTGCTTGTACGCGGTGGTCACGAATGTCTTGGACAGTTCACTGCTCTTCGTTGTAATCGCGGTGGTATTGAGATCCTTATAGCACCCCTCAAGCTCTCCTAAAATCTTGTACCGCTCTATTTGCTTCAAAACATCTACTTGAATGCCCGAGAGCCATTCTCTTGCTTCTAATTCCTTGAATTCGCTTTCAAGCGCCTTGCGCGCAATAGGATCACTGACTGCTTCTTCAGTTGCCGCTTTGTCCTCTAATGCCTTAACCGCATCTTGAAGAAGGGATTCCGGCGTAGCAGGAAGATTGGTAATTGTGCTCAATTGTCGCGACTCCAGATTCTGTCTGATCTGATGTAGGCGCTCATCAGACTTGGTAACGAATTCAGCAATTACTGCGATCTGAGCCGCTGTGAGGATCGAAAGGTCTGCTTCGATCTTATCGAGTTCAGGTTTAAGATCTGCACTTTTGAGCTTAAACGTGGTTGTTGTAGAGGAGAGGGTACGTTCCGCATCCGCAGAAATTTCCTGGCTCTTATCCTTGCAAAAGGCATCGAACTTCGCGAAACGGTCTCGCGCGGCAGAATCAAGCTCCCGCTGACACAAGACGCAACGAGCATCAGCGGATGTGGATGGGAACTCTTGGGAAGGGTATGGTCCGGCGGTTGAATATTCCCGTGCAGCTTCCCACAGCTTTCTCCATAGATCTGATCCCGTTCCCTTTAAGAAGGTTGCATCGAACTGGCCGGTGGCAAAAGTCTTAGCAACGTTGGCAGATTCAATGGCATGAGTCAGTTGTTTTTCAACCTCCTGCGCTGCCGTATTTGAAAGTATGGCAGAGGCAGTCCTGATCTGTTGGAGAAATGTGTTTACTCGGGCCTTAGCGGCTCTGGTCTGCTTCGCATTTTGTAAAGGGTCAGACTTCAAAGCATCGCGTAGAATTGCAATTCTCTGTAATTCAGTGGTACTCAGAGTTGCGAGCGTGATTATCACAGAATCCTTTGTCGCTTTGCTGAGATTCTGGATCAAGACTCCGACCTTGGTTGCGGAATCGTATTTCCAATTTGCGCTTGCGCTCGTGATTTGGGAGTTCCATTGATCAATGTCTTTATTCAATCGTGCGGCAAGCACATCGCACGCCTTTGATAGCTTCGGGAGTATGTCCAATCCGAATGGTGTAAACGCGGCTTCGCCGTCGTAGCTCACGTAGTGTTTAGCGCAGTCAGCATCGAAGACAAAGACATTCGCAAGGCGTGGGTCAGCGGGAGTTCCGTTTATCCAAGTGGCCTGAATGCTTGTATTTCCGAATCGAAAGTCTATCGTCGCCGACGCTGGGTCATGAATGGGTTTGGAGGCAAATACGTTAGGCGTGATGGGTTGGCAGGTTCCCCGAGCACGGCAAGCACTTTTGATTACCCGCGCATAACTAGATTTGCCGGCGCCAGTACCCCCGTAGACAATTGTCAATCCATTTCCAGTGCCAAGGGGAAGATCGGAGCCTTCCGGTAGTCGATTCACGCTCCTTAAATTGCTCAATGAGAGCAACGAAACAGAATCAGAAGTCCCGGGTGAAGATGGCAAGTGCGCGAGAGTTAACGGTTGCGGAACCAAAAATGCAGGTTTGATAGCAGGATTCTGGAGTTTGTATCTTGCTATGCGCTCAAGTTCTTCGATATCGGTCGTGTCGAGGTTGCCCTTCTCGAAGATACGCCTAAGAGCATCCCGCTGCCACTCGGGGCGCGAGGCAGACCATTGAAGTATCTCGTGGAGAGGGGACGATTTCTTAGGGTTGAGGCTGACAGTTGCCATAGCGCCTCCGCTTTCAAGTCACCAGCGCCCAGGACAGACACGGCTAAACGGGATAAGTATAAGACATAAAGGGCTGAAGTACTAACTTGAACGCAGAGGGACAGTTGCAATGTACTGGCAAATAGCAGGTCTGGTTAGGATTAATGATGACAAGTCGGCAAGTCGGAAGTTTTTGCCGGGTAACCCAGAGCCTGCCTTGCCGCTCTGCCGAAGCCTGCCCTGAGCGAAACCGGGGTCCCCGGTGAGTGATCTTTACTTGCTGGGGTGGGGAAGTCGAAGGGGCCTCCGCCTGGACGGCCAGTCCCCTGACTTTATCGCAGAAAAGCGAACAAATAGGGAAAAAACCGCTCACTGCCGCTTCCCAAATAACCCAATTTTGCGCATAAAACCTCTACTTCGAAGTAGAGGTTGTTGTTGCGCGTTTACGTGCCTGATCTTCGTTCTCTATTCCCTATTCCCTGTCCCCTGCTTCACAATTTCACTGTTTCACTATTTCACTATTATATTTTCAAAACCTTCCAGATAATCATCTGCTAAACATCGAGCTAAACTCAGCCGCCATCCTGGCCGCTCTCTTTCTCCTCCGCTTTATCTATATTGGAACTAGCTAGGTTTGCTATCATCGGCCTGAAAGCAGAAAGGAGCAGCCATGCGCTGGTATCACTACCTTGCATACTTCTTCGGAGGCGCATTTCTCGCCAACAGCCTGCCGCATCTCGGCAATGGGATTTCGGGCCATGCTTTTCAGAGCCCCTTCGCATCGCCCCCTGGGATCGGCCTGTCCTCCGCGACAGTCAATGTACTATGGGGACTCTTCAACCTCGCCGTTGCCTACTTGCTCGTCTGTCGCGTGGGCAGCTTCAATCTGCGCAACACCCGGCATGTGCTCGTCCTCGGAGCGGGCATCCTGCTCATGTCACTGATGCTGGCCCGCGTATTCGGTCGTTTTCACGGCGGGCTCTGAACCTCATTTTTCTGAAAGCTTGCCCTGATCCAGCGTCGCTGCCGCGCTATACTCGTTGCCAGTACCAACTACGGACCTGCCGATGTATTATTTGCAGACGTTTCTCGAAAACGCGACCGCACTAACCATTCTTCTGGCGTTTTTCGGCTATCTGGCCACTGCCTGGAGCGCCCGCATGTTAGCCCGCCGCAAGGACAAGCTGGAGCTGGTCAACCGCCGCCTCAACGAGTTCTACGGCCCGCTCTATGTCGCCTCGCAGGCAGGCAACATCGCCTACCGTTCGCTGCTCAAAAAGCAGCGCAAGACACAGAGCTTTCCCATCCTCGACAGCGAGATGAAGGAGTGGATGCTGTGGATGACCACCATCTTCATGCCCCTCAACGATGTCCGCGAAAAGATCATCATCGAGAAGGCTTACCTCATCGTCGAGGAGCAGATGCCCCATTGTCTGCTGGACTTTGTCACCCATGTGGTGGGCTACAAGGCGGTGCTGGCCAAGTGGGCCGATGGCGACTACTCTGAGCGCCGCTCCACCATCGGATGGCCGCCGGAGTTCGACGTATACGTAGAACGTTCCTACAAGGCTCTCAAGGCCGAACAGACTCGCCTGCTGCATAGCGCTACCTTGCGGCTTTATCGGCGTTTCGTTCATCGCCGGCCGTATTAGGCGGCAGCCGGATTTCCCAGAGCCAGCTCTGAGGCCACCATAAGATCTCGATTCTGAACCAGGACCTCGAAAATCACAGGAACGAGCGTCCACTGTCCCGGTCTACACTTCGACCATCATCGAGGGGTTCAACGAGGTCACCTTGGCCACCGCCTTGGTCAGCCGCGCCTCCTGAGGCCGGCTCCCCTTGTACTCCGCATGGGTGTAGATATGTTCAATTCCCGCGATGAGATAGGCGCCTGGAAGGAACTCCCCACCGCCATTGATACCGCGGCCAGGCAGAAGAACGATATCGCCCGGCTTGGGCAGTGAATGCAGCGTCTCCAGCGGCACAAGGTTGACGCAGCTCCCATCCCCGGTTACAAACTCCAGGCAATTCTTGCTGTGCAGCTTTCCCTCGCGCGCCGCCTTCGCCTCCTGCCGGCCTTTCCACGACTGATAGTAGGCGGCAATCATCGTTGGCATTCCGACCAGGCACCATACGATGGTTGCCAAGAAAGTTCCCAAAGGCGAAATGTGAATCCAGAACTCCAACATGATTGTTCCTCCTGGTCAGTTTGAATCCTGAGAAATCTCCCGGATTCTCGCGTGTCTGCCGGCATCGCCGGGGCACAGCTTTACTATGTCAGTTCACACCCTGCCTGCGCACCCATAAAAAAGCAAAAGCCCCGGCCGCAGCCGAGGCTTTGTTCTGAATGTTTTTCTCGAGACTTTATAATCCACAACCGCCCAGCAATTGTGTGCTGTTGGCTGTTGGCTGTTAGCTGTCAGCTGCACTAATACCGGTAATTCTCCGCCTTGTACGGCCCTTCCACTGGCACGCCCAGATAATCGGCCTGCTTCTTCGACAGTGTGGTCAGCTTCACGCCGATTTTTTCCAGATGCAACCGCGCCACCTCTTCGTCCAGCTTTTTCGGCAGCACATAGACACCCACCTTGTACGTATCCCTGTTGGCCCACAGGTCCAGTTGCGCCAGCGTCTGATTGGCGAAGCTGTTGCTCATCACGAAGCTCGGATGCCCCGTGGCGCAACCCAGGTTCACCAGCCGTCCCTCGGCCAGCACAAAAATCGCGTGCCCGTCGGGAAAGGTGTACTTGTCCACCTGCGGCTTGATGTTCAGCTTTGTCACGCCCTTCTCCGCATTCAGCCGGTCCATCTGAATCTCGTCGTCGAAGTGCCCGATGTTGCAGACAATCGCCTGGTCCTTCATCCGCTTCATGTGCTCCAGCGTGATGATATCCACGTTGCCGGTGCATGTGACGTAGATGTCGCCGCGCCCCAGCGTATCCTCCAACGTCGTTACCTCGAAGCCCTCCATCGCCGCCTGCAGCGCGTTGATGGGGTCGATCTCCGTCACTATCACCCGCGCGCCCATGCCCCTCAGCGAGTGGCTCGATCCCTTGCCCACGTCGCCATAGCCGCAGATTACCGCTACCTTGCCCGCCACCATCACATCGGTTGCCCGCTTAATGCCGTCAGCCAACGACTCCCGGCAGCCGTATAAATTGTCAAACTTCGATTTCGTCACCGAATCGTTCACGTTGATCGCCGGAACCAGCAGCTTTCCTTGCTCCATCATCTTGTAGAGCCGGTGCACTCCCGTCGTGGTCTCCTCAGAAACGCCGCGCCACTCTTTGGCCATCTTGTGCCAATGCTGCTGGTCTTCGCCATAGACCTTCTTCAACAAATCCTTGATGACCTTCTCTTCGTGATTCGACGCCGGCCCATGCACCCACTTGTCGCCCTCTTCCAGCTCATAGCCCTTGTGAATCAGCAGGGTCGCGTCGCCACCGTCGTCCACCACCAGTTGCGGTCCCTTGCCGCCCTTGTGGCTCAGCGCCTGATACGTGCACCACCAGTACTCCTCCAGCGACTCGCCCTTCCACGCGAAGACCGGAACTCCCGCCGCCGCAATGGCCGCCGCCGCATGGTCCTGCGTCGAAAAAATATTGCAGCTCGCCCACCTGACCTCCGCGCCCAGGCTCTTGAGCGTCTCAATCAGCACCGCCGTTTGAATTGTCATGTGCAGTGAGCCGGTGATGCGCACCCCGGCCAGCGGCTTGGCCGCCGCATGCTTGTTGCGAATGGCCATCAACCCCGGCATCTCCTGCTCGGCGATGACGATCTCCTTGCGCCCCCACTCGGCCAGCTTGAGATCGGCGACCTTGTAATCCGTTTTTGTGCTTTCGATTGTTGCAGTTGCCATAAGTCGTGTATGCTCCTATCCCTTTGAGAATATCATTCGCGGGACTCGGAACCTTTTATAGTTGCAGGCCGGTCAGCCGTGGCAGTCAACGTCTTGCGCCCTCGGCCTCCAGCAGCTGCTGCTTTCGCTCGATTCCCCAGCGATAGCCGGTCAGAGAGCCGCTTGCGCCCACCACGCGATGGCACGGAACCACAATCGCCACCCGATTCGTCGCGCAGGCGCGGGCCACTGCGCGGGTCGCATTGGGATCGCCCAACTCGCGCGCCAGTTGGCTGTAGCTTCTGGTCTCGCCGCGTGGAATCCTGCGCAGCGCTTGCCAGACCTTCAACTGAAACGCCGTCCCGCGCAAATCTACAGGAACCTGCGGTGCGGCAGGCTTTTCGGATGAGTTTGGTTGGCCGATAACCACGCGCAGTGCTGCTTCCACCATCGTCTCCAGCGATGGGTCGCGCTTCAGTGTCGCGGCAGGAAACTCCTCACGCAAGCTGGCTTCGGCCTCGGCCTTTGTCCCTGCTAGCGACAGCCAGCAAAGACCGCGCATGGTTGCTCCCACAATCACCCATCCAAAAGGTGAACGTGCGCAGCACCAGCCAACCTGCTCTCCTTGGCCGCCCTTGGCAAAGCGTGCCGGCGTCATGCCCAGTTGCGCTCCGTCATAGCCGCGGCTCGATGAACCGAATCCTGCGCTGTAGATGGCGCTTGTCACCGTCGCTCCCTGCTTGAGTGCCTTGCGTAGCGAGCCCGCGCGCAGGGCTCGTTGATATTGCAGCGGGCTCGCGCCCATCTTCGCTTTGAAGAGCCGCTGCACAGTGAAGGGGCTTGAGTGAACCAGCCGGCCCAGCTCGGCTAGTGGAATGGGACGGTCGTGGTTGGCTTCAATGTACGCGCGAATCTTGTTGAGATCGGGTTTGCTGCTCATGGAAACCATGGTCGCCGATTGGAGGCTTGGCGCGCTACCCGATTCTTGCGCGTAATTCGGATAATATTAAGCTCGGAACCCCCAGGCCTCGCAATTGAAGCCTGGGGGTTCGGTTTTTTAGTGGGAATCAGTAAGCCGACGCAAGCACGCTGTAGCGAATGTGTCTCAGAAGTCCACGCCGCCAAAAGGCCAATACAGAGTGTTGGCGCCAACGCTGCCGCTCTGGTTAATTGCGCCGTGCGTGAAATCCGCCTGGCCCAGAACGGTGGTTGCGTTCATGCCGTTGCTGAAGGGCGGCACGAAGATCATCACCCGGCTGTTATCAATATCGGCCACCTGCATATATCCACTGCTGTCGAACGAGATACCGATCGGATAAAAGAAGCCGCTCTGGCTGGTGTTTAAGGCATTCGTAGTAAATGCCGATGCCCCCGAGGGCTGGCCCAGTTCCAGAGTTGCGGCCATGCCATTGCTGAAGGGCGGCGTGTACTCCAGTATGCGATTGTTGTAGCTGTCCGCGACCCACAGATTCCCGTATCCATCAAAGGCTGGTTGGGCCGGTTTATACAGCGTTGTGGCGGAAATGCCGCCGTTGTTGGCTGCCTGTGATGTGAAAGCCGTCGCCCCCGAGGGCTGGCCCAGCTCCAGGCTCGCGGCCATGTCATTGCTGAAGGGTGGCTTGAACTCCAGAATGCGATTATTGTCGTGATCTGCGACCCACAGATTGCCGCTTGAGTCAAAGTTCATATCCCACTGATCGCAAAGCGTGCTCGCCGTGGGAGCGGCAGGAGTTCCCTGGTTGCAGCTTCCCGCGATGCTCAGGCTGGTCTGCCCGATCACTAGCGTAGCGGACATCCCGGTACTGAAGGGCGGCGTGAACTCCACAATGCGCGAGTAGGTGGCGTCCGAGACCCACAGATTTCCGCTTCCATCGAATGCGACTGCATAAACATTCCCGAGTGTGCTCGCGCCGGCGGCGCAGGTGCTCGTCGTCATATTGGCCTGCCCTATCACCATGATGGCGCTCATGTTGTTGGTGAAGGGCGGCGCAAATACCAAAACGCGGCAAAATCCCCAGTCCGCCACATAGAGATCACCGACGGGGTCGACGGCAAGCGACGTGGGATAGTCGAACGTGTTGGCCGCGACTGACGGAAATCCGTTAGTCGTGAAGTCCGCCTGACCCAGAACCACGCTGGCGGGCTGATCGGTGCTGACGGGGGTAACGTTATCGTAGATGAGAACACGATTGTTGTAGGTGTCCGGCACGGCGTAACTACTGGTTACCGCGGGCGTGGGGGTGGGCGTTGGCGTGGAGTTTAAACTGGAATTGCCGAATATAGAACATGCCGTCAGGCACATCAGCAATGCTGAGGAGAAAAGGCAAAGAACGACTAAACGAATGGGGTTGCGCATAGAAGCTCCTTTTTGATTCCAAATTGTTGAGAAATTTGAATCGCGACCATCTTACTCGCACTCACTCAATTTGCGCAATATGTTTTTTCTGACGTTCTCTTAAGCAGGGTACTTACCGGCCTGCATGGGTAACTCGCGGATAGTCGAATGTAGAAATTGGCCTCATCATCTGCATGAGCCTTGGCAAGGTGAAAAAGCATTTAGAGCATATCTTCCACAAGCTGGGAGTTGAGAGCCGAACCGTGTTGGCAGCTAGAACGCTGGCGGAAGCGGTAGCCTAAATACCGAGGCGCTCCTTCAGCACCGCTTCGGCTCGCAGCAAATCCGCCTCCGTATCCACGCCGATAGTGTCGCCCGGTGCCTCGGCCACGTAGAGGGCAATCCCGTTTTCCAGCAGCCGCAACTGCTCCAGCCGTTCCAGAAGCTCCAGCGGCGAGGGCGGCAGCGCGGCAAACCGCTCCAGCGCGGCCTTGCGATAGGCGTAGATTCCCAGGTGCTTGCGGTAGTCGGTGAATACGGAGCCGTCGGGAACCGGATCGCGCCCGCGGCCAATGTCGCGGTTGAAGGGGATCGTCGCTCGTGAAAAGTAGAGTGCCCGTCCGTCCAGTGCCGTGACTACCTTGACGGCGTTGGGATTGTCGATCTCCTCCGCCGGGCAGCGTACAGCCAGCGTTGCTACTTCCACCTCAGGCCGCGCGAACAGCGCCAGCATCGGCGGAAAGTACTCCGGAGTCAGCATCGGCTCATCGCCCTGGATATTGACATATATATCGGCGTCGATCTGGCGAGCCACTTCCCTCACACGGTCCGACCCGCTGGGGCAATCCGCCGAGGTCATCGCCACGGGAATCTGGCGCTCGCGGCAGACAGCGGCCACTTCCTCCGAGTCGGTGGCTACAACTACAGGGTCCATCAGGCCGCTGGCAGCAGCCGCTCGCCACACCCATTCGACCATGGGCCGGCCGGCAATCACGCGCAGAACCTTGCGGCTGAGCCGCGTGGAACTGAGCCGGGCTGGAATCACCCCTGCAATGCGGAAGGTGCTCATGCAGCCGAGTTTACACGAGCGGAGCGGTGGAGTTCTTCAGAGTACCTGCCTGGCGAATAGCCACAGCCGACCAGGCAACTAGTGGGTTGACCTTCAATCCTGCCATCCGTATCATCGAAGGAAGGAGTTGTGTGCGGATTCCGTATTCGCCAACTCTTGGGCAGGGCCTTCGCGGCCCGCGTCTGTTGTGTCCCTTCCGGCGGGGTAGCTCAGATGGTAAGAGCGACGGATTCATAACCCGTAGGTCGGCAGTTCGATCCTGCCTCCCGCCACCACTCAGATTCATGCAAGCGGCAAGCTAGCATCTCCTGCGGATTGCTGATCCTCAGACTCCTTGTTTTGAAAACTACCTGGGCGCGTCGATGCGAACCAGCAGGACGTCGTGGCTGGCCAGTTCGAGGGGCTGACCGTCGCGAAGCGTGATGGACTTGCCGGTCCATAAATCCTTGCCGGTCTGCGGCCCGTGCAGGCCGAGTTTAGCCAGGCTAAGGTGAAAGGGGTGAGTGGAGTAGCGGTTGTCTCCGGCATTGATGACAGCGATGGCCACCGCGCCGCCGGCCAAAGGCCGTGTCCACACATCAACCTCGCCTTCACTGTAAATGCGGCTTCCCTGCTTGCCCAACATGTCCTGATCGATGGCGATGACGTCGCGATTGGTGAGGATCGCCTTGATCTCCGGCTTCATGTTGGGCAGGTTGTTGCCGGCCAAAAGTGGCGCGGCGAGCATAGCCCACAAAGAAAAGTGAGAGCGGTTCTCTGCCAGAGTGAGCTTGCCGTTGCCCACTTCGAGCATGTCTGGATCGTTCCAGTGGCCGGGGCCTGCGTAACTATCCAGGCCGGCCTGCTGGCTGGCGATGGTGTAGATGCGGTCCCAGTCAGGGGTGATATCGCCTGTCGTCCGCCACAAGTTGCCGCCGACCGACGGAGCCCACTCCCACACCGCATCCCATCCGTATTGGCAGAACGAGAAGACGATAGGCCTTCCCGTAGCTTTGAGAGCCTTGTCCATCTTGTCGTAGGCGGCCGCCATCAGCCGCATCTGCGCGGCCTTGTCGTTGGGAGCCTGCTTCTGCATCACGCTGGGGATGAAGCTGCACAGGTCGTACTTGAGGTAGTCGATGCCCCACTGCGCGTAAAGCTGTGCATCCTGGGCTTCGTGGTCCAGCGAGCCCTCGTATCCGCCGCAGGTCTTTGGGCCGGGGCCAGAGTAGATGCCGATCTTGAGGCCCTTGGAGTGAACGTAATCAGCCAGTGCCTTCATATCGGGAAACTTCGCGTTGGAGTGCAACACGCCGTCTGCGTCGCGCCGGCCCTCCCACGTGTCGTCAATGTTGACGTAGACATATCCGGCGTCTCTCATGCCGGTGGCAACAAGCTGGTCGGCGGCGTTGCGAATGTCTTTGTCAGTGACTTTCTCGGCAAAATAGTTCCAACTGTTCCAGCCCATGGGCGGCGTCTGCGCCACCACCTGATTTGGAGCCTGTGGCGCATTCGCCGGAGCCTTTGCTGGTGCTGATGTTTGCGATGTGGCTGTGAGAGATGCCAGAGCTAGAACGGCGCAAGTGAGCAAAGCAACGATACGCATGGAAGGCCTCTTGAAAATGAATTCAGGACAAATTGTATGCCGCAACCGCGGAAATCAGCAATCTCCGGCTTGCCCGCAGAAATGAGGGAAAATGCCAGAGCCCTCCGGCAAATAGTCGAAGGGCCCTGAAACTAGCCATCAATCCCCGTCTACGCCTTGACCGCGCGTGACGGCTTGTAGCCGGAGAGGCCGAAGTACGCGATGTAGACGTAGCAGACGATCGGCAGTATGAAGGCGTGTTGATAACCAATCGCGACAGCTAACGCGCCAAAGAGCGGCGGAATGACTGCGCCGCCGAAGTTGCCAATGCTGATGACGCCCGAACCCTTGCTGGTCAGCGGTCCCAGTTCGGCGATGCCCAGGGCGAAGATCGTCGGATACATGATGGAGTTGGCGAGGCCGCATAGGATCAGGCTCCAGATGGCAACCTGGCCCGTGGTGAACATAGCGACCAGTAACAGCGCCACGCCGAAGATCCCCAGCCCAACCAGCAGTTTTTGCGCCTTGATCCACTTCATCACGAGAGTACCCGCGAAACGGCCGATCATGATGAAGATCATATAAGCGAAGGCCAGCCACTTGGCGATCTCCTTGTCTTCGATGCCCTGCGTCTTGAAGAACTGGATAGCGTTGGCGGCCAGGGCAATCTCCACGCCCACGTAGAAGAAGATGCCCACCATGGCTAGCACTGTATGCGAATAGCTCCAGATGCCGCGGCCCGTGGATGCGGTGCTATCGGTACCTGGGCGGTACGACTCGCTCCGGGTAATCGCCGGCAGGTACATAAACATGACCGCGAAGCCCAACACAAAAAGCGTAATGGCTATGGCGATATACGGCCCTTGAACAGTGTGAGCAATGGCCTTCGGATCTGTGATGCTGGGGTCGGTGAGAATATAGTGGCCCACCACCAGCGGAGCCATGGCCGAGCCAAGAGAATTAAATGCCTGCGCCAAGGTCAGACGTGCCGGGGCGCTGTGCTCAGGCCCCAGAATCGACACGTAGGGATTGGCTGAGACCTGCAGCACGCAGACGCCCGAGGCCAGTACAAAACTGGCGGTCAGAAAGACCGGAAAGCTCACCATCCCAGCCGCCGGAACGAACAGAAGTGCGCCCACTACCATGATGAACAGTGAGGTCACCATGGATCTCTTGTAGCCAATCTTATCGATCAGCTTTCCGCTGGGTACGGAGAAGACCAGGTAGGCAAGGAACCAGGATGTAGTCACAAAGTTGGACCACATGTGATTCAGATTGAAAATTTCCTCGAGTTTGGGAGCAAGGTTGCTATTCAGGTTGGTAAGGAACCCGAAGATGCCAAAGAGAATGGTGACCGTGATGAACGGGATGGTGTAGTTAGGTGCGCTTGATGCCGCTGGTTTGGTTTGTGTGGCCATGAAAGATTTCCCCCGCTTCCTTCAAAAATTTTGATTTTTTGTTTTCTCCGGCCTTCCGTCGCTCTCCCGGAGTCATCATAAATCTGTAAATGCGTTACGACACCCGGTGAGCCCCATCCGAGGCGTGGCAGATGTGAATCTGGGGCTGAATGCCGGTTTTGGCGGCATAACGGCGTCCCAGTTCCTCGGCAAAGGCCTTGGCCTTGTCCTGTTCCACCAGATTGATGGTACAGCCGCCAAACCCTCCGCCCGTAAGCCGCGCGCCAATCAGCCCCGGCAACTCATTCGCCAGCTCCACCATGGTGTCGGCCTCCGCGCAACTGCCCTCGAAGTCCTTGCTGTAGCTGCGGTGCGCCTCGGCCATCAGCCGGCCCAGTTCCTTCATATCGCCCTTGAGCAGGGCCTTGGCAGCGGCCACCGTGCGCAGATTCTCGCTGATTACGTGGCGTGCGCGCAGCAGGGATTTGGGAGCCATCTCGTGTCCCCACTTGTCTAAATCCTCCAGCGTCGCGTCGCGCAGAAAAGGCACGTGTCCGCGATGGCTATTGATTACCGCGCAAGCGGCCTCGGATTCGGCGCGGCGGGTGGGATAGTCGCCGCCCGCAACCGAGTGCTTGACCATGGTGTTGGCGATGACCAGTGCCACGTTGGCAGGAATCGGCACTAACTTAAAGCTCAAATCACGGCAATCCAGCAGCATGGCATGGTTCTCTTTGCCGTTGATGGAGATGAACTGATCCATGATGCCGCAATTAGCTCCCACAAACTCGTTCTCTGCGCGCTGGCAGAGCCGCGCCAGCGCCGGCCCCGGATAACTGGCATCGATGAGCGAGAGAACGGCCAGCGCCGTAGCCACCTCGATGGCCGCAGAGCTAGACAGCCCGGAACCAAGAGGAACGTCACCCCAAATGCTCAGGCTGAAACTGGGAATCGTATGGCCTTCCCCAGCGAGATTGGAGACCACGCCCATCGGATAGTCGCTCCAGTGCTTGCTGCCCTTGGCAGGCAGCGATGCAGCCTCAACGACCCGTTCCTCGCCATAATTCTCTGAATAGATGGCAATCTTGCCGTCCTTACGCGGCGAGATACCGGCCAAGGTGGCGAAGTTGATGGCCGCGGGCATCACAAAGCCCTCGGCGTAATCTGTGTGCTCGCCGATCAGGTTAACGCGGCCCGGCCCGGCAAAGACAGCTGGCTCGGCCTGGTAGCGGGCGAGATGCTTGGAACGAAATACAGCAGGATCATGCATGGCAGTTCTCTTTCTATAGGGTTTGAATATCAACCGTCATCGGCCAGAAGTCGGATTGTCCGGGAGATAGCTCGCGAGACCATGGCCCGGTTACCGCCAGCGAATCCACGGGAGCGGTAGCCGGCTCCATCGCGACACACATCTGTTTCGGTCCCTTTCTCTCCGGCCAGCCGCCGGAGCATATCCAGAGTCCGAGGTAAGGCGTCGCCACAGGATCAAAGCCGACCTTGATGCGAATGCCCGCCTTGGGCCGCTCCAGCGCGCACCAGTTTTCCTTCGTAGACAACGGCCCTGCGAACAGCTTGTCGCCGATGCCCGACTTGGGCGGTTCAACCACGCTCAGATCGGTCTTTCCTAACATGCCCAGCTTGGTGATAGGCCAGGGAATTTGCTTTCCGGCCTGCCCCAGACGCCCGCCGCTGGAACCCTCCAGGCGCAGTTCGTGAATGGAGTCTGGGAGGACAATCTTGTCTTCTGCTTCAGACGCAAATAAAGGATGTGCCGACCATGCCCATGGAACTGTTGAACCGCCGGTGTTGGTTACCGTGTAGTCGAGGCTCAATCGCCAGCCCTTGCCCTTCTCGGTCAGCAACAGGGTCCGTTCCAGCATCAGCGGCAAGGAGAAACACTCTCCGCGAAGAGTTACCGACCCTCCACGCGCAACCCCTGCTCCATGCTCCCTATGGCCACCTCCGTCTTCTGTCCACGCCACCCGCCACAGGTCACCGTGGTCGGGAACGTTAACCGGGCCATCGGCGGTCTCCACCGTGCAGCCGGCTACTGAAGGCAGGCACTCGTCCCAACCACTGGCGTCGCCCGCATCAAAGGCTGTGGTTTGGGTGCGCGGCGCATAGGCGGCCAGCGGCGTTTGAAGCAGTTCGCGGCCGTTCACAAGAATGGACGCGATCTTGCCGCCGAGGTTGGGAAGGATAGTCACCGAGCAACCTCCCGCCCGAAGGAGAATCTTTTCTCCCACGCCACCAGTCTTTTTTGCCTCTGCCATTTGCTCTAATCTCCTCAATCCTGTCCAGCCAGCCATGGGCGCGGACTTTCTATACGCTGGGTACAGGCCGGTTTCCAGGATTGCGCCAATTGTACAAGAATCGGGGTAGAGGTAGCTTCCGCAGTTCATGAGGGTATGTCTGCGCCAGTCCGTAACACGTCGAATACATCGCCGCATAAGCGCAACAGCTCGCCTGATGACTGAAATATTTAGTGTTAGCTTTTGGATTTGAGAATATTTTGAAAATTCGGATGATATTAATTGTCACTTTAATTGCCATGCACTCCTCAATCCTGCGGAATGTATGGCGGGGACGACGGGGCTCGAACCCGCGACCTCTGCCGTGACAGGGCAGCGCTCTAACCAAACTGAGCTACGTCCCCAGATGAATTTTTCATACCAAACATGAATAAGTGTACCAGAGATGACGGGCCCTGGGAGACCATTGACTAAGCCGGCCACACAGCCCGGTTACCCCGCCCGCTGGGAACGAATCCCATATCCACGGATATGCCCCGCACACACTGCAGCAGATGGTTGGCAATCGCTGGCAGCTTCTGCGCCGTAACGCGAAACGACGGTCCAGAGACGCTCACCGCCGCCACCGGCAGTCGCTGAGCATCCAGCACGGGCACGGCAATGCAGCGCAGGCCTTCCTCGAACTCCTCGTCGTCCACGGCATAGCCACGACGGCGCGTCTTCTCAATCTCCGCGCGCAGGGCCTCAACCGTGGTGATAGTGCGATTTGTGAACCGCTCGAGGCGAATCCGGCTCAGAATATCGGTGATCCGCTCCTCGGGCAGGAACGCCAGCATCGCCTTGCCCACTGCGGTGCAGTGCACCGGGTTGCTGGCGCCGATGCGGGTAATCATGCGCACCGAGCGCGCCGGCTCAATCTTGTCGATGTAAATCACGTGCGCGCCCTCTAATATGCACAGGTGGGCCGTCTCCTCGGTCTCGGCCACCAGACGCTTGAGATGAGGTTGCGCGCGTTCACGCAAATCATATTGCTCGATGGCGCGATTGCCTAAATCAAACAACTTCAACCCCAGGCGGAATTTACCTCCAGGGGTACGTTCCACCATGCGGTGTTTCTCCAGCACCATCAGAAAGCGGTGCGCGGTGCTCTTATGCAACTGCAGTGACGATGCAACCTGCGCCAGACCCATAGGTGTACCGCTCTCTCCCAGCAAATCCAGTACGGCAAATGCCCTGTCTAGAGCCTGAACTTTGTAGGTGCCTTGTGGGGTTACTTCTCGCATGATTTTCCTCGATTGCGCAATCTGATTCCTCTATTAGTCTGCCGGAACTGAGATGGCATGTCAATATATGGGACGTAATTCCCAGGACAGAATTCCCCAGCAACGCTGTGACCGTGTGGGGGTCAACGCCTTCTGCAAACAAACCCTCAATAGTCACTAGCGCCGGCAACTTTCCCGCCGATAACTCAAATTAGCCGTTGTTTGCGTCCCAGAGCCTGCCAGCAGTAATCGCCCTGGAAGACACAACTGGACATCGTCACGCTGCCATGTCAACAGCCATCCAGATTCCCAGCCTCTTATTGAGCGCTGGTGACTCGACCATCGCGGTCATCAGCCCGGACGAGCAACGCCGTCACGAGGCAACATGCGCTTTGGGAGAATGCCATAGCGGTACTATCCGGGAGTTCATTTCCTACCCTCCAAACCTCCAGGACGTATCACGGATGCTGGGAAATAACTTCGATGTCATTCTCATTGATCTGGACAGCGACCCAGAGTATGCCCTCAAACTGGTGGAAAGCATCAGTACCCGTGGTCTGGCAATTGCATTCGTCTATTCAACGCAGGCAGACCCGGACCTGCTGGTCCGCTGCATGCGCGCCGGCGCCCGCGAATATCTCATGATGCCTTTCGATAAGGAAGATGTGGCTGAAGCTTTGGTTAGGGCCTCGGCCCTGCGTTCGGCTGTTCGCCCCCAGAAAAAAACGAACGGCAGGCTGCTCGTATTTCTCAGTGCCAAAGGCGGTTCCGGAGCCACTACGCTGGCCTGCAATTATGCGGTATCGTTGGCCCAGGAGTCCCGGCAAAGAACCCTGTTGATCGACCTCAATCTCCCCCTGGGTGACGCGGCAATCAATCTCGGAATCAGGTCTCAGTACTCGATTGTCAGCGCGTTTCAGAATTCCAGCCGGCTCGATGCGCATTTTCTATCCGGCCTGCTGGCGCAGCACTGCTCCGGATTATTTGTTCTCGCGGCGCCCAGTGAACTGGGTCCTACGTATGTATCCTCTGATGCTATTGACAAGTTGCTGGAGGTGGCCTGCCAGGACTTCGATTATGTTGTGGTTGACGCGGGTTCGAGGCTTGACTTGCAGCGCAAACATATCTTCGATGAATCTGCCACTGTTTACCTGGTCACGCAAGTTGGCATTCCCGAACTGCGCAACTCCCATCGCCTGATTACGCAGCTCTCCGCCGTGGGCAGCCCTAAACTCGAAATAATCATCAACCGCTTCGACCCTTACAACACGGAACTCAATGAGGCACATATTGCGAAGGCTCTCTCCAGGCCGGTGACATGGAAGATTCCGAATAACTATGCCGCTGTGCGCCGGATGCAGAATACGGCGACTCTGCTCATCGAAGAAGACTCTCAAATTTCACGGGCCATACAGCGGATGAGCAGATCTGTTTGTGGAAAGCCGGCCACCCCTGAAAAGAAAAAAAAGTTCAGCCTCTTCGGATAGAAATAGGTCGATTCTTTGTTTCAGCCCTGTTTTTGCCCTTTTGACCCAACGCAAAAACCCGCACTACGCACCATATGCGCTATCATTGCGTCTATAGGAATGTGCGGCCTGTTTCCCCTTTAGGGCCGCCCTGGTGGTGCGTGTGTCTCGATTTTTCCAGCGATTTGTCTTTGTTCTTTCGGCAGCAATCTTTGCTGCCCTCGGCCTGGGCTTTCTCTTTGGCGAGTTTGGCTGGTTTGGCGTTCATGCCGGCGGCCAGCAGGATGGCGCCTATCGCCAGATGGTCGTTTATCGCCAGGTTCTTAATAAGATTCAGACCGAATATGTTACCGAGCCAAACATCAACGACGTGACCACTGGCGCGTTGCACGGCCTGCTGGAGTCTTTGGATGTCGATTCCAGCTACCTGACTCCGACCGAGTACAAAATCTACAAGGAGCGTCCGGTGTCGGGCGTGGCGCAGGTGGGCATTAACGTCTCCAAGCGCTATGGCTACGCCATCGTGGTCAGCGTCCTGCCCGGCTCGCCTGCTGACAAGGAGCATCTTGCGGACGGCGATGTAATCGAGTCCATCGGCGACCAGTCCACACGCGATCTATCGCTGGCTGTCATCCGGTTGATGCTGGAGGGCAAACCGGGGACCACGGTCACACTCTCGGTGGTTCGTCCGCGCAAAACCGACCCTGACAAGATAACGCTGACCCGTTCCATCACCGAGGCGCCAGCACTGGTTGAGCGGCAATATGAAGACGCAACCATCCTTTATCTGAAGCCAGGCGCGCTGACCGCCTCTCGTGTGGACGAGATCGCCGCCAGCCTCAAATCGGCCAAGGGACGCAAGGTGCTCATGGACCTGCGCGACTCCTCCGGCGGCGATGCCCAGCAGGGCTTGCGGCTGGCCAACTTCTTTGTGAAACAGGGCACTTTGGCTGCGCTTGAAGGCCAGAGGTTTCCCCGCCAGACCTTTACTGCCGACCCCTCTCAATTCCTGACTGATTCGCCGCTGGTCGTATTGGTGAATCGCGGTACTGCAGGTCCCGCCGAGTTGACGGCCGCCGCCATTGAGGATTTGAAGCGTGGCGACGTGGTGGGCGAACGGACCTTCGGCCAGGGCTCAGCGCAAAAAACCATCGAGTTGCCCGACGGCGCCGCCCTGCTGTTGACCGTGGCCAAGTACCAGTCGCCCAGCGGCAAAAAGATTCAGGACGAGGCTGTAATACCCAACGTAGTCGTCGGTCAGGTCTCCGAAGATGAGTACGAGGAAGCTCCGCCCGCCAACGGCGACCAACCACTTAACAAGGCGCTTCAACTGCTGAAGGCAAGTAACGGCGCTCAAGCCGCTCAGCCCGTTGCGGAAGCAACGCCTGCGGCCAGCGCAAGCGCAGCCCCACCAGCGGTAGTGAAAAAGCCCGGCTTTTTCCGCCGCATCTTCGGGGCAAAATAGAGACTTTAACCGGCATTTCTCATTTATGGGATCATCTCCCATATACCTTGTCCTTGCACGGTATGGTTCGCGGGTGCCGGTCACTTTTTTGCTTCGACCGCTTCCGTGCTAGCCTTGGGCTGATGCATTTCTTTACGATACTCAGTAGAGATGCCGAAGAGGCCTGAGTCACTTGGCTGTCACTCCTATCGATCCGCCTGAAATGCGTGGCCTTGGCCGGAGCCATCTGCTTCGCTCTGTGCCCGCGCGGCATCGGCGCAAACTGGCCGGCAAGCTCACGCTTGCCACGCTGCTTGTTCTGGCCGTGATTACCGGCGCTCTGGGCGGGCTCATGCTGGTCTACTCCGTAGACATGCCCCAGATTCATGACCTGGAACGCTTTCGCCCCTCCACCACCACGGTGCTCTACGACCAGAAGGGCAGCATCATCGGCTCCTTTGCGCTGGAGCGGCGCGTAGTGGTTAACTATGACGACTTTGCCCCTGTGCTGCGCCAGGCGGTGATCTCCATTGAAGACAAGAGCTTTGAATCGCACTGGGGCATCAACGTCCTTCGCGTCGGCGGTGCGCTGTGGTACGACCTGCGCAGCCATGGGCGCGCTCAGGGCGCATCCACGCTGACCATGCAGTTGGCGCGCAACCTCTTTTTCTCCTCCGAACGCACCGCCAGCCGCAAAGTGCAGGAGGCGTATCTGGCCATCCAGATTGAGCGCACCTTCACTAAGCAGCAGATCTTTACCCTCTATGGCAACCAGATATACCTGGGTCACGGAAGATACGGCTTCGAGGCCGCTTCGCAGTTTTACTTCAGCAAGCACGCCAAAGAGTTGACGCTCCCAGAAGCGGCTTTGCTGGCCGGATTGCCCAAGGGACCGGTCGCCTTTTCGCCGCTGCTCGCTCCGGAAAAAGCGCTGCGCCGGCGCAACCTGGTGCTCACCGAGATGGAGCTTGACAAGGTCATCACCCACGAGCAGGCCGAGCAGGCCCGCAACGCCCCGCTGGGACTGCGCATTGCCCCGCCCGAAACCTCAGTAGCGCCTTGGTTTCAGGAGGAGGTCCGCCGGGAACTGGAAAAACGCTTCGGCAGCGAGCAGGTGCACGAGGCCGGCCTCAAGGTGGAAACCACTCTCGATCTGGACCTGCAGAAAACGGCCAATCGCGCCGTCGCGGATGGCCTGGCTGCCTACGAGCGGCGGCGCGGCTGGATCGGTAAAAACGTGCCTGGCGCTGTCGAAAATGTACTCGCCAGCGGCAGTACCATCGAGGATTACAAGCATCCCGACTGGGCCATGAGCTCCGGGCCCGGCGACTACGTCCATGCCGTGGTCACCCGTGTGCTACCGCTGGAGATTCATGCCCGCGTAGGCAACGCACAGATTTTGCTTTTGCCCGAGGACTGGAGATGGACCGGGAAGCGCTACGCTGACGCTCTGGTCAAGCCCGGTGACATCATCTACGTTCACCTTGCCGAGGCGATGGAGGGCAAAGCGCAACGCGCTTCGCTTGAACAGGACTCCGGAGCACAGGGCTCTCTGTTGGCCATCGATAATACCAGCGGCGATGTGCTGGCTATGGTCGGCGGGCGTGATTACGCGCTCAGCCAATTCAACCGCGCTACCCAGGCCGTACGCCAGACCGGCTCCAGCTTCAAGCCCTACGTTTACACCGCGGCTATCGAGAACGGCGCCAGGCCCGACGACATCATCGTCGACGCCCCGGTCAGCTTTGGCGGCTACACTCCGCACAACTACGAAAACAACTATATGGGCCGCATGACCCTCACCGAAGCCTTTGCCGAGTCGCGCAACATTCCCGCCATCAAGCTGGCTGACAGCGTAGGCATTCAAAAGGTCATCGATGTAGCCCATCGCTTTGGAGTCACCACCAACATTCCCGCCTATCTGCCGGTAGCTCTGGGCGCAGTGGAAATCACGCTGGAAGAACAAGTGGCCAGCTACGCCGTCTTTCCCAACGATGGACTGCGCATGAAGCCGCGGCTCATCAGAAAAGTTTCCAACGCCGAGGGCATCACTCTGTGGGAAGAGCCGCCCGCCGTCAACGAGGTAATCAGCCAGCAGACGGCGCGCACCATGATGACCCTTTTCCAGGCCGTCATCAAGCACGGCACCGGCTCGGCGGCATCGCAGCTCAACCATCCGCTGGGCGGCAAAACCGGCACCACCAGCGAATATACCGACGCCTGGTTCCTGGGCTTCTCGCCCTCCATTACCTGCGGCGTTTGGGTTGGCTTTGACACCAACCAGACCCTGGGAGAACAGGAAACCGGAGCCCGCGCAGCCCTGCCCATCTGGATTACCTGGATGCGCGACGCCATCAGCGACAGGAGTGATGAAAAATTTCTCGGCGATGAAACTGCCAATTCCTCGCTGAAGGCCTCTGCACATCCACTCGCCAAACCTCGAGTCATCGGCTTGCCCGCCAAGCCAGTGAAGGCGAAGGCGCTCGCCACGCTGCATCCGCCAGCAAAGCCGGTATCATCTGGCGCGGCCGCCAGGCCGGAATTCGCTTTGCCGGCAACAACTTCGCCCAGCACGACACGCGCAATCCCAACCTCGACAGGCGCAGCGGCAAGGCCGCCAGCTCAACCTGTCGAAAGACCTGTTGTGCAACCAACCAGCGGCGCCCCCGCAACCAGGTCCGCTCCTGCAATCAAGTCAAGGATTAAACCGGCTCTGATTCCGGAGATTGCTCCTGCCAAGCCAGCAGGCGCCGTTAAACCGGTGATCACCTCGGCAGCTTCTCCAGGCGAGCCAACAGGCAGCCCTTCCTCCTCCAAGCCGCATGTGAAGACAGCCTTGACTCCGACGCCCGCGCCCGCTCCGCCAAAAGTCACCGTCAAACCCGCTCTGAATTCCAGCTCGAATCCGCCCAAACCGAAGAATTAGCGATTCGAGCGACTTGTTTTCGCCAGGTAATCTTCTGCGAGATGTTTTCTATATCGAAATCACGAAAACGGAAATAATCTGCAAAGGTAATTTTTGTGTTTTTGCGGGGAAATTGTCCGGATATTGTTGATTTCAGGAGGGTTCATAATTATCTGCAAAGGCAATTTCTGCATTTTTACAAGGGTAATGTTCGGAAGTTATTGATTCGATGAAGATTATTAATTATCTGCAAAGTTCAAAAATATTTATTTATTTTATAGGGGGGGAGGGGGGTACCTCCTCAGTGGACAGTGAACGGTGGACAGTGGTCAATCACCCCAGCAACGAAGACCTGTCGCTGGGGACCCCGGTCAGAAACTGCGTGCGCCTCTGAAACTTGATCATGGAATGATTGTGCGCCAACGGAGGGTAATTATCTGCAAAAAGGAATAGGGAAGGAGAATTGAATTTCTATCGGCGCTATAATCACAATAAGGATTGAGCAGTTTGCATGAAAGTTCGTGACGTGCTGAAACTGATTGAAGACGATGGCTGGTATCAGGTCGCGCAGAAGGGCAGCCACCGCCAGTTCAAACACCCAGTCAAGCTTGGTCGGGTCAGGTGGCTGGCCACCCATCGCAGGAAATGGACAAGGGAACTTTCAGCAACATTCTCAAACAGGCGGGATTGAAATGAAAGAATACGCAGCAGTCTTTGAGCAAACATCGAATGGATGGAGCGCCTATGCTCCGGATCTGCCCGGACTGGGCGTGGCAGGCGCGACCTTCGCCGAGACGGAGCAGTTGCTGCGCGAAGGCATCGAATTTCACATCGAAGGATTGCGCGAGGACGGACTGCCGATTCCCGAGCCTCACACGCAGGTGATGCGGCTGGCGATTCCGGCGTGAATGGAAGAGCAAGTCAGAGAATTAACGAAACGGCCCCTGATTCGGGGGCTTTTCTTTTGGCCGGAAACTGACCGCGCATCTGGTGCTTGTTCCTGGGGTGAATTATGCCAGCAGGGTAATTATCCACAAGGACCTGCGGCAAGGCGGACGCTTTCGTCTACTGCCCACTCTCACCGATTAAAGATCGAAATGAGAACTATTGACACAAACAGAAAGAGGCATGCCAACCGGCTGTACAGGGCTATATCAGACAGCGCACTATCAGGGAAAAGCTCTCGATGCCTCCGGCCAACCTCATTCGTGTAATGAACCCACCACGAGAACCGCTCATTTTCTGGCAGCTTTGCATTGACTTGTAACTTGACCATCGTCGTGGAAACATTAGCAACGATTCCAACGACACCAAACGCGATCAATAGGTAAATGAACATACTTTCTTATCCCTACCAACGGTTCTATCCATTGACAGTGAATTTTACCCCGCCAGCCGGAAGTATCGCTTCGCCCGCGCCACATCCTTGAGGATCTGCGCCTTCAGCGCTTCCGGCGTCGGCCACTCTTGCTCGCCGCGCAGACGGAGCAGGAACTCTAGTTCAATAGGCGTCTGCTCGTCGAGTTCGACCGGCTCGAAGTTGAGAATGTGCGACTCGACGGCAAAAGACGCCTCGCCAAAGGTGGGCCGGTTGCCCACGTTGGTGACCGCCTGAAAACTGCGTCCGCCCACATTGAGCCGCGTGACGTAAACCCCGAAGGCGGGGAGTTGCCCGTCGTAGGGCGCCAGGTTCACCGTGGGCACCAGCAGACGCGCGCCGATGCCGCGCCCGCGGGCCTGCGTAGAGCGAATCTCAAAGGGGCGACCCAGCATCCAGCGCGCACGGGTCATATCGCCCGCCGCCACGCGCTCGCGGATGGCCGAACTCGAAACCTCAAGCCCGCGTTTATGCACCGGCGCATGGACGTGAACGGTAAAGCCAAACTCCGCGCCAAAGGCCTGGAGTTCGGCCACTCCGGCCTCGGCGCGATGGCCAAAGCGGAAGTTGCCGCCCTCATGCAGGCTGCGAACAGCAAGAGTGTCCACCAGAATCTTACGCACAAACTCCCGCGCAGAGAGCGAGGCAAGCGCCGCATCGAAGGGCAGCACGACGACGGCATCAATGCCGGTGAGGGCCAACAGCCTCAGCCGTTCCTCAATCGGCGTGAGCAGCCGCAGCGCGGACGAGGGACGCAGAAACTGCTCCGGGTGAGGGTCGAAGGTGATGGCCACGGCCTTGGCGCGCAAAGATTGCGCGACCTGTTCACGGGCTTCGCGCACCACCGCCGACAGAATCTCCTGGTGGCCCAGGTGCACGCCGTCGAAGTTGCCGATGGCGGCCACGCTGGGGCCGAAGCCAGCCGGAATCTCCGCGATTGAATGAAAAACAGAAGTCATATTATCGGCCATCAATTCGCTGTCCCCAGGTTTGCCGGCAGGCTGAGGCCATCGTATGCCAGCCGGATGCCGTCGGGCAGCGTGCGGTTGGTCCCTTCATGGCCCAGGTCGTGAGCGATGTGCGTGAGCCAGGTCTGGCGCGCGCCGATGCGCCGCGCCCAACCGACGGCCTGCTCCACAGTTGCATGGCTGGGATGCGGCTTGTGGCGCAGCGCGGAGAGAACCAGGTGGTCCAGCCCTACAAGCAGCGCGAAGCTCGATTCGGGGATGGCGCTCACATCGGTCAGATACGCGGCGCGGCCAAAACGAAAACCGGCAATCTCCATCTCCCCATGCAGCACAGGCACGCGCAGAAACTCGATGCCGTGAACCAGAGTCCGCTCAGCCAGCGGCCGCAGTTCGACCCGCGCGCGTGTGGGATAAGTAGCCCGCGGCGAAAATGTGTATTCGTAGATGCGCTTCAGCGCCTCGGCCGTCTCCGGCGCGGCATAGAGCGGAATCGGCCCGCCGTCGCGGAAGACCGCAAAGCTGAGCGGGCGGAGGTCGTCCATGCCCAGAATGTGGTCGGCGTGGGAGTGGGTGTAAAAGACCGCGTCCACGCGGGTGAGGCCGTTGCGCAAGGCCTGCTCACGGAAGTCCGGGCCGGTGTCGATAACCACCACGCGCTCGCAACTGCTCTCATTTCCCGGCTCGTTCCAGCGCAACAGAATCGAGGGCCTGAGCCTGCGGTCGCGCGGGTCGTCGGAGGTGCACACTGCGCAATCACACCCCAGCGTGGGAACTCCCATCGAGGTTCCTGTGCCGAGAAATGTGAGCAAACCTTCCATGCGTGGCGAGCCAGCTAAGCCTTCTTGAGAGGTGGCGGAGGCTGTATTCCCTGCGCGGTGATCATGTTAGTCAATTCCAGGAAAGCCATCCGCAACTCAAAGAGAACCGTCTGCAGGATTTTATCCTCGGCCTCGGTGAGGTTACCGCGAGTTTTCTCCGCCAGCACTCCCAGCATATCGATGGTGGTCCGCGCGCCCAGGATGTCAACTCTCGGCCGCTGTCCCTCCTGCGTGCCTGCCCCCATCTGGATCATCGCGGAGACGTAAAACTGCTGCACCAGGTGATCAAAGCTCATCTGCGGCGGCGCGCCCGCGGCGGGGTTCTGCGCCCGCAACATATCTTCAAGCCGCTGCGCAGAGGCGTCGTAAGCCTTCTTTTGCTCGCGGCTCTCCTGTGCCGTGGGCGGCGGAGGCATCTCTGCTTCAGCTCCTGCTGCTGCCTCGGAGGTTGCAGCGTGCGCTGGCTCCCGCCGGGACTCGGACTTCGACTCGTTGACGACCAGCCTCGGTCCGCCGCCAGACGGCGGCGATGACGGTGCTCTATCTGCAGGGGTCGCAGGCTGCTGGCCCTCATGCTCTTCTTCCGCCTTGATCTTGCGGCGGTCAATGACTTCAAACTTCGGTTTATCGCTCATGATTTTCCGTTTCCTTCTCTTTTTCTGACTCGCTGGCCCGCTTCCATCACGGGCGGCGCGGCAAGTATCTGGGCGGTACCCGTGGCTGTTCCTGCATTGTAGGTTAAAGGCTGATGATGAATCTCAGCCTCGCCGCGAATCATGCCCAGGGCAAAGATGCGACTGTCTGTCGCCAGCAACAACTCGGCCGCGCTGGTGATCTCGCCGGCAATTGCTCCGCCGTCAAGGGTCAGTTCGCTTCCGGCAGCCGGTAAGGGTCCATGCAATTCCAGTTGCCGTAGGTGCCGGTGAACGCTGCCGCGAGACCGGATGCGTTCCACGATCTCCTGGCCCAGGTAACAGCCCTTGTTAAAATTCAATGCCACCTGCGGTGGGGCCGACTGCTCGCTATTCGCTCGCGCTGCTTTTATCGTCCCTGGAAAAGTCGACGCCTGCGGCACGGCCTCCTGGGGCAGATCGCGCTCGGCAATATCGATGCCATAAGCTGGGATCCCATCGGCGATGCGAAAGGCCTCCAGAGTGGCCACTCCCACAGGGATTGCGCCGGCCTCAACCAGCGCCTGCCACAGCGCGGGAATCTGCTGCGCCTGCACCCATAGCTCGTAATGCGGCGCCAGCACGCCGTAACCGCGAACAACCAGCACGGTAGAGCCATTTCCGTCTGGGCCATTCCAGACTGGGCCGTTCAAGGCAGCGCGTGCGCTGGTCATGGGCTCAGGCGCGGGCAGGCCAAGCCGCGCCAGCACGCCTGCAGCCAACGGACCGGAGAGCCCCAGCGCAGAATCCTCGCTCAACGGCGCCAACTCCACATCGTCCATAATGATGAAGCGCTCCAGGTGGGCCAGCAGCCGGTCATATTGATCGGCGGCAATCGTCAGAGTAAGCGAATCGCCTTCGCGCCAAACGTGGAGGTCTCCCTGGATGCGCCCCTGCGCGTTGAGCACCAGGTTCCAGGCGCCGACATTCTCGCCCAACTCGTTCACAGTGTTGGTGACCATGCCGCTCAGCCAGCGGAAGCGGTCCTCGCCGCGCACTGCCACCCTCCGCAGCCAGCCCAGGTCGTGCATTGCGGCTCCGCTGACCAGCGCTGCTGTTTCCCTCGCTGGCGCGTCCAACTCCCGTGGCGTCAAGCTGCCGCGATAGGCCACAAGCTCCGGCCCCGCGGCCACCTGCGGTGGGGCAAACTGCTCGCTATTCGCTCGCACAGATTTCGTCGCCTCTGGATGAGTCGCCTGCGGTGGGGCAAACTGCGCTAGCATCGTGGCCAGCGGAGTGGGGCTGCCTGCCGGAATGACTTTGGGGATATCGGTTTCCGTCATAGGGGATCTTTTGCCGGTTCAAGCACAGTTTTTTCAGCAGAAATCTCGCGCCAGGCCGCATTCTGATTATAGCCTTGAAAGAAGATAGGGAGTACCGATGAGCAAGCAGCAAAGAATGGTTCGCGGATGGGCTTTGGCGGCGACGTTTTGTCTTGCCGCATTTGTGACACTGGCGCAGCAGCCGCCTGTCGCAGTCGCGCCGCAGACGCAGGTCGTCCCACCGCAGGCTGTGGGTAAGATTACCCCCGAGCAGGAGCGTCAGCTCTTCTCGCTCGTCGATGAACTTATCAAGTTTTCCTCCGACGAAACCGGCCTGCCTATCAAAAGCACCGTCAAGCGCCAGATCACCTCTCGCGCCATCGTTGAAAGTTACCTCAAGCAGAAATTCGAGGAGGACGAGAGCGCCAAACGCTTGCAGCGCAGTGAGATTGTGCTCAAGAAGTTTGGCCTGCTGGACCGCGACTTCGCCCTCAAGCCCTTTCTGCTGGCGCTGCTTAAGGAGCAGATCGAAGCCTACTACGACGCCAAAACCAAGACTGTTTACATGCTCGATTGGGTAGACATCGAAGAACAGAAGCCGGTGCTGGCCCATGAGTTGACTCATGCCCTGCAGGATCAGCACTCCGACCTGGAAAAGTGGAACAACCAAACCCCCGACGATGTCTCGCTCAACTCTTCCGACGACACCGACCACCTGGCTCGGGATGAAATGGACACGGCGCGCGAAGCTGTCGTCGAGGGCCAGGCCACGGCGGTCATGATGGATTACATTCTCAAGCCGATGGGCAAGAGCCTCATCAAAGACCCGGAGGTAATGGATTTCGTCCGTCAGCATATGGCTGCTTCGGAAGATTCACCAGTGCTGGCGCGCGCGCCGCTGCTGCTTTCTGAATCGATGATGTTTCCCTATCGCGATGGCCTCAGCTTCGAGCAGGATGTGTGGATGGATCAGGGCCAGGCGGCGGCCTTTGCCGGCACCATGGATCGCCCGCCTACTTCCAGCTGGGAGATCATCAATCCGCGCGAATACGAAAAGCGGCATGTGCCCGCCGTGCCTCTTCTGCCTAACATTCACCCGCTGCTAGACAAGCTCTACAAGCCTTACGACATCGGCCAGGTCGGCCAGCTCGACGTGCGCATTCTCACCGAACTCTTTGGAGGCGAGCAGGCCGCCGGCAACCTTACCCCGGCCTGGGACGGCGGTCTCTATTGGGCCGGCCAGCGGCTCAGCGCCAAAACGCCGGAAGAACTAGCCAGCACGAACTCCATCGCCCTCTTTTATCTTTCGGTTTGGAAGAACTCCGCCTCTGCACAGGCGTTCGCACGCATCTATGCTGATGAACTGGGCCGCAAATACTCCGGCGTCAAGGAGCTGCTCTCGGCGAACTTTACCACCGGCAGATCAGGCGATGAGGAGCAGGTCTACTCCACCAGCGAAGGCCCGGTGGTCATCACCACCCGCGGCAAACTGGTCTTTGTCGCCGAGAGCTTCCCGCTCGACCTGGCTCGCAAGCTAACCGCTCTTATCCTCGACGTGCAGGGAGCCGGCGATCTCGAAATGGCGAAATCCGTGCAGCGACCCATCCCAGGGCCGGGGTCCCCACGGACAGGTCTTCGTCCGTGGGGTGGAGATCTCGATTCCGGGCTCCGGCAGTCGCTCACCGGAAACCTGGTCCATTTCATTTCCAGTTGCGGCGTGATGAAGGCAGCGGTAGACGCCGCTATGCAGGCATCAAGGTAGAGAGGTCCCCCAATAGACTATGGCGCGTCATCCTTGCGGCATGTTTCTTTAGCAAGGATAGAAAACCGTTAGGCTCAACGCGCCGCCGGGTAAGATCAGACAGCGTCCTTATGGACGAAATATTCGTCAAGGAGTACGGCCACCAGCACAGCCGTGGGAATCGAGACCATGGCTCCGAGAACGCCTCCAAGCGTAGAACCAAGCACCAGGGCAATGAGGATAGCAAGGCCGGGCAGGCCGACCCTGTTCTTCATAATGCGCGGAGTGAGATAGTAGTTTTCAACCAGTAGATAGATCACGTAAAAGATAGCAATGCCAAGCACCCGGCCCCACGAGTCAATAGCCGCCACCAGCAGCGCAAGCGCGATGCAGATCGCAGCGCCCACTACGGGGATGATGTTGAACAACCCCGTCAGCACGCCCAGCGCATATGCATAGCGAACCTGAAGCATAAGATAAACAATCGTACTGGTCACTCCCAGGATGAGCATCAGGCTCCCTTGACCAAGCAGCCATTTGTCCATGCGGATCTCCGCCCGCCGGAGAGTCTTGTCAAGACGTTCGCGGCTTTCTTGCGGGAAAAAGGAAAGAAACCACCGGTAAGCCTGGTCGCCTTCCAATATGAAATAAATGGTAAGGATAAAGCCCAGGATCAAATCGAATAGCTTGCCCGCCCAGTTGCTGAGAGAAAGCAGCAGAAAAGTGGCTGCCTGGCTCATATAATCCTGAAGCCGGGTACTAATATCCGCGGTATTCAGGTGTTGAGCCAGGGGAATAGCTTTGAGTTTTTCTAAAAGTATGGGTAACCGTGTTGGCATCTCCCGGGCTAACCCCTGAAGGTCGCTGATGATCGGAGGCAGAGCGAGGAACCCGAAGGCGGTAATCGCTCCAGCCACAACGAGCAGGAGGATAAAAACGGCTGAGTTCTTGAATGGTTGCCAGCGGCCGACGTGGAGGCGGGAGGTCCAACGCACCAAGGGGCTGAGCACAACGGCAAAAAGCGCGCTGACATAAAGCAGCATGAGCACATCGCGGAGCAGCCAGGCCAGGTAGCAGGCGAGGGCAAGGGCGAAGGCGAAGACGATGTCACGGCGCAGAGTGCGCGGGCTATTGGAGTGCACAGTCATGCTCAAAATTCCTGTAAGCCGGAGTATACGGCACCGGCAATGCGTTCGGCGAATTCGGTGACCATCCTCATGGATAGGCGCGGACGAGGACGTCCGCGCTACTGCCGGTCAACCACCCCAACGAGCAAAGACCGCTCGTTGGGGACCCCGGCCGGGAGGCCAGCGCTACACTCTGTACTACCGATCCCCGCCCAGCATCGACCCCAGGATTCCGCCCACTATCGCACCGCCCGCGGCTGGTCCCGCTTGCCGGCTCTCGACGCGAGGCAGATACTCGGCAATCTGGTGCGCCAGCCGCGAAATCGGCAGCGTCTGCAGCCAGATCGTGCCCGGCCCCTGCAGCACAGCCAGAAAGATGCCATCGCCGCCGAAGATCATGTTCTTGATTCCCGGCACCGTCGTGATTTGAAATCCCACCGAGGCCTGGAATGCGCCCACGTGCCCCGGATGCACCCTCAGCACCTCGCCTGGAGCCAGTTTTTTCTCGATCAGCTCGCCGGATAGCTCCAGCCACGCCGTTCCCTGGCCGCCCACCTTCTGTAGCAGGAACCCGTTGCCGCCAAAGATGCCTGCCCCCAGCGACTGCTGGAAGCCCACCCCAAGCGTCACCTGCGTCGTGGCGCAGAGAAACCCGTGCCTGTGGATCATGTACTCATTGCCGGGCGCGACCTCGACCGGCACAATGTGACCCGGCACCTTGGTGGCAAACGACACCACTCCGGCAGCCCCGTAGGCACGGTACTCCGTCATGAACAGGCTCCCGCCCCCGGCTACGCGCTTCAACGCGCCAAAGATTCCCCCTCCTCCGCCCATCTGCGTGTGGGTGGTCATCTGAATGGAAGCGGTCATCCACGAAAGCTCGCCGCTCTCGCTGAAGACGCTCTCGTTCGGTTCAAGCTGCACATCGAGTACGGGCATGGTGGTGCCCTGAATCCGGGTCTGCATAAAGAAGCCTCCTGTACGCAAACAGTGTACCTGCCCGGAGCTGTGGAGAGTTGAGTTAGAATCAATTTTTCTGTGGTGAGTTGGCAAATCCCGAACTCATAACTTATTCCCTGAACTGTGGTTTACCGTCAAATCTTTTAGGTATTGTTACTGTTCCCTCTTCGCATAAGGCGGCCTTATGCAATACTCTTTCTTTTAAAGCTTATGGCCTCATTGATTCGCAGCTTCCGTAAAGCCCTCTGGCAGGCGCTTCAGCACGACGCGCTCAACTCGGCCAAGGCGGTCGCCTATTCGGGTATGCTGGCCCTGTTTCCGGCGCTGGTTGTGCTTACCGCGCTGCTGGCTCAGGTGCCTGAGGGTACCTCGCTGGTGGGCGAGGTGCGTGGCTCCTTTGAGCAGTTCCTTCCTGAAGATTCCATGTCACTGCTGCGCTCCGCGATGGTGGCCCGCAAGCTCTACTCTGTTCAGTTGATCTTATCCTCCGCGGGCCTGTCTGTCTTTGCCGGCCTGGGGATGATGCTGTCGCTGATGGAGGGTTTTCGACGCGCATATGAACTCCCGTTCGACGATTGGGGCTTCTGGCAACGGCGTCGCAGGGCCCTGCTGCTGGTGCTCATCGTGCTGGTTCCACTCTCACTGGCCACCCTGGTGCTGGTCTTCGGCCGCCAGTTCGAGTTGTGGATGATTGACAACGCCGGCCATGAGTTGAAGCACGTCGTGCTGATCTTCTGGCGCATGGTTCGCTGGGCCATTGCGCTGTTCACCAGTATCAGCGTCCTGGGCGCCCTCTATCACTTCGGCACCCAACGCAAGGAGCACTGGGCCTGGGTGCGCCACGGAGCCGTGGCCGCCACGTTCGTCTGGTTCCCGGCTACGTTGCTCTTCGGCTGGTACGTCACGCGAATTGCCAACTACTCCATGTTCTACGGCCCCTTTGGCGCCGGTATCGCTACGCTGATCTGGCTCTACATCACCTCGTTCAGCGCGCTGCTGGGAGCAGAGTTAAACGGCGTCCTTTTCCGGGAACGAAAGGAACAGGCCTCCGCTTCCGCAAGCTCCAATCTGGATTGCGCCGGCTTGTGACCATTTTCACCGGCCATTTACTGCGTTTCCCGCATAATAGGGAACGGGGATGTAGCCCGGCCCGCGTTCCATGAAGCCGGTCACAACAAATCAGGCCTCTTGGCCCACTAACCTTCCCTGGAGATTCCCATGTCGATCGAACCACACAGCCTGATCGATTCTTCATCCCGGCGCCGCGCTAAGATCGTTGCCACGCTCGGCCCGGCCTCCAACACCGAACCCGTAATCCGGAATCTGGTGCGCGCCGGTGTCGATGTGATCCGCCTGAATTTTTCCCACGGCAGCCAAGAGGGGAAGCTGGCGGTCATCCAGATGATCCGTAAAATCAGCCGCGAGGAAAACAAGCCGCTGTGTATCCTGGGCGATCTGCAGGGCCCCAAAATCCGCACCTCCACGTTGACAGACCACCAGCCAGTGCTGCTCACAGCCGGCCAGCAGTTGACCATAACGCCGCGTGACGTACCGGGCACGGCTGCCCTGGTGGGCACCACCTTCAAAACCCTGGCGGAAAATGTCGAGCAGGGCTCGCGCATTCTGCTCTCCGACGGCCTTATCGAGCTGCGCGTTCAAGAAGTCTCAGGCGGCGATGTCATCTGCGAGATCGTCAATGGCGGCATGCTGGGCGAGCACAAGGGCATTAACCTGCCCGGCATTCCGGTACGCACGCCCTCGCTGACGGAAAAAGATGCCGACGATCTTGAATTTGCGCTCAAGAACGGCGTTGACGCTATCGCCGTCTCTTTTGTACGCACCGCCGAAGACGTTAGCCTGGTGCGCAATCGCGTTACGGCCCTGGGCGGCGAAACCTGGATCATCGCCAAGCTGGAAAAACCTCAGGCCATCGAGCATCTGGACGCTATCTTCGCCGCCGCCGATGCCATCATGGTGGCCCGCGGTGACCTGGGCGTCGAGCTGCCGCCGGAACAGGTGCCCGCCATCCAGAAGCGCATCATCCGCCGCGCCGCAGAGCTCCGCAAGCCCGTCATCACAGCTACGCAGATGCTGGAGTCGATGATTGAAAACCCGCGACCCACCCGCGCCGAGGTCTCCGACGTTGCCAACGCGGTCTACGACGGCACCGACGCCGTCATGCTCAGCGGCGAGTCTGCCGTGGGCAAGTACCCGGTTGAGGCCGTTTCCATGATGGCCCGCATCGTCGTCGATGCCGAGCGCAACATCAAAGAGGCGGAGTTCTCTGATCGCCGCAAGCAGCGCAGATCTCACCTCTCCATCGCCGAAACCATCTGCGAGGCCGCCGCACACGCCGCCGACGACCTGGACCTGCGTGCTATCGCGCTCTTCACTGAATCGGGATCGACCGCGCGCAAGCTCTCCAAGTACCACCCCTCGGCGCCCATCTTCGCCTTCAGCCCGATTGAAATTACTATCAACCGCCTCAACCTTCTGTGGGGCACAACTCCCATTCTCTGCCCCAAGATCAATTCCAACGAGGCGATGGTCGAGTGTGCCGAGCGAATGCTCGAGCAAAGGGGCTACGTCAAACCCCGCGAGGTCATTGCCATCGTCGCCGGAACCCGCACCAAATCCGGCTCCACCAACTTCCTGCGCCTGCACGTAATCGGCGAACACAAGTAGGGCGAGTGCGTCTTTGCCCCTCGCGAAGAGGCGCAAACAAAAGAAGTAGTCAGATAGCTTAAATCAGGAGAATATTCTCCGCTTGAGCTGCTCGGCGAAGTTCTCCATCGAGCGTAGCCAAAGGCAAATTCAATCGCATTGCCAACTCCAGATAGGCCGCGTCATACGAGGTCAGCCGATGCCGCTCGGCAAGGTCGCGAATCACTATCAACCGCTGAAAACCAGGTCCAGCGTCGATAGCGATGTGGAATGAAACGAGAGACGAAAAGTACCATTGAACGGTCTGCTCGGTCACACGGCCCTTCCGTTTCGCCTGAATCACGCAATTCAGAATTTCCAGCGGCCAATGCAACGGAACCGCTACTTCCTCACCGCCGATCAGACGATCCAGCAAGGCCTCTGTGTAGGGAGTCGCTTCATCGGAAAAGCACCACGCCAGACTCACCGAGGCATCAGGAATAAAGACAGCCATCAGACTCTGCGGCCTTCCTTAACTAGATCCTTGATCTTGAGTCCATCCAGGCGATTTCCCTTACGCAGTTCGCGGATTTGGCGTCCTGCCTCGGCGGGCGAGTAAGGACCGGGGCCCAGACGAACGAGGCGAGGCTGAGAAGCTGCCTCTTCGGAGACCACCAAACTTTGCACATAGGCTTCCAGCGCCAGCCCGCGAGCCTGAACCTGGGCAGCAAGATGATCGGGGATGTCGATGGTGACCTGCATATTAGAATCGTAGCACTAATTGCACCTATTCGGTCGCTAAAAATCTGAAGCAACCTGATAAGCGCAAATCGTGGATAGGCATCCACTTACTTCCCCGCCAACTGCCGCAGCACAAACTGCAAAATCCCGCCATGCTCGAAGTACTCGATCTCCTGCGGAGTATCGATGCGGACTTTGACAGTGAACTCTTTCATCGCGCCATCGGCGGACCTAGCCTTCACTATGAGCATGCGGCCTTTTCCCATCCGGTGAGCAAGCAGCGCCGTTAAGCCAGGAAAATCGTAAACTTCCTCGCCCGTCAACCCCAGCGACTCCGCATTCTGCCCCTCGGCAAACTGCAACGGCAGAATGCCCATGCCGACTAAATTTGACCGGTGAATGCGCTCGAAGCTCTCGGCGATGACCGCGCGCACTCCCAGCAGCTTTGGCCCCTTGGCCGCCCAATCGCGCGAGCTTCCTGACCCGTACTCTTTCCCCGCCAGAATCACCAGCGGCACGCCTCGCTTGGCATACTTCACGCTCGCGTCATAGATGGACATCGGCTCGCCTTCGGGCAGCAGGCGCGTCACGCCGCCCTCGGTTCCCGGCGCGAGTTTGTTCCGTAGGCGCACATTGGCAAAGGTGCCGCGCACCATCACTTCGTGATTTCCCCGCCGCGAACCGTAGCTGTTGAACTCCGCTGGCTTCACGCCGTGAGCCGCCAGGTATTTTCCCGCTGGCCCGTTGGCTTTGATGTTGCCTGCCGGAGAAATGTGGTCGGTGGTCACCGAATCGCCCAGCACCGCCAGCACCCGCGCGCTGAGAATGTCAGTTACAGGCGCCGGCGTCTTCGTGATGCCTTCAAAGTACGGCGCCTTGCGAATATAAGTCGAATCCGGCTCCCACTGATAGACCTCGCCAGTGGGGAACTTCAAGCCCTGCCAGTTAGCGTCACCTCGACTCACCGTGGCGTATTCTTTGCGGAAGCTTTCGCTGGACAATCCCTTTTCGATAGCTTCAGCTACCTCCGCCTGCGTCGGCCAAATGTCCTTGAGAAAAACCGGCTTCCCTGCTCCATCCACGCCCAACGCAGTTGTCTCGAAGTTATGCCCGATCCGCCCTGCCAAAGCGTAGGCCACCACCAGCGGCGGGCTCATCAAGTAGTTGGCCCGCACGTCCACATTCACGCGGCCCTCGAAGTTGCGATTACCGCTCAACACGCTGACCGCCACCAGCCCGTGCTCGTCAATACTTTGCTTGACATCGGCAGGCAACGGGCCGGAATTACCAATACAAGTTGTACAGCCGTAGCCCACCACATTGAAGCGCAGCTTTTCCAGATACGGCAGCAAGCCCGCCTTGGCGTAGTAATCCGTCACCACTCGCGAGCCCGGCGCCAGCGATGTCTTCACCCACGGCGGCACAGATAGCCCTTTCTCCACCGCCTTCTTGGCCAGAATCCCCGCCGCCACCATCACCGATGGGTTCGATGTGTTGGTGCAACTGGTAATGGCTGCAATCACCACCGAGCCGTGATCGAGATATGTGTCTGGATCGACGCCAAAGCGGCCCTGCACTGTATTCGGCGCGGCTGTAGTCACCAGCGCCGCGTCCTTCACTGTTCCGCGCATCCACTCAGCCGCAGTCCGCGCCCCCAGCGGCTTGGCTGTAGGCGAAAGCAGGTTTGGGAGTTCTTCCGCGAACAAGGCAGCCACATCCCGCAAAAGTACGCGGTCCTGTGGGCGCTTCGGTCCGGCCACGCAAGGTTCAACGTCCGTCAAGTCAAGCTCCAGAGTCTCGGTGTACTCCGCCTCCGGCGTCTCCGCCGTGTGGAAGATCTCCTGTGCTTTGTAATAGTCCCGAACCAGCGCAATCTGCTCCTCGCTTCGCCCCGTCAATCGCAGATAGCGCAGCGTCTCCTCGTCCACTGGGAAGATACCGCAGGTCGCCCCATACTCGGGGGCCATGTTGCTGATCGTCGCCCGGTCGGCCAGCGGCAGTTCCGCCACGCCCGGCCCGAAGAACTCCACAAACTTGCCCACCACGCCCAGCCTGCGCAACGCCTGGGTCACAGTCAGCACCAGGTCCGTCGCCGTCGCACCTTCGCGCAGTTTGCCGATGAGCCGATAGCCCACCACCTGCGGCACCAGCATCGACACAGCCTGCCCCAGCATCGCCGCCTCGGCCTCGATGCCGCCCACGCCCCAACCCAACACGCCCAGGCCGTTGATCATGGTGGTGTGCGAGTCGGTGCCCACCAGCGTGTCGGGGTAGGCCATGAGTGACCCCAACGACGAAGACCTGTCGTTGGGGACCCCCACGAGTTCGCCATCAATTTCCGCCGTAAAAACCACTCGCGCCAGGTACTCCAGATTCACCTGGTGACAGATGCCCATCCCCGGCGGAACCGCGCTGAAATTCCGGAAGGCCGTTTGTCCCCACTTCAAAAACGCATAGCGCTCGCGATTTCTTTGGAACTCCAACAAGGTATTGGCCGCAAGAGCGCCCATGACGCCGTACTCATCCACCTGCACCGAGTGGTCAATCACCAGCTCGGCCGGCACCAGCGGATTCACTCGCTCGGGGTCGCCGCCCAGCGCATGAATCGCGTCGCGCATCGCGGCCAGATCCACCACCGCGGGCACGCCGGTAAAGTCCTGCATCAGCACTCGCGCCGGCATGTAAGCGATCTCCCGGCTGGGCTCGGCCTTGGCATCCCATTTGGCCAGAAATTCAATGTCGGCGGCCGTCACGTTCACGCCATCCTCGCGGCGCAAAAGATTTTCCAGCAGTATCTTCAAACTGAAGGGCAGCCGGCTCAGGTTGAAGCCGCGCGCTTTGAGGGCCGGCAAACTGAAAATCGTATACGTCCGTTTGCCGGAGGTAAGTTTGGTACAACTGGAATAACTGTTCATCTTGGGAAGCCTTTCTCTCCGTGCATGGCGGAGGCAGCTGCAAAACACAGGGGAGCCCAGCTCTCGCTACTGAGACATGGAAATCAACGAACTAACGAAAATAGATTACTTAGCGGGAGGGGCGCCGTCCACGGTCACGCCGCCCGCGGCGATAGCGTCTCACCCGGGGCATTCTCTTTACCGGAATGGCATTGTTGCAGTTCATCGTATATGGAAATATTTTACCGTAGCTCCAGGCAAAAGGAAATGCCCCGCTTGACACCGCCTCCTAAAAAAGCGAAGGTTGGGTTGTATCCGAATCGCGCGCCTCAGGAGTCCACAAATGTCCCTTCGCATCACCCGGATCATGCTTGCAGCCACACTTTTGATAGGTCTCGCCGCCTTCAGCCAGACGAGTTCTCCTGTCCCAGCCAGCTCACCCTCCGCACAACCCGCACCTGCCATCACCTGGCCCACGGTGGACGGAATCGTCATTCTCCCCAACTTCCGCTTCGGCACCGGCGAAACGCTCCCCCAGCTCAAGCTGCACTACCTCACCCTCGGCACTCCCCATCGCAACGCCGCCGGACACGTCGATAACGCCATTCTTTTGCTGCACGGCACCGGCGGCAACGCCCACTCCCTGCTCAACCCCATCTTCTCCAACGTGCTCTTCGGTCCCGGCGCGCCGCTGGACATTACGAAATACTTCCTCATCCTGCCCGACGACATCGGCCACGGCCAAAGCTCCAAGCCTTCTGACGGCCTGCACGCGCACTTCCCCGCATACGACTACGACGACATGGTGCGCAGCCAACGCTTGATGCTCGACGAGATGAAGATTGACCATCTGCGCCTTATCCTCGGAACTTCCATGGGCTGCATGCAGACCTTCGTCTGGGGAGAAACTTATCCCGGCTTCGCCGATGCGCTGGCGCCCTTTGCCTGCCTGCCCGTCCAGATTGCGGGCCGCAACCGTATGATGCGCTACATGATCATTCAGGCCATCAAGCAGGACCCCGCCTGGATGAATGGCGAGTACAAGACCGAACCCATCCAGGGCCTGCGCACCGCCAACGAATTCGGCTTCATTATGGGTTCCAGCCCGCTGCAGATGCAGAAGAACGCGCCCACGCGCGATGCCGCCGAGCAGTATGTCGACGCTTACCTGAAGCGCGTCATGGCCACAACCGACGCCAACGATTTGATTTTTTATTGGAACGCCAGCCGCAACTACGATCCCTCGCCGAATCTCGAACGCATTACCGTGCCGGTGCTGTGGATCAACTCCGCTGACGACTACATCAACCCGCCCGAGCTGGGCATTGCGGAAAAGATGGTCAAGCGCATGCCCCACGCGCGCTTCATCCTTCTGCCTATCTCCGACGCCACGCGCGGCCACGGAACCCATACAGCCGCCGCTGTGTGGAAGGACTACCTGGCGGAGTTTATGCGCTCGACGGAGCCGACACCTGCGGAGCCTAAGTAATCGCCATGCGCCTCTTTGTTGGAATCCCACTGTCCGCTGCGGTTATCGACGAACTCCGCGCAGCCTCGGCGCGGCTTCGCACTGCCGCGGACGGACTCCGCTGGACCGCGCCCGAATCCTGGCACGTCACCCTGCAATTTCTGGGCAACACCAGCCCTGAACAATTCGCCTGCGTGGTCACTCGCCTGCGTGCGCTGCATTCACCGCCGGTTCCTGTTTGCCTTGAGGAGCTGGGCTGCTTCGGTCGCGCCGGAATTCTTATTGCCGGCGTCAGCCTCACGCCCGAATTGCTCCTGCTTCAGGAACGCGTCGTCGCGGCCACCCAGCCCTGCGGCTTCGTCCCCGAGACTCGCCCCTTCCAGCCTCATATCACGCTGGCGCGCAGCAAAGGCCGTCATAATCTAGGCCAGCTCAAAGCCAAACTCAACCGCCCTTCCAGCTTCACCCGCTTTCAAGCCCGCGAGTTTCTCCTTTATGAAAGCTTTCTCTCGTCCGCCGGCGCACGCTACGAAATTCGCGAGCGTTTTCCTTTCGTTGGAGAATAAGCATTTTATTTGCTTAAATATGTTTCATCTCCAGTCAATTCCCGCCCCCATCTGTTACCCTCAAATGTTGCGTTTTATCACATCAAAATTGTCCGCGCCGCCGCGCCCCGAGGATTATCGCCCTCATGCCTGAACCGCTTCGTAGTTCACCCGCCTCCGATATTAAAACTCATGATTCATTGGGATTCTTCCATCCATCGAAGCGCCCTTACCGCTTCACTATCCTGATGTTCATCAGCTTACTGGTATTGGGGAGCTATTTCGCCTACGACAGCATCGGCGCCCTCGCGCCCACACTCATCGATGCATTGCATCTGGACCGCAGCACCATCGGAAATCTCTACACAGCATACTCCGTGGCCGCCATCATCATCGTGTTCTTCGGGGGCATGCTTTACGATAAGCTGGGCCCCCGCCGGGCCAGCCTGCTGTTTTGCAGCCTCGTCCTCCTGGGCGCCACTATCGTGGCCATCGCACACTCCAAGTGGGAGCTCTTCGCCGGACGGTTGATCTTCGGCGCGGGTTCCGAATCCCTCATCGTGGTGCAGAGCGCCATCATCAGCCGCTGGTTCAAGGGCAAGGAGATGGCTTTGGCATTCGGCATCGCCCTCACCATCAGCCGTGTCGGGACCCTCTTCAGCTTCAATACCGAGGAACTCATCTCTCACTACTTCGGCAGCTACCGCATCGCACTCTGGGCAGCGGCGGGTTTCTGCTTATTCTCCGTGCTGTGCAACCTGGTCTACAACACCATGGACCTCCATGGGGAGAAGGTGCTCAAGCTTCCCAAACCGGACGCCGGCGACAAGATCGTTTTCTCCGATATCGGGAAGTTCAACTCATCCTTCTGGTTCGTAACACTTCTCTGCGTCACCTTCTACAGCGCCATCTTCCCTTTCACGGCCCTCGCCACGGATATGTTCCACGACAAGTGGGGCATTCCCCTCGTAAGCTCGGGCACGGGTGGGTTTCTGGCCCAGATCTTCGACAACTTCATTCACATGTTCTCGACGGCGCCGGGGATCACCAGCATCGTGGTCTTCGCGTCCATGGTCTTCGCACCCTTCGCCGGCAGCCTGGTGGACCGCATCGGCAAGCGGGCCACGCTGATGGTTGTGGGTTCCCTCATGCTGATTCCCGCGCACCTGATCATGGGCATCACCCACTGGAATCCCATTCCCAGCATGGTCGTGCTCGGCGCCGCCTTTGTACTGGTGCCCGCGGCTATGTGGCCTTCGGTTCCCCTCGTGGTGGAGGAGAAACGCGTGGGTACGGCCTTCGGTCTGATGACGGCCATTCAGAATCTGGGCCTTGGGCTCTTCCCCTTCCTGAATGGCAAGCTTCGCGATGTCACCGGTACTTATACCGCGACCCAGATTATGTTCGCGTGTCTAGGCATGGTGGGGCTCGTCTTCGCCGTGCTCTTGCTGCGGTCGGATAAGCGGCATGGCAACATACTGGAGCAAGGAAAAAACCGGAAGGTGGACATGCTCCGAATCGAAGAGGGCTTGGAACAACGTTAGGCAGAAGCCTCTACGAGCCGGACCAATCTTCGGCACCACCCACCCCATAGGAGTCCAGCACATCCCTGAGTGTCACTACGCCTTCCAGCTTGTGAATCTCTGCCCGGTGAATCACCGGCAACACATCGAGATGGTAGGCGCTCATGCGCTCTAATGCCAGATGCAGGGCGTGATCTCTGTGAACATGTTGCACATGCTGCGTGTCCACTATCTCTTTCAGCGGCAGTTCTTTTCTTCCGTCGATCAGGGCGCACTCCAGCGACTCTCTACTCAACATGCCTAGAAAGTAATCTTTCTCCGCCACCGGCCAGATGCGGAAGGTGCTGGAGCGCGTCTCCTCCGCCGCGTCCTCGACGCGCATCTGCGCCGGAAGAATCTCAGGAGAGCGCCGCATCACCTGCGCCACCGTGCGCGTGCTTTTTTGGTGAAGCGTACCTGCGGTAGGCAGATGAATCCCGTCCTGATGCGCCAGTGCCTCGTAGATAGGCTGCCTCTGAAAGCGCCGCGAGATGAAGAGACTGGTCAGGTTGGCGATCATCAGGGGCACAATGACGGCATAATCCCGTGTCATCTCAAAGATCATCAGCACTGAGGTCATGGGCGCGCGCACAATGCCGGCAAACAGTGCTCCCATGCCTACCAGAGCATAGGCTCCCGGCGTGGCCGTGTAGCTGGGCAGTAGAGTGTGCGCCACCGTACCCATGGCTCCTCCCAGCATCGCGCCCAGAAAAAGACTCGGGCCGAAGATGCCGCCCGCGTTGCCGGAGGCGTAGCTCACTGTGACGCCAACCAGCTTCAGCGCCACCAGCAGCAGCATCAGCTTGAGCGCCATCGATCCATTCAGAGCGCTGCCTACGTAGGTGTAGCCCACGCCCAGAACCTGGGGCACAAACCATCCCATCAGGCCCACCGTCACGCCGCCCACCACCGGGTGCCACCACTGCGTCTTTTTGGGCAAGCGAAGAAAAAAGCCGCGCATCCCCAGTAGCAGCTTGGTAAAGGCCACCGACAAAAAACCGCCGGCAATGCCCAGCAGCACATAGATGCCCAGTTCCAGCGGTTGACCCAGGCTATACTCCGGCACCTGAAAGAGCGGGTTATTACCGAGCAGCAGCCGCAACATCGCCCAGGAGGTAGCTGATGCCAGCACCACCGACCCCAGAATCGGCGCGTTCATGTCGCCCATAACTTCTTCCAGGGAAAACACCACCGCCGCCATCGGCGTATTGAATGCCGCTGCAATGGCCGCCGCCGTGCCCACCGGAATCAGGGCCTTTACCTTCTCCGGGCTCAATCCCAGCGCGCGTCCTAGCACCGATCCGATTCCCGCGCCCACTTGAACCGACGGACCCTCGCGGCCCAGCGGAATTCCGCTGGCCAGCGTGGTAGCCGTGCAGAAAAACTTGCCCATAACGGTGCGCAGCGAGATGTATCCATCGCGCGCAAAGAGCGCGGCTTTGGTCTGCGGCACGCCGCTGCCGCGAGCGTTGGGAAAGTAGCGAAAGAGCAGGATACCCATGGTCAGCGAACCGGCCACCGGCACCAGCACGCGCCTCCACGCGGCGCCGTCTACCGGATAAAGCCGCATCCCCAGCCGCTCCGTGAGTACGATAAACGCCACCACGGCCAGCCCGGTAAGCGCTCCAATCACCAGCGACAGAAGCAGAAAGACCTGCTCCTCGCGTTCGTGCAAGCGCGCGCTCCAACGAGCCGCGAGAGCCGCGCGCCAGTTCTTTTCTTGTTGGTTTTCCACGCTGGCCGATGCCATGAAATCAGTTTACGCGAATGGGATTCTGTTTCCTGGAGAGCAATCGCCAAGAAACCATCTCGCCGCCTGCTAACTCCGCTAACCCCACTTCCCTGTCTTCTACCGCGGCGGCTCCATGTTGTAGAGGAACCATGCGCGCAGTTCCAGATACGGCCCGTGAAAATCCCTGGGCAGAGGCGGGTAGTTCGAGCCGGTCAAAGCGCCCCAGGCTGCGCGGTCCAGCGCCACGTCGCCCGAGCGGCCCTCCAGAATCAAGCTGCCGTCCATCAACCGTCCGTTGGGCAACACCTTGAAGCGAATCGCCACCATCCCCGATTTGTAAATCGGCGCATTTACCTCGTCGGGAATAAGCGGATCCCATGTCCTCTCTGTCTCCCAATGCCAGCGCGCCAGCCAGCTGCTGAAGTCCACACCCTGCGTGTCAGACAGAACCTCCAATCCGCCCGTGCCCGCGCCCGGATGCATCGATAGCCTGCCGCCCGGCAGATTGTCCGTGCCCGTGCCGTGGTCACGTGATGCGCCCTTCAGGGCTTCGCGTAACTGGTCGGCGGGATTTTGCGAGCCCATGGCAAAACTGGGCTTGGCCGGCACCGCTGCCGGGCGAGGCGCCTCCAGTTGTGACTGCTCAGCGGGCGGGGTGGGCGGCGTCGGAGCCGCCGCTTCAGCCTTGGGCGCGGGCTCCGGAGCAGGCGGATTCGCCCGCTTCATCGCCTCCATCGTCTCCTTGTCAATCAAGGGATGCTGCGGAAGCGGTTTCACGACAGGCTTGGGCGGCAGCGTGAACGGCGTATCCAGGTACGTGAAATCCCTGTGATCATTGAGCTTATTCTGGTCAGTTATCGGCGGAATCTTGAAAATATATTTGGGAATCCAGGTCACCGCCGAAAGCAATACCAGGTGGAGGAAGATGGCAATCCAGAAACCCTCGCGCAGACGCGCCCAGCGCCGTTCGTCCTCCAGCTCGCTGATCATCACCAGCAGCTCGTGGGTGTCGTAGTCAATCCAGCGCGAAGTGCTAACTACCTGGGGCTCAGCCGGGCGCAACTCCTCGCCCGCAACCGGTACGTCCGAGGCGAGGCTGGTTTGCGCGGGATTTGCTTCCGCGGGCCCGTTAAGCTCGTTCACTTCGCTTGGCGTTTGATCGGTGGGCATTCGTTCTTCAGGAGCCTCCACGGGCGCACGCGCGCCCACAGCTCCATTTCGAGTCCTTTCTTTCTATTCTCTCATCCGGACCAAAGCCCTGCCCATCGCCTATAGCGAAACCAGAGTAGATGCACTCCGAAAGCAACTCCGTCAAGTGGCTTTTTCCTTAAGAAAAAGTCACCTCTAACAAATCGTGGTAATGGCACGCTTACTCTGGTTTCGCTCTGGGCCCGTACAATGGTTCTGATACTAAGACGGATTTGCCGGTGGAAGGGGACCCTGTTTGAAGCAGTTTATTGCTCGATTGATCGCCAAATGGAAGTATGTAGCCCTCTTTCTGGCCAAGTTTGGTGTTTGGGGCGTGGGCGCCGTCGCCATGCTGGACTCCTCCACCATCCCCGTACCCATGGACCTCATCCTGGCTGGTTATATCTGGGCCGACAAGAGCCATTTCTGGCTCTATTGTCTGATGGCCTCAGTAGGTTCCGCGGTGGGTGGACTGCTCCCTTACGGCCTGGGCCGCGCCGGAGGTGAACTCTTCCTGCTCAAGCACGTCAACCGCGAGCGTTATGAGCAGATGCGCGCCCGCTTCGAGCGCCAGGAGTTCCTGGCTATGATGATTCCTTCCATGCTTCCCCCGCCAACGCCATGGAAAATCTTCGTCTTTGCCGCTGGCGTCTTTGAGATGCGCGTCGCCCCCTTCATGCTGTCTGTCTTCGCCGGAAGGCTCCTCCGCTGGCTGATCCTCTCCGCTCTGGTGCTCATCTTCGGCCCCAGCGTCGTCGATGTGGTGCAGCATCACGGACTAGCCCTGCTGGCCATCGTAGGAGGCCTGGCCGTGATTGGTTTTGCCTGGTGGTGGATGCGCAAGAAGCGTGACGGGAAACTGGACGTCGATTTATCCGGAACGAAGAAAATGAAATGAGGATGGAATGGCCGATAAACCCTATTGCCCGCAGCAAGACATCGTAACCCTGATGAAGCAGTTCAACCAGCAGGTCAAAAAATCTCCTCAGCTTCCCGACCCGGAGACGCGCCTGCTTCGCGCACGGCTGGTATTTGAAGAGGCTCTCGAATTCGTCAAAGGATGCGGTTGCACGGTCACCAGGACATTTGCCGGATCGAACGGCAAAGATCAGCCCGCCGTCATTAACGAGATCAGCGTCGTGCTCGATCCCAACGGCACACCCGATTTGGTCGAATACGTTGACGGATGCATCGACCAGTTGGTTGTCACTTACGGTGCGCTCAACGCCGCCGGCGTAAAGGCTCAGCCCGCCTGGGATGAAGTGCAGCGCAGCAACATGAGCAAGGCATGGCCGCACTGCAGCGTTTGCGACGCTGTTTTGGTGCAGGGTAGCAGCCCGGAGCTACTCCATCCGGAAGACGCCAACGCCCATCCCGGAGATTGGAAACCGATTCTAAAGATTCACAAGCGGCCGGACGGCAAGGTCATCAAGTCGCCAACCTATTCACCCGCCGACTTAAAGCGCGTGATTGTTGAGCAGATCCAGCAGGCCGGTTAATGTAGCGCCGGCCTCCTGGCCGGGGTCCCCGGCGAATGATCTTTGTTCGCTGGGGTGGTTGGCCGGCTGTCGTGCGGGCGTCCTCGCCCGCGCCGGGTGCCCCACCCTCGCCGCGTTTTTGTTTTTGCGGGTTCGGGGTCCCCAACGATAGGTCTTCGTCGTTGGGGTGATCTAGGGTGGGTGAATAAATCTCTATTGCACTCGCACTCTCAGAGTGTCACAATGGTTCCGCCACAAATTTCAAAAACCTAACCGCATGAAAACCTGCCCGCAATGCGACTCCGGCTATCCCGACACCCACATCACCTGTCCCACTCATGGCCTGCCTCTTAACGAAATCCGCGACCTCAAGCCGGGCATGATCATCCGCAACACCTATCGCATCGTCCGCAAGCTCGGCCAGGGCGGCATGGGCGCCGTCTATCTCGCCCAGCACACGCTCATGAACGAGCCGCAGGCCCTCAAGTTCCTCTCTTCCGAGCTGAGCCAGGACCAGGCTTTTACCGGCCGCTTTCTGCGCGAGGTTCGCACCCTGCGCCAGATTCGCCACAAGAATGTGGTGGATGCTGGAAACCTGGAGCCTGCCGAGGATGGAACCCTTTTCTTCTCCATGGAATTCGTCGACGGCCCCGACCTGAGGAGATTTCTCCACGACGCGCCCAAGCCATTTCCCGTCCCACTCGCCCTCTCCATCGCCCGCCAAATCGCCGAAGGACTTGGCGCTGCCCACTCCAAAGGAATGGTCCACCGCGACATCAAGCCGGAAAACATTCTCATGGCCCGCGACGCCGGCGCATGGCTTCCCAAGATCGCCGACTTCGGCATCGTCGCCACCAAGGAGTCCAGCACCGCCTACACTCGCACCGGCGGCACTCTGCTCACCATGGCCTACGCCGCCCCCGAGCAGTGGCGCGGAACCCCCGCCGCCGAGCTCGACGGACGCACCGATCTCTACGCCCTCGGCGGCCTCCTCTACGAGATGCTCACCGGGCAGACCGCCTTCCATGCCGAAAACTACGAAGGCTGGTCGCGCCAGCATCAAACCACTCCGCCCCAGCCGCCCAGCACCCTCCGCCCCGACCTGGCCAACTGGCAAGGCCTCGACGCACTCGTCCTCCGCCTCCTCGCCAAAGACCGCAACGACCGCCCCAAAGACGTCGCCGAAGTGCTCGACCTGGTCGACGCCGTGCGGTGCGTTGCACCAGAGGCATACCGGGAAACGGCCTTGGAGGACGCGAGGAAACAGGTAAACGGAAAACTTCACAAGAAAGTACCCCGTTGGCTATGGATACCATCGGTTTCATTGCTCACATTGGCAATAGTTATTGCAGGGCTTGCATATGGTATGCCAACTTCGATGATTGCGAAACGCGCCGACGAACTCGACAAAAAACAACACTATTATCTCGGCGGGATTCTTCGTAATCTTGCCTGTACGCGAGGCAACGGTGAGGCATGCTATAGACTCGGATTTACGTACTTAGTTGGCCGTGAGTTTGGCGTCGCGGAGGATGATTCACGGGCGGCGGAACTCCTCAATAAAGCATGCGATGAGGGATACGCATACGGATGCATGCGTCTTGGTGTTATGTACGAAGAAGGTTATGGTTTTGCGAAGGATATTTCCAGGGCAGCGGCACTCTATTCGCAGGAAGCAGAACTGCTCTCCAAAGCCTGCGAAGCGGGAGATACATCTAACTGCTACGAGGCGGGAAGTAAGTATGACGGTGGGCATCTTATTGCAACGGATTATCCCCGTGCGGCAGCCTTATACATGAAAGCCTGTGATGCGAAGAGCGCCGAAGGTTGCGACAAACTTGCCGAAAAATATACTCGGGGCGAAGGTGTCATACAGGATGATTCTCGTGCGAACACCCTTTATGCCAAATCATGCAATTTGGGCGATTGGTCTGGCTGCTCCGACCTCGCGATCAGATATGAGATTGGCGAAGGAATTGAAAAGAACATTCCGAGAGCACGTGAATTATGGAGCAAGACCTGCTCAATGGGCCACGAATTCGCGTGCGCCATAGCGGCAAAATTGCAATAGAACCATCCCAGATAGAATCGATGCTACTCAGTTGTGACTATCTATTAATTTGGCAACTTCATTCGCGAAATCATACTTATCGGTAATTTGGAGGTCGCGAATAAACTCCCACCGCAACTGGTCCACGTGCCAATCCTGCTGGTTCTTTTTCGCTAGTTCAATTCTTGAATTTGTATACCGGCGAACGACATCCTCGTCGCAGAGAATAGATGTTACCTGTTTCGACTTCAGCATTGCATCATGTTCGGAGGGGTATTCTTGCCAACTCTTGAGTGATCCCTGGAGGCTCATATCCGCAATATGTGATTGCGGATAATTCATGTGCTGAAAGTAGTGTTGTAGTTCATGAGATAAAGAAATGACGAGACTTACTTCTGGTTCGCAAGCACTTCCATGAATATAGATCAACTTTTTGAAGAGGATCTCTCCGGCAGTACCGCGAAGACGCTCTTCAACATAGAAAGGTAAAGGGGGGGTGCCTGTATTTAAGGTCCATTCGACGTTGAATACAAAAAAACCTCGATTTGTTATACCTAATCTCGCGTTTTTCTCCCTCTCGAAGTCCATATCCTCAACGTCTTCTTCATCGATAAAGCAGAGCAGGCTAAGTTGGGAGAGTTGAAGTTGAAAATATTCAAGCACCTTTCTACAAGTCGCTTCACGACTAGCTTTCACTTGAGCGTTGGCAGATTTGACTTGTAGTGGTTCCATTTATGCCTCTCCTGAGATGATATGCCGGGTGTCTCAGCCTTGAAAGAACCATAATGCCTGTGCACCCCATCCTTCTCTTTGCCGGGGTCCCCACGAACTCGGGTTCCCAATGAGCGATCTTTGCTCGCAGGGGTGAAGGGACAGCTCTTCGACCGTGGGGTGGCCGGGCGAAGGCTAGGAAACCGAGACCTTTCGTTCTCCGCGCCGAAGGCGTCTGCCTGGACAGCCTGCCCTGAGCTCAGTCGAAGGGGCCAGTCCTTGCAGATTATTTCCCCACTTTGTCGCACAATGATTCTCAGAAGCTTTCCTTCAAATCGTCTCGGAACGTCCTTTTCGCGCCGCCTTCCATCCGAAAGCGGCCAGAAGACGGAAATACGTCCCGTAACTCCTTATCCTGGACGATTTTGCAGGGAACTCCTTTGTTTTGACGACTTTACAGCGCAACCCTGTCTGTAACCTCAACAAAACAACGACTTTGCATCCAAAGTATGGGTGGGGGTACCCGAGGTGCCAGCTTTGCCGGCCTATCAAGACCAACGGACAGCGCTTTCAATCTTCGGCGGGTTCTATCAAAGGGGATGTCAAGTAAAAATACTTCTTCTGATTCTGATCCGCTTATGTCACGATTTCCTGCGCCCGCGCAGCGCTCATCCGCCGCACCAGCACCGGAAGCCCGAAGGCCAGTCCGGCCACGATGGCCGTCGAGGCCAGATCGTTGCGATAGAACAGCAAACCCGCCGCATAGCACGCGCCCAGCCCGCCCAGCGTTCGCGGATACATCCAGCCGCTGGCCCACACCGCATAATTCGAGACCAGGAAAAACGAGGTCGGCCCCAGCAGCGCGCCCGCCGCCACGCGCACCACGGTCGTCCGCGCCCGCAGCAGAATATACCCCAGCGCCATGGCCATCCCGTACCACGCCCATGTAGCCGCGTAGAGCTGCCAGGTAAAAGTGAAGTGATAAATGTAGACGGTGAGAATATAGTCGGTAGCCATGAGCGCGGCCAGCGGCGCCAGCATCTCCCGCCACGGTCTGCGCGCGCCAAAATATAGCAGTGCGCCGCCCACCGCGGTAAAGTTCCATAGCCCGGCATGGGGCAGCAAACGGCTCAGCACGGCAACCAGCAGAAGAAGATATGCAGGCATGTACACCTCAGGGTTCAGGATTCCGTCGTCGCGCCAGGGGAATAACGTTCCAGAAGGCGGATCGGCGTTCATTTCATTCTGCGGGTCGCGCCCCGCCGGGTCAACCTCGAACCTTGACGCGATGAACAAATTTTTTCATTCGGAGCAATGCCGCTCTACCGCTGCTCCCGCCCGTTCAGCGCCTCGCCTGCCTCGTCGCGCCCGTCCACGATATAAACCCAGCCGCTCAGGGGCTTTCTGCCAGTGCTTCTGCCTGCCCCGATAAACGGATAGTCGAAGCGCAGATCGTAAAACTCGACCGTCGTCCACGTCCGGCTGCGCGGTAACTTCGGAGATTCCATCCCCGGCACAGGAATTGGCTCCTGGCCCACATCGCGCACCACCGCCCACGTGCCCCAGTCCATGTAAACCTGCCCCAGCAGCGTGCGTTTGGCGGCCTCGGTGGCTGCGGTCGCCGGCGGCTTGTAGAGCACATCCCGGCGCGGGTCGCTCTCGATCTCCCCGCTCAGCGTGTTGATCTCGGCGGTCTGAAAATACTCCTCCGTCTCCAGAATCGCGTGCCAGCGAAAAAGATTGACGGGATAAGGCTCCAGCGCCATGCGCTTCACCGGAGCCGAGGTGATTTGCGTGTTGTCCGCCAGAGCCCTTGCCCGCCCCTGCTCCGCCCAACGCCAGCCCCACAGCAAGACCATCCCGGTCAGCGCGAAGATTGCCCATCCGCGCCCGCGAAATTTTTTCTTCTTTATGCCAATCTCTGAGTCGGCAAGGCCCAGAAGCCAGGGCATGATCAATGCCAGGGAAAGCAGCGCCCACAGCACCGGCTCGTAAATAAAAACAAAGCTCCCCGCATACCAGCGCGGATTGAAGGGGAAAAACGGCCTCAGCCCGTAGTTGTTTGTCCAATCCAGCAGCAGGTGGCTCAGCGCCGAGAACAGCGCCGTCAGATAAAGCCAGCCCAAGTGCAACGGCGGGGATAGCGCTGTGGAAGCTTTTTCGTTTTGGCCGGATGGATTTGCCTTGCGATATCGCCACCTTCGTCGCCAACGATCGAAGAGCCAAACCGCTCCCACCGCCGCCGCCGCCACTACCGGCACGGCAATTAACGTATGCGTGATGCCGCGATGGTGCTTCAGCTCCTCGACCGGACCCGCCAGTCCCCACAGCACGTCAATGTCGGCAGCCTCGGCGGCCAGCACGGCAACCAAAGTCGCGTAGGCCGTCTTGCGGTTCAACCCCGCCCGCCCAATGCAGGCTCCGGTCAGAAAATGTGTGACGGGTTCCATAACTGTCTGCCAACCATACTACCCTACCGGTAACCCCCTATAATTCTCCCCATGGGCGAACGAACCAACCCACACTCATCACCGGGCTCAATTTGGGCCCGGCGCGCCGCCGAACTCAGCGCCGAACTGCGCCGCCACGAGCACTTGTATTACGTTTTGGATGCGCCGGAGATCAGCGACGCCGCCTACGATGCGCTGATGAACGAGCTCAAACAGCTCGAGGCCGCGCATCCCGAACTCGTCACCCCCGACTCGCCCACCCAGCGCGTTGGAGGCAAGCCTGCCGAGGGCTTCCGCAAGGTTGCGCACTCCCGCCCCATGCTCTCGCTGGACAATGCCTACTCCGCCGAGGAGCTGGCCGCGTGGGACGCCCGCTGCCGCGAGTTGGCCGGCCCGTTGCCCGTCGAATATGTCGCCGAGTACAAGCTGGACGGCTTGAGCGTGGCGCTTCGTTATAGTCCTGTGGACGGTGGCGCACGGCTGACAACCGGCATCACCCGCGGCGACGGCCAGACCGGCGAGGATGTCACCTCGAATATCCGCACCATTCGCAGTGTTCCGCTCAGCATCTCCGCCGATAAGCTGAAGAAGCTCCGCCTTCCGCAGGAATTCGAAGTTCGCGGTGAAGTGATCATGCCCGAAGCAGCTTTCCTGCGCCTAAACGAGGAGAAGGAGCAGCAGGGTCTCGCGCCCGCCGTCAACCCGCGCAACGCCGCTGCCGGCACCCTGCGCACCCTCGAACCCTCTATCGTCGCCAATCGCCGTTTGGAGTTCTACGCATACTTCCTGCTCGTCCAGATCGAAGGCAGGAGCGAATACTGGCCGCAAGGCCAGCGCGCCACTCTCGATGCGCTCGCTGCCCTCGGCTTCCGCGTCAATCGCAACCACAAACTCGTCGCATCGGTCGAGCAGATGACCCGCTTCATCGATGCCGCTGAAGCCGCGCGCTCCACGCTCGGCTATGAAATCGACGGCGTGGTCCTCAAGGTGGACTCGCACGCCACACAGCAGCGGCTCGGCTACACCGGCCGCGCCCCGCGCTGGGCCATCGCCTACAAGTTCACTGCTCGCTCCGGCATCACACAGGTCAACGCCATCACCGTGCAGGTGGGCCGCACCGGCAAGCTGACCCCGGTCGCAGAGCTGGCTCCGGTCTTTATCGGCGGCACCACAGTCAGCCGCGCCACGCTCCACAACGCCGACTTCATCGAGCGTCTCGGCCTCAAGCTGGGCGACTGGGTGCGCGTCGAGCGCGGCGGCGACGTGATTCCCAAGGTCGTCGAAGTTCTCGAGGACGCCAGCCATCCGCGCGGAAAGAAGTCTTTCGTTTTTCCGTCGAAATGTCCGGAATGCCACTCGCACGTCGTCCGCGCCGAGGGCGAGGTGGATTTCCGCTGCGTCAACGCTGATTGCCCCGCCAAGCTCCGCGAAAGCCTGCTCCACTTTGCCTCCCGCGGCGTCATGAACATCGAGGGCCTGGGCGAGGCGGTGGTGGAAGAGTTGTGTAAGAAGCGGCTCGTGAGAAGCGTCGCAGACATCTACGACCTCGACGAAGGAAAGCTTCGCTTATTGGAAAAGCAGGTCAGACGCAAGAATAAGAAGACTGGTGAATTTAAGACGAAGACTGAGCATTTACTCGGCCCGAAAGCTACAAATAAACTCCTCGAACAAATCGAGCGCTCCAAACACGCGGGCCTAGCAGGTGTACTGATCGGATTGGGGATTCGTTTTGTGGGTGAGCGTACTGCTGAGTCGTTGGCTCAAGAGTTTGGCACCATGGACGCATTGAGCGCTGCAACGGTTGAGGATTTGGAGCGGGTTGAGGAAATTGGTCCTGAAATCTCTCGGTCCATTGTCGAGTTCTTCACAAATGTTGCGAATCGAAATCTAGTAAAAAGGCTGAAAGACGCAGATGTGGAGATGGAGGCAGAGAAGAGAGAGCAGTCCGCAGAACTTGCAGGTTTGACCTTCGTATTGACCGGTACATTGCCAAATATGACGCGCGACGAGGCCAAAGAAAAGATTGAGACCGCCGGTGGCAAAACCACGGAATCAGTGAGTAAAAAGACAAACTATGTAGTGGCAGGCGAGGAGGCCGGCTCGAAGCTCGACAAGGCGCGCAAGCTCGGGGTTCGAGTAATAGATGAATCTGAATTACTCAGTCTTCTTGACTCCGAACCAGCGAAAATTCCGAGCAAAATGAAACCTCAAATTAAAACGAAATCTCCAAGTAAAGCTAAATCTCCAATTAAGACTAGGTCTCTTGATGAAGCCAAATCTTCTAAAGGTAAGTCTCCGAGAAGGTCAAAACCTCGGAACAAAGCAGGGTCTAGGGATAAGGGAAAGGTTCGAAAGGAAAAGAAACCCGTCCAGCAGAACTTACCTTTCTCCTGGTCGTAAGGAGATGCGAGGACATGGATTTCGTGGTCGTTGATGTTGAAACCGCTAACGCTAATTTATCGAGTATTTGCCAAATTGGCATTGCATCTTTTCGCGATGGTGGATTGGCCGAGACATGGGAGTCTTTGATTAACCCAGAGGACTATTTCAGCCCATTCAACGTATCCATACATGGCATCAATGAGTATATGGTTGAGGATGCTCCAACGTGGAGAGGGATATTTCCACAAATTGCCGCCCGATTGCAGAAAAGAATTGTCGTTTCCCATACGCATTTCGATAGATTGGCGCTGGCACGCGCGTGTGATCGCTTTGATATAGCAGAATTCGAATGTAAGTGGCTCGATTCCGCTCGAGTGGTCCGAATAGCTTGGCCACAGTTTTCCAGGTCTGGATACGGACTCTCCAATGTTGCGGAACATTTTGGAATAGAGTATCAAGCTCATGATGCACTTGAAGATGCACGATGCGCTGGATTGGTGCTTCTTCGCGCTATTGCCGAGACTGGTTTGAGCCCCGAACAGTGGCTAAATCGCGTGAGGCAACCAATTAATTCAGACAATCACGGACATGGGTTGAGTACTTGGCAGACATCATGTAAGAGAGATGGAAATCCAGATGGTGATCTTTTTGGTGAGATACTTGTGTTTACGGGATCATTGTCGATTCCACGCCGCGAAGCAGCAGATGCTGCAGCAGCTATAGGGTGCCGTGTTGATGACGGTGTCACAAAGCACACGACGATGCTAGTAGTTGGGGATCAGGATCTTAGGACACTTATTGCCGGCCATGAGAAGAGTTCAAAGCACATTAAAGCCGAGGAGCTTATTGCCAGGGGTCAGTCCATCCGCATCCTTGGCGAAAGCGACTTTATGCGCATTGTTGTGCAGTCCGGCTCTCCCATGGGTAGATAGGAAGCCGGCTCCAAGCTCGACAAGGCGCGCGAACTTATAATCCCTGTCCTGGATGAAGCCGGATTGCTGGCCCTGCTTCAGGCCGCGCCGGCCACGCATTGAAATCCGCTTCATCTCCGCCTGAATGCAGGCTCCCGGAATCCCGAATAAAACACCTTGCGGTGCACACTAATGGAGAGATAGCCAAAAGAATCAGCAACAAGTCAAGCCACACAGTGCCCTCACAATCTCATCTCATTGGCAATGAACATTAGCCGCGGCGGGCAACCAGGCCCGGATGACGCTCGATGGCGCTCAAATCGCGCTCTCGCTCGCGCTCCCGTTCCCACGCCGCGGCGCGCCAGTTGCGCGAGGTATAGCGGGGCAGCTCGTTAACGGCTACTGCGGCCTCATCGACGCGCCCCCTTACCGGCAAAGTTACCAATTCCATCTGCATCCGCAGAGGGGGCCGCGCGGGTGATACCGGCGCGGGTGCGGCAATCAGCCGCGCGGGTGATTCGACTTCCTTGTAGGCCGCGCTCGAGGTCAGGCTGGCGTCAGTCTTTACGGCCTGCTCGATGATCTCGTCCTCCACATCGGTTTTGGCGGCCCGCGATCCGCGCGATGTCAGGCCTTTGACCAGAAAATCATCCACCAGCTTGTGCAGGCAGGTTTGACCGCACAGATGCTTTGAGCCAGGGCGCAGCCGGTTGCGCGAGTTCCACCCGCTCACGCGCAACTCCTCCCCCTGGTCATTGGCCACAAACCAATGGTTTGTCTGCTTCTTCTCCGTCCCGCAGATATCGCACGATATCGCCTGTCGGATCACCCGGCTTCCCCCTGTCGCACCGTTCTTTCGCGGCCTGGACGATTTCCGTCTTTCACCTTGACCCATGCGGCAAAACAACTCAAAAGAACTGCATGCCGCCCAGACGAACCCCATGGAGAACTCTAGGAGCCGCCCACATCTATTTCATCGCTGATCCTGTGCAATCAGTGAGGTAAGAACTGAAAGAAACTGGATTAATGGCAAATGGGAACAGCAAAACGCAAAATTGTCCTGAATCGGAACGCGCCAGTAGATTCCATTGAAAAATGCAGGAAGGAAAAATGAGAAATCGAGTCGATTTCTGCTATTTATATAGTTTCAAAGGGCCCTACAAACGGATGCGGCTTCACCTCCCCTGTGGAGTGAATGTGGTAAAAATCCACTCCCTCAAGGGAACTGAAGCCCCATGTACATTCTTGTTAATCCTGCGCCGCTGCCGCTACGGTTTCTACGGCATTGGCGCGAAATAGCCCTTGCGTGTGCGCACTATGTAGCTCCGGTCAAAGCAGTAAAGATAAATAGGGCGAAATGCGCCATCTTCCTTGAAGTCGGCCGGAGTATAATTCAGCGCGTACTGGCTGCGCAGCGCTTCTTCAATGTCGTGGAAGCTGTTGGTCATATCCTCCACCGAAGGCGGAAAGAAAACCTGCCCGCCGGTTTCCTCGGCCATCTGGGTCAACGCCTGGTCTCCCTTGCCGCGGCTGGGCGTCCAGTTGGTGCTGATGGCGTAGATGATGGTGTCTGCCCGTTGGCACATCTTGATGGCCTCGTCCTGATGGACATGGCTTACGTTGTCGTCGCCGTCGGAGATCAGCACTATTGCCTTGCGCACCGGCTGCGGTCCGCGCTCAGTGAGCAGTTTGTCGCGGCAGGCGACGTACACGGCATCGTACAGCGCCGTGCCGCCCCCGGGACTCAGCCGGTTCACGCCCGTCTCCAGGCCGTCAAGGTTGTTGGTCCAGTCCTGGGTAAATGTGTGTGACTCATTGAACCCCATCACGAAGGCGCGGTCGCTTTTGGCCTTGAGAATATCCAGCAGAAACTCTATGGCCGATTGCTGCTCAAACTGAAAGCGCCTGCGAATCGACGTGCTGATGTCGATGACGATGCCCACCCGCAACGGAAGATGAATCTGCTGGTGGAAGCTGTTCACCTTGGCCGGCGCCTTGCGGTCGTCAAGCAGGGCAAAGTCGCTTTGCTGAAGGTTGGGAATGTAGCGCCCGTGCTTGTCCGTCACTGTAAAGATGAGGTTGACCTCATTGACGGGAATCTTGATGACGGTGGGCGCTACTTCTTGCCCCGCGGGCTGTCCCGCAGGCTGCTGTGCGGCCTGCGCGGGCGCCGGTTGGCCAGCCTGTGGAGTTGCTGGCGTGGCCGCTGGTTGCTGTGCATACAAAGTGGCTGCCGCAAAGGCTGCGGCATACACAAGTCCTGATAGCTTTCTGGTCATAGCTCTTTAATTTTATCAAGAGCGCCCTGTCTTCGCGCCTGGCTGTGCAACTCATTTTCCTGGAAGGGTTTGCCCCTCTTCCAGTCTGTGTAAAAACGCTTCCAGCTCGGCCGGCAGCGGCGCCTCCAGTTCGAGCAGCTTCCCCGTCCGGGGGTGCGCAAATTCCAAATGCGCCGCGTGAAGAAAGTTTCGTCCCAGCCTGAGCCGCTCCGGCTCTGCTTTCCTCCGTGCTGCCCTGGAGGGCGCGGCCTGCGAGGCTGCCTGGTCAATCAACTGCCCCGCTCCTCCATAGATCGTGTCGCCCACCACCGGATGACCGATCGACGCCATGTGCACCCGGATCTGGTGCGTCCTGCCCGTCTCGATGCGCACCCTCACCAGCGTGAACTTGCCGAAGCGATTCACCAGCCGCCGCACCACCTCGTAGTGCGAGACGGCCGCGCGAGCGTCCCCCAGCGGTTTCGCCGTCATGCGCGTGCGCCGCACCGGGTCCCGTCCCACGCTGGCATTGATGGTGCCCTTGGCCCGCTCTACCGTTCCCTGAACCAGCGCAATATAGGTCTTTTTGATCTTGCGGGTCGAGAACATCTCCGCCAATGCCGCATGGGCGCGGTCGTTCTTGGCTACTACGATCAGCCCGCTGGTCTCCTTGTCCAGCCGATGCACGATGCCCGGCCGCAGGTCGCCGCCAGTCGATGAAAGCGCCTTGAAGCGATAGAGCAGCGCGTTGACCAGCGTGCCGCTGCTGCGCGCCTCCTCACTCTGCCCCGACCCGGCATGGACCATCATTCCCGCCGGCTTGTTCACCACCGCCAGGTCTGCATCCTCGTAGATCACATCCAACGGAATCTCTTCAGCTTTGGCCTTGAGCGGCGCCGGATGCGGCTCGCCGGTAATATCAATCCGCTCGCCTCCGCGCAGCTTCAGCGAAGCCTTTTCGCCGCGCTTGCCGTTCACCAGCACATCGCCCTGGTCGATTAGTAATTGGACTCGAGACCGGCTTACGCCCTCCAGCGCGGCAGCAAGAAACTGGTCGAGCCGCTGTCCCTTAGCCTCCGCCGGCACATCGATAGTGCGCACTTCAGTCATGTGCAGCCTCGTCCTTCGCCGATAAGCCCAATAATCCGGGTGCCCCACCTTCGCCGCGTCCTTGTTTTTGCGGCTAAGGTGGGATTCATCAACTCTTGACTGTCGCTTTACGTTCCAGCAGCACCAGCCCGCCCACTACCACCAGCGCCGCCGCCACTGCCTGCGGCCCGTCCAGAGCCCCGCCCAGCAGCGCGCCCCTTCCCTCTGGATCGCGCCAGAACTCTGTGATAAAAACCACCACGCCGGTGCCCATCATCAACAGCCCGGCCACATCGCCCGGCTGTCGCCGATACCGCAACCAGAACAGCAAGAAAAGTGCGAGGGTGAGAAAACCCAGCGCCGCATAAGCCTGCACCGGATGCAGCGCAACGCCCAGCGGAGCTCCGCTCCAGAACGCGGCCATCGGATGGTTATATGTGACGGCCCAGTGCGCCGTAATCCCCCTCCCTGCTTCAACTCCATAGCCCGAGCCGGCCAGCAGCGCGCCCGACTGTTCAAAAGCCAGTCCCAAAGCCACCGGCGCGGCCACCGCATCGGCTGTACTCAACAGCGGCAGCTGCTGCCAGCGTCCATACAAAATGGCGGCCGCCACCGCGGCCAGCGCTTCAAAACCGGCCAGCAGCGGATGATGAATCATGGCCAGCCCCAGTATCCATATCGGGTGCTGGCGCAGGCTGTTCCAGTTGAGCACCACCAGCAGCAGCCGCGAACTCACCAGGGCTGCAAACAGCCCCACCACACATAGATTCCACACCTTCCGCCCGTCGAGCCCCGTGATGCGCGCCGTACGATACGCCAGCATCAGCGCCAGCAAAACTCCCACGGCTGTCAAAGCGCCATAGGCAGGAATCACAATCGATCCGATATGAAAGAGGACTGGATGCACCAGTGTCAGAATACGGCATTCGTGCCAGTGACACAGCTATTGCCGAAATCAGTAGGGTTGCTATGGCCGCATTCGGAAGGAAGGTAGAATCCGGCCCACGGGGCCGTGGGGTTGATCAGCTGGTGAACCCGTCCTAAGACGGTGGAGCTCTCCGCGGTTCATTAGGCATTCCGGACTGGCGGACACTGCACACAGAACCGATTGTCGAGTTAAGCCCCTGCTGTTGAATGTTGGTTCAACCAGCGTGAATCTCCCACCTGCTTTGCAGGCCGGTTTCTAGTGCGAATAGTAGGAGGTTGCAAATAAAAATGCAAGTCTTGCGCGTGATAGTAATGATGTGCTATGGTTTTGCCCGCCGTTTTTGGGAATAGAAGGGCCAAATTGACGAGCCGTACTACTTTTTTTTAATTCGGGCTGCTTGCGGAATGATCAGCAGCCACTGCTGGCATGGGCTTGCGATTAGCCGCCTCTTCCGCCTGCGCAATCAGCTTCTTCAGCTTGCCCTCGATATTCGCATCGCCTATATGCTGGTCCTCCACCACTCCATCGGCATCAATGGTGAAGGTTGCGGGAATAGAGCTAACACCAAACTCCTCGGCCATCGGCCCCACAAAATAGCCGTCGTAATACTGTGGCCAGGTCATCCCGTTCCTCTGGATAAATGCCTTCCACACGTTCTGATTCTTATCAAGGCTCACGCTGAGCACGACAAAAGGACTATTGGCGAACTTTTCAGCCAACTTCCGGATTTGGGGCAGCGCATCGCGGCAGGGGCCGCACCATGTGGCCCAGAAATCAATCAACACCACTTTGCCGGCAAGACTGTCCCTGCTGATCTGCTGCCCATCCAGGGTAGTCAGCGCAAAGGCGGGAGCTATCGGGAACCGCGCAAGCTCAATGCGCTCCAGATACTTTTCCGTGCGCCGGTGAAGGAAAGGATTTTTCTGGTCCTGCTCGAGAAAGGCTCTGAACTCCGCGCGCGCCTCATCATCCCGATGAAGATGCGCCAGTGAGACACCGTAGCCAAAATGTATCAGCGGTGCGTGTATATCCAACGCCAGCGCGGCCTTGTACTCATCACAGCTCGCCATCAGGTACTTGCTGTTCTTGTGGTTGATGCCCTGCATCTGCAATGCCTCACCCAGCATTGAGTGAATCATCGCCTTGTCCGCATCACTCTGGGCCAGGGCCAGCCAATCGTGCGCGATCTGCACAGCGTCGTTGTATGTGCCGTACTTGGCGGACATCGAAAGCGCGCGGCGCAGGCACTCCGTGCAGTGGCCGCCGTCCTCCTTGTTCGCCTGGCGCAACTCGTCGATGGCGATATTCTGGTAGCCCTTCTTCTCCCAATCCAGCGCCGAGTCCCAGGTCTTGCGGGCCTTCGCGTCTGTGGGCTCTCCAGGTTTGGGCGCATCGTCCCGGGGCGCTTCGGCAGCTTGAAGTCCAATGCCAAGCACCAGCAGCAGAAACGGAATGGCCATGAGCCTCCTGCGAAAGAGGCATGAAAAATGGAACATCCCTTTATCCTCCACAGAAGGAAATGAGCGGCCCAGATGAATAAAAGTCAAATGCTAAAATGCGGAAACTATGAGCCCGTCTTGCGCTTTTCCTCTAGCACTTCGTCCAGCATTCCGCGCAGGTTTGCGGCCCGCGTGTGAGCCTGCCGCGCGTCGCCGCCTCCGGCCCGCTCAGCCCGCGAAAGCTCATCGGCAAGGTTCAGCGCCGCCAGCACGGCTACGCGCAGCGAATCCGCCGTGCGCCCCTGTGCGGCCACGGCCCGCATACGCGCGTCAACCATTTCAGCCAGGCGGCGAATATGCTCCGCGTCATCGCCGGAGAGGCGATAGGTCTGGTTGTAAATCTCGACTGTGACATAGTTGGCCGGTTTGCCGGTTTGCTCTTGAGCCACGCTTGTCCTCACAATTCCAGTGCGTCCAGTTGCGCCAGCAGCCGCTCCACGCGCTGCCGCACATGGCCGCGCTCCGTGCGCAGCATCTGAATTTCCGCCTGCAATTGCTCCACCAGCGGCGTATGTTTGCTGATCTGCGTTTCCGCCGCAGTGGCTCGCTCCTCGGCCGCCAAGCGCGCCTGCCGCTCCTGCTTCACCAGGCTCACAGCGCGCAGAATTCGCTCTTCCAGGGCGGAAAACTCGTCTATGCTCAGCGTCAGGGAGCTTGATTCCGAGCGCGGCTCCGCAGCCGCTTCAGCAACATATTCCCTGGGCTGCTCATCCGCCCGCTCTTCCAGTTGCTCTTCTACTACAGCCTCCGATTTCCACATTGAATCCGGCATTGAACCCTCCACGAGAATGCAACTTACCCGTGCAAGTATAACCCCCGGTTGAGACTGATTCCCGCCTAACTTCGCAACCGCGCCCCAACTTTGCCAACAGCCTCCACCACCCGCGCCTGGAACTCCTGCAACTCCTCCTCGCGCAGCGTGCGATCCGGCGCCTGAAAGGTCGTGCCCAGCAGCAATGCGTACTCGCCCGCGCCCAGCTTCGCGTCGCGGAAGACCTCGCGCGCCCGCCACTCCACCAGCTCCGGAATCCGCAACCCCGCCACCGCCTGCTCGATCTTCTCCCACGTGATGCTCTCGTCCAGAACCAGCGAAAAATCCCGGCGCACCGGTTGAAAGCGCGAAATTTCCCTGGCAACCGGTTCCCGCAATGGCAGTTTGTACAGCCGGTCCAGATAAATCTCGCCCACGAGCACCGGCTCCTTCAGCTTGCGCTCGGAGGCCACGCGCGGATGCAGTTGCCCAAACCAACCCGCCGTCACTCCGTCCGCCACCACGCGCGCCGCGCGATAAGGATGCAGCCACTCCGGCGTCAGCCCCGCCTCCGCTTCAAAGCGGTCAAAGTTCACAGCCCGCGTCTGGAACCGCTCCAGCACCTGCTCCACCACGCCCTTAACGTCTTGAAATTCTATGGCCCGCGTCGCGTGCAGCGCGGATTGCTCCGGCAAGCTGCCCACCGCGCCGAAGGCCAGTGCAGGCCGCTCGTCGACCTTCTCCGTACTCCCGCTGAAGACCGTGCCCATCTCGAACAGCCGCACGTCGCTCACGTCGCGATTCAGGTTGCCGGCAATCATCGCCAGCATCCCCGGCACCAGCGACGGCCTCAGCACGCCCGCCTCCTCGCTGAGCGGATTGCCCAGCGGAACCGAAATCCCCGGCTGCGGCTCCGCCAGCGCCGCCTCGGCCGGCGAACAGAAGGTGCTTCCAATCGCCTCGTGGAAGCCCGCCGAAAGCATCGTTCGCCGCACCTGCGCTTCCTTCTCCGCCCACGGCAGCGCGCGCACTCCTGCCCCAAATGCCGGCAGCGTATTGGCAAAGCGGTTGTACCCGTAGACCCGCGCCACCTCTTCAATCAGGTCAATCTCCCGCTCTAAATCCAGTCGCCAACTCGGCAGCGTCACCATCCACACCGGGTTGTCTTTCGCTAACTCCGCTGTTTTTGCTAACTCCGCTCTCTCCGCTAGCCCACACCCCAGCGCCTCCAGCACGCCCTCCACCGTCGCCGCGGTAATTCCCTCCTCATCCTCCGTCGCGCCCAGAATCCGGCCCACCTCGCTCAGCGCCAGCACCACCGGCTTGCGTTTCGCCGTCCGCGCCTCCATCGCCGCCACGCGCGCGTCCACCAGCTCGCCCTCCAGCCAGCCGCCATTCGCCAACAGAATTTTGCTCACCAGCGCCGAAGCCACCGGCGCAGCCTCAAAGTCCGCCCCGCGCTCAAATCTGTGGCTCGCATCCGTGTGCAACCCATGCCGCCTCGCTGTCCGCCGCACCGCCATCGGCTCAAACCACGCCGCCTCCACCAGCACGTTCTTCGTCTCCGGCGTAATCATCGTCTCCCAGCCGCCCATCACCCCGGCCAGCGCCACCGCCTTCTTGTGGTCGGCTACCACCAGGTCCTCGGCGTCCAGCACGCGCTCCACGCCGTCCAGCGTCTTGAGCCGCTCGCCTTTTTTCGCGCGCCGCACCACGATGCCGCCCTCCAGCTTGTCCAGGTCGAAGACGTGCGTCGGCTGCCCCATTGCAATCCACGCAAAGTTCGTCGCATCCACGGCGTTCGAAATCTGCTTCTGCTCCAGCAACCCAAAGTAGGTACTTACGTCCGCGCCTGCGAACCAGTCCCGCGACTCGCCCATCGTCACATCGCGCAGCACTCGCGCCGTGAACCGCCCGCACGCATCTTCCGCCTCAATCCGCACCGGATACGGAGCCGCCTTCTTCGCCTTCGGCAATTCACATGAAAGCTCCGCCAGCTTCAGGCCATAAATCGCCGCCGCCTCCCGCGCTATTCCGTAATGGTTCATCGCATCTACGCGGTTGGTGGTGATGTCCATTTCGTAAAGCGAGCCATTCCCCTCGCCAAGGTCGTAAATCCCCTCAACGGCAATCCCTCGCAGCGTCAGGTCTTCGGCTAGCCGCTTATCATCCACCGGCAATCCCGGCAGGTAACTACGAAGCCATTTTGTAAGAATTTTCATCGGTATAACCCTTCGTCTGCGGAGCTAGCGGAGTTAGCGTTGTTAGCGGAGTTAGCAAGCGGAACGGACCTATCGGATTTCATTTTTCTGTCCTTGCCTCGGCCAGAGACGAAATCAATCCGTTGATCAATCGCGCAACTTCCCATCCCTGTTCCATCAATTCAGTCACAAGCTTTTCGTCGAGATAGCCAAGATCGCCGGCCAACTCAAGCTGGGTTTGCATCTCGTAGAGCGAACCTCGTGCATTTCCCAGAAAATGCCTAAACTGCGAATCTGTCAGCCTGCCATGCCCTTCTGCAATATTGCTTGGCACTGAAACGGCCGCGCGTCTGATTTGTGTGAGCAGCCCATAAGCCTCGTTCTTGGGCAAGCCTTGGCTAAGTGCATACGCTTGCCGTGCCAGGGCCATCGCCTTCTGCCAAACAATCAGCTCTCGGTAGCTTTTAGGCCGCGCCATCGCCTACCCCTAACTCCGCTAGCCCCGCTAACACGCGCGTAGCGCGGCTAACTCCGCTTTTGCCTATCTCTAACTCCGCTAACTCCGCTAACACGCGCGAAGCGCACGCTAACTCGCCCTCATGCAAACTGCCCCAAAAACCGCATATCCCCCGCAAAGAATTGCCCAATTTCCGCAATCCCGTACTTCATCATCGCAATCCGTTCCACGCCCATCCCAAACGCAAATCCGGAAATCTTCTTCGCGTCATAGCCCGGCTGCTTCTCCGCCGCAAACGCAAACACCGCCGGGTCCACCATCCCGCAGCCCAGCAGCTCAATCCACCCCGACTGCTTGCACTTCCTGCACCCCTTCCCTCCGCAAAAAATGCAGCTAATCTGCACATCCGCGCTCGGCTCCGTGAACGGAAAAAACGATGGATATAACCGCGTCTTCACCGCCGACCCAAACAGCGCCTTCATCGCGTGGTCCAGCGTCCCCTTCAAATCGCTGAATGTAATATTCGTGTCCACGCACAACCCCTCCACCTGGTGAAAAATCGGCGAGTGCGTCGCGTCCGCCGCGTCGTTCCTGTGTACCTTGCCGGGAATCACAATCCGCACCGGCGGCGGCTGCTGCTCCATGGTCCTCATCTGCACCGGCGAAGTATGCGTGCGCATCAGCAGCCGGTCTCTCTGCTGCCTGCGCTCCTGCCCCGCCACGACTAACGTATCTTGCGTGTCCCGCGCCGGATGGTCCGGCGGAAAATTCATGCACTCGAAGTTGTAGAAGTCGGTCTCCACCTCCGGCCCCACGCCCACCGAGTAGCCCAGCGCCGCAAACACCCCCACAATCTCGTTCATCGTGCGCGTAATCGGATGCTCCGCCCCCGTCAGCCGCCGCGTTCCCGGCAGCGTGATGTCGATGGCCTCGGCCTTCAGCGCCGCGCCGCCCCAACTCCCGCATTGCCCCGCTCCCAGAGCCGCGTCCAGCAACCCCTCCACCACCGCCTTCAGCGCGTTAAAGCGCACTCCCAGAGCCTTCTTGGCCTCCGCCGGCGCAGCCTTCAGCCACCGCCCGGAAACCTCATTCAGCCGCCCCTGCTTGCGCCCCAGCCACACCAGGCGAAAGGCCTCCACCGCCGCCTCGCTGTCCAGCGCCGCCGCAGCCGCCCTCGCCTGCCGCTCCAGACGGGCAAACGCCCCATCCAGCGCAGCCTCATCAAATGCCGTCAAATTTGGAATCTCTTCATTCATAGGCTTATTCAGCAGGATAAACCACCGCCCGTTCCCTCATCAGGTATTCTCTTTTGCATGAGGCCTTTCCGCCTGGGTGCCCCACCCTCGCTGCGTACTTGTTATTGCGGCTAGGGTGGGAAGGCGCAAATCTCGAAGAGAGGAAAAATAATTATTCACAAATATCAAATCCGTGCTACTCTATCGGTGTTGCCTTGATTGGCAGCTAGGGTTGGTTTGCTAGGCAGACTGTAGGACACCCCTCAGGACGCACTCCGCACCCGAACAATTCAACAAGACGAACTCGCCGGTTCGCAATTAGGAGTCGCAATGACCTCCTCGTATCTTTCACGCAATCTCCCTGTGTCGTTTCCTCACACTTACCGATTCAGGATCACTCCGGACCTCGTCCGTAAGTTCACTATTCCAAAGGATGGGGAAATCACAATACACCACATCTACCTGCCGATTCTAGAATACAAACGCGAGTTTTTTCCAGACAAGGTGAATCCTCGTAGCCACGACGAGCTTTCCGGGCGCGTGCCGCGCCTGATCGCCGACAGCCTCGCTACGCACCCCGAAGAGTTCCACCTTCTGAACAGGGGAGTCCTTATCCTGGCCGACTCCTGCACCTACGATACTCAGTCCCAGTTCTTGGAGATCACAATCAATAACGATGAGACAGGGGGCTTGGCCGACGGGGCAACAACAGACAGAGTACTCTCTCGCATGCTCGATCCCGCAACTCTGAAACAGTTGGATATGGAAGAACAGCAAGTTCTCGATGCGATCACAAGCGGGTATGTCCACGTCGAAGTCGTTTCGGGGGATTACGAGTCAAGAAGAGTGCGTCTTGCAGGTGCAAGAAATACCAGCGTTCAGGTTAAGGAGTTCGCGCTGGAAAACTTGGACCACAAATTCGACTGGCTCAAGGTCGCACTTGACGACTCTGAATTCAAGGACCGGATCAGATATCGCGAAAATGACCCGCAGCCTGTGGACGTGCGTACAGTTCTCGCGTTAATGACCCTTTTCCATCCAAACTGGAGCGAAGGAAGGGAACCAGTGACTGCGTATACGAGCAAAGGGGGGATCCTCTCGTATTTCAGGGATGATGAATGGCTTCCTGGTTACAAGCAGCTCGCACCCGTAGTCGTCCAAATATTGAAACTCTACGATCACATTCACGAGAACTACCAGCCACAGTATGCGAAGTTCAACCGCGAGGCAAAAGACTCGGGAGCGAAATTTGGGGGGCGCAGGGAAATCACATTTAAACAGGGTCGGATTCACACACTTCCCTTAACGGAAAGGGAGGTGGCCTACCTTGTACCAGACGGATGGCTATACCCCACTCTCGCCGCATTCCGGCCACTCCTTGCTTTTAAGGATGGATTAGCGTCGTGGAAGACTGATCCGTTCGCCTATTTCGACGCGTACGGTTTCGAACTCGTTGGGGCTGTCGCTGAAGAGTCTGCATCGCTAGGTAACAACCCGCAATCCGTCGGAAAGAAGCGCAATTTCTGGACCAGTCTCCGTGAAAAAGTTGAATTAAGATTGGTTAGAACAGAGCAGGCTAATCCTACGGCCTGATTGCAATTCACTCAATAAACAGAGGGCAAAAACGCCACTATAGTCGCATGTCCGGCACTTGACTTACTGAAAATGTCTGAGTGTCCCATCCTTCCCGCAGTTATATTGCGGGAAGAGTGGGAAACCTCGAACCTTAATCGGCAAGTCCCTCCATGCCGAAGGCGTCCGCCTGGACGGCCAGTCCTTGCAGATAATTACCCTCTTACGTCGCACAATTATTCCCAGAAGTCTTTCTTCAGATCATCGTCCCGGCACGTCCTCTTCGCGCAGTTTTTCAATCAGAAGCAGCCGGAAGCTGCCGAAACTGCCCATAACTCCTTATCCTGGACGATTTTGCAGGGAACTTCTTTGTTATCACGATTTTACAACGCAACCCTGTCTGTAAGCTCAAGAAAACAAGGAATTTGCATCCAAAATAGGGGTGGGGGTGCCTGATGGTCCAGCTTTGCCGGCCTTTCGAGACAAACGGACAGCGACAGCACCTGAGGGATGCTTTGCATGGATTGAATGGTATGGATGAGATGGCTTCCAGAAACACATGAACGCCGGTACAAATGCAAAACGGCCTCACCTAGAGGAGTGAGGCCATTATGCTGACTTGCTGACTCGCTAATCTGCGCGTAGCGCACGCCAACTTGCTGTCTCGCTATCCCGCTAACAGAAACGGCCCCGCAACGCGGAGCCGTTTCGCTAACCTGCTAATGTGCGCGTAGCGCACGCCAACCTGCTGTCTCGCTCTTACTTGCTTTCCTTCTCCGCCGCCAGAGCAACCCTGGCCTGCTCCACCAGCTCGGTGAAGCCCTTGGGGTCCTTGACGGCGATCTCCGCCAGAATCTTGCGGTCCAGCTCCACTCCTGCCTTCTTCAGCCCGTTGATGAGCTGCGAGTAGCTGAACTTGTTCAGCCTGGCCGCCGCCGCGATGCGTACAATCCACAGCGAGCGGAACTGGCGCTTCTTCTGCTTGCGGCCGGTGTAGGCAAACTTCAGGCCGCGCTCCACGGCCTCCTGGGCCGCTTGGTAAAGCTTGGATTTGGTAAGGAAATAACCGCTGGCTCGATTGAGAATCTTCTTGCGGCGGTCACTCCGCTTGGTGCTGCGTTTTACGCGGGGCATATCGGTTTCTCCATTTTGCGTTCGGTTGTGCGGCTGGAGGCAGGAGGCCTTCGCCCTTCACGGGCAGGCTATAACCTCTTCACTCGCTTTAATCAAGCCTGATTTCTCGCCGTTGCGAACGCCTCTCGCAGCAAGCGGGGGCCAAAATATCAGCCCTTGAGCAGTGTCACAGCCCTCATCCAAAAGGCTGCTCCATGCAATGGTCAGGCGTAAGGAATCATGCGCGCTACCTTCTTGTAGTCGCCATCGGAAACCAGCAGGGTCCGGCCCAGCTTGCGCTTCGTCTTTGGCTCCTTCGAAGTCAGGATGTGCCGCGTCTTCGCCTGGCCCCGCTTGATTTTGCCGGTGCCGGTTTTTCTGAAGCGCTTGGCCGCGCCCGAATGGGTCTTCAACTTGGGCATTCTTTTCTCGTTTCGGAAGGGTGGGTTCACCTGAAAATAATCGCAAAAACAGGGATTTTCCTCCTCTGTTGCGACCTCAACCAGTATATCGTAAATCCGGCGTCAGAAGGGTTTGCTAACCGCTCGCCGAAGCCGCTTTCGCCTTTGCCTTGGGCGCGGAGGCTGGGGCTGGCGGAGCGGCAGGCTTGGGTTTGGTGGCTTCCTGCTTCCTGGCCGGCGCCAGAACCGCGTGCAAAATGGTGCCTTCCATGCGCGGCATGAACTCCACAACACATGCATCGCCCACGTCCTGGATCAGCCGGTTGATGATGTTGTAGCCCAGCTCGCGGTGGGCCATCTGCCGACCCCGGAAGCGCAGGCTGGCCTTTACCTTGTCGCCATCAGTGAAAAATTGCAACACCTTGTTCTTTTTGGTCTGGTAGTCGTGCTCGTCCACGGTCACGGAGAACTTGACTTCTTTGACGGTAATCACCTTTTGCTTCTTCTTGGCGGCCCGTTCGCTCTTTTCCTTCTCGTAGAGGTAGCGGCCGTAATCCTGGATGCGGCAGACCGGGGGAACTGCGTTGGCCGAAACCTCCACCAGGTCGAGACCACGTTCACGGGCTAGCTTCAGCGCCTCAAAAGGCGCCATAATCCCCAGTTGCTCGCCGTTTTCGTCGATTACGCGGATTTCGCGCGCGCGTATCTTCTCGTTGGTGCGTATAAAGGACTTTGCAGAACGTTTGTCGAGTGCGATGGTACTCCTCCAAAAGTCGTTCCGGCCCGCCTCCGGCCTCTGCCGGAAATGCCGCGGGTACATGAACGCAAACTGAGTATAGCATTGGCTCGGCTTATCTGAACAAAGGGTTTAGGAGAGTTTTTAGCAGGCCTCAGCCTCCAGCGTTCCCTCGGCGTTCAGCCCGGTCACCCTCACCCGCACCAGCCGGTTGGCTTCCAAACGACCCTCCAGCTCCACCGGCAAAAAGTTCTCGGTCAGCGCCGCGCTCCGGCCACGCGCCTCCAAATCGCATGGCGAGTGCAGAGTGATGGCTTCCAGTTCTCGTCCCACAAAGCGCCTTTGGTGCATTTTGCTTTTTTCGGCTGCAAGGGCGCGCAGGGCGGCCATCCGCTCGGCGACCGCCTCTGCCGGAACCGGCCGCTCGGCGTGCAGATCCCAGCCGATTGTCGCCGGCCGCGGCGAGAAGGGGAACAGGTGCAGGTAGCCGAAGGGCAGCGCCCGCACCAACGCCATGGTCTCCTCGAACTCGGTGTCGCCTTCACCCGGAAAGCCCACCATCACGTCCGCGCCCAGGGTCAGCTCCGCTCCTCCTGCTTGGACCAGAGCCTTCACCTTCTCGATGTAATGCCATGGTCTATACCGCCGGTGCATCCGCCTCAGCACCGCATCCGAGCCCGACTGCAATGGCAGGTGCGCATGACGCGCCAGTTGTCTGCCGCCAAACTCCGCCATCAGCCCGACCAGCTCCGCATCCCAATCCATCGGCTCAATTGAGCTGAGCCGCAGGCGTTTGAGTGCCGTCCGCGCGAATATCTCCCGCACCAGCACGGCCAGTGTCGGCTTGCCTGCACCTTCAAAGTCTCGGCCCCATCGACCTAAATTGATCCCCGAAAGCACCAGTTCATTCCCGCCAGCGGCCACAAATCCTTCCACTTGGCGGAGAACACTAGCAGCAGACAGACTTTTGGAAGGACCGCGCGTCTGAGGAATGACGCAGAAACTGCAACGGTTCCCGCATCCCTCCTGGATTTTGAGGTTTGGCCGGGTCTGTGCGCCGGGCATGATCTGCGCCTCTTCAAGAAACGAGTGGGCAAACCGGTCGTCCGCCCAGACCACCTGCGCCACCTGCGGTGGGGCAGAAGCGGCTTGCGCCACCTGAATTTTTGTCAGTTTGCCATTTGCGTGCTGCTCCGCGCGCCCCAACAGCCCTAAAATAATCTCCGGCGCCAGCGCCTTGTGGCTGTTGCCCACCACGGCCGCCACACCCTTCAGACCCGCCAACTCCTCCGGCGCGCGTTGCGCATAGCAGCCTGTCACCACAATCCGCGCCGCCGGGTTCAGCCGGTGTGTCCGGCGGATAAAGGCCCGCGCCGCACGGTCAGCCTCCGCTGTCACGCTGCACGTATTCACTACCACCACATCGGCCGCCGCTGAGCTTGCGTTGCACAGTTCCGCTGCGCGCAGCCGGCCGCTTACCGCCTCGCCGTCAGCGCGCGCCGCTCTGCAACCGAAATGCTCCACATGAAAGGTGGACGCCATGATTTCAGTTTAAGTCATCCCCATTCCGGTTCTTCTTAGGGCTGGTTTGCCTGCTCACCGCTCTGGGAATCGCTATTGTTCTCCGACAGCTTGAGAGAAACTGAGCGCGTAGTTTCCACATCGCAAGCTGCGGATTTCTCTCCGTCAAAGCCGGAAACACAGACAAAACGGGGCCAGCTTTGCGCGCCTCGACCAAACCAGCCACGTTTTCAAGCTTTCTCTACGCTTGAGACCTCAGACCCTCAGTTTGCGCCTGATGAGGCTGGCCAACCCCAGCAGACCGCTACTGAACAACAGAAAGCTCGATGGCTCCGGGATAACTGGGCCGTCAATCTCGAATGCGGTTTCGGTGACCGAATCGAAGTTCCAGGGGCCGGTGGGGCTTCCGGTCGAGTCAAATGCCTGATTGGTCGTCGTGCCCGCATAGTTGAAGTACCACCCCAGCAGGGTGTCGGCGTTCGTCTCTGCAGCCACCAGCCAATACGTGCCCGAAGCCAGATTGCAGCCGGCTCCGCTGCAGTCGTAAGTGACCAGCCCGTTGCCGACTCCGTAAGGCTGAATGGCCCCAACCTGGATCAGCGAGTCCAGGATGCTGCCTGGCGAGCCGCCGCTATCGGATTCGATATAGACGCTGGCCGGATTGTTTTCGCCAAGGGCGAAATAGATCGCCAGTTGCGCGTCCGAGACCACAGCCGCCGAATTGAGAGAGAAGGAATTGGCGATCACCTCGTTCGAGTAACTGCTGCCGTCAACTGCGTAGGCATAGGTGCCAAATGAGCCGCCCGGCCCAAGAGTTGTGTACAGCACCGTTGGATCGGCCCAAGCGGGAACCGCCGCAAGGAAGCAAATCAGGCTTAAAAGTGAAACTGCAATAGTTCTTGCTTTCCTCATGATGTTGACCTCCGTCCGGAAAGATTGAGCCCTGAGGCGCTGCTTGTCTGGGGAAACAATATAGCGGGAGCTCCCTCTTGCGCCGCTTGGACGATATTATATCTGTATTTGGACTTAATTACTCTGTTTTATAATAATTTCATCCATACCGATTTGCTTCCAGCGCTCCAGAACGCACAACGGCCACCCTCTCGGGTGGCCGCTGTCGTATTGCTTGAGAAAAGCGCTTTATTACTCGCTCTTTTCATTCTTCTCGCTCTTCCGAAGGTTGATGAGGTCGCCTAGGGTAGTGGTGGAGCTGGAGACGGGAGCCTTGTGGCTCTCCTTCTTGTGACTCTCCACTTGTGAACGGTTAGTGTCATGGCCCGAAGAGGCGCGCAAGCTCAAGCCCACTTTTTTCTCTTCGACGTTGATCTTGATGATTTTGAAGTCGTGTTCCAGGCCGGTTTCAAGCTTAGTGGCTGCGTCTTCGCCTGCCTCGGAGATGTGGCACAAACCCTCCACGCCCTCCGCGATCTCGACAAAGGCGCCGAATTGCGCGGTCCTGAGCACCTTGCCGTGAACCATGTCGCCAACACGATGAGTGGCGAAGAAGCTCTCCCAGACGTCGGGCTGCAATTGCTTGATGCCCAGGCTCAGACGGCGATTCTGCGGCTCAACGCCGAGAACGACAGCCTTCACCTTCTCGCCCTTCTTCACGATTTCAGAGGGATGCTTGACGCGCTTGGTCCAGCTCAGGTTGCTAACGTGCACCAGTCCGTCTATGCCGTCCTCGATCTCGATAAAGGCGCCGAAGTCGGTCAGGTTGCGCACCCGGCCCTCGACCTGGGTTCCTGCCGGATACTTCTCCGTCAGGTTCTCCCAGGGGTTTTCCATCAACTGCTTCATGCCCAGCGAGATGCGTCGATCCGCAGGATTCACGCTGAGCACTACGGTGTCAACCTCGTCGGCCGGCTTGACCAGCTTGGAGGGATGCTTGAGGCGCTTGGACCATGTCATCTCCGAGAGGTGAACCAGGCCCTCGATACCCTGTTCCAGCTCGACAAACGCGCCGTAGTCGGTGACCGAAAGCACGCGCCCATGAACGCGCGCGCCCACCGGGTAGCGCTCGGTGGCGTCCAGCCAGGGGTCGGGCGTCAACTGCTTGAAGCCCAGCGAAACCCGCTGCTTATCCTTGTCGAACTTGAGCACCTTTACCTGAATCTCGTCGCCCACATTAACCAGGTCGCGGGGATGTGTGAGGCGGCCCCAGCTCATGTCGGTGATGTGCAGCAGGCCGTCAATCCCGCCCAGGTCAACGAACGCGCCGTAGTCGGTGAGGTTCTTCACCGTGCCGGTCATCACCGCGCCCTCGCTCAACTTCTCCAGCGTTGCGGAGCGCTTGGCGTTCTGTTCTTCTTCCAGAATTTCCTTGCGGCTGACCACCACGTTGCCGCGCTTCTTATTGAGCTTGATGACCCGGACCTCAATCTGCTGGCCCAAATAGCCATCCAGGTTGCGGACGGGGCGAATCTCCAGCTGCGAACCGGGCAAAAACGCCTTCAGCCCGATGTCCACGGTCACCCCGCCCTTGACGCGGCTTACCACCGTGCCCATAATCGGGGTCTTATCGGCAGCGGCCTTCTCGATCGTGTCCCAGACACGCAACCTCTGCGCCCGCTCGTAATTTGCCAGGTAGCCGCCCTCCGGCTCCTCGCGTTCGATCACTACATCGATCGGATCGCCGGGCTGGAACTTGATGGCTCCGGTGTGGTCCATAACCTGTTCGAGCGGCACAAGACCCTCGGACTTCAGGCCCACATCAATGACCAGGTACTTGTCCGTCTGCTTGATTACCGTGCCGGAGACAACCTTGTCGCCAAAGGCTTCAACAGCAGCGGCTTCCGCAGCCTGCTCGCGTTCAAAGGCCTCCAGGGCGGCAGAAAAGTCATCCATAGACTCGAGGCCATGCTCCGCGTGCGCGGCGGCCTTCGCGGGCTCCGGCGCTGCAGTGGCCGGTTCGGCCTGGGCAGCGGGCCCAGGTGGCGCGGGAACTTCCGCTGCAGCTTCGGCTGCGGGCGCGGCTTCCGCCACGGGTGTTGCCACGGTTGCAGGGTCTACAGGTTCGGATGGGGCATCGGCGTCCAACGCTGAACTTTCAACTGTTTGGGGGATTTCGTGGTTGGACGTTGATTCAGGCGACGGCTGCTCTTGCTCCGCCGCAGGGTCGAGGGTTTGGCCTTCCAATTCAGTGTTCAGGGTTATGCTCTCGGGTTCGGGATTGACGACGTTTGCCATTACTGCCAGCTCCGCGATTCCTAACTCCCGCGACGCAAACGTGCCCGCCGCTGGGGGATGGTCCCTCTAACACGATTGCTATGAGGGTTGCCGTATGCCATCTCTGCACGCAACCACGCGCCTGTGTCCGCAGTGCCTTAACAAGGAACAGTCCTTCCCCCCATCAGGCTGGCGATGGAAATGACTGGTTTCCTTGGGAAACACCCGGCAGGCGGCGGCTGTTGGAGAGCGGCCGCAACTCGCTGCTGGAATCCGCGCAGGAAGCTACGCCCACCAGTGTAGCAACCGCCGTATAACCCCGTCAATAAAACAGATTGGCAGCTGTGACATGGCACCTGCAGGCCGCGCTTAAAATATTAGGTTTGCGGCTGGCAGCGCTCCCGCACAACAAACAACTATACTGATGCAGACGGAACCCAACCCATGGACCTTCTCTGGACTCCCTGGCGCTATGCCTACATCACCACGGCGGACAGCGCAGCCCGCCCCGGCGTTCCTCCAAGCCTGGCAGACTGGCCCGGCGATCACCATTGCGTCTTCTGCAACCTGATTGCGAGCATTGATTACGCAATTGCTCAAGGCATGAGTGTGGAAAAGGCTGAGGCCGCAGGCGGACTGGTTTATAGAGGCGAGCACTGCTTTATCTGCCTGAACGCCTTCCCCTACACATCCGGCCACGTGATGGTAATGCCCTATGCCCATCTGGACCGGTTAGCCGACCTGCCCACCGCAACCGCCCATGAACTGATTGACCTGGCACAGCGAGCCGAGCAGGCGCTGGAAAAGCTCTACCACCCGCAGGGCTTCAATTTTGGATTGAATCTGGGCCGGGCAGCCGGTGCCGGCGTCACTGGACACCTGCATCTGCACGCCCTTCCCCGCTGGTCTGGCGACACCAATTTCATGACCACGATTGCTGAAACCCGCATCCTGCCGGAGGACCTGGAAGCGACATGGAAGCGGCTGCGAGCGGCGTTTGCGGAGCTGGCAAGTTAGCAAATCAGCCACGCTTACTCTGCTCCATACTGGCTCAACTCAATAGTGCCGGATTAATCGTTCGCTGAATGACTTGATTGTTTTACAGGAAGCCGATCTTCGTTGGGTTTTCTGCACTCTCTTGCTGTCCGGAATCTATCTTGTCTGGATAAATCACGGTTCCTTCGGCATCAACAACGATCCCGCGATTCCCGCTTTTGCTTCTTTTGGTAAGCACCGCCCCCAAAACAACAAAAATGTCGAAGGTTACCCCTATACCTATCAAGATCGTCGCCATTCGATATTGGTCCACGCTCATCGCGCCGAATTCGGTCAGGCTACTTATCGATGGATTCGATGGATCGTAATAAACAGTTGCACTGAATCTTAACGGCACATCAGTATATTTCTGAAGTTCCGCTCTGATCGAATCATCGACGCTGAGTTCCGAAATATGCCCTGAGCTGCTGTATGATTCTCCGTCAACGCTGAAGTTATAACTGCAACGATATCCTGTGGAAAAATTGGATAGGTCAACGCTCTTATTTTGGGCGCCTTTCGTACGGAAGGAGCTTCGGTAGCGTGTTACGTTGGCCTCTGTTGTCCTCTCGCGTTGCGCGAGGGTAGCGCACCGCATTGCACCGTAAATGCAGATACCACCGAGGGTGAAGAGAAATAGCGATGCGAGCAATGGATAGTCCATCAAGTCTGGTTTTCTGCTAATGAAGAACATCGGCTCTCCTATTTCTCCACTGATGGGTGTTGGAGGGGAGTATACACACCTTGCGGCATATCGACAAAGCCTTTTTTAGGTGTCATGCGAGTTCTCTTGCTGCTCGGAATTCATCTCGTCCGGATAAATCACTGTTCCTTCGGCATCGACGACGATCCCTCCACTCCTTCCACCTTCCGTGTTTGCGCCGGGGGCAAGCAACGCTCCCAAAATAACAAGGAAGACCAACATGGATCCCACACCGATACCCAGCTTTGCATAGAGAAAGTCAAGCTCGCTCTTCGCGCCATATTCCGTCAGGCTGTTCGTCGACGGATTGGCTGGATCATAATAGACAGTTGCGCTCGTTTTCAGCAGAACGCCGGCAAGATCCAGAATCTCCCCTTTCACCGGATCATCGGCACTCTGTCGTGGACAACTCTCATATCCCCGATAAGTTACTCCCTCGACACTGAAGTTGTAATCGCATTTGGGGCGCTCATAACTCTTGTTTCTGCTGGATTGAAAATGCAAATTCAGGTGCGCAGTCGCTGTTCTCTCGTTAGGAGCCAGCGCGGCATACTGCTTTGCTTCGTAGAAGCACCCGCCGCCAAGGGCAAAGGCAATTACCGCTCCCAGAATCATGGAACCGGCAATGGATTTCCAGCTTGAACTCATTGGCTCTCCAATTTCTCTTCTGATGGGTGTTGAAGAGCAGTGTACGCCCCTGTACTGCACATTTACAAAGCCTCTTTTTGAAGGTTGGAAAGCCGTGAACCTTCACCTGAAGATAATTTCAACCCTGCTTCGCCTCGCCGTCATCCTCTGCTCCCGCCGCCAGCGCGAGGCCGGGCTGCGACCACTCCAGCGACTCCATCTCGCGCACGTCGGGTTGCAATTTCACGATCTCGGCTAAATCGCCATCGGAGTGGGCCAGCTCGCCTAACTGCCTGCCATACGAGAAGACGCCGCCCTTGCCTTCGATGGTGCCGAGAAACTTGTTGTAGTAATCGACGCTGCTGGCGAGCGCATTGCCGAGCTTGGTAACGTGCCCCTGCGCAACCACCAGCTTTTCGTAGATTCTCCGGCCCATCTCGTGGATCGCTTTCGCGTTCTTGGTAATCTCCGTCTGCTGCCAGCCAAATTCGACAGCCCGCAGCAAGGCAATCAGAGTCGTCGGAGTCGCCATCACAACATGGTTCTGCGCGCTGAACTCGATCAGCGACGGGTCAGCTTCCAGCGCCGCGCTGAACAACGCTTCACTGGGCAGGAAGCAAACCACAAAATCGGGAGCCTTCTCGAATTGCTTCCAATAGGCCTTGCCCGACAGTTCTTTCAGGTGCGCCTTTACTCGCGCCGCATGAGCCGCAAAACGAAGCGTCTGCGTCGCAGCATCCGGCGCACCGCTGGCATCCAGAAATGCATCGAGGGGAGTTTTGGCATCGACGACGATCTCGCGGCCATTGGGCAGTTGAATGGTCATGTCCGGGCGCAACATTTTATCGTCTTCGTCGCGCGCCGTCACCTGCTCGGAAAAGGAGCAGTATTGCACCATTCCGGCATATTCCACGCAACGCTTCAGTTGCAGTTCGCCCCAGTTGCCGCGCGTCTTGGGAGCCCGCAACGCCGTGACCAACTGGGCGGTTTCATTTTTCAGAGCAGCCAGGGAAGCGGGAATTGACTTCTGCATATTCTCCACGAGTGTTTCCACTTTGGAGTAGGCACCTGAACGTTGCGTTTCCATAGCGCGAGCCTGCTCGTCGAGGCTCTTGAGCGCGGCTCCAAGCGGGTCCAGCAGATTCTTGATCGCGGCTTCTTTTGCCGCAAGAGCCAGTTCCGCTTCGCGGGATTGCCCGCCAAGTCGCTCCTTTGCAAGGTCTAAAAACGACTCCGTATTGGCGCGAAGAGCATCGGCGGCAACTCCTTTGAAAGCATCAAGTCCAAGCGTGGTATGGACGCTCGAACGGCCTTGCCGGAATCCCAACCACAACCCTAAGAGGAAGACTGCAACGGCAACCAGTGCAAAGACAACGGCGGAGTTACCCACGGTAAAACCCTCTTCGCCTAATGTACGCCTTTTACCTGTGATTTTTCCTGCATTTTTTTGGAGTTTTGTATTCCTTGTTCCCTGCCGGGGTCCCCGGCGAGTGATTTTTACTCGCTGGGGTGGTTATTCCCCATTCCCTGCTTCCCCCAAGCCTTTACACCCCCTCATCCGCCCGGTAGACTTGAATTTCGGGGCCATGCGCAGGATTTCGGGCGACGTGGTTGTGCTCCCCTGCCGTAACCCGGTAGGCTGGGCAGGCGGAGCCTGTGTAGGCAAGCCCCGGAGATTCCCAAGTTCTGTAAAACACGAGGAGAAACGTGCATGGCTGTTGAAGAGAAAGTCAAACAAATCATCGTCGAGCAGTTGCAGGTGGACGAGGCCGAAGTCACCCCCGGCGCCAGCTTCCAGGAAGACCTGGGCGCGGATTCGCTGGACGTCGTCGAGTTGGTGATGCAATTCGAAGAGGCCTTCGACATGGAGATACCCGACGAGGCCGCCGAAAAGATCAAGACCGTCAAAGACGCGATCGAATACATCGAGAAGAATGCGAAAGGCGGCAAGTAGCCAGTGACACGCCGAGTCGTTATCACCGGCCTGGGGCTGGTATGCGGCCTGGGCAACACCGCACCCGAGGTTTGGCAGCAGTTGATGGCCGGCGCCAGCGGCATGGGCCCTATTCAGGCCTTCGATACCACTGGCTTCACCACCACCTTTGCCGCCGAGGTCAAGAACTTTGACCCGCTCAACTTCGTAGACAAGAAGGAAGCGCGCAAGATGGGGCGCTTCATTCATTTTGCCTTTGCCGCCACCCAGGAGGCTATGGCGCAATCGGGCCTTCAGATCACTCCAGAGGTTGCCGACCGGGTTGGCGTCTTTATCGGCTCCGGCATCGGCGGCTTCGAAATCATTGAGCGTGAGCACACCAACCTGCTGGAGGGCGGACCGCGCAAGATCTCGCCTTTCTTCATTCCCGCGGCTATTGTCAATATGGCAGCGGGCGACGTGAGCATTCGTTATGGCGCCAAAGGGCCGATTTCTGCCACGGCCACGGCTTGCGCCACATCGGCCAACGCCATCGGCGACTCAGTGCGCATGATTCTGCACGGCGACGCTGATGTGATGATCGCAGGCGGCGCCGAGGCCGCGGTCACGCCGCTCTCGGTGGGCGGTTTTGCCGCCATGCGCGCTCTCTCGCAGCGCAACGATGAGCCTACCCGCGCCAGCAGGCCTTTTGACAAGGATCGCGACGGTTTCGTCATCGGCGAGGGCTCCGGCATTCTAATTCTCGAGGAGTTGGAGTTTGCCAGAGCGCGCGGAGCCAAAATTCTGGCCGAGGTTATCGGCTACGGCATGAGCTCTGACGCCCATCACATCACCAGCATCGCGCCCGAGGGCCAAGGCGCGCAGCGCAGCATGAGAGCCGCTCTCAAGGACGCCGGCATCCGGCCGGAAGAGGTGGGTTACATTAACGCCCACGCCACCGCGACTCCAGCCGGCGACGGCAATGAATCGCAGGCCATCGAGGCGGTCTTCGGCGAGCACGCGCTGAGCTACAAGCTCAAGGTGAGCGGCACCAAGTCCATGCACGGCCACCTGCTGGGCGGCGCGGGCGGACTGGAAGCCGGCATTTCCGTGCTGGCACTCCTACACCAGATGTTGCCGCCCACCATCAACCTGGAAAACGTCGATCCAGTGTGCCGCCTGGACTATGTGCCCAACAAGACTATCGCCCACAACTTTGATGTCGCGCTGTCGAATTCCTTTGGCTTCGGCGGCATCAACGCCACGCTCATTATGCGCCGCTGGACGGAGTAAGGCATCGGACAGCTTTCAGCTAACATTTTTTACTGCAAACGCAAACAGCGCGAACCCGGATGGGATTCGCGCTGTTTGCTGTTTCCAGCCTTTACTTAATATCAACCCATTGCAGCCGCAATTCCCACACCAACCAATATACCGATCGCCCACCATCCAAAGACGGCAATGTAACCTGAGCTGCGCTTGACCCCTGCTACAGCCGCTACGCCAATCGAGGTCAGTATCAGACACCAGATCACAGACCCATCCATCGAAGTCAAAAACCCGTAAAGTGCGAGGGGTGTTTCATGTTGGGGGAAAAAAGCTCCGATGTTGGTCGGGGCAGGATTGTGGATGTTGAATACTTCCGGCTCCACGCCCGCGAATAAAGTAATTGTTGCCAATATCCACTTAATAGGCCACTGAACAAGGCCGGCGTAGAGAGTGACGGCAAAGAGAGAACCAAATTTAGCCTTGCCGCCAAACCCAAAATTGATTGTGGCAAGCAAGAGTCCGGCCGCAATCAGGTCCATAAGGAGAACGCCCAGTGGAGTAAGTGCCGCGTTGATCGCCTGAGATCTTGGCGCCGTCTGCACCTGCTTGGCTCTCTGCTCGGGAGTCATATATCTCTCCATCATATTCTTGGCGAACTCCGGCATATTCCGCTGTTCGTTCTCAGCAACGACCTTCCACGTAACTTGCGTTGCGATGGAACTGTAAAAAACAGCGAAAGATAAAACCATGATGATAAAAGGCATCCACCAGCTCAAGTTGCCGCGCTTGATGTCCTCAAAGGTCTTCGCGGGCGCTATGAAGGTATTCGCAACACGCTGCCACTGGGACAGGCCGGCTGACTGGGCTCCTGGCTGAACTGCTGTCTCGCTCATAATCCCCCTTGTTCTGCCATATATGGCTCTGGCCGCGATTGTAACCTCTAAAAGGCTGCCCGGTACAATAAAATTTGTCGGATTTTAGAATATGCACCTTGCCCTGCGCCTAGCCGAAGAGTTCGGCGAGTGGTATGCCGTGCTCGGTCAGAGCACAGCCCATAGAAAATTGTTGAGAAAGGTCCGCCGCATCAAGGAGTGCGCGGAGAATCCAGAGTAACTCCAGTGTAAGCGGTTCCGTCACTGTTTCCGAGTGCCTGACAGGGTGCGGACTTGTCTGATAATTGGCGACTTCAGGGCGATTCACTTAGCCCTTGACGCACGACGCCGTGAATGTTCGACTGATTCTGGAACAGGACCGAGTGAGCCTATGGATGTGCCTCAATTTACCCTCGAAGATTACGAAAAAGTCTACGCCGATCGCCATCTATTGCATGGAGTAGTGGCAAAGTGGGCCAAAGCCAAGCCAGAGGCTGTTGCCATGCTCAGCGCGGAGGGCGACCGCGCCGTTAACTGGAGCGATTTCGACCGCATCACCACGGCGATGGCAACAGAATTGCTGCGCCTGGGCTTCGTCAAGGGCGATTTCCTGGTTACCTTGTTGCCGCTCACCGTGGATCACGTTTTGCTGGAATACAGCTGCTTCAAAATCGGCGTGATCGTCGCCCCGCTGGATTTGCGCATGTCCCCTGGCGAGATTATTCGGGCGCTGGAGATCCTGCGTCCGCGCGGTTTTGTCAGCCTCGGCGTGAAGGCGCCGCTCGATCTTCGCCCGCTGTGGAAAGCCATCCAGGCACAGTGCAAATGGATCCAGCATTTCATCGCTGTGGACTCGGAGGAGGCGATTGAAGGCACGCAATCCTATGCTTCGATTGCCGAGGCGGCGGGCCACGCCGCGACTGCTGAAGGCTCCGCTGTCCTGGCTGGAATCACCGTGAACGAGGACGATGGCGCGCTGGTTATCTTTACCACCGGCTCAACCGGTTCGCCCAAGCCGGCCCTGCTCTCTCACCGCAACATCACGGTGCAGAACATGTGCATATGCGGCGTGTTTTTTGGCGGAGACCGTGGCACGCGCACCCTGGTCAATTTGCCCGCATCGCACGTAGGCGGCCAGACAGAGGCGATGATGAGCACCTTTTTCGGAGGAGGCACGGCGGTTCTCGTAGAGATCTTTGACGCCGGCCGCTCGATGCGCGCCATTACCCGCCATCGCGTGGAGATTATGGCCCAGATTCCGGCCATGTACAACCTCGAATGGATGCTGAAGGACTATGACCACTACGACCTCTCCAGCCTGAAAGTAGCCGCCTATGGAGGACATTCCGTCTCGCGGCCCTTCGTGGACAAGCTTGCCGCCATGGCGCCGGTTATCGGCACCGGACTGGGACTCACCGAAGCCGCTGGTTTCTGCACTTATATCCAGGCGAATGCGGCGGACCTGAATTCGTCAAAACAGGAGACAATTCTCGCCGGGCTTGGCGTCGACATGCCGATTTATCCGTGCACGATTCGCCAGGCGATGCGCGAGGACGGCAACGCGGGCGACGAGCTGCCTTCGGGCGAGATTGGCCATCTGTGCTTTCGCGGGCCTCAGACCTTTCTTGGCTACGTCAACGACCCCGCAGCCACTGCCCAGGCGATCTCGCGCGACGGCTTTTTATACACCGGCGATCTTGGCTACAGGGACGCCGCGGGCCTGCATCTGACCGGAAGGGAAAAGTGGGTGATCAAATCTTTCGGGTACCAGATTTTTCCGGGCGATGTGGAACGGCACATCTGCACGCTGGCGGAAAAGGTGGCGAACTGCGTGGTGGTAGGAGTGGCGCATGCTGTAGTTTCTGAAGCAGTGGTCGCTGTGGTGGAGAAGCGGCCCGGAGCGGAAGTGAGCCGACAGGAACTGGACCGGCACGCGCGTTCTCTGGCTTCTTACATGCGGCCGCGGCATTGGATTCTGCTCGAATCCGGACAGATGCCGCTGAACCGCGTGGCCAAGCCGGACTATGTGCGCGCCCAGGAGATGGCTCGCGCGGAAATTGCCAAGTTGCGCGAGCGCGGCGAGTGGGACAGCGGTTTGAGTAAGGCGTAGGACTTTCCAAGGGAAAACCGGGGTTTCCCCGGAATTCCCGCGCCTTGGTTTCGCTATATATTTGCCGTTTATTCGCCATAGTGAATTGGTTATATTATTGAATCAACGTATGTTCCTGGATTTGGTTATTGGTTAATAAAGGCGAATATCGGATAAACTTTTGTTGCATATTATCGCCTGCGGCGGAGCTAACCCATGAGTTTTGAGTTGGTTGCGGAAGCGGCAGAGGCGAAAAGATGCTGTTTTAAGCTGTAAGCGAGACCGTTGTCAAAGATCGGGATCGGTATTGCCTTCTGATGAATTTGATTGTGCGCCGGAGAGAGGTAATTCTATGCAAGAGATTAAGATTATATTGATATATACTTTTGAATCGATCTCTTTGTCTGGCCGAAAGCGAAGAAAGCAGAGAAACAATGACGAGCCGTGCACAAATCACCATCCCTCAGGAGCAGATCGAGGCGTTCTGCATGCGGCATCATATACACCGGCTGAGTCTTTTTGGATCGGTGCTAACGAACGATTTTCGGCCCGATAGCGATGTGGATGTCCTGGTGGAGTTTGCGCCGGGTTTCGCGCCGGGCCTGGCCTTCTTCGGAATGCAGGAAGAACTTTCTGCGATTTTCGGACGCGAGGTGGACCTGAACACGCTGAACTTCCTGAGCCCTCATTTCCGCGAGCAGGTTCGGAGTTCGGCGGAGGAGCGGTATGTCGCGGCATGAGGGGTTAACGCGGCTCCGCCACATGCTCGACTATTCGCGCGAAGCCGCCACGCTGGTTGCCGGAAAAACGCGCCGCGATTTGGATGCCGACCGCAAGCTGAATCTGGCCCTTGTGCGTTTGCTGGAGATAGTAGGCGAAGCCGCCAACAGAGCAACCAGCGAGGAGCGTCTGCTCTGCCCATCGATTCCATGGGGCCAAATCGTTGCACTACGGAACCGGCTCATCCATGGCTACGACGCGGTGGACTTCGATGTGCTATGGGGAATCGTATCTGTAGACCTACCGAACCTGATTGCAACGCTGGAGCTGGTCTTACCGAAGGATGCGTCATGAACGTGGATGAATCGAAGTTTCCCTATGGTTATGTGCCGGAGCACCTGAAGGAAAGGGTGAAAAACTGGCGCAGTTTAACGGTCGGTGAGCGGATCGAGCTGACGCATGAGTTGAGCGTGGCGGCATGGGCGAAGATCGGCGTTGTCCACGATCCGAGCAAGCCGATGGATAAGACGATCCGGAAGTTTCGCCGCAAGGAGAATGGAGAACTGGAAGCCTGTTGACCGATGCTGACGCTCGATAGTGGCTTCCCAGGTCCCAAAATCGGAACCTGGGGCACCCGGCGATTGGGCGGGTTCATAGGTTTCGCTGCGTTCATCGATTAATTTGTGAAGTCCGAGGCACAGTCCAAACCGAGCTAGGCAAGAAACTCTCGAACCGACTCAGCTGTAAGCCGGCCACTTTGTGTAAATAATCTCTGGATTCCGTCACTTGCCAATGTTAACTGAAGAGGTGCTCTAAGCTTTGCCTCGACAATCGCGACCAGCGCCTCAGCCTCGATGAGTACGACTTCGCTGATGTCCGTTTCCATTTTGATAGATGCAATCGTGTCATCAAAATCGTCCACGAAATAACTGGACACTATTATGTAATAGATATTCCGGTATCGCCTACTTAGCTCTCTGCTTTGTGTGGATATATATTCTCGGATCGCCCGGTCGTCTGTACCGAGGCTATATCCATGGGTTCTCACCTTTGAGTCCCAAAGTATAGCATAGTTCTCATCGAGAGCAAGTGCTCTTCCATCTGGCACTCGGCCTTGCCCCTGCCCCATTAACTTTGTATCGTAACCAAGAACCGTGAACGCAGCGTCTACACTCTTTTCAAATGCCCTCGCAACACTTGTTCCTGATCGTGTTGCTGCTTCAGCAAGACCTAGGTCATTAAGAGCTAATGTTGGTAGAACTGCAATTATCGGAGGAACATAACTCTCGGGAAGCCGTTCATAAGTGGTTTTCATCGTGAGCTTCGTTGAACTCTGAGGCTGCTGAGGCTCATCCTTCTGGTCCTGCTTCGCTGCCTGGTATGGATTTCCACCTTTTAGCCAGAAAACGTGCTCCACGTCATATAGGGTGAAGTTACGGTTTGCTTTCTCTCCGAATAGTTTAGCCAGTTCTTCATGAATTCGCATGAAATCGATGTAGTCAGTCGCGAGATCCTCAGATGGCTGCCAAATATTCAGGTCACTCAAAGTCTGAACTGTGTTGGTATAATAAATAGGCCACGCATCTCGGTCCTGAACTTGCCAAAAGTACGACAAAAAGAAAGGGATGCTCCCAACTTTGGGCGCTCCGTATCTCGTGTTGCCGTTCGCAACCCACTGTTCACCCAATCTCCTCACATAGCTTTGGAACGTCTTGATCCTGCTTGACGCGATCTGTTCACTCGTTGGAACTGCTATTGCGGCTTTAAGTTCTTGATCGCACTCTTCTGCGTGATCTGCTACATTCACAACCATATTGAAAAACATCTGTCCCTTGATGCCCTTGAATCCCCAAAGCTCGTTCCGTTTATTTATGCCATCAATCTTCGACTTGAACTCAGATAGGTCCACGGAACCATTTAGATACCCTGCCAACAAGGGCTTGAGCTCCTTCTCAATGAGTTTCACCCTCCGAGCATCGAATTCGGCCTCAACTTGTACAAAAGTCTTCCCAGTTTCACTTGAGGGTGCGGCGAGATATTCACTGAGAGCTTCAACAGCACGGGCGCGTTGCTCATCTTTTAACATAATGACTTCTCCGTATTCCATCATATGCTTCAACCGGCTGCCCCAGGTCTTGCTTGATGCCAAAGGCATCAATAACCTCACTGCAACAGCGCCGGCTCGTCGTGGTTGTTGCCGTTCAACTCCTCGGGCGGGATGATGACGGCGGCGGCGACCTTGTCGTCGGCCTCGAGGTTGAGGAGGCGGACGCCCTGAGTGGCGCGGCCGGCGGCGCGGATGGTCTTGGTGTCGATGCGGATGATTTTGCCGAATTGGCTGATGACCATCAGCTCCGAGGAGTCGTCGACCAACTGAATGCCGCTGACGCGGCCGATGCGCGGGGTGACGGCCACGTTCTTGACGCCCTTGCCGCCGCGGGCTTGCAGGCGGTACTCCTCGACATTGGTGCGCTTGCCGAAGCCGTTTTCAGTGACGGAAAGAATCAGGTACTCGCCCGGTTTGTGCTTCTTGGGCGTGACGGCGACGCCGACGACGTAATCATTTTTGCGCAACTCGATGCCGCGCACGCCGTAGGCCGGGCGGCCCATGGAGCGGACGTCGCTTTCGTCGAAGCGAATGGCCAGGCCCAGATGCGTGGCGAGGAAGATAATCTGGCTGCCGTCGGTGATGCGCGCCTTGACCAGCTCGTCGCCGTCATCGATGCCGATGGCGATGATGCCGCGGGACATGACGTTGGAGAAGTCCTTGAGCGGCGTCTTCTTGACGGTGCCATTGCGCGTGGCGAAGAAGATGAATTTGCCCTCTTCTTCGAGATCACGCACGGGCAGAATGGCGCGAACGTTTTCGCCGGGCTGGAGATCGAGCAGGCTCTGGATAGATTTGCCTTTGCCCGCCGCGCCCACGTCGGGGATCTCGTAGACCTTGAGCCAGTAAACACGGCCGGAGTTGGTGAAGCAGAGCAGGAAGGCGTGGGTTGAATCGACGATCAACTGGGCGACGAAATCCTCCTCGCGGGTTTTCATGCCCATGCGACCGGCGCCGCCGCGGCGTTGCTGGCGATAGGTGGAAATCGGCGTGCGCTTGAGGTAGCCCTGGTGGCTGACGGTGACCGCTACCTGCTCATCGACGATGAGGTCTTCGAGCTGGATCTCTGCCGACTCGTCGACGATCTGCGTGCGGCGCGCGTCGCCGTACTTATCGCGAACCTCTTCAAGCTCCTTGACGATGACCTTGCGCAGCTTCTTCTCGCTGGCCAGGATCGACTCATACTCGGCGATCTCTTCGCGCTTTTGCTTCAATTCGTTGAGGATTTCGTCGATGGAAAGCTGCGTCAGCTTGTAGAGTTGCAGCTCGAGGATGGCGTCGATCTGGCGCAGCGTGAGGCCTTTTTCCTCGTGCGCCAGCCGCTCGCGGCCCAGGCTAATGACGATCGCCTTGCCCTTGCCCCAGGCATAGAGATTCTCGCGCGCCTCAACACGCGAAGCCGAGGCGCGAATGAGCCTGATGACCGTGTCGAGATTGTCGAGGGCAATCTTGTAGCCTTCAAGAATGTGCTCGCGCTCGCGCGCCTTGCGCAGCAGAAAGACGGTGCGGCGCTGGACAACATCGATGCGATGATCGATGAAGCAGCGAATGGCGGCATCGAGTCCGAGCTCCCGCGGTTGCCCGTTGAGCACCGCGAGAAAGATCATGGAGAAGCTCTCCTGCATCTGGGTGTGCTTGTAGAGCTGGTTGAGCACAATCTCCGGCTGCGCTCCACGCTTTAGTTCGATGACAATCCTCATGCCGTCGCGGTCGCTTTCGTCGCGCACGTCAAAGATATCGTCGATGGTCTTGTCGTTGGCCAGCTCGGCAATGCGCTCGATGAGCTTGGACTTGTTCACCTGGTAGGGAATCTCGGTGACGATGATTGCCTGTTTTTCCTTGGTCAGGCTTTCGAGCGCGGTGCGGGCGCGCATGAGGAAGCGGCCGCGGCCGTTCTTATATGCCTGCGCGATGCCGCTCTTGCCATAGAGAAAGCCGCCGGTGGGGAAGTCCGGCCCCTGCACGTGCTTGAGGACTTCGGCGAGGCCTGCACTGGGATTCTTGACCAGCTCGATGGCCGCGTTGACGATTTCGGTGAGGTTGTGCGGCGGAATGTTGGTGGCCATGCCCACGGCGATGCCGCTGGAGCCGTTAATGATGAGATTGGGAATGCGCGTGGGCAGCACCGTGGGCTCGAAGGTGGACTCGTCGTAGTTGGGCGTGAAGTCCACGGTCTCCATCTCGATGTCGGCCAGCATCTCGCCGGCAATGCGCTCCATGCGGCACTCGGTGTAGCGCATGGCTGCCGGCGGATCGCCATCCACGGAGCCGAAGTTGCCTTGTCCGTCGACCAGCGGGTAGCGCAGCGAGAAGGGCTGCGCCATGCGGACAAGAGTGTCGTAGATGGCCGAGTCGCCGTGGGGATGGTAAACGCCCATCGCCTGACCGACAACCTTGGCGCACTTGGTGTATTTCTTGTTGTGCTGCAGGCCCATCTCGTTGAGCGTGTAAAGCACGCGCCGATGCACGGGCTTCAACCCGTCGCGGGCATCCGGCAACGCGCGCCCGATGATGACACTCATCGAGTAATCGAGATAGGAGCGGCGCATCTCCTCTTCGATATTGATGGGAATGAGGCTGGAGCTGCCGGGGGGCGGTGTAGCACCTTCAAGAGGGAGCTGGGGATTTTTATCGTCAGGCATAGAGGTCATTTCAGGCCCGCCGGAAGGCGGCGGAAAGGAACCGGAAAAGCGGGGCCGGCCTGGCGTGGGCTATGCTTTATTTTACCTCTCCAAAGTGGGTTTCAGCAAGGCCCATAATAATAAATAAGTCCTTATTTTGCTTGATTTTATGGCCTCCTTCGCGCGTTTCTCCGGAAGCTTGGCCGCTCACGCAGCGCGGCGCGTCCCGGCCCTGGATTTGGGCGGGGTTTTGGCCATTATTTTGGCCGTCTTCGATCTCATTTTCGTGCCCAATTCAGCAAGAACCACCGGCGGCTGATCCGGGAACCGAACTTCAATCCGCAACTCGCCCCCAACACCTTCCACGTACTTCCGCAGCGTGGAAACATTCATGTCCTTGCGTCTCTCGATGCGCGAGACGCCCTCCTGGCCGATCTTGAGCTTCTTCGATAGGCGAGTCTGGGTCAGTCGGCGCAACCGGCGCAAGTCGCGCAGGCGAAACTCCTCGGCGATCAACTCCGCTGCGCGCTGTTCAATGCGCCGCCGCCGCTCTTCAGGCATGGCTTGCAGAATTTCTTCAAGCGATACTGTCATTTCTTGCTCCGTTTCGCATCAATGCTCTTCAAGTGACGACTGTAACGTGTTTCGGCAATTCGTATAAGCGTCGAGTAAAATCGGTCCTTTGCAATGCCGGTCTTGTTTCCTCCAGTCAGCAGGATGGCTCTTCGCTTTGGGTCAAAGGCAAATGCAATTCGCCAAACCCCACCTTCGGCATCCACGCGGAGTTCCTTCATGTTGGGATAATCGGACCCCTTGAGCGTATCCACGCTTGGCCGTCCAAGCGACGGTCCGAATACCCGTAACTTGCCGAGCAAACTAAGAACCGCATCCTGAACCTCCTCGTGCCAGGCTCCAAACTCCTCGTAGAACTCATCGTGGAAGATGACTTGCCACTCTTGCTTAACCATGATAACCCCTTTGCTTTCTGCCACTTAAAACGGTCCAGAGATTTGCAACCCGGCTTTCGCCGCTTCACCAACTCAAAGGGTTCTGCCGATAGGCTTCCCTTTGAATTATCCCTATATCCCGTGTTGGCTCTGCAAAGGACTCTTGCTTCCAAGAACGAGTACGGTTGGGGTTTTTGAGGAATCCCTTAACCTTAACACCCAGGCTTAAAACTTTCCTTTAGACTGCAATTCCTTCGCCGCCAAAACCGACTGAGCTTTGATGATCACTCCTACGCTAGAGGCTCAACTGGACTCTGGCCGGACTAACAAGAATAATACGATTATGCTTTCAAATGCCTAATGTTGTCAAGTGCATATTTTTCGCTTCAACCCCTATAACAACCGCAGCAGGCTCAGCACGCAGATGACCGCCTGCAACAACACAATCACGCCGGCAGCGCCTAGCGCCAGCCGTCCCCTTGGCCCTTCGTAGGCGTCTGCGAAGACTCCACTGATAAAAGTGAGCAGAAACGGCAGCGCCCAGAGCAACGGGGCGCCGGATGCGCCTGTCATGACGAGAAGGATCAAAATCAGGGCGTATAAGAACGGAAGCGTATTGCCGAAGTAGCGCGACTTGCGGAGCCCCACATACAAAGCCACGGCGGCAGCGGAAGCTACCGTAATCCCAGCATTGGGCAGCACGGAGAAGAACCGCCGCGCCGGGTCTGGCGAAACCCACAGGAGCGCGGCAGCAGAGCGCAAGAAGTAGCTGAAGGCATGCGGCGAGAAACCATAGCAGGCAAAGACGAAGACCAGCGCCCCAACTGTTGCAATGAGCACTACCGGCAACGTCTGGCTCCTGCGCCCCTCGGCTACCCACAACATGGCAGCGAAGCCAAGCAAAACAACAACCAGCAACGCGGTTATGTGCGAGGCTGCAGCCAGCCCGAAGGCCGCTGTCAGCAGCACGATGCGCGGCTGCCATTTCCGCCGCGGCCCCTGCATGGCATGCGCCACGCCGATGCAGGTGTAGACGCCGCCATAGACCCCCAGCGCGGCGAGTACCTCTGCGTTGGGCGTGACGCAGGCACAGAGCACCGCGGGAGAAAAGCAGTAAAGCCCGAGCGCCGTGTAGCCGCCCAGGTTGCCGTAGAGCCGCCGCGTCACCCACCACAGGCCCGCGCCCAGCAGGCACCCGGCGGCAAGAAACGGCAGGCGGAGAAGCAGCAGCGTGTGTGTGAGTTGGTGTCGCAGCTCCCAGGTGCTCAACCAGCCGTCCACTTGCGCCACACGCTCTTCAGGCTTACGGAAGTGGTCCAGCACGCGCTCGGCCAACAGATTCAGCGTCAGCGGCAGCCCGGCGAGCCGGTAGGCAAGAACGCCATCGTGAATGTTGCCGCAACTGGTAAAGTTGCCGGCCAACGACGATGGCCGTTCCCACATCTCGCGCCCGCAATCCGTAAACTGGTAATCAACCTGGGAAAGCGTCTGGTGGGTGGTAAGCCACAATCCCTGGACAAGAAAGACGGTCAGCAGTCCCGCGGCAATGCGCTGCGGCAGGTTGAATTGAAAGCGGCGAATGCGTGCAAAGCGGCGGGTCATCGTGCTCCGGATAACCTATCCAGTCTAAACGGCGTTCCCTGATCGGCGGCTCAATCGCTGTACTCCACCATCCCCTCGACGTTACACTGACACTGCTATGTTGACCCGTCGCCGATTTGTCCTGAACACCGCCGCCTGCGCCGCTCTCGCCCACACCTTCAAATCCCGTTTCGCACTGGCGCAATCCGCGAACGTCTATCGCAATCCCATCCTGGGCGGCGACCATCCTGACGCCAGTCCGATTCGCGTTGGAGACGACTTCTACCTCACCCACTCCAGCTTCGATTACGCTCCCGGGCTGCTCATCTGGCACTCCCGCGACCTGGTCAACTGGCTTCCGGTTGCCGCCGCGCTGCACCGCTATTACGGCACGGTCTGGGCGCCCTATCTCTGCGAGTACCAGGGCCACTTTTACATCTACTTTCCCGCCGACGGCAGCCTGCGCGTGGTTCACGCCGACCAGCCCACAGGCCCATGGAGCGAACCCATCAATCTCGGCATCAATGCCATTGACCCCGCCCACATCGGCGAGAATGGCCGCCGTTTTCTGTACATGGACGGCGGACGCGTGGTAGAGCTTACGCCGGACGGCCTGGCGGTCAAGACTTCTCCGCGCAAAGTCTTCGACGCCTGGCCCATGCCCGCCTCTATTCGCATGGAATGTACCTGCCTGGAGGGTCCCAAGCTGCTGGAGCACAAAGGATGGTTCTATCTCAACGTGGCCGAAGGCGGCACCGCAGGCCCGGGCACCAGCCATGGCGTTGTCTCCGCGCGCAGCCGCCACGCCGACGGCCCGTGGGAGTACTCGCCCTACAACCCAATCGTCCACACGCCCTCGCGCGAAGACCGCTGGCTCTCGCTGGGCCACGGCCGCCTCGTCGATACCCCGGACGACAAGTGGTTCATCACCGTCCACTCCTATGAAAACGGCTACCGCTCGCTGGGCCGCCAGCTTATGCTGCTGCCCATCGAGTGGACCGCCGATGGCTGGTTCCGCGTTCCCGCAGGCGTTACGGCGGATGCGGTTATTCCCATGCCGGTTCCCGGCACGAGCCAGCGGCCATTCGCTGATCCCTCCGATGATTTCACGTCGCCGGAATTAGGTCTTCAGTGGAGCTTCTGGCACGAATTTGATCCCTCCCGCTTCACCACCGGCAACGGTGCCCTCACGCTGACAGCCAAAGGCAGTTCCCTGGCCAACACTTCCGCCCTGACTACACCCGTCGGCGGTCACTCGTACACCGTCGAGATTGATGTTGAAGTTTCGCCCGGCTGCGAGTCTGGCCTGATGCTCTTCTACAATCCCCAGCACGCTGCCGGCATCGTTATCTCCCCTGAAGGGATCGGCGCGCGCAACGCCAATGGCTTCATCCCCAGCCGCCAGCAACAAGGCGCAACCAGAGCCACCCTACGCGCCGTCAATGACCGCCAGGAAGTCGATTTCTATTTCCGCCTCCCTGGACAGAGCTGGAAGCGCACCCCGGAATCGGCCGAAATCTCCGGTCTGCACCACAATGTTCTCGACGGCTTCCTGGATGTGCGCCCAGCGGTTTACGCGTGCGGCCAGGGCCAGGCAACTTTTCGCGGCTTCCGCTACTGGCCGGAGGTCAATGCGCCGGCCCTGTGAACCGGCGAGCCGCCCGGCCTGTTGTATTGTGGTATAGAACTCCCAATGGAGGCTCCACTTTGTGACTGCTCCCGACCTCATTGATCTGATTAAGCGGGTTCACTGGGATCCCTTTCATCTGTGGACCTCGATGCATAATTTTCTCGTACCCCTTGGGGGTTCACTGGCTGAGATTACGCGACGTTGGATCAAACGCCGCAACGCCCGCCTGGCGCAGCACTGGCCCGTTACGGATGGGCGGGTTCAATCCATCGACGTAGGTGCGGGAACCAAGTTCTATGGCAGTCGGCGGCGATTCAACGCAACTTTCCATTACTCCTATTCCGTTCGGGATGGCAGCGAGGTCAGTTATTATTCCGGAGACTTTTCCCGCTACTTTCCAGATAAAGAACGGGCATGGGAGTGGCTTGAGTTGCTAAAGAACAAGCACATCCGTGTCCACTATAAGCCCGGCCATCCCGAAGTCTCCGCCGTCCTTGCCGCCGATCTTGACGCCCACTTTGCTCTTCCGGCGCGAACTCCCGCCGACTTGCTCTTCTCCTCGCCGGGTATTGACTCGCAGTAGCACTTAGGGCCGTGAAGCGCCGGCAACCCGGCCGTAATGTGCAGTGACAGGCTGAAATGAAAGCGGCAGATGTTGTCATCATCCGCCGCTCTCATTCATTGAGTTTGAAGTCGCGCTCCTCGTTTTATGCAATTAAATGGTCAACTCGAGGAGGAATAGCCTCAGTGTTTCGATTTGGCCGGCGACTTGCAATGAAACTTGTAGTTGAAACCTACGCTGACGGTATCAGCCGACAACTGCTCCTTGAAGGGCCACGGCCCCGCGCCGTTGTTAGTCACAACGTTGTAGGTTTGGGATGCAAAACCCTGGTGCAGATATTCAACCTTGGCGAACCAATTCGACTTGAGGTGGTATTCGACTCCGCCCCCGGCCACGTAGCCATAAAAAACGCTGTTATGGGTGATGGAAGAGATATCTGTGACTTCGGAACTAAAGACTCTGTCGCCCTGGAAAAGAGATAATCCACCTTTCCCGTAGAGCAACGCAGGACCGAAGGCTTTGCCAAACCGGCCAGCGACGTTCTCGTACATCCCAGCTTTCATACCCGCCTGGGTGTTGCTGGCAGTCCCCGGATCGAGTGTGGAACCATTCAGATTCATCCAGCCAAAAGCGCCTTCAATGCCATAGACAAGCGATCTATTCTGGTGGTCCCATCCAACCTGGCCGCCACCCAGGATGGTGGTGTTGCCGGCGTGAAAGACCTGTCCGGCCGTGCCCGCGGCAGCAAATGAAGAGCCGTTGTATCCCACATCGGTGATGCTCAGGTGAGGCCAGACACCGCCAACGTGTCCGCCAACATAGAAACCATTCCAGTCCCACGCCACTGTGGGCGCTGGCTTTTGAGAGGACGACGCTTGAGAGTTAGCAGCAGGGGCAATGGCAACAATCATGAGCAGTGCTGCGCTTGCGAGTAGCAGACGTTTCATGGAAAACCTTTCTTATTTGAATTGAGATGGTTATTGCTATGTGTAAATAGTACTTCTATTCTCGCCGAGGTTTCAATAGCAACTCTGGCATTGCCTCCAAACGCAACAAAGCCGCCCCGAAGAGCGGCTTTGCCGGCAAGAAATGCCTAGTTAGTTGAAGATCGCTCCCACGGATATATTCGATTCGTCGCTGCAAGTGTAGGTGCCGGTGTAGCTGCTGAGGGTACACCCTCCTCCAACCTGGACCATGCACCAATTTGGCCCTGTCTCGGAGTAGAAAGGAGGGGCCGCAATGGGAGTGCACGTAGCCCCGCTCAGAGTGCAAGGAACACAGCTCGATGACCATCCGCCGAACTTAACAGCTGGTACGGGGTTGATGGCTGGTATAGAGGTAGCCGTCAAGATCACCGGTGTGCCGTTAGGATAAGTCGCCTCGCAGACAGACCCCTCTAGCGTTGCCTGTTCTACCGAACCTCCGCAGTGGATTACATCTGGTGTACCGGTGGCGGAAGAAGCGGTAATCAGCCAGCCGGTGGTGTTCACGCCTGCGTTGAAGACGGTCAGCGTGGTCAAGAGCGAGTCCGCAATCGTAAACGTATTGCACGTGCCGGGGCTGAGCATGTCGCTGAAGTCATAGGTAGTAGTGGTAACGCCATTGACTGTAGTAGTGATCGTGGCGTAAGTAGGCGCTGCGTAAGGGCAATTGAAAGTCACAAGCGAGCTGTATACGAGAGTGCTGTCCGGGTTAGACGCAACGGCATAAATGTTTGTATTTCCCGACGCATAGGCAGTGGAAAGTCCACCGGTGGCCCCTGCGGTACCGGCGGAGTTGACCGGGAAGTCATAGGGAGCGGTTGAGATCCAGGTGACTGGGACGAAGGTGCACTGGGCGTATGGGAGGTTAGTCACAGGGAGATTAGCGGCAGTATCAGCAGCGACAGCCGCAGCATTAGCGGCGGCATAGGTGGCAGTACAACCGGGGTTTGGGAAACCTGCGTGGAAGAATCCATTGGTGATGTCCAGCAAAGTTGGGGCGGACGAGAAGGTTCCGTACGCCAAATACTGTGCAGTACCGTCCAGATTCAGGTCTGTAATCGAACTTGGCAAGGCAACGATCGAAAGCAGAGGCTCCGCCGCGGGAGTAGATGTTACATCGATGGACGCTTGAGCCGTCACAACACTGGAGGGAGTCGAGCCGGAGGCGGGGTTCGTCCACTCGGCCGTAATGTTGGTTGAGCCCACACTCACTCCCTTGACCAGCCCGTCAGGATCGTTCGTGCAAATCTGGGCGGGAGGAGGAGTAGCGTTGACGATGCAGGTTTGTGTTGGCGCAAGAGCCGAGCTGACCGTGGCAATCGCGGGATTGCTGGAACTCCACGCAAGCTGCGGCGACGACGTCACATCCTCTTGAAGACCGGTGACTGTAGAAGTACCTAGCGCAACAAGGTAGCCGGGTTGACCTGTCGCGGAGAGCGTTAGCGAGCCCGGAATGATGGTTAGCGCGTTCATCTGTTGCGCACTTCCTGCCACAACCGTGAATGGCACGGTCGTGTACACCAATGTACCGTCCGTGTTTGTCGCCATGGCCGTGATAGCGGTTGTGCCCTGGCCCACCGCCGTAACCAGTCCGGGAGCCGATGGGCATAGAACTGGAACTGAAGGGGTCGCTACCGCGTTGCAAACTATGGCTATCGATGTATTGCTGGAACTCCATGTGACGGAACTCGTCAGATTCTGCGTGACCGGAGCCGCCGAGAAGGTTCCAATCGCGGTGAGTTGTGTGTTTTGAGTCGGGAATTGCACCGATGGCGTGCCAGGAACAATGGCCAGCGAGAGCAAAGGCTCGGCCGCCGGCCCTGTAACTGTCAAGGTCGCCTGGGCCGTCACCAAAGTGGCCGGGGAGCCGACATTCGTGTAGGTGGCCGTGATGGTGCTCGCGCCTGGGCCAACCCCGACCGTTATCACTGAAGTGACGGTTGACGGACAGATAGATGGGTTAGGGGTACTAACCGGGGGCGGGTAACAGAAAGTGGCCACCGCCGGATTACTGGAGACCCAGGAGACCTGAGAGGTTACATTTGTCTGAAGGCCGACTCCATTGGTGCCGATCACGACGAAGTTGACAGTTGGATTCGGCTGTCCAATTTGGGGCATGTTAATCGACTGCGAGCCGGGAATAATGGACAAGCCTGTAATCGAACTCGCGGCCGGCCCGGTCACCGTAAAGACCGCAGCTGCTGTCGTCCCGCTATGGTCAGTATTATTGGTGGCGACGGCTGTGATAGCCGTTGTGCCTTGACCCGTCGCAATGACAAGCCCTGGAACAGTGGGTGTTGGACAACTCGCTGGGTTAGTGATACCAGAGGCAACCGAGTTGCACACCACGGCGACTGACGGATTGCTTGAATACCAGCTAACGGTATAGTCGGAAGACATCGGGGGGTTCGCCATATTCTGCTGGCCCGGATTCGAGTAGGTCGTCGAGAAGTCTCCGATAGCCAGGAACTGGGTCGTCTGAGGCGCCCCGGCAACTGATTGCGAACTGGGAAGGATGGAGAGCGAAATCAGTTTTTCAGGCGTGGACGGAATGGCGACGGTCAAAGCCGCGCTTGCCGATACTACAGAGCCGTCCGGAGGATTACTACCGATGCCGGGATTGGGAACCACAACGGTGACGGCCGCAACGCCGTTGGCGACTGCCGTGAACTGCCCCGGTATGCCGGGCGTGGGAGAGGCTATCGCGTTGCTGCTACTGCTCCAGACGACATTGGCCGCACTGGTGAGGTTCACCGTAGTGCCAGTTCCCGTAGTGCCGATGGCGATGAACTGAACGGTTTGACCCGCCGTTGTAATCGTCTGCGATGCCGGAACGATGGCCACCGAGACATAAGGCTCCGTCACGCTGGGAGTCGTCACCGTGTAGGCCGCGCTAGCCGTCACCACGGTATGGTCGGGATTAGTGGCCACGGCAACGATGGCAGTAGCGCCGACGCCTCTCGGCGTAGCAACGCCGGTAGCCGCATCGATGGTGGCCACCACCGGGTTGCTGGAACTCCAGGTTGCCGCGGGAATTATCGCCGATCCGATCGTAGCCGACTGGTTGGTCAGATTTACGGTTGTACCTGATGAGGTGGTTCCGATGGCTATGAAGTTGACATTGGCTCCCGAACCGGTTGTCAGAGAAGTCTGCGAGGAAGGAACAATGGCCAGCGAGACCAGAGGTTCTATCGAGGAGGTGATATTCACGGTCAGTGTTGCCGTTCCCGTCACCACCGTACCGTCGGGATTTGTGGCCATCGCCGTAATCGCAGTTACGCCGTTCACATGTGCCGTAACAACTCCAGTGGCTGCATTGATCGAGGCCACCGAGGGTACGCTTGAACTCCAGATTGCAGGCTGGATGGTTGCCGTGCCGATTGTTGCCGTCGTATTGGTCAGGTTCACCGTTGTGCCGGTTGTTGTGGTGCCGATAGCGATAAACCCAGCGGTCTGATTGGCTGACGTCAGCGTCTGTGAGCCCGGAACGATGGCCAGCGAGGCCAGAGGCTCCGGTGAACCGGGAATGCTCACGGTCAGGGTCGCGACTCCTGTCACCACTGTTCCGTCAGGATTCTTGGCAATTGCTGTGATCGCCGTCGTGCCATTCGCAACGGCTGTGGCGATTCCGGTAGCTGTACCGATCGTGGCCACCGAATGAACGCTTGAGCTCCACGTAGCAGTCTGGATAGTTGCCGTGCCGATTGTGGCTGTCTGGTTGGTCAGATTCACCGTTGTGCCGGAAGACGTGGTGCCGATGACTATCATATTGGCGGTTTGGCCGGCCGCCGTAAGCATCTGCGAGCCCGGAACGATGGCCAGCGAGACCAGTGGCTCTACCGAGGAGGTGATGTTCACGGTCAGTGTTGCCGTTCCCGTCACCACCGTGCCATCCGGATTTGAGGCGACGGCCGTAATCGCCGTTGTGCCGCTGTTCACGGACGTGGCCACTCCGGTAGCTGAGTTGATAGTAGCTACCGAGAGAACACTTGACTTCCAGGATGCCGCCTGGATGGTTGCCGTGCCGATTGTGGCTGTCTGGTTAGTCAGGTTCACCGTCGCGCCGGTGGACGTGGTGCCGATGGCGATAAATCCGGCGGTCTGGCCGGCTGCCGTGAGCGTCTGCGAAGCCGGAACAATGGCCAGTGAGACCAGTGGTTCAGGCGAACCAGACGGGGCCACTGTCAGGGTTGCGGTTCCGGCCGCGCCGGAGCCGTCGGGGTTGGTGAAGGTGGCCGTAATGGTGGTTGTGCCTGATCCGGCGGTGGTGGCCAGCCCGGTTGCCGCGTTGATCGAGGCAATCGATGGGACGCTGGAAGTCCAATTAATTCCTGCCGCATTCGTCAGCGGCACGGATGCGCCGTTGATTGTCAGACCGATCGCCACAAACTGAACGGGGACACCCACTGTAGCAACAGTCTGCGAAGCCGGTATGACGAGGACCGAGGAGACATCGGTGTCTACGCAAGCCGCGCATGCGGTTACGGTGAAGGTAGCGGAATTGCTGACAATAATTCCGTTGAATCCCTGCGCGCTGGCGGTGATATTCGTAAATCCTGTCCACTCCTCGCCGGTAGCCGGATTGAAGCCTGTGGCCGTGGCTAATCCTGAACTGTTGATCGTTGCCACCTGGGTAAGGCTGGAAGACCAAGTAACCTGGTCGGTGATATCCATGGTTGTCTGATGGCCTGCGTGGCCGTAGTATCCGATAGCCGTGAATTGGCCATGCCCCTGCTGAGTACCCGGCGGCATCAACGTCACCGTAACCGTGCTGGGTGAAATCGTAATGGAGTCCAGCCCAGAAGTGGCGTTGCAACTGGTAAAGGTCAGTGTAAGGCCGACAAGCAATAACGCTCCGATGCAGAAGCGATTGAACATTTTGGTCTCCTGGCGTACCCAAACACCTCCGGCTACGCCATCCATTGGCGAAACCAGAGATTATCTTCCACATTCGACTATAGGCTCTTAAATAACTATGCGCCTATTCCAGAAAAAAGTCCCTATAAATACGGAATCAAAACAGTTAATAAGCATTTCAAGGGCTTTTCACGCGCTTCTCCCTAGCCGCAATGTGGGTGCTGTTCAGCCAGCTGAACAGCAAGCTTAACAGCCAACAGCTCTTTGCCCGGCGCACCCTGCACCGGCTACACTTCTCCTCAGGATGGCCATCGCCCGCGACAACACTCCCGAACGGCTGGTCAGCGCCACGCGCGCCGACGAAGAGCAGGGTTTTGAACTCAAACTGCGTCCTCGCTGGCTGGGCGAGTTTATCGGGCAATCGAAGGCAAAAGAACAACTTACCATCGCCCTGGAAGCCGCCAAATCCCGCGGCGAGGCGCTGGATCACGTGCTGCTCTCCGGCCCTCCGGGGCTGGGCAAGACTACCCTGGCCACCATCATCGCCAATGAATTGGATGTGGGCTTCCAACAGACCTCCGGCCCGGCCCTGCAAATCCAGGGCGACCTGACCGCCATTCTCACCAACCTGCGCGAGCGCCAGGTGCTCTTTCTCGATGAAATTCACCGCATGCAGCCGCTGCTGGAAGAAAAACTCTACACCGCCCTCGAGGACTACAAACTGGACATCATCATCGGCCAGGGTCCGGCAGCGCGCACCCACGTGATGGAGATCCGCCCCTTCACATTCATCGGCGCCACCACGCGGCCCGGCCTGCTCAGCTCACCGCTTCGCTCGCGCTTCGGCATTCTGCTGCGCCTGGAATTTTATACCGAGGAAGAGTTGTGCGTCATTGTCAAGCGCTCCGCCGAGGTGTTGCAGATTCCCATCGATCAGGATGGCGCAGGGGAGATTGCTCTGCGTTCCCGCGGGACTCCGAGGATTGCGAATCGCCTGCTGCGCCGCGTGCGCGACTACGCCCAGGTGCGCGGCTCAGGCGTGATTGATCACCCCACCGCCAGGGCCGCACTCACCATGCTGGAAGTGGATGCCCACGGCTTTGATGAGATCGACCGCCGCCTGCTGCTCACCATCATGCAGAAATATGATGGCGGCCCGGTAGGTTTGGGCACGTTGGCGGCAACGCTGGCAGAAGAGGAAGACGCGCTGGAAGAGGTCTACGAGCCGTTTCTTATCCAGATCGGATTTCTCGACCGCACTCCACGCGGCCGCGTCGCCACGCATCTGGCCTATGAGCACTTCGGCCTGACGATGCCGGGAAGACAGACGCCGCTGTTTTAGGAGAGAGCGGGGTTAGCCGAGTTAGCTTCGGCCCCATCTTTCGCGTGACTTTACTTGCGCACGAAGGACGGAAAAACAGTAATCCACAAACGGACACTTCATAAGAGAGGAACTTATGGCACTCACTGAATCAACCATGCTGGAACTGGGCACCACCGCCCCCGACTTTGCGCTTACTAACGTCGTTACCGGCAAGACAGTCCGACGCGATGACTTTCGCGGACAGAAGGCGCTGCTCGTGATGTTTATCTGCGCCCACTGCCCCTATGTGAAGCACATTGAAAAGGGGCTGGCTTCACTGGGCAAGGACTACGCCGGCAAGCCCATCGGCATCGTCGCCATCAGCAGCAACGATGTGACCACACACCCCGCCGACAGTCCCTCCGGGCTGAAACAGCAGGCTCTAACTCTCGGCTTCAACTTTCCCTATCTGTACGACGAGACGCAGGCCGTGGCGCGCGCCTATAAGGCCGCATGCACTCCGGATTTCTTTCTCTTCGACGGCAATCTCCACCTGGTTTATCGCGGCCAGTTTGACTCGAGCCGCCCCGGCAACGGCATCCCTGTCACCGGTAATGACCTCCGCGCCGCCATCGACTTAGTGCTGGCCGGCAAACCGGTGCCTGCGGACCAGCGCCCGTCTATCGGCTGCAACATCAAGTGGAAGGCGTGAGGAAGCGGAGTTAGCAACCCTAACGCCGCTCACAGCGCCGGCGAATCATCTCTCAGCAGCGCCTGCCGCACAATCTTGATCGGCGGAAAGCCCTGACGCAGAAAGTCGTTGTGAAACTTCTCCAGTGAAAACGCCGCGCCCTGCTTCTTCTTCACGTCTTCGCGCAGTTTCATGATCTCCAGCTTGCCCAGCGTGTAGTAAAGATAAGTCGGGTCTGCGGCGCCCCGTTTGGTCTCCACCGTAGCCGCCTCCTTCGATTGATAGCCTTCCTTTTGAAAGAACGCGACCGCCTCATCAAAACTCATTTTGCCGGTATGCATCTCAATGCCTACAATGAAGCGCGCATTCCTCAGCAGCGCGTCCTGCAACTGGCCAAGGCGGAGAAATTTCGATTCGCGTTCGTCCTTTGCTCCAACGCCGGGCTGGCCGTATCCCTCGTCCAGCATCATCTGCTCGCAGTAGTGCGCCCAGCCCTCGACGTCGGTGCTTGCGCCCAGCAACTTGCGCACCCGGCTTGGAGCCTGAGGCAGCCACAGGAACTGAATGTAATGGCCCGGATAGGCCTCGTGAATCGCCGTTGAAATTATCGTGCCCGCGTTAAAGGAGTGCATGTAGCCTTCAACCTGCGCGGGCGTCATCGACGGATCAGGCAGCGTCACATTGAAATACGCCTCGGTCGCGCGCGTCTCGAACGGCCCCGGCGTGTCCATCGAGGCAGCGGTCGTGGCGCGCATGAAGGGCGGCGTCTCTTCCACGATGGGCCGCACATCCGAGGGAATGGTCACGATGTGATGCGAACTGATAAAACTCACCAATCCATCAAAGGTCGCGCGGAAGCTGTTGAGCAGTTGATCGGGCGCGGGATGAATTGCTCCTAGCTGCTCCAGCACCGCGCGCGGCTCCTTGTCCGGCTCCAGCTCTTTGGCGATCTGATTGAAGTGCGCCTGGTTCCTGCGCAGATCCGCCCAGCCGATTTCAAGCAGCTTATCCAGCGGCAGATCGACCATCTCGTCGTACTGAAGCTTCTTTGCGAATGTCACCGCACCAATGCGAAAATCGCCATTCGACTTAGCCAGCAAATCCGTCTTCAGCCAGGCAAGATAACTTTTCAGCGCCGCAATCACCGCCGCGTTCGTCTCGGCAAACTCCGCCTTCAGAGCCGGGTCTTGGGCATCGGAAAAGGCCAGCGGAACATCGTGCTCAAAAAAACTTACAATGTCCGGCAACTGCTCGATGGCGATTTCAGTGAAGACGCGCGGCGGATTCTTCAGGTTCACGCGGGCCGCGGCCAACACTGCCGGCATCTGCTTTTCCCGCGCAATTAATGACCGCAGCCGCTCGTCCTGCGAGGCAAACTTGCGCTCCATCAGAGTAAAGGCTCCATTCGCGCAGATACCCGAATACTCATCCGCATTCTTCTCCCACGGGCGTATCGTTTCAAGCGTCAGCAACTCAGAGCGAATGTTCGATTCAACCATCTCCAGGTCCGCTGCAACCGGATCAAATAAGCCTATTAGATGGCTGTTGATCGTCAATTCTTTCCCTGCAATTTCTGTATATGATCGGCATAAACTGTCATTAAAACCCGGCCCGCAGCAATGCGTATCCGGTGGGGCAGATGAACAGCCAAATCTGGTAATGCTTTTCTTCAACCTCTCGACCTGATCCTCGGAAAGAAGAGGATCCTTGAGAAGGATAGCGAGAACGCGAAACTCCCCATCTCGAGGGATAGCAACCTTGAATTGGGCGCAGTTCGATCCCGGATCTCCAGAACAAGGTTTATTCTCCTCCAGATCTTTTTTCAGCGCGCGAATACCTTCGAGTTTCTCAAGATATTGTTTCAGCGCGGCAATCTCGGCATCAATGTTCTTACGCGAATAATCCTCCAGTTGGGCATCGTACTGGTGATAGCCAACCTGCGTCCCCTGCGTCGGATTGAAGTGAAAGTATACCTGGTCAAAGTACTCGTCCGAAACCTTCTCGAACTGTTGCTTCCAGTTTTCCTTAGCGGCATGGGCATTGATCGCGGAAGCCATACAAACTCCAATCGTAATCAGCACTGCGGTTTTCTTCATATTTCCTCTCACCCTCTAACTTAGTTTCCTAAACATTCGCCGCTGCCGGAGCCAGTTCAGCGAGCAGTTCGTGAATTTCCAGCAGAACTTCGTCGGATCGCGCAGCCACCAGAGGATACTTCAGCAGGCCTTGCGGCGTGAACTGCGCGCCCCGTTTCGCATTGCGCTCCACAAGCTGCATCAGGCGCTGCGGGTCGATGGACGCATCCTCCCTGAAGCGGATGTGCAGTTCGGCGCGCCTGCGATCCACCTGCGCAATGCCAATTGACTCACATTCCAGCCTGATCAGCGCCGCCTCCAACAGATACACCGTCGCGTCCGGCAGCGCGCCATAGCGGTCTTCCATCTCGGCGCGCACCTCGGCAACCGCCGCTTCGCTCGCCGCGCCAGCGATTTTTTTATAGAGCCGCAGCCGCTGGTTCTCCTCCGGCACATAGCTTTCGTCGATGCGCAGCGCAATTCCCAGATTTAGTTGCGTAGCCGGCCTCTCCTCGCTGCTCTCGCCCTTCATCGCCTTTACCGTGGCCTCAAGCATCGAGGTGTATAACTCGAATCCCACAGCCTCGATGTGTCCGCTCTGCTCGCCGCCCAGCATGTTGCCCGCGCCGCGCAGCTCCAGGTCCAGCGCCGCAATCTTGAAGCCCGCGCCCAGGTCGCTGAACTCCTTCAGCGCCGCCAGCCGCCGTCGCGCAATCTCCGTCAACTCATTCTCCGGAGGAATCATGAGGTAGGCATAAGCCCGCCGGTTCGAGCGGCCCACGCGGCCGCGCAACTGATATAACTCGCTCAAGCCGTGCTTGTCAGCGCGATTAATCAGCATGGTATTCGCCAGCGGAATATCCAGCCCGTTCTCGATGATGGTGGTCGCCACCAGCACGTCGTACTCGTGGCGCATGAAGGCCAGCATTACGCGCTCCAGCTCCGTCTCGCTCATCTGTCCATGGCCCACGGCGACGCGCGCCGCCGGGACTAACTCTTGTATGCGCGCGGCAATTTCGTAAATCGATTCCACGCGGTTATGTACAAAATAAACCTGACCGCCGCGCTCCAGCTCCATCTCGATAGCCGAGCGAATAATCTTCTCGTCGTATCTGGCTACAACCGTTTGGATCGCCATGCGATCCTTGGGCGGCGTCTCGATTACGCTCATGTCGCGTAAGCCCATCAGAGACATATGCAGCGTGCGCGGTATCGGCGTAGCGCTCATGGCCAGCACGTCGATCTCCTTGCGCAGCTGCTTCAACCGTTCCTTGTGGCGCACGCCAAAGCGCTGCTCCTCATCCACGACCAGCAGGCCAAGATCCTGAAACTTGATGTCCTTCGACAACAGCCGGTGCGTGCCGATCAGGATGTCCACCTTGCCCGTCGCGACTCGCTCGACAATATCTTTTTGTTCTTTCTTCGTTCTGAAGCGCGAGATCATCTCCACGTTGATGGGAAACTGCGCAAATCGCGTCTTGAAGGTCTCGAAGTGCTGAAAGCTCAGAACCGTGGTCGGAGTCAGCACCGCCACCTGCTTGCCGTCCTGCACCGCCTTGAAAGCCGCCCGCATGGCCACTTCGGTTTTGCCGTAGCCCACGTCGCCGCATAGCAGCCGGTCCATCGGCGTGGTCGATTCCATGTCGTACTTGATAGCCCGAATCGCAGATATCTGGTCGTCAGTCTCGCTATAGTCGAACGAGTCCTCAAATTCCTTTTGAAACTCGTTGTCTTTGGAGAATGCGGTTCCCTGCGCAGTGGCTCGCTGGGCGTATAACTTCAACAACTCTTCGGCCATATCCTGCATGGCCTTGCGCACCCGCGCCTTGGTCTTGCTCCACTGTTGCGAGCCCAGTCTGTTCAACGCCGGCGCCGGGCCCGCGTCCGTCGAGCGATACTTCTGAATCAGGTCGAGCCGGGTTAACGGCACATACAACTTGGCTTGCTCAGCAAACTCCAGAACCATGAATTCAATCGACAGCCCGTCCTGCACAATTTCCTTGAGCCCCTGATATTGCGCGATGCCGTGCTCCACGTGCACCACGTAATCGCCGATTCCAAGGTCGCGGAAGTCCGAGACAAACGCCGCCGTCTTCGAACGCCTCGGCTCCGGCCGCGCCGCAACGTCCGCTTCGTCGGATAGATCATTGGCACCGAACAAAATCAGATTCGAGTCGAGGAAGCTCACTCCCGAAGCCACCGGCGTACGCACGATCACCGGGACGCGCAGATCACCGGCCAGGTAACTCGACTCGTCCAGCATCGTCTCACCGGGATGAGGGTTGCGGCTGCCGAGGCGATAAGGAATCTGGTATTCGCGCAGCACCGTGGCCAGCCGTTCCACGTCGCCGTGGTGCGGAGCGGCCAGCACAATCCGCGTCTCGCTGGCCATCAGACTTCGCAAATGCTCGGTCAGCGCCGGTATCGACCCGTGAAACCGCAGCGTCGGCCGCGTGTTCAGCTCGATCTCGCCCAGCGTCGTGTCCGTATCCAACACATCCACCACGCCCAGTTGATCAAGATCCAGTCCCATGTGCGATGCGAGTTGCGCCGTCAACACCTCGGGGCGCAGATAGATGTCCTCGGGCCGGATCAGCGAGCCGATTCCGGATCTTTCATGCCGTTGCTCGACCTTGTTCCACCAACGATCGATCTGGTTGCGCACCATCGCCGGCTCTTCAATAAACAATGCGCACCTGGGCAACAGGGTGAGCAGCGATTTCTCCGCACCGGCCACAGCGGAGAAAAACTCCCAGCCTGGAAAGACGCTCACCCCGCCGGCAGAGGCCAGTTCGGCAGCCATCTCCTCGTCTTCCACGACTACACGCTGACGGCTCAGCCGTCCATGCACCGCGGCCAAGAGGCGCTCGGTTACCGGCGTCTCGGTCAGCGGCAGCAGCAGTGCTTCGTCCAGCGCCGACTGCGAACGCTGCGTCTCCGGATCAAATTTACGTATGGTCTCAATCTCGTCGCCGAAGAACTCGATGCGCACCGGGCGGTCGGCTTCTGGTGAATACACGTCGAGAATTCCGCCTCGCCGCGTGAACTGCCCCGGCATCTCCACCAGATCCATCTGCGTGTAACCCACCGAGGCCAGGTGCGCGGTTAGCGCCTCCACATCCACCTCTTCGCCGCGCTTTAACATCACTGCAAGGCCAGCGTAGTATTCGCGGTCAAAGAGCTTCAGCGCCGCCGACTCCACCGGTGCAATCAGAATTGAGACCGCGCCGGTGGCCAGCTTCCACAACGCGGACGCCCGCTGCTCCTGCACATCGGGATGAGGAGATAGATTTTCAAAGGGAAGCACATCGTGAGCCGGCAGCCGCACCACGAGCGCTGGGTCCACCGCGCCGGTCAGCTCGCATCCCGCGCGAACCAGCGGCTCCAGCGCCTCGGCAGCCTTGTTGTCGGCCACCACCACAACCACCGGCTGACGTGCGGCTCGCGCCATCAGCGGCAGATAGATCGCCCGCGCGGTAGACGTCAATCCGGACACACGTCTCCGCCCCGCACCCAGGCTCAGATGCCTGCGTACGCGCTCAAATCCCGAAGCGTGCTCCAGCTCCGCGAAGATTTCGCGGACGAACGGGAGGATCATGTGATGCTAGTTTAGCAGCGAGGGTCACCCACGAAATGTTTGACACTTAGAACCGATGCGACTACTCATTATGCGCCAACGTACCGGCGAATATCCTTCAGTAGCACCAACAGATGGAGCGGGTCCGCCGGTGAAGCGGCAAAATCGAATTGTTCATAATAGCGCCGCGCCTGCTCGTCTTTTGCATGGACGGCAAGCGCCCGAATGCCGGCGATATCAGCTGCCTGCATGGTTCTGAGCACGGCATCCCGAAGCAGCGCGCGTCCCACGCCTTTTTTCTGCCAGTTTTTGTCGACAGCCAGGCGAGCCAGCAGCATGATCGGCACCGGATGCCGGGCGAGTCCCTTGCGCAAGCGATCCGGCACGTCGTTGTACTCGATCTGACCGACGGCAAGGCTGTAATAGCCGATCACAACTTCGCCAACCAGGCCGACATAAGTCTGCGCCGCGCTCGCGCCCTGATTCTGCAACTCGTGCTTTCGCAGCCAGCTATTCAAATCCTCTTGTCCGCAATCGAAGGAGTCGATGGGATGATCGCGCCGGAGCTTCTCAATCAAACGAGTTTGGGGCGGGCGAGTCTCGGTCCTGCGAGTTTCAGTCATCGCGCTGCGCCGGAGTCAAAGAACCCCGGTTCATCGAGCAGCGCTTGCAGGCGAGGCAAGGGCCGGGCAGGCGCATCGAGAGCAGCCTGAAACGCGGCCCACTTCTCCGCATCCAGGCCGAAGACGCGGCGCTCGGCCAGAGTCTCTTCGGCGCGGGAGAGAGCGCTCTCCATCACAAAATCGCTCATGGAGCGATGAACGGCCGATGCGGCCGCCTGCAGCTTGGCCTTTGCCGCGGGCGATACCCTCACATCCAGCTTTTCAGTGCGCCGTTCGGTCAGGATGGATTGAGTGGCCATAAGCTTCTCCTTGATACTTCCATGATGGCCGATTGTCATGACAATGTCAAGACTTTTCCAGGTATGGGGTCAGTTTGGTGTTGCTTGTCTCGCCTTTTGACCTCGGGATCCAGAATCTGCCGCTAATCGCGAGGCGGGCTTGAAGCACTTTAGCTCCTTGCCGCTGGCCGCATCCCAAAGCCGGGCTGTGCCATCCTCGCTGCCGGTCAGGACGTAACGGCCATCGGGAGAGAAGGCAACCGACTCGATGCTGCTCGTGTGCCCTTCAAATTGCCGCACCTCCTGTCCCGTAGCCGCATCCCGCAGATGCGCCTTGGAGTCGCGTTCGCCCGTCAACAGGAAGCGGCCATCGGGCGACAAGGCTGCCGATTCCACGTTGGCATCGAACACAAGCAGTTCCTTGCCTTTGACCGCGTCCCATATTTGCACCTCGATCATGGCGGCAATCATCACGCGCCGCCCATCGGGCGAGAAGGCGACGGATTGGACAGTGTAAGGAAGATGGCGGCCCGTGTAGTGGTCATTGTTTCCCGGATGGGCTTCAAACTTCCGCAACTGCTTGCCGGTAGCGGCATCCCAAAGGAGCGCGGTATCATCCCGGCTTCCGGTCAGCACAAAACGGCCATCGGGAGAGAAGGCAACCGACTCGACTTCGCCTGCGTGTCCTTTCAGCAGCCACAACTCAAGTCCCGTAGCCGCGTCCCACAGCCGCGCCGTCGTGTCCCAGCCGCCGGTCAGCAACTGCCGCCCATCGGGCGAAAAGGCGACCGCATTGACTGCAACGTCGTGCCCATCCAATCGCCGCAACTCCCGTCCCGTAGCCGCATCCCAAAGCCGCGCCGTTGCATCGCGACCGCCGGTCAGCACGTAGCGGCTGTCGGGCGAGAAAGCTACGGAAATCACCCCGCCGGTGTGCCCCACGAACCGCCGCAACAGCTTGCCGCTGGCCGCGTCGTACAAACGCGCGAAGTGGTCCTCGTTGCCGGTCAGCACCATGCGTCCATCATGAGAAAAAACCACGGAGTTCATCACGGAGCTGGCCGATTGCGCGTTCCCCGAGTTTGCTCCAAATCCGAATAACAGAAAAACGCAAGCCAAAGAAGTCTTTGCCGAAAGCCTCACATCCCACCTCTAATTCCCACAGAGAAACAGATAGAAGGTTGCGGAACACACAAACAGTCAACGCTCGCGCATGATTCTACATTCCGTCCGTCATTGAACGGGCGCCAGCTTCTCACCGCCGAGGATGCGCTTGAGCAGGCCCGGCGTGTAAAAGCGATTCTTGTAGGCAGCCAGCGGTAATGTTCGCATTGGGTTCCCGGGCGCAATCCAATGCAAGGGTGCGCCAACGTCCAGGTTGCCGGTATCGAAACGGCCATCGGGATTGACCACCGCCCAACCACCGTCATTGAAACCGATGAGCGTGGCCACTTCCTTTCCGGTCTTGCTCTCCCACAGGCGCGCCGTTCCATCCAGGCTCCCGGTCAGCACGTACCGGCCATCAGGCGAGAAAACCGCCGACGTGATTTGGCCCAGATGTCCGCGGAACTCGCGCACCAACTTGCCGCTGTCCGTCTCCCACAGCCGCGCCGTATTGTCATAGCTGCCGGTCAGTACATAGCGGCCATCGGGAGAGAAGGCCACCGAAGAGACCAAATCCGAATGCCCCTCGAAGCGCCGCAATTCCTTGCCGGTAGTCATGTCCCATATTCGCGCTGTCTTGTCGAAGCTGCCGGTCAATATGGTCTGGCCATCGGGCGAAAAGGCTACCGACTCGATCTCTCCGGAATGTCCCGCGAAGAGCCGCAGCAGCTTGCCGTTCGTCGCATCCAGCAACCGCGCCTTTTCGTCCCCGCCTCCCGTCGCCACGTACCGGCCATCGGGCGAGAAGGCCACTGCATTGACAGGATGGGAACGGTATCCATGATTGTCGAAAAACTGCTCGCCTTTGAAGCACCAGATTTCCTTTCCGCTTTGCGCGTCCCAGAGCCGCGTTGTACCGTCCGAGTCCCCGGTCAGCACAAACCGGCTATCGCGCGAGAACGCTACTGCATCGACGGAACCTGAATTAACTTCGAACCGGCGTATCTCCCGGCCGCTGGCCAGATCCCACATCTGCGCAGTCCCCGCGTCTGCCGTAAGCGCGAACCGGCCATCGCCGGAAAATGCCACCGACCTGATCCAGACAGCATCCCCTTCGTAGTTTGTTTTAGCGACGAACCGCTGTATCTGCCGGCCACTTCCGATGTCCCACAGCCGCGCTGCGCTGTCGGCCTGGCCTATAAGAATGAAACGCGCATCAGGGGATAAGGCCACCGACATGACCCAGGCAGACTGACCCTCGAAACGCCGAATCTCCTTGCCGCTGCGCACATCCCATAGCCGCGCGCCGTCGTTCTCCGGGCTCCCGGTCAACGCCGTCCGGCCATCCGGCGCAAAGGCCACCGAGTTGACGGGCGCTGTAAATCCGACGAACCGCATTAGCTCCTTACCGCTGGCCGCGTCCCACACACAGGCGGTGCGGTTTCCGCAATTCGCCAGCACGGTGCGGCCATCATGGGAAAACGCTGCATCAAAGATAAAGTCGGAGGTGGTTTCCAGCCCCAGCAACTCCTTGCCGCTGGCCGCATTCCACAACCGCACTGTGCCGTCCCAACTAGCGGTGAGAATCCTGCGCCCATCCGGAGAATAGGCGACCGAGGCCACAACATTGGAATGACCTTCAAACCGGCGCAGTTCTTTGCCCGTGGCCGCGTCCCACATGCGGGCCGTATTGTCATAGCTTCCCGTCAGCACTTTGCGGCCGTCAGGCGAGAAGGCCACCGCGTCAACATAGCCGGTGTGGCCTGCAAACCGGCGCACCTCCTTGCCGCTGGCCGCATCCCACAGACGCGCCGTATTGTCCTCGCTTGCCGTCAACACCTTGCGGCCATCGGGCGAAAAGGCCACGGAGGTTATTTTGTTGGTATGGCCTGCAAACCGGCGTAGTTCCCTGCCGCTGGCCGCATCCCAAAGCCGCGCCGTCTCGTCGTCGCTTCCCGTCAGCACTGTGCGGCCGTCCGGCGAAAACACAGCCGAGTTGACCCAGCCGGTGTGGCCCAGAAACCGGCGTAGTTCCCTGCCGCTTGACGCATCCCAAAGCCGCGCCGTCTTGTCATAGCTTGCCGTCAGGACGGTGCGGCCATCGGGCGAGAAGGTCACGGAAGTAACCCAGTTCGAGTGCCCCAATTGAACCATCAACTGCGGACGTGGGGCCGTCTGCGCGCCTGCTGAAAACACACCAGGCACCATCAGCGCCGGCACGCAGAGACACAGATATCTTGCCAGAAGCCGCATAACGCGCCTCCATCGTTCCAAAAGAAGCAGCCCGAATTCTGCGCACCAAGTATACCGGCTCGCAGCCACGCCGCGTGGCTCAAGCTGCATACAACTCCCAATCCCGAATCTCTATTGAGCGGGCGCCAGCTTTTCACCGCCGAGGATGCGCTTGAGCAGGCCCGGCGTATAAAAACGATCCTTGAAAGCCGCCAGCGGCGAGACCCGCATCGGATCACCGTCAAGCACCCAATGCAGCGCGATGTTGCCTTCAATTTTGTCAATGTCGAAGCGGCCTTCAGGATCGACCACCGCCCAACTGCCGTCCTGGAAACCATACAGGCTGGCGAGTTCCTTGCCAGTGTCCACGTCCCACAGCTTTGTCGTGCCGTCGCCGCTGCCAATCAGTACCCTGCGCCCATCCGCGGACAGCGTCCCAAACGGCTCCGTGCCGGATGGCGCCGCGAAGCGCCGCAGTTCCTTGCCCGTCGCCACATCCCAGACCGAGCCGCCCATCAGCACCCTGTTGCCATCCGCGGAAAACGATGGACTGGAAGCCGTTCCAAAGTGCTGAATCTCATTTCCCGTCTTCACATCCAGCAACGTGGCCGACTTGTCCGCATTCTCCGTAATTATCTTGCGTGAGTCCGGAGAAAAGCCGACGGCCAGAAGATTTAAAGTGTGCACCTTGATAACCCGCTGTTGCGAGCCCGTCTTCACATTCCACAGCCGGGTCGATCCTTCCCAGTCTGATGTGAGCGCCCAGCGGCCGTTCGGAGATAGGGCCAGGTTTGCTACCGTGTCGCGGTTATCCCCCTCGGGGTAAAGAAGGCGCGGACGCCATCCCGGATTTACCGTGAAGTGCTGAACTTCCTTTCCTGTCTGAACATCCCACAGCGATGCCCACGGCCCGTCGTTGGAGGTCAGCAGCAGGCGTCCATCCGGAGAAAAATCCGCGGCAAAGATAGAGCCGGCATCATGCTGATCGAAACGTTGAATCTGTTTGCCAGTTTCTACATCCCATACTCCCTGCTCGCCGTGAAAATATCCCAAGAAGACCCGGCGGCCGTCCACAGAAAGGACCACGACGGACACATATCTCCCGTCGCCGCTTTTTACTGGCAGCGGAATCGTGGATTCACCCATGGAGGCTGCCGCAGGCGGCGCATTTTCCTTCGCAGCCGCCACGGGTGACGGCAGTACCTTGCCACCCTCAGCATCCATCCTCCAGGCCATTCCGGTTCTGCTTATCATCAGAATCCCGGGCCCATCGGCAACAAAAGCTAGGGAAGCGACCGGGTCGGCCACCCCCACCAGGCGGTGAAGCTCTTTGCCTGTTTCCACATCCCACAGCCGGGCTGTCTGGTCGTCGGCGGCGGTCAGCACTTGGCGCCCGTCCGGAGAATAGTCCGCGCAGTTCACCGACGCGTTGGTGCGGTCATCGGAAGCCTGAATGCGATTGAGTTCTTTTCCCGTTTCCACGTCCCAAACCCTGACCTGATCGTCGTTGGTCGCAGTCAGCACGCGGAGCCCATCCGGAGAAAGGGCTACGGACAGCACCGTCCCGATGTAATTATTAATTCCAGTCCCGGAAAAATGTTGGACTTGCTTACCCGTTTCCACGTCCCACAGCCAGACGTTACCTTGGATCGTGCCCCAGACCACCCTGCGTCCATCGGCGGAAAACGCAGCGGCGCTCACCACTTCAGAATGGTTCTCGAAGCGCCGCAGCAGCTTGCCTGTCTCGACATCCCACACCGCGGGGCCATCGAAATCTCCCGTGAACAGCTTTTTGCCATCCGGAGACAGGACGGAATGCACCCCGCTGACAGACGCGCCGGGCACCAAAAAATGCTTGAGTTCCTTACCCGTCAGCAGATTCCAAAACTGGATTCTGGTTGCGCCCGGAGCCGGCAACTTTGCTCCTTGCTCGCCGGTTGACACCTGACTCACGGTGGCCACCGTACTGCCATCGAGAGAAGCGAGCCCGAAGATCAGCTTTCCCGCCAGCGGCGAGATCCGCCCCAGTTCCTTGCCGGTCGCCACATCCCACAACTGCACCGCGACCTTGTTATCGAGGCTGCTGACGGCGAGCACTCTCCGATGATCTGAGGAGAAGGCCACACGCCTGATCCACGCTTCTCCCTGGAAGGACTGAAGCTCTTCTCCGGACGCCGCATCCCAGAGCCGCGCCATGCCTTCTCTGCCGCCGGTCATTACAGTGAGGCCATCCGGAGACCAGGCGCAGGCGATCACTTCACCGGAAGCCGTTTGTGTCATCAGCCGTGGATGATCCGGCGTTTGCGCACACGCCGCAAATACGCCAAGCACCGTTAACGCCAACACGCAGAACCAAACACACCTTGCCGGAAATCCCATACCGCCCCCGCTCAGGAAAACATCTTTTGGAAACTACACAAGAGTATACGTGCGGATGGGGGATGGACCCCATCGCGAGGTTGCATTCCGGAAATAGATGCTGTCTGTCGCCCTTACTCCGCCGCGCTCACCTGATTGACAAGCACCTGCTTTGGAGCCGTCACCTTAACCGCCAACCCGCCGACTGATACCTTCAGAGATTCTTCGGCCGGCTTGCCGTCCAGGCGGGTGGAAAAGCCCAGCTCGTACTGATTTTCCAGACGGCTGGTGAGCTCCTCAAAAATCGGCTGCAGGGAAACCGGGTTGCCCATACCCGCCCATAAGTTATTGCCGCCTGTCGCTTCGGTCACTTCAATCAAATGGCTCTGACCGGTATTTTCACCGTAAGAGGTCAGTGCCGGGCCCTGATTTTGCCAGTAAATCGAGTAGACCACTATGCCCACGCGAACCGAGTCGTCAATTGCGGCCCGGACATAAGGATCATTGGGGTCGTATTCCGGCTCGTAGTTATCCACGCCGTCGGTCACCATCACCACCTCGCGCCGCGCCCCGCGATCACTGGAAGGCCAGTGCTTGGCAAGCTCGGAGAGGCAGAAATAGGGGCTGGCGCTCGAGCCCGCCGGGCCTCCGGGCAGGTGAAGCGCGCGCAGCACCTCGGCGTGATCTGCAGTTAAAGGACCGGCAAAAACTGCACGCCCATTCCGCATATACCCGATTGCGGCCTTGGTGTTCGGCGGCAGGCCGTTGATGAAATGCGTGATGTCGCTGAATTGGTTTCCCAGGCTGTCGCGGGCCGAGCTGTCGATCAATAGCACCAACTCCAGCCTGGCATCCAACCCGCGCAGCGGCGCCCAATGAGTGACCAGTGCGGGTTTTCCGCTCACCTTTATGCTTACATCCTTCTGGGAGACCTCCGCGGGCAACCCGCCATGTTGTTTGGCTAGAACCGTCACTACCGCCCGTCCCTTTCCATTAGCTTGTTCACTCTGCGAAAACGCCGTCACCGCCAGCAGCAACGCTCCGGCGGTCATCCATATTGCCATTTTTCGATTATTCATGCGAATTCCTCCTTCGAGGTACAATCGCTGCCCACAGTCTAATACTGTTTGCCTCAACTGGGTTAGACGTTTTGACATCGGGTTTGGCCCTCTCAACATCCCTCCGTCACAGGATTTGTCGCGGATAGAATCTCTGTTCCAGCGCCGCATCGGTTGCCTCCCGGTTCGATTCTTCAAACTACAATTGAGTAGAAATGGCAAACAAGCTGCGAGTTGGGATTCTATTTGGCGGACGGAGCGGGGAGCACGAGGTTTCGCTGCTCTCGGCAGCTTCGATTTTGCAAGCGATTGATCGCACTAAGTTTGACGTAGTGCCGATCGGCATCAACAAGGCCGGGCACTGGCTGACCTCAGGGGCGGCGCAGGGGCTGCTTGAGGGGGCCAGGGCCGATGTTGCAAAGCCGACAAAACTGCGGGCGGGCGATCCGGCGGCTACGCCGGGAGCGCGTGTGCTGGCCGAGGGGCAGCCTGCGCTGCTGGCGCCAGAACCGGAGACGGCGCTGACGCGGGGCGGAACGGCGGCTTTGGATAGCCATGCGGCGCTGGGCGGCCAATCCCTGGACGTGGTCTTTCCCGTGCTCCACGGAACCTTTGGCGAGGATGGGACAATTCAGGGACTTTTCGAGCTGGCGGGGATTGCCTATGTCGGTTCAGGCGTGCTGGGTTCGGCGGCGGGCATGGACAAGGACGTGATGAAGCGGCTCTTCGCCCAGGCCGGGCTGCCCATCGTCAGGCACGTTACCGTGCTCCGGGCGGAATGGGAAGAGGCACCGCGCAAGGTCATCGCGCAGGTCGAGGCGGCGCTCCGGTACCCGGTGTTTGTGAAGCCGGCGAACCTGGGCTCATCGGTGGGCATCTCTAAGGCTCACAACCGCAAGGAGTTGGGGCCGGCACTGGACCTGGCCGCCAAATACGACCGCAAGCTGATCGTGGAGCAGGGGGTGGGCGGCAAAAAGGCCAAGGCGCGGGAGTTTGAGGTTGCTGTGCTTGGCAACGACAACCCACAGGCGAGCGTAGTCGGCGAGATCATTCCCTGCAAGGAGTTTTACGATTACGAGGCCAAGTACCTCTCCGAAGGCTCGACAGCGGTGATTCCCGCGCGGCTAAACAAAGCGCAGACAAAACATCTACGGGAGCTGGCAGTGGCAGCCTTTCGGGCCTGTGATCTGGCTGGCCTGGCGCGAGTGGACTTCCTGATGGAGCCGGAGGGTAAGCGGCGCATCTTTTTGAACGAGGTCAACACCATGCCCGGTTTTACCAGCATCAGCATGTTTCCCAAACTGTGGGAGGCATCGGGGTTGAGCTACAAGGAACTGATTACCCGGCTGATTGAGCTTGCTCTGGAGCGGCAAGCGGAGAAGAACCGGACGAGCTACACGAGGGAATAGGGAGTAGCCACCCCAGCGACGAAGACCTGTCCCTTCACCCCAACGAGCACAAATCACTCGTTGGGGACCCCGAGTCGCAGGGGACCCCGGCAGGGACCAGGGACTTGACACGCTAGCGAGCAAAGATTGCTTCCTTGACCACAACGAGTACAAATCGCTCGTTGGGGATTTTGGCAGTGAAGAAGAATAAGGGGTTACGCCGCCCAAAATGTTCCACGTGGAACATATTCATTCTGTTGAGTTTATTCGTGGGTTTACTACATAATTAACAGCAAGATTTTGAAATATATTTGATGCGTATGATGTGCCTCCGGGAACAGGGAACATGTAGCCGCTTGCCGGTGTCTAAAGAGAGAGTGCGGAGCGATAATAGTCCTGACTACTTCGATTACTGTCCACTGAAAGGAACTTAGACGATGACCCTGCTTGACGCTCCCGCATATAACGAAGCCCGCGAACGCCGCCGCGTTGTGATTCTGTACAGCACGGTGGGGATGCTGTTTGTGCTGTTTGTTGGCTTCTGGCTCGCGGCCGGACGCCCAGTAGACTGGCCCTGGCATTGGTACTACCATCTGCGGGGAAGAATGACGGTAAACGCGTTCTTCAATGCTCTTGAAAAGAACGATCAACCCGCGGCTTATGGCATCTGGACCCACGACAAGAACTGGCAGAAGCATCCGGAGAAGCACCAAAATTACACATTCGAGCGTTTCGAAACAGCCTGGAGTCCGGACAGTCCGGATAACGATTACGGCCAGATTCGCAGCCACAGGATTGCCGCCGCGCGTATGATCGGCAACATGCTCCAGACCGGAACCTTTGTCAACGAGCGAAAGAGCAAGGCGGTCAATCTGGACTACGACCCGGACAACCACACCTTGACCTTTTCACCGGAAGATGTGCAGTTTTTGGAGGGGCCTGGAGGGATCTCGTAGGGGAGAGAGCCGGGTGCTCAGAGGTTCAGAAATATTATTACGAATTGACTTGAAATTGGACTTTATTTGTTCTAATCTGCCGCCATGTTAGCTGCGAACAAGAACTTGGCCAAAGAATGGTTTGAGCAGGTCTGGAACCAAAAGAGTGAGGCAGCCATCGAGCGGTTGCTTCATCCCCAATGCAAATGCTACGGCTTTCCCGACTCGAACGGGTTTATCGTGGGGCCCGAAGCATTCAAGGCTGTTCACCGAAACTTTTGCGGAGCCTTCCCCGATGTTCGCCTCCACATTGAGAACATTGTCGCCGAGGACAATCAAGTGGCTGTTCGCTGGAAGTGCACCATGACACACAAAGGTGATCATCTGGGGTTTCCCGCCAGCGGTAAGGAAGAGGAACTGATGGGTTCAACGTTCCTGATTATCAATAAGGGCCAGATAACGGCCGGTTGGAACCATATGGACCTTGGCGCCCTCTTCCAAAAGCTCCAGGCTGCTTAATAATCAAGTCAGACGCGCCGAGTATGGACTCCGCACGTGGGCGAGGATGGAGCCTACGCACTTTATGCCGTCATCGCAATAACATACCAGCGACTATGCCTGCCGGTTTGCATCGAAACACAAGGAGAACGTCATGCCCCAGAGCACACACGATAGAGCCGCGGAACTTCACAACCTGGCAGCTCACGCACACGCCGCCGCCGCTGAATCCCACAGCAAAGCAGATCATCTGACCGCTCACGAACTCAGCCGGAAGGCTCACGAATACTCGCAAAAAGCTTATAAATATTCCGAGCAACTTGCCGAGGAAGCGGAGAAGTCCACCAAAAAATAGGCCGGAAGCTAGAGTCTACCGGCCTTATGCACCGGAGGCCGCGGCCTTCAGCTCGGTCAATTCTGTCAGCGTCTTCTCCAGGCTGGAGGCATCTTCCACATTCAGCGCCTTTTGTTCGGGGGCGATCTTCCTGAGCAGCTCGTAGAGCACTGTGCCGGGGGCGAGTTCGATGAAGAGTTGAGCCCCTGCGCCAATCATCGATTTCATGCAATCCACCCAGCGCACCGCACCGGTTACCTGGCGGATGAGGCAGTCGCGGACCTCGTTGGCAGTCGTGACCAGGCTGCCGGTGACGTTGGCGGCCACAGGGAAGCGGGGATCGGCCAGCGCAAACTCGCCCAGTACCCGCGCCACTTCCTCCTGGGCAGGCTGCATCAGGGCGCAATGGAAGGGAGCGCTTACGGGCAGCATCACGGCGCGCCTTGCGCCTTTGGCCTTGGCAATCTCGGAGGCTTTCTCGACCGCCGCCAGGGCGCCGGAGATGACCGTCTGGCCGGCAGAGTTGAAGTTGGCGGCGGAGACCGTAAGGCCTGTCTCCCGCGCGGCATCAGCGCAGATCTCGGTCACCTGTTCCGGGCTGAGAGAGAGGATGGCGGCCATGGCTCCCTGGCCGACGGGAAACGCCAGTTGCATGGCCCGTCCGCGCGCTTTGACGGAGCGCACAGCGTCGGCAAAAGAGAATGTCCCGGCGGCCACGTGTGCGCTCCACTCACCCAGCGAGTGGCCGGCGGCCAGCGCCGGCTCAATCCCGTGCAGGGCCAGCACGCGCATTGTGGCAATGCTGGTGGTGAGGATGGCGGGCTGAGTGTTTTCCGTCAGCCTGAGGTCTCCCTCCGGCCCCTCAAAGATCAACTTAGAAATAGGAAAGCCCAGGGCCTCGTCTGCCTCGGCAAAGGTTTCGCGGGCAACGGGAAAGCGCTCGGCAAGCTCGCGGCCCATGCCAACTGACTGCGAACCCTGCCCCGGAAAAAGAAAGGCTATTTTGATGGCCATGTAACGATAATTTTACCGGATATTGGCGGTAAAGCGAAACCAGAGCAGCTATACCCCGGAGCAACTTCGCCAAATGGCTTTTTCCTTAAGAAAAAGTCACCTCGAATACTCTCGGCAAGGGCACGTTTACTCTGATTTCGCTCGAGTGTGCTGATTCAATTCCAGCGCTTTTTGTTGTCCGGGTCGTCGTCGATGGGACGGCCGTAGCCGTCAACGTGGATGGAGCGCCCCTGGGAACGCATATAGACCTCGAACTTGCGGGCGGCTCGGCGGCGCTTCCAGCGGTAGTAGCGATTGCGCAGGGCATACCACATTTCGCTCAATCCCAGCGATAGGCCACGACGCGGAGCCAGCAGTAAGTAGAGCAGGCCGGCCAGGGCGCCGCCCAACTGGGCAAAGGTGTAGATGCGCTGCTCGCCAAATAGCATGATGAAAGAAACCAGCGCGAAGACGGCCACCAGGTAACGAGCCTTAATCCCCAAGAGCTGCACGTCACCATAGAGCGCTCCGATAGCAACTAAAAGGCCAAAAATGCCCCCAAAGCAGCCGTAAAGCGTAACCGTGCCCACTGAAAAGCCCAGCGTGTGGCTGCACGCGTAAATCGCGGTTGCGGCAGCGGCTGTTCCCAGTACGGCAACCGAATAGAGGCCGGTAATCCATCCCGGCGTGTGAAAGTTCTCCAGAAAGCCGGCCAGAAACCACAGCGACAAAAGCTCGAAGAGCGTGCCCAGCAGCGCTGGATGAACGAGGCTGTAGGTGAAGGGCTGCCAGAACCAGCTGTGCTGTAGTAACGCGCTGGGAATAAAGCCGAAACAGTCAAAGAATGGAATTGCCGGGTGCGGAAATGCCAACTCCGCGAGCTTCAACGCAAAGTAGGCAGCCAGGTTGCAGAGGACCAGGCTGCGGGTAGCGCCTCGGAACTCTGGAAAAGCAAACGGAGTGGAACCAAGCCTGGGCATGGTGGTCATTTAAGGGTAAACCGAAAAGCGGTGAATTTACTAAAAAATGACAGTCGGCTTTAACATTACGCATATCATCGCAGTTCTGTTCTGAATACCCCTGTAGACCTAGCGCTGGTCTTATCGGTCGGCCTTATGGCGTATTCTTCCTTTTGGGGGTCCCGGAGCAGTTCAGGATTTGGCCTCTTGACCGGAGGCTGGTCTTTTTGCAAAATAACGTAGTCGCATCACAATTATCCGTCATCCCGGAATACGGAATATCTGAAGAAAGGAGGCTGCCATGCCCAACTGCACTGAATGCGAGAATATTCTAGACATAGAATTGGACGAGGTGGCAGAAGGCGATGTGATCGTCTGCGACGAATGTGGAACCGAGTACGAGGTCGTTGGCGTTGATCCGCTGGAGTTGACGCGGGTGAGCAGTGGCCTGGACGAGGATGATGTGGATTTGCTCGACGAGGAAGAGGAGGAAGAGTGAGGTTGAAACGCACGAGTTTGGCTGCCGGGGCGGCGATTGCCCTTCTGGCGGCAGGTTTGGGTCCCCTGGGATTGCAGGGCGGCCATAACGGATTTGGCATGGGGCCGACTACGGCCGCGGCGCAAAACCTGGGATATCGCGTGGTCTTTGGCAACGTGGTAGACGGAAATTCCAACCCGGTGGTCGGCGCCACTGTCTTTCTAAAGGACTTGAAATCGAAAGCCATTCGCAGCTACACATCTACCGAGAAGGGCCGGTTCCGGTTTGCCGGGGTGAATATGGCCCAGGAACATGAGCTCTGGGCGGAGATGAATGGCAAAAAATCCGCCGTGAAAACCATCAGCTCCTGGGATACTCGCAAGGAGTTCGAGGTCGAGCTGAAGCTAAAGTAGAATGAAGGGCCGCGACATTCATGGAATGCCGTGGCCGTTTCACCCGTCCAGCTTTTTCGCCACCAGTTCGTTGAGCAGCGCCGGGTTGGCCTGGCCCTTAGTGGCCTTCATTACCTGGCCTACGAAGAAGGCCGCCAGGGTCTTCTTGCCGCCGCGATACTGCTCCACCTGTTTGGGGTTGGCGGCGATGACTTCATCAATCAGCGACTCGATTGCCCCGGTGTCGGTGATCTGCTCCGGCTTCTCGCGCTCGTAGACAGTCGTGAAATCCTCGCCTTTTTCAAAGCACACATCGAAGAGCTGTTTGAGCTGCTTTGAACTGATCTTGCCCTCATCGAGTAGATCTGCGGCCTGAACCACGCCCGCCATCGAGACCGGCGAATTTTCCTGCTCCAGTCCCAGGGCCTTCAGGCGTCCGCCCAACTCGCTGAGCAGCAGATTGGCCACCCGGCGCGGGTTGCGTGCGGTTTTGGCCGCGGCTTCAAAGCGGTCGGCATCTTCCTTTTTCGCAGTGAGCGTGACAGCATCCTTAGGAGTCAGTTCGTACTCGGCAATCATGCGTTTACGGCGTGCTTCGGGCAATTCGGGGAGTTTTTTCATTGTCTCAGCCAGAAATTCGGCTGATACGATCAGCGGCGGCAGGTCCGGCTCGGGAAAGTAGCGGTAGTCGTGGGCCTGCTCCTTCGACCTCATCGAATAGGTGCGTCCCTCGTCCACGTTCCACAGCCGGGTCTCCTGAGAGATCTGTCCGCCGGACTCGATTACCTCAATCTGGCGTTCAATCTCGTACTCCAACGCGGCGCGGACAAAGCGAAAGCTGTTGACGTTCTTGATTTCGACCTTGGCGCCGAATTTTTCCTGACCTCTGGGGCGCACGCTTACATTGGCATCGCAACGAAGCGAACCTTCCTCCATGTTGCAGTCTGAAACGCCGCAGTAGAGCAGGATTTCCTTCAAGCGGGTGAGGTACTCGAAGGCCTCGTCCGGAGTGCGGATGTCGGGCTCGGAGACGATTTCGGCCAGCGGCGTGCCGCAGCGGTTCAGGTCCAGATAGGTGCGCGAGGCAGAGTCTGCAAAGCCATCGTGGAGGCTCTTACCGGCGTCCTCTTCCATGTGCAAACGAGTGATTCCGATGCGTTTAGTGCTTCCGTCAGCAGTCGGCACGTCGATCCAACCGTGCTCGGCCAGAGGCTTGTCGAACTGCGATATCTGGTAGCCCTTGGGCAGGTCTGGGTAGAAGTAGTTCTTGCGCGCAAAGATGGAGCGCTCTCTCACCTGGCAATTGAGGGCCAGCGAGGCCAGCGTAGCGAAGGCGACAGCTTGAGAATTGAGCACCGGCAACGCCCCCGGCAGCCCAAGGCACACGGGGCAAATATTGGTGTTGGGCTCAGAGCCGAAATGATTCTGGCAGCCGCAGAAGGCCTTGGTGCGGGTGAGCAGTTGCACGTGGACTTCGAGACCAATGACGGGCTCATACTTGGCCAGGAGTTGAGGCGAAAGTGCGGCGACAGGCATATGTGAATTTTAGCGTGAATAAACGATGTGGCTCCGTGACTTTTTACCCGTCATAGGATTTTCTTCCCAAATGCCGAGCAGGCCAGCTCCACCGCCAGGTCCGCCGTGCGGTTATGCTCGTCGATTACCGGATTGACCTCGACAATCTCAAAGCTCAGCAGCCGCCCGTGGTCGGCAATGATCTCCATGGCCAGATGGGCTTCGCGGTAGGTCGCTCCGCCGCGCACCGGCGTGCCCACTCCCGGCGCGTCCTCAGGATCGATCCAATCCATGTCCATCGAGACGTGATACCCGGCCGTTCCACCTCCGGCGGCATGCAGGGCTTCTTCCATCACCGCTCTCATGCCGCGCTCGTCAATGTCGCGCATGGTGTACACGGCTACTCCTGCGCGGCGAATATTCTCCCGCTCAGCGGCGTCGATCTCCCGCACCCCTATCAGCGCCGTATTTTCCGCCGCGATCTTGGGCGCGTAGCCGCAGATCTTGGTCAGCGCCTCCGGCCCCATCCCCAGCAGCGCAGCCAGCGGCATCCCATGCACGTTGCCCGAGGGCGAGGTCTCCGGAGTGTTGATATCCGAGTGGGCATCGATCCACACCACTCCGATCTTCTCTCCCTTGCGGCGATAAAACTCCGCCACTCCGGAAACCGATCCGACGGCCAGCGAGTGGTCCCCGCCCAGCACCAGCGGCGTTATTCCCTCCTCCAGGGTCTTCACCACGGCCTCGGCGGTGCGCGTACAGGTCTGGGCAATCTGTTTCAGATAGTGCGCATTTTCCTTGCCTGCCGTCTGCGTTTCGGCAATCTCCACGCGAATGTTGCCCCCGTCGGTCACCTCGTGGCCCAGCGCTTCCAGCCGCGCCTCCAGCCCGGCTACGCGCACCGCCGAAGGCCCCATGTCCACTCCGCGGCGGCTGGCGCCCAGGTCAAGCGGAACGCCGATCACCCGGATGCGCCGGGGAGGTTGTGCCTGCGCGCCGTAATGCGTGAAGGCCGGAGCATGGTCGGTAATTTCAGCGGAATTTGACATATAAATATCTCCCCCAAGGGTCATTAAATCAGATTTCCATACAGTAAGGTGAGAACTCTTTAATGATCCATGCCTTCGGTCACACTCAGGATCCCGGCTGTTACCAGCAGCAGTTATTAGTTCGGTGTATACTGCCGATAAGAGCTTGGAGGGCCAAACATCACAACAACGGTGTAATCTGACTCGTTCTGATGAAGAGACCGCTTCCCACGTTCGCTATCCTCTTCGCCTGCGCATCGATTGCCTGGGCGGCTCCGCCCCCCCCGCTGACCACCTTGCGTGCTATTCACGCCCTCAGCAATGCCGAGGCCAGCAAGCAACTGCCCGTCGCCTTCGAAGCTACCGTCACTTACTACCGCGGCTATGAAAGAACATTGTTTGTGCAGAATGGCGACGTAGCCATCTATGTTTATTATCCAACCGATCTCCATCTGGTTCCCGGCGACCGCGTTCTGGTCAAAGGAACTACCCGCCCGAGTTTCAATCCTTTTGTAGAATCCAGCAGTATCACCTTGCTGCGCCACGGCGCCTTGCCGGCGCCGCAGCTGGCCACCTTCGATCAGATGATCAGCGCCGAAACCGATTGCAAGCTGGTGACTGTGCATGCCGTGGTCCACGCCGCGGACCTTCTGTTGAGCGCGGTAGCCGATGAGCATTTCATCCGCCTGGAGTTGCTCATGGATGGCGGCTATTTTGAAGTAAATGTGGACAGCGACAATGCGGACGCCCTCAATGGCTTGCTGGATGCCGAAGTGGAACTCACCGGTGTCGCCTCGGAAGAATTCGACAGCAAGATGCACGAGACCGGGATTCTGATGCACGTTCAATCGCTCACGGATGTGAAGATTATCCGACGCTCTGACTCCGATCCATGGTCCCTTCCCGTCACCCCGATGGATCAGGCGATTACCGTCTATCATTTGCGCGATTCCACACCGAGGATCCGGGTCCATGGAACGATCACCTATTATCTGCCCGGTTCAACCGTTGTATTGCAAGACGGCAACAAGAGCATTTGGATCGCAACCGAGACTCACAAACCCTTGCGGATCGGCGATGCGGCGGACGCAACCGGCTTTCCCGATGTCCACGACGGCTTTATCAATCTGACGCATAGTGAAATCCGGGACAGCATGATACCCGCGCCCATCACGCCGCTGCCTGTAACGTGGGAGACTCTTGCACCAAGAGGCAATGACTCTACTGGCCATCACGACGATCTGGTTTCCATCGAAGGCCGGGTAGTAACCGAGATCAGGGAATCTGCACAGGATGAGTTTGTTCTGGCCGCCGAAGGCAAACAGTTCTCCGCCATCTTGCGCCACCCGAACGGCCCGCTTGCGGCCACCAGGGAGATTCCTGTGGGCACCAGGGTCCGGGTCACCGGCATCTGTGTCCTGGAACTCTCCAACCCATTCATCGCCCAGGTGCCCTTCAGTATTCTGATGCGCACCAACGACGATATTACGGTCGTCGCCAAGCCATCCCTGCTAAACGTTCGCAATCTGACCATAGTGATCTGCGCTCTGATTCTGATTGTTTTCGCCGTTATTGCAAGGGGATGGGCTCTGGAGCATAAAGTGCGCCGTCAAACGTCTGCATTAGCCCAGCTAGAACAGCGGCGCGGCCACATCCTGGAGGACATCAACGGCTCCCGTCCCCTGGCTGAGATTCTCGAAGAGATCACGGAATTGGTCTCTTTCAAGCTCCAGGGCGCTCCCTGCTGGTGCGAAGTAACCGATGGCGCCCGGTTGGGAAAGTGCCCGCCGCAGCTTGCAGCTCGACGTGTAGCCCAGGAAAAGATTCCCGCACGTTCAGGACCGCCGCTTGGCGCCATTTATGCCGCATTCGACTCGCACACCAAACCTTCCACCACTGAGTCGGAAACCCTTTCCATGGCGGCTGGCCTTGCCACCCTGGCCATCGAGACACGCCGCCTGTATTCTGATCTGCTCCATCGTTCGGAATTCGACCAGTTGACTGACATCCACAACCGCTTCTCCATGGATAAGCAACTGGAGGCCCAGATCGACAAGGCGCGGCATGAGGCGACCATCTTCGGGTTGATCTACATCGATCTCGACAATTTCAAACTGGTGAACGACTCGTATGGACATCAAACCGGCGATCAGTACCTGCAGGAAGTGGCGCTACGCCTGAAGCGCCAACTGCGCCCCCATGATAAGCTAGCCAGGCTGGGCGGCGATGAATTTGCCGCTCTGGTTCCATTGGTGCGCAGCCGCGCCGAGGTCGAGGAGATCGCTCAGCGCCTGGAGCGTAGCTTCGACGAGCCGTTTGCCCTGGAGGAGCTGGTCTTGACCGGTTCGGCAAGCGTGGGTATCGCCCTCTATCCCGAAAACGGCGCAACCAGGGATGAACTTCTCAACGTCGCGGATGCCGCCATGTATGCAGCCAAGAATGCCAAGCACCAAATAGAAAATATTGTGAATCAGAGCCCTCATTCCTGACTCTCCGCCAAGCTCCTCGAAAAAAAGGCCCGGCTTGCACCGGGCCTCATACTCATTGATTATTTTGGACGTCGAACCTCGCGCGTACTCTACCAAAGGACGTTGGCCACATCGCAGGCAGCTACTCGGCCGCCATCTCTTCGGCCTCGCCCTCCTGGCGCATCAACTCCAGCTCGCGCTCGGCGGCTTCGATCTCGGCCGTAACCTCCTGCTGCACTCGAGCCGCCGCTTCCTCCAGCTCCGGTGAGAGCTGCACGTTGCGGTAATACTCCAGGCCCGTGCCTGCGGGAATCAGCCGCCCCACGATCACGTTCTCCTTCAACCCGCGCAAATTATCAATTGCGCCGTTGATGCTGGCCTCAGTGAGCACGCGCGTCGTCTCCTGGAAGCTGGCCGCGGAGATGAAGCTCTCGGTCGACAGAGACGCCTTGGTGATGCCCAATAGCAGCGGTCGCCCGGTTGCCGGACGGCCTCCGTTGGCCAGCACCCGCTCGTTCTCCTCGCGGAAGCGGAAGCGGTCCACCTGCTGCTCCAGCAGGAAATTGCTTTCGCCCACATCGTCGATCCGCACCCAGCGCAGCATCTGCCGCACGATCACTTCGATGTGCTTGTCGCTGATAGCCACGCCCTGCAGCCGGTAGACTTCCTGAATTTCGTTCACCAGGTAAGACTGCAGCGCCTTTTCGCCCAGCACATCCAGAATGTCGTGCGGGTTCAGCGGGCCGTCCATCAGCGGATCGCCCGCGCCCAGCCGCTCGCCTTCCTGCACGTTCACGTGGATGCCGCGCGGCACCAGGTATTCTTTCTCGTCGCCGTTATCCGCGGTCACGTAAATCTTGCGCTGTCCCTTGGTAATCTCGCCGAAGCGCACCACGCCGTCGATCTCGCTGATAATAGCCGTCTCTCGCGGCTTGCGCGCTTCAAACAGCTCCACCACACGCGGCAAGCCGCCGGTGATGTCCTTGGTGCGCGTACTCTCCTTGGGAATCTTCGCCAGCACATCGCCCGGTCCCACATCTTCGCCATCCTGCACCATGAGGTGAGCGCCGCGCGGCAACAAGTACCTCTTGTGGCCCTTGGAGTTCTTCACTACAAAGGCCGGCTGCCGCTTTTCATCCGGAGAGTCGGCCACCACCAGGCGGGAGAGGCCTGTCACTTCGTCCACTTCTTCGTTCAGCGTGATGCCTTCCTGCAGGTCCTTGAACTGCACCGCTCCGCCAATCTCGGTCAGAATTGCGTAGGTGTACGGGTCCCACTCGGCCAGCAACTGGCCCAGCTTCACCTGCTCGCCATCCTTTACCTTGAGGCGCGCACCGTAGACCACCTGGTAGCGCTCTTTCTCGCGGCCACGCTCGTCCTGAATGGCGATCGAACCGTTGCGATTCATGGCCACCAGCGTGCCATCCCTGCTCTCTACATAGTTCAGGTTGATAAAGCGCACCATGCCGTTGTTCTTGGCGTCCAGGCGTGACTTGTCCTGCACACGGCTGGCAGTGCCGCCCACGTGGAAGGTACGCATGGTGAGCTGCGTGCCGGGCTCGCCGATAGATTGCGCCGCGATCACTCCCACCGTCTCGCCCAACTCCACCATGCGCCCTGTACCCAGGTTGCGTCCGTAGCACAGCGCGCAGACGCCGCGCCGCGACTCGCATGTCAGCACCGAGCGGATCTTCACCTTCTCCACGCCTGCGCCCTGGATTGCCGAGGCGATATCCTCGTCAATCGGTTGGTTCACATCCACTATCACGTTGCCGTCGTAGTCCTTGATCCGCTCCAGCGAAACGCGGCCGATGACGCGGTCCCTCAACTCCTCGATAATTTCGCCCGATTCGACGATCGAGCCCACGTAAATCCCTTCGACCGTGCCGCAGTCGTACTCCGTCACAATCACGTCCTGGGCTACGTCCACCAGGCGCCGCGTCAGGTAGCCGGAATCGGCCGTCTTCAGCGCCGTATCCGCCAGCCCCTTGCGCGCGCCGTGCGTGGAGATGAAGTACTCCAGCACCGTCAATCCCTCGCGGAAGTTCGCCGTGATGGGCGTCTCAATCACCTCGCCGGAAGGCTTGGCCATCAGCCCGCGCATTCCCGAAAGCTGCCTAATCTGCTGCTTCGATCCGCGCGCGCCCGAGTCGGCCATGATGTAGATCGGGTTCATGGCGCCCTCTTCGTCCGCCTTCTTCATGTTGTCGAACATCTCGTCGGCCACCTCTTCAGTCACCGCCGACCACATCTGAATCACCTTGTTGGAGCGTTCGCCGTTGGTGATGGCGCCGTCCATGTACTGCTTCTGGACCTCAACCACCTTCAGGTCAGCATCGCGCACCACCGAGTATTTTCTTTCCGGAATCACCATGTCATCCAGGCCCACAGAAAGCCCGGAGCGCGTGGCGTACTGGAAGCCCAGATCCTTGATGCGATCCAGCATCCCCACCGTCACTTCCAGGCCCAGGTTCTGGTTGCAATAGTTCACCAGTTGCCCGATTCCCTTTTTCTTCAACAGGCCGTTGATGTACGGCATCCCCTCCGGCAGCGCGTCGTTGAGAATCACGCGGCCCACGGTGGTAGAGATGTACTGGCTCTTGAATTCCACCGGCTCGATGTGCGTCAGATCCTGGTCGTCATAGGCCGTGGTCAGGTCCATCACCCTGCCCGTGTAGCGCAGGCGGATGGGCGACAGGGTCTCCACTTCCCTGGCTTCCAGCGCCATCAGAACCTCTTCCGTGTTGGCGAAGACTCGGCCCTCGCCACGCGCGTTCTTCTTGGCCTTGGTCAGGTAGTAGAGGCCCAGCACCATGTCCTGCGAGGGCACGGTGATCGGCTGGCCTGAGGCTGGCGAAAGAATGTTGTGCGTGGCCAGCATCAGCACGCTGGCTTCGATCTGCGCCTCCGGCGACAGCGGTATATGCACCGCCATCTGGTCACCATCGAAGTCGGCGTTAAAGGCCGTGCACACCAGCGGGTGAATCTTGATTGCCTTGCCTTCCACCAGCACCGGCTCAAAGGCTTGAATGCCCAGGCGATGCAGCGTTGGCGCGCGGTTCAGCAGCACCGGGTGGTCCTTGATGACCTCTTCAAGAATGTCCCACACCACCGGCTCCTGCATCTCCACCATTTCTTTCGCTTGCTTGATGGTGGTGCAGTGGCCCGTCTGTTCCAGGCGATGGTAGATAAACGGCTTGAATAGCTCCAGCGCCATCTTCTTGGGCAATCCGCACTGATGCAATTTCAACTCCGGGCCCACCACGATCACCGAGCGTCCCGAGTAGTCCACGCGCTTGCCCAGCAGATTCTGCCGGAAGCGCCCCTGCTTGCCCTTCAGCGTGTCGGAGAGCGACTTCAGCGGGCGGTTGTTGGCGCCGCGCAGCACGCGGCCGCGGCGGCCATTGTCGAATAACGCGTCCACCGCTTCCTGCAACATGCGCTTCTCGTTGCGCACAATCACTTCCGGCGCATGCAGGTCCATCAGCTTCTTCAACCGGTTGTTGCGATTGATCACGCGGCGATAGAGGTCGTTCAAATCGGAGGTGGCAAAGCGGCCGCCATCCAGCGGCACCAGCGGGCGAAGCTCCGGAGGAATCACCGGCAGCACGTCCAGAATCATCCAGTGCGGCTTATTGTCGCTTTTGCGGAAGGCCTCCACCACCTTCAGGCGCTTGGCATACTTCAGTTTCTTCTGCGCGGACGTCTCCGTCTTCATTCTTTCGCGCAGCTCCAGGCCCAGCTCGTCGATGCTGACCCGCTTGAGCAGTTCCTTGATGGCCTCGGCGCCCATCATCGCCTTGAAGCCTGATGGCCGGAACTTAGCATCATAGTCGCGGAACACAGCTTCGTCCTTGATGATTTGGCGTTCCTTCACCTCCGAACAGTCGCCAGTATCGACCACCACGTAGGCTTCGAAGTAAAGAATTGCTTCCAGATCGCGCAGTGAAATGTCCAGCAGGTGCCCGATGCGCGAAGGAAGCCCCTTGAAGAACCAAACATGAGAACAAGGTGAGGCCAGCTCGATGTGGCCCATGCGCTCGCGGCGCACCTTGCTCACCGTCACCTCAACGCCGCACTTGTCGCAGATTACGCCGCGGTGCTTCATGCGCTTGTACTTGCCGCACAGGCACTCCCAGTCCGTCACCGGCCCAAAGATGCGCGCGCAAAAAAGTCCGTCGCGTTCCGGTTTGAAGGTGCGGTAATTGATTGTTTCCGGCTTGGTGACCTCGCCATGCGACCAGCTGCGGATCTTCTCCGGCGATGCCAGCATGATGCGGATAGCGTCAAAATCTGTGATGGGACCTGAAAGCTCAAATGGGTTCGAACGGAACAAGGCAACCCTCCTTGGCGGGCCTCATCGATGCTCGCCGCGGCTTTTCCCGGGATTCTTTATGGATCCTTCCTTCCCGGGAAGCGGCGTTTACCGCTTTCAAGAAGAATCCGAATATCAATCTCCGGGTGCCCCACCTTCGCCGCGTATTTTGCGGCTAAGGAGGGATACCACGAAACTTAGTCGGCCACCGCCGCCACTTCCTGCGCGGGCAACTTCTTGATAAGGTCCGCGCGCTTGATCAACTCCACGTCCAGGCAAAGCGACTGCAACTCGCGAATGAGCACGTTGAACGACTCCGGCACGCCCGGCTCAATGGCCGCCTCGCCCTTCACGATGGCCTCATAAATCTTGGTCCGGCCATACACATCGTCAGACTTCGCGGTCAGCAATTCCTGCAGGATGTAAGCCGCGCCATATGCCTCCAGCGCCCACACTTCCATCTCGCCAAATCTCTGCCCGCCGAACTGCGCCTTGCCGCCCAACGGCTGTTGCGTAATCAGCGAGTACGGCCCGATAGACCGCGCATGAATCTTGTCGTCCACCAGGTGCGACAGCTTCAGCATGTAGATGTAGCCCACGGTCACCGGCTGCTCGAACTGCTCGCCAGTCAAGCCGTCGAAGAGAACCGTCTTGCCAGATGAAGGCAAACCGGCCGATGCCAGTAGTGTTTTGATCTCGCCCTCTCGTGCGCCATCGAAGACCGCCGTCCCGAACCAGATGCCGCGCTCCATGCCCGCGCCCACGCGTACCAGCATCTCGTCATCCAGTTCCAGCAATTGGCGCAACACTGCGGTTCCGGCAAACTCTTTCTTCATCAGTTCGCGCGTGTACCTGGCGTCGGTGTTGTCGCGAATCAGATCGGCGATTTTCTTACCCAGCACATGTGCAGCCCAGCCCAGATGCGTCTCCAGAATCTGGCCCACGTTCATGCGCGAAGGCACACCCAGAGGGTTGAGAATGATCTCCACCGGCGTTCCATCGGGCAGATACGGCATGTCTTCCTCGGGAAGAATGCGCGCGATTACGCCCTTGTTGCCGTGCCGGCCGGCCATTTTGTCGCCCACCGAGAGCTTGCGCTTCATGGCCACATAAACTTTCACCAGCTTGATCACGCCAGGAGGCAGCTCATCGCCCTTCTGCAGCTTGATCACCTTCTCGTTGGTGATCTTGCGCAGCACTTCGATCTGCCGCGAGGTCATCTCCTCGATCTCGTCGATCTGCTCATTGACCCGCGGGTCCTTGTCGGCGTAGCGAATGCGCTTCAGATTCTTGGTGGAAATACGCTCTATTGTTTCGCGATCCAGAATCGCACCCTTGGTCAGCAGGCGCTTGTTGGTCCGCTCGTCGTGCAGATCGGCCAGCACTTCTTTGCTGCCCAGGATCGCATCCAGGCGCTTCAGGCGCTCATCGGTCAAAATGCGGATCTCGTCGCCCAGGTTCTTTTCCAGCTTGGAGATGTACTCAGCCTCAATCTGCCTCGCCCTCTCGTCCTTGTCCTGGCCCTTGCGGCTGAAGATGCGCACGTCGACGATCGTGCCCTCAATGCCCGGAGGACAGGTCAGCGATGCGTCGCGCACATCCCCGGCTTTCTCGCCGAAGATGGCGCGGAGCAGCTTTTCCTCGGGAGTGAGTTGCGTCTCTCCCTTGGGCGTCACCTTTCCTACCAGAATGTCGCCATGCTTGATCTGGGCGCCGATGCGAATCACGCCACTCTCGTCAAGATCCCTTAGTGCGTGTTCGCTTACGTTAGGGATATCGCGCGTGATCTCTTCCGGCCCCAGCTTGGTGTCGCGCGCTTCAATCTCGAATTCCTCGATGTGCACCGAGGTGTAGTAGTCGTCCCGCACCAGCTTCTCGCTGATCAGAATCGCATCCTCGAAGTTGTACCCGCGCCAGGGCATGAAGCCCACCAGCACGTTGCGTCCCAGCGCCAACTCGCCGCTCTCCGTACACGGACCGTCGGCAATCACCTGCCCCTTCACCACGCGATCGCCCTCGCGGACAACCGGCTTCTGATTGATGCAGGTGTTCTGGTTCGAGCGCTTGAACTTGATCAGCGTATAGATGTCCGAACCCACCTCGCGCGAAAGCTGCGTGGGATGATGCTCGCCCTCCACGCGCACGATGATGCGTTGCGAGTCCACCGAATCCACTATGCCGTTACGCTTGGCCAGAATCACGGCGCCTGAATCGCGCGCCGTCACGCCTTCCATCCCCGTGCCCACCAGCGGCGCCTCGGCTGCCAGCAGCGGCACGCTCTGGCGCTGCATGTTGGCGCCCATCAGCGCGCGGTTGGCGTCATCGTGCTCCAAAAATGGCACCAGCGATGCGGCCACCGACACAAGCTGTTTTGGCGAGACGTCGATGTAGTCAACTTCGGCGCGGTTCACCAGCACAAAGTTCCCCATGCGGCGCGCGTTCACCAGGTCTTCGGTGATCTGCCCCTCTTCGTTGAACTCGATATTGGCCTGCGCAATGGTGTGCCGGTCCTCTTCCCATGCGGAGAGATAGAAGCTGTACGGAATATGCTCGATCTGCCGCTTACCCGACTTCTTCAGTCCCGCATTCAGCCGCGCAGCCTCTTCCTTTTCGATGTGATCGCCCACCCTCAAGCCGCTGTCGCCGGCGTTGACAATCTCCACAAAATCCAGAATCCGTGAATCCTTCACCTTGCGGTAGGGCGACTCTATAAACCCATACTCGTTGATGCGCGCAAAGCAGCTCAGTGAGCTGATCAGGCCAATGTTCGGGCCTTCCGGCGTTTCGATCGGGCAGATGCGCCCGTAGTGCGTCGGATGCACGTCGCGCACCTCGAAGCCCGCCCGCTCACGGCTCAATCCGCCCGGTCCCAGCGCGGAAAGGCGGCGCTTGTGCGTAATCTCCGACAGCGGGTTGGTCTGGTCCATGAACTGCGAAAGCTGCGATGAGCCGAAAAATTCGCGAATCGCCGCCATCACCGGCTTGGCGTTGATCAGGTCGTGCGGCATGGCCGTCGTAAGCTCCTGATAGACGCTCATTTTTTCCTTGATGGCCCGCTCCATGCGCACCAGCCCGATGCGGAACTGATTCTCCATCAGCTCGCCCACGGCCCTCACGCGGCGGTTGCCCAGGTGATCGATGTCGTCCACCATACCGATGTTCTTGCGCAGCTTCAACAGGTATCGGATGGTCGCGTAGAAGTCATCCGGCGTCAGCGTGCGATGGTTCAGCTTGGTGGCGTCCTGGTTCTCATACAGCTTGATGTTGAACTTCAACCGGCCCACGCGCGAAAAATCGTATTTGCGGGGATCGAAGAACATGCCTTCAAACAGCGCCGTCGCCGTGTCCAGCGTGGGCGGATCGCCCGGGCGCAGCTTGCGGTAGATCTCGATAAGCGCTTCTTCCGGCTTGTGGATGGTATCGCGCTTGAGCGTGTTGGCGATGATGTTGCCCGCGTCGTCGCGCTCCGGGAAAAACACCTCGAAGACCGTTGCGCCGCTGGAAAGGATTTTGTGCAGGCGGTCCGCTGTCAGCTCGAGGTTGGCCTCCACCACCACTTCGCCGGTATTCAGGTCCACCACATCGGCTGCGGTATGAGCCCCATCCAGCTCGGCTGCTTCCACCTCGACATGGTCGATGGCTGCCGCGCGCAGCGCCTTGAGCGAGTGCGGCGTAATCTTCCGCCCCGCGAACGCGACCTCTATACCGCTATGCGTGATGCTGTGCGCCGGCTTGGCTCCCACCAGGTGGGTGTTGGCGTGCGTGTCCTCGGGCACTGCCCAGTGCAGCTTGCCCTCGGAAATGTGAATCCGGTCCACCGTGTAAAAAGTCTTCAGTATATCTTCGTCCGTACGCAGTCCCAGCGCGCGCAGGAAGATCGTTCCCAGGAATTTGCGCTTGCGGTCGATGCGCACATAAAGCGTGTTCTTCTGGTCGTATTCGAACTCCACCCACGAGCCGCGATAGGGAATGATCTTGCCCAGAAAATAGGTGCGGTTGTTGGCCGTCTCAAAAAACACGCCCGGCGAGCGGTGCAACTGCGACACAATCACCCGCTCCGTGCCGTTCACGATAAAAGTCCCGTTCGGCGTCATCAGCGGAATGTCGCCGAAAAAGACCTCCTGTTCCTTGATGTCGCGAACTGTCTTGTTGCCCGTCTCCGCGTCCTTCTCATAAATCGTCAACCGCACCGTCACCTTCAACGGCGCCGAGAAGGTCATCCCCCGCTCCTCGCACTCCTGCTGGTCATATTTCAGTTGCAGGCTCACCGGGTCGCCGCACTTGTTGCAGAAGTCTGGCGAATTCTTGTTGTAGGTGCCGCACTTCTGGCAAAGCACATCCCCGGGATGAAACGGATCAGTAATCACCATCGATCCGCAATGCACGCAGGCCGTCCTCAGGTGATGCAGCCCCTTCAAGTGGCCGCACTTGCACTCCCAGTTGCCGATCGAGTAATCCACAAAGTCCAGCTGCGAGATGCCGCGAAAGTCGGTGATCGGAAATACCGACACAAACACCGACTGCAAGCCTGAGTCATCGCGCTCGTTGGGCAGCTTGTCCATCTGCAGAAACCGCTCATACGAGCGACGCTGCACTTCAATCAGGTTCGGTATCTGTGTTGCGGTGGGAATCTTTGAAAAATCGAGTCGGCTGCGAATCGCGCGCTTCTCGTTCGGCATGCTTCACTCCTGAGCCACGTCGCTCCGGCGCCGCTGCTGGGCCGGGCCAGCGCCTGGGTCTCGTCGGCGCCCGCTGATAACGGTTTACGGTAAGTAAGTCGAATAAATGGACTGACACGCTGCCAGTTTCCAGTCCCCGCCCCTGCAAGCCCCTCCAGAAACAACTTGCAGCCAGGCCTCAAACACACTGGGAAATTCCCAGGGCTATGCACGTACCATGAGAAGCCGGTCAAAAACGCATTATGGGCATTGCCGCACATCCTGCCGGTGCGCAAAAAAGCACACGCTCGAGGAAATGAAGCAACCGTGAATCCTGTTTACAATTCTGGTACGCCCCGTGCAGATTTACCTTCAAATTCACCCTCTGCCTAAGCCGAAATACACGAAAAGCCCGCAAGGCACAACACCTCGCGAGCGCGGCTCATCGCCTGTGCCCCCATCCGAATTCTCTTGTTTTGCTCTCGCCGATCCCAAAGCTCGCTTCTGCCGCTCGCTCGCCAGCCACTCACAACGTCAACGGATTCCCTGCCTGATCCTGAGTAAACCGCTGACTCTAAGGCACTTAACCACACGCGATCCTCGCCGCCGTGGGCTTGGCTCTGCCCCGGCCTGCGGACGCTTGCGTGCCCATCCTCAACCCTCAATACGCGCCAACCAAACCAGCCTCATTCCCTAGAAAAAACGGAATAATCCGAAAAGACGCGTATCGTTTATTGTAGCGCGTCCCGGCCAGCCCTGCAAGCTGCCCGGCCGCGAGGCCAGGCAGCCCGATTGAGCCTACTTGACCTCGATCGTCGCGATGCCTTCGAACTTCTTCCGGATCGCTTCGGCCTCGTCCTTGGTCGCGTTTTCCTTCAACGGCTTGGGCGCGCCATCTACCAGGTCCTTGGCTTCCTTCAAACCGAGCGACGTAATTTCGCGCACTGCCTTAATGGTGCTGATCTTGTTCGCGCCGGCGTCCTTCAGAATCACCTGGAACTCCGTCTGCTCTTCAGCCGCTGGAGCCGCCGCCCCGCCACCGGCCGCAACCGCCACCGGAGCCGCCGCTGCCGCCGAAACACCTAGCCGCTCTTCCAGCTTCTTCACCAAAGCCGAGGCTTCCAGCAGGCTTAGCGACACTATTTGTTCTTCCAATTTTTCCAGATCCGCCATTTTCTTCTCCATTCAAAACCGAATTGTTGTTCCCGGCCGCAAACCCAGATTGGAAGTTTCCGATGCGCCAGACCCGCGCCCTTCCCGCCTGCTTCCCAGCCAAAACTCTTAAAAGCCAGCTTTACGCCGCACTGGCAAACTTTTCCTTCTCCACGCCCTGGCCCAGAACCACCGCCACGTCGCGTCCCGCCGCGTTGATCACCGTCGCCAGCCGCTGTGCCGGCGCATTGATCAGGAAGAGCAGCTTCGAGAACAGCTCATTCTTGCCCGGCATTGTCGCCAGGGCCTTGATCTCGGCTACTGTCAGCAGCTTGCCATCGACGATGCCCAGCTTGAACTGGAACTCTGCATTGTCGCTCGCCCACTTGGCAAACACCTTGGCCAGCGCCACCGGGTCACCATTAGTGAACGCTACCGAGTTCACGCCCTTGAGCCCCTTGAGCGCAGCCTCCACGGGAGTGCCCTTGCCGGATACCGCCGCCAGCGTGTTCTTCACTACGCGATACTTGCCGCCCGCCTCGCGGATGACTTTGCGCAGTTGATAATCCTTGGCTACCGTCAACTTGGAAAAGGTGCCGATAATCGCCGTCGTCGAGCTCTCCAGCTCACGCGCCAGCGCCTTGACCTTCTCCGTCTTCTTCGCCCTTGTAATCGCCATCTTGTGCTCCGCACAGTGAACAGTGATCAGTGAACAGTGGACAGTTACAAACCGCCCTCGATCAACGTTCCTGTCTCCACATCTTAATTAAATTCTGCCTTTCGGGACTGTAACTGAACCCGCGGCCGCTGTTCACTGACCACTGTTCACTGTCCACTGCTTCTCAGTGCTTTCCCGCCGCGTCGGCAACCGCCGAATCCAGCGGCACTCCGGGGCCCATCGTCGAGCTCAGCGTGGTGCTCTTGATGTACTTGCCCTTGGCCGCCGAGGGCTTGGCGCGCACAATCGCGGTAATCACCGTGGTCGCGTTGTCCACCAGCTTCTGCGGTTCAAAGCTCAGCTTGCCCACCGGCACGTGCACCAGACTGGTCTTGTCGGCGCGAAACTCCACCTTGCCGGCCTTGATCTCTTTCACCGCCGCAGCCACGTCCATGGTCACGGTTCCGGTCTTGGGATTGGGCATCAGACCTTTGGGTCCCAGCACCTTGCCCAGCCGCCCCACCACCTTCATCATGTCCGGCGTGGCAATCAGCGCGTCGAAGGCGGTCCAGTTTTCCTTCTGGATCTTCTCCACCATCTCCTCGCCGCCCACAAAATCCGCCCCGGCGTCCTTGGCTTCCTTCTGGCGGTCACCGGCGGCAATCACCGCCACTGTCTTGGTCTTGCCCAGCCCATGCGGCAAAACCACCGTACCACGCACCATCTGGTCTGCATGGCGCGTATCAACCCCTAATCTCATGGTCAGGTCAACGGTCTCGTCAAACTTGGCATACTTCACCTGCTTCAGCAGGCCAACCGCCTCGGGCAGCGGATACACGGGCTTGACCACGGCCGCGCGCGCCTTCGTAATGTTTTTGCTGGATTTAGCCATTCATCCCTCGTCTCCCACCGCCTCTGCCAGCCCCTTATGCCGGGGAACCCGGTGCTAGCCGCACGAGCAACGCTGCTTGCGTTCCGCGGCCAACCATCGAACGGGTCCAGAAACCGTGGTGCTATTGACGGCCCAGGGATCTCCCTGAACAGTTAATAGAATCATAACGAAACGGCACGGGAATTGCAAATGGGCCACCAAAATAATCATCGTCCCTTGTGTTAATCTGAAAAACCTACCACTTCGAGGCACATTTCGGCATGTCTTCCTCTGCTTCCGCTTCGCCGCTCGCCCCCCTACACATGATCGACCTGATTCGCAAAAAGCGTGACGGTGGCGCGCTGGACGCCCGCGAGATCGGCTTTCTTGTCACCGGCGCGGCCAACGAATCGATACCAAACGATCAGCTCGCCGCTTGGCTGATGGCCGCCTTTCTGCGAGGCCTCTCGCTCGACGAAGCGCGCATGCTGACCCTGGCCATGCGCGACTCCGGAGAAAAGTTTTCTCCCGCGCGCCTCGGCAAAACCGCAGTTGACAAGCACTCCACCGGTGGCGTGGGAGACAAGACCAGCTTTCTCATCGCGCCCCTGGCCGCTGCTTGCGGCGTCGCCGTGCCCATGATCAGCGGCCGCTCGCTGGGCCACACCGGCGGAACGCTCGACAAACTGGAAGCCATTCCCGGCCTCCGCACAGCCCTCTCGCTCAAGGAATTTGAAGCTGTACTGATGAAATGCGGCGCCTCCATCATCAGCCAGACCAAATCGCTGGTTCCCGCCGACCGCGTCCTCTATGCCCTGCGTGACCGCACCGGCACCGTCGAAAGCCCCGGCCTCATCTGCGCCTCGATTCTCAGCAAAAAGCTCGCTGCCGGTCTCGATGCACTTGTGCTCGACGTGAAAACCGGTTCCGGCGCATTCCTGCGCAAGCCGGAGGACTCCGCCTACCTCGCCGCACTGATGGTGGCCACCGCCGAAGCCGCCGGAACCCGCACCGTGGCTCTGATGACCGACATGAACCAGCCATTAGGCCATTTGGCCGGCAACTGGATCGAAGTGGCCGAGTCGGTCGAGCTGCTGCGCGGCCATCGCCCTGCCCAAAGTGAGGACTTGCGCGAACTGTCGCTCATTCTCGCCGGATGGATGATTCACCTTGGCGGTCAGGCCGCAACTCCCGAAGCCGGCTACACCCGCGCAGTAAAGGCCCTCGAAGACGGCTCCGCTCTGCGCGCCTTCTTTGCCATGATCGAGGCCCAGGGCGGCGACGTTTCGGTCTTTGAGAAACCCGGCTTCCATAAGCCCGGCGCAACCAAGGTGGTCCCGACATGGGAGAACGGCTATATCTCTACCATGGACACCACCGCCCTTGGCTGGGCCGTGCAGCGCACCGGCGCGGGCCGCGAAAACGCTGGTGAACCGGTCGATCCCCACGCAGGCATCGACTTCCATGCCCGCCTTGGCGCGCGACTCGAAAAAGGCCAGCCGCTGGCCACTATTTACGCCACCAGCTCAGCGCTTTTGGCCGAGCCGGAGGAGATTCTCAGGCAGGCCATTCATTTTTCCAAGACTCCCCCGCAGAAAGTGCCTTTGGTCAGCCGCATCTTCACCCGCGAATCGGCGGAAGCACACCTGCGCGATGTTGAAAATGCAGCTTCCAGCCATTAGCTTCTAGCTGTTAGCCTTACCGTTGGCACACGCGTAGTGCCGGGGAAACGCCAACGCTTTGAGCCTGCGAAGAAAAGGCTGGAAGCTAAAAGCTAGCAGCTAGAAGCAGTTCTTAAGGAGTGACCGCCGTGTATCGATATACCGGAGTGCTGGGCATTCTCGCCGTCCTTCTGACGGCCTACTTGTTCTCCACCGACCGCAAGCGCATTCGTTGGCGCACAGTCGCATGGGGTATTGGCCTTCAAATCTCCTTTGCTTTCCTGGTGCTGCGCTTCGACTACGGACAGCGCGCCATGACCTGGGCTGGCGGCGTAGTCAACTCCATGCTGGCCTGCACCTTCGCAGGCTCCGGCATGCTCTTCGGCCAGTTCGGCCTTCCCAACTCCGGCCTGTTCGGCAATCTGCTGCCAAAAGATGCTGCTAACGCCGGCGCCATCTTCGCCTTCCAGGTTCTGCCTACCATCATCTTCATCTCCGCCTTCTTCGCATTGCTCTACCACGTCGGCCTCATGCAGCTCGTCATTCGCGGCTTTGCCTGGGTCATGCTCAAGACCATGCGCATCTCCGGCGCGGAAAGTCTTAACGTGGCCGCCTCCGTCTTCATGGGCCAAACCGAGGCCCCGCTCACCATCCGCCCGTTCCTCGCCAAGGCCACGCGTAGCGAACTGATGACCATCATGACCAGCGGCATGGCTCACGTCTCCGGCGGCATCATGGCGGCATACATCGCCTATGGAGTCGAGGCTCGCCATCTACTCGCCGCCGTCATCATGACTTCGCCCGGCACCATCCTGCTCTCCAAAATCCTCGTTCCGGAAACTGGAACCCCCGCCACCGAAGGCAAAGTCGTCATCCCCAAGGACGAAACGCATAAGGATGAAAACTTTATCGGCGCCATCGCCCGCGGCACCATCGACGGCGGCAAGCTGGCCATGAACGTGGGCATCATGCTCATCAGCTTCCTAGCCCTCGTAGCCCTGCTCGACAGCCTTCTCGGCTGGACGCACACGCTCGCTTACATGCACTGGGTTCCCAGCTCGCTCGGCCAGATTCTCGGCTTTCTCTTTGCTCCTATTGCATGGCTCATCGGCGTTCCCTGGCACGACTGCGGCGCCATCGGCAATCTATTGGGTGAGCGCATGGCCCTCAATGAATTGCTCGCCTACATTGATTTGGGAAAACTTTGGAAGCTCAAGGAGGTGTCGTACCGCTCCTTCACCATCGCCACCTTTGCCCTCTGCGGCTTTGCCAACCTCGGCTCCATCGGGATGCAGATCGGCGGCATCGGCGCACTGGTTCCCGAGCGCCGCAACGACCTGGCCAAGCTCGGCTTCCGCGCCATGTTCGCTGGCACAATGGCTAATTTGATCTCCGCATCCATTGCCGGCATATTTCTGTGGTAGAGATGCGGAGAACCTCGCCGGGAAATGGTACGGGAATTAGCCCCTGAGGGATTCTCCGCAGTCCCGGAGATCAGTCGTCTGTTTCGAGTCGTTTTGCACAGACGATTTGCTTGCCGCGTTGAGAAAATCAGCTTCGAAGCAAACAGGCGGTGGCTATGACACGTCTGAGGATGGCAATGCTGATCATTTGCGTGGCGCTTGGGATGTTGGTGGGTTGCGCCGGACATACCGCGCCCCCCGCACAGCTGGAGATGAAGCCGGCTCCGCAAACGCCGATAGCGGTGAACAGGGAGGCGCTTGGCAAGCCAACCTGGGATCCGGAGTGGGACCGGATCGTCGAGCAGGCGCTGCCGCCAGAGATGCTCTCCGCCAGTGTAGCGAAGGATGTCAGGCCATTCTGTCCGCGCTTTAACGCCTTGAGCGATGGCGATAAGCGCGCGTACTGGGCATACTTCTTCCAAGCTCTTGCCGGCGCGGAGGCGGGGCTGACGCCGACCGCGAATGCGCGAGGATCAGTGACAGCAAAGAGAGACACTGTGACTCATCGCATGGTACGAAGCGAAGGCCTGTTGCAACTGGCCTATATGGACGCCGATCGTTATGGCTGCGATTTCGATTGGGAGAAGGACAAGCTGTTACCGGAAAAAGATCCGGCCAGGACGATTCTGCAGCCAGAGAACAATCTGACGTGTGGAGTGAAGATACTCTATCGCCAACTTATTGTGAAGCAACAGCCGCTCCTGAGTCGTTCGAGCTATTGGTCCACTCTGCGGCCCGGAAGATCAGCCTACCGGGCCTTCGCCAGGCAGATGGCGAATGTGCCGGCGGTGTGCCGCCGTGACCCATCTCTCGGTGATGTCACGACGCCAGCCGCTCGCGCGGCGCCTGCCCCCCATACGGTGCGTAAACCGGGGCCGGTTTGAATTAAGCGCGATCCCTTAGTATCGAGCGCACATTCCTGAACAATCCGCCTTTGTTATCCTGTCTCCGTGGAGTACGACAGTTTTATCTACCCGCCCTATGATGCGCCCCTAGCGGACGCCTACGGTGGCCGTTATGAATCCGTCTTCATCATCCTTCACCCTTTTATCAGCGTGCCGGACAATCTTGCCTGGAAGACAACGAAGCAGTATCCCAGCGACGAGCAGATTCTGAGCCAGGGAGCAAAATGCTCGTGGGCCAGCGTTGCCGCTCAAACAGGTCTAAGCGCCTGCGCCAAACTGAACCAGGCGCTGCTGACCTCCACTGAATCCATCGCCCCTGAACTGCGCGACCTCTCCGCCGGCACTGCGTTGCAGAGCTTTCTGCAATCCGAATCCGTTTGGATGCCCGTACAGGGCCGCTTCGAACCCCTGCTGCAAATGAATTTCCTCGAAGTCTTCAAAGCCGCCGGCCAGGACGAACTGATCTTCGTGCCGGAGTTTCCCCATACCGATCCCATTCAACTCCTCAATGCTTCCAGGCTCAGGAATCACCAGGACTCATTCCCCTCCCGCGGAACTCTGCTCGCTGCGGATGAATCCTTCCTGCTTACGGTTGACTGGGATAGCTTTTTCACGCTTTTTTACGGCCCGCGCGTGTTCGTAACCGAAGTGGCACGGCAACAGAATCTAGAAGGCTTTTTCGCAACCCCCACCACCGAGCACTCCTGGTTCAATTACACGCTGGGATGCTGCATGGTCACGCTGGCGCCGGAGGTCTGGCCGGCTGCCTGAAACTCGTTCTCTCACCTGAATCGATTGCTTTATCGCGATTTGCTACTGACACTGGGTGCTCCACCCGCGTCGCGTTCTTAATTTATGTAGCCATGGGGAGACTACATCCTCAACCCGCCGCTCTCTCCGCCCTCATCCTCTTCAATCTGTAATAAATCGTGAGCGCCGTCACGCTCCCGCACGTCAGCAAGCTCGCCGCCATTCCCAGAATCAGTGACAGATCCTGCTGATAAGCCCCATGCACAATTCCCACCATCTGCAGTACGCTGAAGCCGCTAAAAGTTAGCAGCGAAATCCCCTCATCGCTCTTCTTCCGCCACAGGGCCACAATCTGCGGCACAAACAGCAGTGCATTACACCCCAGCCCCAGCCCGAAGATCACCGCCACCAGCTCCTTCATCCCTACCCCCTTACACCGAATCGTTTTCCTCTTTATCCTCTCATTCAACATCAAGCCGGCTCTGCTCCCCGCCTGTAGAATGTCTAAAGCGCACATACGGCCATCTATAATGTCCTACTTCGACCAGGTCTCTGAAGCCGCATCGTACCTTAAAAGCAAGCTGGGCTCGCTTCGCTCCCGCATCGGCATCGTTCTGGGCTCCGGGCTGGGTGAAGTGGCCGATGCGGTTGCCGAGCCGGTCGCCGTCTCCTACTCGCAGATTCCACATTTCCCTCAATCCACCGTCGAGGGCCACTCCGGCCGCATCGTCGCCGGCTTATTGGGCGAGGTTTCGGTCGTCGTCATGCAGGGACGGGTCCACTACTATGAAGGCTACTCGCCACAGCAGGTCACCTTCCCCATGCGCGTGCTGGGAGCGCTCGGCCTCCAGGCGGTCATCCTTACCAACGCCGCCGGCGGAATTCAGGAAGGCTACCGCGTAGGCCAGTTGATTGCCCTTAGCGACCACATCAACTTCATGGGCTGGAACCCGCTCGTGGGGCCAAACGAACCTCGCTTTGCCGCGCGGTTCGGCGCGGGATTGCGCTTTCCCGACATGACCGAGGCTTACTCGAAACCCCTTCGCGCCCTGGCGCAGGAGGCCGCAAAGGAAGAGAAGTTCGAGCTTGCCGAAGGCGTCTATTTGGCCGTCAGCGGACCCAGCTATGAGACTCCCGCCGAGATTCGCGCCTTTCGCACGCTGGGCGCAACCCTGGTCGGCATGTCCACCGTGCCCGAAACCATCGTTGCCCGCCACATGGGAATCGAGGTGCTGGGCATCTCCTGCGTTACCAACCTCGCTGCCGGGCTGGGCACAAAGCCCCTCAGTCAGCAAGAGGTCATCGAAACAGGCCGCCAGGTCGAGCACCGCCTCACCCGCCTGCTCCAGCGGCTCATACCCAAAATAGATGTCCGGATATCAACACTACAGACAGGAGCGAAACTGCCGTGAACCAGCAAGCCGGGCACAGTGCGCGTCTCCCTTTTCCGCCTGTAGTGTTGGGAATTGCCGGGTGTACCGGCTCCGGCAAAACCACATTGGCTGCCGCGTTGGCCCGCACTCTCAGCGGCATCCACTTTCATACCGACACGTACTATCGCGATCTGGCCCACCTGCCGCTGGAAGAGCGCATCTGCCAGAACTTCGACCATCCATCGCTTATCGAGAGCTCGCTGCTGGTGGCCCACATTGCCGCGCTTGCTCGTGGTGAAACCATAGAGCGCCCCCTCTACGACTTTGCCTCCTATACCCGCGTCCTCGGCCCAGACGGAGTCGGCCTTACTGAGACCGTCCGCCCCAGCGCCTATCTGATGGTCGAGGGCATCTTCGCCCTCCACTTCACCGAATTGTTGCCCTACTACAATTTGCGTATCTATATTGATACACCGGACGAACTCTGCTTCGAACGCCGGCTCAGGCGCGACATTGCAGAGCGCGGCCGTACACCTGAATTGGTCCGCCATCAATATGAGTCCACCGTCCGCCCCTCAAGCCTGGCCTTTGTGCGCCCCTCTGCCGCCAACGCCGACCTCACCGTCGACGGCACCGGAGCTCTTGACTGGAAGGTCGAGCAGATTCTGGCTCATATGGGCCGCCGCGGGCTTTTGAGCTTACCGTCTTGAAAATCGCTAATCTTTGTTGCCCATTTTGGTTTCTTACTATAGTTTTATTGAAAAACTAACATTTATTAAATCTCTTACCGATATGCTGGCTATGAAGATGAATAAATCTTTAGAAATCTTGAAGAAGAACGTGGCCACATGGCTGCGCCAGGGTATCTCGCCCCGGCGGCTGGCTCTCACCCTTGCGCTCGGGTTCGCCATCGGCTGCATCCCCGTGGTAGGCGTAACCACAGCCGTGTGCGTTGTTGTGGCGCTCGCCCTGCGGCTCAACTTTCCCGTCATTCAAGCGGCAAACTGGCTTGCTGCGCCGCTGCAGTTGCTGCTGATTGTGCCCTTTGTGCGCCTCGGCGGGCGTCTGTTTGCATTAGGCTCGGTTCGCGCCGTCGAGATTAGCTCTCTGCTCCACACTTCACCCTTGGCGCTGATTACGCAACTGGGCGGCATGGCCGGTCAGGCGCTGCTGGCCTGGTTGATGATCTCCATCCCAGCCGTAGCTTTGCTGACCGTTATGTTGACCACTTTGCTGCGCCGGGTTCCGGCTATCGCCCAGGCAGAGGCCGGCGTCTGACGCAGGACCTCAGCATCGATAACATTGTGAAATTCGTTTTGGCCGGCTTGATTTACCCACTTTTGCGATAAAAAAGCTACACGTCGAGCCACAGGCGAAAAGCTGAGTCTGCTCGGCTCTACTTTGGCGCGTAAGGGTCGTTCACCGGCTTGGCGCTTTCCAGCCAGGCGGTGTAGATCATATCCCGCAACATGCTGGCGCCGGCCGCCAGCCGCTCGGCGGTAAACTCCCGCGATTCGGCAGTTCCCGCTCCCGTAAACCCACCCGCTTTGTCCAGTTGGTAGACCCTTTCCACGTATGTCTTGGTGTTGCGCAGATAAGCTACGTAGGCGTCAAACAGATCGCCTTCGACGACCTTGACCGGCGTCATCTTGGCCCGCACGTCGGCTTCGTGAATGTTGGCTTCAACAAACGGCCCCTCAAACTGCCAGTGAATCTTGTGATCGGTGGTGTAGCCATTAGGGTTAGGCCCCGTCCAGCCGTTGTACTGGATGGTGGTGTGCAGCGGCTGTGAGCCGTCGCCTACATAGTGGCCCAGCCAGCCGGCATAAAACAGAATCGCCTGCTCTACAGGGCGGGTATCCTGCTTCTCCGCGGCCAGCTTGCGGTATTCGCGCATGGCGCACTTCAGCCGCTCCCATACCTCGTCAGTCTCCCAGGGTTGCAGACCGATCTTCTCCGGCCGCTGTCCGGCGGCAAAGACCTTCGCTTCGAAGTCCAGGCGTCTGTGCGGCAAAGGCCCCAGCGCATCGGCCAGCTCCATGTCGATGAAGTGCTCCGGCGCCTGCGCGGCCACCAGCTCCGGCTCTGCGGGCGAGCGCCAGCGATCCGGCTCGGGGCCCAGGTATTCGATCTCGGAAATCGCCTCCGGCGTGCGCAGGAAAGCCGGAATGTCGTCCGGCAACGTGCTAGCTGCCAGCTTGTTAATCATGCGATGGCCGCCATTGCCCCATGCGTGGGCCGAGGGCGGTTGAACGAGAATGCAAGTCAGTCCGGCCGCGGCCAGAGCTGGCAGAAACATACGGGAATATCCAGATTGAAAGCGCATTGAGCCAGTATACCGCTATCTCAAAAAATCACATTTTGGACATTCCCGCATCAGTTCTCGTCGCTGAAGATGGCTTCGATGGTGGTTTCAAAGAGACGAGCAAGTTTGAAGGCCAGCGGAAGGCTAGGGTCGAACTTGCCAGTCTCAACTGCGTTCACCGACTGGCGCGAGACCTCCAGCCGTTGGGCAAGATCGGCCTGCGACCAGCCGCGATCAGCGCGCAGCACACGCAGACGGTTTTTCATCTGTACCTCGCCAGGAGCAGGGGGATGGAGATGCCCATGAAGATCCAAAAGATGACAGCATCCAGGATCGGGTTCAGGTGCCGGAGGTGGACAAAGCTTTCCAGAAAGCCCCAGATGTTCGTCACTGCCAGGGTTCCACCAATACCCCAGAGCATGGATTGGACCCCGATAAAGCGCTGGAACTCGTCCTTCTCTTCGGCCAGGTACATACCGAAGACGGCCAGCATCCCGATAAGGGGGATCGCGGGTAGAACGGCCAGCGCGTAGGCCAGCACGCCGGTCGGATGGAAGCGGAGAAATACTCCAACGGCCAGAACGAGAGACAGTGCATACAGTAGCATCGTAATGAGATTGCGACGCATGAAGTGTTTGGCGGCGGGATTGTTGGTTTTACATTCCATGATTGGTCTCCTTTTGTTAACAACTGATTTGTTTGAGATCGGCCTGCGACCATTCCCGTTCAGCGCGCAATACTCGCAGCCGGTTTTTCATCTGTACCTCGCTCTGACAAACCCATAGGAGATGCCCGCAAAAAGCCAGAAAAGCGGATAGACCCATACCAGGTCCAGGTGCGGGGCGCGAGCGAAATCCTCCAGATAGCCCCATGCAGTTGTCACTGACAGGATTCCCCCTGTCCCGCCGAGCAAAGACTGTACGAGGAGATTGCGCTGAAACTCATCCTTTTCTTCGGCCAGATAGACGCCGGTGTAGACCAGCGCCCCTATGATGGGAAGCGCCGGTAGAACACCCACCAGATAAGCGACAACGCCGTGTGGATGACTGAGTCGAAAAACCAAAGCAGCCATGGCGGAGAACAGGACGCACAGAGCCGCCATGACCCACATGCGAATCACATAGCGGCGTTCCGCAGGGTTCTTGATTGAACAGAACATGATTGGTCTCCTTTACTTAATGACAAGTTAACTTTACAGTTTCTGCCAAAACTTGTCAAGTATCCTCGGAATTATTCCTTTGACAAACCCAGGCCTATATAAATATATTTCTAGGGGTACTTGACAAACGGTCAATTTTCCCGATAATCTATATACCTATTTCCCAGGTGGGCATTCCTACGCCTACATCTTTTTACACCCCGCCCGTGCTACTACTAGCACGGGCATTTACTTTTAATGGAAAAACCACCACACGGAGTTCTCAATGACAGAAAAGATCAGAGTGCGTGCATTCGTTGATTTTTGGAATTTCCAACTCAATTGGAACGATTATCACTCTAAAAATGGGGCCACCACACCTGTACCTATCCCCTGGAAGGAACTTCCGGCAGTACTAGTAGCCGAAGCCGTCAAGGGGCAACTTGCGAAGTTTGCAGGTATTCACGTGTACGCCTCGGTAAACTCCAATAGCGAGAAGGATCGAAGATTGAGCAAGTGGCTACATCATTCAATGGCTGGTCTGACTGGATACATAGTCGATGTTAGGGAGCGGAAACCGCGCAAGACGTATCGTTGCCAAGAAGAGGATTGCAAAGCGCTAATTACCACCTGTCCGTCCTGCGGCAAACCCTTGCGTGGCACAGTAGAAAAAGGCATTGATGCAGCCATCATCACCGACCTCATCACTCTAGCTTCCGATGACAATTATGATCTTGCTATTCTAGTTTCTGGTGATGCAGACTACGCTCCCGCCGTACAGTTTATTCAAAGGAAAACGGACAAGCAGGTAGTTCAAGCATTCTTCAAGGCGCACGGCGATCAACTCAGAAATGTATGCTGGGATCACATTTTCTTTGACGATTTAATGTCAAAATTGCTTTCGGGGCCAAGTGGCAAGGAAAATACTCCCGTCTAACGCACGCGTAAATCATTTTTCGTTGGTTTCGCTGGGGGCTTTACCTTGAGCACATCCTTCATCACTTCCTCGAACGGCAGAGGGATGTGGGGAAGAGGCTTAGCGTATGTTGTTTTCTTTTCTGCCATAAACATACCTCATGTTTCGATTATTCCAGCATCGTCAACCAACGGACCGTGGATGGTTTTTATTGGTGCATCTGGAGCAAGAGCGCGAAGATTTTTGATGCCAAGCTGTGATGGTCTTTTTTGCAATTTCGTATCAGTTGTGTAGAGTTCTGCACATCCTATTTGCTGAGCAGTTGCAAGATGGAAGCAGTCCCACTTTCGACGCCTGTTTTCACATATCCGGTCGAGTTTTTCATCTTCAGTCTCTGGACTTTTAGGGTTTCTTTTTAAAACTTCTCTATCAATGATGTCTTTTAGTTCTGCTTCGCGTTTTGCAGCAGTAAGAGCAACCTCTTTTGTAACCGAGTAAATCCGGGCTATTTTGTTTATATCTCCGTAGGTATCTCTTGCAATCGCTCCGGCCCTGTGGGTTGCGACAGCAACTTCTTGAACTGTGATGATAGAGGTATATAGCCGGACCTTATCATCGCTCAATTCGTCGAGTAATTCTCTGATGCGCTTTTTCTGCCTACTATTCTTCGTTCCCATTTCCAGGAAAATCGAAGTGTCCAGATATGCCGTTTTTGCCACGTTACCTCCCGCGAATCTCTTGCAGAATCTTCTGAGGATCACGATTGCCGAAAATCTTTCCATATTCCCGGCTGAATTGATCGAAAGCGGCCACATAATCGCGCTTTTCCTCAATCTTAATGTCTTTCACATCAATTCTGGGCGGTTTTGTCTTAAAGTAGCTCAAATTCCCAAAGATGATTACCTGTTTGGATAAAAGCCTTCTTGCTTTATCGAAGTCTGCCGGGAAGAATTTAATGCGCCATTTATTTCCATTGTCCTCTTCGAGTTCGCCCCAAATATCGTCTTGATCGTCAGTTCTGCTAATATCCGTCAGCTTTCGCAGCTTGCCGTAAATTGTTACGGATTCAACCGCAAATTCAACTGCACTTAATCCTCGAAGAACTTCAACGCCTCGTGCAGAAAACTTTGCGGCGTCAACAATTTCGCCTTTATCGGCGAGTTGTAGCCGTAGCTCCGTCCCATCCTGTTCCTGCATTGGGCTAATTCGGCTTAGTCTCCTGAATACTGGTTCGCGATATTCATCAATAGAGACAACCTTTTTCTTTTCCACTTGGTCTGTGGTCCCAATTACACTACTGACCGTCCTAACACCATTTTCAATATCGCGAGTGATGGCTGCTTGCGCCCTGACGCTACCTTTACCGAAGGCAATTCCAGACGCACCCGCAAGAAGTTCAATGCCAAAGTCCCCATCAGGACTTTCGACTCCTTGATCTCTTTGGATTTTCCTGCCGACCTCACGGACCATATAATCAAGCTCCTGTAAGGTGGCGAGTACATGATTCAGTGGCAGACGATTCTTGTTAGCCTTCCCATTCTTGAAGACAATGGAAAAGATAGCGGAATCAATTTTTTTAGCCATTGCGAACCCTCCGTGATACACTATTCGCGTAGAGTTCGGCATCGTGGGAGAAGCCGCCGAAAGAGTTTAGTTTATGAGCATAAAGGTCAGCCTGCCAGCTGACCTTTTGCCGTTTTAGGGGTTTTGAAATGTCGTTTCTTCTCCCTCAGTTCACTGATCTTGAGTCCCGCAACATCAGCCGCTTGCCTGTCGTGCTTTCCAGCGCCTTTACAGTCCTAAAAGAATCCGTTTCTTTCCGGCTGTTGTACCGGAAGTCAAACTCAGACAGGTAACGGTGCAGATGCTGTTGGCCGACATGATGGTACACCCCGTTGATACCACGTTTCAAGTTGGCAAAGAATCCTTCAATTCCGTTGGTCGTGATGCATAGTCCGTTTTCATACCGCACGTATTCGTTTGCCGTATGGTTGACCTGATCGTGCTTGCGGCCCATGAGAGCACCCTTTAGGGCGGTAGAACTGTCCGTCATGATGTGAGCATCTTCGGCAACCATCTGTTGAATTATTGGCTTTAGGTTCTCTGCTGTAACGCGTTCGACATGGCGAGATTGTACCTGTCCATCACGTTGCAGTACAGACACAACAATAGCCTTATTCACGGTTTTGTTGCGCTTGTTAGCGACTTTCCCCTCGACGGTTTGGCTTTTCCGCGTCCGGCCACCGATATACGTCTCATCAATCTCAAAAATCCCCGGCAGCTTCGATGACAATGGTTCCTGGGTCATCGTGTAGCGAATCCGATGAGCCATGAACCATGCACTCCTGTACGTCACTTTGAGCATTCTGTGAAGCTGATGGGCACTCATGCCCTTCTTGCTTGCACAGAGCAGATGGTAAGCCAGCAACCACTTGCTCAAGGGGATATGGCTATCTTCAAAGATCGTCCCAACGGTCACAGTGAACTGTTCCCGGCAGCCGCCGCACTTCCAAACGCCCGGACGAACGTGCTTGTCCTTCTTGGACTCTTGGGGCTTCAGCCGGAAGGCGTTATCGATCTCACCACAATGCGGGCAAATCGGGCCATCCGGCCAGCGGAGGTTTTCCAAATACTCCCGCGCCCTGTCCTCATCGCTGAAGTGTTGGGCTAAAGTCATTAGATTGAGTTCGTTATCCATCATGTATATAGACTATCCCTTATTTCCGGGTTTGTCAAGTATATAATTCCGAGTATCCTTGACAATTATTTATTAGGCGCGTTTCCACAGTTTTCTCTTATGAAACCAGGGGGCGAACTCCCTCTTCGAAGCAGCCGCCTGCACATGCACTAAACTCAACCTATGGGCTTCCAGGATTTTCTCGGCAATTCGGCGACGGTGACCCGGCTGCGGGAGAGCATCGGCGCGGAGCGATTTCCCCAGTCGCTTATCCTGGCCGGCCCACGCGGGGCGGGCAAGTACACCCTAGCCCTGATGCTGGCCAAAGCCGTCAACTGCCTCCAGCCCACAGAAACGGACGGCCTGCCTGACTTCTGCGGCGCCTGCGCAAACTGCACCCGTATAGGCGGCTCCGCTGATCTTGAATCTCTCGTCGCCGAGGCCGTTGCCGCTCGCGACGAGATGCGCGACACCGACAAAAAAGAGACCCGCATTCTCATCCAGACCCATCCGGATGTGCTCATCATCCCGCCCGATCCGCCGCAACTGCTCATTAAAGTAGGCCAGGTTCGCCAAGCAATTCACGTGGCTTACTACCGCCCGCCGGTGGAAGCCAAGCGCACCTTCACCATCTTCACCTCGTCAGCGTTTATGAAAGAGGCGGCCAACTCTCTGCTCAAGCTGCTCGAGGAACCGCCCGCGCACAGCTCGCTGATCTTGCTCACCGAAAATCCGCAGGAGTTGTTACCCACTATCCGCTCCCGCGCCGTGGTTCATCGCCTGAGCGCGATTCCCTCCTCCGAGATAGAGGTTCTGCTCGCGCGGCGGCGTCCGCTTCTCAAGCAGAAGGACCGCGCTCTCGTAGCGCGCCTGGCCGAGGGAGCCGTGGGCCGCGCCCTCACCCTCGACCTCGACGTGTATCTGGCCAGCCGCCAGGACGCGCTCATTTTGCTCCGAACTGCCTTGCGCGAGCCAGACTACTCCACGCTCTTTCACGCGACTGAGAGCTACCGCGCCGGCGCCGATGGACAGGAGAAGACCGTTAACCTGCTGCGCGCTCTCGGCAGCCTCATCGAGGACCTGCTGCTCATCGTGGCAGGAACGCCTCAGCTTATCCGCAACCTGGACATCGAAGCTGAACTCACCCAACTTGGCCAGGGTCTCAGCATCGATTGGATTGATAATGCCGCCCGCGCTCTCGTTCAAGTCGAGCAGGGCATGCGGCGGAATTTGCTTCGTTCTCTCTCGATTGACGCTATGGCGGTCAGCCTTGAGCCCAGTTAACTCCCAATTAGCCAAAGACTTCCCCAGGAGGAGTTTTTCATGAGTACGGAATCCACTCGGCCCCGCTACCAGACATATACCCGCAAACGGCCGGCATCGCTCGCCCCCTTCCGCCTGCCGGGTTACGGCTACGGCCAGAAACAGGAGCATGAGCCTACCCTGCGCAACGCCGAGCTCTTCTACCTGCAAAAGCAGATACAGACGCAGACGCCCATGGTGATTGTGCTGGAAGGCGGCGAACAGGTCGAAGGCTGCATTGAGTGGTATGACCGCAATGCCCTCAAGATCCGCGGCCGCCAGAGGACCATGGTTTACAAGTCCGCCATCAAATATATGTACAAGGCCGGCGACCAGGGGCAGTAATCTTAGCGGAAGTTACTCATAAAAACGCGAAAAAATAACCTCTACTTATAGATAGAGGTTTTTTGCGCGAAATTGGGCGATTTGGGAAGCGGAAATCTCTGAATAATTCCCTGTTACTTCGCTTATCTGGCGCTTCCCGCCTTGAGCAGCCGGTCGCGGATGGCCGCGCCGATTCCTTCAGCCGGCGGCAACGGGCACAAAATCACTGTGCAACCGGCGTTGTCCAGCGCCCGCAAGCCGGAATAGAGCTCCCGCGCCAGCTCCTCCGGAGCCGACCAGCGGCCCCAAGCGTAGACCGCCGCTGCCCCGGCCGGCGCAGACACCTCGGCGGGCAACATTACGCCTACCTGTTCTTCATGTAGATCAAGCAGAGCACCAGCCAGACGAGCTCCCAGCTCGGCCAGCGCGCCTTCAATGAGCACCAGCCGCGCCCGGGGCGCATAATGCCGCAGCCCCATTCCCGGCGAGGGCAGCGCTTTGCTTGATTCGGCTTCCAGCAGGCCGCCATCGCGGAATACCTCGACTGCTCCTGCAGTGTCTCGAATCTGGACATTCGTCACAGCCCCCGGCCGGTAGATTTTCATCGGGCTCTGGCAGGGGTCCAGCACCGTGGACTCGACTCCGTGCTCGGTTGGCCCCGCATCTACGACCGCATCGATCAGACCGTCCAGGTCGGCGAGTACGTGCTCGGCAGTGGTCGGGCTGATGCGGCCAAAAAGATTGGCGCTGGGCGCGGCCACTGGAAGCCCGGCCCGTCGAATAAGCTCCAGCGCCACCGGATGCGCCGGCATGCGCACGCCGACGAGAGGCCGGCCAGCGGTGACCGCATCGGGCACGGCCTCCGTGCGCGGCAGCAGCAGGGTCAGCGGTCCCGGCCAGAAGGCCGCAATCAGCTTGCGCGCCGTCTCCGGTACTTCGCGGACGAGTCCATCGAGCATTTTTTCATCGGCCACATGCACAATAACCGGATCCCACGCCGGGCGTTGCTTGGCCGCAAAGATGCGCTTAACAGCTTCAGCATCCAGCGCATTTGCGCCCAAGCCGTAGACAGTTTCTGTGGGCAGCGCCACGAGGCCGCCAGCGCGCAAAATCTCCGCTCCGCGGCGCAGCGCCTCCTGAGCCTCTGTGGCATCCAGTCGCTCCGGGTCAACCACCAATCGCAGAGTCTTCACATTTATATTGTCGCCTGTTGGGATCCCAACAAAAGCCCCGTGCCCCATTCTTTCGCTTTTTTCTGTCAAAAGGGTGGGAATCCAAGAATCACAACCGGCGTTCAGGATATATAGTTAATTCGTAATAACGAAGCGTCTAATTCGTGAGCCTGTAGCGATACCGGGCCAGAATCACGACACCAGATGAGCGCTCTATCGCGATGGAGAGAATTCCATGAATGCTTGGCAACGCCAAACTCCAGCCCAGAAAACCTTTTGCATTGTTTTTTCTATCATCATGCTCTGTTTTTGCGCATGGTTGGTTCATGCGGGCATTGAGAACTTCCAAAGAGACTCCGCTAAGATTGAACGAGACAATCAAGAGGTTAGCCAACTCATAAACCAGCTGGGGGGCCAAGACCGGCAGGCCAGAGCAGACGCGGCGGAAAGACTTGGTGGTTTCAAGAACCGAAGAGCGACCAAGCCCCTGATCGCTGCTTTGGACGACAAAGATCTTGATGTACGTCGAGCAGCTGTCTTCGCTTTAGGCCAGATCAATGATCCCAGCGCTTTTGACCCATTGATTGTCGGACTGAAAGACAATGACATATATATCCGATTGAGCGCGGCTCAAGCGATGGGCAAAATCAAAGACCCTCGCGCGGTTAATGCCCTGTTGGCGGCATGGAAACAGCATGATATGGCAGTGATCGCCGGAGCTGACTCCTTCTTCATCGAACGGGGCGAACCGAATTCTGAAGATATATTGATCGAGGCACTTAATGATAAGGCGCTCTATAATATCGAAGGACTCTCCCTTAGGATGGAGATAGACGACAAATCAGTCCCTAAGATAATGGCAGAAGATTTCCTGAACTGTGGGAATCCGAAGTTAGTAGAAGCCGCGCGTGAATGGGCAACACGCAACGATTATCAAATAGTTAACAAGTCCGCAGATGGAGCCGTCCATTGGGGTAGCAGGCAGTAAACCCCTTCCACACTTCCCCTTCAGAGATGTTGTTTCCACCCGACCTATTAGCCTGTCCCTGCCGTATACTCACTGCTGACGATGCCTGTCGAGACTGAGATCAAATTCCGCGTGGACGACGTGGCTGGACTGAGCCAGCGGCTTGAAGCCGCCGGCTTCCACCTGCAGACTCCACGCGCCTTTGAGAGCAACGTCCTCTACGACACGCCGGACCGGCAGATGCGCGCGCGCACAGAGATTCTGCGCATTCGCGACTATGCCGGACGCTGCACCGTGACCCACAAGCGCCTGCCCGATGACAGGCCCGGCGAAGACACCCACAAGCACCGCATCGAGAACGAGACCGAGGTAGCCGACGGCGCGGCGCTGGAGCAAATCTTCCTCTCCCTCGGCCTGGTGGCGGCGTTTCGTTATGAAAAGTGGCGCACGGAGTGGACAGACGGCGAGGGCCATTGCGTGGTGGATGAGACCCCCATCGGTAACTACGCAGAGCTGGAAGGCACCGCCGAGTGGATCGACCGCACTGCCGCCCGCCTGTGCATCGATCCGGCACAGTACATTACCCTCAGCTACGGGCGCCTCTTCGACCTGTGGCGCGAGCAGCACCACTCCGCCGCCCAGGATCTCATCTTCGAGGCTGTAAGGACAGCTTCTAGCTGCTAGCTTCTAGCTTCCAGCTCATGCCGATGATAGGGCGAGTCAAAGGTCGATTTGCAACTGTTGTGATCCGCGAATATGTGGCGCTTTATTTCGAGCTATGAGCTAACAACTAAAAGCTAGAAGCTGTACTCCCCATTCCCCGGTAATCAAATCCTAAAAATCCATTAACGTAGGCACCGTCAATCGCCGATAACTCAACGAGAAGTGACAAACTGTGAGGTGCCCAATGAACAATATTCACTTTGAGCCTCTTCACGACCGGTTGCGGCGTGCCGGAGTCCGGCTGATGCAGGCAACCGCTATGGCACTCATGGTGATGCTGGCCGTGCCTGCCCGGGCGGCGGACGAACGCGCCGTTAAAACACGGGTTCCGCCTGTTTATCCCGAGATTGCCAAACACATGAAGATTACCGGTCAAGTCAAGCTCGCGGTCACCGTGGACGCGGAAGGCAAAGTTACCGACGTGCAACCTCTGAGCGGAAATCACACACTCTCGATTGCTGCAGAGGATGCCGTGCGTAAATGGAGATTCGAGGCCGGCAACGGCAACGCCACCGTGGAGGTGATAGTCAACTTCGCTCTTTAACAGCTGGAGTTGCGAAGGGTGAGCAGCATAGGTTAGTTCGCCGGTGCGAGCATCATCAGAAGGCATGATTATGGTTTACGAGCGCTAAGTGTCATTCCCGGAATCTCTCCTCGCACATCCGGGCGCAAAGCAGCCTGTATCGATGCAGGCAAAGGGAAGCAATCCATGCTATGCCGATACTCGACCTGATCTCCGATGCTCCGGGCGCAATCTCCATCGCGCTCGTCGATCCGGATGATCTTCGCCGCGGAGAGGTAGCCAGTGTTCTGGCGGGATTCCCCGGAACGGCTATCCATGAACATGCTTCCTTCCCTGCCGATCTCGACGACCTGCCCCTGATGCTGGAACATCATTATGATGTCATCCTCATTGGGCTGGACAGCGACCCGGAATACGCATTCGATGTGGTTGAAAGCCTCTGCGCCTGCAATTCCACCACTGTAATGGTCTACACAACGCAGACCTCTCTGGAGCTGGCCATCCGCTTCATGCGCGCTGGCGCTCGCGAATTCCTCATCCTGCCCCTCCTGCGCGAGGAAATTGCGGATGCCCTGGACCGGGTTTTGTCCCGCCGGGTTACGACACCCCAGGGCAAAATTACATCCAAGAAACTCTTCGTCTTTCTAGGAGCGAAAGGCGGCTGCGGAGTCACCACCATCGCCTCCAATTATGCCATTGCGCTGGCGCAGGAGTCCGGCGAGAAAACTCTCCTAATTGACTTCGGTGTTCCGCTGGGAGACGCGGCGATCAATCTGGGCATGGCCGCCGAATACTCCACCGCCAACGCACTTCAGGATTCCAGCCGGCTGGATGCCAATTTTCTCCGCTCGCTGCTGGCAAGGCACGACTCGGGATTATCCGTTCTCCCGGCTCCTGGCGAGTTCCCGCCCCAACAGGCCACTAACGAATCCATTGACAAACTGCTGACCGTCGCGCGGCAAAGCTTTGTTTACGTGGTCGTTGACGCCGGTTCAAGAGTTGACTTGATGGGAACATCGCTTTTTGCAGAATCCGCTATTCTCTATCTGATCACCCAGGTCGGCGTGTCGGAACTGCGCAACTCCAATCGCCTCATCACGCAATTCTTTGCCGCACGCGGACGCAAGCTGCAGATCGTGCTCAACCGCTATATGCCTCATGGCCTGCTCTTCGATGACCAGCAGATTACCAAGGCTCTCACCAGGCCGGCCCAGTGGAAGATTCCCGACGATTATGCCACCGCCCGCCGCACCCGCAGCACGGCGACTCCGATTGCACTGGAAGATTCGCCCATCTCCAACGTGATCCGGCAGATGGCCCGCACCGCCTGCGGCATGTCTGCCAATCCGGAAAAGAAAAAAGGCTTCTCCCTCTTCGGAAGAAAAAAAGACCCATGCCCCGGCAACAATAATATGTTGCTGGAAGTTGCCGAGCGATAAGAAGAATAAATCAGACTGTTCCGCTCTCTTGAAAAAGAGTTCTGAAGATTTGGCGATTCTGGGATAAACTATGCACTGTTGCAGGCAACCTGGAGTTGCAATCGCACTATGCCAAAGTTGCACGAAGTTCATGGCGCCCTTGGCGCTGGCGTTATATCCGTGGCGCTGATTGGTCCGGATGAAACGCGCCGCAAGGCAATAGCCAGTGTTCTTGCCGAATGCCCGGGGGTGCGCGTTCAGGAGTTTTCTTCTTACCCTGCCGACATCGACGAGGTACCCAAGATGCTGGAGGAGCATCACGACGTGGTCATCGTCGATCTGGACGGTGACCCGGAACTCGCTCTCAATGTAGTGGAGAGTATCTGCGATGATGGCTCCCGGACCGTGATGGTCTTTTCGGAGAAGGCAGATCATGATCTGGTGGTGCGATGCATGCGTGCCGGCGCCCGCGAGCTTCTGGTTCTGCCCATCACCGCCGCCGATATGACTGATGCTCTGGCTCGCATCACAGTCCGTCTTCCCGGGTCTCGACCCACCAAAAGGAAAGCCGGCCATTTATTAGTGTTTATCGGCACCAAAGGCGGCTGCGGAGTCACCACCATCGCCTCCAATTTTGCGGTATCGTTGGCCAAGGAGTCCGGCGAAAGAACGTTATTGATCGACCTTGGCATCCCACTGGGAGACGTGGCGATCAATCTCGGGATCGTCGCCAAGTACTCGACAGACAGCGCTTTTCAGGATTCGAGCCGGCTGGATACGAATTTTCTCTCTTCGCTGCTGACCATGCATTCCTCGGGATTATTCGTCCTTGCGGCTCCAGGGGCATTCCCCCAGAACAAGATCACCGCGGACGTTGTCGATAAACTGCTGGCAGTCGCCCGCCAGAGCTTCGATTACGTGGTGGTGGATGCCGGATATAGACCTGATTTGAAGGAATCGGCTCTCGGTGACAGTTCCGCTACCGTCTACCTGGTCACTCGGGTTGACATATCCGAACTGCGAAACGCAAATCGCCTGATCTCTCAGTTCTTCGCCACCAAAGGCCGTAAACTCCAGATCATCCTCAACCGGTATACACCTAAAAATATGCTCTTCAATGAAGAGCATGTTACCAAGGCGCTCACCAGGCCGGCCCAGTGGAAGATTCCCAACGATCCTGTCTCTGCCCGGCGAGCCCGGCACGCAGCTGTTCCTCTCGCACTGGAAAACTCGCCCATTTCGAACGTGATCCGGCAGATGGCCCGTAAAGCCTGCGGATTGCACGAAAAGGAAGAAAAGAAAAAAGGCTTCAGTCTCTTCGGCAGAGCGCGCTAACAGTTTCCCAGGCGGCGCTCAGCTACTTCCCTGCCCCGTGACACTTCTTGTACTTTTTCCCGCTCCCGCAGGGGCAGGGATCATTGCGCCCCACCTTCTCACCTGTTCGCCGCTGCACTGTCTGGCTGGAGTCTCCGGCGCCGGCCATGCTGGCCGCCTCCAGTTCCCGTTGCTTCTTGCGCTGGAACTCCTTCTCCAGTGCGTCGATGGTCGTGGAGGGCTGGCGCGTTGAAATCCCAATCTCCCGCGGCTCCGCGTCCATGGTCAGAGGCCGGGCGGCGCTGGCTACCGGCGGCGCGGAAGGAACCGTTCGAGTAATGCGCGGGGCCGCATCCACCGGTTGTCCATCCGGACCCAGGATCTGCATGCGGAACAGGAACCGGACGGTGTCCTCCTGGAACTTGAGCATCATGGCCTCGAACATGTCGAAGGATTCGCGCTTGTATTCCACCAGCGGATCGCGCTGCGCATAGCCGCGCAGACTGATCCCCTCCTTCAGGTGGTCCATGGAGAGCAGATGGTCCTTCCAGAGTCCGTCGATCACGGTCAACATCACCATCCGCTCGTGGTAGCGCATGGTTGCCGGCGAGAGAATCTTCTCCTTGGCCTCGTACTGCTCCTTCAGCTTGGCGAAGATGGCGTCGCCCAACTCGTGCCGGCTAAGCTGGTGCGGATTGATTCCGGTGGCGCTGATATTCAGCGAAGCAAGTTTCAGCCCGAAGTGGTCAACGAGCTTCTCTTCCAGACCCTTCATATCCCACTGATCCGGATGCATCTTCTCCGGGGCAAACTCGTCCAGAATGTTGCTCAGGATTCCGCCGACATAATCCTCCAGAATCAGCTCCCGCTGCTCCACTCCCTCCAGCAGTTGCCGCCGCAGCCCGTAAACCGCCTCGCGCTGCTTGTTCATCACGTCGTCGTATTCGAGCAAATGCTTGCGCGATTCGAAGTTCTGCGCCTCAACCGCCTTCTGCGCTCCCTCGATGCGCTTGGTGATCATCTTCGACTCGATGGGCTCATCCTCCTTCATGCCCATGCGCTGCATCATGGTGCTCATCCACTGCTTGGCGAAGATGCGGATCAGGTCGTCTTCGAGAGAGAGAAAAAATCTCGATTCGCCGGGATCGCCCTGACGGCCAGCGCGCCCGCGCAACTGGTTGTCAACGCGCCGCGACTCGTGGCGCTCAGTGCCCAATATGAACAGCCCGCCCGCCTCAATCACCTGCTCGTGCTCCTGCTGCGCCGCCTCGGCGTGAACCTTGAAAACCTCCGCCCACTCCGGCTCGGCAATTTCAAATTCCTGTCCCTGGTAGTAGAAGCGCAGAAATCCGGGCGGGGCCATGGGATTGATAGCGCCCTCGGCCACGCTGATGGCGCGCGCCTTGTTCTTCTTCACCAGCTCCTGGCGGGCCATGAAATCCGGGTTGCCGCCCAGCAGAATATCCGTGCCGCGGCCGGCCATGTTTGTGGAGATGGTCACTGCCGCCAGCCGTCCGGCCTGGGCCACAATCTCCGCCTCGCGCTCGTGGAACTTGGCGTTCAGCACCACGTGCTTTACGCCCTTGCGCGCCAGAATCCCCGACAGCCGCTCACTCTTTTCAATCGACGTAGTGCCCACCAGCACCGGCTGCTTATTTTCGTGTAGCCGCGCGATGTCCTCGGCCACAGCCTTGTACTTCGCCTTCTCCACCAAGTAAACCACGTCCGGATTTTCAAGCCGCAGCAACGGCTTGTTGGTGGGAATCACTACGATCTCCAGCTTGTAAATCTTCTCGAACTCCGCCGCTTCCGTCTCCGCCGTGCCCGTCATGCCGCTCAGTTTTTTGTACAGGCGGAAATAGTTCTGGAAGGTGATGGTGGCCAGCGTCTGGTCTTCCTTGCGAATGCTCACGCCCTCCTTGGCCTCGATGGACTGGTGCAGCCCATCCGACCAGCGGCGCCCCGGCATCAGGCGACCGGTGAAGGTGTCCACGATGATGACTTCGCCGTCCTTGACCACGTACTCCACATCGCGCTTGTAGAGCGCGTGCGCCTTGATGGCGGTCTCTACGTAGTGCTTCATCTCCCAGTTTTCGGCGTCGGCGATGTTGTTAATCCCCAGCAGCTTTTCAATCGTCACCCAGCCCTCGTCGGTGACGCCGATAGTGCGCTGCTTTTCGTCTACGATGTAGTCGCCGGTCAGGTACTTTTCACCCTCCCTGAGTTCCAGGCCCAGCTCCGCGCAGCGCCGGGTGTCGCTGGCTTCGATCTCCTCGCCCAGCACCAGCCTGGGAACAATCTGCCGCGCCTTGGCGTACTTGTCGGTGGTCTGATCGGTCGGCCCGGAGATGATAAGCGGCGTCCGCGCCTCGTCGATCAGAATTGAATCCACTTCATCCACGATGGCGTAGTAGTGCCCGCGCTGCACGCAATCTTTTAACTCAAATTTCATGTTGTCGCGCAGGTAGTCGAAGCCGAATTCATTATTGGTTCCGTAGGTGATGTCGGCCAGATAGGCGGCGCGTCGCTCGTTGTCGTCCAAATCGTGAACGATGACGCCGACGGTGAGCCCCAGAAACTCGTAGATCTTGCCCATCCACTCGGCGTCGCGCTTAGCCAGATAGTCGTTCACCGTGACCACGTGCACGCCGTGGCCGGCCAGCGCGTTCAGATAGCTGGCCAGCGTGGCCACCAGCGTTTTGCCTTCGCCGGTCTTCATCTCGGCGATCTTGCCCTGGTGCAGCACCATGCCGCCGATCTGCTGCACGTCGAAGTGGCGCATCTGCACCGCCCGCCAGCCCGCCTCGCGCACCACCGCAAAGGCCTCGGGCAGAATCTCATCCAGCGCCTCGCGCTCGGCCTTGTCCTGCTCAACCGCCCGGCGTTCGGCAGCCTCACGAGCCTCCGTCTCGCGTCCCTCTGCACGCAATTCATCAGGGTTCTCAAACCCCTTCAACCGCTCCGCCACCCGCTCGGCAATCCGCGCCCGGAACTCCGCCGTCTTGGCCCGCAACTGCTCATCGGACATTTGTTTCGTGTCCGCTTCCAGAGCGCTGATCACGGCCACTTTCGGCATCAACCGCTTGATCAGGCGTTCGTTCGCCGTGCCAAAAATCTTGGTTAAGAATTTATCGAAAAACACAGGATTCTCCGTTTATCAGTGTAAATGGTGGAGGTTATGAGCGGTCACACAATGACCGTTCTGAAAAAACCGGGTGCCCCATGCTTGGCGCGTTTTTTGCAAATAGGTGGGAAACTACGAACGCTAACCGGCTCAAATCCGCAGCACCAGCCTGTCTACCGGCTCGCCACGCCGAATCCGCTTGTACTGCCGGTTCAGTTGTTTCGTGAGATTTTCCGGATCGCCCTCATCATCCTCATCGGCGTCCTCCTCCTGCTTTATCTCCACGACATTGGCAACGCTGGGCCGGTAAAAGACCTGCAAGAAGAGAAATGCAATTCCCAGTGCCGATGAAGACGGACAAAATCCGGAGTTCTTTCTTCCCAGCCGTTGATTCAACCGCCAACGGGTGCGCAGAAAGCAGTAGTGAACAAGAGTAGCGCCAATCGCCAGAAATGGCGCGCTCATGGCAAAGAAACCCAATACAGAAGGATCGAAGTGCATCAGCACCCTCACAGATCGCAGGCAGAACTACTCGAAGGTATGAGCCGCGGCCGCAAAACAGCACGGAGCTGCTTTGCAAAGCCGGACCAATTATGAGTGAATTAAGCGATTCGGAAGGGTGGAGGACGCTGGAAGAGCGTGGGAAGCGCCGGAGCGGCGGGCGCGCGGCCAACATATTCATAGGCCAGCGGCGCGAAGAGACTGAGGGGCGAGATGAATCCAACAAAGAGAAGCGGCAGAATCGCCAGCCAATCCGCGCCGCCGGAGTGACCGTGCGGGATCAACATGCACAGGAGGGCGAACCCGATTGCGATTGCCGCAATCAGGAGCCATGCGCGCCGCTGACGGTTTTGAATCATGCTGCTCTTCTTGCTCCCAGTATACATTTACTACTCACTGATGTCGATCTACACCTTGTTGTATATAACTGGAGTATGAAATCGTTCGGATACGGCTGGCCCATGTGGACTTCCATCGCCATGTGGTGCGTCATCGAAATCTACTGGGATGTGGCCAAAAGGAACATCGCTCCGGCCATCGATTCGGAGTCGCGGGGATCACGATGGCGGCATCTCATCTTATTAAGCGCGGCCCAGCTTCTGATTCTTTTGCCCGTTCATGGGCTGCGGCAGAGATACCTGCCCGCATCTGCCCTCGTCACCGCAACAGGTCTTATCCTCAGTGTGGCGGGTGTGGTGTTGGCGATCTGGTCGCGCCGATGCCTGGGGCGCTACTGGAGCGGCAAAATTACCATCAAAGCCGATCATCAATTGATTCGCAGCGGTCCCTACCGCGTCATTCGGCATCCAATTTACGCTGCCTTGCTAAGTCTGTATCTCGGCACGGCGGTTGTCTCCGGCGAGTTGCATGCACTGATCGGTTGGGTGTTGGCCGTCATCGCGTACCTACGCAAGATACGGCTGGAAGAGGCCAATCTCATCAAGGCATTTGGCGAGGAATATCGCAACTATTGCGGTGAATCCCGGGCCTTGTTTCCGGGGGTGTTTTAACAATCCCGCGATAAGCCACACGTCCGTGAAAGGTCCCGGATATAGCGCTGAAACTCCACCACCCAACCATCCGTTCCGACCCGTACAATGAGAATGTAAGCAGTCCCCGCTCAGCCCATGGCCGACGAAGAACAGAAGAAACCCAACAAGCCCGATGAAGAACCAACCGGGAAGGTCTACGACTCCCGGCTCATGCGGAGGCTCGGCCACTATCTGCGCCCCTACTGGTGGCAGGCTTCCGTCTCCGCCCTCGCTGTCAGCCTCAAATCCCTCTGCGACGTGACCGGCCCCTACCTGATCATGGTGGGCATCGACCGTTATTTCCCCGCCGAGTCTGGTTCCTCAGCCGCCACCAACCTCCTTGCCAGCGTCCTGGGCTCAACCGACTGGCTCGCCCGCCGCCTCCCCGCCGATCCCTACCAGGGCATCACCCGCCTGGCTGCTATTTACTTCTGCGTCGTGCTCAGCGCCTACCTCTTCGAGTTCATCCAGATCTATCTCATGCAGTGGACCGGACAGAAGCTCATCTTCGACCTGCGCCGCGACATCTTCCGCCACATGCAGCGCATGCACATCGGTTTTTTCGACACCCACCCCGTAGGCCGCCTCGTCACCCGCATCACCTCCGATGTGGACGCCATCAACGAGATGTTCACCGCCGGCGTACTGGCCATCGTCGATGACTTTCTAAACCTCGCCATCATGGCCGGCCTCATGCTCGCCATCAACTGGCGGCTGGCCCTGCTGGCCTTCTCTGTCCTGCCGCTGATTCTTATCGTCACGCGCCTCTTTCGCGATTCTGTAAGGGAGAGTTACAGAAGGGTGCGCACTGCCATTGGGCGCATCAACAGCTTCACGCAGGAGCATATCTCGGGGATGAGCGTGGTGCAGCTCTTCAACCGCGAGCAGCGCGCCTTTGACGATTTTGAAGATGTGAATCGCCAGCACATGATCGCCTTCAAAGACACCATCTTTGCCTACGCGCTCTTTTACCCGGCGGTGGATCTGCTCTCCATGGTGGCCATTGCGCTGGTCTTATGGCGGGGCGGCTTCGGCGTGCTGAGCATTCCCCCTGTCGTCACCATCGGCGTGCTGAACATGTTCATCCAGTACTCGCTGCGTTTCTGGCGGCCCATTCAGGACATGAGCGACAAGTACAACATCCTGCAATCGGCGATGGCCGCCGGCGAGCGCATATTCCGGCTGCTGGACACGCCACCGGAGATTGTCAGCCCGGCCAATCCGCTCACCGGCGACGGCAGCAATCGCATTGAGTTTCGCCACGTCTGGTTCACCTATCAGAAGCTGACGGAAGAGCAACGGGCTGCTGTGGACCGGGCGATTGCCAGCGAGTCCACCGCCGACATGTTGCCCGGCATCGACGGCATTGAGTGGATTCTCAAGGACGTTTCCTTCACCGTCGAGCCCGGCGAGACAGTCGCCATTGTCGGCCATACCGGAGCCGGAAAAACCACCCTCACCAGCCTGATGATGCGCTTCTACGAGGTGACCGCAGGACAAATTCTGCTGGACGGCATCGACCTGCGCCAGCACGACCTGACCGCGCTCCGCCAGCACTTCGCCGTCGTCTTGCAGGATCCATTCCTCTTCACAGGCACGCTGGCCGATAACATTCGCTTCGGCAACGAAGCCATCACCGACGCCGATCTCCGCCGGGCCGCGCGCGACGTGAACGTGCTGGACTTTATCGAGAGCTTGCCGCACCAATTCGACGAGCCTGTGCAGGAGCGCGGCAACTCGCTCTCCACAGGCCAGAAGCAGCTCATCAACTTTGCCCGCGCACTGGCCTTCAACCCACGCATTCTAATTCTGGATGAGGCCACATCGAGCGTGGACACCGATACCGAGCTGCGCATCCGTGGAGCGCTGGAGCGGATGGTCGAGGGCCGGACCAGCGTGCTGATTGCCCACCGCCTCTCGACCGTGCAGCGGGCAGAGACGATTCTGGTAATGCACAAGGGTCAGTTGCGCGAGATGGGGACGCATCAGGAATTATTGGCCCACCGCGGCCTCTATTGGAAGCTCTACCAATTGCAGTACAAGGACCAGGAGCAGTTGTCAGTTGTAAGTGGTCAGTTGTCAGTTGCTGGTGGACAGTTGACTGTTGGAGCTTGAAATCGGTCGCCCTTGAAGGCAACAAACGGCAGCGTAGCTCGCCACTTATCCAAAAGTGGCCTTGCGGGTGGGTTGAATAAACCTAAAAGCTGACCTGGGCGACTGCGAGAGTTGACGAGGCGGTGTCTGATAAGTGCTTCAATATGAAACAAATATTGGCTTTTAGCCCGGGCAAATGCCTTGGCCGACACGCCAGACTCTTTTTCCTTTGAAATTGATAAAAATAATTAGCTATAGAGGGAACTTCATGTATATTGAGCATATCCCCATCCCCCGGGGTCCCCAAAAATGGGAATTCTGAATTAGCAGGGAGAGCTGATTCTCTCAGAGGAGACCTCAAATGTGCCGGAAATTCTATTCCCCTGTTGTTTTTCTAGTCGTGGCAGCGTTCTGCCTCGCTGTAAGCCCTAGAGCTTTTGCGAATACGGTTGTTAATATCAATTTCGTCTGCAGCGGAAGCATAACTGGTGTTAATGGCACTCAGTTGTACGCTGGTGCTGGCAACCTGTGCACGACTACGTCCAATGGGAACACCTACCCTGATCTCATATATGGGCCAGCCTCGAGCCAGACGAGTTTCAGCAAATGGACCCAGGGAACTTCTCCTCAATTCACAGTTATTCCCAGCGCTAGTACCGGTACATTTGAATGGAATATAAACCAAGGTGAGGCGAATAACGCGAATACTGCTGGACAGCTTGGTGTTCCTTCCTTTACGTCGACATCGGCTAACGCAACTATTAGCGCTACTGTTACAGACGGCGGCGCATGGTTCCAGTTTGACAGCGTTGACATGAAATATTCCGGCGGCAGCATGTCATATGAGATCGAAGGTTATTTGGGAAATACTGTAGTGTTCAACCTCATATGTAATGGTGTCAGTCACAGTGGCAACTGCACTGCTCTTAACGGTAACACCTACGTCACTGTCAGCGGAGCTGCATATGATATTCCGGCGGACGACATCAATAAGCTGGTGATTACCGAAACCGGCGCCGGTGGCGCCTTTGATTACATGGACAATATCGACGTCACGACGGTTCCTGAGCCGACCAGCCTGATTCTGCTGGGAACCGGCCTGCTAGGTCTCGGCACGATGGTGCGATTCAGGAAGCGCGCATAACGGACTCTACTTTATCGGCCTCCTCCGTCGATACCTGCCTTCCACCGCCCGCCCTCCGAAGCCCGGATGGCGGGCGGTGCTGTCTTTGGCCCCATCCGGACACTGCCGAAATACGCCTTCCCCGGCATACCGGCCGGTATCGCAATCTGCGCATAACTACGAGATTGGGCTTTGGGATGGAAACGGATGCGAATAATCAGATTTCACTCTTTGCAGTCACAACTATTTTCAAACGAGTGGATGGGTTTGTGAGGGGTTTGGACAGCTTGCGGAAAAAGTCGATATTTCGGGCGAAATCGGCAAAACACATCCCTCAGGGTCTAAAGCCCGACATTTGTATTGTTGCATTTACGGCACGGCTAAAGCCGTGCCCTTTCAAAACCATGTTATAAACAACTTCTAGGTAATAAGGATTAAGGGCAGCCTAGGCGACATCGATGACGATGAGCGTGATGTCGTCCTGCTGGACCATGGAAGATGGTTGCCATTGGCGAATCTCGGTGAGTAGTTGCTCCACCAACTCAGACTGTGGGCGCGACTTATTCCTGCGGACAACCTGCTCTAGCTTGTAGTCGCCAAAGGGCTCGCCGCTGGCATTCTCGGGTTCAGTCACACCATCGGTATAAAGCAGAAAGCGATCGCCGGGATTGATGGTCATCTCAAAAACGGGGTAGTCGGGCTCGCTCATCACACCGAAAAGCAGGCCGTTGCTTTCGACGCGCTCCAGTTTATCTCCGCGCCACCACAGCAGAGGCGGATGCCCTGCGGCTGAATAGCGCGCTATGTGATTCTCAGTATCCAGCCACAAATAAGACGCGGTGACGAACTGATCGTGGAGTTGCCCGGAAAGAACGCGATTCAACCCGCGCATGACCTCCCGCGGGTCATGGGCGCTGGACAGGATGGATTGCAGCGCGATCTTGATCATGCCGGCGACGAGTGCCGCCGGGACGCCATGTCCGGAGACATCCGCAACGAGAACGCCAACCCGGTTCTCATCGACAGGAATGAAATCGTAAAAATCGCCGGCCACGGCGGTCATGGGGCGATAGGCGGCAGAGATGTGAAGGTTGCTGAGTTCGGGGCCGGCGCCGGGGAGAATCGAGGCCTGTATCCTGTGGGCGATGGCAAGTTCATTTTCAATCGACAACAGACGGCGTTCATGGGCAAAGACTCTCTGCATGGCGACATAGCCTAAAGAGAAGAGCAGAGCCGCAAATCCCAGATCGTCCCAGATTTGGGGAGGATCGTAACCCAGCGGACGCGCCAGGTTGACGTACAGAGCCTCCACGGTGAAAAACAGCGTACCAGCAGCCAGAACACCGCGATTCGGCAGAACGAAATACTTGCGAGAGAGCCGGGGCAGCAGAAGCACTGTCACCAGGACAAGAAGAAGGCAGGTAGCGAGGATTTGATTGTAGAGGATCAATTTGTTCTTCGAGCCGGTAAAGACGAAGAAGCCAATCCCGGCCACGCCAATGGCCAATCCCGCGAGAATCACTACCTTTAGACAGGTCCGTATTTTGCCGGCAGTCAGTTCCAGAAACGCAAGCGAAGCAACCACCAAGACGAAGTAGGCACTGACCGTGTCTACGTATGGCACAACGGCCAGAAACCAGCGCGGCACGCGCGCGACGTCCGCCAGCGAATCAGCCAGGGGCCGGGCCCCGTAGAGGGCGCTCCAGAGGCCCAGCCACAGTATGGCGCGCACGCCGCTCCGCCGGCGAATCGCCGCAATCGAGCAGGCAGCCAAACCCACAACCAGGAAAACCGTTCCCTGGATGAGGCCATGGAGGTCACCGCCGGGTATTATCATTGGCTGGCCTTGCATACGAACACCTTTCAGACATAGCAAAGATAGCAGAGTGAAGGTTGTTATTTATAGGGCGGTGCATGGACATCTGCGCGGCTTCGTTGTGCTGGTTGTTTTTCAAAACGGGGTGGATGGGTTGTGCGGGGGTTGAAATTCCCGCTTCCCTCCAATATAAGACCGTAGATATAGATATCCCACCTTAAATCACCCCAACGACGAAGACCAGTCGTTGGGGACCCCGATACATAAAAACATAAAAGTGCCGAAGGTGTGGCACCCGCATATATAAAAACGAAGGCGTCAGAGACTCCGGAATCTCTGACGCCTCGATCGCGATGAACTTAGGTTATTTGGACCAAGCATCGTCCCGTTCAGTTTCCCGATGCTTCCGCGAGTTGCCCCGCGTCGTGCATCTTTCCGCTGTACCGGCGATGGAGCTTCGAGTTGCCTCGAATCTCCTATCCTTCTCCTTCGGCGCGCGCAGCTTATGAATCTCCGGGTTGCCCCGCATCTCCTCTTCTGCGACGCCTCCGAGTCTCTGATGCGTCCGCGAGTTGCCCCGCACAACGCACCTTCCGGTATTTCCGACGGTGAGTTCGCGGGTTGCCCCGCTCACTCGCTCCCTCGGCTGCCGCTGGCGGATGGATCCGCGAGTTTCCTCGCACAGCGCTCCTGCCTGCGACGCCATCGCTGCGTCTACGGACTACGTGCGGGTTGCCCCACGGCATGTCTCGTGTCCTGCAGCTACGGCTGGGCCGATGTGACTCCCCGGCTGGACTCAAACCTTGCATCCCCGGCGCGGCCGAGGATGAATCTTTGTTTCCAGCCGGCTCCTGCACATTCCCCACTGGCTCTGGATGCAATCACGATTAAACCTCATACTCCACAGCCGGCGCCAGCTATGGAGTTCCGCGCTCAATCGGATTCTGCACCGTCCTGCCAGCGGGGAACTGCGTTTCCAATTCCCTGGAGGTCACCAACTGAGAAGGAGCTTAGGCCGGTCAAATCTGTGGAAGCAAGTGCAAAAAAGGAATAAATCTGTGGATTTCACCAGTTGTGGTGCATAAATCTGCGTTGAGATCGGTGCGGGGCAGAAAAACAACGTTGCGACGATAGTGGGGCGGCCGCAGATATGAAAAACAAATGCAGGTCTTTCGACTCCCCTTCCCCTTCACATAGCTCTGGGTCAGGGTCGCTCAGGATGACAAATCTAAAAACTATTATCGAACTACGTCCAGGAGATTTCTATGCCGTGCGGAGTGGCGCGGATGTTGGGCGGCTTGTGGTGGGTGAGAATGCGGATGGCGGAGAAGCCTCCGCCGAGCACGCAGACCACGCCACCGCCAACGAGCAGGCCGAGCTTACTGGTCGGCTCCGGATCGAGAAATGCCAGGACCACCATGGTGATGCCGGCGCCGCTCATGCCAAGCGCCACGCATACGCTGGCGAATTCGCGCCGGGAGAGGCCGGAGACTCTGGACATCTGCAACAGAGTCTGATCTTCCGGATTGATGCCGAGGCCGGCATCATCGATGAGCACCCCGGCCTGGCGGGCGCGATAGAGGAGCGCCAGGGTACGCAGCCAGTTGGGATCGGAGGTGCGGACAATCTTCTCTTGGGAATCGCCCATGGGAACGAGTCTATACCCTGGGGGGAGCGCGGACGATGTCCGGGCGATCAGACCAACAATCTCTCCTAACCGAGCCCGGCAATATCCTGTCTAATGTATTGCATGGGCAAGAACGACCACGCGGCGATCTCGGCAATTCTCGCTGGAGATAAAGAGGCCTATGGAGAACTGGTTATGCACCACAGCCAGAGCCTCTTCCGGGTGGCCTTTCGAATCACCGGAAATGAAGCCGATGCGGAAGACGTGGTGCAGGAAGCTTTCCTGCGCGGCTATCGCAAGCTGGAGAGCTTTGAGTCCCGGTCGGACTTCGGCACCTGGATCTACCGGATCGCGGTCCATTGCGCGCTGGATAAGATTGGCGGCCATCCGGCGAATGATGATAGCCGCGTGGCAGGGGCCGATGATCCGGAGCAGGACGAAGTACAGGTGGCGGATGGCGCCGCCGGGCCTGACCGGCTGCTGTTGAGCGGCGAGATCGCGGCCATGCAGGAGAGGGCCATGCATTGCCTTACGCCGGCCGAACGAACCGCCTTCGTGCTGCGGCACATGGAAGACCGCACCATCGCGGAGATTGCCGCGGCTCTAGGCATTGAGCAGAACACGGCCAAACAAACGGTATTTCGCGCCGTACAAAAACTGCGGCGTTGCCTGGCGCCACTCAGGGTGAAGATATGAAACATTTGACTGAAGAGGAACTGATCGAGTGCTTTTATAACAAGAACACGGCTGCCAACCGGGCGAGCCGGCATCTTGAACATTGTGCTGCATGCGCTGAAGCCTACGCCGCGCTCGAGAGCGATCTTGCTCTGGTTACGCCGGCGGAGCCTCCTGCCCGCGATGCTGCCTATGGCGCACGCGTCTGGGCATCGATCTCCGGCTCGCTGCCCCGGTTTGAAGCGAGCAAGCGGCGCTGGCCGCGCATCAGCATTTGGAGCGGCCTGAGTTACGCCGCCGCCTGCGCGGTGTTGATTGCCTGCGCATTCATCGCGGGGCGCGTATGGGAGCACCTGCAGATACGGACAACGGCAGGCACCAATCCTACTACGATCCCGCAACCGGCAGCGCCACCTCAGCAGCGGCTTGTTGTTGTCGTATTGAGCGACCATCTGGAACGCTCTGAGCGGCTGTTGGTCGAGTTGAAGCACGCCGATGCGGATAGCGCAGAGATGGTCTCCCCTTTGCGCGATGAGGCCCGCAGCCTTCTGACGGCCAATCGCATCTGCCGCCAAAATGCGGAGAAGAACGACGATCCAGCGCTGGCCGAGGCCCTGGATCGCCTGGATCATCTGCTCGTCGAATTGGCAAACCAGCAGGGCGGACTGAACGCTACGGCTTTAGCCCGGCTACAAAATGAAATGAACTCCGACAGCCTGCTTTTTGAAGTGCGCGTCCTGCGCTCGAGGATTCCGGATCAACAGCCTGCCGCGAACTCACGGCCGAAGGGAGGCACGATATGAAAATCAAAGCTATGCTTTATTCCGCACTGCTCGGCGTCTTGCTGTGCGCGCCCGTCGCCAGCCGTGCCCAGTTCACTCCAGGACAGAGTTTTTCTGGGGGCATTACGACGCCGGGAATCAACGATGCCCTGATTGCGGCCAATTCGCCGGAGAGCAGCCTCTACGCTCAGGGAGCGAGCGCCCTCAACGAAGGCCGCTGGGCAGACGCGGAGTCTATCTTTGCGTCGGTTGCTAACCAGAAGGGCGAGCACGCCGATGGCGCTCTCTATTGGAAGGCATATGCCGAGAACAAGCAGGGGCGCACTCAGCCTGCGCTGGATACATGCGGCGATTTGCGACGCGATTATCCCAAGAGCCGATGGATCGAAGAGTGCGGCGCGCTGGAGATCGAGATTCGCGCGAAGAGCAATCAACCCGTTCAGCCGCACAGCAGCGATAGCGACGACGTGAAGCTGCTGGCGCTCAACGACCTGCTGCGGCGCGACGAGGCCGCGGGCTTGGCGCAGATTCAGGAGATTCTGAATGGCGATTCCTCGGAAAAGCTGCGCAAGGGCGCGCAGTTTCTCCTCGGGCATCACTATTCTGAAGCCACCTATGCACAGATTGTGCGCATCAGCCGCGTTGAGGGAGATGTGCGCATTGCGCGTGGCCCGGAGGTGGAACGAAGCACGGGAGCTACCTGGGAGAAGGCCGTTCCCGGACTACCGCTGGAGTCCGGCTTCAGCCTGGTGACCGGCGAGGGGCGCGCGGTGGTCGAATTCGAAGACGCCTCGAACCTCTATCTGGCCGAGAACTCGGTGCTCACCTTCAACGACCTGCACACCACGATGGGCGTTCCTTACAGCGCGATGGCGCTGCTCAGCGGCACGGTGTCACTCCATCTTCGCCCCTATATCGCCAGCGAATGGTTTTATCTGAGGACTCCCACAGACACCTTCGCCGCCAAGTACCGCGACAAGATCGATGTGCGCATCAGCAGTTATCTGGATGGAATGGCGGTGACGCCGCTGGCCGGCGGAGATCTTCATATCATCGGGTTCTCGCCACAAGATCTCGCCATAGGCCAAACGCTTTACTTTCGCAATGGCAGCCGCAAAGAAGCCAGCCCCGGCGATCCAGGCGCCTTTGCCGAGTGGGATCACTGGGTCGAAAACCTCGTCAACCAGCGATCAGCAGCCATGGAAGCGATGATGAAGGCCTCGGGATTGACGCAGCCCATCCCCGGACTGGCGGAGATGGAGGGCCAGGGAAGATTTTTTGATTGCGCGCCCTACGGCACCTGCTGGGAGCCGAATGCCGCCTTGGCGCGCGAGCAGGAGAGCAACCTTCAGCCCGAGGCGCAGCCGCATGCCGGTGATGCCTCCCCACACAAGACAAATTCCATGGGGTATGGCTCCGCCGCGTCAATGCCAGTGCTGGGCTATGACGATTTCTTTCCCTGCTATCCTTTCAACTCTTCCGGATACCGGATATGGAATGACGATTTCGGCATGATGTGGATCATCGATTATTCCGATCCGATGAACCCATCATCTTACCCTTACTACTGGGCCGTCTGCCACGCCGGGGGCTGGATTCACCGCGGGCATGGCTACGTCTGGGTCGCGGGCCACAAGCGGCATCATCTGGGCGCGGGGCGCTGGGTCAAGTGCGGGCACAAGACGGCCTACGTCCCGATCCATCCCTACGATGCCAAAGGCCGCCCCCCGATCAACCGCAAGGAAGAAGTCCTGGCGGTGATTCACAAGGAAGGTTTAGCGCTTCAGCGGACGAGACTCGATTCATCCCTGCCCGTCAAGCTGCTCGATGTGCCTCCCAAGGAGTTCAACAAGGCGTTTTATCCGGCACTCGCCCACGCGGAGGCTCCGACGATGACTACATTTGCGCTGAAGGATGCGCTTTTCGGAATCAATAGAGAGAAGGCCAGGCCGGCGGGCATCCCGTTGAGCTTCGACCATAAGTCGCAGAGCTTCATGATGGAGAGGCAGGTAATGCAGGGAAGCAAGAGCGTGACCATCGCCGCGCCGATCAACAACAGCAGAGGCAATCTGCAGTCGCGGGCCGATCACTTTAGTGGCGGCAGCGGCGGTTACCATGGCGGCGGAAGCACTGGAGGCGGCTATCATGGTGGCGGGGCAAGCGGCGGCTCCAGCGGCGGCGGCTCGCATGGCGGGGGTGGCAGCTACGGCGGCTCCAGCGGCGGGGGCTCGCATGGCGGGGGCAGCAGCTCCGGCGGCGGCTCCAGCGGTGGGGGCTCGCATGGCGGGGGCGGCGGAAGCAGTTTCAGTGGGGGCAGTTCCAGCGCGGGCACTTCCAGTGCGGGCAGTTCCAGCAGCGGCGGCCATCACTAATGCCGTATCCATAACGGACCGAACACGGATGCACGTGGGATGATGAAGATTCATAACAACAGGCCTATGAGATTGGGCCCAATGGAGAGAGAGAGAGATGAAGAACAAATTCGCACTTTCTGCCGTTTTTCTAGCAGTTCTTCCTTGGCTGCCGCTGGCTGCCCAGGGACAAATCGATCAAACCCAGGCGCCTCCGGCATTGCAGACATCAGCGGCTGCGTTGCCTCAAGGTTCCAATGAAAGCCGGATCGGCTCACCCTACCCCGCACCGGGGAACGGGAACCGGACAATGACGCTCGACGTTGTGGTCACGGATAAATCCGAAGCTCCCGTAAGCGGCCTGCAACTGTCGGATTTCAAATTGTTTGACAATAAGCAACCGCAGGATCTCGTTTCTGTCCGGGCGGCCAACGCGATGAACCCGAATGCCGATCCTCCAGTCGAGGTTTTCCTGGTTTACGACGCGATCAACATGCCCTTTGTAGCCCGTGCCAACCAGCGGCAATTGCTAGTGGACTACTTCAATCAGAACGGCAAGGTGCTTGACCTGCCCACTTCTCTGCTCGTCCTCACCGATAACGGTATCTCGGAACAGAATCGGCCCACGCGCGATGGCGCCGCACTGCTCCGCGTCCTTGACGGCAGCTACTCGGGATTCATGCAAATCAAGAGATACGAAGGCCTGCAAGGCGCGCTTTTGCGCGAGGAGGACTCGCTCAAGGCCCTCAATCTCTTTGCCGTGCAACAGAGCAAGAGGCCCGGCAGAAAGCTCTTCATTTGGCTCGGTGAAGGTTGGGACGTCGCCTCCAAGCCAAATTCGATTGGAGGGCCAAAGAGGCGACAAAGCATCTACGATTATATCGTTACGCTGTCTACGGCGCTGCGCGAGGCGCGTATCACTCTCTACCAAGTTCTCCCCGTCAGCAACATCGGCAGAGGGGACATTTATATGCAATACGTCAAGGGCGTACGCGATATTAACCACGCTGACCTGGGAGATCTCGAACTCCCGGTCCTCGCCACTCAGACCGGCGGGCAGGTTCTCATGGGCATCCGCGACCTGGCCACCCTGATCAAGCGCTGCGAAGCGGACGCGAAGACCTACTATGTGCTCACTTACAACCCGCCTCCGGCCGCTCATTCCGACGAGTATCACGACATTGTGATCAAAGTCGACAAGCCCGGCCTGAAGGCGCGCACACGGACCGGCTACTACTCGCAACCGTAATGGCGGCTTGCACTACAAGAATCACAAAGGGCCACTCCGCAGATGCGGAGCGGCCCTTGTGTTTCGCGCGTTAAAGTGAGTCAGATTTACTTGGCCGCGACCAGCGGCTTGGTGCTGAGAGCGCCGCTCTTGTAGCCCTTGGCGATTTCGGCGATGGAGACGGCCTGGTAGTCGCCTGCGTGACCGGCCTGGCCGAACTGGGTCATGCGCTGCGCGACCACCTTCTGCATGGCCTCGCGGGCCGGCTTGAGGTAGTCGCGCGGGTCGAACTTCTCCGGCTGAGTCCACAGAACCTTGCGGATGGCGCCGGTCATGGCCAGGCGGTTGTCGGTGTCCACGTTGATCTTGCGCACGCCGTTGCGGATGCCGAGCTGAATCTCCTCGACGGGCACGCCCCAGGTCTCCTTGAGCTTGCCGCCGTACTGGTTGATGATGTCCTGCAAATCCTTGGGCACGCTGGAGCTGCCATGCATCACCAGGTGGGTGTTGGGCAGACGCTTGTGAATGGCGATGAGCACGTCCATCTTGAGGACCGAGCCGTCGGGCTTTTTGGTGAATTTGTAAGCGCCGTGGCTGGTGCCGATGGCGATAGCCAGCGCGTCGACGCCGGTCAACTCGGCAAACTCGACTGCCTGATCGGGATTGGTGACGTGCTCCAGGCCCGTGCCGCCCGCGCCGTGGCCGTCTTCAACGCCGCCCAGTACGCCGATCTCGCCCTCGACGGTGACGCCGCGCTCGTGCGCGTAATCGACAACTTTTTTGGTGACGGCAACGTTTTCCTCAAAGCTGGCCGGGGTCTTGCCGTCCTCCTTGAGCGAGCCGTCCATCATGACAGAGGTGTAACCCAGCTCGATGGCGCTCTTGCAGGTCTCGAAGCTGTTGCCGTGGTCCTGGTGCATGGCGATGGGGATCTCGGGATTGAGCTCTGCCGCGGCCTGGATCAGCTTGAAGAGATACAGATCCTCGGCAAAAGCGCGGGCGCCGCGGCTGGCCTGGACGATGACCGGCGATTTGGTCTGCTTCGCCGCAGCCATGATGGCCTGAATCTGTTCCATATCGTTGACGTTGAATGCGCCGACGCCGTATCCGCCCTTGGCGGCCTCGTCGAGCAGTTGCCGCATGGAGACTAGTGGCATTTGTGTTTCTCCTGTGCCGGTAAATCCGGCGAGTTAGGTTTGGGTCCGCCGCGCGCTGCTTTACAGGCAATTCATTTGCCGGCGGCGTGAACCGCGATCATCTTTATGGTAGCAGGGAGGCGCAAGGGGAAAGTGTGCGGAGGAACACAGGCGAAAAAGGGCGTTGGGGAGGACTGATTCAGGAGGAGTGTATCGATGTAGACCGCGCTGGAGACGGTGCTGTCGGTGGCGGGACTGGGGATGATGCTGGGTTAGCTGCGTTGTTGCGGTAGTGGAAATGGCGGTTGTCTGAGGGATATAGCGACACGTATTTCAGTGAATAGCTTCCGAGTTGCCGGTGATACGCCGCCGACGATCGTTTTGGCGGGTGGATACTGTAGCAGCCGAGATTCAAAACATCAGTTTTTCTGGTTCGCTCAGTTGTTTCGTGGCCATCTGTTCCAGCCTTTCCAGATCAATGCCGGACTCTCTCAGCAGTGATCCAAGTTCGATGCCATCAGTGCGGATAGTAGCGGCCAGAAACAGTTCCGGCGTAATCAAGGGAACAAGAAGACCAAACGACGTGACCTTGTTCGGACTCAGTTCCTCTGCTGTCAAGAAAACCCGCTTCAATTCGTCAGACAGATTGAACATCTTTTCAAAGAACGTATGTTTGCGTGGTAATTGGATAAAACTAGATGCAAGCGGAATCGAAATCGTACGGGGTGGATGCTGAATTTCGTAGGTCCACCTATCCCATGTTTGCAATCGATGCTCGCTCCAGTCGCAATGCTCCGCAATGAAATCTTCAAACGTCCCTGCATCAGGCCAGAACCGAAGAATACGTTCAAAATTAGCAACATAGATTCCAGCGATCAGATCGCGTAGCTGGATTTCCTTCTGTTGCTTGGCATGGGCAATGACCATAGAGATCGTTGATGCCATTCGCAAATGACGTGATACCGCGTGTCGAACAGAGGCCATTTCTCTTTACTCCGCAATACATAAATCTTTAGCGGTCCGGATCTTTGCGTGTTCTTACTAAACACCCGTCGACAGCTTTCGGAGCGGTTGGTCGCCAATCCGGATAGAAACCGCCAATCGCATACCTGTATGCGCTACATCCCCAGCACCGCCCGCTGCGCGGCGAAGATCTCTTTGAGTCCCGACTCGGCCAGGTCTACGAGCGCATTCAGTTCAGAGCGAGAAAAAGAACCCTTCTCCGCCGTGGCCTGCGTCTCGATGAGGCCGCCGTCGGCTCGCATCACCACGTTCATGTCCACCTCGGCCTGCGAATCCTCCTCGTAGCAGAGGTCGAGGACGGCCGTTCCGCTGACCATGCCCACTGAGGTGGCGGCGACTAATTGAGTCAAAGGAGATTGCTTGAGCGTTCCGGCCTTGACCAATGCATTGAGGGCCAGCGCCAGAGCGACGGCTGCGCCGGTGATGGCCGCGGTGCGCGTGCCGCCGTCCGCCTGTATCACGTCGCAGTCCAGAATTACGGTCCGTTCGCCCAGCGCCTTCATGTCCACCACAGAGCGCAGGCTGCGGCCGATGAGCCGTTGAATCTCGTGGGTGCGTCCGCCGATCTTGCCGCGCTCGCTCTCCCGCGGCGTACGGGTGACGGTGGAGCGGGGCAGCATGGAGTACTCCGCCGTCACCCATCCACGGCCGGTGTTGCGCAGCCAGCCGGGAACTCCCTGCTCGATGGTGGCGCAGGTCAGCACCCGCGTGTTGCCCAGCGAGACCAGAACGGAGCCCTCGGCGGTCTGCACATAGCCGGGAGTAAGGGTGAGGGGACGAAGCTCCAGCGGGCTCCTGCCGCCGGGACGATAAAAGGTGGTGGCGCCTGGCATGGAGAGATTGTACGGGAATTGGCCTGGGTGCGAGGGTGAGAGCCGGGCGTGTTCCAGGATGGGAAACGGCTGATTATCCGGCCCGGAAGAGGAATCTCAGCGTAACCCCAGGAAACAACTGCATTTGTTGCTTTTATGCCGCATTCACCATTCCCGTTTTGGGAGAATTCGCCGCATAGGCCTCTGCCGTAGCTATCTGCGAAATGGAGGGGAACTCCTCCCTTATCAGGAACTTAATCTGACTGTCCTGGTTTGGCACGCCGCGTGTACTAGAACAGGGCAGTTTCCAAACCTGAAAAGCAGGAACGGGAAGAAACAGGGTCAGGGAACAGGGACTCGGGAATAGGGAATAGGCGTTGCGGGAATATGAAACAGACCCTGACCCTTGACCCCTGACCCCTGATCACTGATCTCTGATCTCTGACACCAGAAGAGAAGGAGCGTGTTATGCAGCAGACAGGACAAGCGACGGACTCAAAAAAAACAGGTGTGGCTGAAACCGGGTTGGTGGCGACCGGGCTTGCGGAAGCAGGAACTGCAGGAGCAGGGCTGGCGGCAGCGGGCCTGGCGGGCATCTCCGCTACGAAGCTGAAGCGTGTGGAGACGGTGGTCGAGACACTGGCCAAACTGGTCAGCAAGGGCGAGAGCCTGGCCGAGGTGGCCCACGACACCCGCAACATGGTCACGGCGCTGGGGCTCTACTGCGATCTGCTGGAGGAGCCGGGGGTGCTTACCTCTGGGTTCCAACACTACGCCGGCGAACTGAGGCTGGTAGCCACGGCCAGCCGCCGCCTGGTGGAAAAGATGCTGGCGCTCGATGCCCGTCATGGCACGGATGCCGGCCTCTTGAGCGACCTCGGCGCAGCCCGGACGGGAGCCGAAGCTCACAGCACCAGATGGCTGGAGCAGGCGCGACGCTGGGATCTGCTGCCTCCCAAGCTCATCAACAACCTGGCCGGGGAGCTCACGGCCAACCGCAATCTGCTCTCCGCACTGGCCGGGCCCTCCATCGCCCTTACCGTGGACGTGGAGGGCGGCGCGCTGCCGGTGCGGCTGACCGGCGAGGATCTGACCCGGGTTCTGGTCAACCTGGTCAAAAACGCCGCTGAAGCCCTGCCCGCCACGGGAAGAATCGCGATCAACCTGCATGAGTTTCACGCCAGGGCGGAAGCTCCTCCCTGGCTGCTGCTCTCTGTTGAAGACAACGGGCCCGGCATCCCCGCCGAGGCGCTGGAAAAGATATTCGACTCCGGCTACACCACCCGGCAAAGCGGCGCATTCGGTTCAGGCAGCTCCGGCCCTGACAGCTTGCCGGCCTCCCATCGCGGGCTGGGGTTGTCCATAACCCGCTCTATCGTCGAGTCCGCCGGCGGCAATATTCACGCCGCCAACCGCGCCCCGGCAGGAGCCTGCTTCAAGATCGAGTTGCCTGTCCATTTCCGTTAAGACCTCCGACAGGGGTACAGCGACCGCAGCGAGCGGAAGAAATCCGGCGGCAGGTTGACAGAAACACGGTGGCAGGTGGAAAAAGCCCGTCGTGAGAGGACGAAAACGGCGCAGGAGAACAGAAAACGGCGACCGCGGGTGGACAGAAACGGCGACCGGAAACCCAATGGCGCGTTGACGAAAAACCGCGGCGCATGGACCGCAAAACACTTCCGGCGAGGCGGCGACAAAAAAACCAGTTAACCATTGATGCGTGAGGCGAATACAATGCTCGAGACAGTAGTTACCACGAGAGCCATGGAGTTTATCCCCCAACTCGCGGAGCCGCCGGTGCGCTTGCACCTGCTGGTGGTCGATGCCGACGCCGCCATGCGCTCGGCCTGCGCCGAGATTGCCAGCAGCCTGGGCTACGCGGTGGAGAGCACCGGCGACCTGGGTCAGGCGCGCAGTATGCTGCGCGGCTCTACCGCCGACATCCTGCTGGTGAACCTGCCGGCGGGTTCCAACCAGGGGCTGGAGCTGGTCAGCGAGGTCAAGCTGCTCTACCCGCAGACCGCGGTAATCGCCATGACCGCCTCGGGATCGGTGAACGCCGCCGTGGAGGCCATGCGCTGCGGAGCCAGTGACTACCTGGCCAAGCCCTTCGCCATGGACGAGCTTTCCACGGTGCTGGACCGCGCCGCTGCCTCTCTGGCTACCGACACCGCCACCCGCCAGTTGCGCGAGCGGCTCAGGCTTTCGCAGGGGCTGGGCGCCATGATCGGCCGCTCCGGGGAGATGGAAAAGCTCTATCGCATCCTCTCTAAAGTCGCGCAGAGTTCCCACCCCGTGCTGATTCTGGGCGAGAGCGGCACAGGCAAGGAGTTGGTGGCGCGCACCATTCACGCCTACGGACCGAATTCGCAAAAGCCATTTTTGCCGGTCGATTGCGGCTCACTGGTGCCCACGCTGATTGAGAGCGAGCTCTTCGGCTACGTCAAGGGAGCCTTCACCGGGGCCAACCGTTCCAAAGACGGGTTGCTGGTCTCGGCCGAGGGGGGCACGGTTTTTCTGGACGAAATCGGCGAGCTCTCGCTCGATTTGCAGGCCAAGCTGCTGCGCGCATTGCAGGAAAAGGAGGTCCGCCCGGTGGGCGCCACCCATCGCGTCCCCATCAAGGCGCGCATCGTGGCCGCCACCAACCGGGATCTGGCGGTGATGGTGGAAAAGGGCGCCTTCCGCAAGGACCTCTTCTACCGGCTGAACGTGGTCAACCTGCGCCTGCCCCCTCTGCGCGACCGGCGCGAGGACATCCCGCTGCTGGCGGCGCATTTTCTGGACCGCATCAGCCGCGAGCACGGCGCGAAGTTCACCCTGAGCGACGAGGCCCTGCGCACCATGATGCGTTACGACTGGCCGGGCAACGTGCGGGAGCTGGAAAACTCCATCGAACGGGCCTGCGCGCTCTCCTCCGGTCCAGTGCTGCATCTGGGCGACCTGCCCACTCAACTGCAGCAGCAGGGTTTGGAGGCGCGTCGTACGGCTGCCCTGGCCGGCGAGACAGCCGCCGAAGGGGCCACGCCGCAGTTGACCACCCTGGCCGAGATGGAACGCCAGGCCATCCTGGGAGCCATTCGCACCCTCAACGGCGACAAGCTGCAGGCCGCCAAGCTGCTGGGCATCGGCAAAACCACCCTCTACCGCAAGCTGAAGGAGTACGGCATCGCCGACCCGCTTCGGGAAGAGTAGACGCTGCTGATTCAAGCCGGGACAGATTGCGCCGATAGGTCAGTTACGGTACTTCACAGGTTCCAGGCGGAAAACTCACAGACACGGATGGGAAATTTCGAATGCCCAGGTGGAAACTTCACAAGTTCAGACAGGAAACTGAACAGGTCTCAGGCAGAAAACTTCACAGGCTCCAGACGGGATATTTTACTTGTCAGCAGACGGAACCAGGCGGAGCCAGACAGTATCAGGCGAAAATTGACCTGCGCGGAGCACCAACGGCACCGGTGAGAGACTGGCCGGGATAGCCTGCAGAAACTAAGAGGAGCTGGATATGAGCATTCTGATTGTGACCGGAATTGAAGGCGCCCGCAATTGCGCCGCCGTGGTGGCCGCACAACTGGGCATGGAAGTGGAAGTGGCCGACGGGCGAAAGGCCGCATTGGCCGCTCTGCGCCGCCGTGAGTTTGCCGCCGTGGCGGTGGACGAGACCATGGCGGAGTGCGATCCGGCCGCCGCCGAGTCCATCTGGGAGCACGCCGGGTTGGCCATCCCCCTGCAGATCAACTTTGCGCTGAGCGGCACCGCGCGGCTTATCCGCGAGATTCGATCCGCCCTGCACCGCCGCGAGCGCGAGCAGACGCTGGCCCGCCGTGCCGCCACCGCGGCCATCGAATCCGAACTCAAATCCACGGTCGCCGGCCTTCTGCTCCACTCCCAACTGGCACTGAATGGCAACGAGATGCCCCCACCGGTGGCCGAGAAGCTGCGCGTGGTGGCCGATCTGGCCGGCAACCTGCGCCAGCAGTTGAACGCTCCACAGCAGGTTCGCGCCGACACCGCCGCCTGAGGACTGGCCGTCCAGGCGGACGCCTTCGGCCACGTTCGATGGAGGGTACTTGCAGTGCGGCAGACCTTTCGGCTTCGCTCAGGGCAGGCTCAAGGCTTGCGCGCCATGGGGTTTGCGGCACTTGCTGGGGGGCGGGCCCCTTCGGCTTCGCTCAGGGCAGGCCGTCCAGGCGGATGCCTTCGGCCACCTGCGGGACTTGCCGTTCATACATACGCCTCCCATTGGTCAGCCAACCCTTGCGGGTGCGCCACACGAGGTTCCTTGGGCTGGTCTTCGTCCGAGGCGGTGGAGGTTTGGATTTTCGGAGCCGGAATGTGAGACGAATTTAGAAAAGTTTATTGCGTTGCACGCGCACGCTGGGCGATCGCTGCCCTGGCGTTCTTTTTTGCGCCGCAGACCATTCATGTCGGCCTTGCGCCCTCCCTCTCCCGATGTCACAATGGTTCCGCCGCCAAATTCAAAAGAGCTAACGCATGAAAACCTGCCCGCAATGCGACACCGGCTATCCCGACAGCCAGACCGCCTGCCCCATTCACGGCCATCTGCTCAACGAAATACGCGAGCTGCGGCCGGGCATGGTGATTCACAAGACCTACCGCATCGTTCGCAAGCTCGGCCAGGGCGGCATGGGAACCGTTTATCTCGCCCAGCACATCCACATGGGAGAGCCGCGCGCCCTCAAGTTTCTTTCTCCAGAGTTGAGCCGCGACCAAGCTCTCACCAGCCGTTTTTTGCGCGAGGTGCGCACCCTGCGCCAGATTCACAGCCGCAACGTCGTAGACTGCGGCGATCTGGAAGCCGCCGAGGATGATAGTCTCTTCTTTTCTATGGAGTTCGTCGACGGCCCCGACCTGCGCGGACTGATGCACAAAACCACTGGGCCGCTTCCGGTCCCACTGGCTCTCTCCATCACTCGCCAAATCGCCGAAGGTCTTGGCGCGGCCCACTCCAAAGTAATGGTCCACCGCGACATCAAGCCGGAAAACATTCTCATGGCGCGCGACGGCGACAGTTGGCTTCCCAAAATCGCCGACTTCGGCATTGTGGCCACCAAGGAGTCGAGCAGCGTCTACACCCGCACTGGTGGAACTCTGCTCACCATGGCCTACGCCGCTCCCGAGCAGTGGCGCGGAATGCCAGCCTCGGAGCTCGACGGGCGGACAGATTTATACGCCCTCGGCGGACTCCTCTATGAGATGCTCACCGGCCAGACCGCCTTCCACGCCGAAAACTACGAAGGCTGGTCGCGCCAGCACCAAACCACCCCACCCCAGCCGCCCAGCACTCTGCGCCCCGAGCTAACCAACTGGCAAGGCCTCGACGCGCTCGTTCAGCGCCTGCTGGCCAAAGACCGCGACGACCGCCCAAAGGATGTCACCGAGCTGCTCGGCATGCTGGACGCCATCGTCAACATGCCGCCAAAAAAGCGCCGGGTGACCAAGACTATGAAGCGGGGGACGATCACCGAGCAATCCGTTAACCGACCCGCGACCGTGACCGAACAAACTGGCGAGCAGCTCTCTCCACCGGTCAATACAAGCCCTAATCACCGCAAGCGGAGATTTCCTGTATGGGTGTGGGTTGTCTCAATCGCGGTGCTTCTGGTTGTGGCGTTGGCCGCAGTGCGACTCTACGGGCCGTCAGGCTCGACCAAACTGGACAACTTCTTCATAATCTTCGGTTTGCCCATGCACGGCATCGACCAACCGGTACTGAGCAAGCGCGTTCCCGCCAATGCCGCCATTCAGATAGAAAATCCTCGCGGCGATGTGAGCATTATGTCTGGCGCCGATTCCACCATTGAGGTTCGGGCGCACGAAGTGGCCTACACCATATTCGACTCGAAGGCAAAGGATATCTTCGATGCCGAGACAACGCGCCTGACTGTCAACGGCAGCTCTGTGCTGGTCAAATCGGAAAGCAATTCCAGCGGGAAAGTGAACCTGATCATCACCGTGCCAAAGACCGCCAAGGTGACGGTAATCGCTGGCAGCGGAGATGTGACCGTAACCGGCCTGGACGCGGGGATCACTGTTACCGCTTGCGGAGACATTCAACTCAATACCATTTCCGGCCCGGTTGAGGCGCACATCACGCGTGGCCATCACGACTTTTCTGCCCATGGTGTTCAAGGCGATTTGACCGTTGACGGAGACTTGAATAACATCACCATCTCCGAGATCAAGGGTAGGGTCTCGCAGAGCGGCGAAATCTTCATAGACGCGCACGTGAAGAACGTTCGGGGGCCGTTACATCTGCACACATCGATAACCGACGTGCAAATGGCGGAACTGCCCGGCGACCTGACCCTTGACTTAAACGATCTGCGCATCAACCAGGCCAAAGGACCGGTGCGCGTGGTCACCCACTCCAAGGACATCGATCTCAACCAGATCTATGGCGACATCTACGTGGAAACCGGTAACGGCAACATCAAGGTCGAGCCGGCCGGTTCCTATTCAGTGGAGGCCAAGAACAACAAGGGCGACGTCGTGGTGACGCTACCGCCCAACATCTCGGCATCCGTAAATGCAAGCACGTACAAAGGCGCCATTCTTTCGGATTATCCTGTCTCCGTGACTGGAGGCGAAAACAAGCAGGCCATATTCACCATCGGCTCCGGCGCATCGAAGATCATACTGAGCGCATATAACGGCAATGTGAGCATCAAGAAGGTCCAGGTACCCCAACCTTGAAGTAGCCACAAGAGCTTCGGTGGCTAATTTTTGTCATCTGAGCGAAGTGTAGTGGAGTCGAAAAGAATGCTTTTGAAATCCTGACAAAGGGTAGGAAACTAAGCCGCTTCGTTCTCCCCGCCGAGGCATCTGACTAATCGGCCAGTCCCGCAGGTGGCTTGCAAAACCACCCATCCTGTGGTATATTGCAAACATATACAGAGGCCGCCCATGCTGTACACCGGGTTCGACTGGGACGAAGGCAACGCCAGGAAGAACCAGAAGCATGGCGTCTCCAAGGCGGAAGTGGAGCAGGTCTTTCTCAATCAGCCTCTGCTGCTGGCCGATGATCTGAAGCACAGCCAGCGCGAGCGGCGATTTCATGCGCTGGGCAGGACCGATCTGGATCGCTGGTTGCACATCACCTTCACCGAGCGCGGAAACGGAACGCTCATTCGCCCCATCTCGGCGAGGGTGATGAGCCGGAAGGAGAGAGCCATTTATGAGCAAGCAGTTAAAGTCCATTCCTGAGTTTAAGAGCGAAGCCGAGGAGCGCGCCTTCTGGGAGTCGCCCAAAAACGACAGCACCGAGTACGTGGATTGGAGCAAGGCCAAACTTGTGACCTTTCCCAAGCTGCGCCCCTCCACCGAGACGATCTCCCTGCGCATGCCGGAGGATATTCTGAATACCATCCGCAGCCACGCGCGCAAGCTGGATGTGCCCTATCAGTCGCTTATCAAGCTCTGGTGCGCTGAGAAGGTTGCCAAGCTGGTTCACGCTTCGCCCGCAGCTCAACGCGACCGGGTCTCCTAGGAATACGCTGATTTAATCTGAAAACAGCATGAAAGATTCCGCCGTACTGCTGATTGACTGCCCGGACCAGAAAGGGCTGGTGGCGCGCGTCTCCTCGCTGCTCTACCGGCACGGAGCCAACATCCTGCACGCCGACCAGCACCAGGACCACGAGCTGGGCCTCTTCTTCATGCGCGTCGAGTGGGCGCTGAACGGCGCGGCGGACAGCAACTCTTCCGCCACATACTCAACTGATAACCCGTCCAATACGCCACTGAAAAGCCCGTACAACACGCCGCCGCGCGCCGCGCAGCCGCAGGCAGTACGCTTCGATTTGGAGGCCTTTCGCGCTGCCTTTGCGCCTCTGGCCGGCGAGTTGAAGATGAACTGGAAGCTGACCTCGGGGGAGCGTCGGCCGAGGGTGGCTCTGTTTTGCTCGCAGTACCTGCACTGCATGGCCGACCTGCTCTACCGCTGGCGGACGGGCGAGCTGGAGTGCGAGATTCCGCTGATTGTTTCGAACCACCGCGAGGTAGAAAGCCTGGCCGCCTTTTACGGCGTACCCTTCGAGCACATCGGAGTCACCGCGGCCACGCGCGACACGGCTGAAGATCGGCAGATCGAAGTGCTAGCGCGAAACGAAATCGATTTGGTGGTGCTGGCGCGCTACATGCAGGTGCTGTCACCAGCCTTCGTCGCCCGCTACCCGGCAGCGATCATCAATGTGCACCACTCGTTCTTGCCCGCCTTTACAGGGGCCCGGCCCTACCATGCCGCTCACGCGCGCGGGGTCAAGCTGATCGGTGCCACCAGCCACTATGTCACCGAGGCGCTGGACGACGGGCCGATCATCGAGCAGGACGTGGCACGCGTTTCGCACCGCGACCAAGTGGAGGACCTGGTGGCGCGAGGGCGCGACCTGGAGCGCATGGTTTTGTCGCGCGCCGTGCGCTGGCACCTGGACCGGAGGATTCTATGCTACGGCAACAAGACGGTAGTCTTCGATTAGAAGCTATAGATCAGTGTCAGGAGTTAGAACTCAATTCGGATATTGCCGGTCTCAACTTTGAGTCCGGGGAGTATATCCTGCTTCCCAACCGCATCCTCGCCCGGTTATGATGTCCCTCCATGTTCCCCTATGATCCCGACATTCTCGCTTCCGTCCAAACCACCCCGCAGACCATTGCGGATGTGGTCCAGATCCTCGAAGCCATCCAGAGTGTCAGCGACGATGGCGACGGGCTGAAGTGGTTTAACGGACTTTATCTTCAAGTGACCCAGGCGGTCGAGGCGCGAGTCAATGCGGGAGAGTTTCAAGATCCCGCCTGGATCGCTACGCTCGACGTTCGATTTGCCCGCTTCTACTTCGCTGCTATACAGGCCTCACTCTCCGGCGGAGCGCAGGGGCAGACGCCCGGCTGTTGGCAGGCGCTCTTCGATCAGCGTAGCCAGGTTACTCTTGCCCGTATCCAGTTTGCCCTGGCTGGAATGAACGCCCACATCAACCACGACCTGCCCCAGGCAGTCCTTGATCTCTGCCAAACCACAGCTGTCGCGCCGCAGCACGGCACCGTGCCCTATAACGATTTCACCGCGCTCAACAGCACTCTCGACAGTCTCATTAATGCAGCTAGAATTACCCTCCACGTGCGCTTGCTGGGCGACGCCCTGCCGCCTGTTTCTCACTTGGAAGACACACTGGCGGCATGGAGTCTGGCCGACGCCCGGGAAGCAGCCTGGAATAACGCCGAGCTGCTCTGGCATTTGAGAGATGCTCCGCAAGCCGCCTCAGCCTTGCTCAACACCGTGGACGGCCTCACCGCCATCGTCAGTAAAACGCTGCTTGTTCCTGCGCCATAATCTCTGATCCCTGTTCCCAACCTCTTTAATGCCGTAGAATCGGCTTGTATGAAGTGTCCTTATTGCGGCTTCGGGCAGGATCGGGTGGTGGACTCGCGGGAGAGCAAAGAGGCTGACTCCATCCGGCGGCGGCGGGAGTGCGAGAAGTGCAATCGCCGCTTCACTACCTACGAGCGAATCGACGAAATCCCCTACATGATGATCAAGAAGGACGGGCGCCGCGAGCGCTTTGACCGGCAGAAGATTCTGAACGGCCTGTTGCGCGCCTGCGAGAAGCGGCCCGTGGCGGCGAGCAGCCTGGAAACCATCGTGAACGCCGCCGAGGCTTTTCTGGCCGAAGCCCCGGAGCGGGAGCGCACCACGGCGGAGATTGGCGAGCTGATCATGGAGCGGCTCAAGGGGCTGGACACCGTAGCCTACATCCGCTTCGCCTCGGTCTATCGCGACTTCAAGGACGTAAGCGAATTCAAGGAAGAGCTGGAAGGGCTGCTGGGCAGCAAGGGAAAGAAAGCTCCTAGCCGCTAGCTTCCAGCTGCCAGCTAAAGCTCCCGGCTCTGCTTATCTCTGTCGCTGGCCTCAGTATTCACCCTCAGCACGAAATAGCTAGAGGCTAGTAGCTAGAAGCTGAAAGAGGAGAGCAATGGCCGAACAAAAGACGCACAAGGTAACCCTGATTCCCGGCGACGGCATCGGACCGGAGGTGACGCAGGCGGTGGTGCGCATTCTGGAGGCCACCGGTGTGCGCTTCGAGTGGGAGCGCTTTGCCGCCGGGGCGGAGGCCTTCGAGATCTTCGGCGAGTACATCCCCGCCTCGCTGTATCAATCCATCGAGCGCAACGGCGTGGCGCTGAAGGGACCGGTTGCGACGCCCATCGGCGGAGGCTTCAAGAGCATCAACGTCACGCTGAGAAAGCGATTTGACCTGTTTGCCAACTTCCGCCCCATCAAGAATCTTCCCGGCCTGGAGACGCACTGGCCGGGCGTGGACCTGATCATCGTGCGGGAAAATACCGAGGGCGAGTACCTGGGGCTGGAGCACGAAGTGGTTCCCGGAGTCGTCGAGGCCATCAAGGTCATCACCGAGAAGGGCTCCACGCGCATTGCCAAATTCGCCTTTGAATATGCGCGCAAGCACGGCCGCAAAAAGATTCATTCCATTCATAAAGCCAACATCATGAAGCTGTCGGACGGGCTTTTTCTGCGCTGCGCGCGCCAGGTGGCCGAAGGATTTCCTAACATCTTCTACGGCGAGCACATCATCGACAACACCTGTATGCAATTGGTGATGAACCCCTACCAATACGACATGCTGCTGCTGGAAAATCTCTACGGAGACATCGTCAGTGATCTGTGCGCGGGGCTGGTGGGCGGGCTGGGACTGGTTCCCGGCGCCAACCTGGGCTTGAACTGCGCCATCTTCGAGGCGGTCCACGGCTCGGCTCCGGACATCGCCGGCAAGGATATCGCCAACCCCACGGCCTTATTGCAATCCGCTGTGCTGATGCTGCGCCACCTGAACGAAGAGGCCGCGGCAGACAGGGTGCACAAGGCTCTGGAGACCGTATACGCAGAGCGCAAGACGCTAACCCGCGATGTAGGCGGCACGGCAGGGACCAGCCAATTCGCCGACGCCGTGCTCAAGGCCATGGGATAATTCACAGCCTAGGCAGTACGAAGGCTGGGCATCCTGCCCAGCCATTTTGTTCGTTTCGTCAACCGGGCGCATCTACGGAACTTCTGTTCATTGGACTTATATTTTGGCTGCACGCACCGGAGATAGTTTGTACAGGTCCTCGGCGCTCTTCAACGTGCCGATGGAGATCATGTCGAATTCCAGCGGGATGCGCAGCATGACGGTGCGGCCCCCGATCTGGATGGAGATCTCGCGATTGTTATCGACGATGCGCCGCATGGCCGCAGTCAGTACCAGCTCCGTAGACGGAGTTTGGAGAACGGCAAGCAGAGAGGAGTCGCTCCAGTGGTAGATGGCGTCGTCGTTGCGCAGGCTGGAGGTAAGAAATGCCGAGACCGCCATCAGGCTGTCCTGGATGGCTTCCACGCCAAACCGTTCGCCGATTACGTCCAGGAAACCTAGCTGGAAATGAACAACAAATCCCTGGCCTCCCTGATCCATAATCTTTCCAACATGCTCCACAGCCGCTCCGCCGCCGCGCAGCCCGGAGGCATTGTCGTTGGCCGTTGTTCGATCTGCCACCTTGTGCGGCGAGGCCTTGACCGCCTGGCCATCGACCTTGCTAACGCGCAGGAATTCAGACATCATTACGAGAAACGCTTGAATCTCCTCACCGGTCAGCAGACTTGCGACTCTCCGTGTCATCTGAGCAGCATCGGACGAGGCCGGGTCAATGCCCAGCCTGGCCAGCAACTCAACCAGCAACTTTGAGGTCAGCGCGCGCCAGGCTGACAGGCGCTCCCGGAGAGCAATCTCCGAGAAACTGTGATAGCGCTCGAATTCGCGGAGGATGCCTCGAATCAGTTCCTGCTTTTCTTCATCCTGCATGCGGTCCGGAATCTTCAGCGACAGTTGTTCCACATTTCCGCGGAACTCCTTGTAGCTGGTGGAATCGATTTCCGGCATTTGCAGGGTTATTCCCTCGATTAGCTGGGCAAGAATCCGGTCAAACGCTTGAGACAACACATTTTCCTTCGCCACAGAAGGCGAATGGCCATGCCCAGCCATCTGCCGCAGGCCCATCGAAAACACCCCCTATGAATCCATCGGCAGATAGCCTGGTTTCAACAGGCATTTGGCGGCTTTGCCTTCTGTTTAGGCGCTACTACTCTCCAGAAAATTGCTACAGGTTTCGTGTCGATTTGGCACACGTTTACACGGCGCGTCTGTCTGAAAATCGCTCAATTTTGGTCAATCCTCCTGATACACTGAGTGTTCAAGGCCATGAAAAACAGACATCCAATCGGCATCCTGGGCGCTACCGGAATGGTGGGACAGCGCTATATTCAACTTCTGGAGCGTCATCCGTGGTTTGAGATCACGTGGCTGGCGGCCAGCGACCGCTCCAGCGGCAAAACATATGGAGAGGCCGCCAAGTGGCGCCTGGACACCCCCCTGCCCGAGCGCATCGCTCAAATGACCGTCTCGCCGGCGGAGCCGAGCGCTGCGGCCAACGAAGGACTGTCCGCCCCGAAAATCATCTTTTCTTCCATCGATGCGCCTATCGCTCGGGAGTTGGAGCCCCGCTTCGCCGCCGCCGGCTGCGCCGTAATCTCCAATTCCAGCGCCTTCCGCATGGCTCCCAACGTGCCCCTGGTGCTGCCTGAGGTGAACGCCGACCATCTGCACCTGATCGAGGAACAGCCCTGGCGCAAGGAATCGGGCGGCTACATTGTCACCAACTCCAACTGCACGGTGATGGGCCCGGTGCTGGCTCTCAAGCCCATCGTCGACCGCTTCGGAATTACACAGATCATCGCCACCTCCATGCAGGCCGTCAGCGGCGCGGGCTATCCCGGCGTGGCCTCCATGGACATTCTGGACAACGTAGTCCCCTACATCCCCAACGAAGAAGAAAAGATGGAGGAAGAGCTGCTCAAGCTGCTGGGTTCACTCGAAGGCCATGCGGTGAAGCCGCTGGCCGCGAGCATGAGCGCCAGTTGCAACCGCGTCCCGGTCGTCGATGGTCACACGGTCAGCGTCTCCATCAAGCTGGGAAAGAAGGCCATGCGCGAAGAGATTCTGGCGGCATGGGCGGAGTTTCGTCCTCTGGCCGGAAAGGGATTGCCGACCGCTCCCGAGCAGCCCATCGAGTACGCACCGCAGCCGGATCGCCCGCAACCGCGCCTGGACCGCAATCGCGGCAACGGCATGACCGTCACCGTGGGCCGCCTGCGCCCCTGCGGCGTGCTCGATTGGAAGTTTACCGTGCTCTCGCACAATACGATTCGCGGAGCCGCGGGAGCCACCATCCTCAACGCCGAATTGCTGGCAAGTTTGGGTAAACTCGCATGAGCCTGGTAGTAATGAAATTCGGCGGCACCTCGGTCGAGGACCCGGCGGCCATCCGCCGCACAGCGGAGATTGTTGCCGGACGCGTGGCGCTGGGCAAACAGCCGGTGGTGGTGGTCAGCGCCATGGCCAAGGTTACCGACCAGCTGCTACGCTCCGCCGCGACCGCCGTGCAGGGAGATCGCGCCGGAGCGTTGGCCATCAGTTCGCGCCTGCGCGCGCAACACCGCGACACGGCCGTCGCGCTGGTCAAGGACTCCGCCGCGCTGGTTGGCGAAATCGACCAGAAGTTCGACACTCTGGATGAGATTCTGCGAGGGCTGGCAGCGCTACTGGAGCTAACCCCGCGCATTTCCGACCTGATCGTCAGCTACGGCGAAATTCTATCCAGCCGCATTGTCGTCGCCACCTTCCGCGAGTTGGGGCTAGACGCCGTCCACGTTGACGCGCGACAGGTCATCATTACCGATTCGCAATTCCAGAAGGCCATTCCGCAGGACGCGCTCATAGAAAAACGCTCGCAGGAAAAGCTGCTTCCGCTACTGGCGGAAGACCGTGTACCCGTCATGGGAGGCTTCATCGCCTCCAACGAGGCCGGCATCACCACTACCCTGGGCCGCGGCGGCTCCGACTTCACAGCCGCCCTCATCGGCGGCGCGCTCCAGGCCGAGACCATTGAAATCTGGACAGACGTTGACGGCATCATGACGGCCGACCCGCGCGTCTGCCCTGATGCTTATCGCGTGAAGGTCATCAGCTTTGAAGAGGCAGCCGAGCTGGCCTACTTCGGCGCCAAGGTTCTGCACCCGGCCACCATTCTGCCCGCCGTCAAAAAGAATATTCCGGTTCTGGTGCTCAACAGCCGCAACGCCAGTTGCGAAGGCACGCGCATCATCTCGCTTCCTCCGCACTGCAAGAGCCCCTTCAAATCCATCGCCGTCAAAAAGAAACTCAGCATCATCGACGTGGTGGCCAGCCGCATGTTGATGACCCACGGCTATATGAAGTCCATCTTCGACATCTTCGACAAGCACCGCTGCCCGGTTGACATGGTCTGCACCAGCGAGGTCTCCGTCTCGCTCACCGTGGACTCCAACGAAAAGCTGCCCGACATTGCCGCCGACCTGGGCCGCCTGGCTGACGTGAAGTATGAGGGGAAAAAAGCATTGCTCTGCCTGGTGGGCGACGACATCCGAGGCCACAGCGGCATTGCCGCCCAGGTCTTCACCGCCATGCGCAACATCAACGTGCGCATGATCTCTCAGGGCGCCAGCGAAATCAACATGAGTTTTATGATCGAAGAGGACGACGCCGACGAGGCCGTTCGCTTGCTGCACGCAGCTTTTTTCAAGGACCCCGACCCGGCGATCTTCGACGTGGGGGCGCGGCGCAAATAGTAAGCGGAAATCCCAGGTTTCAGAATCGAATGCTGGTTATTGGGCAGCACAGCGCCGTGTAGAGGCTGGGGCGCTCATTGAAAAACTGTGGAAAAAAGCGGCAAAACTGTGGAAAAACAGGTAGGTAAAGATAGGGGTTTCACCGCAGAAATAACTAACTCTAATACGCAATCGTTTTTGTAAATCATTGATAAATTAACCTTTTTTCTTGACACTAGGCAGAAATTTTCTGAAAATTCCATCGTGTTCGTCAGATGACGACCCTTGGTCTTGAACCTTGCTGACTCGTGCAGCGTTCAGGCCTGTTTCAGGCCGTGTGCAGTTCAAAAATCGGGTTCTGCGCGCGCCTCTTTTCTTCTTGGCAGTCCCCCAGAGGCGGCTTAGCGTTGCTAGGTGTACCTGCTTGCCTCTTCCCAAGATGGCCGGTCCCCGGAACGACCGGGAATGACGGCTGCAGGAATCGCGCCAGTAAAGCATCCAAAAACCAAACCCGAAACCAACAAAACTCAAAGGAGATCTGTATGCACTCAGTGAGGTTCGTTTCGTCAGTAATCCTCTGCGTTCTCATCGCGGCGGGTTGCGCAACCATGGCGGCAAACGCCCAAACAGTAAGCGGCAATGGAACGGGCACGAATAACGGCTTCTACTATTCGCTGTATAGTAGTGGCGGGTCGGCAACCATGACACTGGGATCAGCCGGGAATTACTCTATTAGCTGGTCTGGCGTCAGTGATGTGGTTGGCGGCAAAGGCTGGAATCCCGGCAGCGCTCAGGTGATTGGCTACAATGTCGGCTCTGCCAGCGGCTACAACAACATTTCCATCTATGGGTGGCTGACAAACCCGCTCGTCGAGTACTACATCTGCGAGCTTGGTTCGCTTTATACCGGGAATGCGACGTATAAAGGTAGTGTTTCCAGCGATGGGCACAACTACAGCACATACGAGCATCAGCAAGTCAACCAGCCTTCCATTCAAGGCACTGCAACTTTCGAACAGTACCTGGATCAATGGGGTGGCCAATCGACCGGAACGAACGGCACAGTCACCACTAGCAACCACTTTAACCACTGGAACAGCCTTGGGATGTCGGTGGGTACTTTCAACTATCAGATCCTCGGGACAGAGGCATATAACGGCGCCAGCGGGTACGTTAACGCAACAGTATGGTCAGGCGGCTCCGGCGGCGGCGGCGGCGGCGGTGGCGGTGGCGGTGGCGGTGGCGGCGGTGGCTCATTTCCCACCGGCACTCACAAGCTCATCAATGGTGCTAGCGGCCAATGCGCCGACGATAGCGGCGGCTCCACATCCAACGGAACCAAAGTGCAGCAGTACACGTGCTACAGCGGCTCGAACCAGAATTGGGTGATCACTTCCCTGGGCAACGGCTATTACTCGATAGGAAGCCAAAACAACACCAGTGCCGTTTGGAATGTCATCGGCAACGGCACCTCCGCAGGAACAGGTATCCAGCTCTATGGCTACTACTCCGGCGGAACCAACGAACAGTTCAAGCCCATCGCATCGGGAAGCGGGTACGAGCTCCAGGATCACAACAGCGGACTTTGCGTCGCCGACCCCGGCGGATCAGGCACGGCCGGCCAGCAATTGGAAATTGAATCATGCAATGGGGCGAGCAGCGTGGTGTGGACGGTGCAGTAGCTTTAAATCCGGTCACAACCGCATAGCTTCACGCGGCAACTGGAACGGCGCAACTAAGGCGGTACCCGCGTCGTTCAGTTCCGCGTAACGGCCTGCACAGTCAACTAACTAACTGCCAACTGACTTATACAACGCGGCGAAACATGTCAAGAGACCTGTTTCGCCGCTTTTTTTCAGGAGAATGAACGCGTCAGAAAAGTTTAGGGGCGCGGGCGGGATCGCCTTCGCGGCGAGCGGATTTTGATTTCGAAACCGCATTGATCGCGGACTATTCCCGCCACGGCGAGAAGAGGCGCGTTGCGGTTGGCTATCTGGACAATCGATTGCACCTGCTCGCTACATTCTCAAGTCGGACGGAATCCGCGTAATCGGATTCAGCAAGACCAACAAGAGGGAGGCTAAGCTCTATGGCAAACCGCAAACCATTGATTGACGATGATAACGAGGTCCGAGAGATTACAGCTGAAGACATCGCCAGCTTCAAGCCCTTCTCCGCGATGCACGCGGCGGAGCGGATAGTGCTGTTGGAACTTCGCAAGTGCGGGCCGCAGAAGGCGCCCAGGAAGATTCCCCTCTCGATCCGGCTCTCCCCTGATGTGGCCGAGGGGTTGCGCCACGGGCAAAGGATGGCAAGGCCGTGCGGATGAGGCGCTCAGTCATGGCTGGCAGTGGCCAGCTCTGATCACCCAAAGCAGCTTTCCGGTGATCTGTTCCTCTGCCGGAGCCGCACAACGCCGTGTAGAGGCTGAGGCGCTCGTTGAAAAACTGTGGAAAAAAGGGGCGAAACTGTGGAAAAGTAGGTAGGTAAAGATAGGGGTTTCACCCCAGGTGTAACTAACTTCAATACGCAATCGTTTTTGTAAATCATTGATAAAATAACCTTTTTTCTTGACACGGGGCAGGAATTTTCCGAAAATTCCATCGTGTTCGTCAATCGACGACCCTCGGTCTTGAACCTAGCTGACTCGTGCGGCGTTCAAGCCCGTCACAGGCAGTGTGCAGTGCAGGAATCGGATTCTGCACGACTCGCTTCTTTTTGGTATTCCCTCAACATGCTGCGTATTCCTCCAACATGCTGTGTAGCGTTGCGATCTATGCCTGTCTGCCTGTTCCCAAGATGGCCGGTCCCCGGAACGACCGGGGGTGACGGCTGCAGAAATCATGCCAGTATGATATCCAACAACCAAACCCGAACCAACAAAACTCAAAGGAGATCAGCATGCACTCAATGCGTTTCGTTTCGTCAGTAATCCTCTGCGTTCTCATCGCGGCGGGTTGCGTAACCATGGCGGCCAACGCCCAGACGGTATACAACAATGGAACCGGTACCAATTGCGGCTACTGGTATTCGTTGTATTCCAGCGGCGGGTCGGCAACCATGACATTCAATTCTTCATGCCCGTACGGCGGCGGCAATTACGCCATTTCCTGGTCTGGCGTCAATGATGTGGTCGGCGGCAAAGGCTGGAGCACCGGCAGTTATTCTCAGTCGGTAGGCTACAATGTCGGCTCCGCCAGCGGCTACAACAACATTTCCGTCTATGGGTGGCTGACAAACCCGCTGGTTGAGTATTACGTCTGCGAGCTGGGTTCGCTGTATACCGGGAATGCGACGTATAAGGGCAGTGTTTCCAGCGATGGGCACTCCTACAGCACATACGAGCATCAACAAGTCAACCAGCCTTCCATTCAAGGCACTGCAACTTTCGAGCAGTACCTGGATCAATGGGGCGGGGCTGGGACTGGATCGAACCACACCGTCACCATGAGCAACCACTTCAACCACTGGAAAAATCTTGGAATGACGGTGGGTTCTCAAAACTATCAAATCCTCGGGACAGAGGCATATAACGGCGCAAGCGGGTACGTTAACGCAACAGTGTGGTAACGAATTCCTCCGTAAATCGTTCGCTATCGCCCGGGCCGGCGGTCTCACAGCCGCCGGCCCGGCGTTATACATTTCAAAAATACGATTCGGAAAAGTTAAGGTACGCGGGTGGGACCGCCTTCGCGGCGAGCGGATTTTGAGCTAATCTTAATATCTGCAACCCGAAGTATGGGATTCTTCGATCTGGATGAACGAGGCCTTTCAATGAGAAAGCTATTCATTTTAACGGTAATCATGGTTTTTGTTAGCGCCTGTTGGGGAAAAGTGCCCGATAACTTTGTTTTTGTCAAAGGCGGAACTTTCATAAACACAAAATCCAACTACTATGGAAAAGGTGTAACCGTATCGGACTTTTATATAGGCAAATACGACGTAACTCAAAAAGAGTGGATTGAGGTAATGGGAAACAATCCCTCAAAATTCAAAGGCGATAATTTGCCGGTGGAAATGGTCAGTTGGTATGACAGTATCGAGTACTGCAACAAAAGGAGTATTAAAGAAGGCCTGAAGCCTTATTACAACATCGATAAGAATAAGAAAGATCCGAATAATCTACCAGACCCCACATTTGGCGATCTCGACGATGTGAAATGGACAGTAACCATCAATGCGGGAGCTAATGGATACCGGCTGCCGACAGAAGCGGAGTGGGAATATGCCGCGGGCGGAGGCCAGTTAAGCAAGAGTTACACCTATAGCGGAAGCAATGATGAGGAAGAAGTAGCATGGTACTGGAGAAACTCCGGAGATCAGCACTTATCCGGGTTTTGGAGCTGGCCCGCCGTCCAACAAAATCACAATCAGTCGAAACCCGTCGGTAGCAAGAAACCCAACGAGTTAGGGCTCTATGATATGTCTGGCAATGTCCGGCAATGGTGCTGGGACTGGGACGGAGACTTGAAGGCCAATGTAACGGACCCTCAAGGAAGTCAAAGCGGCTTTCGCCGGATTTGGAAGGGCGGCGGCTGGATGGGCGCCGTCTACTGCACCGAGACGGCTTTCCGGAGCAGCCTGGCCGCCAATGGCAAGGGCCCCGACCAGGGCTTTCGTGTCTGCCGAAACAAGTAAACCGGAACAAGACAAACCAAACATGATCGATAATTTCTATTTCAACAAATTGCAGTTCACAAATTCGCGCTCCGAGTTTGTCCTGAAGCCATTGGTTTCCGATCGGATTGAAGAAGTTCAGACATCATTGCAGGGAAAACAACAACCAAAGAACAGTGAATAAGGGGCCCGGCCCCGCCGTTGCAGCAAAGCAGCTTCAGGAGTGGGTCAGCCGGGAGATTTCAGGTCAGGAGGTTTCCAATGCGTCGAGTAATAGTTCTCGTCCTCGCAGTGTTCGGATTATCAGCAACCGCTTTTAGCCAGGCGGCGACAAACGATACGCAGACACTGCAGGCTCTATTATCGGAAGTCCGCGAGCTTCGTCAGGAGATGCGGTTTTCGTTGGCAAGAATTCAAACAGCCCAGATTTTGCTCGCTCGCCTGCAAACTCAGCAATCGGTCGTTACGCATGCGTCAGACCGATTGGACGATGCCCGGTCGAAGTTAGATGCCGCGCAAAACCGCCGGCAGCAAGAGGCATCCGAGTTTAAGCGACTGGAAGATTCGCTAAGCAGCGAAGAGAATCCCACGCAACAGAAAATGATCCAGGATGAAATCGTCCACTTCAAATCCGAACTCGAAACATCGACGGCCGCGGAGCAGCAAGCTCAGACGATGCAAAATGAGTGCGAACAGCAACTGCGAAATGAACAGGACAAACTTGACGCGATCAATGCTCAGTTGGACGAGATCATCAAACGCATCAGCAGTTCCAACGAACAGGGGATGGGCGCTCCGCGTTAATTCTGTGGTAAGGCCAATCCTGGACCTGGTTCTCGCGGGTGGCCGGCTGCACTATCCTTGCGCGTTCATTGCGGAAGGGTGGGAGACCACGAACGTCAAGCGGCCTAATCCTTTGCGCTCGCACTCTCGTTCTTGCGCCTGTAAATGATGAGCAGCGCCGCCAGCAGCAGAAAAATCACGCCCAGCACCAGCAGGCTTCCCTCGGGACCGTCCGAGCCGCCGCTCCACAGCGTGTTGCCCGATGGGGTGGCAGTCATGTAGTGGCCGGGAGCGACCATGCCGCTGTCGGCAGTGCCGTAGAAGTAAGTCTCCGCCCAGTCCCAGGCCGCATGGCACCCGATGGCCCACCATGCCGAGCCGGTAACCCACACGCTCACGCAAAAGACAAAGCCGATGAACGCCGCGGCAAAGATGCCAACCCAATTTTCGCCGGGGTTGCCGAGATGGATGTAGCCGAAAAACGTTGATGTGACCCAGGCCGCCTGCCAGAACCCGCTCCGTGGGGTTTTGCGAATGTGCAGCATCAGGCAGGGAAAAAGCCCCAGCAGAACCACTGCATAGACGCCCCAGGCGCTGTTGCCCATGGCTCTTGCGTACAAACTCACGCAGAGCAGCACATTGGTCCCCAGCGCCCACCAGAAGTTGATGCCGCGAGTCAGCGTGAATTGCACATAGCAGCGGTAGGTTCCCTCCTCCACGCAGCCCACCAGCAGGAAAGCGGTTGCCCATAGCGCGCCAAACCTGAATATCTCCGCGCCGGAGAGCGCGACAGGACCAAAATGCAGCCAGCCGCCCCATTTCAAGGCTCCCACCAAAGCCGATAGAGCCGCGAAGCCTGCCAGAAGACCGCCGAGAAAGTGAGGAATGCACCGCGAGCCACTCAGGTTGTAGGCCAGCAGGCTGCGGCGACGCTCAATCAGAGCCATCACCGAGGCCGCTCCCACAAGCGTTATCAATTCAACCAGCTTTTCAGTGATCGCCAGGGGGGCTGTCCAGTGGTCCATATTATTGAAATCGATAAGATGGAATGACTGAAATACAAAACCAACAGTGACGCCCAACAAGCCGGCTATAAGAAAAAAAATCAGCACCGACCATCCGGCGCGCAGGCCCTGGCTGCCCATGAAGGTCCATTTCAGCCAGTCAAAGATCCGCTCTTCCAGAGAAGGAGCCGCGGTTTCAGGCGCATGGGCTGGCGCGGCGTCAGTCCCGGCATGCGGCGCTTCCGGCTGTGTGGGCTGAATCTCCGGCTCCATCGAGCCTCCTTAAACGATAGTTATTTAGCTGAATTGCCCTGAAGACACGATACTCTACGCAATCGCCGCATAGGCAGTTCAGCGGCTACAAGGAATCAGGCCATTCTTGCGCTCCGTGGAAAATGGCGAGCACATGAATCATGTTATCCACGATCTTGTATGCGACCAGATATGACGTACCGGAAACTGTGAGTTCGCGAGTTCCTTCCACGCGGCCAGTCCTGCCGGAATAGGGCATTTGGGCCATGAGAAGAATCGCCTCACGAATCCGCCGAACCGTACGGTACGCCGCCGCTCGATTATTGGCGGCGATGTATACGAAGATGCTCTGGAGTTGGTTGGCCGCGGGCATCGTCCAGCGAACTTTCACGCTGTTGCCCCGGCTTTCAGCTGCTCCGCATCCTGTTCTCGCATCTCATTTCGATTCCAGGATTCGATCATCCGGCCGACTTCCTCGTCGTCAATCAGATCTCCCTTGCGGGAGGCTTCCAGTCCCTCTTCAATCATGGCTGCAAATCGTTGCTGCTCGCTCAGGTATGCCTCCACCGCTTCATTGAGCAGGTAGCTGCGGTCGCGGTCCATGGCCTTGGCAATCAGGTCCAGTTGGGCCACTTTCTCGGGGGCGATGCGGAAACTGATGGTGCGTGGAGTGCTCATAATACGAAATAATACATCATATTACACCGAATTACAACCGGCTCAAGCTCGATCTGTTTCTTTCGTACTTAACTCTGATTAGTAATCGACCAGGCTCATTCTATAAGACCACCACCTTGACACAATCGCCCGCTGCCTTGATGCTAAACAGTTCTGGTTATTCTGTTTTTTCCGCGCACGGAGGGGCTCAAGTCTTGCAGGTTCGCGTTTTTTACCATGACAAATGCTTCGACGGAGCCTGCTCAGCCTCGCTCTTCACGCGCTTCCACCGCGAGTGCATCGCGCGCAACGCAAGCTATGAGTACCACGGCCTCGTCCACCGCGCCGGTGCGCTGTTCGACGAGGACGAGTTCACCGGCGACGAGAATGCCATTGTCGACTTCAAGTACTCGGCCTCGCCGCGGATTACCTGGTGGTTTGACCACCATCTCTCGGCCTTTCTCACCCCCCAGGACCAGGAGAATTACATTACCTGCAAGCAGGACCCGTCCTGCGGCAGCCGCAAGTTTTACGACCCCGACTACAGTTCCTGCACCGGCTATCTTGCCTGCATCGCCTCCACTCATTTCGACTTTGATACAACGCCGGTCGCCGAGCTGATTTACTGGGCCGACGTTGTGGACGGCGCTAAATACGCGAGCCCGGAGGCCGCCGTGGAGATGGCCGCACCGGCCATGAAGCTCACCCTCATCATCGAGTCCACCCAGGATGACGCCTTCATCCCGCGCCTCATCCCGCTGCTCACCGAGATGCCCATGGCCGAGGTGCTGAGCCAGCCCTTTGTGGCCCCTCTGTTGCCGCCCCTGCTGGAGCGTCACGAGAGATCCATGACCCTGATCCGCGAGCGCGCCGAGGAGCGCAACGGCACCATTTTCTTCGACCTCACCGACCAGCCGCTCGAGGGCTATAACAAGTTCATCCCCTACTACCTGTATCCCCAGGCCACTTACTCCATCGGCCTGTCCAGTTCCAGCTTCCGCACCAAGGTCTCGGTCGGTTCCAACCCCTGGTCCATGGCTGACCCGGCGAAGATGACCAATCTGGCAGCTATCTGCGAGCGCTACGGCGGCGGCGGACATGCCCGCGTGGGCGCCATCAGCTTTTCGCCCGGCCAGGCAAGCGAGGCGCGCGAGGCGGCGGCCGAAATTGTGGCCGAGTTGAGGACGAAGAACCCGTTGGAGTGAGTCGAGATCGAAAAAGCTCGGCAGGGGTTATTTTTTTTGAATGGGCACGACATCCGTTGTGACGCCGGTTTTCTGAGTCAATTGACCCCGCCCGATGGAGCATACTGGAGCCATTATGCTGCTCGAGATTTGGGAACGCCTGCGCGGTTACGACAAGTGGATTCCGACCAAGGCTACGATCCAGTCGTCTGACCTGAAAGAAATGGAGATCGGGAGAGTTCGCAACTACAGTTTGGTTGGTTCGCAACCAGTTGAAGAGTGGAACTCGTCCTGTGTGTTGGCGTGGAGAGACAAGTCCGGCAATTCGCATGAAGCCGAGTTTGATGTCGCCGAGGATTCTCCGCTCTTCCAGCTTTACGACGGCCAGAAGGTGGCCATTCGTTACAACCCTGTCAATCCAGATCAGTTCTACCTGCGCGGCGTCTCCGCGTCCAAAGTACATACTTGGTTCAAGCAAGTTGGAATCTTTCTTATCAATCTTTTCAGATATCGCTAACTCCTCATACGATTAAGCTGATCGCTGAAGGCTGAAAGCTGCCCTCACAGCCCCAACTCCCCTGCCCGCTTCTTCATCGCCTCAATGCAAAAACCGATGTGCGCGTCCAGTTCCACGCCCAGTTCCGCCGCGCCTTTCACAATGTCCTCGCGGTTCACGCCGCGGGCGAAGGCCTTGTCCTTCATTTTCTTGCGCACACTGGCCACTTCCACCTCGGCAATGGCTTTGGTCGGCTTCACCAGCGCGCAGGCGGTCAGAAACCCGGCCAGCTCGTCACAGGCAAAGAGGGACTTTGCCAGATGCGTCACACGCGGCACGCCGGAATACTGCGCGTGGCCCAGAATAGCGGTGCGCAGCGCTTCGGGCCACCCGAGCCGCTCCAGCTCGCGGACACCGACATACGGATGCTCCTCAGCTGTGGGGTGGCGCTCGTAGTCGAAGTCGTGCAGCAGGGCCGTGGTCGTATACAGCTCGATAAACGCGGCTCGCTCTTCCCCGGCGAGTCCCAGCCGAACGGCTTCCGCCTCGCCCATGGCCGAAACGCAGGTCTCGACCGCCAATGCGTGCTTGCGCAGATTTTCGCTCTGGGTCCACTCGGTCAGCAGCTGCCAGGCCTGCGCGCGTCCGTATCTGGAACTGCTTTCTTTTGCATCATTTCCGGTGCAGTTATTCATAATTTCCTTGACCTCGAAGTTTACTAACTTGATTCGTGGTTTGTCAGGTTTTTCAGGACATAATCGGGTATGATCCCTGAAAGTTGGGTTTGCATCCAACTTTTCACTTGACAGTTATGGTACCCTTCCCGGAAAGTATCCCATAAGTGGTGCAGCGATGCACTGCGGGGTTCCTGCTCTGGCGCTCCGCACACCGCACATGGCAACTACGCTGGTTAGCGTGGAAACACGCGAGGTTGTGCACTGCAGATTCTGCAAGCTGGTTCAGTTCAGACCAAGCAATTCCCATTGCGTAAGATGTCACAGGCCCTTGGATATCGAGGAGCCGGTCCGACCCGGGCCTATCCCGGTTGATCATCATTCCGAGGATCCTGCCGCCGAAGCTGGCATGAGGGTAGCCGGCCTGGTAAAGGAAATCCGCCGGGCTCGCCACATGAGCCAGCGCCAACTGGCCGGGCGCATGTTGGTGCCTCGCACCTACATCTCCAAAATCGAGAACGGCAAGGCTATTCCGACCCTCAGCTCTTTGCAGAGGCTGGCCGACGCCCTGGGCGTGAATGTGCGTCAACTGGTTCGCGACGCCCGCAGCCTCCGCGAGGAGGAAGAAGCGGCCATCCTGGCCGATCCGTATCTGGCCGAGATTGCGACTATGCTGCCTGGTCTGTCCCCACTGCACCGCTCGCTGGTGGCGAGTGCGGCGCACGATATGTACCTGGGGCACAGGCGCATCGCGTAGAGGGCTTCCGGCCTGGAACCTTTTCGTTTCCGGTTTTGGGCCGGATGACGCCACGCTCTCCGCCGGGAGACTGTCGTACGGCGTGCGCCTTCACTCCCGGTTGCCGAGGCGATTGCAGCCCATGGGCGCTTGTGCTACGGTCAGGATGAAACGCCTCGGCTCTCGGCGCCAGCAGGATAGCGTGCCGGCCCGATAGCTCGAATGCATTTGATGAGGCAAAACCCTTGTTTCCTGCTGCCAAGCTGCGCATTGAAGATCTAAGCGCCGAGGAGCGCGCCGTCTACGCGACCCTTAAGCCCGAGCGCCTGCCCCAGCATGTGGCCATCATCATGGACGGCAATGGCCGCTGGGCGGGTCATCGCTCACTCAAGCGCTTCTTCGGCCATCAGCAGGGCGCCAGCACCGTGCAACTGGTCACCGAGACCGCCGCGCGGATCGGCCTTCCGTGGCTCACCCTCTACGCCTTTTCCCTGGAAAACAATCTCCGCCGCCCCCGCGCCGAAGTCAACTTCCTCATGCGTTTGCTGAAGACGTACTTAGAGGGCAACCTTCAGCGGATGTTGGACAACAACATCCGCCTGCGTTCCATCGGCCGCACTCACGAACTGCCCAACGATGTCCAGGAGAAGTTGCGCTGGGTGGAGCAGGCCACTGCCGCGAACACCGGAACCACCCTCACCCTGGCTCTCAATTACGGCAGCCGCTCCGAGCTGGTGGACGCTTTCCGCGGCCTGGCGGCCGAGATGAAACAAAAACACCAGAGCGCGGAGCGCATCACCGAAGAAGATATACACCGCCATCTCTACACCGCCGATATGCCCGATCCCGACCTGCTGATCCGCTCCTCGGGCGAGATGCGCCTATCGAATTTTTTGCTCTGGCAGATTGCCTATACCGAGATCTATGTCACCGAGCGGTTGTGGCCGGATTTCACCGGCGTTCATCTGCTGGAGGCCATCGCCGACTACCAGCAGCGCGAGCGCCGCTACGGCGGCCTGAGCGATAGCGTAGGCGAAGTGGAAGAGGACGCCGAGCAGATCAAGATCGTGGCAAATTGAAGTCTTTTTGATCCCAACTCTCTCTTTTGCACCGATTTAAACTTCGCAAACTGTAGCCTTTGTCGTACTCACCGCATCAGATGTATAGAGGAAAGGCACGGTTAATCTAGTATTGACTTCTGGAAACTCGCTCGCAGCCGTTCCAGACGGCTCATCCCCGATCAAATATTATGTCCACATCCCGTGGCAATCCAGCCGCTGCTGAGCCCTTATTCCCATAGGGTTCAGAGAGAAATGGAAGGCTAATCCCCTTCCCAAGGAGAAATTAATGAAGAAAGTTCTGGTAAGCGTTTTGTTTCTGGCCGCTGTTTTGTCGTTGAGTCATTCGGCATCAGGCCAGGCCGACTCCAACAACCTTAATAACCTACTGTTCGGATCCAACAGCCCGAATGACCAGTTAATTGAAGCCGCCAAGACCGGCGACATAGCAGCGGTACAGCATTTGTTGGCGAAGGGAGCAAATATTGAGGCCCGGGATGGATTATTCGGCTGGACGTCATTAATGTGGGCAGCAGGACAAGGCAAGACTGCAGTTGTGAAGATGCTGATTGAGAGGGGCGCAAATATCAATGCCAGGGACGTATCCGGCATTACGGCAATGATGTTGGCGGCTTCCCACGACATGAGTGAGGTTGTGACACTGCTGTTGGACAAAGGTGCCAGCATTGAGACCAAGACTGATAGTGGCGGCACTCCCTTGATGTGGGCGGCCAGAAATGGCTCGACCGAGGTTGTGAGGCTGCTGCTAGCAAGGGGCGCCAACATTGACGCCAAGGATAACAAAGGCGAAACGGCGCTGATGAAAGCAATAAGTAAGGGAAATACCGATGTGGTGAAGCTGCTGCGGGAGCACGGCGCTCATTGAACTTCAACGCGAACGGTGCAGCTGGCAGCCGCTGAAAGTCTGTTTGAATATCTGCCGGATGTAACGGGTTCAACGGCGCTGAGCCTGCGGCAGTCAGCGTTCCACATTCAGCAGGTTGCGCAACACGGAAGGCTAGTCCCCTTCCCAAGGAGAAAGCAATGAAGAAAGTACTCTTAAGCATCCTGTTTCTGGCCACTGTTTTGCCGTTGAGTCATACAGCGGCAGCGCAGTCCGGCTCCAGCAGCCTGGACAACCAACTACTGAAAGCCTGCGAAACTAGCGACGCGGCAACGGTGCAACAATTACTGAACAAGGGCGCCAACATCGAAGCAAAGGACAGAACCATTGGGGAAACGGCGCTGATTTGTGCGGCCGAAAATGGCAACACCGACGTTGTTAGACTGTTGCTGGCGAATGGCGCAAAGATTGAGGTCAAGGACAACTTCACAGGGGGCACGGCGCTAATCCAAGCGGCATATAACGGCAAAATTGATGCGGTGAAGTTGCTGCTGGCCAAGGGCGCAAAGATTGATGCCAGGGATAATGACGGCAACACGGCCCTGATGGGAGCGGCCGAGGAAGGCCATACTGAAATAGTGAGGCTGCTGCTAGCGAAGGGCGCGAACATCGAGGCCAGGAATGACAAAGGAGAAACGGCGTTGAATAAGGCGCAAAGCAGGGGAAAGACCGAGGTCGTGAAGCTGCTTGAGGAGCACGGCGCTCACTGAACTTTGATAGGATTGTTAGTATCTTTCCTAAGGAGACAGTGATGAAGAAAGTACTGATCAATATCTTTTTGTTCGCCGCCGTTTTCTCGCTGGGCCATTTGGCGGCAGCCCAGGCCGGCTCCAGCAGCCTGGATGACCAATTACTGGAAGCCGCCCGGACGGGAGACTCGGCAACGGTACAGCAGCTTCTGGATAAGGGCGCCAACATTGAGGCCCGGGACCAGTTCCACTTTACGGCGCTGATCAAAGCAATCGGTCCGGGCAAGATTGACACGGTAAAGCTGCTGCTGGCGAGGGGCGCCAACATCGATGCCAAGGGATTAAACGACTTCACCGTGCTGATGAGCGCGGCCGTCGAGGGTGACACCGAGATTGTGAAGCTGCTGCTGGACAAGGGCGCCAACATAGAAGCCAGGGACGCCGACGACTGGACAGCGCTGATCCATGCAGCCAGCCAAGGCAAGACTGAGGTGGTAAAGATGCTGCTGGAAAAGGGCGCCAATATCGAAGCCAGAACAAATAACGGCAAAACGGCGCTGATCATGGCGGCCTCCTTGGGCAAGACTGAGGTTGTGAGGCTGCTGCTGGAGAAAGGCGCCAATATCGATGCCAAGGACAACAAAGGCGAGACGGCGCTGACATTGGCGGTAAGCAAAGGCAAGACCGATGTGGTGAAGCTGTTGCAGGATCACGGCGCTCACTGAATTTCGATAGGACCGTTAGTATCTTTCCTAAGGAGGAAGCGATGAAGAAAGTTTTGGTAAGCATTTTTTCTTTAGCCATGGTTTTTTCGTTGAGTCAACTGGCGGTTGGCCAGGCCGTTCCCGGTAGCCTTGACGACCAACTGATCAAAGCCGCCGCAAAGGGCGATGCGGCATCGGTTCAACAATTGCTGGCCAAGGGCGCCAACATTGAGGCCAAGAATGATGCCGGAGCGACGGCGCTGCTCGCTGTGACCTACAGCGGCAAGAACGAGGTTGTGGTTGTGAAGTTGCTGTTGTCGAAGGGCGCCAACATCGAGGCCAAGAACACTAATGGCTACACGGCGCTTATCCTGGCAGCTGTCTATGGTGATACTGAGATGTTGAAGCTGCTGCTGGAGAGTGGCGCCAACATCGAGGCCAGGACTAATGCCGGCTGGACGGCGCTAATTTGTGCTTCCATGCAAGGCAGGCTTGATGCTGTGAAACTGCTTGTGGCGAAGGGCGCCAACATCAATACCAAGGACAATGACGGCGCTACAGCGCTGAGTGTGGCAGACGGGCCAGATAGCGAGAAAGTGGCGGAAATTGTGAAATTGCTAAAGGAGCACGGCGCTCACTGACTTCGGCACAGCGCTGCGGCAAACAGCCCCAAAAAGAGTAGTCTCCTTTCCCATGAAGCAAGCGATAAAAAACACTGACAAGGATTTTTGTGCCGAAAATGATGCTTGATAAAGACTTCGTCTTTATCGAGGAGCACCCACAGGGAAGGTTTGGCCGCGCAAAACCGGTTACGTCGTGTATACTCCATTCGAATCTTTTCTGGACAAGGAGATTGCAGCCAAAAATCGAGCTTGACCGGAAGCACATACAGGGCGCGCTGCCGCATTGTCCAGAAGTCAATTTTGGAAGCAGGACGCCGCACAGGCCCGGGAGTTTTGATCCTGTGCGCATCCGAGCAAGGAGGAAATATGCGCAAGCTGACGATCTTCGTTGTAATGGCCCTGATGTGCGCCTCGACGAACCTGTACGGATCAAAGCGGAACGAGAATATGGAGCAGTGCTCCAGCAGTGATCTTGACCAGTCCATCCAAGCATGCACAGCGATCATCAACAAGCCGGGCCATGAAAGCAGCAGTGACCTGGCCATTGCTTACCATAACCGGGGCATCGCTTACCAGAAAAAGGGGAATTATGACAGTGCGATCCAGGACTACAACCAGGCGATCAGGCTGAATCCCACTTATGCGAGCGCGTTCTTCGCCCGCGGCAGCGCCTACGATCTCAAGAACGATTATGACCAGGCGATCCAGGACTTCAGCCAGGCGCTGCAACTGAATTTCCGCAAAGAGGTTACGTTTTACTGGCGGGGCAACGCCTACTTTGACAAGCAGGATTATGACCATGCTATCCAGGATTATGCCCAAGCGATCCAGTTGAATCCCAACAATGCGGATGCGTATGAGAGGCGGGGCAACGCCTACCTTCTGAAGAACGATTTCGACCATGCGATCCAGGACCTCGATCAGGCGCTCAAGTTGGATCCCAGCAAAGAGCTTGCGTTCTTGCAACGGGGCAACGCTTACTTTAAAAAGGCGGATTTTGACCACGCGATCCAGGACTACGATCAGGCGCTCAGGCTGAATCCCAGCAACGCGGATGCGTTCATTGTCCGGGGCAATACCTACTTTCTCAAGGACGATTACGACCATGCGATCCAGGACTTTAGTCAGGCGCTCAAGTTGGACCCCGGCCAGGAGGGCGCGTACTTTCAACGGGGTAACGCCTACTTTCTCAAGGGCGATTACGACCATGCGATCCAGGACTTCGATCAAACGATCAGGCTGAATCCCGGCAATGCGACCGCATTCTTCAGTCGGGGAACAGCTTACATGCGCAATCAGGACTTTGACCGCGCCATCCAGGATGAGGATCAGGCGCTCAAGCTGAATCCCAACAATGCGATGGCATTCGCCATCCGGGGCATTGCGCATTCGGGAAAGGAGGATTATGACCGCGCGGTTCAGGATTATAGCCGGGCGATCGAGCTGGATTCCCGCAATGCCTACTTGTTCAACAACCGCTGCTTTGTGCGCGCCATCCTCGGGCAACTGCAAGACGCCCTTGCGGATTGCAACCAGTCGCTGGCCTTGAACGCTAACAATGCGGAAACGCTCGATAGCCGCGGCTTTACCTATCTCAAGATGAAGAACGCCGATGCGGCTATCGCCGATTTCAGCGCTGCGCTGGCGATTCAACCGGGGCTGGCCTCGTCGCTTTACGGCCGGGGAGTGGCAAAGCAGATGAAAGGCAACAAGGCTGCCTCCCAGCAAGACAAAGCTGCCGCGGTAGCGATCCAGCCCGACATCGCCAGCCAGTTCGCCAAGTGGGGCGTGGGTGCGAGCGCGCCAGTTCCCAAGTCCAAGCCAAGCCCTGCAGCGTCGAGTCCGACGCCACCGAACCCTGAACCTCCAAGCCCAATATCACCAAGCCAGTCACAGGGGTGGAAGACCTACAGCTATCCCGCCGACGGCTTCAGCGCCTCTTTTCCCTCTGAGCCGGTCGCACGGACGAATTCCGTTCACATCTATGTAGGCGTCGCTGAATTGCACAGCTATATGGCGGTAGATGGTGAGGCGGCTATGTTAGTCGGAGTTCGTTATGACGGCCAAGCTGCCGTGGGGCGCAATCCCGACGATCTGCTCTTCTACGAACAAACCGTCTCCCTTGCCAGAAGCAACGCCCACTACATCAGCGGGAAAAAGATTACCCTCGGCATCAACCACGGCGTGGAGTTCGAGTCAGAGGACGACTCGATGCACTACTCAAGCCGCTTCTACCTGGTGGGCACCACGATATACCAGTTATCGACCGCCGCACCGCTCGGACGACCGTACCCTGGCACCGCACGCTTTCTCGACTCATTCCAGTTGATTACACACCCATGATTGAGCCTGGGTTCTTCATTTGAGGCCGCAAAAAAGCGGCCTCATCGTCGGTGCGATTGGGCGGAAGTTCCAAGGAGAACACGATGAAGAAAGTTCTGATTAGTATTTTTTTGTTCGCCGCCGTTTTCTCGCTGGGCCATCTGGCGGCAGGCCAGGCCGCTCCCGGCAGCCTGGATGATCAACTGATCAGAGCCGCCTCAAACGGCGACACGGCGGCGGTTCAGCATTCGCTGGACAAGGGCGCCAACATCGAAGCCAAAGAAAAAGACGGCAACACGGCGCTGATTTTGGCGGCCTTCTACGGCAATACCGATGTAGTGAAGCTGCTCCTGGAGAAAGGCGCGCAAATCGAGGACAAGAATGATGCCGGCGTAACGGCGCTGATGGTGGCGACGATCAACGGCAAGACCGAGGTTGTCAGGCTGCTTCTGGAGAAGGGCGCCAACATCGAGGCCAAGGACAACTCCGGCGACACCGCGCTGTTGATGGCGGCTACCAACGACACCAGCGAGATTGTGAAGCTGCTGTTGGCCAAAGGCGCCAACATCGAGGCCCGGGACAATGATGGTGAAACGGCGCTGATCATGGCGGCCAACAATGACACCAGCGAGATTCCGAACCTGCTTCTGGCGAAGGGCGCGCAAATCGACGACAAGGACAACATGGGCCGCACGGCGCTGATTATGGCGGCCGACAAAGGCAAGATTGAGGTTGTCAAGCTGCTCCTGGCCAAGGGCGCCAACGTCAACACCCAGGGCAACTACGGCTTATCGGCGCTGCTGATGGCGGCCGTGGCAGACAATACCGAGGTAGTGAAGCTGCTTTTGGAAAAAGGCGCCAACATCGAGATCCGGGATGAGCGTAGCAATACAGCGCTGATGGCGGCGGCGATCATGAACAAGATCGAGATGGTAAAGCTGCTATTGGAAAAGGGCGCCGACATCAATGCCAAGGACGCAAACGGCGATACAGCGCTGCAGCTGGCTGCCAAGAACGGTAATACCGAGATTGTGAAGCTGTTGCAGGAGAAAGGCGCCCACTGAGCCTCGAGAAGCACTGCGGCTACAAGATGGGATTGTTGAAATCGGCGATGAATTGGATGCCGGGAACATCCAGCTTCACAAGCTGCTGGTCGCCGGTGAGAAACAGGTCGATGCCAGCCGATGCAGCGCAGGCCAGGTGGATCGCGTCTGCAATCTTCAGTCGCTCCTTTGAGCGCAGCCTGCTGAACGGAGCGACGGCCCCTTCATCGAAGGGCAGACAGATGAATCCCATCTCCCGCACAATCTCGCGCACTGCGATTGCTTTCTGCGGTTGGGTGGATTTTTCCGCCCCCGCCATCAACTCACCCAAGACGAGATAGCTGGTGAACAGCATATCGCCCCGTCTGAAAGCACGATCAAGAAGTTGCCGTGTTCGCTGGAAGAATTTCGGATGACCCTCCAGCAGATAGATAAACAACATCGTGTCCCAATAGATTCGGCTCATACCGCTTCCTCGTCGTACCCGCGGACCCAGCGCAGAAAGGCCTCGCCGCCGCCGTACTCCGCCAGCTCTTCTTTCAAAAGGCCACGCATCTTTTCCGTCAGCCGATAGGAACGTTCCGAGGGGGACTCTTCCTTCAGATTTGCAATCACTCCTTCCAGTTCAACTGTTCCTGTCGCTGGCTTCGCCACTCGGCTAACAACCTGATATCGCACAACAACCGTAGAGCTCTGCTTCTTGGGGGGCCCATCAACACCCTCAATCTCAAGCCCATTCTCGCGAAGGAATTTCTGTGCCTGGATCGCGGTGCAGACCTGCGGCCAGTTTCTCTCAGGAAACCCGTCAGCCTGCAGATGCCGCATCAGATCCCGGACAGCTACGGAAAACTGAACTTTCCCCGCGCGGATCGCTGGATGCACATACTTTTCCAGGGCAACAGCGCGCACTTGATCGCTTAATCCGTGGTTCATATATCTCCTTTCTGCCGAACTCTCGGTAAATGTTCGAGAGAAGAGGCAGATTTAGAATACAAGATAAACAGACTGTCTGTCTATACCGTTCATAGACATCTTGTCCATGCCGAAAACTCTACTCGTACAAACTCGATGGTCGAGAAATCGGCCATCCCACACACCCCCAGCCCCGGCAGTGTATCCTCATCCCTAATGAAACGTGTTTATACGGCCCTCGTCCTTATCCCCCTGGTTCTGGTCCTGGTCTTTTTGGGGCCGTGGTGGCAATGGCTGTTTACCCTGGCGGTTGCAGGGGTGGCCGCGCTGGCCGCATGGGAGTTTATGGGTCTGGCGGAAAAGGCCGGCGCCACACCGCCGCGCGTCGCGGTGCTGGTATCTGTTCTCACTCTCTTTGTCTGCAACTTAAAGTGGCCTATCCAAAATCCGGCAATGTTCGGCATATTTGGCATCTTGAGCCTGGGCCTGCTGCTCTATTGCACCTTTTTCAGTCCTGTCGAGCAGCTCATGGCCGATGCCTCGTCCTCTATCTTCTGCTTGTTTTACATCGGATTAACCTTGATCTCCCTGCCTGCCTTGCGCGAGAACCCCGAGGGCAACGGCCCCTCGCTGGTCGCCTTTCTGCTGTGCGCGGTCTGGGCAGGAGACACGGCCGCCCTCTACATAGGCCGCGCCTGGGGACGCCACAAGATGGCCCCCACGCTCAGTCCCCAAAAAACCTGGGAGGGCGCGATCGGCTCGATGGTAGGCAGCCTCCTGTCCACCTGCGTTCTGCTCGGCCTCTCTTATCAGCTGCAGAGATGGGACGTGGGCTGGCTCTCTTATTCCGCCGGGCGCTGGCCGTACTGGCTGGGCCTGACCGTGGTGGTCAATGTAGCCGCCCAAGTGGGCGATCTGGCCGAGTCCGCCCTCAAGCGCTCGGCTGGAGTCAAGGATTCCGGCTCCCTGCTCCCCGGTCATGGCGGCGTTCTGGACCGCATCGACGCCCTGTTGCTGGCCGCTCCCGCGCTCTGGTACGCCCAGATTATTCACCAGTGGTTTTGAGCGGGATAGAGAAAGAAGAAAAACATAACGAATTGGGCGCATAATAATTCAAGAGGGAGTTTCATGTCCCAAACATCGATTCTTGTCCAACTCGATCCTGCAGTTCAAGCTCGTCTGGCAGCTCTCGCTGACGATCGCCAGCAACCAGTCTCCGACCTGGCAGCCGAGGTGATCTCCATGTACGTTGCGCCTGATAGCTGGGAACACAAGCACATTAGCGCCGGCCTAGCTGAGTTGGAAGCTGGTCAGGGCATCTCGAATGAGCGCGTGATGGAGTGGCTTGATAGCTGGGGTACGGAAAACGAGTTGCCTGCACCGAAATGACCATTCGCTGGTCCCCTACAGCCATCTCCGACCTTGAGGCCATCCGTGACTACATTGCGCAAGATAGTCCCTCGGCTGCGCGTAAGGTAGCGAATCGAATCAAGGAATCCGTCAACCGTCTTATCGACTTTTCTTTATCCGGCAGAGCTGGACGTGTATCGGGAACACGTGAACTGGTCATCCCTGGAACTTCCTACATCGCCGCCTACACAATTCAAGGCGACGAGGTGCGGATTGCCGCTGTGCTCCATGGAAGACAGCACTGGCCAGAGTCATTTATTGACCCTGCCCCTGGCAACTGAGACCTGCAAGTTCTTCAGGGATCATCCGAGCGATAATTAAAGCACGAGGGAAAATACAATCGCCTTGAAAAAACTCGCCATCCTCGGCTCCACAGGATCCATCGGCCAGAGCACTCTCTCCATCGTCGAGCAGTTTCCGGAGCGCTACTCGGTCGCCTCGCTGGCCGCCGGGCGCAACCTCGACGAGGCCTTTGCGCAAGCCCTTCGCTGGCGGCCTAAGCTCGTCTCGCTGGCCACCGAAGAGCTGGCCGCGAAGCTCTCTGCCAGGCTCAAAGAGGCCGGCATCAGCGGCATCGAAGTGGTCTACGGAACCCAGGGCACCGTCGCCTGTTCGACCCATCCCGAGGCGGATTTCGTCGTTTCGGCTATCGTCGGCGTCTCCGGCCTCGAAGCCACTCATGCCGCCATTCTGGCCGGCAAGCCCGTCGGCCTGGCCAACAAGGAGTGCATGGTGGCCGCCGGCGAAATTCTCACCAAGGCCGCTCGCGAGCGCCACGTCCCCATCCTTCCCATCGATTCCGAGCACAACGCCGTTCATCAGTGCATGCGCGTCGGCGCGCACTCCGAGGTTAAGACCATCTGGCTGACGGCCTCCGGCGGACCCTTCCGCAAGCTGCCGCTCGACCAGTTCGCAACTATCACTCCCGAGCAGGCCCTCAAACACCCCACCTGGGTGATGGGCCGGCGAATCACCATCGACTCCGCGACAATGCTCAACAAAGGCCTGGAAATCATCGAGGCCTGCCGCCTCTTCAATGTGACGCCCGCGCAGGTCCGCGTCATAGTTCATCCCCAGTCCACGGTCCACTCGCTGGTGGAATACGTAGACGGCTCCATTCTCGCGCAGATCTCCGTCACCGACATGCGCCTGCCGATTCTTTATGCGCTGGCCTTCCCCGAGCGGCCCCCCTCCGCGCTCACCTTCGATATGGCCGCATTAAGCCACCTGGACTTTGAGCAGCCCGATATGGAGCGCTTCCCTTGCCTGCGTCTGGCCTTCGAAGCCGCCGAAAAAGGAGGAGCCCATTGCATCGCCCTCAACGCCGCTGACGAGGTTGCCGTCGAGGCCTTCCTTGAGCGCCGCATCCCCTTCACCGGCATCCCGCGTACAATTGAAAGAGTGCTCGCTGCCACGCCTGAAGCGCATCCCTCCACCATCGCCGAAGTGCTCTTGTCGGACCAGGAGGCGCGTCAAACAGCGCGTGCGCTGCTGGCAAAGTAGTTGTCAGTTTTCATTTTTCGAGCCAATACAGCGCACGCATAAACCGCCGATCACTGATAACTGACAACTGATCACTGACAACTGTTTTATCGAGGTTAAAAACCGCGCGTCTATGCATGACTTTCTCGTTTCTGGCTTTCGCGATATAGTCGCCTTTATCGTCCTCGTCGGCGTTATGGTCGTGGTCCACGAGTTCGGCCACTTTGTCGTCGCCAAGCTCTGTGGGGTCCGCGTCGAGGCCTTTTCCTTTGGCTTCGGGCCGCGTCTCTTCGGCCACAAATACGGAGACACTGACTATAAGGTCTGCGCGCTGCCGCTGGGCGGATATGTCAAGATGGCCGGCGAGAACTTCGCCGAAATCAGCGATGCCGCTACCGGCACGGCCACTGTCGCCCCGCCGGACGACCCCGGCGCACTCACTTCGCATCCCCGCTGGCAACGCATGTTGATCGGCTTGGCCGGCCCCGTCGCCAACTTTATCCTGGCCTTTGTGCTGATGGTGGGCTACTACGGCTGGATCAACGAAGTCCCCGCCACCGAAGTCAAAACCACCACCGTCGAATGGATTACTCCAGGCTCTGCGGCTGCCCAGGCCGGCATTGAGCCGGGCGACATTTTTCGCAGCTTTGCCGGCGACAACAATCCTAACTGGGATAATATATTCTTTCGTCTCAAGCTGAACGCCAACCAGAACGTGCCGGTTACGGTGGAGCGCGGCGGCAAAACACTGCAACTAAGCCTACACGTGCCCGCCGCCGCCAAAGACGATGACTTTGACTTGAACGATGAAGGCCTTTTGCCCCAGATGCTGGCTGGCCCCATCGGCATCAAGGAAGTACAGTCGGGCACGCCAGCCGAGCAGGCCGGCTTGCGCGCCGGCGACGCCATCCAGTCCGTTGATGGATACCCTTTCCACATGGTGACCTCGCTGCTGGCCTACATGCAGGCCGGCCAGGGCAAGCCGATTTCGCTCGTAATCCTGCGCAATGGCGTCGCTCTTCCGCCCATCGTTGCCCATCCCGCCAAGCTCGAAGGAGGCTGGAAGCTGGGCTTTTTAACAATACCCTTTCCTACTCGCAATGATCCGCTTCCCATGGGAAAGGCAGTCACCAAATCCAGGCAGTTCTGCGCGGAAAAATCATTTTTTATCTTCGAGGTGCTGCGCGGACTCTTCACGCGCAAGGTCGCCGTCTCCCAGCTTGCCGGGCCGGTGGGCATCGCGCGCGTGGCCGGCGATACGGCGGAGACAATGAAGTTGGGGCCGATGCTCATTCTGGCTGGCTTAATCAGCCTTAACCTGGGCATTCTCAACCTGCTGCCTTTCCCCATCCTGGATGGCGGCATGATTTTTATTCTGCTGATCGAAAGCGCCCTGCGCCGCGACATCAGCATCAACGTCAAGGAGCGCATCTACCAGGGCGCTTTTATCGTGCTTGTCTCGTTTTTTGTTTTCATTACTTACAACGACGTAATCAAGATGTACTTCACGCATCTGAAGCCGTGAGGCGGGCTGTGTAAAAAGTGCGCCCACAGCGGGACCAGAGTCAATGAATCCCGAAACCAAACCATTCAAGTCGACGCGACCATCAGGGAGCGGCGACCCTGAACAAAACTCAACAGGACACAGTTACTCTGGTTCCGCTATAGGTTTGCAGATAATTACCTTGCTCCGGCGCACAATCTCAATAGGTGGTCAGAGGGGGGAATGAGGTCATAATGGGTTCAGGAGCCAAAAAAAGCAGGGATGGAGCAAATCAGTTCAGGTTTATCGCCCGGTCTGTACCGAAAGCACCCCCCACCCCTACCCCCCCCTCCCCCCCTATTTCCTGTGAAACTGTGAGACTGTGAACTTTCATCGCGACCTCAGGATGAAGGGGGAAAGGGAGAAAACCCGGCGAAACCCGAAGATATGTGGATAAAATCGCGTTCCACGTGGAAAACCGGGTTCGAAATTCAATCATTATCAGACACTGGGAGAGATCGCTTCATGCCTGTGACCACCGAAGTTCGAGTCCGCTACGCTGAAACCGACCAGATGGGCATCGTCTACTACGCCAACTACCTGGTCTGGTTCGAAGTCGGCCGCGTGGAACTGCTCCGCTCTCTGGGCTTTTCCTACAGCATGCTGGAGACCGAGCACGAGTGCATCCTGCCGGTGGTCGAGGCCATCTGCCGCTACCGCTCTCCCGCCCGCTACGACGACCGGATTATCATCGAAACCCGCCCCGCCCTGCTGCGCGGCTCTGTCCTCAGGTTCGCCTACCGGATTCTCCGTAAAGCGAAAGATGGCAAGGAGCCGAAGCTTCTGGCCGAGGGCGAGACGACCCACGTGGTCTGTGACGACCAGATGAATAAAAAGCCTCTGCCGGAAAAGTATGCTGCCGCGTTGCGCGCCATGATGGGGCCAAAACAGAAAGAGTAAGTAATGGAACTAATTTTTGAGGTACGCGAGGCGGAAGAGGGCGGATACACAGCGCGAGCGCCGGGCCATTCGATTGTGGCGCAAGCCGCCACATGGAATGAGTTGCGCAAGAACGTGCGAGAGGCAGCGGCCCGGCACTTTGAAAATGCGCCCAAGCAGCCCGAATCGATTTGGCTGCACCTGATCAAGGACGACGTGATCGACGCCCGTTCCGGCGAGCCGCTCCGCGCGAAGGCGCAGGAATCATGGATTCAAAAGCTGGAACCCACTCTCACGACTGCCCCTGAACTGCAAGGCGTGCTCGCCGAACTCTCCCGACGCGAGCCGATCTTCCATCGTCCTGAATTCGGAACCACGAGGGCTGATTTCGAGCGCATGACAACGGAGGACTACTGGGAGACTGGCGCCTCCGGTCGCCGTTACTCCCGGCAAGCTGTGCTGGACGGTCTGGTGGAGCGCTTTTCCGCCCCGCACGCCGACGTCTGGGAGACGCGCGACTTCCATTGCCACAGATTGAGCGAGGATACCTATCTGCTGACCTACACGCTGCTCCAGGACCACCAACGGCTAACACGCCGGGCAACCATCTGGCGCAACACGGCAGAGGGATGGAAGATTGTCTACCACCAGGGAACGATTGTGCAGGATGCGT